>ERZ772860.9-NODE-9-length-205015-cov-13.231592_pt1 | contig 205015 bp, 245 predicted proteins | sample MGYA00511342_ERZ772860 | MGnify/ENA primary metagenome ERZ772860 (study PRJEB29015, sample SAMEA2737665) | human gut metagenome | biome: human gut; feature: human-associated habitat; material: faeces | place: China | collected 2012 ... | reverse complement strand
GCGGCCGATTATTTTTCTTGGCTGCTATTTTTCCCTTTTCAAACGAAAAAGCCTGTCTTGGCGTGACTACTAAGACAGACTTTTTCTACAGGCTGAAACTCGGTAGCACCTTTCGGTGTTACCAAGTTTTTTCGCCCCATCGTTTCTTCGAATACGGTGGGGCTTTTTCTGCTGTCAGTCAATATTAAAGCCAGCCGTGTTAAAGGCGTGGCACATATGCACATACATTGCGGCCTTTGCGCCGGATGCGTTGCGAGATGACATCATTTCGACAATGAGTCGGTGGTCGGCAAGAGAGGTGTCGATTATATCTGTCGTTTCGTCAAGCTTATCAACGACCTCTTCTATTGATCTGTTGAGTATCGGAATCAATTTGCTCATGTAGGAATTGTGCGTGGCTGTGGCGAGCGCATTGTGAAATGCCTGTTCAGGAACCGTTCTGGGAAGTCCCTGCTCAACATAGCGCTCAATCTCCAGCATTTTTTGACGAATATCTTCCAGCTCTTCATCGGAGGCGCGCAGTGTTGCGTAATACGCGGCGGCAGGTTCGCAAATAAGCCTCATCTCAAAAAGCTCCTTCGAGACCTTTGCCGGTAGCTCGTTAAGCTTTGACAGACTGCTGCCGAAAACCTTTTCGTTTGTCGTCACAAAGGTACCAATACCCCTTTTTGTTTCAACGAGTCCCTGAGCACCGAGGACGCGTATTGCCTCGCGCAGAGTTACTCGACTTACGCCAAGCTCCTTTGACAGAGCTTCTTCGTTAGGCAATTTTTCTCCCGGTGCGAAGAGATGCTCGATCATTATCATTGAAATCAGCTTGTCTGCTGTCTGCTCGGTTCGAGATATTCCGGCCGATCCTGCCATACTACCACCTCATAGTATTACATATTTTTTGCATTTTATCACACGTTAGTCCGGCTTTCAACATTCTGCGGCTCCGGACAGCCGTTTTTTTGCACAAAATTTATTTGGATTTTTAGACAATATGCAAAAACAAAAAAATAACACAAGAAAAGACTTGATATCATACATCCTTTTGTGTAGTATTACAACATAAGGGCTTGTATTACTTTGCGTGAACTAATAATACAACATATCCTCCGATAAATCAAGTAATGAAAGTGAGGTTCACTCATGACAGGTGCGGCTTATACGAAAGAACAGGCGCTCAAGATGTATGAAACTATGTCAACCATAAGATCATTTGAGCTTTCTGTAAAACACGATTTTCTCGCAGGAGAAATTCCGGGTTTTACTCACTCATACATAGGCGAAGAGGCAATAGCGACGGGCGTGTGTGCAGCTCTGCGCGATGATGACGTGATCGAATCAACGCACCGCGGCCACGGCCACTGTATTGCAAAGGGTGCGAATGTTGACAGCATGATGGCTGAAATTTTCGGCAGGGAAACCGGTCTTTGCAAGGGACGCGGAGGTTCGATGCATATTGCGGACTTCTCGGTTGGTATGCTGGGCGCAAATGGAGTAGTTGGCGGCGGCTATAACCTGGCAACGGGTGCAGCTCTTGCTTTTAAGAATATTCTAAAAACCGATCAGGTGGCGGTGGTTTTCTTCGGAGACGGTGCATCAAACCGCGGAACATTCCACGAGGCAATGAATGTTGCGTCGGCATGGAAGCTGCCGGTGATATTTGTCAACGAGATGAACTGCTGGGCATCCACGACGCCGTACAGAACCACAACAAATGTTGAAAATATATCCGATCGCGCTCAGGGATATCATATTCCGGGTGTCATCGTTGACGGACAGGATCCTTTTGCTGTCTACGAAGCTGCGAAAGCCGCCGTCGAGCGAGCCAGAGCAGGTGAAGGCCCCACGTTTATTGAGGCAAAAACATACAGAATTGAAGGCCATTTTGTGGGTGACCCGGAGCTGTACAGAAAGAAGTCGGAAACTCAGGAGATATTCAGAACTACGGATCCGCTGAAAATGTTCAGAGAAAAAATGGCGAATGAAATGAATGATCTCGTAAGTGCGGAAGAATGCGATGCCATTGACGAAAAGTGCGCAAAGGCAATAGAGGCCGCAAAGCGGTATGCGATGGAGAGCCCGTTGCCGAACGAGGCGGACTACCTAAAATACGTCTACGAAGAATAAGGGGGATAAAACTAATGCGAAAGCTTACATTTGCGCAGGCCACCCTCGAGGCAATGGCTGAAGAAATGAATAAAGATGAAAAAGTGTTCGTCATGGGCGAAGACATTGCTCGCCAGGGCGGCATTTTCGGGCAGTTTAAGGGCTTGGCACAGCAATTCCCCGGCAGAGTGATCGACACCCCGATTTCGGAGACTTTTATAACCGGCGGCGGCGTCGGCGCTGCGCTGGCAGGCGCGCGTCCCGTTGTTGATATGCACTTTGCGGATTTCATCGGCGTGTGTATGGATGAGGTGCTCAATCAGATGGCAAAAGCGCGCTACATGTTTGGCGGCCAGTGCCAAATGCCGCTTACGATGCGCGCACCCGACGGCATTGCCGGCGGCGGAGCTGCACAGCACTCACAGTGTCTGGAAGCTTGGTGCACTCATATACCCGGCGTTAAGGTCGTTGCACCGTCGAATCCGTATGATGCAAAAATGGTTCTCAAAGCGGCTATTGAGTCCAATGACCCGGTCATATATTTTGAAAATAAGATCCTTTATAAAGAAAAAGGCGATATGCCTGAGCTTGCCGACGAGATACCTTACACCATCGGTAAAGCGAAAGTCGTTCGTGAGGGCAAAGATGTCACGATAGTTTCCTATTCAATAGGAATGAAAGCAGCACTCGGCGCAGCAGAGCAGCTGGCAGCCGAGGGCATTGAAGCCGAGGTCATTGACCTTATCAGCCTGTCTCCCTGGGATAAAGAATGTGTGCTCGATTCTGTCAAAAAGACGCATCGCCTTGCGATCTGCCATGAGGCGGTAAAGCAGAGCGGCTTCGGCGCCGAGATCTCGGCAACTGTGGCAGAGGAAGCAATTGAGTATTTGGATGCTCCGATCCTTCGCTACGGCGCGCCGTTCTGCCCGATACCCTTTGCCAGCACGCTTGAAAAGATGGTAAAGGTTTATCCCGAGGACCTTGTTAAAGGCATTAAGGGTATGTTTTGAACGTAAAGGAAAATAAGGTGACAAGTAATGGCGACTAAAGTCTTAATGCCCAAGCTCGGCCTTACAATGACCGAAGGGACAATAGAAGAGTGGAAATTTAAAGAGGGCGATTCGGTAAAGAAAGGCGACATCCTTTTTTCAGTAGCAACAGATAAGCTTACAAATGCCGTTGAGTGCGACACCGACGGAGTGCTGCTGAAAATACTTTGCGGCGAAGGTGAAACAATGATGTGTAAAAGCACGGTCGCTTATATCGGCAATGCCGGTGAGCATATTGAAGAGTCCGGCGATGTTGCTGTCCAGAAAAACGAAAAACCGACGGAAGCGGTATCGGAACCTGCTAAGACCGAGAAAAAGTACTTTACAGGAGAATATGTTCTTGCGACTCCGTGCGCAAAGAAAAGAGCAAAAGAAAAGGGAATAGACCTTTCTTTGATAAGCGGCACTGGACCTGACGGCATTATTGTGCTCAAGGATGTTGATGAGTTCCGCAGCGGCCCGAAGACCACACCCATGGCGGCAAAGCTTGCGGCCGAAAACGGCGTTGATATCGGTGCACTCAAGGTTGATGGCCGTGTCAGAAAAGCGGATGTGCTCGCGGCGATCAAAACTTCGGTTGAAAGCGAAGAGCTTGTCGAAAGCAATGACCTTCCTGCAAAAAAGGTCGCTCCTTTGCGCCGTGCAATTGCGGCAAATATGCTCAATTCCTGGAATACGTCGCCGGCAGTTACGTTTACATATGCCGTTGATGTGACCGCGCTGAAGGAAATGCGCGCAAAGCTGAAAGACTCGTTCAAAGAAAAGGGACTGAAGCTTACATATAACCATATACTGATGAAGGTCGTAGCAACGGCCCTGACGGAGTTCCCGGATATAAACGCAAGCTTCAGCGACAATATGCTCACGCATCATAAGCATGTAAATATGGGGCTGGCTGTTGCAAAGGATGACGGCTTGATAGTTCCGAATGTTAAGAACACCGATACCAAGTCTTTGAGTGAGATAGCTAAAGAGACAGAAAGCCTTATCGAGGCCACGCGCTTCGGAACGATAGCAATGGAGAACATAACCGGAGGAACGTTTACCATCACATCTCTCGGCGCATTCGGCGTCAGGGATTTCTCCCCGATCATAAATCAGCCGGAGCTTGCAATATTGGGTGTTTGCGACATGGTGGATACGCCCGTGGTCGTCAATGGTCAGATAGAGATACGTCCGATGATGAATCTTTGCCTTACGGCCGATCACAGAGTGATCGACGGAGTTCAGGCGTGCAAATTCATGCAGAGAATTGTCGGCATGCTTGAAAACCCGTATCTGCTGCTGGCATAGCCGAAACCATATTGAAGGAGATGCTGTATTATGGCAAGCAAAATAATCATGCCAAAGCTTGGCCTTACAATGACGGAAGGAACTGTTGAGCGCTGGTGCAAGAACGAGGGCGATGCAGTAAGTGCCGGCGATACTATAGCGGAGGTCGCAACGGACAAGCTGACAAATGAGATCCAGGCAGAGTGCGACGGTGTTCTTATAAAAATCGTTGCTCATGAAGGCGACAGCGTTCCCGTAAAGGGAATTATCGGCTATATCGGAGCACAGGGAGAAACTGTCGATGACGCTTCGGTAACTACAGAGTCAAAAAAAGAAGCCGATGCACCGGCAAAATCAAATGAAGATGACAACAGCGTCCTTGTTATCGGCGGCGGACCCGGAGGATATGTTGCGGCGATCAGAGCTGCTCAGCTTGGAGCAAACGTAACCCTTATAGAGAAGGGCGAAATAGGCGGAACATGCCTTAACCGCGGCTGCATGCCTACTAAAGCGCTGCTGCACAGCGCCGAAATATATGAGCTTGCAACCGGCTCGGAGTCGGCAGGTATAATCGGAAACGACGTGAGTGTTGACTGGACAAAGGTTCAGGCAAACAGAGCCGGCGTTGTAAGTAAGCTGACAAACGGCGTCAAAGCGCTAGTAAAAGCAAATAAAATCAAACTTGTAGAAGGTAAGGCCGTGTTTATCGGCCCCAAAACGGTCAAAGTCGGTCAGAAGCAGTACTCTGGAGTCAAAGTTATCATTGCTGCCGGGTCGTTCCCAATTGTTCCGAATATACCGGGTATAAGGGACTCAAAGGCGTGCATCAGCTCAACCGAGGCGCTTACACTTAGCAGTATTCCAAAAAGCATGCTGATCATCGGAGGCGGCGTTATCGGCCTTGAGTTGGGAAGCGTTTATAACACGTTTGGAACAAAAGTGACCGTTGTTGAAGCGATGCCAAAGCTTTTGCCGCTAATGGATGCGGAGCTTACCTCCATGGTTCGCGGCCAACTTGAAGCCAAGGGCATTGAAATACTGACCGGAAGCAAAGTCTGCTCGATAAGCGATAAGGATAATGGCGCAGACGTTGAGATAGAAACCGACGGCGGCAAAAGAGTGCTCAACGCTGAAAAAGTCCTTTTCTGCGTCGGCCGCGGCGCGGATATCTCCGAGCTGGGGCTTGAAACAGCCGGAATCAAAGTTGAAAACGGCTTTATAAAAGCAAACGGCAATCTTGAAACAAAAGTTCCCGGTGTTTATGCAGTAGGCGACTGCACCGGTAAGCTTATGCTGGCGCATGCGGCGATGGCTATGGGTGAAACAGCGGCCGAGAACGCAATGGGAGCAAGCAAGGAATTCAGACCGGAACAAAGCCCGTCGTGCGCCTATGTAGGACCCGAGTTTGCAGGCGTAGGGCTTACAGAAGAGGCGGCGAAGGGAAAAGGCCTGAGCATAAAAGTGGGCAGATTCCCGACATCCGCAAACGGCAGAAGTCTTGTTATGAATCATACCGACGGCATGATAAAAGTCATTGCAGACGCTAAATACGGGGAGATCCTCGGCGTGCACATTCTTGCCGCCAATGCGACAGACCTCATCGAGGAAGCAGCGCTTGCAATTAAACTTGAGTGTACCGTTGATGAGCTTATCGACACGATACATTGCCATCCTACGGTTTCGGAAGGCCTCCGTGAAGCGGCGCTTGCAGTTGATAAGCATGCAATACATAATGTTAATTGAAAGTGTTGACCTTGTAAAAAGTGAATGACACGGTGGAATATTTATGCTCTATATCGAAACAAAAAGTACAGATCCGCAGTATAATCTGGCCTTTGAGGAGTATGTTCTGACTACTGTCGGTTCGCAGCAAAATTGCTTTATGCTGTGGCAGAACGACAATGCCATAATTGTTGGGCGACACCAGAATACCGTTGAAGAGATCAACCTAAGCTATGTCCGCGAGAATAATATAAGGGTCGTCCGCCGGCTTACAGGCGGAGGCGCCGTATATCATGACTTGGGGAACCTGAATTTCAGCTTTATAACAGGTGTTAGTGAGCATGCCGATTTGGATTTCGCAAAATTTCTCGCTCCAATTATTTCGCTGCTGAAATCTCTGGGCGTAAATGCTGAGTTTACGGGGCGTAACGATGTGGTCGTTGACGGGAAAAAGGTTTCCGGTAATTCTCAGTATATTTACCACAACAGACTGCTGCATCACGGCACGCTTTTATTGTCATCGAATCTTAATAAAATTGCGTCTGCCTTGAAGGTTCAGGAGAATAAATACGTTTCCAAAAGCACCAAATCGGTTCGAAGCCGCGTGGCAAATATAAGCGATTTTCTCGAAAATTCGTTGAGTATGGAGCAGTTCAAGGAGCTTATACTCGCGAAAATTAACGAAATTGAGCCGATAGAGTATTGGAACCCCTCCGATGAGGCTTTGAACGATATTCAAAAGCTTACAGACTGCAAATATGCCACATGGGATTGGAACTTCGGCAAAAGCCCAAAATATTCGATAAACAAAAAGCAGCGTATCGAAGGTGTTGGCAGCATAAGCCTGAGCATGGAAGTGGTCGGCGGCGCTATTGAAAAAATGGCGTTTTCCGGAGACTATTTCGGAAGCGGAGATTCCGACGAATTTTCAAGAGAAATGATCGGCTGTAGCCTCGAGCCCAAAGAATTGAAAGAGCGCTTGGCTCAAATCGATCTGAAAAAGTATTTTGCAGGTATCAAAGCCGACGAAATGCTTGATCTGATATTGATGTAATGAATACAGTATTATAAAATGGACGAGGCGGCAGTATATTCTATATTCTCCCCCTTATGAAAACTTGATCATATGGCCCTTATTCAAACTGTCGCTTCGTCTGTAAAATCACTTTCAGTGATCTAATAAAGTCGCAGAAAAGAGGTTTAAGAATGGTTGGTCTTGATTTTTCAAATAAAAATGTTGTTATAACAGGAGGCAACGGCGGAATAGGAACGCCCGTTGTAAGAGGTGTCCTTGAAGGCGGCGGAAACGTTATACTAACCGCTCGCAGAAATATAGATGATTTTACTTCGGCCTTAAATGAAGAGTTTGGCGAAGGGCGAGTAAAGTCTGTGATTATGGATATGGCCGAACCGGAATCTATTCGCGGCGGCTATGCGAAGATCATTGAAGAAACAGGTAAAATCGATGTCCTTATAAATGTAGCAGGTATAGTAAGCACAGCAAGCTTTTCTGAGCTCAGCCAGGAAGAATGGGACAGAACGATAGCTGTTAACCTCACGGCTCTTTATGTGGGCTGCCAGGTGATGTTCAATCACATGAAAGAGAAAGGCGGCGGCCGTATTGTGAACGTTTCGTCGGTCGCCGGAAAAATCGGCGGCGGTCTGCTCGGAACTGCGGCATATGCCGCATCGAAGGCAGGAGTAAACGCGCTTACGAAGGCCATTGCAAAGGAAGGCGGCAAATACAATATTAACTGCAATGCCGTGTGCCCGAGCCTTACTTACACGAAGATGACATCTTCTATGGACAGCGAAAAAACGGAAAAGATCATAAATTCTATCCCTCTGCACAGAGGCGCTCAGCCGCAGGAAATTGCAAATGTGGTCCTTTTCTACGCATCGGATCTTGCAAGTTTCTGCACCGGCGAGATCACCGATGCCGATGGCGGTATCGTACTCGATGGCTGAGCCTGAAAATCGTAGCTAAGCTCACACGGTGAGCATAGAAATACAAACGAGACAAAAGAAAAGAAAGGAAAGAAAGAAACATGAAAAATCGCAGAATCATTGCTCTGCTGATGGTCATGGCTATGCTCGTCTGCATCGCAGGCTGCACCTCGGGCACAGACAATGGCGATAAGCAGAACGACTCGGTAGACCTAAACATTCCCGAAGATTACACCCTTACCCCTCTGGATCAGCTCAAGGTAGATACCTCCAAGGATGCTGACCGCGAAGCCTATGATATCGGCGTTATGTTTGTCGATATGGCAAACGAATACTATGTCACGACCGCTAAGGGCTGCGAGGCACGTGCGGCAGAGCGTAACTGCAAATACACTGTCACCTCATCAAACAACACCTCCAGCGAAGATATCCGTCTGATCGAAAACTACATAAACTCCGGCGTCGATGCGATCATTTGCTGCTACTACAGCACCGAGGCTACCGAGGATATCAGCAAGGCTTGCATGGAAGCAGGCATTCCTCTTATCTGCTACTGCTTTGGCAACAAGTATCATACGTCCGAGATCATTTCCGATAACTATGCAGAGGGCGAAATGATTGCCGAAATGGCAGCCGACTATGCAAAGAAAAACCTTGCCGACAAGGACGAGATCAAGGTCGCATTCGGAACCATTTCCTCCGTTGAGGCAATGGCAGTTCGCTGCGACGGTATGGTGACCAAGTTTAAAGAACTCGTTCCCAATGCGGTCGATATCGGCATTACCGAAGACCTTAACAGCACTGCAAAGGCATACGACTGGGCAGAGAAGGTTCTGCTTACCGAGCCTGACGTTGACATGTTCGTCTGCTTCTGTGACGCGATCGCCATCGGCGCAGCCGAGGCGCTGAAGGATGCCGGCATCGGCGGCGATAAGGCGGCTGTATTCGGCATGGATGGCAGCGCAAGCGCAGTTTCCTGCATTGCCGAAGAAAACGGCGTTTTCAAGGCGACCATCGGCTATGATCTCTTCGCGGCAGGCCAGTCTCTCGTTGACCTGGCAATTGCATGCCTGGATGGCCAGGATGTCGCATACGCATATGAGTATCCGACTCCGTATATCATCGATGCAAGCAATGTAGAGAAATACATGTAACATGATCCTTAAATGGCCGCCAAAAACGGCGGCCATTTTGCTAATGAAGCATTACCACTTTTAACGCAGTTATTTTTGCAGCGAGGATGTTATGGACTATATTGTTGAATTAAAAAATATAACCAAAACCTATCCCGGCGTTGTTGCTCTTAATGACGTTTCATTAGGCTTCAAGCCCGGAGAGGTTCATGCCATATGCGGTGAAAACGGTGCCGGCAAGTCCACACTGATCAAAGTTATGGCCGGTGCCGCAACGCCGGAAGAGGGCGAAATATTTGTTAACGGGGAAAAGATCACGGCTATGGATCCCGGCCTTTCAAGACAGCTTGGCATTGAGGTGATCTATCAGGAGCTGATTCTTGCTCCCCATGTTTCTGTGGCTGAAAACATCTATATGGGCACGCGCTTCGGAAAGAGCATTGTTGTTGATTGGAACACAATGAACGAAAAGGCGCAGAGCATTCTGGACAGTATGGATATAACCGCATTTAAGGCTACAGATATCGTCGAGAACCTGAAAACTGCCAACAGACAGCTTGTTGCAATAGCAAAGGCGATCTCGATGAACGTTAAGTTCCTCATAATGGACGAGCCCACTGCGCCTTTGGGCGAACATGAGGTTCAGGTGCTTTTGCGCATAGTAAAAGAGCTGAAGAAAAAAGGCGTTACCATCGTCTATGTTTCCCATAGACTTGACGAGGTGTTCGAAATTTCGGACAGAGTATCCGTGTTCAGAAACGGTCAATGGATAAAGACCATGAATACATGTGATACGGATAAAAACGAGCTTATAAAGCTTATGGTAGGCCGCGATATAGGATCCACCTACCCAGAGCGTAATTCAAAAATCGGAGATGTTGTTCTTGAAGCAAAAAACATTGTTGCTGAGGGAGTGAAAAACGTCTCATTTTCAGTCAGAGCCGGAGAGGTTTTGGGAATCGGAGGCCTTGTCGGCTCCGGTCGTTCCGAGCTGGTGAACACCATCTTCGGAGCGCAAAAGATGCAGAGCGGAGAAATATTCATTAAGGGGAAAAAGGTGGATATCAATTCCCCGTCTAAAGCAATAGAAAACGGGATCGGGCTTATCCCGGAGGACAGAAAGCTCCACGGCCTGATGCTGGAAAAGGATGTCGGCTTCAATCTGTCCATATGCATACTTGAAACGATCAGCAAATATTGTGTGGTGGACTTTAAGACCGAGGAACAGAAACAGCGTGAGATCATTGAACGCCTGCGAATCAAGCTGCCCCATGCCGGCGTTCTTGCAAAAACATTGTCCGGCGGCAACCAGCAGAAGGTGGTTCTTGCAAAGTGGCTGCTGGCCGAGGCAGATGTTCTTATATTTGACGAACCGACGCGCGGAGTTGACGTCGGGGCTAAGCAGGAGATATATCAGCTGATAAATGAGCTGACTGACAAGGGCATGGCGGTCATTATGGTGTCCTCCGACATGGAAGAGTTAATGGGTGTTCCAGACAGAATAATAGTTCTGCATGAAGGAGAATGCACCGGCGGACTTGATAAAAAAGATTTTTCACAAGTTGAGATCCTGAAGCTGGCTTCGGGAATACAGGAGAAAACATCATGAGTAATTCCATTAAAAAAGTAGTAAAAGGATACCGAATGGTATTTATCCTAATTGCGCTGATCGCATTGTTCGGTATAATAACGCCCAATTTCCTTAAAGTTAATTCCTTGATGACTATTTTGTGCCAGGTTTCGATGATAGCCATTGCCGGTATCGGAGGCGGCTTGGTGATCATAGCCGGCGGAATCGATATCAGCTGCGGATCTGTGATGTCGTTCTCAACGATAATAGCAGCCTATATGATGGTCGATATGAACATCAACAGCTGGGCTGCTGCAATTGCGGCACTTCTTGCAACTACGATAATCGGTTATATTCAGGGCTTTTTGATTACAAAAACAAAAATACCTCCGATGATCTGCGGTTTGGGAATCATGACGGCCGTAAAGGGTGCAGGATACCTCATATGCGGCGGCGTATCTATCTATGGTGTTCCCGAGCAATTCAAAATGCTGTCCAAGGGCGAGCTGTTTGGTGCTATTCCCGTTCCCGTTATCATCATGATAGTCCTGTATATTGCTGCTGCATGGTTTATGAAGCGCACATATCAGGGACGGCACTTCTATGCTGTGGGTAGTAATATCGAAGCGGCAAAGCTATCCGGCATCAAGACCGAAAAGGTCCAGCGTGCATCCTATGTTATTGCTGGCTTCATGGCAGGCCTTGCCGGCCTGATCATGTGTGCCCGTATAGGCCAGGGTAATGCAAACTCCTATGCAGGTTTTGAAATGGACGTAATCACTGCTGTTATTATCGGCGGAATCAGCTTCTCCGGCGGGTCGGGCAAGATCACGTCTGCACTGCTTGGCGCGCTTATCATGGGTGTACTTAAAAACGGGCTGGTAATGGCCGGCGTCAGCGACTACTGGCAGCAGGTCGTAAGCGGTGCAGTGCTGATCACAGTTGTTGCATACGACTCTTATCAGAGCTATAAGCTGAAGCATGCAAGCAAATAAGGAGGACAAGCGGTATGTATGTTTACCCAAATTCGATCCAAGTAAATGAGTCGTGGTTCACTACATCGGATAATGTTAAACTTCATGTCGTCCATAAGGGCGAGGGTAAGCCGCTTCTTATAATGCCGGGCTGGAGCGGCAGCGCAAAGGAATATTGCCTTAACATCGAAGAGCTAAGCAAGCATTACCATGTCTATATCCTTGAACACAGGGGACACGGTGAGTCGGAGCACCCGGCATACGGCCAGCGCCTTTCGCGTCTTGCTAAGGATGCAAATGAGTTTTTCAAGTCTCTCGGTGTGGAAAAAGCCTATTGGTTAGGTCATTCGATGGGCTGCAGTGTCATTTGGTGCTACATAGATCTCTTTGGGCAGGATGATATCGAAAAGCTCATCCTTGTCGATGAGGCGCCTTTCCTGTGGGCAAATCCAGATGACACCGAGGAAGAGGTAAGACGGTACGGAGGACAGCGTATCGATTTATGGCAGCTGTGCAATTCCTTCAAACACGGTTGGGATGAAGGTATGAGCGCCTTCGACAGGTATTTCCGCCTGGGCCTTTTCCCCGAAAGCCCTGAGAAGCAGTATATATACGATCAGGTCGCTCAGGAGCAGGCGATAGACTTTTTGCCGAAGCTCATGCGTGACCATATAAATCAGGACTGGCGCGATGTAATACAGAGAATAACTGTGCCTACCATGCTTATAAGCGGCGAGGTCAGCCATGCTACGACTGAAGAGTGCTGCAAATGGATGGTCAGCGTTATTGCCGACTGCCGGTGGAGCCGCTTTCCGGGCGTAGGAACAGGGTCGCATCACATGATGATGAATTCACCAGAGAAGTTTAATTCCGATATCATCGACTTTCTGAAATGAGATGCTGTAAGGTGAAATTACGCTATTAATCGAACAGGCCATGCGAATCAAACGATTCGCATGGCCTGTGGACATTTTTGCGGCGGTGTGCTATTTTATATATCGAATGTGAAAGAAAAAAGCTGCGTGCAAAATATGAGCAGAAAAAACAAGATAACAAAGTATACTGTCCCGGAGGGGTTCAGCGTACCTCTGGCGCTGACGGATATGATAACTGTCGTGTTTTTCGGCCTTTCGGCGGTGCGCATAGGAAGCCTTTTTCGTCGGGCTGCTGCTTGTTTGAATAAAAAATTTCCGTGCTTTCCGCACGGAAATTTTTTATTCGTCTCTGTAGCCGTTGGGGTTAAGGGTCTGCCAGTGCCATGAGTCGCGGCACATGTCCTCAACGTTATACTGCGCCGACCAGCCAAGCTCGCGGCGGCTCTTCTCCGGCGAGCAGTAGCACTCGTCGATATCGCCGGCGCGGCGGCCTACGATCTTGTACGGAACGGTAAGCTTGTTTGCCTTTTCAAACGCATGCACAAGCTCGAGAACGCTGCATCCTTTGCCTGTGCCGAGGTTGAAGATAAGCTCACCCGGGTGCGAGTCCATGTACGATATTGCCGCAACGTGGCCGCGTGCAAGGTCAACAACGTGGATATAGTCGCGCACTCCGGTGCCGTCGGGGGTGTTGTAGTCGTCACCGAAAACGCGCAGATATTCAAATCTGCCGATGGCGGTCTGTGAGATATACGGCATGAGGTTGTTTGGAATGCCCTTCGGATCCTCGCCGATAAGTCCGCTCGGATGTGCGCCGACAGGGTTAAAGTACCGCAAAAGCGCAACGCTCCAGCTCGGATCGGCTTTTACATAGTCGCGCAGGATCTGCTCGCACATATACTTTGTCCAGCCGTAGGGATTCGTGCATTTTCCGGTGCGCGAGGTCTCGTACAGCGGCATGTCGTTATCCGAGGAATACACCGTTGCCGAGGATGAGAAAATGATCTTTTTGACGTCGTGCGCGCGCATTGCTTCGCACAGCGTTATCGTTGAGCCGAGGTTGTTGTCGTAATACTCAAGCGGCTTTTCGACAGATTCGCCGACGGCTTTAAGCCCGGCAAAGTGGATGACGCAGTCGATATCGTGTGATAAAAATATCTCGTCGAGCTTTTTTCGGTCGCGCACGTCGGCCTTATAAAAAGACAGAGTTTTACCCGTGATCTCCTCGATGCGTTCTTTGGCCTTTTCGCTGCTGTTTACAAGATTGTCTATGACCACGACGTCCATGCCCTGCTCGAGCAGCTCAACACAGGTGTGGCTGCCGATGTAGCCCATGCCGCCGGTAACTAAAACTGTCATGCTTATCACTCCTTTGAGCTGATTTTAAAATATAGCAGCAAAAAAGGCAAGCACTTTTGCTTGCCTTTTTGAAAATTTTACTTCTTGTGATAAAGCTTCTTTGCCTGATACTTCGGCTCGTAGGTAATGTTGACGCCGATCTTGGAGAAAAGATTTTCGTCAACGCGTGAGAGAATGACGGTCGAGTGAGCCTCGCAGCCGCGCAGCTTGCCGAGCTGATCAATCGCAAGCTCTGCCAGCGGATTTGTGACAGCGCAAATGGAAAGCGCAATAAGCAGCTCGTCGGTGTGCAGGCGCGGATTGTGATTTCCGAGGTGCTCTATTTTCAGGTGCTGGATAGGCTCGATGACGCTGGGAGCAATGAGCAGCAGCTCCTTATTTATGCCGGCAAGCTTTTTAAGCGCGTTCATAAGGCATGCCGATGATGCACCGAGCAGCGAGCTTGTTTTGCCGGTAACTATCGTTCCGTCAGGCAGCTCAATGCTGACAGCCGGAGCGCCTGTTTCCTCCGCACGCGCGTTTGCGGCGGCGACTACGGGGCGGTCGGCTGACGAAAGGCCGATCGAGTTCATGATAAGCTCGATCTTGCGTACCTCTTCGACCGTGCCCAGACCCTGACGCAGTGCGCAGGCCGCGGAGTAGTAGCGGCGGATGATCTCCTGCTTGGAGGCATTGCGGCAGGCCTCGTCGCTTATGATGCAGTTGCCGGCCATGTTGACACCCATATCGGTGGGACTTTTGTACGCGCTCTCGCCGTATATGCGAGTGAGGATAGCGTTGAGAACGGGGAAAATCTCAACATCGCGGTTATAGTTTACCGTGGTCTCGCCGTAAGCTTCAAGATGGAAGGGGTCGATCATGTTAACGTCGTCGAGATCGGCGGTCGCCGCCTCGTAGGCGAGGTTTATCGGATGCTTGAGCGGAATATTCCAGATCGGGAAGGTCTCAAACTTCGCGTAGCCTGCGTTTATGCCGCGCAGATGCTCATGATAAAGCTGGCTGAGGCAGGTAGCCATTTTGCCGCTGCCGGGGCCGGGCGCCGTGACAACGACGAGGCTGCGCTCGGTTTCAATATAGTCGTTCTTGCCGAAGCCGTCCTCAGATACGATAAGCTCAACGTTCGAGGGGTAATCGGGGATTATGTAGTGGCGATAGACCTTGATGCCCAGAGTTTCGAGCCGCTTTTGGAACAGCTCGGCCGCAGGCTGGCTGCGGTAGTGGGTTATGACCACGCTGCCGACAAAGAGACCGATGCCGCGGAATGCGTCGATAAGGCGCAGCGTGTCCTCATCGTAGGTGATGCCGAGATCGCCGCGGCGCTTGTTGCGTTCGATATCGTCTGCTGAAATGGCGATAACGATCTCCGCTTCGTCCTTCATTTTAAGCAGCATTTTGACCTTGCTGTCCGGCTCGAAGCCCGGCAGTACGCGCGATGCGTGGTAATCGTCAAACAGCTTGCCGCCGAATTCGAGGTACAGCTTGCCGCCGAATTTTGCGATTCTGTCTCTTATGTTGCGCGACTGCTCGCGCATGTATTTTTCATTGTCGAAGCCGATCACATTCATAATCTTTGCCCATCCATTCTGTAATTTTCACAAACAAAAATTATATACCGCCCACTCGAACCTTGTCAATATTTTAGTGGCGATTTGACGCACCTACGGATACATATATCTCTGGTAGCCCGGTTCGGGACATTGGTGGAAACCGTAACTGCTACGCAACCCAGTAGTGCGTTGCTGAGTTTTGCGGTTGCCCGGTTCGGGACTGCGTAGGAAACCGCGCTTGCCTCGAGCTACAGCAGTGCAATGCTGAATTTTTCGCCGCACACCTGTAGGGAACGGATTTATCCGTTCCGCATATACCGGTTTCGTCGGCAGTTTCCGGTCGGGCTGACGCAATGAATGTATCGGCATCAGCGTCAATGCGCCACTAAAAAGCCTTCCCCTCAAGCTCCGCAAGGGGAAGACTTTTCAGAGGCGCCTTACTGCTCCTACGAATACATTTATTGCGGTTGCCCGATTGGTGAGTGCAGGTAAAACCGTGATACGCGGAACGGGCAAGCCCGTTCCCTACAAGGTGCGCCGCAAAACTCAGCAGCGCACTAACGTATGGCGCGCGGCAACCACAGTTTCATCGGTAACTTCGACACCGGGCAATAAAACGCTATGCCGCACTAATGTAGCGCGAGGCACACACGGTTTTGCCGGCAGTTTTGAACCGGGTTCACGCAATATGCGTATCCGTAGCTGCCTCAATGCGCAATTAAAAGAGGCTGGAGCTGCTTGCCGGCGAGGGCGGATTCAACGGTTGCGCCGATGAGCGAAAAATCGGATGCAGCCGAGAACGGCTTCTTTATCGGGTCATCCTGACGGAAGGGTACAATGTAGACGTTTTTGCGGTTTAAAAGTCCGGCAATGTTGGGAGCCGAGCCTGAGAGCGCGTCGTTTGTGGAAAATGCTATGATGAGCGGCTTTGAGTTTCTAAGATGCGCTTTTGCGGCCATGGTGACGGCGGTGTCGGTTATGCCGTGGTTGAGCTTTGCCATGGTGTTTCCTGTGCAGGGTGCGATTATGAGCGCCTCCATCGGCTTTGCCGGGCCGAGCGGCTCGGCCTCGGCAATGGAGCAGACCGGCTTTGCGCCGCACAATGACTCAAGGCGCGATAAAAAATCGGCGGCTTTTCCGAAGCGTGTGTCGGTTGCTGCCGCAGTTTCACTCATTATGGGCACAAGCTCGTATTTATCGGAAAGCAGAACAAGTTGAGAAAAAAGCTTATCATATGTGCAGTAAGAGCCGCAGAGGGCTATGCCGATGCGTGGTTTTGCCATGATATCAAACTCCTTTTAATATGTCGGAAACCGCTGAATGCATTGCTTGTGCCGCGCTTTCGGGCGCGTATCGGCCGGGCAGCGCGCGCAGAACGGTAAGGTCAAGCCCGGCAGCGCCGGCCTCGGCCGGATCAATGCCGCCCGGAGCGGATGCAAGCTCCAGCAGAATGCAGCTGTCCCTGAACGCCGTCAGATCCGGGATGACCTGCGCGGGAGCGGTGTTTATTACGGCGTCGAAGCTCTGCATGATCTCGCGCGGACAGTCGGGCGGAAGGGATGGGCAGCCGAGCTCAGCAGCCAGTGCCCTTGCCTCGGTGTTCACTGACATGAGGTATACCGCCGGGCACAGCGCAGATAGTTTGTGTATCAGCAGCTTGCCGATGCGCCCCCAGCCTACGACGAGTATGCGCATATCGCACAGCGCAGACCGCGCTCTGCGCATAAGCTCGCTGACCGCGCCCTCGGCCGTTATTGCGGCGTTTTTGACGGTGAAGTTGGGGCATTTCATGTAATCAAAGCAGCGCTGACCGCGCTCGGCTGCCGAGGTCTTTATCTGTGCGCTTATCCTGCCGCCGATAATCACAGCACCGCAGCCTGCGCAGTCGAGTATGTGCTCTATGCGGCATGGCTGCGAGCCGAGCGGAGCATTCAAAAGCCCGTGCGCATTTTCGGCAGGCACAGGCAGTATGACGGCATCGGCCTGCTCGGGCGAGGAAACGGCGCGAACGCCGTCGGGCAGCTGCGCTTTGTCCATACAAAAGCATAGTACCTCGTGCCCGTCGTCTTTGAGCATTCCGGCAAGCAGCACGCTGCGCTCATCGCCGCCGCAGATAAGTATCTTCATCACATCACCTCCGGTAATCCCATATTATGCGTTGCATAAAATTCGGTGAGATGATAAAATAGAAAAAGTTTTTTAGTTGAGGTGCATTATGAGCAGAGCCGATGAAATATTTATAGCAAATTGCAAGGATATACTGACAAACGGCGTGTGGGATACCGACCGCGAGGTGCGGCCTCGCTGGGAGGACGGCGCGCCTGCGCACACCGTTAAAAAGTTCGGCATCGTAAACCGCTATGACCTGGCAGAGGAGTTCCCGATACTGACGCTGCGCCGAACCTATTGGAAGTCTGCGATCGACGAGCTTTTGTGGATATGGCAGGCAAAGAGCAACAACGTTAACGAGCTTCGCACGCGCGTGTGGGACGCTTGGGCGGACGAGACAGGCTCAATAGGCAAGGCCTACGGCTATCAGCTGGGCGTTAAGCACCACTATCCCGAGGGCGATATGGACCAGGTGGACAGAGTGATCTGGGATCTGAAGCACAACCCGGCCTCGCGCAGGATAATGACCAATATCTATAACCATGCCGATCTGAGCGAGATGGCGCTGTATCCCTGCGCGTATTCAATGACCTTCAACGTCAGCGGAAACACGCTCAATGCCATACTCAATCAGCGCTCGCAGGACATGCTTGCGGCAAACAACTGGAACGTCGTGCAGTACGCAGTGCTGACGCATATGTTCGCGCAGGTGGCAGGACTCAAGGCAGGCGAGCTTGTGCATGTGATCGCCGATGCGCATATCTATGACAGACACGTTCCTGCGATAGAGGAGATCATCGCAAATCCGCCCAAGGCTGCGCCGAAGTTTATTATTGACCCCACGGTGGATGATTTTTATAAGTTTACGCGCGACAGCTTCAAGGTAGAGGGCTATGAATATTCCGAATTCAAGTCCAAGATCCCCGTCGCTGTCTGAAAGGAAATAACATGGATGCAATAGTTGCCGTTTATTCCGACTGGGGAATAGGAGCGGACGGAACGCAGCCGGTCGTTTTAAAAGCCGACAGGAAGCATTTTGTTGAGCTTACTCGCGGCAGAACGGTGATCGTCGGCCGCCGAACGCTGGCCGATTTTCCGGGCGGCAGGCCGCTCAAGGGGCGCAGAAACATTGTCCTCACGCGGCAGAGCACAGTCATCGACGGCGCAGAGATCGCGCACAGCCCGGAGCAGGCGCGCTCGCTTTGCGCGGACAACGCCATGGTCCTCGGCGGACAGAGCGTTTTTCGCGACATGATGCCGTATATTGACCGCGTTTTTGTCACAAAAATAAACTGCTGTCCGCAGTCAGACAGCTATTTTGAAAACCTCGACGCGAGCGCCGACTGGCGCATTGCGAGCCAAAGCGAGGCGCTGCGCGAGGGAGATATCGAATACAGCTTTGTTTGCTACGAAAGGATAAAGCCATGAAAAAACGAATAGCGGCAATTATGCTGCTCATGCTTATGCTGCTTGCCGGCTGCGGCGAGAATACTCCGGCGGAAACCCCGGCACCGAGCGCAGCGATACTTTCGCATGGAGACTGCTTTGTAGTCACCGAGGATAACTCAAGCGGCATTACCAAGTACAGCTACACGATAAAGGACAAGTCCGGAGCGGAGCTGGAGAGCGCCATATGCGCAAATCAGCCGCGAGTTGCCGTTATAAACGACGATCTGCTCGGCGTGAGGTTTTACGTCAATGACAAGACCTTTTGCCGCTATTATGACCTGAAAAACGGCCGCGTGTCCGATTCGTTTTTCAACGCCTTTTGGGATAACGGCAAACTCGTTGCGTATCACGATTACGATAACGGTCACCGCCTGATGGTGCGCGATATGTTCGACGAAAACGGCTATTACTATGAGCTTGACCTCGATATTCAGGCGCTGTCGATAACAGTCACCGCCTGCGAGCAGAACGAGGATACCGGCGACCTGACCGTAAAATACACCTACGGCGACGGCGGAACGGAATACAGCGCAACTCTGCCGACAAGGGCTGCGGAGTCGCAGGAAGCATAATTTAATAATAAGCAAAAAACGCGCATATGGTTTTTGCCATATGCGCGCCTTAGTATTTTTTACGATGTTTATTGTGCTTCCTTGAGTAAGTCCTCCGCGCTTACACCGAAGAGCTTTGCCAGCGCCATCAGGTTTGTCGTGCTCGGATCGGAAGCGCCCCATTCACATACTTAAAGATATTGGTCTCTCAGTCGATCTTTCCTATAAACTTATAGAAAATCTCGACCTCTTGCTCTCGACTTCCATCTTCGTGTTTAACTGCCTTGTGAACTGTAATTTTTTCCACAAGAGCATTGAGTAAAATTGAGTCTAATTCCGTTGGAGATGCGTACTGCTTAATCAGTTTCACCCAAGTTTCAATATTGCTGTATCGCTCAGAATTTTCACTGATTTGCCCATTAAGTAGGTCTATCTTACCATCCAAAGCATTTTGCTCTTCCTGATACTTTGCAGACAGCATAATGAAGTTTCGCTCTGTAATCCTCTCAGCAATTCGATCCTCATATAGCTTAGCGAAAAGGTTGTCCAATTCCTTTTGCCGTTTTTCAGATCTCTTCAAATCGTCAGCGATCTTTTTTCGCTCGGCATTCTGCTTTGCATTGCCAGTTTGAAGAAGCCTTTCTAAAAGAGCATCCTCGTCTTGTACGGCTTGTGCCGCCCAATACTGAATTCTTGATAGCACATAGGCATACAGTACATCATATCGGATGTAGTGTGCAGAACAGTGAATTCCTACTTGCCCATATTTGCTGCATGTGTAGTGGCTGTATGGGTTTTTGTTTTGCCTATTCGTACCGAAACGCATCGACCATCCGCAATCGGCACACTTGACAAGTCCAGAGAAGATCTGCGTTGTATGATCTTTCTGCATCCGACGTCTGGTAGCAATTTGCGCTTGAACAGAATCAAACATCTCTTTTGGAATCAATCCCTCGTGAGTGTTTTCTATTCTCCACCATTCATCTTCTGGCTTGCGAATGCGTTTCTTGTTCTTGAAAGATATATTCGTCTGTTTGTAGTGAACTGTATTCCCAATGTAGGTTTCATCTTTCAAGATGTACTTGACTTGTGCAACCGTCCATGCGTACCGTTTTTCTTCTGAGGCATTTTGATATACATGAGCGAATGTTCCGAATCTCTGGTAGTTAATCCAGGACGGCGTAGGAACTTTTTCTGCGATTAAAGTCCTTGTAATTTTAGCAGCTCCAGCACCGTGATAAGCCAAATCAAAGATTTTCTCAGGTATCCACCTTGTTTCTTCATCTGGCACAATACGGTTTTTGATTTCTGGATGCCGCTTATATCCGATTTTAACATATGCGCAAATACGATCTCCAGCAGCAAACTTTGCTTTGAAAGCAGCCTTAACTTTACGGCTTGTATCCTTTGCAAACCATTCATTGAATAGGTTCTTGAACGGAACGAAGTCAGACAAGCCTTTTTCTGTATCTTCATTTTCTGTGACGGCAATATAGCGGATTCGCTTTTCTGGAAAGTAGAATTCCAGATAATAGTCCATCATGATATGCTCACGACCAAGGCGGGAGAGATCCTTGGTAATAATGCAATTCACCTTTCCGGACTCGACATCTTCCATCATGCGTTGGAATGCTGGGCGATCAAAGTTCGTACCACTCCAACCGTCATCAATGTACTCGTCAACTATAATGAAGTGCTGCTCATTAGCAAATTGTGTGATGATTTTGCGCTGGGTTTCAATACTAACGCTTTCTCCGTAATCCTCATCGTCTCGGCTCAATCGCATATAGAGCGCGACGCGATAAATCAGTTGTTTCACCGTTGTTTAGCAACCTCCTTTAGTAGTGAAACAACTCGCACTTATGATAAGCTTACCGCGTAATTATATCACAAGAACGAGCTGTTGTCACCGTTATTAAGCCGCATTTGCGGCGTATTGTACGGCATTTTCTACGAGATCTTTGATGTGTTTACCCTTGCTATTAAAATGCTCTGTTACACGGATTTTCGTATTGCCAACTACGAAAAACTGCGTACCATTTTCATCCGTAATATACTTAGGCATTTCTTCTTTAGGCTGCTTGTTCATTTGGGTAATCTCCGTCAAAGATTTGAATATCAATCGGTGTTTGAATCATGGGGTAAACGATACAGTCTCGAACCTCGTTCCAATCTTCAGCCCATGTGAGTTCTTCTTGCACGGCGATAATATGCGCCCAATGTCCACGGTGCTGATCTGAGATTTTGGCACAGCGGACACCTTTCACACTTATTTTTTCACCACTGAATGTGAAGCCGTTGCGAGTTTCTTCAAAAATCATCAATGGCATATTTCTAAACATTTCGAGGTAGTTCTTGACCGCAGAAATGCTCTTATAGAAAATAAGAATTTTGAACATCAATTCACACTCCAAATGCTGTTTAACTAATTCCTTGCAAATTTTCATCGTCCTTTTCGGACTTGTCTGCATAGAATAGTTTGCTGTTTCCATCTTCGTTGATTGCTAAGGCACATAACCTTCCACCATAAACACATGCTGAGTCGATACAAATATCGCCAGTTGCTACGGTGTAGGCAGTACCAGTTCTACTTGGGGTATGCCCGAAAATCACTTGCTTTTCCCGTGGCCTATGGTCGTTATGTCGAATCCAGTCGCGTCCCCAAATCAAATCATGTGCTGTATTGTCTTTGAGCAATGGTTTTGACAGACCGGCATGACAGAATATAATTTCTGGTGTATCATACACAAGCGGAAGAGTCTTAAACCAACCAATATCTGATTCAATATCTATGCCATTTCTATCGTAGCTGCACACGGTCGAGTATCCGCCGTTGTAGAACCAAAGCGAATTATCTCCGCTTGTAAATGCGTCAATCGCCATTTGCTCATGATTACCACGAAGGCAAATACAATTATCTTTTCCTACCTGATGCTGAAGCTTGCGAAGAAACGCCACTGTCTCACAGCTATTTGCTCCGCGATCTATGTAGTCACCAACAAACACTAATGTATCTGTCTGACTGCTATAATCCACACTTTTCAGAAGCTCTTTTAGTGTGTTGAGACATCCGTGAATGTCTCCGATGGCAATTATCCTATCCATTTCGGATTCCTTTCAGCAATACGGACGGTTTTGTGTTAAAAATCTCTTTTGTGACGATATGGTGTTCATTGAGCAATTTGCAATATAGGCTTGCTACGCTGCTGCCAGATACGATAGTAAGCTCATTTACAAGCGGGGTAATCAGCCCAATCCCATTGCTAATAGGAATTTCAGATACAAACACCTTGTCTACAATATCATTTGGCAAGCCCTGGATTGTACAGTATCCGTTGTCCGTAATGATCGTACATCCTTGCCAGTCTGGAATAAGTAATACCTTCATTTATTCGTCTCCTTGAAACGCTGCGAACGGAAGAGCTTTTTCAAAATAGAAAAATTCCGTGTGACTTCCTACATCAAACTTTGTCATTTGCTTTCCTTTGCATTCCTCGTGCCACATCCTCGTGTAATAAATTTTGAAGTTTCGTTCGCTACAAAATTCATTGATTTTTGCAACTATCTGTTTGGCAATCTCTTTGTCTGGCTTTCTGCCGTCAATATTGGCGATAGGACGGAACTTAGCTCTGCTATTGCGAAAATATAGTTTCATACTTCATCTCTCCTTGCTGAAAGCCTGTAAATAGTAACATTCATATCACCAAAGTATGTGTTGAGCATATTTTCAACGATATTCCAGTCACCATTTGCTAATCCACAGCCAAATCCATATGGGAATGCAAACGATTTGTTATGATACTTACTGCGGATCTCATCAAACGCTTTTGTGAGAGCAACATAATCCGTGTACTTGCGGTACTTGTCTCTGCCATAATCAAGCTGCCCAAAGATATTCAGAACAGTCTTATTCGGTTCAACCGCTACAGGAAGAACATGACCAAGAAGTTCATTTTGATTTTCAAATCTTCTGCAATATCGGATGTATGTCTTCTTGATGATAGGCCAACGAGTACAAAGCGTTTTTGCTACACCAGCTCCCATTACACCCCGACAATTTACCTGATGGCAGATAATATCTTCCGTTGCGTCAAGAATGTCCCCAACAACTGTTTTAATCATTGACACGCTCCTTCTGGTATTCCGGAGGAAGCATAACAACTACCTTATCATTCCACGAATAGTAGCTTTTAGCGTATTTTGCGTTCCACTGCTTAACAAATTCTCTTAGTTCTTTAGCGGCGACGTCATCAAAATAAAAGTCTTCAACATCCGAATCTTCTTCTGCTTGCTGCAGCATTTGATTTGCGTCGATCTCCATGCTTCCCATTGTTGTTCCATATACATACTTTGGAATATCCTCATAGTCACAATCAATGCTATCTAATAGAGATTCGATATCGTCATAGAATTCTTCTCCGTAATAGAGCATGTTGTCTGGGAACTCTTCATAATACTCTGCCAGAGTCATTTTTCTTGCTTTTTCAAAGCGTTCATGCTCTGCGCAAGAATCGCAAATCGACATATACTGCGGTGTTTCTTTTCCGCATACTCTACAATGATATTGCTTACAACATATATTCGCAGCATACTCAGATGTATAAAGCTTTTTGCATTTTTCACATCTGTATAAGTCCATATTTTCTTTGATAGCCATTATGTTCCATCCTTTTTAGATTTGAATATAACCACCATGCTTGGGAATGGGGCGGAGTTCTTTCCATCTCCGAATTTTAATCGTCCACGAATAAAACGGATTTCAACATTCGGTTTTTGATAGATATAATCGTGGAAATAACTCGTATCGGTTCGCGCCGGAATCAACATTACAACCGTCGTATTTGGTTTTAACGATTCCTCCGAGCATTTCTTTACCCAATCCTTAATTGCTCTTCCGTATGGCGGATTACAGAAGACCGTTTGCCCCCCCCCAGCACTGTGCAAGACCATTTTCGCGCTCTGTGTAATATGTAGCACATTTATGGTTTTCGCTGTCTGCACACGGATCAAGGGTAAAGTGAAACTCGGAGTTGAGTTTATCAAAGAAGTCTTGCGGCGTTGCCCAATTCATAGACTTCGATGAAAACATTACTCCTGTATTCATATTTCACCTCATTATTTCTTTTCGCTATGTTCGAGTTCCTCTAATACCTTGTAAAACTCACTGCCAAGAATAGGATCACAATCCTGTGGATCTTCAAAATCTTCATTGTAGTTTAATGACATATACAGCTTCCCACCGTGTTCAAATAAACGGGAACTCCCTCTGCCCCAAATTCCAAAATAGAATCCTGGCTGCGGACGGCATTTTACTTTCAGATCATTCTTTTTTAATAAAGCGATCCATTCCTTATAAACCTTACTATTCTGTTTGAAGAACATTAGACCGGTTGCGCCGTCAGCATATTTTTTGAATTGATTTGCAAATTTCTCTTTGTCTTTTGCTGTCGGTACGATTGACACTGTGTCATTACTGGCATAATAGAGATTGGATTCGATTTCCATATCATGAGAGAACTGATTGAACAACTTGTTTACGATCTGTGCGTTTTCTAAATAGTCGAACACCTGCTTGTAAAATCCACACTCAGGTTTTATCACATAGAATTTTTCCATATTGTTTAACTTGCTCCTTTTAGAATTTCATCAAGGGTTCGTGGCGTATAATCCATATATGGCATCATTGCACCTACATTAAACATTTGACACTGCTTTCCGTATAATTCCTGCATCAGATATTTGTCATGCTCCATCATTTGATACTCAAACGAATTATGTACATGCCCATATAAGTGATACCAACCATAATAATGATTTTTGAAACATGGAATGGGATAATGGCAAAGCACGATGTTTCTAAAATTATCATTTACTTCAAGGTATTCTGTAATTTTTGCAAACTCTTTTACAAACTTGCTATCGTTTGATCTGTCGTGATTTCCTTTGATAAGAAATTTCTGCCCGTTCAATGCTTGCAGAATTGGTACAGCCTGAGAGGAAATACACCAGAACATATCACCAAGCACATAAACCGTATCGCCAGGATCGACCGCAGCGTTCCAACGCTTAACAAGCTCTTTGTTCATTTCTTCTACTGTCTTAAACGGGCGATTATCAAATGCAAGAATGTTTGCATGTGCATAATGCCAGTCTGCGATATACAACTTTCGGTTTTCAGACATGTGTTGTAGCTCTCCTTTCGCCAAATTCGCAAGAATCATGCAAACGGATCATATTCGTGTGGATCTGCTGTGTTTGCCCACTCAACCCACTCTGTAACTTTCTTGCGCAGTTCGTCATCGAGTAAAAATGGTTCTCGTACTAAAATGATCTTGCTATTTTTCTTCATAATGTTTGCATTGTCTACGATTTCTTCGTAGTCAACTGGAAGTGCAAGCATTTTGGAATACACGCGGTCTCCACGGCTTGAAATTCTTCGAGTAAACGACGCTTCTCTGAAACGGAATCGTTCTTTACACTGAGGGTTAAGTTGAAGATCAATCTCTTGAATATATCCAATTTTCATCGCCATATTAGCCACTGCTACAAATCCTCCGATCCAAATAAAGCTTGTCTAATCACATCAACGCCATTCTGAAAACAATCGCATTGGTGACAAAGCGTTCCATCATATTTCTGTACACAATCGCTACAAAAACCATATTTCACAACGATGTTAAATGCTTCCTGCAATTTCTTTCTGGATTCTTTTGATGGCAAGATAATAATACGATTTTCTTCGTCTGCTTCTGCAAGATACCGTAGCCGGTCAATCCCATTTTCATTTACCCACATTGCAAACTTGGCGACCTTTTCAACGAGTTCTGGAGGCATCTTTGTATCTTCGTATGCAGCGAGGCGAAGGAAACGCTCTTCCGGAATGTTGCGAGGATAACCGTTTTTAATACGATTTTCGTAATCCTTACGCTGAGCGTCTGCCTCGCGTTTATTGGTCAGCCGCTCCATTAGTTATCCTCCTGAGTATTACTGACTGGCTGTTTCCGATAACATTTCAGGTTTCGATCTTTAATATTCCAGTTAAAACAATGTCCTTGTGCAAATGGGATGCCCTCATAATAACCATTCTCATCAACAGAGACGATAGCCCACTCATGAATATCTTCAATCCACACTGGTTGCCCATTCATACGCTGAAGATCTTCGATGCTAAGTACATTGTTTGGTTTCTGCGTCTCCGCAATAATCTTCTCATACTCTTCTAATCTGCTTGCTGCATCACGCAGAGCAACAGAATAAACCATCGAGAATGTCGGTGGATTTGGGTTATCTCTATCCCATTTATTTGCAGCTTCACGGAGATTTTTGATTAAAACATCAGTTTCCATTACTTCCTCCACTTTCTTAATACGCCTTGCCTTAACAATTTCGCGTCTGGATGAGCGCCACATCATTAACAGCATTTCTGAGACTGATTTTGTACGGTCGTGTTTCTTTGCGTTTTTCACAACGACAAGTTGATATGTAGAGCTACCGCTAAATACCTGACGTGGGCATAGGACACCAACAAAATAAGGGATTTCATTTTTCACATTCTCAAACACACTCTCTGGCATGACATAGTAGTTCTTATCGCCAATGAAGTTATGACCATTTTTCGAGTGAAAATCATCGACGGAGGATTTAATCTCATAGCAAGAGAAATCTCCTTTTTCAATGCCAGAAATGGAGTTGTTTATTGGTTTGAAAAGCATGTAGTCAACTCTTACGGTATTGTTTGTTGCATAATCAAATGTCACTTCTTTTGCCCAATACACACGCGGATCGTTATGCGGATCAATGTGTTTTTCTAACAGCTCTGATAGTTGCTTTGTGATTTCTGGTCGTTTCAATTTTCTCGCTGCTCCTTTTTATCTTCATGACAACTCAAATGGTATAAAAAACACGAACTACACGGAGGAACATCACATTCGCCAGAGCGGACAAACGGGCAGATACTATTATTTACTCTTTCGTCCATGCGTGTTTTTCCTGCTTCCATCTACACCCATCACACATACCAATATGCTCAAACTGATACTTTCCGCATAATACACATAATTCATTTACCGCATCATATATCTTGTTTTTCAGTTCTTCATACTTTCTAAACTCATTCATGTGGAATCCTTCTTAACCATTAGGTACTTTTTTACGCGCACATCAAGTCCCATATTTTGCGCTGTTTCTATCATATGTTTTGTACCAGACGATACTCCATCCCAAAAAGCAACGAGTGCATCTGCGTACTCAGCCATCTGCGCATTGCGTTTGAAGCCGGCAGATTTTCCGTACAAATCCCAATCAGCAGGCATGTAGATTACTTTGTAACCGTGTTCCTTTGCATAGCGTTCTCCAAGTCGATCTGCGCCACGAGCCATTCCGCAAACAATTTCAATATTATCGTTGATGTTTTTCAGCAGACGGTCAAGACATTTCGACATGCCGTCATAGTTGTTAAAATCACGCCCGCCAGCGATTATAAGCTTAAACATGATTCGCACATTTGCCAGAACCCTTACAGTCTGGACATGTATAGTGGTCTCCCTCGTCTTCTGCGCATGAACGCCTAAATACTTTTCCTGTTCCACAGCATGTTTCGCAAGCCGTATTGATTTCTTTGAGCTTGGCTAAACTCTCTTTGTATGGCGTAATCTTCTTCACATATTCACTATTCAGCTCGCTGATTTGTTCTTCAATTGCGCGAATTGCTGGAACTAAGTTCAAATTTTTATTAGGCATAATGATCCTCGCTTTTGCACATTGAGCAGCCATCACAAAGCTCCGTAGGATCAAAATATTCATCGCCCTGCATACAGCGACAGTAACCACAAGTCGCTACACAGTCTCCGTTGTAACCATGCTCTACAAGAATTTCAGAACCGCATCTTCCAACACAATAGCACATATCACACCTCACGCAATTTCCGCCAAGCGCTGTGTTGCAACATCAGCCCAAGGCATTCCAAAATATTTACTCTTTTTATTATCGCAAATGCCATTATCCATGCCTATGTAGTGACGTCCTTCAAGCTTTGCAGCAATCGGAATAGACCCACAACCACAACAATTATCAAGAACAACTGCACTTGGATTCGTAAAAGTACGAATTGCATATCTGCATAGTTCAATAGGCTTCTCAGTTGAGCTGATTGCAACAGACGGATGAGACTTTGGAAACTCCCAAATCGAAGACGGGTGTTTCATGTCTCCAGTCGTTTCTACGACTTTATACGCACCGTACACGCGATTATTCAGAATATCTTCCGCATTTTCGCCATTTGCTTTACCTTTACTATGATTCTTTTGTCCTTTTACCATTTGTGGATTATAGACTGGTTGCGATTTATAAAAGACCATGATATCTTCATGTTCTCGTAGCGGCATTCTATTCGCATTCAGAAATCCGCTTTTCAAAACCTTACGCCAAATGATGTTGTAACGATGTAGTTTTTCATTTGACAACATCATCTTAGCCGTAAACTTATCTTGACCGAACAAAAGAATCGCACCATTTGGTTTGATGATTCTTTTGTATTGCTCCCAGAGCAATTCTGGTGGAATAACAGAATCCCACTTGTTCTTAGTTACCCCATAAGGGAGATCACAAAAGATCATATCAATAGATTCATCTGCAATCTCCCTCATTCCGATCAGACAGTCCACATTATAAACTCTGTCTAATTCCACGCTATTTAGCCGACCTTTTCTGCCTGCCCAAACTCAATTACATGGGGAGTATTCGTAGATCCAAAACCGCCATTTCTGATCCCGCTTGCTGCATCATCATATGTAATGCCATAAGGAAGAAAAATGGCCTGCGCGAATTTATCACCCGCGTTTACAACAAGCGACTTTCCATCGCGGCTGTCATTTGTAATTTTCACGAAAATATGTCCCTCATTATCTGAATGGTAATAATCGCTATCGACTACACCAACAGTATTATCAAGCTGCATCCGATACTTGAAGCCAAGGCTACTACGAGGAACAATAGCGAGCCACCAGCCCTCTCGGATATTAACACGGATACCAGTTGGGACTTTGATTGACTCACCAGCTGCAAGTTCAAATGAAATTGGACTAACAAAATCATATCCTGCTGATCCAGAGGTCGCACGGATAGGGAGCGACACATCATCAATATTTGCTGTAAAAATATTTCCAAAGGTGTTAAGCATAGCTTCCGCGAACTGCTGCTTGCTCACCTTTTCAAACTTTGCAATTCTGTTCAACTGCGACTACCTCGCTTTTCCATAGAATAATCTCTCCAGATGAGAGCGATTTAGGAATGTCAATGATTCTTTGATTTGAGCTTCCTTTATAGCAAAGCGTCATGTCTCTCTGCTCAAGAATAAACTCTCCATCAACAAGCACATCGCACAATGATAAAAGACTTAGCATTTCACTGTTTTCCAGTATTTTTTCATAGCTAAACCCTGAGTAAATCCACACGGAGATATCTTTTATATCCTCTTTCAACGCCGTCACAAACGGCACAAGCTCACTTGCAGAATACATAGGATCTCCGCCGCTTAATGTTAATCCAGAAATAAATGGTGTTTTCTTGATGTACTCTATAACCTCACGCTGCAGCTCTTCTGTAAAAGGTCTGCCAGCCGTAAAAGAGTGGGATGTTGGATTGTGGCATCCCTTGCAGTTGTGCAAACAGCCGCTAATATACACCACAACCCGAACACCATCACCATCCGCTATGGATTCAAAGTTAATGCCAGATACATTCACTCAGCATCATCCTTCATTTGATTGAAGTCTGTATAGTTGCTGTGCTTAACTCGATCAAGGCATTCTTTAATTTTTCCAGCATTGAAATTACGGTAATCTGTCGTAAGATATCCGGTAACTCGACGAAGACGCTGAATTTCCGTATTGCCGCACTTAGGGCAGTTATATCCAATCTCACCCTGATACCCACACTTGAGGCATGAGTCAATCGGGAAGTTAAATGCAAGATACGGGATGTCAAGCGACATAGCGTAGTCAATGATATCTTCAACAGCCTTTTCGTTCTTCATAATCGAGCTTTCCAGTTCGATATAGGTAATGCAGCCGCCAGTCGGATACTTGCAGAACGGAGCTTCCAATTCAAGCTTTCTGTAGATAGATACCTTCTGCCAAACGGGAACATGGTGAGAATTTGTGATATACTCACGATCTGTTACTTTCGGAATTACACCGAATTCCTTTTTCAAAGCAGTAGCATAAGTGCGGCACAGATTTTCTGCCGGCGTAGCATAACATGAGAAGTTTAGACCGTGCTTTTCGCTTGCATCTACGCAAAAATCATAAATATGTTTTACAACGCTCAATGCAAACTTCCAGACCTCATCATCTTCAGAATGGTCTTTTCCAAAAAGCGCCTGACACATCTCTGCAATACCGATATAGCCAACGGCGAGAGTTCCATGCTTCATCGCCTCATAAATGCCCTTATAAGAAGCCTTATCATAATCTGCAATCGTTCCATTGCCATACATAAACTTCGCAGAGGCAACAGACTGTTTGCACACATGATAGAATCGGTCTACAAGGGACATTTCTGTAAGATGTAGCACTTCGTCAAGCTCTTCCCAGAATCCGTCTAAATCAGCGGTATCACGCTCGCCAAGACAAATACCATGTTTGATACCAAGCTTCGGGAGATTGATTGTAGTCGGGCAAACATTTCCGCGCCCAAGTTTAGAATATCCAAGCCCATTTCTGTCATATCCCATCATCGTTCTACAACCCATCGTTGCCATCTCCGTATCTGGATTGCCAGGTTCTTCAATGTTTCCTGAGAAATTGCAGTTAACAATATTGGGATAAATTCTTCTGCTCAGTGACTTAATGGCAAGCTTTTTGATATCGTAGTTCGGATCACCATTATGAGCGTTCACGCCCCTCTTGTACTTGAAGATACTGATTGGGAAAATTGGTGTGAGGTGATATTTGCCAATACCATCAAGACTTGCAGCCATAAGCCACTTTGAAACGAGCTTGCCCTCTGTCGATGTGTCCGTACCAAAATTGATTGATGTAAACGGAATCTGAGATCCCGCGCGGCTTTCCAGTGTGTTCAGATTGTGATACAAGCTTTGTGCCGACTGTTTTCCCTCGCACATCAGGTCAAAATACGCCTGATTGTACATAACAGGATCAAGGTTCGCCTTGTTGTCGATATAAATATCGCTTTCGGATAAACCGACGCGCTCTAAAATTACAGGCTTAATTTTCTTGATAAAATCATCAAGCTCTTCATCTGTCATAATAGAAAAGTCAGTTTCTCCAAATTCTGCGCTTGCTTTTACAAGAGCCATGACATACTTTTTGACGAAACTTTTCTTCACAAATGGAGCAAGATCATAGTCAATATGGCAAGATGCGACTCCGCCAAACTGAACTTGGCTCTGAATCTGAAAAATTACAGCGATAAGCTGGCAGGCCGTAGAAAAGCTATTCGCTGGGCGAACATCACCGTTTCTTGTTGCAAAGCCGTTATGGAGCAATCGCCCAAGATCTGCAAATAGGCAGTTGTGATCTCCAATATCGTACTCTGACAAATCATGCAGATAGATTCTTGACTCCCTATGAGCCTGCGCAACCTCAGGCCGTACAAACACATTCATTGCAATATTTTTGTGGAGTACATTTGCGCTTTCAAATTTTCTGCCGCCAAACGAATGCTCATCGACATTTGCGTTCTGGTTTTGAACATTGTTGCACAAGAGAATATCTTCAATCTGCTTATTCAATTCATTGTTCTTTTGGCGCTCCTGATTGCGCTTCTCACGATACTTGATGTAAGCCTTCGCAGTCTTCTTGCATCTGCTTCCCATCAAGCCGTCTTCAACCATGTCCTGAATCTGCTCAACATCAACAACGCCAGAAAAGTTAGAATTTGAGATTTTGCTTGTAACGCGCAAAGCTACATCTCCATCAACTTCATCGACAGATACCATCGCCTTTGTAATTGCATTGGCAATTTTACTTGCATCAAACGGTTCAATACGACCGTCTCTTTTCCGAATTTCTGTAATCATTCTTCGCCTCCTGCGATTTCGCAAATAGCACGGTAAATCTCGTTCCAATCGTGAACGCGAATCATGCCATTTTCTTCTGCGTTATAGCTTCTGTTGTGTGGCTGGTCAAAAAGAAGCTTTTTGTACTTTGCGTTTTCGAGATTATGAACGCCGTCATCAATCAAGACATCACCGTTAATAAGTTTCTTGTCGTGTGCAATAATGACATCTTTCCAACATAGGTACGGATAATGCTTAAATAGCCATGTCATCTTTGGCGGAACAGTGTTGTAGTAAGACGAAGTTACAACCCGAACCAAATGTCCATCGTCAATCAGCCGGCAAATAACATCCTGTGCGAACGGCATAGGAGAAAGATTTCCCCAGAATGCTGGATCATTCAAAGGGGCAAACAGTTCTTCTTTTGTAAGAGACGGGAAGAATTCACCAATCAGCCAGTTTGTGATATCTTCTGGCTTAACCGTAGTTCCGTGTTTTCGGTTCAGCGCAGCAACCCAACATTCAACAAGGTTTTCTAACACATCGTCCATATCAATAAGAATTGTCAAACGCTTAATGCTGTTCACCTCCAAGCCAATTTGATAGTTTGCGTTTTAGATCTGAGATTGTACCATTGTTGCAAATCACATAATCTGCACGGTAGCTATCAAGCGCTGTTTCTGACGGATGCTGCTGTTGCTCCACTGTGAGTGGACTATTAAAATTTGGTCGCACAATTCGTAGATGTGTTACATCAAAGCCAGCGTTTCTCATAGCCTCAATTTCGTTTGGAAAACGACAATCCGGAATTAGAACATAATCCCATTCATCGGGAAACAGATCGAGTACATTGACGAGGAAACTTACCCAGAAATCCGGACGCTTCTGACGAACCACATCCGTCCCAACATACTGTAAAAGCTTGCGACCAGCATCGTCTTTCTTACCGTCCCAATCAAAGAAGTTATGGCAGATGTACTTCAGCAAATCTGCGTAGTGTGTTACAAGTACACTTTGGCATTGATTAACCAATTCCTCGCGAAGCAAATTTGCGGATGTATCTTTCCCATGCTGCGCTTTACCAGAAATACAAATCACTTTCATTCGCTCACCCCAACATACTTATGATACTGAGGAAACTCCGTATCAAACCGATCAAGCAGCATAGACGCTACTTCACGCATTTGCGGATGTGCTGCCGATGAAAGACGCAATGTAAAGAAATGTCTCCATTCGGCAAGATTCATCGTAATGCAAATTTCTGTTTTCGTAGAATTATTTAGCACGGAACGCGCAATTTGCGGGGTTGCCCCAAGCTCAAGCATTTTGAAGTAGTGACGCTCAGCGTCTTCACAGGCCGACACCCATTCATCATAAATTGCAGACTTTTCATTTGCAGACATTCCTTTGACCTTGCTATCAAGCTCCATACCACCCAAAAGGTCAATATAGGAAATCGTATTGTCAAATTTGTCCTTAGAGTAGTTGCAGTATCGTGTACTTTCCTGCGCAAAACTCGCTGGGCGATGGCGGACTTCCTCGTGAGACACGCCACGGTCGTTTGTAAGACGAGCTGTGATATCAACATGTGCCAGTAGCTCAATATCGCCATGCAAACCTGCTACACTCAATGGTGTAAACACATAATCCTCATCTACCTCTGTTGAAAACAATGAGTCTTTGTATTCTGGGAAAAACAAAGGATACGCATATACAAATGACTTCATATATCCAGGAATACGGTATCCAAGCTTTGTCGCCCACTTAAAAAGCTCTCTCCATGCTCTCACATTTCCAGAAACAACCGGACGCTTATCGTATGTAATACGAAGATAACTATTGAAGCCATTATCAGACAGGTTTTTAATTAAAAACTCAAGGCTGTCCAAGCTCACATCATTCAGCTCATAAATGAAAGAATAATGTTCAATAACGGCTTCATGTCCACGCTTAATAATTCCGGAAACAAAATTGATACACGAATCATCGGTAATATTGTTTTCGCTCTTATAGCATGTTCTCCCGACTGACTCTAAGTGCTTTAATGCAAAAAGATCATCATTATTTGGGGCAAACATAAGTTCAGCATTTGGCTTTACAATCTTCAATCCTCATTCCTCCGATTGTTTAACTATTTCCTAAGTAGCAAAAATAAGTGGTTGTGCCAAGGATCTCATCATAGTATTCATAGTAAACACCATCACCTTGCTTAAAATTCGCTTGGAACACAACATTTTCTGGCAAAACGCTGCCTTCTGTTAGGAGTTTCTTGGCATTTTCAATCGTGCGTTCATCTGGTGTGTTGTTAATAGCACCAGTCCAAGTCGGGGAGTATTGACCTTTTTGGTAGACCACATCGTATAATGTCTCACCTGGAAAAGCATCGCTCTTCATTCTGTTGAGTGGTACGCTGCCGACATATAACTGCACCTCATCCGGAACCCATTCGCTTCCCATTTCTGCCGTTATCAACCTCGCAAGTAAATCAAGATCTTCTTCCGAATATGGCGGCTCTGATTCGACAACTGCTTCTGGTTCGTTAATAACCAAGTCTGCAAATTCGACATCGACATACTCAATGTTCTCAGCTTCAACATCAAATTCTTCCGTATTGTCTACAACAATTTCTTTTGACGGAATTACATATGATGTAGTCACGGGATAACTGTATGAATCATAAAACTCATACGCCTTTGCGTCCTGAGAACAGCTTATTACTTCTGTAATAACAACAGCCACGATAGCACAGATTGCAAGTACAGCAACCAGTGGTGCATGATTTTTTTTGCGTTTTGCTAAGTGTTTACCACACATGTTCGTTACGTCCTTTCTTGTTTAGGCAATTAGTTCGTAATCGAGCAAATACCAATACCCACTCTTGTTTTTTCCTAACTCTTTTGCCTGAATAATATCGAATCTCTTAATAGGATTCTTTTTATACCGATAGCTACGAATAGTAAGCCGCGCAGCCTTACCACTACCGATTGACCTTGTTTGAACTGCATATCCCCAGATGTTATTATCCTTTTTGCTTACAAGGGGAAACACATCCGTAATCAGAAGTTTACGGCGATCTTCTGGTTTTTTTGTTGTCAGATCAATATACCCCATAAGCTCAAGCTGCGTCTGAATCTTATTTTTCAAATCAACATCGGGGAGATTAAGTGATTTTACAGCTTTCTCACAAGCTACAAGCAAGCCGCCAATATCTGTAATCACAAATGATTTACCAGATGTTCCGTCTTTGTTTTTATCTGTGCCATACTGAGAAACCAGCTTAATCATCTCATCGCTCAGTTTATCTTTCTGAACTCGCTTTGCTGTGCCGTTTTTGAAGAATGAGAAGAAACTGACGATTCTGCTTAGCTCTGGGATGTTACCAAAATCTCTAAAGTAGTCAATCTTGATAAGGATATCTCTTTGCCTTGTATCTAACGAACTTTCAACCGCCATTAGACACAGCAACTCCATGAAAGTATTTGGCTTATGCTTTTGAGAGATTTCGTACAACTCATTCGCCACAGTGCTGTTCATGTATTTGATAGACTCAATACCCTTAGCAATTACTTGGGACTTCTTATCAAACAGATACTTGTCTTTTGACAAGCCAAACCTCGGAGGAACAATCTGAATTCCGTACAGTTCGGCAAGTGCGCTTCCGTTTTTAATATCATCCTCATTATTTGCATTGTTCAAATATGCAGTGATGAATTCAAACGGATAATAATAGCGGAGATAAGCACACAAATAGCCAATCATACAATAACCAATTGAATGATTATAACCGAACATATAGCTGGAAGCGTCTTCGATAATTTGTAGGAACTCTTTCGCCTCCTGCTCCGCAATATTACGCGGCTGCGTTGACTTTTCACAATATCCCTCAAGAATCTGAGGAAGCGCTTTTTTCAAACGCTCTTCATCCTTACGACCAATAGCACGGCGCGTGTTATCTGCATCAGAACCGGAAAAGCCGCAAATCTGTTGCAAGAACTTAATAACATCCTCCTGATAGATCAGATATCCGTTGTTGTCTTTCAGAAGATCGTCGATAATTGCTGACGGATTCTTGTGCGGCTTATGTTGCATCAAATCATCACGATAAGAAGCGCCAGACGGTCTTAACGCTGCAGTAATCAGTGACATATCAAAGATGCTGTGCGGAACATACTGCCTCAGCATGGAATGTGCGAAATCTCCTTCAAACTGAAACACACCAACAGGAGAACGCAACATATCTTTCCATACAGCTTCATCAGACCAGTTAATTTCATGTGACTTTGGATACGGAATTCCAATTAAGTCATACGCATCCTTGATAATCTCAATATTCTTCAAACCAAGAATATCGTATTTTACAAGGCTTACCTCATGCACACACTCCATATCAATCTGAAGTAGCACATGCCCATCTGCATCTTCAAATGTGCCATAATGATCCGCCAAAGTGATTGGACTCGCTACAATACCTGCTGGGTGCATCGACTGAGAGATTGCAGTATCAAGAAGACCATCGTAGTAGTAAAAAACCTCGGAATACTTTTTTCTTGCTGCCTCCGGATCTGCTTCAAACTCCTGCTTAATAACACTATTGATTTTTCCAGTCCACGGGTTCTTTTCAAAAATCTTTTCGTTTTCTGCTTTAAGCCTGTCGTATTCCTTGGTGTAATACTTGATTAACTCCGATCTTGGCGTATTACTTAATCTGCTCTGGAAAATAAGCTGATTCCCATTCTCCTTATCGAAGTAATAGGTCGCATTACCATCTCTTGCATCGCCAAATAGAATTTCGACATTTAGATCTTTCAGTGATTTAAGTACCGTTTTCAGGTCTTTCAAGTCGTGCTGATGTTCTTTGTTCCACCGAACACCAAGCGCACGGCAAATCTCATCAATACAACCCTTGGACTTAATCGTTCCAACAGCAAGAATAAACGCGGTTTTATCCTGCCCAAAACGATTGATAATGTACTCATACACTCGGTCTCTGTCAGACGGTGAGACGTCGATATCAATATCACCGATTTCCTTACGATCTTCATTACAGAAACGAGAGAATACCGTATGCCATGTCTCTGGATTTAAGTCTGTAATATCGGTAACATAGGCTACACGAGATCCGCCACATGAGCCACGGTTGAACCCAACAGGAATGCCGTTTGACTTGCACCATGTAACAAGCTCTGACATAAACAGCATGAATCCTGACATGTCGATTTTGTCAAACACTCGGCATTCTTCAGCAATAGCCGACTTGAAGTTAGGAAGCTGCTCTTTTGAAATAGCACCAGACAAAAGCTTGGCTTCAAGCCCGCTCTTAATTCGCTCTACAAATACTTCCTTGTCTCTTCTGCCATAAAGCTTTGGATACTTAAAAGACAAGTCCAAATCAAAGCTTTCGACAGAATCAGCCATACGGTTTGTGTTTTCGATTGCATCAAGATACAGACTTTCTGGAAGCACATTTTGTTTTCTGAACATCTCAACCAGCTCATCATAACTCTTATAAGTCAAGTCAAAACTGTCTTCATCGCTATATTCGATATGCTTTGCAGCAAGAAGAATACTTCGACATTCAGCCTTGTATTTATCAATGCTGTGCGTATCTGTGCCGGCAATCAGCGGCTTGCCAAGTTCTCTGGATAGCTGTGCAAGATGTAAATTAAAATCCTTTTGTTCTTGGAAATCATGCGGCTGGATCTCAAAATAATCATAATGCCGTGCCAGCTCCATATACCGTTTATGAGAGAACGGAAGCTTATTCAGCGGAGAAGCAAGACAAGCGCTGATTTTGATGATGTTTTTTGAAGTCCCAAGAAATTCATCAAATGAAATTCGCGGTTTGTAGTAGGTGTGAGAATCTGTCGTTGAAACACTTACAAGCTTATTCAGCTCAAGAACGCCCGCATAGTTTTTTGCAATCAAAATTGTATGGTAGTTATCACGAACCTTTGATCCCGTTTCAGGATTCGGCTCGTGCGTTTCCGTAAGATAACATTCAATGCCGTGCAGATACTTAATTCCTTTGTCATCGCAATACATCTTTTTCTCTACCCACTGATAGATGTTGCCATGCTCTGTAAAAGCAAGAGCTTTCTGCCCAAGCTCAACAGCCTTATCGACATACAGCTTGTAATTAGTACAGCTATCTAACAGCGATAATTCAGTATGCACATGATATGCAGTATAATTTTTATCTGAAATCGCTCACACCTCCTAACTAACTGAACCAAACACCTCTTCTTCCTCATCAATCATTTGAGGCGGAGGATATGGCAAAGATCCTATGTGCGTTTTTGTGTCCCACGAATACTTTCTATCAAGATCTTCTTCATTTAGGAAAAATCGTCTGGATGGCGTATCATAATACACACCAATACTACGACCTTCGTAACCAAGCATTCGATCTTTAAGAATGTCAATAAGGACATCATCTTTAATCGGCGGCACTTTCCAACCACTACCATTTAACTTTGGCTCACCCTTTTTGTCCTTTTCCTGTACGCGGTACAGGCTAATGATTCGATGAGCAAGATCAATGATTGCGGAAATACCTTGGACATCCATCTTTGTAAGGCGGCGCATGGTATCAATCTTATGAGGATGAACAACCAGCACAATAGCAACATTGAACTTCTTTGCAAACGCAATAAGCTCCATAACAAATTCACTTTGTTTGTTATATTTGTTATCATCGCTACATTCCAAATTGATTGCGGTTAGGTTATCCAGAATTACAAGCTTTACACCATACTTGCGAACTGCATCTTCAATCGTTGTCATCAATGCAGTTTTTGTATTTGGCTGCCCATCTTCGTAGATATGCAGCCGGCCACGATAAAAATTATCAATGGAGCGCTTTGCTTCTGGCTGAACCTTATAATAAACGGCTTCTCCGGAATGCTTTTCGTCGATATATCGTTGACCTGCAATCACAGAATTAAGCCAATTCTTAGTTTGAAAGTTAGGAAGCTCACCAGAGAACAAAAAGACATTTTTCTCTTCCTCTAACGACTGAATAATGAGCTGATTGATAAACGAGCTTTTACCAGCACCGTTAATACCAGTGATGATATTCAATGTACCAAGGAAAATCTTCATCAAATACCGATCAAGCGTCTTAATTCCTGTACGGATACCGTCAATCTGGTCGATATCAATATCCTGAATATCAGAGAAATCAATTACACCAGGGACAGGGCTATCCTTAGCATTTAAGATTAAATCAAGCACTCGCTCTTTACCAAAATAATAAAGAGCTTCGTTCAGATCGTTTACGGGAAATTTTCGACCGTCATCGGTTTCAAAAATCTGCGGTACTTCAACAACCCGTGTTCTCCAGCTCCCAAGCCGATACACAACCTCTTTCTGCATCTTATAGCCAGCCTCATCATTGTCGGAACAGATAATGATATTATCAAATTGTTCCAGCCAATCCCAATTCTCTTCAATCCAGTGAAAGTTTGTGCTTCCAAGCGGGACAGAAACGGCATTGCTAAACCCAGCCTCAATAGCAGACAGGCAATCAGGTTCTCCTTCGCAGATCAGCAACGGAGAATTGACATTTACACGGTTCATATTGAACAGTAGATTGCATGTATCAGCGCCTTTTTGACACCAACATTTGTTTTCGCCTTTACGCACCTTGCGAGATGGGCGATACTTAACCATTGTCAGGACATCGTTGGTGTCGTAATAGTTCCAAACAATATTTCCTTCTTCATCCTGTCGCACATCTGCATAGTCCAGTGTGCTTGGACTAATGCAGCGCTTTTTGAAATATCCGTAGATTTTCGATTTATCTCCAATCGGCACTTCTTTCGGATACTTATATTGGTGCTTGGTGTGAACTCCAAGCTCACCAAAGCTATATCTGATGCCAGCCAGTTCAAACAGCTTTTGGCAAGCCTGAAGATAAGTCATACCCTTGTAAATAAACACATCAAGAATATCATAATTTCTTGCACACGCACCAAAGCAATGAAATGAGAAGGTTTTTCGGTTGTATATGAACGATGCGTGATCCTCTTGGTGAAATGGGCAGCAGCACCGTAAATTCTGCTCATCGAAATCTTGAATATCCAATTCCTGAGCGATAATTCTGGCGTTTTCATCACCAAGTTTTTCTTTCGCTTCAAGAATTACATCACGATCAATTTGCAGCGTGAATCACCCCTATCAAATCAATCCTTTATATTCGCAATGGTCACAAACGTCGCATAGATAATTACACCTCCAATAATCTGGTTTTGCGTTCCACTTATCGTTGGTGGCAATAGAATCTATTGTTTTACTCGCCCAATTCTCAACCGTATAAAGCCTTTTTAACTCGAATGGTTCTTGAATCATGACTTGAGAGCGGAAACAATTAAACTCTAATATATCTGGGTAGCGACCATATTTTCCTTTGACTGCTGCGGAATAGACATATAGCTGGCGTAGATATTCGTCTAATTCCGCATCATGCTTCGTTGGCTTTGAACGCTTTGAGCGAGGCTTCAAAGTTCTTGATTTATGGTCTGTTACGATCAACTTCCCGTTTTTGCTAATGAGATCAACGAATCCGGTAAATTTTCTGCCAGCAAACATAAAATCAACCTTTTCTTCTACGCCAATAATAGTTCTCGACGGAAATGAAAAGTCATCAAGATAATGAAAGCCTTGCTGAAAATAGTTCATATAGATCTTGGAGTTTGGGGCTTTTGAAAAAACATTCTCCTTGAAATGGGCTACATAGTAGGTAGACAAGCGCTCCTTTTCCAGTAGCCCACTCAAGTACATCTGCAAAATCTTGTGCATGTAGCTTCCAAATTCTGCAAAAAAGCCACTTTTCTTTTTCAGAGAACGTCCATTTTCATCCCGATATAAATAGGAAAGAAACCACTTATACGGGCAATCATCAAATGATGCTACTCTTGAATAGCTCCAAGTCATATCTTCGATGATTAAATCGTATCGAATAGTGCATCACCGCATTTATCGAATCGACTTAAAACGGGAGTTCTTCGTCTTCATCAGACTCTTCTTCGGTCAGAGCAGACGGCTTTGCTTTCTGCTTTTTCCCGCCCTTTGGAGTTTTCTTTTCCTTAGGAGATTCTGCGGCATCAGATCCGCTTCCATCAGGCATCTCGAAATCGAACAGCGTATAGTTTACAAACTCGCGGCCTGCATCCTTATCGTAGCGATTAGAGACGTCACAAGCACCAAGCTTGATTCTGCACCGACCATCTTCATCCAAAGAACGCTCAATGAGACCTAACTTTTTGTTCGCCTCGCCAATCAGACTGACGAATCCGTTAAAGTCGGTTACATATTCATCTGTCTTCTTATCTTTACGGCTTGTGGACACTCTTACCTTAGAGAAGCTATCTCCTTGATTTGTGATCTCCCAAACCGTAGCAAATGCACCTTCACGAAATCCCATTACGCATTACCTTCTTTCTTTGCTACTGACTTTTTCTTTGTTCCAACCGGAAATTGCTTTTGAAGCTCTTCAAGAAGCTCTCCTGCGACCGTAGGATCTGTGAGGTAATTCATATAATCGGCAGTTGGCTTATTGCCATCTTTGACATACTTTTTAACAACCTCAATAAGCGCCTTTCTCGCACCGGCTTCATTTTCATTTGCATTCAGATATGCTTTGACATGATCGTCAATCTTTGTGATGATTGGACGAACAATAGCCATTTCAGCTTCCTGTTCCGCCTCTTCCTTCTTGCTCCGCCAATTATCCGGATCATCGTCCGGTGTTGCGATTTGGAAGAATTTCAGCATAAAATAACGGTTTGCATATGTCAGGCCGCTACCAAAAGCTTGGCTTGCGTCGCCCTGCTGTCCAACCAATGCCCACGGAACAACGAGAGTATCATTTACATCATCGCAGTTTACCCAAGTAAAAGTAAGTTCTGCATGAACAAGCGTTTCGTTGATTTCCTCTTTGAGCTGATCGCCAGACTTTGTATTCTTTGTTTTTGTGTAACTGACAGGCGTTACAGAAAGTGTGCCAGGAACAATACTCGGCTGCAACGACACACCGTATTTCTTCATGCCAGCAGCTACACGCGCCAGAATCTCATCTTCCGTAACATACTTGTAGTTAAATCCGGATTTGTTCTTGCGAAGAACCTCCACCATTTCTCGGATCTTGGCAAGTTTCTGTACCAGATTCAAATTTGCTTCATCAGGCATTATGATCCTCCATAAGATAACTTGCGGTCATATCTGCAAGATGGAGTAACACCGCAAGCGGGCAAAGTTCGTAAGCTTTGCTGATACTCCCATCTCCGCCTTTGACGGCGGAATCAAATCCGCCCATATGAAAGCGAATCGCATAAATTTCATCGTCTGTGAGAGCCATATGCCGAAGCAGAATGATCACGGACTTTTCGCCATGACCAACGGGGAACTGGTCATCATGCTTATAAATTGCTTCCTTATGCCATTGACCTGTCTGCTCATCCTTGACATTTCTACTCCCTACAACATATAGGTTTGCCTTGCAAATATCGTGAAATAGTGCAGAAATTGCAAGCGTCTCATCGGATACTTCAACCTCTTCGTGTTGCTTAACAAGTTTCTTTAAGGCTTTGTAAACATTCAAAGAATGCTCTAACAGACCATATTTGTAATTGCCGTGGAATCTTGTACTTGCTGGAGCATAAAAGAAATCACTTTCTTCTACCCATCCTAACAGTTCTTCGATTCCGTCTCGACAAATATCTTTCTTACAAATCGAAAGAAATTCATCTTTCAATGATTGTCCCAACTTATCGCTAATCAAATTAAAACCTCCGTTTATGCAGCTAAATCGTCCTCAATATTCCGAACAGAATAGCACTCTTCGCAATAGCGTTTTCCGTCCTGAACCACAACATAATCGGCGGTAATAAATTCACCGCAACAATCACAACGATGTGCTTCCACAAACGCCCCGCCGCAATGAGGACAAACAGTAAAATGCTCATATGGTGGAGTGTCGAGACCATGCGTTTCGATATAATGCTTTGGCTCTTGAAACACACAGCCGCACTCCACACATACGAAATAAGGATTACTCCTTGGGCTTAAATCCAATAGCGACACCAACGCTGTCATCTCCAGCAAAATCACGCAGCATCTTATCCAAAGAGATAGGAGCATCGGGGTGCTTGACCTCACAGCTATCAGTATGCTTTTCCTTTTTCTTCTTCAGATAAGGACGGTATGCGTTCTTGAACTGCGCCTTAAACGCATTTCGAGTACCGAAAATCTTGCGCATACAAGCCATCGCAAAACCGAATTCCTCAGAGAACTCATCGTTGTCGCAGCGCACGACCGTCTTAGTACCATCTCTCCAATACACAATCGTGGCAGGAGGATTAAAGATGACCTGCGCCGGCTGGTGAACCGCCGTCATAGCAGTAGGACGATTTACTGGAATGCTCGCGGCGCTGACAGAACGCAACACATCATCCAAAATGCTGCTAACAATGTTCTGATTCGGATACGGATAAGAAACCATTCGCTTTTCCATAAACTGAACTCCTTTAATAAATTATTTTGCTAATTCCTTTGAAAGAACCAAACGGATGGCTACATGCCATTCCGATATTGTTTAGCTATTTCCTCTATATAATAACACGCTTGACGCTATCTGTCAAGTGGATTTGCGGGAATAATCTGCTTTTTCAATAAGGCAGATTCCAGTATTCTGTGCTGTAATTGTTGGGCAAATCGTTCCGCTCTCTTGCACTCGACCACGCCTTGTTTTTGAGTTGGGATAGGAGAGATCGACAGCCCCCCCCACGACGCACTCAATAAAACCCTGTTTTGTGGCCTGTCTAATTTTTACCTTTTCCATTGTTTACACCCTTATTTTTGGCGGATCTTTATAATGTGACGCTTTGATAGTAGGGGATATCCCACCGCCGCTATCGCAGCTTGTATCATAAACCTCTTGGTTTTGGTGTAGTTTTCCACTGTCAGGTAACACTCTTCCAATTACGCTGAATGAGCATTGACGCTGTACCATCCGGTCTTCGCACCCCCCCCACCAGCTTCCGCTTTCAAAGCGCGGGCAACAGCGTTTCCATCATAGATGCGGTTTGCATCACCATTGTAATCGTTGATATAACCAATCTGCATCAGCTCTGCGGATACAGCATCGCCGTCAGATTCGCTATGGTGATTCTCTAAACGGGTAAGTGCCTTTTCAAAAGCACCAATACCACTAAAGAACGATCCAACAGACATATCGTCAAACAGATATGGCATAGCGTCATATAGATTCTCCATGATATGCTGAAGAACATCTACGACAATACTGTTGCCGGCCTGCTTGTAGAGCTGCGAACTGGAACGGTCGTTACCATTATAAATATTCTCGTTCATAGCATCGCGTGCTTTTTCAAAATCCTCATCGTCAAAACCCATCAAACGCCAACACTCTTTCGGCGTGAGTTTTCTTACCCGAAAACCTTGGCGCATTGCAATGGGCGTTTGCCCACCGCCCATACCAGCAGCGCTATTTACGCATGGACAGATACCATCGTCTCTCGGAGTCTGATGCTTTTGCAAGCCACCAAGCATTGTGATTTTATCCTCTGGTGTAGGACTTACTTCAATCAGCTTAGTCCCATTACCAGGAGCGTCATTCTTGAAATTTGGCATAACTGTTCCTATACAAGTCTGATCCGACTTGATCCTCCTATTGTAGTCATCATAGATAATTGTCTGGTGTAATGGCGTAGGTGATTTAATGCGGATTTTTACGCCCTCGCCTTTATTCGTCGTTAATGTCGGAGAAACACCATCCGAGTCGTAAACCGTACCGTTCATTCCATGCCCAGACGGATTAACATTTCCAACATTGATTGGCATATTATTATCTTTCACATCTTCACTCCGTTCAGTGGAGAAACGGATATCAATGCAGCATTCCACTATAATATTGTCTTTCTGTACAGAGGTAAGCGTATTCGTGCATTTATCTGGCCTAAGCTCTAATCGTTGCACAATACTACCATTGTCAGAATAACGACCGCGAATTGCTGCGGGAATCAAAACGCTACTTTTCATCAGCACTACTTTCTAATTCAACATGCTCGTTACAAACAATTATAAACGGCTGAAGATTACCCCCCCCATACAGGTGAGGGACGGTGCAATTCCTGACGGATCGTATACTCGACCTCTTTGCGGGTTCTCGCGTTTTGCACCTTGCGTCCAGTTCCCAACTTGAATAATTTTATCAGTCAATTTCCATTACTCCTGTCATTTGCTGATTGCCAAAACCCTTATAGTCTCTCGCAAGAAGGGTTAGGGCAATGTCGCTATATCCATCAAACTTATTGCCTTTGTTACTCAATCGAACTCCGTGCGTTTTCTGCAACCAAGTCCCATTGGTGTTGTCTGTCTGCTGAGTTTCTTCCTCCGACTCGAATTGTTTTACTGATTCGCTGCGGGGGGGGGTGATCATTGCAGCCACTTTCTCATCACTGAGATAGTATTTTTCATCGACGTCGGTTTCTAACATATCGGCAAGCGTATGTTTAAGCGAAATAGGCTCTGGAAATTTGAACCTTCCGTTATCCAAGTCTTTACGAATGATGACACAATAGACACGCTCTCGATTCTGAGGAATACCATAATTTTTCGCATTTAATACCTGCCAGTGAACATTATAACCATAGTCCTCAAGCTCTTTAACGAATAGATCGAATGTCGGTCTAAAACGAGCGCCTACAATGTTCTTGACATTTTCATAGATAGCAAAACGAGGCTTTTTCTCCCGAAGGAAGCGCAGCCATTCAACCAAAAGAGACGAGCGTGTTTTCTCAATTTTAGTCGAACCACAATTCGGGCATTTGTCTCGCTCTGTGTAATGGGCTTCAAGGGGGTTATATGTATGACCGCAGTTTTTACATGTCCATGCAGCCCCCCCCTGTTTCCCTGCGATAGAGAAGTCCTGGCACGGAGATCCACCAAACATGGTATTAAAATCAGGTACAGACTTTTCATCTGCCTTTGTAATATCACCAATATTTAGCTCCGGAGATGTGTCATGAACCGCACAATAGCTTTCTGCTGCGTACTTATCGAACTCGCAGAAAAGGGAAGTAGTATATTTCATTGAAAACTCCTATTATTTGTCGATTTCTTCAAATACAATGGTTCTTGGAAGCATTTTGCTACAAATATAGACGCTACTAAACGGAGGATTAAGCGACGGTTTTTGCTCTGCATAATCCTTAAAGTATGAGACGCGCTTGTTCAAATACATAATTTCAAATTCATGCGACCTAAAAAGATTAAACCGATGTTGGCTTTCAAATAACCCAACAACGCCAACAAGCATTGCAAACGGTTTGCCGATTTCAAACAGGCGGTCAATAACATCACCTTTAAGGGAATATGGCGGATTGCTAATAATGTAGTCGCAGTTTGGAGTCTCCATAGTAAAAAAGTCCTGACCATTACAAATATGTGTTGCCAAAACTGTATACCCAGCAGCTCTAAAATGTTTCACAAACAAACTGTCTTCCGTATCAAACGGACACCAAATTACGGCGGGGGGGGTGCAAGATACTTTGCAATAGGTGTAACTGCATACTCTGGCGTGTAGAATTCGTCATTCCCACTGCCAGCAACTTTGTCCATCTTCATATACTGTATTCTCCTTTGAGTTGTTTAACTAATTTCTTTTCAAAATAATTGACAGCCTTGTTCCTTGAATTCATTGACTTTTTCGTCCCATTGAGATTTGCTCCAACCAAATTCTTTCATAAGGCATTTCTTGCACAAAAAATGATTTATATTTCTTCCAAACATTTTCATATTCATGGCAAGAGCATTTCTATCTTTGATCCGAAGAGGCTGACGGCGCTTGTTAATACATCCATTTGCGCAATAGCGATTAAAATACTTTCTTGCAATTGGTATATCCAGCCCAGAATACTGAGAAAATTCAGAAATAACCTCTTCTGTCGGCTCGTCACGATATACACCGCCAGTCCATGCTTTTGTTACATACTCATCAACGGTGCAATTCATAATGAGCCACTTGTTATTGTTGATAAAGTCGTTCCGTAAGATATTTCTCCACCGATTAAACAAATATGGATACCAGTATTTATCAAGAACCCATGTATACTTTGTATAATTCGGACAAGCAATACCACATCCAACGCGATCATATCCGTATCTATACTTGTCGTTGATTTCAATATCTTCCGACAAAATATAAAGCCAGATATCAAACTCAGACCATTGACGAATTGGAAGAAGAGCAATCCAGTCGCGCTCGCCCCACTTTTCATTTTTCCAGATGTCCTTATAACCAGACCGGCGAACTGATTCTTGATTCCTCATTCCAAATAAGAAAATCAGAGGCTCATCGTCAGGAAAATAGTCAATTGTTGGGCTTTCCTTAAAATAATTACAGCAGAAGCGATTCAATCTACTTGGTATCATTTGGTTGCCCCCCCCCATCATAGCGTTGGATGTACTTGTAAAATCCACCATACTCCGGATTGGGCAGAATGTGTTTGAATCCGTTTCGCTTTGCCATACGATTACTTTCCGCAACATCCAAGGTTGTAACATTAAAATATGTTTCAAAATTTAATCCTGCTTTTTTCGCAAGATGTGTAACAACCATGCTGTCCTTGCCAGTAGAATTTGTATTGACTATCTTCCGCTCTGTCCCAATTCCATACTGACGAAGAAGAGCGATGCTATCACGCTCAATACTTTCAAGATGCGGTCTAAAACGCGCGATAGTTTCGTCCCAGGATTCAAATTGCAGACCATCAACATTTTGTTTGTGTTTTGTAAGAGCAACGGTAAGATCGTCAGAAACAGCGATTTTATATAGCGAGATTAGCCGCTGCCCCCCCCTCGTAAACGCTTTTACAATGTTGTGATCCAACCAATATGTCCTTTCTTGAAACCAAGATATATCACACCCATTATCATGTAAGAAATGAGCGTATTCTTTGAAAATTGGTTGCATTACAAAAACTCACTTTCTATTCACACGGAATACCAATGAACTCTAATACTGTTCGCATACCTAAGCCATGTTCGCTCCAAGGCTTCATACAATATTCCCATAGCTTAGGATGCGTTTCCTTTAATCGCTGGAAACGGTTTGGAGACTTCTCCAGATGAGCGCCAAATGCGCAAAAGACACAACCAGTTCTTCTTTCACCTGTCGTTGTCCACCCCCCCCCGCAAGGTATAATCTCGCCATAAACGGAGGCGTAGGGAATATTGTAGGTGTGCAAATACTCAAGAACATCATTTTTTGTCCAGAAAGACATCGGCTGAGAACTTGGAGATTTCTTACTAAAAGCATTACAGCCTTGTCTCATCCATGCAGATCTACGAGATCGGCTCTCGTCTGCCATAGTTGCAATAATGGGAACGCGACCAGTCTCTTTGAAATACTTCTTCAGCGGTTTCTTCTTCATAATATTGCAGCAACGAGAAGAAACCTTAAATGGAGCGTCCAGAAGATAGCACCACTTTTCGCAATTAAACTCCGACGGAGTGCCATTACTACGGATAATTTCTCCGTGAAGCTCTTTCCACCGATAAGAACCTGGCTTACTGCCATATTCTACGGTGTCGGCAACTCTCTTTGAGACAACTGGATATCCGTATGTTTCGATAACCTTTCTGAAATTCATCTCAGGTCGCAAAATCACAACATTATCATGCTGCTTAACAAATTCTCGAATTTCTGGAAACTCCAAGCCAGTATCACAAAATACAGCCGGTACATCTGGATAAATACGGCGAACGATATCAAGCAAAACCGTACTATCTTTACCGCCAGAAAATGCAACATAAACATTTCCGCCGAAATACTCATACCACTCAATGATACGAGTTGTAGTTACTTGAATTTTTCGCTGCAAATCCCATGACTGCATCACATCTAAATCTTCTTTACTGTAAATGCCAAACACCCACTTTATATTGTTTATCAAGTTCCTTTTGCTTCGATATCAGCGGCGTGAAGTTTCATCACATCTGAATAAAGCTTATTGCCAACAAGCTTTTTGAACCGCTTCTGTGCTTTGCCAGAATGGGAATCTCGTTCAAGTTCAAACGGACGCATATGCCACTGGATGATATTTGCGATATACAGCCGATTCAAACTTGGATTTGAGTAGAACAAGCTATCATAGGCTGAAACATGCTGATGTTCATAATAATGAGCAATCTCTGTTGTTTCGCCCTTACTATTAACAAAGCTTTTTGTGAAAGGCTTACCGATATCATGAAGAAGAGCAGCCTCCTGAAGCTCTGCACTCCCATCAGAAACCAGCCCGTATGTAGCAATACAATGATGTCCAACCGTGAAAATATGATGCGGATTGTCCTGCTCGAAGCTATTCAGTCCTCCATCACGATTAAATAAATCACTTACACTGTACGGCTCAAAATTATCTGGATAAACAAGCTCGATTACGTCCCACCCCTCATACCAGTATGGAATCCAGAAATTCTTATACATACGCACAAGAACCTCGTGTGGGACAACACGCTCACGATGCTTGCTACGCTCTTCACATTCGTGAAAAGGTGTCGCCATAACGATACAGACCTTCTGACACTTTACCTTTGACAAGCGATTCAGCAGATCAATACGCCGCTTGTAATTGATATTCGTCGCGTCGTAGATTACATTTTTACCAGCAGACAAATCAGAAATTACACGCTTGTGCAGAGTGTCAAAAACAATCTGATTGTTTGTCTGATCCTGTACATTTCCAAGAATCTCTGCTCGAATTGCATCGCTGGAATGAATCTCTGCGCCGAACTTCTCTCGCAGCCCCTCCGCATAAACAGATTTTCCGCTGTACGGAAGACCTACCATCATAAAAAAGATAGACATATTCTTACTCCTTTTTATTGGGCGAGTCGTTACCAAGCTCGCACTGGAAGTTGAACTTAAATAAATCAAGCAGAACTTTATTGAAAACCGAATCAACCTCACGGTCTACTACAACTGGATTCTGCTGCATATAAGTGTCCTTGATTGATTTCATCTCAGATACGATTCTATCCGAATTGACCTGCGCCGTTGTAAGATCGCAGTTAATATAAAGCTTGATTTCTCTAAGACGCTCCCCTTGTTTAGAAACGAGGCAATCACGATATGGCTCGCCATTAAGCCAACGCTGCATGAATTCATAAAGACGCTCAATGTGATGATACTGTTTGCTATCGAACCCGTATTTATCAATCTTGTCTTTTGTTGCAGGATATGGGTGGCACAATGCCTTTTGCTTTTCGAGCGCCATTCCTACCATGCAATTCAATGCGGCATAGTTGTTATATCGACCGACTCTCTCTGCAATATCAAGAATCGGCTGGAACAAAGCTTCGTACTTTGGATTCAAGATACGGTACGGCGTAAAAAGAATCTCAACAAAATTTACATTCTGCTTTTTGAAGCAATCGAGCATCAGACGAATATCCTTAACATCTACATGTTCATCGTTTTCCATGATGTGTGTGTAACTATATGGTCTTTTGTTCAAAACAAAATCTTCAAACGAAGGGAGGACAATCAGCTTGGAATCAATATCGCTTCCCTCATAGTCTAAGTTGTAGTTTTGTGAACCTTGAAGAAAAATACCAACCCACTCAGGGTGTTTGTCTCTTACTGCTTCGAGGTGTTCAGAAAGCCGTTTCATAATCTTTACTCTGTCACTCATCACAGCACCTCTCTTTCAAAATACAATCTCTGGCAATATGCCTGCAGTGTGCTGGAACTACAAATTCGTGCATATTCCAGCACACCGTTCAGCATTGATGGATAAGATGCGTAATGTCGTTACGCGGCGCTTGTATCATCCTGCGCTTCTTCCATGTCCGGAGCAGACGCAATATCCTTTACAATTCCCTCAAGTACCTTGAATGCAAAATTCTTGTGCTTATATGCTGTAAACTTTGGGCGGTTTACGATACGGCAAACAACGCCCTCTCGGACATGCGACTTACCAATCGGGTCTGCACCATCATAGAAGTTTTCGGCAATCTCCTTGACATATTCGCCAGCATTGACAGCCATCGGAGATCCAACAGCATCAGGAAGCTGGATGTAATCCGGAATGATGAATCGAGCGAATAGCGGAACGCACTTAACACCCATCTGCTCACAACGATAACGCATAAAGTCAGGTGTGTATTCGACAACATCGCCATCCTCATTTGTCATCGTCATTCGATACACATAAAAATCAGACTGCGGAGCAGATTCATATTCCGTAATCTCATTTGCTGTAAAAGAGGTATCGCCAATCATTACTGTTGCGTATGTAAATTTCGGATTTGTTACTTCATTTACACCGTCCGGATAGCAACCATAGCTAAACACTGTCTTCTCTCCGTATTGTTTAACAAATTCCTTATCACCGACTTTTTTATTGTCGCAAGATGCCATAATAGGCTGCTTGTCTTGCGTAAAGCCAACGACTTCATAGTACACGGTTTCGCCCTTATGAAGCTTACCTTCAAAAACCTTGCTATGCTGTTCACGGAAAGCATTGCTGCCATAGAAGCCGCCGTCAAAATCATCCAGAACAACACGACGAGTGCCAGTTACATATCCCCAATTATAAATCGGAGAACCAACGCGATGTAGGAGTTTATCAAGCAATGTCCTCTTATATCCTTTAAGCGTTGGCAGATATCCGGTTCGCTGAGATGTACCGTGCATTTTCAAAGTAATCTCAACAAGATCGCCTTGGTAAAATGCGCTGAGGTTATATGCAAGCTGTTCCGTGTCAGCATGTTCCGCAAAGAGCGGGGCAATAGGATCGTGATGCTTACGAGTCCTACCCCCCCCAACCATAATGGTACTCTTCTTACGACGTGGGATATACTTCTCACAAATTGTGACACCATTCAAAATGGTAATTACATCGCCCTCACGGAGCTTTGCAATATCCGTAAACCCGTTCAAACTGGACAACGGCATAAACAAGCCATCGCTCTTTTCGCCACGAAGCTTCAACGCCTTAATATTGCGCTTTTCAGGATCGAGATAACCACCAGCCGGCTTACCGTTTTCATCCTTACGCCGAAGCAGGTCATTCTTCACCGCATACTCAGTTCCAAGCTTGCCATCTACGGGGAAATAAACACCAAGCTCTTCTGACTTTGTATCCAAGCCCACAATTACCGTATTGCCAAAACATTCACCGCAGAGAAGTCGATCCGCGTTTGAATGTTTGCGCAAATTCTTAATACGAGTTACATATGCTGCGTACATAATTCACCTCCAATTATTCATCAGCAATAATCTGAACAATGCCATCTGTGTTTGCCAGGTTACGAATGATAGAATCAAAAGTGCTATCATTATAATCAACCTGCTTGAAAACGATGTTATAACCATCGTTTAACAGCTTAGAACACTTATCATAATGCTCTTTTAGATAATGGTCATCATCCAAGATGCGGGGAAGCGTATTGATCTCCCCATATCCATAGCATCCGACAAAATATTTATCCAGTTCCTCAACAGTTTTAATCTGTTCACCCTCTGTCGTGTCGCCATAATCATTTGCGGCAAGCAAAACACTCTCTAAAACGGTGGTAAACCCTTTCAGAATTGGATAACGCCGAATAGTCTCTTCGTCGAAGTTTGGAGATGCTTTATAGGCGATAACATAGCTTGAGCTACTACTATTCGTTACAAAGTCTTCTCTAATTTTCATTTCAATTACCTCAGAATATAATCGCTGAATGCACGGTAGGTAACAAATCTCTTCTTCAGGCCAGCTACAATATCGACAGGATTAAGGTCGAACTGCTTACATACCTCTGTCACATATTCGCTATCGTACAGCTTCTTGCGACGCTTATTCACTGCTTTTACCTTTGCAAATACATCACTGCGGGAAACCTTGTATTCTTTTTCGAGATACTTTCCAAGGTCGTACTGCGAATACTCGATAAACTGGCAAATCGGACAAAACTCTTCCGGAGCAGCATAACGATTGTCTGCCTGATCCCAGAAGATATCGAGAAGTGAATCATCGTCGTACTGACCATTCAGCTCTTCTTCACTTTCTTTTTCGTAGCCTGACTCCAAAATCTTTTTAATCAGTTCTTTGCGCGGAATCTCAAGTAACTCATCATTGCAGATTGTATGCCCATTTACGCATTCAACCATGCCGGCTTCTTCTAAACTTATATCCCAACCAGATTCCGTTGCACCGCAGATATCACATGTATAACTGGAACTACTGGAATTGGTTACAAAATCTTTGCGAAACTTCAAATCGTATCCTCCTTTTAATGATGACTGAATCTGCGCACCGTAAAATCGCAGTTTGGAAGAATGTCATGTTCTAACGCACTGCCAACATCCGTATGGTCTTCATATTCAAGCTCAACCAAATATGGAGAAGAATCAATGTCGTTAAACAACTTCTTGAAAGCATTTTCCACATACTCTTTGATAGTAGCTTTCCGTTCCGGAGAATTATAGTAATCAGCGCCAGTTGCGCCAGGATGAGCGTCCTCCCACTTTTTTCTAAAGGTCGGTTTATCGTCAGACCACCAACCATCACTACCATAATTGAGAATGTAACTTGCTTCGCACTCAAACTCATTCTCAAAACGCTCTCTGATTTTGTCATGAGAAATCGGTTCGCTGTTTGAGAAGTCCGTCAAAAGCTGATCGACATAATCAGAGCCGTATCTATGTCTGAGATCATCAATCTGTTGTAGACCATCAGCCTTATCCGCAAAAGCGATAATAAAACTGCTGGAGCTACTGTTTGTCACAAAATCGCGCCTAACTTTCATAATTTCACTCCTTGATATTATTTAACAAGCTCCTTACCGTTGCTCAATAGACCATGTGTATCCGCAATACGAACAGCCAGTTTTGATAGCGTTCTGAATTGCAAGTACCGCATTGATCGAGGTGTTAATGATAAGATCCTTGTCTTTCTTGGGTGGACGCAAATGCGCAGAAATAACATGGTATGCTGCTTTGTTAATTGTTCTAAAAAGGGAAGTGTTACCCGTTCTCTGATTGAATGCTGCGATGTAATCAACTTTAATTTCAGGATGATAGTTACCTTTCTCTTCATTACACGCCTTGCACATCGGCTGCATGTTAGAAACACAGTCTTTTCCGCCTTTACTTTTCGGAACAATATGATCCTTCGTAATCAGAGAGCCGTCATCTGCAAACAAGTTGAAATGTCTACGCTGCGAATCTGGATCGCCACAAAGCTTAAAATGCGTTCCGACTTTTCCGCAATATGCACATGCAGTACCTTTCTGATAGAAAGTCATATAACGGAGAGAAATCGGATGAACGCGAAACCCGTCCACTACGATATCTGAGTTTTTCTTCCCTTTATCTGTGTCAAGAGATAAATACTCTTCTCCGATCATACGAAAGACTTCATCAATCTCGTATCGTTTGTCTTCAATAATCATTTTGCCCCTCCAAAACAAATCAAAAGAAAATGTACCCCAATGGATTGCTGAAAACCTTATGACACAGCTCCTTATCCGTTACAGGCTCGATCTTTAATATCGTAAGCCAAGATATTTTGTCTTGAAATTTTGTTCGAGCCTCACGAATAGAATTTGCACGAACATAATACGGATATCTATGCTCATTGTTCTTTCTATAATCTGCAAAAACAGCATATAGGTTCATGTCATTGTCCTCCAGACGTTCAATCGAGCCAACGATTCTCTAAATACAAAAATCCATAAACACAGCCGGCCATAAAAACAACCCAAGCCAGCCAAAAGAAAATCAAATAAAGCGTTTCTGACTGTTGTACAGATTCAATCACTTCCACCGGAGTGTCATTTTCGTATAGAGAAGAAGCGTTCTTTATTGTCCCATCACTCAATGTAGCAAAGACAGTCCCGACAAGAGATACATCTGTTACATTGTAATAGTACCTTGTATCGCTGTTCTTATAAATATAGTTCCATCGCTGCTTTTCAACACCTGCATCAGCTAAGTTCAGACGTCGCACTGGCAAAGAAATTGTGCCATATGAAAATGGTTCACCCAAAAACACAATCGTATCCGTAGCAAGATGTTCACTGGAAACATAGTCCCATGAGTAGTAGACCTCTGTTTCTGTGTATGTATTGCCATTGCTGTCTTTCTTTGTAACGGTTCTGGTATGTCTTGTGTAATCCTCACGAACTTTCTCAATGTAAATATAACCATTACCAATCTCATCGAAAGTCACAGGCGAATCCGTACTCAGCTCTCCATACAGCAACACATTGCCGAAGTCAGTATTCATACCGTACCGGAATTGTGAATGATCCTCAATAATCGTTGCGGTTGCATACTTCTCCGCTGTCTGCGCCGCGCCATATGAAATCTTTCCACTTATAAATAGACCAAGGCAAAGTAGGACGCAGACAATAATTACGCTGAAAAGCAGTTCTCGTTTTTTAATTACCATTATTAAAGAGATTCTGCGGTGCATCGACCGGCGCACCATAATCGGTATAGATCGTTTCAATTCGTTCATATCCAAGAATACTCAGGATAACATTGTTTGGGAAAGAACGAATCATCTTGTTATATGCTCGAACTTGCTCATTATAATTATTGCGATACTGTGCGATCTGGTTTTCTGTCATAGCAAGCTCATTCATAAGCTGTTGATAATTTTCATTTGCTTTCAGCTCCGGATACGCTTCTGCCACGGCATTGATAGACACCTTAGCCTCATCAATATCGCCATTACTCACACTGGATCTGGCAGCGGTAATGGCCTCAAGCGTTTTGCCCTCATAATCCTGATATGCCTGCACTGCATCCACGAGGTTATAAACCAGATCAACGCGGCGTTTTTCGGCAACATTGATATTGGCCTGAGCGCCGTTAATCTGCTCTTCCAAAAATATAGCTTTGTTGTTCGCACCGGCAAAAATGCCGACAATCAGAATGATGACGGCAAGGACAATGCCAACGATAATCCATGTAGTTTTATTTTTCATATTGTACCTCGTTCAAATATTTTCTTTAGCTGATTCATCAGCTCTTCATCTTCCGTATAAAATGGATCTCCGCATTTGCTTGAAACATAAGCCATTATCTGACCAAATCTCAAATCTGGACATTTGCTCTCCCATAAATCTGCAAGCTCATTGCAGAAATTTCGGATTCGCTTCGGATCTCTCATTTAATACAGCTCCTTTTCTACCTTATCGCACAAAACTACTTGCGGACGAATCGGACAACCGCCCATACAAGCGTGTTGACACTGACAATTCGGGCAAGAATTTCTGAAATGGCTTCTGAAACTTTCAAACTGCTGACTATTCCAAGCTTCTTCGATACTTGCATTGCTAATATCAAACGCCCAACGCAGCTCTTGATTATCGAAGCTACAAGGCAAAGCTTTCATATCGCTTGTAATATACATGCTCCATCTGCCGCCCTCGCAAGTATCAATACTATCGTGGTCAATATTGTGAGTCAGATTCAAAACGGCTGGAATAGAACATGAGTCGAAGCCAATTTTGAAATTGAATTTCTGTGTATCCACGATCTCAAAGAACTGTCTTACGAGCGGGTTATCCATCTGCAAAACATTCTCTTCGCTTCCGAGTCCAACGGGTTTGTGAAGAAGGAAAATCACTGCGTTAATGCCAGCAGGAAAACCATTATTTTTTAGCCGCATAATTGCTTCTTCAACAGAATTGTTTCCAAGAACATAATGAATGTTCGTTTTTACGCCAGCATCCAAAAGCATCTGAATCGCACGGTATGTATGTTTCTGACGATACCAGGAGATTGCTACTGCACCACAGTATCTTCTACACAGATCTACAATCTCATCTGTAAAGCCAAGCCCAGAAGAAGTGAAATTCGGCACGATATTGTTTTCCCTACAATACTGCAAAATCTCAGCAAAATTTTCGTGCTGGTCAACATCACCACGACCGCCAAGCGCGAGCTGAAATGTTTTACCATTACATTCGTCAACAATGCGTTTGAAATTTTCAAGCGTCATATTTGGCTCTTTGGTTTTTAATCCGTTCTGATAGCACTGAACGCCAGACTTAAAGCAAAGACCGCTTGCTCCGTGAACACAATGCCCCATCACGCCGACATCAATCAGCTCTGGGAACGCTGTCATAAACGGATCTACGCCGGTGTCATGACCATTCTCATCAATCACACCGCTACGAGCATAAAAGCCAGTCGTAGGATTAAACATCGCTACAAACCGATTTTTCCGATCAACCTTCTTAATCACCTATTACACCCTCCTTAATATTGACTTCCATAGATGTTTTTTCGCATCTCGATATTGGCGCTATCAGCCATTTCTTTCGTCCAGTATTCACCAGCACGAACGCGGGCTTTAACGGTCAAACGCTTAACGCCCATCTCTGTCATTACGGTCTTAAATCGTTTTGCGAGATCCATAGCAGCCATTTCAGAGCCTTTTGCATTTCTTTTGTAGCTATGCTCTGGAACAGAGACATAAATCACAAGCGACTCTGTTGTTTCGCTCGTATTTTCGATTTTCAGACCATATTCAGCCCATGTTATCATCACAGCCTCACCAAGACCGCTCATGCAAACACACCTCTTTCGTTATAACTACCCATCGTAATAACAATTTGCTTACTAAGTTCTGCGATTCATTTGGATAACAAGAAAATCATTTGATTCTGATATCGCGTTGCCTTTGAATCGCCAAAGAGTATTGAACTCTCTATCTAACTCAGCGTTACACCGAGTACACAAACAACCACTTGGTCTCCAAGGCTTTGTTGAGATTACAGCTCTTTATGCTGCAACATCTGGTAGATAAAACACTTCATCCGCAGACATTCCAGTGAATTCAGTTATCTTCCTAATTGAGCGCTTTGTAGGGGATTCACCCTTAATCAGAAGACTTCTAACAAGAGATGAACACATATCCATATCATTAGCCAGCTTTGTTAAAGTGGAATACCCATTATCAAGCGCCCATTTTTTGAAATTTGGATAGCAGATATTTTTCACACCACAAGTACGCTTTTTCTTGTGAATGTTATTTACAATCTGACGAACTCGCTCTCGGCTTATTCCGTATTGATCTCCGATTTGCTGCAAAGTAAATCCGCAGTCTCTCATGTGCTGCATTTCAGCCATTCTTCGCTGTGATTCATGTGTTTTAATGGGCATGGCAAATTACACTCCAATCGTTAGTTGCGCTTGCTTGCAACGAAAAACTCTGTGTTTTTCAGTGAATTATTTTAAGAAATGAACTGTACATAGGATTGATTTACTACTTCCTATTCTCGTTCTCCCAGGCATCAATGATTTCTTGTTTTGTAAATGCCCAGCCTTTTCCGTATGTCTGTGCAGAATATCTGTTAAAGTCCGGCCCAGGCCAACCCCAAACATAGACAAACATTGTCCCATCATCCGACCAACGCAGAGACTTCGTACTAATTTCTACAATCTGCTTTTCAATCGGGTCACTCTCGATTTTACACGGAGAATAGAGCAGCGAATAAATCTTTTCATGTGACATCACAATCTCGCGTAGGCTTACCACCATCTTGCATAACCTCCTTAGTCATCACAGCGCTCTACATACAAGTCATAGATAGCAACTCCATTTCGTTCAGAAATGTGCGTTTTACCATCCTCAAACTCTTGTAGATACAATCTATTTAACTCCGGATCATTAAACTGGTAGATGTTTTCGTGTCTAATTCCAAGAGGTGTCCCGAAAATCCAATCATCACATCCACAATGGAACATGCCGCCAACCATAGCGTTGTGACGAATACCGTTCCACGGCAGTTTTGAACACACAGAGTAATATGTATCTTTTTCTTTCTTACAAGTCATTACAAAGAAATTCTTAGATACTGCTTTCACAAGCATTGGACACGTCCAATCGTTTACTCTAACCAAATCTCCAGCCTTTATCGTATCCAAAACTTCTCTTGTAATATTTTCGTAGTGCTTGTACATCCTGCACCTCACTTATCTGAAATTAAGGCATTTCCGCAAGTAATACGGTCGCTATCTTCTTCCTCGCTCGGCACGAACACAATGACATCCCATCCAGCAGCAACAAGCGGATCTTCAAACTTGCGGTAAACATCGTAGTCGGTATATTCCGTGGTCACATCAAATCCATTCTTAATGGCTGCATTTGTCTGGTGAATCGGCGTAATTTTTACGATAAACTTTTCCTTATCGAACAACTTTCCAAGCTCCACCGCATCCAAAATCGTGTCAGCCGTTACCGCAAAATTCAATGTGTATTTTCTACCGACTGGCATAGGAAGCTTAGATGCGAGACTTGAAATTTCTGATAATGATAAGCTCTTTCCGTTGAACTGTTCATTACGCTGCGCCTGATCAGTCGAGTTGATGCTAAATTGCAGACCAGCTTCTCCACTGTACACACTGTTCTTGATGCGACACCATTCCATGATGAATGACTTCAAATTGGCATTTACTTTCGGAAGCATAGTTGAAACAACAGGATGAATTGTGTCTGCCGTAATGAACCGATTCACCAGCGACTTCAAATCAAATTCAGCAAACGGAAGAACGGCATCGTTGAATGTAGGTTCACCCATACGAGCAAAGTGAACATTGAAACGATTAGTATGTGTTACTCGTTCGTTTGCAAGAATTGTCTCAATTTCATAAACCAGTTCTTCACGAGATACATTTCCGTGAAATCCATACTTCGGACAATCACAAAACTGACAATTCATCGGGCAACCTTTCTGAGTGCTGATAGTAGCAACCCACTTATCCGCCAGGTCAACCGCATGATGTCGAACACCATTGATTTCTTTGTTCAAACCAAGAAAACTTGCTTTAATATTGTTTTCCTTGCCATAGTCGCCAACCGTTAAAAACTCCAGTTTCTTATCCTTATCAACATAAATTTTTCCGGTATGTGTTTTTACGATCCTCATTCTACTTCGCCTTTCTGTTTTTGAAGTTTGTCCGCCAGAGCATAGAATTTGTTTGGTAATGGAATGATTGTCAAAAGCGTGTTCCCACGAAAGAGATATACATATCTGTGATAAACACGAACATTATTTGCATTACCATTCGACAGATACAGCTTATCAAGATACCGACATAAACCACCCTTTGCCTCAGAGTGTGTAATACCGTATTCAAGCGCTCTCTGCGCATTCTTATCGGCAATTTTCTTGCTTAGTCCGATTCTTTCTTTTGTTCGCTTCACGCTATGATTCGTCATAACAACATCTGGCATTAGAGCGCTCCTTCCATATACTGCTGCAGTCCGGACACAGCGTTACTCATGCCAGCGATGCGACCTTGTAGAGACTCGATTGTCTTCTGGATTTCATCTTTGTCCTTTGCAATGTAGTATCCACGCCCACTGGAACAAATCGGATCACCATTTGTACGAGCGGCGTTTACAAGCCGTCTCACTTCAACGCTCGACACACAAAATGCAGCAGCAATAGCAGAACCGCAAATAGGATGACTGCGACCATCAGAATGCGTCATAATATATTTTGTAACCAAGTCCATAAACGAACCTCCGGATATAATGATAGGGCGGCGGGTGTCCGCCGCCCTACTTAACTACCCACTTATTTCGTGGTTTGCTTACTTTTGGGTTGGAGTTTTACTGATTTTCCAGAGCGTCACCGATAGGCTTATAACGATCAGAGTTCAGCGTTTCAAGCAAGCACTCATACGGATCGGTTTGACCGCTCATCACCATCTTTGCGATGTTCGGGCTAAAACCGCTTACAAGCGCAACTCCCATCTCGTTTTCCTTAATAGGAATAGTATTCGTGCGGCTATTCACATTCCAGAACACAAGCCTTGGTAACTTATACCCAGCGTCCTCGTAGCGCTTTGCAATCTTGTCAAACAGAAGAGAATCAACACTACCACGAGTATATCGGCTTCCGCCATTCGATGTTGCGCAGTAGTCAAACTCCATATCGGAGATAATAAGGATGTTTGCGGGAAGGTCGCTCTGTTCCATATTGTTTTTCTTTGCCGTAGTCAGGATAAGATCAAACACCGCTTCGATATTTGTGTTTGCTACCTCGCTGTGTTTAAGCGCAATCTGAATCTTCTCACGGAGATTCTTACCCTTACTCAAATCGACGAGCTGAGGACGCTCAGAAAATGTAATGTAATTATCCTTGAACTGACCAGAGGAACGCTCTGCGAAATAAATTGCAAGCGCGTTTGCCACAGCCAGCGCAGTAACATTGCCGCCGCCAACATTCACGGTCATACTGCCGCTGCCATCCGCAACAACAATTGTATTGCCGCATCCGTTTACGGTATCGGGAAGCGCGTTCCAAAGAGCTTCAAGCGTCTTATCCGTAGGCTTCAGACCACGCCAACCATCGCTATACTTTGCAACAATGTCATGCGGGAAAAGCGTAGACGCATTGATTTTCGTTTCGCCCTTTTCCAAACGGGATAGGAAATCACGGCGACGATCTTCGTCGTTACGAAGGAACGCAGAGTTGTAAATCAGATTTGCACGAGACGGGACAGCTTCATACGCAATCTCATCCCAACGCTTTTCGGACATTTTCTTCTCCACGATATCCAGCTTAGAACGCAGCTTGGACAGCACCCTACGGTAGTCGCGCTCAGAAATGCCCATAAACTTGTAAATCTGCTTAGCATAACGCTTTGCGTCAGCGGAATGAGCATTCGCAGACGGAAGCCACTTTGCGAGAAGAGAAATACCATTGCCATCACTCAAGTTCTGAATGTCCTCGCGGAGCTGCTGCGCAATGATGTTCAGTACATTAGGTGCAAGCTTTGTATCAAACAAACACCACAGGTCATCATAGCGTCCATACTCAGGAACGAGAGGAAGCAGCGGAATGATGTATTCCGTATTTTCCTCAGCCATGCGCTGAAACACAATGCGGAACAAACGGCGTTCACCAAGACCTCCACGAACATCACGCGCAAAGAACAGCCATTTCATTGCCGTGATCTTATCCTCGAAAAACGCTCTGACGAAACGATTTGCAATATCGCTCGGAGATGCCTTACGAAGAGATGCAACGGCAAAGTTGAGATCCAACAGTTCCTTGCCAGTAGTGCGATAGCCAATAGCACCGTTCTCAGTAACAGAAACATTGAACTCATCGTTCAAAGTGCTTTTCATAGCAGACATAAAACCACTCATACCTACTTCCTCCTTGAATTGTTTAACTAATTTCTTTTCGCTTGAAATAGCCTTCAAGACACCATTTCACACTCGATGCTGTTTGTGTCTTAAAGGAGGGGGCGAGACGCAAAAGAAATCCGCTTATCAGGCCAAATACTTTACTTACAAATTGCTGTGTGCGTCTCATACCGTTACTACCAACTTTATAAGGGGCTGTTTGAACGGAAAAGTCAACTCTATACCCGTGGAACGGCAGGTAGGAATCGAACCTACGATTGGCAGCTTGGATTGTGAAATAGCTGTTAGCGAAAATCCACTTTTCGCATTTGTATGGCTGCTGTGTTACCGCTTCACCACTGCCGTATATAGATGCCCGTCTCTCCGAGCTGTCACCATTTCTACCCTTTTGTCGTGTCGGTTTAGAATGGTTTAAGCAGTCATTCACGTTGAGCCAGGGGCAGGAATCGAACCTGCAACCACGGGTTTAACAGACCAAAAGAAATTTGCTGTAAGCGGCTTAACAAGTCGCATTATTACGCGCTCTACCAGTTGAGCTACCCTGGCATTATAGGCTCGTGCGGTCAGAATCGAACTGACATATACCAATCGCATCCACGGTGTACTTTCGTAAATGTTACACACGAATATAGACGCAGAGGGGAGGACTCGAACCTCCGACACTCGGATTCCTTTAACATTGCTGTTAGTGCTAATGCTTAGCACATTTTTTGTCTGATGCTCTACCGACTGAGCTACCTCTGCATTTCTTATTACATCTTCCCAGAGAAGTTGTGAATTGCTCACCAATTCGAGAAGATTATTTAACGGCTTTGAGAGCTACGGGAATCGAACCCGCAAGCAGAAAAATTCCAGTTTTCTTAAAGAACATTGCTGTAGGTGTCCGCCGTTCGATACACCTTAAAGCTGTCATCCAGACGCCCTCATTTATGCCGCACTTACACGGCAGTAGTGGTCTGTCCCACCGTCACACAAAGAAGGAGATGAAAGCCGATCATCACAACGGCTGGTGCTGATGATGGGAGTCGAACCCATAATCCACAATCGGCGGGGGATTTTAAGTCCCCCATGTATGCCAGCTCCATCACATCAGCATATATCAAGCAAGGTATAGGCCACGCTCCCATACAACAGAACCCAATCTGTTTTGTATTCGCACTCCTGCCATGCAGTTACCGTGAAGAAAGCGGACAAAATAATCAATGATTGCCGGCTTCGATTGCGAACAGACTTTCTCTTTGTCTACTTGCTTTTGTTGGCGGAGTAGACAGGACTCGAACCTGCACATCGTTCCCGATTACTGGTAGTTTAGCAAACTACTTCCTTACCAGTTAGGATTACTACTCCATATCACACCACAAGACGCTTATCTGTCAAATTTCAAGTTTGATTTTGTTAGATTGCTGTTTGCGTCTTTCTAACTTACTTAATCCTGCTGTTCCGCAGGGGCAAGAGTTACACCCTTTGCCTTATACCAGATCTTCGTCCCATCTTCGTAGAAGATAAGATACGGGAACTCGCTGTTTCCAGCATCAACTCTCTGAACCACACCATGACCGTACTTCTTATCAAAAACACGATCACCAACATTGAACTTCAGCTTCACGATGTTATTCCTCCAAGTTTTATTTCACACGACGCATGTACGATATAACCCAAATATATGTAAGAAAATTGCTGTTCGCGTCGTTACAAGTAGCTATTAGGCTACTGGCTGACTTTCTGTTTCCGGAACTTCCAGAAGTTTTGCAAAATTTGCAATGATCGCAGCATTGTGTGTACGATTCTTGCTAAGCTCCACTCGCGTACACGCAAGCTCAGCAGAATACTTGTCAATTTCTGCAACCGTGTCATCAATTTCTTGGTTGACAAGCTCCAAACCAGAAATTGTTCTCGTTACAAGATCAACCGCCGCTTCTGCCTGTGCAGTCAATTCTTGCAGCTTCACTTTCTTATCCGCAAGGATATCACGAACCTTATTTTTCATTCATATCCTCCGATCAGTCAACGCCGTCAATACTGACGATTGCTCCAGAACCAGATACGGTAGGAAGCTCACCATTCCAGCGCTCGTACTTGATCTTCTCAATCAGATTTGGGGTGAGGGATGCGGCAATCTCACGGTTTGCCTGAGCTTCTGCTTCTGCTTCAATGCGCGTTACCTCAGCCTTCGCATTTGCATCAATGATCTGCTTCTCAGCGTTGATTTCAGCAACCTGACGATCCTTTTCGGCCTGAACCTTGGCAGTCTGAGCCTCGATATTAGCCAGTTCAAGTTCCTGCTGCGCAGTGACCTTCTTCTGAATTGCGGCGGCGGTTTCATCATCTACACTGATATCAGTGAAGTTTACTGTGTCGATAATAATGCCGTACTTATCGAACTTATCACGCAAATAGGTGTCCAACTCAGCATTGATTTCAGTACGCTTATCGCCAAAGATGTCAGTGACGGGGTAATTTGCAGAAACCTCCTGCGTCCACGCAATAATCTTAGGCTTAATAAATGTATCCTTAATCTGTTCTCCAGACTTGCCCTTGAAAGTCGTAAATGTTTCAGCAACACGCTCTTCGTCAAATCTGTAAGAGAACTCAAGATTTACACGAACAGTCTTGCCATCGGACGTCGGAATGGAAAAGCTCTCATCGTTCGGAGAGTCACCCTTTTCCTCGCTTGTAAGGTAGGACTGCTCCAAACCGATAGAATAGGTGGTTACTTTCTTTGTAGGCGCTACAAGATGCCAGCCCTGACTCAGAACCTCACCATCAACGCCGCCGTTCATATTATAAACGACTCCGACATAACCGGTAGGGACACGCGATGTACAGCTAAAACCGAGAATCACGCCGCCAAAAATGATGATCGCCAAAACGATAGCACCAACAAAACCATTCTTTCTCATAGGTTATTTTTCTTCCTTATCTTCAATTTTTTCATCTTTTTCATCCTTTGACATTGCATCAGAAGCATCTTTCAGAAGTCTGTTGGACAACTTACCGATAGGGATAAAGCCAAAGGACAGTAGCAGCCACAAAAGAGCTGCACCCACAAACACAAGGAGAACAAATATGGGCATTACTCATTCTCCTTATCATCCTTAACCTGCGGCTTCTGCTCTTTCTGATAATCGCAGTCCGTAGGCTTGAGAACCGCGACATAATCATCGCCATTGGTATAGGACGAAAGCGGACGAACCTTTCCAGGCTCTTGGTTGCGTCGGCAACCACACTTGTAAAAGTTGAGGAACTTACAGCCGTTACAGGTCAAAGTCTTATCAACCCAGAAGTAACCGCTGTCGTTTCGCTTGTTAGCCATTTCATACACTCCTTAATTTAAGTTAGGATACGGCGAGACGATTTCGGGGCTGCAAAAATGGAAACAACACTTGTGTTACCCCCCCCGCATCTGAGGTATCCAGCAGAGATCTTCCGCACATAGGACAGTAACGAATGCGCATTTGCCGCCCAGCGGTATCGTGGAAGATATTCGTTCCAACCTCAATATGTGCGTTCTGATAGCTTCCGTGAGGACTTCCGTGGCTATCGTAAGCCCAGAAAGCACGAGCTTTCTTGCAATACTGACACCCAACCAATCGCATCACCCCTCTCTCGTTCATAAGATTAGCTTTGTATCCGCTCAGGAGTTGAACCTGCTCTCAACTGCGTTTCACCGGAAACTATTCGGACATATCTTGTTTAGCTAATTCCTATGTAAAACCTAAAAGGCTTTTCGCCTTTTAAGCTTCCTCGTTGGAGGCGATATCAGAAAAGAAATGCTGCTTGAAACCTTGATATTCATGCAAACGCTTATGCGCTACAGAAACAGATGGATACTTTTCATTAAACAAATTTTCAAGAAGTGGGATGTTGCCAGCCTCAATTTCACCGTTTTCCTGCTCATATTCATACGCACGGCTGAATATGCCAGACCAGTACACCTTATCATAATTAAAGATATTTGCTTCTTCATTGCCGGCCAAACCGAAGTTACGAATGAAGATCCTCATTACCTTAGGTACATCCACATGCGTCGAGCGGGCGGTGCGAAACAGCCATTCGGAGTTTGTATACTTCAAACGAATGACACCCTTTGCTTGAGACTCGTAGTCAACCGCATCACGGTAATCACAAAGATACGCCATAATCGTACTGTTTGGAATGATGGTTCGATCTCCGATTTTTACACAATCATCTTTAATATCATCTTTCTTGATTTGAAGTGCCTCCTCGATGTGTAAACCAAGCCACGCAAAGTAAATTGCAGAGATTTGAAGAGCAAAGACGCTATCATCAACTTTCTCAGCAGCCCACAAGGTAGATTCAATCGCAGATTGTAACGACTCAAAATCCTTGAAATACTTGCTGTCGTAAACATGATTTGCGTTAATCGCATTGTATCGAATGGCGTAAAGATTATCGACATACTCTTTTTCAAGAACACCTTTTTCTCGCAGCCACTTCAAATACTTTCCGATTCGGCTTTTTGTAGGAAGCAGGACGTTGGGGCTTGTGATATTCAACTTCGAGATCAGCTCGATGTATTCTGCTTTTGAATACCCATCTTCCAGATTCTTTCCGATTTCACCCTCTGCCTTTGCGACACGCCTCCAAAATGCAATTACCGCATTTGCGGACTGTTCAGACACTTTCGCAGTATCAGAGGCAATATACTGGCTACGGTAACTACTGTTATCCACGCGCCACCCTCCTATTCAAATTATAAGTTGTTTAACTTGTTCCTTACAAGTGATAGTATAGCGCAGCGGAAGCCGTTTGTCAATAGGAAATTGCTAAATAAGTTTTATTTTTTTTGCTTCGCGCCACGCCATATATTTTTCGTGATAATATGTAGAATAGTCATCATCCAATCCACAACAACCACATTGAAAAAACCTGTCCAACACCGAGGCGATCTCATCATTACTGGCCTGAACAAAAACTCTATCACGAAACGATGTTCCGTCAAACGGGAATACATCAACATAGGCAATGATACGAATTTGCGCCGGCTGAACATTAAAAGAGAATCCAGCAGAAACTTGTTTTACAAGCTGCTCATACAATGCGTCATGAGGAAGCGTCATCTTTCGAGATACGGCGTTCATAATATCCAAAAGAAAATCTCCCCATAACATCCCAAGATACGGGAGGACGATCTTATCGGACTGTGCGCTCTCCATACCAAAATCTTCTGCTCTCATCTCATACTGCTCTGAACCGTTTAATACATTCATCCTGATACACACCCTCCAATATTGATTATCATGTTGACAGCCGCGAAAATATGGTCTATAATTTCAACCATAGCGATAATATCTTATCGACACTACGCAGTATAGCAGAATATCTTATCGCTGTCAATAGAAAAGCGTGAAAATATTATCTGCATTGGAGGACAACCATATGGAATCAATTTTGTATCTTAGAATAAAGGAGCTTTGCGCTGAGCGCGGGATCACTATGGCAAAATTGGAAGAAGATCTCGGAATCGGGACATCCTTAATCCGCAAATGGAAAACAAACACTTCACCGTCTATTGATAAGGTTAAGATCATCGCAAAATACTTTGGCGTTTCATCTGATTACTTAATTGGACTATCAGACATTCCGTCATCTGCGGAAGAACTGTTATCGGATGATGATTTTGTATCCTTGCAGCGAGCAAAATCAAAAATGTCAGCACAAGATCGTGAAAAAATGATGAAGATGATCCGTCTTGGCTTTGAATATGCCTTTAAGGACGAGAATTAGTCCGCTTTATTGGACACCGAATATGATATACTACATCCCACTGGAGGTATATATCCGTGATTAGATATCCTTACATATACAATCAAGTATTGCAAGTGTATAGGGGAATGGACAGCATCTCATTCCCAATCTGCACCTACGATATCTTTGCACAATTGCCAAACTGTAGAGCGCTGACCTATCAGGAGTTTGCTACAATCAACCAGTGTACCGTTCGGGATGTAATCATTCTGTGTGAAAGTAAATCTGGCTGTACGCACTATGACATTGCAAATGACCGTTATCTTATCTTGTGGAATGAAGATTGCGCCGATAACAATGTTGATGGGAGAAGATTATGGACAAAAGCACATGAACTTGGACATGTCATCCTAAAGCACCTTCCGCTGGTCGCAGAACCAATGCTTGCAGAAAACGGTTTTAACAACCTTACTGCTCCGGAGTTTGAATCGGAGGCAGATCAATTTGCCGCCACATTACTTTGCCCTATGCCGCTGTATGAGATACTCAGAATTGAATCTCCATCAGATATCAAGCGCGTATTTGGCCTATCCAAAGAAGCATCTGAACACCGCTGGTCTGAATATGTGAAATGGACAAGATATCACAGAAAAACCGCCTGGGAGAATGACATGCGCCGTGTATATCTTCAGAAGAGAATTACTAACTAACCCTACTGAAAACTCCGCCGCAACACTCACGAAGAATGACTTCGCATGTCTGTCCAAGTTGAACAGTGCCATGACAAATCGGTTGTCCATTAGCTGATATCACATATTTTCCATCCTTCACAGAAACCGTCCAGAAATCTTTCATTCGCTGCGTTACACCATTTGCTTTGCGCATTCTTACGAAAGTCTCTTCCATATATGCTCTCTTTCCGCCTCCCCGTTTCGGGGAGGCTTATTTTATTCGATCTTTCTTGACGCTTCCAGTTCTTTTGCCAACTCCTTATACGCTTCCGCTATTGTATCTGCCGACAAAACAAATCGTCCCATAGCGTCAACAACTTCAATATGCCCTCCGCGATGGATGAAAGAGTAGCTCATATGACACCTCCAATATTGATTTGCTAACTCCTTTGCTAAGATAAAAGGCTTTTTGTGTCCTCTGATATATTTACCCACAAGATATTGCGTTTGCTTACCACATCATGCAATTTCTTGTTCGCCCCACCTGATATGGAATTTCCCGTTCTCATCCACCTCGCGTGACATCAGAGCAGACAGAAGATTATAGTCCACACCAAACCGATTATAGATTTCATCCAAGTCGGTATCTTTCCCTCGCATGAACATATTGATCTTTTCCTTGGCAAGCACCATCTGCATCTGGTTCGACTCAATGCTACCAAGATAGGTAACAAAATAGATATCCTTCATCCGCTTAGAAGTAAAGCGAATAAAACGCATATAAAACTGGCTCATCCGAGAATTGTTGTAGTGCAGCTCCGGAATTATTACCTTATCCACATATTCAAAGCTCACAGAACTTGGCAAGCTTTGCTGTGTACAAAGTAAGATTCCATTCTTGCTTTCTTTTAAGGTCTTACGCAATGCTCTACGCTTTGCAAGCGTCGTGGTAGATCCCGTAACAACAAACAGAGGTCTGTCTGGCATGATCTCTCGAATTGCCTTTGCATAAGCATCAACAACAACCTTGTGCCGTACACCGATTGCTACGATCTCACCGCTCATGCTCTGCAGCATTTCAATCACTTTTGCAATTTTCGTCGGCAAACCTCCGTCATACTCACGAATTGTATTAGGGGCTGCGCTGATTCTGAGCAATAGCGTAATTTGCTGAATAAGCCGCATCATGGAATCCTTGCGAGAATTTCCAGTCGAAGCAAAATAATTACCACGCATGACATGAAACTCTTCAATCGCTTTGGTATAAACCGCGCGTTCGCTTTCCGTAAAACGAACGGGGACTTGGTGGATACGCTTGATATCTCTGCCTGAGATTTCTTCCAGCGTCCGTGTAATCACAAATCTGGAAAGAATGTTATCCAGTTCGTCCGCATTATAAATATCCTGTGTTCTCTGTCCAACGCCAAAGACCGTGATCTTTTCCGGAAGGTGAGAATCTGCAAAAAGGTTATACCCCTTGTGATATGCGGGGATAGGCTGTCCATAATACGGATTCCCATATACATGGAGACCTTCTTCAACGCCGTCTTTCTTGCTGGCTCGATCATAATGATAGATTGTATTGCACCAGGAAATCATGTTGAACGAATTGTTATAGGCCAATTCCAACTGCGGCGCAAACTCGCTGATATTATTCCGTGTACTTGTACCGGTCATCTCAAGCTTAAAACGGCAGTGTCGAAAGCAGTCCAGAACAGACTTCGTGCGTAAACTGGATGGATTCGTCATCTCATCGCTCTCATCAAAGCAAAGTGCGACATTTTGATTATGAATCCTCACCCAGCGCTTTACTTGTTTACGATATTTGCCAAGCTTGTTCAGCGTAATAAGGACAAAATCTCCACGCTGCACCTTGTCAAGATCAACGAGCTTGTTCACCATAACATATCTGACTCCGAAATTAGGGAGCATGACATCCCAGGTGTTCTTGATTGAGATTGCAGAAGAGACAACAAACGTGCAAAACGCATTCTTCTGTTCCATCCTATAACGCCCAATAGCAATACCGGCAAGAGTCTTACCGCAGCCCTGTTCCCACTGCAAAAGAGCATATCGCTTTTGTAGAACAAGATTGATGTCGTGTTTTTGCAAATTGTTCAGCATAATATCTTCTTCATTTTCTTCATCATGCAGAACAAAACCATCCAGCCACGACTTAATGTCAGTATCTTCAATCATTTCAGAAAACTTTTGCTGTTCAATACTGTATTCGTGCTGTTTGCGACGCAAAAGCCGAGCGTATCTTCCATATCGCTCTGTATCTTCTTCACTGATGGCAATATCATAAATCGGAGTAGGCGTTTTCATCTCATCCGATAATTGACGCGCCATTTTGGGGCTATATGCCTTATACACAAGATCATAGTCTCGTTTTACAAGACAAATTTTATCCTCGTACTGAGCGGGGTGCTGATACTTTACGACATTCCGTAAATAAGCCAATACTTTTGCCTCAGTCAAGCGGACGCGACACCACTCTTCATAAGACATACTTTCAGGCTGTTTCTCCGTATAGTAACGATTGAGATATTCACAGCATTTCGTGTATTTTTCTTTGAGATTTGTGTGCGTTTTAATTGCGTATAGGTATTTCTTCACATTGTACAAAAACTCAGCAGATGAATCATGATCTCTTGCGAGTTCCAGTAAAATGTGCGAACGATTTTTCACGAATACCGCCTGAGCATCCGCTACGATCTGTTCACGAACCTTTCTGACCATAGCTGCGTTCATACAATCCACTTGCATTGTCATCTCTGTGGAGTACGGATTCCGTTTCCAGCTATCCATATCACTATTACGCTGCCAAAATTGCACCTTTGTCTCATAATCGGCAACTCCCATTGATGCGAAAGTATCTGCGCGAAGCATAAACTGACCAAGGAAACTAAAATGCTTTTCCATCTCCTTAATCAATCCGCTATCACTAAAATCATCCGCAAGAAATGACTTCGGCACAACAAGCGCCATAATGCCCATAGGCTTTAGCAAAGCTGCGGCTTTCTGGCAATAGTAAAGCTGAGAAAGAATCTGTGCGCCATCCACCCACCAACGAAGATTGAAAGGAGGATTCCCAATAACATAGTCCAGCTTGATACCAGGTTCATAACTGCGAATATCTCCACAGGTCAAATTTGCTTTTGGATATAGATAATGTGCAACCTTATAAGCTTTCGCATCCAATTCGCAACCATAAGCGTTTGCCTCCATCGGTGCGTAATTGAAAAAATTGCCCATCCCACATGTCAGATCTGCAAAAACATCCTGATTGCTCAACGAGAGACAATCCATGATAAACTTGCACACGCTATCCGGTGTGAAAAATTGACCGTTTTCAATTTCTTTCTTTGCGCTGGAGTATTCGGAATAGCTGTTGTAATCAGAATAGCGCAGACCGTGCAATCCACCATCGCCAGTGTAAGCGTTATAGATATCCTCGCAGGTAATACCGGAAGACTCAACCAAATCGTTATCTACAAGATAAAGAATCTTATTATTTAATTCACGGCGGCTATCTTGCGGAATCGACTGGCCTAAATATTTGTATTTCATGCTACACCTCCAATACACTATAACTACCCACTGGTATATTGATTTGCTTACTTCTTTTTAAGGCGAATCACAAACATATCGAAAAATGTGTTGCAGCTCTCGACCTCACGATCCGCCAGATGTGCAACGGAACGAAGAACCTCTCCAATAAAACCGCAGGCAACCTCTTTTCCGTCATCATAGATGGACAATCCGCTACAGAAACACGCAATATTGTTGTACTTCAAATCTCTCAGGCGGCTACCTTCTGTAACACGAAGAAAACAATCATCTGTACAGCAACGAGCTTTGTCCTTCCCACAACTTGTAATGCACTTTCCCATATATGCCTCCTATTCATCCCGACATAGAGCCAGAAACGCCGGTTTAGATTTTTCCTTGATCTCTTGCCATACATCTGCCATTGCAAGCTCATGTGTGAAAACTGGTCGCTGTAAGAGCTGTTCCACATAAATCTGAAACTCCGAAAAATCACACATCAACACACCGGTATAAGCCGATACAATAAGCCGTTCTTGCTTTGTCATAACATACCTCCATCAAAGTTCATTTCCAAGAAACGTCTCTGCAAACTCACGGGCGAATGCCTCGCTGGTAAAGCGAACATCCACGCGACCGTTTTTGAAACACTTGATACTCTTCAGCTTTTCCAATCCAAGCTGCATTTCCGTGTTGTAAGTTTTCCACTGATATCCAAGCAGAGTATTGAGCATCCAAGGAATGTTATCCGCAGTGCCGCACTCAAAATATGCAAGAGCGCGAACGACATTTTTCATTCCGTCAGTAAGCTGAATCTCATGCTCACCGTGATAATACTCTTCATGCCAGCTATCAAAGCTACAAGCATAGTGAGAAAAGGAAATGACAGCCTTTTTCTGTTCATAACACTTGTTCCCGTAATATTTGTTCCATGCAGCATCGTGAGCTTTCTGCTTCAGCTCGTTCAGTGCCTTTTCCTGGAACGAAAAACCGCCAAGCTGAATGAAAATTTGGTCGAGAATGTCTTCGTACTTCAATTCCGTGTTTTCCACAGCATCATAATATTCTTTGTATTCAGCACTGCTGAGCGACGCATAACGATCTGGCTCTTTCGGAAGAAGAACTTCTTCAATTTTGCTTGCCTCCAACGAAACCTTATATGTTCTCTCAAAGTAGGAAACAAGGACGCTAATGAGAACATGATGTGCGTTACGCAAACGGCTTGTGATATCATGGACATGTACGCTGTCCCCAAGAAAAAACGACCTGTCGTACATCTCATCTTTTGGAACAACGCGAGAGATGATCGACTGCTGCTCATTCAAATATTCCTCAACTGACTGACGCAAGGACTTCAATGCAGCGCGACCTTTGACATAAGCCTCATGATAGGCCATGCAAAACTCACGATCACACTCCGAAATACGAGTATCCGCCTTTACCTCAATACTGTTAAACTTATCAAGTAAGCTCATATATGACCTCCATCATCTGTTCTCATTCACTGCCTGACGATATGCACGGTACGGGTTACAGTTTTCCGCGTACCATTTTGCATACGCCGTTTTACAACCATCATAAGTCAGCTTGACTACCAGAAAAACAAAACACAGTACAGCCAATGTTCATACCTCCTATGTTTTCATTCAAGATCGGAGCGGGCGTTGCTGCCAGTCTCAATCTCGTACCGATCTGCAACCCGCTCGCCGCCTGGGAAACGATAGATTGGAAATTCCCCGTATTCTAAGCCAACCAGAACGCCAATATATCCATCATATGTCTTAACATACTGCGGGAACTTCTGCGGAATCAGCTCATAATCGGCTGACTGTTCTGCCGTCAGAGGCTTTTCATAGTCAACATATCCATATGCCAGCCGACCGACCGCAGGACAAAACATCCGCCCATCGTATGTGTCAAAGTTTTCAACCGCAATCACCTTGTTATCGGACGGCTTTGGAAAAGCGCCAGGAGTAAGCGGGCGCTGCGTACTAAAATATCTCATTGTAAAGCCTCCGTTTCTTCCAGCTCATCCGCAAAACGAATCAAATCAGAATCGTCAACCAGACAGCCCTTGCTTTTTGCATATTTTTTCATAAAATAGACCTTGCCGTTTGACTCCACCAGCCGTCCATCCATGCCGTAAAAGGACACGCGCTTTCCCACGAGCTTTTTCGCGGCGAGCTTGGCATCGTTTGCCAGCCTCTCCTCATCCCAGCGGAGACAATACTGAATCGCGACATCAAGGTTTTCGCTGTCGCCGAAAGCTCTTTCCAGCAACTCCAACAGCTCCTTGCAAAGCTCTGCGTTTTGCTCCACCGTATTCGCCTTATTCATGCCGAGGGTGAAGTAGGTATAGTCGCGACCGGTCAAGCCGCTCTCTTTCGTCCAATGGCTGCACCAGAAGAACAAATCCCACTGATTGCTGTCATAGTTGATCTTGCGCTCCTGCTCTTTGTCGTACTGATAGCAGATAAATTGCTGTGCGATGGTCGCCATGACCTTGTGCATGAAGGTGTTGTTGGTTTCACAAGCCTGTCTGTGCCGCTCGCGCCAAGCGTCCTCCGGAAGTGTGTCATGCTCGCGCCTGTTTTCATCTCTCTGTGCGTCCGTGTAGCAGAAGTTGAAACGCAGGTGGTAAATGTCCTCAGCGGCGCATCCGCGAGACACGAACCTTTCATAGCCCGCAGGCAAATAGGACTTATCGTAATTGACTGTCATCAAAATCATCCTTTCTCGTTGTGTTGTTCTCTCACTACAACTACCTTGTAAAAATTCTATTTGCTTACCAAAGTGCAAAAAAAAAGACGCTGGTTTTTCCAGCGTCTTTCGTCGTTATATTCAGTTAATCGTAGATGAAGTTTTCTCGTCCGATATACTCACCAGCTACATAATCCTCGTCAGAAACACCGGAATACCAGACTAAATCGCCATGCTTATCTATCATGGAAATCAGACGTGTCATGCAATCTTCTTCGTCAAAGCCGCCGACCTCAATCTCTTCATCATCAGCATATCTGCCAATCATTTTCCACGGATATAGGACTTTCATATATTTCTCCTTACTGCCAGAGGCTTTCAATTCCAAAGCTGAAACGAATAGCTTCATCTTTCAGACCGCTCAAAAATACGGTGTCTGCCAGTGCATTCATTGCAGAAAAGATTTTTAACTCGCGTCCGCGAAGGGAAGAGAGACGTCGTAGCTCCATCGAAACGACCACATTCGGTCTGGACTGAGACGGCTTGTCAATGTCAACACAAACGACCTCCATGCTATGATCGTTCATCCATCGAGCTGCAAGCTTCAGCTTTTCATACCGCTGCATTTTAGACAGATCGGCAACTCTTCCATTGAAAAACTCGTTATCCGAAAGAATGCGGTCAAGCTCTTCGTCATCAAAAAAATCTCTTACATCAACATCAGACTGCTTTGAGCGCTCCAGCTTCTCCTGATATTCTTCCTCAGCTTTTTTCTTGGCCTGCTCAACCCGTTCACCAAAAGTCACTCGAATCACCTTGTTTCCGTTCATGTTACCTCCGCATTATATCATCATTTCCGTTTTTCTTCAAGAATCGTTTAGGCATCTTCGCCCATAAAAGTCACACCGATGAGCCTTGCAAAATCATTCCGCAAAGTACGCGCCTCATCCATGCGTTCATATACTTCCGCAGCATTCTGTTGACGCGCATTTGCATATTTTTCTTTCAAGAATTTGTACTCGCTATTTAACGCTGTCGTTACAGTGTCTATTTCTTCTCGTGTAAGCTCCACGGTATAAGTCAAGCATTTTGATTTCATCGTAATCCCTCCATCACGCAATTTCTTTTATGGCGCGAACAATGCGCGCTCGCTGTGTATTTTCCACCTTTGTGTAAATCGCTTCACCGTTTCCAAATACAGCGGAACAATAGACCTCATCAAACCCATATTCTTTCGCAAGCATTTTCAAAATTCGATTGATCTTATTGATCTCACTGTTATACCGACGAATTGCTACACTACGGCATACATCGAAATAATAATGGCAATCGTCATTATCATACTCATTCGGGTCATGCTTTTCCTCCACATAGAACTGAACCCCATAATATTTTCCGCCAACAGTTGAAATAGAATGAAATTCAAGCTTTGCATTTGCATCACTCAACCGCGTCTCCATCTCTTCCGCGAACTCAAATGCTGCTACCTCATCCAGATATACTTTCCGCTCCGTGGCTGCGCCACAAATCGGGCATACACCATCTTCTCCATATGTATTGCAAGCTGGACAATAATCCACCTCAGAAACGAAATCTCTCACATAGAGAGGAAAATTTCTCATCGTATTAAAATTTGGCATCGACATATTATCGCCTCCTATTATATCTACCCATTCAAATAGGCTTTTGCCCACCAGAATATAGTTTTTTCTGCCGACTGCCCAATAGGGCAGTTTCGTCTTACTTTCCAAAGACTCATCAGGACAGTTTTACCATACAGCTCTCCAACCAGGCTGAGCAATCTGCTCGTCAAGCTCGCGCTCACGCTGCTCCGTTTCGGTCAGCTCGCTTTCCTCCGCAAAATCAGAAGAGTCAAGATCATAAACCTCGACACCGACATCAGCATCGGAATACACCTCTTGCACCATCCCGCCATGAACCTTGACAGCGATATTGACATCAAGCTCTTTTTCTTCGATACGCCACACCTCAACATCAGAACCGTCTCGAATAGAGGCATCCATATCGGAAAACTCGCAGCAATAATCGTCCGTTTGATTTTCAATATCGAAATCCCAACTTTCGACTGTCTTCTCATAAACCGTTTTCATCTTGGCCTGCGCCGCTTCCAGCGTCGAGAAAAGATCGACAGACGAACCCCAAGCGGCATCCGTATCCTGTTCATGAATCAAAAGGAAAAGCTTCATTTCATAACCTCCAAATGCAGCGGACAATCTTCGTGCCGCTGAGTCAAGTATTTCTTTTTCAACTCATCAGAATAGCCCCACTTCCGCTTTTTCAACGGAAGATAGCACCAGTGACAGGCGCAATCTTTGCAGCTATCCGGAATTGCATCTAAATGTGTTTTGAACCAGACAACGCGATTTTCTTCCATGTTACACCTCTCTACGAAAAGAGCCGCCCATTCGGGCGGCTCTCAATCACTGTTTATCGTGCGCAAACAAGCTCTGTCATGCGGTCGAGCATCTTGTGCCCGTCCATGATTCTGTTCCAGTTGTTTTCACGGTAGCTGCCAGTCTGACGGCGCGGGGCAGAATGAGAAATCATATCGCTCATAGCATTCACAACGCCCCAACCAGTGTTAAGGAACTTCATGATATCCGGACGGAAATAGCAGATCATAAACTCGTCCTTTGCCTTTTTCACGCTGTTCTTCTTGCGCTCGGTATCGTCATCGTCAACAGGGAACATCTCATCCAGAAGCTTATCAAGCTGTTCATCGGTGATTGTCGTATTTGCAAGGCGATCTGCGCAAACAGCCAGCTCATCCATGTAGGCATCCGCAAGCTGGAGACACATACGCGCTTCTTGCATCTTCTCGTCGATATTGCCGACATGCTTTGTTGCCCACTGACGCTTCGCGCTATTCAGCGCAAGATTCAAAGTATTGTTGCAGACAACACGAATCGGAGTCATGCAGACACGGATAGAACCGCTCCCGTCGTGCGTATTCGAGAAGCAAAGATACGGCTCGACCTTATCGCCAACGACCTCGCGCTCAGGCATCTTTGCCAGCAGCCAAATCTTCTTGCCATTCTGCAAGCTACCAGCGGTCTCATAACGGACATCGCCGCCGATCAGCTCATCGGTAAAGCTGAAAGCATCCTTATTCTGCACGATCTGATAGCGGTCAGAGACAACACCAAGCACACGACCGTCTGTGCTACGAACATTCGCCTTGTAATTCTCGATCTTTGCACCGCCACATACCTGAATGTTTCTCTGCTTGACCTCCCAATCAAGACCAGCCATTTTCAGCGCATCAGCGCTATTCAACGCTTCCTGAACCTCAACACCCAGACCGTGCCAGGGCTTTTCACGCACATAGAACATAGTTTCGACATTTGCTGCCATTTTTGAATCCTCCTTAAAGTAGAAAGTAATTTGTGATGATTGTTTTGGGCTTTCTATTATATCTACCCCTAAAATTTCGGCTTTGCCTACCAGCCGTTGAAATTATTTTTTATATGGAAATACTGCTACAACATTGCATTTCAGCTCCAGCGTGACTGTATCTTCCGGAACATCAAGAGCCACACAAAGTGATTTCCACTTGTTTTCACTGGTAAAATCATCTTTCCACAGTATCAGAGATTTTCTGCTTTCGATTGTCTCAGACTTCTTTTCGATCAGCTTTGCCGCAGCGTGATATCCGTCACGATACAGCACATTCACAATATCTTTTTCTGTCATTTATTCATCCTCACGATCTTCGCATAAAGTAATGACTTCCTCACGAGAAAATCCATTTTCCTCAGCGGCCTGCCAGTCATCATCTGTGAAATCCAAAATCGAACCGACGCAGCTATGATAGTCCATGATTGCATAAGGAAGTCCCTCGTCCGTCCACTGCCAATCAAGCTTTCCACAACGCTCTAAATACATTGCTTTTGACTCTTCGATTTTATTTCTCAGTGTAAAAGCGCTCATTTTATCACATCCTCATCCATAAGAATTTCGGAATATGAGATCTCAGCGGCGGAGCAAAGCTCAGTACGACGCATCAACTTTTTCATCATGTCAGTGGGATTCTGCGCAGAAATTACATATCCACGGGAATAATTGCCCATTCTAACAATGACGGAATATTTAGAAAGAAAATGCTCTTCCTCAAACTCTTCTCGTGATACACATTCCACTATATCTTTCCCGCAGGCCGGACATTCGGTAAAAGTAAAGCCCCCAATATGCTCATCGTGCAGCCTATCAGGAGTAAAATACGAACCACAATTTTCACAGGAAATAATATGCCCATTGTTGCATTCATCCGGAACACAATCCTCGCAAACAAAATATTCGTTATCCGTACCTTCGTTGACAACAACGCCCACACAGTTCTCATCGTCAAAAGATCGACCACAAATCTTACAAGTTTTCATTGAAAACACCTCCTATTATATCTACCCTCAAAAGCTGAGTTTTGCTTACTCATAAAATGAAAAAAATGGGGTATGGTTTTTGATTTCGCAGACACCATTCCAAAACTGCGCCGCTTTTAGCCGATGATCTTCTTCATTTCAAACACCTCCGATCAATTCATCCAGCGCCTCCGCAGAAATATGTAGCGCCTCCGCGAAGTCTTTCGCTTGTGCAACATAGCGATCTTCGTAATATCCGCGCTCCATATCCGTCTTTGCATTGTCCTTGCGCTTGCGCAAATCCAGCAAACACGGCTTTACAATACGCTGGAAATAACTATTGGGAGCTACATTGATCTTTTCGATATCATTCATACATACACCTCTCATCTCAGATATGATACGGCTCGATTCCACGCTCAACCGTTTCACCTCTGAAACAGTGACCGCAATACTCCCAAATGCCATTAGGCCACTCTCCACCGACCTTACGGAAAGTTTCGTAAGTGTCTCTCCATCTGCCGGTCTTTTCATCCATCCTGGCAGAATAAGGCTCGCCCATCTGGGAGCAGTCTGCCCGCATACAAGCGGGCGGCACACAATCCATTGCAGCATCTACGATTGCCTGCTCCACATAGTCACCAACCTTTACAGCTTCATATGTGAAATTGTCATGCTTCCAGACAGGCTTGCCATTAAACATATCTCACGCCTCCATCGTACTGGCCGCCGAAGCAGCGGCAGCAGCTTCCTCGGCCTGCTTCTTGCGCTCATAGCGGCGCAGGCGCTTCTCAAACTCCGCATCGGAATCCATCGGATAGTTGCAGCCCTTGCCGATACCCTTGCCGACGATCTGCTTGCTGGGCTTGGCAGCGGCGATCTCCGACTTGAAAATCGTACCGCGCATACCAGCAAACTTACCGAGACCAGACTTGTTGAGATTGACAGACATTTTTGAATCCTCCTTTAATTTTTAGGTTTCCCTATTACAACTACCCTCCAAATGGAGCGGTTGCTTACTAAATTTTTGATTTTTCTTTGATAAACTCATTAAGATGATTTTCCATGTGATACATACGAACAAACTCGCGCATCAGCTCTCCGACCTCATTCAATCGCTCATTTTTCTCGCGCAAAGAGCGGATTTCTTTCTCCAACTCTTTATTGACCGTTGTACGGAGATAGAAGCGCAGTGTATTCGGCGGCTCGATAAACGACTCTCTTTGACAAACGCCGTCTACAAAAATCTGCTCAAAAAGCTTGATATCTAAAAAGGAATCATCCACAAGACCGCGCATGTAAAACTCCAGCGCTTTGTCCAGGTCATCAAACTCTTTTTTCTGATATTTCTCCCACGGCTCGCCATCGTTATAACGACCACCGATAATATAGGCATAGTCCTTTTTATCCGTGACAAATTCCGCAGTATATTTCGTTTCGATCTTTTTATCTCCATCAAACGAAGTCATTTAGTATCTTCCTCCAGACCTTTCAACATTTGTAGCTGCTGTTCATGTATAAAACTCTGAATTTTATTCACCGATGCTCATTGTGCAAAATATACAATAAATTGCACGAAATCATCTCAAAAATGTGCATTTTGCTTGAGTTTTCGCCGCTTTTATGCTATTATTAGAGCATGAAAGGAGCGTACAACAAATGAATAACAATACAAAATGCGATCTCGCTCTCCGCATTCGCCCGTTAAAAGCAGCTTTGCAAATCTCTTTCCGCGACATCCAATTCATCAGCGCATACCATGACAAGATTCTGCTTCCGTATACCGGCGATCTTCCACAGGTCATCCAGCAATACATCATCAACGACGCACTGGAAACCTGCTACACCGTTAAAGAGATGCAGAAAATGCAAGCGACTCATTCAGACACCTTTGGAAACATCATTTCCGACTGCCATACATATATCGGGCTGAAAACATCACGTAGCAAGCCGATCATCGTTTTTCAGATCAACTACATAACGAAAAGCGGCTATGAATCCGAACAGTTTTTCGTTGCAGAGGCAAGCCAAAAACAAATCACAAACACACTAAACCGTTTTTTCAATCGAAAGAAAACCGGCCTGCGATCTGATATCTGCTCTTGCTTTGAACGCCAGCATGTCGATTTCAAGCGGCGCTTTGCCTCCACACTATAACTACCGATAAAAACTTGATTTTGCTTACCAAGCAACAAAAAAAAGCCTGAGAAATTCTCAGGCTTTTTCCATTTCTTTCTCAAACGCTTCTCTTCTTTTCCGCTCGATCTCTTCCACCCTATGCGGAAGTCCGTTATACATTTTCGCATACTCGGCTGCATCGCGGCGCTTTTCAGAAAAGCTACCAGAGACGGGAACATGCTGGTATCCTCTCATATGCGCATACCAAAGACCAGACTTTCTATCTTGCGATACAATATAATTTTTCATAGCAGATGACTGGCTTTTCTGAGCGCATCTATCTTTTTCGTCAGCCCTACAATGGTAAATGCGCCGGTCAGCGGTTTTTCTAACTCCATGTGCCGATAGATAACGGAAAATGTAAACACCTCACTATTGTATTTTTCATTAGACATGGCGTCCAATTCCGCCTGCGTGTAGCGCTTATCTTTAATCTCATAATAACGCACACCGCTATCTTTCTCAAAAAACTCTCTCATTTCTGGTACTGTAGCTTTGATTTTAATGCGACTTTCCATTTAGTCACGCATCCTTTCTCACCGCTTCGATCAACTGATTCATATACTTGTAAATGACAGTCGATTGATTTTTTCCGCTCATATGTCCGCCGCTCATCTTTCCATCTTTGACCGTGATATCCAGCAGGCTGCTATTGATCCAGCCTTGCGTTTTAATCGGTATTTTTACACCATATTGACGCGCCAGATAATTGAAAATGCTGTACGAGCTACTATGATAACGGCTTTTGAAGATTTCAACATCAAAATTGACCAGACGTCCGCCGTTTTTCAAAGTTTCAATGGCCTGCGCGACTTTCTTTTGCGCCGCTTCGTTCCGCTCTTTTACATACGCAGCTTCTTCCGCTTCACGCTGCGCCCGTTCCGCCTCGCGCTTCGCTCTTTGCTTCTCTGCGAAAATCTTCCGCGCTTCAAAGCATCCAGGAACGAGAGATTCATCCAAAAGCTTTACCAACTCAATATAGATAAGGCTAATATACGAACCGGTATTGATGCAATCGCGTATCATTGCCAGAAATTCACCATCAGAGCCGACACGATAGCGCCGAACCTGCCCTTCAACAAGCTCCAAGCTATCATCTTCCGCCGCCGTGCCGACCAGCAGGCCAACTCCGCAATCTTCCAGATACAAATACAAATCGCAAGCCGCATAACTGCGTGTGTCGCTCTTTTCCAGCCTACTCATATAGATATTTCCGAAAATCGGAGCAACTTCGATATTATGAACAATCGGCTTCGTGCCATCCGCATTATAGACGATCATCCGCTTTTTCTGATATTCTCCATTGATTTCACTCAGCAGCACTTTTATCACTCCTTCTATTATAACTACCCATCGAAAAAAGATTTTGCGTACCACATAGGCAAAAAAAATTAGGCGGAACAGATTTCCCCATTCCGCCAGATTTTCAAAACTTATTCAGATGTTTTCTATCTCATATCGCATAAACAAGTTCTACGCCATCGCGTTCTGCAAAGAATGCCTCCGCAACAGGACAATCACTACACAAAGCGCTGTTACATTTGCCAGGAAAGCGGCAGGCATATCCGCAAATATCAGGCTTTTCGCGCTTCTTGTGCAAGATAATTCGCTTGCCGGTCAGCTTTTCCGCTACAAGCTTTTTCAAATAATTCAGTGCGTAGTCATCCGTATCAAACACCTGAGAATCAATCTTCCAGTCCCACATGTTTCCGTTATGCACGGGATGCTCTGTAACCTCGATCTCTTTCCCGTTAGATAGATGAATGATATAGCGGTCTTCCGCGACCTGCTCGGCAGCAAGATATTCCTCGACATACATTTTCATGATCGACACGATTCAATCCTCCACAATGAATCCGTTATGACAAAAGCCCGTTTGATCTGTGATATAGTCGGAAATTTCCTCCATGTCCGTCATATCGTCCGGAATATCAATTTCCGTTGGCAACAGCTCCAAATCTTCCAGATCGTCAACATCCCACTGGATATGCGTTGCTTTTCTGTTCTGTTTCATCCGATGTTTCAACTGCATAAGTTATCGACCTCCGAGAACCCACGGATTATTTAAGGCGTTCATATGCGCGTTCATCATCTCCATGATCTTCGGCTCATCCATGACGGCAGACAGCTTGACGAGATCCGCATAGCTCTTTTTCGGCTGAACCGCGCCCAGAACCTCGTGATATCCCATACCCTCCGATTTCATCATGTCGCTGTTCTCGCAGCGCGTCCAGATTGCCAGAGAAATGCAAGCCTCATTTCCGATGTACTTGTATCCGTCCCGCGCATCGCGGAAGTGAATTTCAGCGGTCAGAATCCGACCATCCGCCAGCTCGATAGACTTCTTGATCTGCTTCTCGCCCCAAACAACATAGCGCTGAATGTCAAACCGAAAACCGTTTTGAAGTTTCGCGTTCCACTTATTAACCTGCTCACGAGTTACGCTCGGCATAATGTTACCTCCATTTATTACAATGTGATTTCTACGCGCCTGCTCTTGCCGTCCAGCACCTTCTGGAGCTTGCAGGCCATCGCGTCAAACTGTTCCTCCCGCAGACGGTACAACGAACCATCCAAAGGATTATTGCTATTGTCCGCGTTATCCGCCATGCGAGCGGCTTCATGATACGCTCGCGCCTTTTCTTGAAGCGCTCCGATCATCCACTTGATTTCCGTTTGTGTAAAGCTTTGCATGTTTCATCCTCCTATTATATCTACCCGCCAGACTTTCCGCTTGCTTACCAGTAGATACAAATTTTCTTTGTAAAGATGAGATACAAGCCCATCGGCAGCACCATAAAAGCACCCGTTCCATCACGGTCTTCTATCGTCGTTCCGTGTGCGCAAACAATCAACATCACAACGGACAGCACCACCAGCAAAAGCCCCATCAAACGCTGCTGCAGCATCACCTGCGAGCGCGTCCGCGATCTTCTCCGTCTCCGCTCATACATTTTCGTTTCCTCCGTTCTCGTCATCCGTTCCGTTTGCAATCCACCATTCAGGCGCGATATACAAGGCTTCCGCCGCATCCAGCAAGCCCCAGCCCTCCAAAGTCAGGCCGCAAAAGCTCCGTTTGATCTCTACCCATCCGCCCGTCTCCGTGTGAATGTAGAGCTTTTCCGCCAGTCCAACAGATACCACACGGCGCGTTACCGTTCCATCCGTTACCAGTACAAGCCGCTTATCTGAAAAGGCTTTTTCAATCATCTGAAAAGCTTTGTTTGCATCCATCCTCTACACCCTCCAAGCGTTTCCGCCGTTTGCTTACCGTCGTTCAAGATTTTTTCAGAGCAGCCGCCCCAGCTCCTACCGGAGCGGCGCTCATACTGTTTAACTACTTCCTTACGCCGCAACTTCCGCAGGTGTAAGGCCGATGTTCCGCAGAGCCTCGCGCATCTTGTCAATGCGCTTATGAACGGCGGCGCGATTGATTCCGACAACTTCCGCAATCTCGCGTTCCGTGTAATTGTCGCGCTTGCATTCAATAATCATGCGGTCGATTTCATCGCGGCTGTTTACAAACTGTTCCAGCGCTACGCGCAGCGTTGCAGTGCTTGCCGTCTCATCCTTGCCGGTGCTTGCCATCGTGTCCAGATAGTCGCGGCTCTCGCCGTTCTTGTCGGTGATCTCGTGAACGCGGGCGCGTCCGTGTTTGATATCGTCACGATATACGGCGCGGATTGCATCTTTCGCACTGCGATACACCAGAGCCACCAGAGAAATATTGACCTTGCCAGACGCGGCGCGTTTTGCGTTGAGCTTGTCCAGATAGTCAGCATCCAGCCGTTCCGCCAGCTTTACCCAAGCCTCATTTACAAGGCCGTCGATCCCGTGATGATTCAAGAACCATGCGACAGTCTCGTTAAACTCTGCATAGTGATCTTCTGTGCTGTATCCGATCTCGTTCTTTGCCGCCTTCTTGATGTTAGCCGTCAGCATGTTGATCTGCGCTTTGGTATCCATCGCCGCCCACTGATGCAGGATGTTTTCCGGCGTGTTCTTTGCGTCTTCCCACGCCATAGCCAGACAGAGAGAGAACACAGGGCGCAGGCCATCGCCTTTGTCGGTTTCGTGATAGATAGCCCAGGCGCGTGACATGATCGACTTGACATTGTACTTTTTCATTTCGTTTACCTCATTTCATTGACCAGCGCCGCAGCGCGTTTTAATTTCGGTTTCCCACGACGGCCAGCCGTGGTCGTTTCGGTTAGTTACCATCTAACCATCATCAGGCGGGATTTCAAGAAAAGTAAATGTTGTAATCGTTGCGCGTGATATTCTGATTTCCTTCATAGACGGAGTACACAAAAACGCTGTTTTCCACTTCCTCGCCGTTTATGTACCACTCACAATGACCTTGCCAGCATCCAAGATTCGGGAAGTCCTGCCGGTTTGTGATGCAGCCAGTAGAAACGCCGATCTTCTCCAGCTCGTCATACATCGCCGCGATCTCGTGCGGCTCGTGCCATCCGCTAAACCGCGCCGCGATCTCGTTTGCCGCCTTGATTTGCTTTCTCGTTGCTTTCATTTCAAAACCCCGCTTTCATTTTACCGGTGCGGCGGGAATGACCCCGCCGCCGCTGTTTTACTCAATCAGATGAAATACATCTCGCCGTTATATTCAAGGGCAATCGCTTCTTGACCCATTTCGCGCTTCAGCTCGTAGCAGAGGGAAACAACATCATCAATATACTTTTCAGCGTCAGCCGTGGAGCAGTACGCGAAAACCATTGTTGTGGCCTCTTTTACCAGCTCCCCAGAGTCGGAAACCCAATAACCGCGCACCGGCGAAGCCGTAGCACCGCCGAAACAGGCGGAGAGAGTACGCGCGACGCGCTCAACGTATGCAGTATTGTCGATCTCCTGATCTACGGATACCGTAGCGGGAACATAGACAGTGATTTTGCTTTTCAGAGGGACGAGAGCCGACAGTTTATTCATGATTATAACCTCCGTATTATTTAACTACTTCCTTAGACCGTCCAGCAGCGGCGCACCCGCCGCCGTCGATCTCGTTTCCTTTACCTTACATAAAGGATTATACCACACAAAAGCGGAATTTGCAATAGGAAATAGCTAAATAATATCTTGACAGAATGTAAAAATAGCAAGTCAAAAACAGCATCTTTTTGTGCAATATGCCATTAGCATATCATACAAATACGCCATTTCAAAATTGTGCATTCTGCTATATCCTTTTGGCCTGCATCATCTACCATGCCCAGCCCCACCAGAGCCGCAGCACTGGACACGGGAACGCCTGGACACGCTCAGACAGCACCGGAGCGGACGAAGCGCCAGCCTCAGAAGCGACACACGGACGAAAGGACACGGAGACAGCACCAGCGGCAGAGCCGCCACAGAGATCAAGCACAGAAGCGAAACACCAGAAGAGCCAGAGCCAGCACAACGGCAGCAGCGGAAACAAGACCGCCAGCAGACACCCAGCCCCACCAGAGCCGCAGAGATCGAGCCAGAGCCAGAGAGCCAGAAGCGCGGCACTGTAGACCATGAGCGGAGACGGAGACAGAGAGAAGGGAAAGAGAGGAAAGAAGAGAGGGAACGAAGAGAAAACGACAGTAAAACGCCGCTTTTCTCCCCGTCTCACCGAACGCCCAGCAGATCAACCACCAGAGCCAGCCCAGCACCGACAGACACGGACAGCAGCAGAAACGCCGCCTTTTTCGGTTCTGCTTTTGTGGAGTATGCGGAATCAACGGAGATCAACGCCAGTTTTGACCATACGGAAGGCGGGGACGGTTCATATTTTCACGACCTCACCAACGCCAAAAATTTGGCTTTGTACCCTCTTCTCCACGCCTCTATCTTTTTCACCAAACCATCATCTCACAAACACACCGTTCATCAACGATATATTTCCTTACAAATATAGATATCCTCTGCTACAGACTTCTCTTCGGAAGAATGCCTTAATCAACGCTGATTCTTCGTCTTCTTGACAACATACAAAAATACATTTTCATAATTTTATGCTACAGAACACGCCTTAATCAACGCACTTCTATCGAATTCGCAAATCAATGGAATTAACCAAACAATATTTTCTATCCGATTTTTATTGACTTTAGACTGATTTGTGGTATAATATCTTATGTAAGGATTGTTCGTTGAACAACGCTTTTTCTGCTGCTAAAGAATTAGCTAAACAATATGCAAGGAGTGATGAATATGGGGCAGTCTACCGAAAGTACGATTCTGCAAATAACCTTACATCCGGAGGTTGAAAAGCTGCTTAGCAAGAAGAAACCAAATAACTGCAAGACTGGTGAACGCCAAACTGTATATCCCATCAAAACTCATAAAGATATTATTGCTATGGCAAACTGGCTGTATGAGCATAAGAATAACAAGTATGTACTTGCATTCACCTTAGGCATCAATCTCGGATTAAGAGCAAATGAGCTTTTGGATTTGAAGATGAACCAGGTATTCTCCACTGACGGTTCTGTAAGACTGATTGATGATGAAGAAGACACCTCGGACGGAATCGACATCTACCAGAGCAAAACAAAGAAACATAGAACTGTTTTCCTGAATACTGCTTGTAAGGATGCTCTTGAGTGGGCATTTCCAATAAAAGGTGCATATCTGCACTCAGAAGAATATCTCTTCCCATCCAGAGAGGGCGGTGCTATTCAGGTCGGTACTTTCCGTAAGGTTCTGAAAGAAGCAGCGGCAGCTTGCGGATTGAAACAGAATATCGGTACTCACACCTGCCGTAAAACATGGGGGTGGCATCAGTATAAGTACAATAGTGAAAAGGCAAATTTGGACATTACCATGTTGCAAAGAGCATTTGGACATAGTTCTCCAGAAGTAACTTTGCGTTACCTCGGTATTACCGATGAGGAAGACAAAGCTCTCTACAAAAACATGTGCATCAATGTAGTCTCAGACCATGATTTCGTAGGGTGATGATTATTCTATTGCTACAAACAAAAAAGATTTGTCTGGTATTAAGGGGTACGGATACAAGAAATGCGTTGAACAACGGTATGTTTGGCATCTAAATTTCTTAATTTTCGACCAACTCGGTCGAAAACACGGAAAATCGAGTGACTTTGGAGGCTGAAAATGAGGCGTAAAACACAACCCGCATACGAGGATATTATGAAGCTGGAAAGCCATGAAATGTCCACATACTCTTATCGGAATCTGATCGACAATGTTCATAAGGGCTGTTATGTTGAAGCTGCTTCTTCGCAGCAGGCCGGTGTTGTAGAGTCCATTATCAGAAACCGCTTGGGCATTCCGGTTTGTTTGAAAGTCCGCTATGGTGACGATGCTTCGGTCGATTATATCTCCGTAGATCGTGTGAGTTTTTGGGAACCGTATTCGTATTGCGTTCCGGATGAAACATACTGCGACTATTTTGAAGAAGGCTTTGATGACGAGGTAGACGAAGATGGTCAGAGTGTGTGATGCTATTATGGGCAGTGGCAAGACCAGCGCGACGATTGGCTATATTAACGCACATCCGGAAAAGAAGTTTCTCTATATCACGCCGTACCTCCCAGAAGCGGAAAGAATTAAGAATAACTGTCCTCAGGCGGATTTCGTTGAACCGAGTGACAGGATTCCGGAATTCCTCTTTTCTAAGGCTATGCACACATTAGGGCTGATTCGGCAGGGGCGCAATATTACATCGACACATCAGTGCCTTATGTACTATACGCCAGAGACGATCCAGCTCCTAAAGGAAAATGGATACTGCATTATCATCGATGAAGAAGTGACCGTGCTGCAGGCGGATAAGCAGATCGCCTATTCCGATATCCAGCTCGCTATTGATGCTGGCTATGTTTATGAGGCTGCTCCGGACGAATACCGTAGAACCGATAAGCCGTATGACGGCGGTGTGTTTTCTCACATGTTTCGCCTTATGGCATCAAGACCGCTGGTTTATAACAAATCCAAGCAGAATGGGTGCGTGTGGTACTGGCTATTCTCCAAAGAGCTGTTGGAAGCTGTTGATGATGTGTTCGTGCTTACTTATCTGTTCAAAAACTCTGAAATGGATCTGTTTATGCAGATCAACAATATCCCATATGTGAATATCGGTATTCGCCGTACAGAGGGCGGAGGGTATATCTTTTCCGACAAACCAGAGTATGTTCCGGATTATGTGTATCGGCTGAAAGACATGATTCATATTGATGACGGTCAGCGAATCAATAGTGTTGGCGATATGAAACACGCGCTTTCTATGAACTGGTACAAGTCAAAAACAGATGGTGTGAATCAGGTTCGCCGCAATTTGATGAACTACTTTCAAAAGCGAAGCGGTGATATTCCAGCACAAGAGCGAATGTGCGGTACTTACAAGGAGTATTGGGGGAGAATCAGAGGAAAAGGCTATTGGAACTCATCTGTAGTCTTTAATGCAAAGGCGACCAACCAATTTAGCCATTGTCGGGCGCTGGCCTACCCAATCAATCTTTTTGCGAATGGCGATATCGTTCACTATTACGCGAGTAAGGGTGTAATTTTTGATAACGACCATTATGCGTTGTCAACTATGATTCAGTGGATCTGGCGTTCTGCAATTAGAAACGGTGAAGAAATCAGCTTATATCTGCCAAGTAAGCGCATGAGGGATTTGCTTACGGAGTGGATTGAAAAAACGAGTAAAGGAATTAGTTAAACCATATGAAAATTGATGATGTACTGACTCTTATTGGTCTGATTTTTGCTATTTTCGCTATTTGCTATGTGATTGTTCGCGCACTTAGAAATGACGGCGAGTGTTGCGATGGCAATGATTGTGATAGCTGCCCATTTCCGCGCTGTCATCCGCAGAATCACGCTGATGATATGGAACAGTGAAAACGAGTGCTACTACGAGCGACATAGGCTCTCAAACGGGCAGTATTGCATGATCGCGTTCTATCGCTTCTATCGGTCGAGATCCGTTGAGTATCAGGTCGTATTCGCTGTAGCAGATAAGAAGAAAGCCTTAAATGGCTATTTCGATCAGACCAAGGATAACAATATTTCTTTGAAGTACACTGGACGCTGCGGCGCTGAGGCTCTGATCTGGTGTAGGGATAAACTTCTCGAATTTGAGAATGAAGTCTTTCTGTCAGAGACATTTGAGACAAAAATCGTTGTTTATGGTGAAGATCATCGGCGTTTTCGTTTTTACGAGCGGGCGCTGACACGCTATGGTTATGAGAAGAAGCTAACTGACGATGGCTGGGCTATGGTAAAGAAAGTCCTTAGGAACAACTACGATACTGAGGTGAATTGAATGATTGATGTTGGATCTGCTTATTTCTGCTGTGATGAATGCCCTATTTCGGAGGATGTAGAAAGAAGATATCGCAATGCTGATGAAGCCGGTGCTTTTCAGTATGACCATTGCGGATGTGATAAGATTGATTATCCTTTCTTTGTTGGTGGTTATTGTGATGATGCCTTTTGCCAGAAAGATGATTTTGAACGAATTGGAAAGCGTAAGACTGGCAAGGCGTATCGAAGAAAGATGCGCGTGAAAAAGCGCAATGATTTGATGCGGGCTATTGAAGGATGCTATGTGCGAGATATCTGGCATCGCAAGGGTGCGTATATCGTCTATCCAAAGAATTCAAAAGCCAAAAAGTATTACCGCAATTATTCAAATCGTCTGGTTCGTAGAGGAAAAATCGGTGGTGCTGGCAAAGGCGGATATCGGCGTTGTTTTGACTATAAGTGGGAGGTTTATTAAGCATGGAGAATGAGAAGTATTGTCCTCTTGCTTCTATCAGGGGCGGTGTTGGATCAAAGTGCATCGGAGAACAGTGTGCGTGGTGGATCGAGGATTACAGTGCGTGTGTCTTTGTTGCTTCGCTGCGAACCGGCGTTGAAGACCTGAAAGAACAAAATTTAGAGCTTGCTGGATCTGTTGTTAGTTATGATGTCCAGCTTCACGAGCTTGAAAAAGAAAACCTAAGATTGCGTAAGGCTGTTGAACGGCTTAGTCGGTCTTCTTTGCGAGGTGAAAAATCGTGTATGAGTTAGGAATGTGTTATAAGTGCAAATATAGGGGTGATGTTCCAGGCGATGCACATAGTTGTTGTTGCTATCCTGGGAACGATACGAATTTATTTTCCATGTTTGAGCCGACAAATTTTCTTCAGGCCGCAAAGCTGGATATTCGTGCTGAGAAGCATGGCGTTATGAGCGGCTGGTTTATGTGGCCTGTCAATTTCGATCCTATATGGCTACGCAACTGTAATGGTTTTACTCCAAATGAGTCTGGTGAAGCCAATGGGTAATATCAGTGAACGAGTTGCTAAACAGATTTTGCCGGCTGAGCTGCAAAAGAATTACGGAAATGAGTTTGGAATCGAAGTGTGGCGTGTTTTGAGTATCGTTGAGAAGAATGACACAGCGATTAAGGGACTTCTTGATGTGCTTGATCGTTTGGAGCAGCCGCATAGAAAAGCTCTCATTCAACATCTTTGGACGCGATATTACGATTCTGTAGCGGATAAGGTTCTGGCACAATAATATTGGGGAGTGATTTGGTGTTTCGTGATTTCGATAGCGAAGTATGGCAAGGTGCTGTATATCAGGGTGTCGATTACTCATGGCGGTTTGAAGTGTCTACTTTCGGCAGAATACGAAATGCCATTACTGGAAATGTCTACTCTTGCGGTTATGGTGCTGGCGGATATCAGCAGGTTTGTATTTCTGTGTTTGGACATCGGCTTAATGTGAGAATACATCGGTGTGTTGCTGAGACTTTTATTCCGAATCCTATTGGGTATGAAATCGTCAATCATATTGACGGCTGCAAGCAGCATAATTGGGTAGATAACCTCGAATGGTGTACAAGGCAGGAAAATTATTTTCATGCCGTTGACCTTGAACTGATCGACTATGATGTACCGGCACAACTCGGATATCTGTCACACCTTGGCGCTTATACCGGAAGCTGTAATGGTATGTCGAAACTGACTGAGGATGATGTGCGAGAAATCCGTATGAACTATATACCAAGAGGTTCTGGTGTAAGGTGTAACAGAAAGGAATTAGCAAATCAATATGGAGTGTCTGCGAATTTAATTTCTAAAATAGTAAGTGGTCAGATATGGACTCATGTATAAGGAGGAATCAGAGTGCGAATATGAGCGTGAAGTACATAAGGCTTAATGGCGATGCGCTAAGACAAATCGTTGAAAATGAAAAGCATTGTTTTCGCATTGCCATGAATAAGCAAGATATCTCAGGTGGAGAAATGACCGAAGCGGGATTTTTATTGGATGCGCAAGATGCAGAAGAAGAGCGCAAGGTCATTAAGCCGCCATACGAAAAGGGAGATATTCTTGCTCTAAAAGAAACATGGGCAATGATTGGTGATAAGTATGTGTATCGTTTGGATAGAGATCCACCGCAAGGCTATCTCTTGTTCAATTGGAAACCATCTGTTCAAATGCCAAATGATGCTGCAAGGCATTTTATAAGAATCATAGATGTTCGTGTAGAACGATTACAGGATATCTCACTTAATGATATCGAACGAGAAGGTATTTGGTTGCCAGGTGTTTTATCGCCTGAGCTTGCCTTTGCTTCTAAGTGGAACAGTGGGGTATCGGAGAAGAAACGATCCAAGATCGGATGGGAGCAAAATCCTTTTGTTTGGGTTTTTGATTTTGACCGATGTGTTTATGTAGAGGATGACAATGGAGAGCAAAAATAAGAATTTAGTTGATATAGACGATGTTTCCTGTCTTTTGGCTGCGATTCCGATTTTTACATTGTGCGATGTTGTTTGTGGCGGAAGGTGCTGTGCAATTCAGGGCTTCTCTGATAAGCCAGAAGTTCAGTGTCAAAGAAAAATCAAGAAATTTCTATTGGAATATATAGGTGAAGCACATGACGGGTGATATTAGAGAGACAGCTATTGATCATGTTGCAGGAGAAAAGATTGCAACATTCTTTAGTAGCGAAACAAGATGGATCAATCAAATATGGAAGCTTAAAGAGCAATACCCAGATGAAGTAGAGATTCGGCATGTGAATCCGGACGGAAGTTTGATTGCTCATATTCCAGCGGAATGGTTCAAGGTAAAACCAAAAAAGAAGGTAGTTTTGACGGAGGAGCAGATTGCCGCCTCCAAAGCGCGTCTTGAAAGGGGCAGGTTAAAAAGATTGGAGATGTTAGGAGATGATGCGCATGTGACAGATGAAAGGAACAATGAAATATGAACGACAATGCTTTGACTTGTCATGGATGTTATTGGGTTGACAAGTGTTTATGTGATAAAAGATGTGAAGATTTTACTCCTATTGAGCAATCGGAAGATATTCCGTATTACGAAAGCATCTTGCAAGAAAACCAAGAGACATATTTTTCGGAGTGTGTAGGCGACCTATACTAACAATCTAAATGTTAGTGTGTAATTTTTGTGATAGCGTGGCGCGGACGGGCTTTGCCCGTCCACCCATAAAGGAGAAAACGATGATTTATTTAGATCATGCAGCGACAACAAGCATTCGACCGCCTGTATATGAAGCTTTGAATTATTGGTATAGTTCTGGAAAATGTGGCAATCCAAGTTCTCTTCATTCCGCTGGCCGACAAGCACACCAAGCCATTTATCAGGCTCGTTTTGATGTGTCTAAGCTAATCGGTGCGGATAGCCCAGAAGAAATCATTTTTACTTCTGGTGGATCTGAGTCAGATAATTTGGCTCTCACAGGAATGGCATCTGCTCTAAATGCAACGAATCATAATGTAATGCTTGTTAGCCAAATTGAGCATCACGCCATTTTGAACCAGTGTAACTTACTGACTCGCCTTGGAATAGTCGTGAAACCGCTTTCCGTTGATACATATGGTCAGGTTGATTTATTTGAACTTGAAAAATATCTCAAAGAAGACAATGTAGGTCTTGTGTCTGTCATGTGGGTAAATAACGAAATCGGTGTTATTCAGGACATAAAAAGCATTGCAGATCTTTGTAATTGCTATGGTGCGGTATTCCATACAGATGCAGTGCAAGCGGTTGGGCATATTGATGTCAATGTAAATGCTTACGGAATTGATATGCTGTCTATCAGTGGGCATAAGTTCGGTGCGCCGATTGGTGTTGGAGCTTTGTATGTGCGCGGCGGGCTTAAAAAGCATATTGAGCCGATTATATACGGCGGCGGACAAGAATTTGGCGTGAGAGCCGGCACGGAGAATGTAGCTGGTATTGTTGCGCTTGGTACTGCAGCAAAGTTTTCAATACCAACCGAATTTTCTCGTGACGCATTGGTGCTACGGAAAGCATTTTTGAAAAAGCTATATTCTGTATGCGACGAAGGAATCAAGGTCAATGAGCATTATGAGAAATCATATCAGCTAAGCAGTATTTTGAGTATTACAATAAATGATGTTGAATCTGAGGCTATTCTTCATCTGATGAATTCGGACGGTGTATGTATTTCTGCTGCTTCTGCTTGCTCTGCCGGCAGTTTAGAACCAAGTCATGTTCTAAGCGCCATTGGGCGGAATTATACGCAGGCGAAGTCTACAATTAGAGTTTCGTTCGGATGGAATACGACGGTTGAAGAAGTCACTCGTGCCGCCGAATTGCTTGGAAAGAATATCGTTAGAATCAGAAAGATGTACAGGTCATAGGAGGAAATATGAGCGAGTTTAATAAGACAGAGTTATTAGAAAAGACAACTGAGTATATGAATTACATTGCTCAGCACAAGGAGAACATTAGAAAAGCATGGCTGGAATTGCGTGATGCCTTAAAGGGAATTGATTTATTCCAGCGTCCTAAAATTCTTGATGAGATGGAATGGCGTATCCGCAATCACGATGACAGCAAGATGTCTGAGGAAGAATTCTTACCGTATCGTCAACATTTTTATCCTGTTGCGGGCGAAGTGGTTGATGACGCGGCTTTTGAACTGGCATGGGAGCGCCATTATCGTACTAACGATCATCATTGGCAGTATTGGATTGATTGTAATGGAGACTTTATGTCCTATTACGATGTTGACACGAAAATCTGTGCTTATCTGGAAATGATTTGTGATTGGCAAGCTATGGGGTATGTTAATGGTGATTCTGCTCCGGAGTATTACCGAAATCACAAGGATGAAATTAAGATTGATCCGAATTGGGTATCTCTTGTAGAAGAGATTCTTGATTTGCTTGATAGCTATATTGCGGCAAGAGGTTGATATGAACAGATCGCAAACAAGGAAGTTTAGGAGTCTGGCGAAGAAGAAAGGCATTTCTCACAGTTTGGCTGAGATGTATATTTCTATGCGAAATCGTGGTTCTGCACCGCAGGATTTACATGAGGGTGATTTGGTTCGATTGAATGTTGAACAGATCATGAAACATCCAGATTATTTGCGTCTGTCCGAGCGCTATCGTGATTTTGTAGAAACTCATGCTGGAGATGCCTTTACCGTGCAGTATGATAGATCTGCTTCTATTCAAAAGCTAAACTCGGTTGTTATCTTGAAAGAAGATCCAGATGGCTGGCTTTTCTGGACTGGTGATTTGCAAAAGATTGATAGTTCAGTGGATTTGGCGGAGTAGCTCGTTTTGGTTGAAAAATGGCTTTCCGAAGAGGTCATCTGAATGAACCTCATTCAGACTGCTTCTAAATAACCCGTTGTTCAACGGTATGTTGAAAATGGTTTGTTAAAAGATAAGAGATACAGAATAAATAACGGCAAGGAGTGATTAGCCATTAGTCTTGATCGGCAAATCCATATTTATAGTTTTGACACGAGTGCGTTTTACACCGACGAAGAAAAGGCACTTGAGGTTGAGATCAATAAGCACTGCTCTTCAAAATCGAAATTAAAATCAGAGCGAGAAATTATTGAGCGGCTGTGTGCTGGAGAAATAACACAAGAGAAGGCTGAATCTCAGTTTCGTAAATTGTATGGCATGGGAAAGTCAGATCCGATTTCTGTTGCGATGGATAGTTCCCGTGTAAAACAGATTGCGAAAGAAATTCGCGGTACGAACCAGATGATTAAGATTAAGAAGTCTGAACTTGTATCACTTCTTCAAGCACATCGCTCGCAACGTGAGTTACGGACTGAATATGTGGTTGATAAGAATGTGATTTCTGTTTTTGAGTCGATGCTTACAAGAACACTTGGCATGGAAACAGGAAAGCTGTATGACGATTTCATGGTTATTCGCACATATTATTTCGATGTGATTGAAGATCTTATCCTAAATGGGTATACCTTTAACGGAGAACGCTACATTTGTTTTACGGCATCTGCTGGACAGATCAGAACAAAGAAAACTGTTTTCATTAAGGAAAGAGTTTGGGAGAAGTATCAAAAAACCATTATGTGTGGACTGAGCGTTCAAAAAATCAACGAGCTTGGTGGAATCAATATCAATAAGTATCTGGCGTATCTTGCACTGTGCAATAGCGCAACTGATTTGTGGGAAGATTTCGATATTAGAAAGACTATCGTTGTAGATGATATGGAAACGATGGTTGGTGGAACTGTTGATTTTATTGATCACAAAACATACAGTGTTGAGCGCAGAGATATGGAGATTCCAATTACACATACGGATGGCTGCGGAATGGTTCTTCCCTCTTGTAATGCAAAAAACACTATGGTTCGTCTTCCGTGGGTAAAAGGGCTTCTTGCTGTATTCCCGTTTGATAAGTTTATCTTAGAATCAAACGAACGCGATCCGTCCGTAAATCATGGTTTGGTAACAGACATCTATGGTTTTGAACATGATGTAATCGCAGAGGGTATCCAGGTCATTTTTACAAAAAGTCAATTTAAGATGTACAAGTATTACGCGAATTGGCAAGAGTACATTGATTTGTTTTTAGCAAATGGATGCACTGTCGGTAAGTGTAATGAGGAAGAGGACTTCATTCCTGATGCAAAGCTTAACTATCAAATGCTTCAAACACTCACAGATTTGAGTACAGATGAACTTGAGCAGCTTGCTGGAAAGACGATTGACAAAATTGCTAAAATTGCATCGGATAAGAATACTATGCTGGATGTGTTCGGGGCTTCTACACAGTATCGCAATAAGAATGCTTTTCAGGAGTGTCTTAGTATCTATCCGGAATTGCTCTCCGACCCATACACAAAAGAGATGCTACGGCAAATCAAGAAGAATCTTGTTACTGAGGCAAGAGCAGCAAAGATTGATTTGAGCGCAAAGTATATGTTCTTGATTCCAGATCTCTATGCTTTCTGCGAATGGCTGTTTCTTGGAAATCGCAGTCCTGTTGGCTTGCTTGCAGATGGAGAGGTGTCTTGCTATCTTTATCGCACAGTGAGTAAATTGGACTGTCTGCGTTCACCCCACTTATATCGTGAACATGCTGTTCGTAAAAATGTTGTAACCAGTGCAACGAAAAAGTGGTTTTCTCAAAATGCTATCTATACGAGCTGTCATGATCTAATTTCAAAGATCCTACAATTTGATTGCGACGGAGATAAAAGTCTCGTATGCGCTGATTCCTTACTTGTGTCTATTGCTGAGCGCAATATGGAAGGAATCGTTCCTTTATACTACGAGATGGCAAAGGCTGGCGCTGTTACGATTACACCAGAGGAAATTTTCAAAGGGCTTCGCGCCGCATGGACTGGTGGCAATATCGGTGTTATTAGCAATGATATTACGAAGATTTGGAACGGTGAGGATGTTGACATAGAAGCAATTAAAATCTTATGTATGGAGAATAACTTCTGTATCGACTATGCCAAGACGCTGTATAAGCCAACTCGACCAGATGAAATCAATGCTCGTCTTGCAAGAATTACGAGTATGAAAGCGCCGCATTTTTTTATCCACGCTAAAAAGAAAACAAAATCTCAGGTTCAGCGAATGAACAATAGTGTTGTGAATCAGCTTGAACACATCGTTCCTAATAAGCGGATGTCTTTTGCCGCGAAGAATATTGGTGTCTTCAGATATCAGTATATGCTTAGTAACCCGATGAAACAGGTTGAGTTACTATCGTCTGTGACTGACCTGTACAATGATGTGGAAAAGCAGTATCGCTATTCGATCAGCTTTTATGATGATGACTCGAACTTTGCATATATTCGGGACAATATCTTGAAGCAATTCGACGAGATTTGTCTTGAGCGCTTAGATGTTTGCGATATTCTTGTGAAATATCTATTTCATAGTAAGAATAGCCGTAGGAAAAATGTTTTCTGGATGTGCTTTGGTGATATCGTTCTGGAAAACCTCAAGCGAAATATCCCAGATGGTTCTATTCAGTGCAAGAAATGTGGAGAGCGTTTTGTTCCTCTTTCACCGCAGCAAAAGGTATGTACGAGCTGCTCTGGATATCACCCACTCGGCAAAAAGAAACTGCGGTGTATTGATTGTGGAAAAGAGTTTGAGGTAGACGGTATCGTGAAAAATAAGAAGCGCTGCGATGACTGTCAGGCTATCCATATTCGCAATTATGAGCGTGAGAAGAAACGACGTCAGCGTAGCGTCGCATGATGTTGTTAGGAATTAGCTAAATAGCACAAAATGTCCCCATGTTTTATTTTGAAGTCTGATATTACGAAACACCCGTTGTTCAACGGAATGTTTGCCTATCCAATTTGTCAAATAACGCTTGGTAAATATGACGAAACACCCGTTGTTCAACGGAATGTTTGCAACCAAAAAGAAAAAGACCTTTAAGGGAAGAAAACCGTATTTACTAAACTATTCGGGATTCTCCTGTCTATGGCTGCGGTGCGATACCCGCAGCCCAGACATCTTTTTTTGAAAAGGAATGAAGACTTTATATGATTCCAGTAACTAAGGAAGAAGCGCGTATTCTCAGAGAATTGTATCCTGAGTACAAGGTGACGCGAACAATGATGCAGGATTCAAAGCGGCATCATTACTACGCAACAGAGAGTGAAGGAAACATGAGGGCGATTGCGAGTACGAACCATCTCGCCGCCGAAATTGTTGCACGGATTGATCAAGAGCGTGAGATTCGTCGCAAACGAATCATTCAGCAGCGAGGAAAGCATAATGTCAATGGTGGTTAAAAGCGAAAGCTTTGAAAATGCCATAATTGACACCAGTGATATGACAATCACAGAATATGATACTGATTCCGTAAGAACATACAGCCTTTTAGAGCTGTTAAAACGCTGGGACGGCGTTGTTGGCGTTAATCTGACAATTCGCCGCAGTATTCAGTTGCCGCCCAATGATGGGAGGGATGAATATTGAATCCAAAATATAAACAGCTTGAAAACGAAGATAGTTATGAGTATGGCCTACGACTTATTGAAATTAAGGTTGAGCAGAACCCTTCTGACTTAGAGTGGTCGGATATCGTTGACCTGCTTGGTCTTGATGTTCATTACGACAGCCTTCGTAAAGCGGCGAATGTAACGCCGTATTCTGGCTATCATGTGATGAAATACTTCAAGCAGAAAGCTACGCAAGATCTCGGAAGCGCATATCTTGACGAGATTGAGCAGAAGATGCTTGAATTCAAGAAAGAACGCCAGCGGTTTTTCGACCAGAGAAATGCTCTTAATAAAGTTGTGCGTGACCTGGCTCGCAAGGATGAAAACTCTGATATTTTTGAGAGGGCAATTACTTCTGGCGTAATTCCTCGGCTTGACTATGTGCCATGTGTAATGGAATCAAGCGGGAGCGATTTGCTTGTGAGCTTAAATGATTTGCATTTTGGAGCGTGTGTGGACAACTATTGGAACTACTATAATTCCGATGTTTGTGTGCAACTTCTTAATGAATATCTGGATCGCATCCTTGAAATCTCCGCCTTGCATGGATCGGAAAGTTGTTATGTATGGGCAAATGGAGACTTAATTAGCGGAAATATTCATAAGTCTATTGCCGTGTCGAACAGAGAAAATGTTATTCAACAGGTCGTTGGAGTGTCTGAACTTCTTGCGGAGTTTTTGTCTACATTAAGCCGGTACTTTAAGAATGTTTACTTTTCTTCTGTTGCTGGGAATCATTCTCGGCTTGAAGAGAAAGATGTTGCCTCGATTCATGAGCGTCTTGACGATTTAGTTGAGTGGTATTTGAAAGCTCGTCTACAATCTTTTGAGAATGTGTCGTTTGATCATTACAGAAAGATCGACGATACGATGTATTTGCTTGATATTCGCGGCAAGACTTATCTTGGTGTACATGGCGATTATGATGGATCTGCTGGAAAAGTTCAATCGCTTCAGACAATGGCAAAAGAGCCTGTGTACGCCATTCTTTCAGGTCATTTACATCACAATAAGACCGATAGTGTTCAAGGCGTGAAAACGATTATGGCTGGCAGCTTTCTCGGTATGGATGACTACTGTGTTGGAAAGCGCATTTACGGAGCGCAGCAACAGTTGGTTTGCGTATGTGATTATAATGGTGTCAAAGCATTTTACGATATTGACTTTGATACGACTCGTTATCGCCCGCAAAGGAGCGATACATCAGCATGAATATCAATAAAGCAGATTTGGTAAATACGCTTGCTCAGAAGAATAGGGCGTATAAGAAGTATATGGTCAAGGATATCGTTGACGATATCTTTGATGAAATTGCGAATGCTCTTAGAAACGGAGATCGAGTTTCGATTTATGGGTTTGGAACATTTGATGTGAAAAAGTATAAGTCGCATCCCGCTCTTCATCCAGTGACGAAAGAGAGCATCGTTGTTCCGGAGTTCCAGAATGTCGTGTTTAAGTCCGGAGCAGAACTTTTAAGAAGTATTCGAGAATGACTATGGGATGGGGCTTTTGCCCCTCCCTATTTGGCTGAGTGGAGAAGCTGGTTTTCTTGCCGCTCCCATAAAGCGGAGACGCTGGTTCAAGTCCAGCCTCAGCCACCAAAAAAATCTAAAATTATTTTGCTAATTCCTATTGACAACCGTGTGCTTATATGCTATACTCAATAATGTCAAGAGGACATAGTTAAACAATATGCTGGCGTGGCACAATTGGTAGCGCAGGTGATTTGTAATCATCAGGTTGCGGGTTCAAGTCCTGTCGCCAGCTCCATGATCTTTGAAAATTCAATATTTGAATCATGCTTATGATTAACTCGGTGAATAAAGTGTGTCAGCACTCCGAGACGCACAGTAGTTCCCGCTGGATTTACGAGGGATACCTTTTATTGTCCAGACGGCAGTGATGCAGTGATGTATTGCTGGGAGGCGGAAACTGCCAACGAAAATGTGTGTTGCCAAGAGTTATCGCTACAAAAAGCACGGAACTTTCGGGCGCAGCAATAGACGCTCCTGTGGAGAATAATCCTCAAGGATACTGGCGTGGCAACCAGTACAACCAGAGGAAATGCCAACAATGCGCTCCTGTCTTGATGTCGAAGAAACTCGACTATAACGAAAGTCGTCGGTTAAAGTAGCCGTAGGACAGTTTTGGTGTTTGATCTTTAATACGATATGATGAAAAAGAAATTGTATGAAACTATCAAATTTTCTGAACGAACGGTGAAATTTGCGGGTAAACAATCCCGCGCAGGAATTGGCCTAATACAGTTCGCTGTGTAAGGCTGGGGTAAGAAGTTAAAGGTCGCTCCTTGAAGCTCAGACTTATCTCCCTGGTGGCTGAACATTGTGAGAAGGTAATGGAGGTAGAGCGAAGGCTCAATGATAGGTATGATTCAAGTATTGAATTTTCTTTCTAAGGAATTAGCAAAATAATTTTTATAGGGGTGTGTTTCATGCAGTTCAAAATTGCAACAAAGGATCTTAGCAAATTTTCGGCAATGAATATCGTCTGTGATGGCGATGCTGTGACTCTCAGTTTCGATGATAGCTTGGCGAGTGAACATATTGTTGACACTGTTTGTAAAGCGCCGCTTGCAATGCCTTTGAAGGATTTGAACCATCTTTCTTGGGGTGAAATTGATCAGATCGGATTGTCTGGTAAGGCGCGTGAAGTATTTGCGCTTGGCGCACAAAAGAAAGACCACATGAAGAACGGATTTGTTGCTGTGTGGCAGATTATCGGATTTAACCATGATGATCTTGCTGATGGGACTGGAAAAGCACCTCTTTCTTGGGATATGGTCAGAGTTTACAACGAGGACTGGTCATGGAACGACGAAAGCACGAATCGTGGCGGATATGAAGCTTCTGTTGTAAGACGCAGACTGGATACGGAGTTCTTCTCTCTTTGCTCTGATGAGTTGCAGGCAATTATTAAGCCGGTTATTAAACTTACAAGCGCTGGCGATTGCAGTAAGGAAATTATCAAGAGCATTTGTAAGATTTGGCTCAAGAGCGAGAAAGAACTGTATGGTCGTTGTTTCTATTCGATGCCTTGCGAGGGGCATTGGTACGAATATTATAAGCAAGAGGATGTTCCTTACTATAAGGAAGATGATGACGGAAATCGTCGTTGTAACCTGTTGCGTTCTCCGTACTTCTACAACGGCGGCTACTTCTGCGGTGTGGGCACGGGCGGCAACGCGTACAACTCCAACGCCAGGTTTTCCTATGGCCTCGCCCCCGCTTTCAGTTCCTAATCTCAAATCAAATAAAATCCGTCCTCGAAAGAGGACGGTTACATGGGGACATAGCTCAGTTGGGAGAGCGCCTGCCTTGCAAGCAGGAGGTCGTGAGTTCGATTCTCATTGTTTCCACCAGATCGTGCCATGTTGGTTATGTTGGCGTTTGTGCGGTTCAGTTCATTACTTGACTGCTATTCCAGCTAAAAACCTATCGGCTGCAGACGAGGTTCTACGGACGCATGGCCTATTTCGGAGTATAGCTCAGTAGGTAGAGCGCACGACTGATAATCGTGAGGTCGAAAGTTCGACTCTTTCTACTCCGACCATAAAATTAAATATGGGGCAGTAATGGGTTCGACGGGGTTTTGATAGGACGAAATACGCAGGTATGGAGACCGCCTAAGGCTCAAACAAAAATGAAATGACAACGATTCTATTGTGGTTATGATTCATCCCGCTCTGTATGCTGTTATGGAGGGTATTGCTGCTTAATTGCAGTTGATGAATGCCTAAACGATGCACTTTTAGTCTGGGTAAGCATCTGCGGTAATAAAGAATCAGACTGACATTGCAGTTTTCCTTATCACTGTGAAAAGAAATAAGGTGGTGGAGGTCGCAAAACTGGTGCGGCTCTGAGCTGGTTGATAGCACAACGCAGCTCGTCTTAGGACAAAATGCAAATTGCTATCTATTGCGTAAGAATGTTTTGTTCATGTAGGAATTTCGGACAGGGGTTCGATTCCCCTCTGCTCCACGGCATCAGGAGAGAAGCCTGCTCGTGGCGATGCTGCTTTTACTGATTCTCTCAAAAGTAAATCTGGGTATAGCTCAGTAGGTAGAGCGCGTGATTTGGGATCATGAGGTCGCTGGTTCGAGACCAGCTACTCAGACCATAAAAGGCACACACAGCAACTTTGGAGGATTTTCTTGCGGATAATAGAAAGTACATAAGTGCCTTGCAGTTGTTAGAGACGCTTACAGCAACTTCAAATTTCTATACATAAAAGATGAGTTTGATTTTATCTATTGGGTGTAAATGATGTTGCGTCTCGTTGAGAATATTGGTTCGTAGCTCAATGGTAGAGCATCCGACTGTTAATCGGAGGGTTGTAGGTTCGAGTCCTATCGTTCCAGCCATATTGGTGTCACAACGTACTGCGACTTAATGACTGTCTGAATGGATGACAGCGCCAATTTTACTTAGCGGAGTGTAGCAGTGGTAGCTTGCCAGCCTCATAAGCTGGTGGTCGTTGGTTCAAATCCAACCTCCCTCACCAAAGCGTGTCGCACTACGCTTTATGAGGTGCGAGATCATATGATTCTGGCCTGCATATGGGCGGCTTAGGATGGATGGGTATGGCTATTCCCGTCGAAATACATATGAAAGCCAGTTATACGGCGGAGTGGTCGAGTCTGGTTTATGGCGCTTGTCTTGAAAACAAGAGGCGGTGATGAGCCGTCCGTGGGTTCAAATCCTACCTCCGTCGCCACACATGACAAAAGCCGCCCGAATGGGCGGCTGGTAGTCACTTCTTTTTTAGGAGTATGTTTATCATATCACACACAACCGCAGCTTCATCATCGGACAGACTGGATATGTCGATAAATCTTTTATCTTCACGGCAGAGCATATAGTCTACTGTCACGCCGAATAGCGTAGCGATCTTCACAAGAACTTCGTAGGATGGAAGTCGGATGTCCGTTTCGTATGAGGACACCATTGAGGCTGTTACTCCTATTCTTTCTGCAACCTGCGCCTGAGTTAAATGTTTTTCTTTGCGCAGTTGTTTTAATCTTTGAGAAAATTCAACCATGACGCATAGCCTCCTTTTCTATCAGTTTACACGAAAGAGCCTTTCCGATAGAAATGTTTGTTATACATAATGGTTCTATATGGGACGATAGCTCAGATGGAAGAGCGGCAGGTTGAAGCCCTGCGCGTCGAAGGTTCGATTCCTTCTTGTCCCACCAAAGCCAGAAATGGCAATTTGCTCTTTATGAGCTTCTATTGGGAACGTATGCCCTCCGTGAAAAGCGGACGGACTGGCAGACCGAAAGCACTGCTACTCTAATGGGAGTTACCAACTGAGTTAAAATAAGTGGGGAAACCGTGCAAACCGGAACTAAATAAGCGTCAGTAACTCAGTGGGTAGAGTAGTCGCCTTTTAAGCGACAAGTCAAGGGTTCAAATCCCTTCTGGCGCACCAAATGAACTCAGAGTGCTTTGCTCTGAGTTTTTTGTTTTATGGAAAGGAGGTTGAGACATGGCAGGAGAAGTAAAAAGAAATACACGTACTAAAAAGTCTGCATCTGCTGAGAAAGCATATTTGAACGATGACGGTTATCCGTTTCATTGTACTTCTTGTGGCAAGGGATTTATGAGGCAAAAAGATAATTTCAATGTGTCTCCATCTCCGTACTATGCAAGAAATAATGGTTATTTGCCTATCTGTAAGCGCTGCTTAGAAAAGTCATTTGATTACTACACAGATGATGTTTTTAACGGTGATCAGGATAAGGCGATGGACTTTTTGTGCGCTACCATCAACACATGTTTCGATGAAACGGCTTGGACAAATGCAAAAAAGAGTCCGCCAAACAAAAGCCGTGTCAGCGCTTATTTTTCAAAACTGAATCTTGCGCAGACGAAAGGTGCGTCATATGCAGATACTATTTTGCTGCGAAGAGCCAATAAGGTTGAAAATGCAACTTCTGTGCAGCAAGTAAAAGATAATCCTAAAATTGAAGTGCCTATTGAAACCATTCGTCTATTTGGTCTTGGTTTTAGTGAGCAAGACTATGAGGTTTTGAAGTTTGAATACGATGATTGGGTGAGCAAGTATGGCGAACCTGAGGATAAGCGTCAAGACGAGCTATACAAGAGTATTTGTTATTTGAAATTGCAGCTTCAGAAGTCCGTTCAGAATGGCGATGCTGGTATTGGTGCGTTGGCTAAAACTTATAAAGAGTATATCAATGCTGCAACTACCGAGCTGGAGGATCGCAAGCAGAAGAAAGAAGACTCTGTGAAGTTAGATCCTCTCGGTGTTTGGATCAGCGATATTGAGAAATATACGCCGGCTGAATACTACAAAGACAAGGATCTTTACAGAGATGCGGACGGTATTGGTGGATATGCAAGCCGTTTTATTTTCCGCCCATTAAAGAACTTACTTACTGGTTCAAAGGAGCTTGATAAAGAATTCAATCTCTCCAAGGAGGATTGAGTATGGATAATATCAAGCGAATGGATGAGCGGCAAGCTACTTTACATGAGCATTTTCCGTCAACGCATTATTTGCATAAGCCAGAGAATGTTATGCGACTTATGGAATGGATCACATTCTATCGTCGCAACCCATCAAGATTTGTAGAGCATTATTTTGGAATTGTTCTTCATCTATATCAACATATTATCTTGTATTTGATGGAGTTCGTTCCGAGCTTTTGTATTGTTGCTGCGCGATCTGCGGCAAAATCATTTCTAATTGCCATCTTTGCTTGTAAAGAGGCTATTTTGCGACCTGGGGCGAAAATTGTTGTTGCGTCTGCAACCAAGAAGCAAGCTCGTCTTATTGTGTCTGAGAAGATCAAAAAGGAGCTTATACCAAAATCACCGTTGTTGGCCGCTGAGATTGATAGTTTCAAAGATAACCAAAATGAAATTGAAGTGATTTTCAAGAATGGCAGTTCCATTGTTGTTGTTGCTGCAAATGAAAATGCTCGTGGTTATCGTGCGACTGTAATGATCTACGAAGAATTCCGTATGATTGTCAAGAATATCATTGATAGTGTTCTTTCGCCGTTCCTATATATCCGTCAGGCTGATTATCTGAAGCTTCCAGAGTATTCTTCTATGGTCGAAGAACCAAAAGAAGTTTATATTTCTTCTGCGTGGTATCAAAGCCACTGGATGTGGAAGCTCATCCAGACTCTTACTAAGGATATGTTTACAGATGGTTCTTCGTGCGTAATTGCAATGGATTATAGCATTGCGCTGAAGCACAATATCAAAACGAGAAACTTCTTGATCAAAGAACGGAAGAAGCTCGATCCGATTTCTTGGGCGATTGAGTATGAAAACCAGATGATTGCGGAAAATGCAAAATCTTTCTTCAATTATGAACAGCTCAATCGTAACCGTAGATTGAAGAGAGCTTTCTATCCAAGAAGAAATGACGAAGCGCTTTTGAAGCAGAAGAACAAGTATGATATTCCAAAGCAAGTTGGCGAAATTCGTATTTTGTCTTGCGATATCGCTATGGAGGGCGGTAACGCCACCGATAACTCTATTTATTCTTGCATTCGTTTACTTCCGGAGAGCCAAGAGTATAAAGTTATGGATACTCAGGGTGAACATATCGAAGTAAAGCGTGGATATAGACGGCAAGTCAGTTATATGGAGGCTGTTCATGGCGGCGAAACAACCAAGCAGGCCATTCGTATTAAGCAGCTATACACTGATTTCAATGCGGATTACTGTGTTTTGGACGGTCGTAATGCAGGTATTTCCGTTTACGATATGCTTGCTAAGGTTCTATATGACGAAGAGCGCAATATGGAGTATAAGCCTTGGAAATGTATGAATGATGAGAAAGTTGCTAATCGTATTCAGATCGCTGGAGCAGAAGAAAATGTTTACATTATCAAAGCACAGCTTGAAACGAATAGCAACATTGCTGAGTCAATGAGAAATGCTTTGAATTCCGGAATGATTGACCTATTGATTAGTAATACTGAGGCAGTTGATGAAATTGCAAACTTTATTCCTGAGTATGCTACTGCCGATGTGGATACGCAGCTCTTCTTTGAGCGACCATATCTTGAAACGGTTGCCCTTATCAATGAGATGATTGATCTGGAATATGAGCGTGGAGAACAGACAGGGCTTATTAAGATTGTAAACAACAACAACCGTAAAGACCGCTATACTTCGGTTTCTTACGGTAATTATTTTGCTCAGATGCTTGAACACGATATGTTGTCGGATAGTTCAGAGTATGAGTATGTACCACTATTTAACTGAAGGAGGTGAGAAGATTGCCAAATAATAAAAGACGCTTTCCATTCTTCTGGAAAACCAACGAAGTATACGAGGAAAATTCAGCGCCGCAAGATCCTACATATGAGTTCAACACGAATTTAGAAACTGCGTATATTCGGATGCTACAAAGTTCTGGTCGTATGCCATATACGATTCAGGAAATCAGAACATTTATTAGAAATCCAATGGCGAATATTGAATCCATCAGAAATTTAGCGCATTGGGCTTATTATTCTAATGGCGTTGTTGCAAGCGGAATTGACTATATGCGGACGATGCACACGCTTGATGGTGTTATTGTCAGCAGAGCAAAACGAGCTGACGGTAAAAGACCGCGTAATTATCGTATAAACAAACAAAAGATGGAGGCAACTCTTCACACCATTCGATATAAGCAAGTAATCCGTGATGCCATTTTTAAGAATGCAAACGATGGTATGTATGTAGCTTATTTTGAGACAAATTATGCTACGCCAGATTATCGTACTGCTTTAACGGATTATGAAATTCAAAATATCACAGAAATCAATGCGATTGGCATGAACGCAATGGTTATTCCTCTTCCTATTGATTATGTGAGAATTATTGGCCGCAGAAACAATAGCTATCAGGTAGCTTTTGATCTGCGGTATTTTTCTAATCTGAGTGAAGATGTCAGGAAAAGAAAGCTTGCTGGATTCCCGAAAGAAATTCAAGAGGGATATCTTGCATATGAAAACCAGACGATTGACGCTCCGTGGTTGCGTCTCAATAACAACAAAACGATTGTGACCAAAATCAAGAGCGAAATTACAGATCCGTTCGGTATCCCATTTGCGATTGCTGCTCTGGATGATGTGAGTTATGCGCAGTATTTTGTAGACACCAAAAGAAATGTTCTGGATTCAGTCAACAATCAGATTGTGTACGAGACTTTTCCGGAGGGAAAAGAAAAAGGAACATCTGCTCTAAGTGAGAAGCAGCAGAAACAGCAGCACGATCTTGTGAAGAACGCGCTCGCCAGCAAGAGCAGAAATTCGAGCGGCACATCTTTCTTCTCTCTTGCAGCCGGCACAAAGCTGGACAGTATCTCTCTCGATGTTTCTCTGCTGGACGAGAAGAACGAGAACTCCATTATTGATTCTGTAAACAAGGATCTTGGCATTAGTGCAAGTGCGTTGGATGGAAGCAGTACAGGTAACTATTCTACGGCAAATCTGAATTTGGAACTTGTTTCTGCTAATGTGTATTCATGGATTGAGGACATTGTTGATGAACTGAATAAGTGTATCAATCAGAATATCATCAGCGATGCGAGTTGTCGTGTTGAGCTATATATCCTTCCAATTACGATGGTAAATAAGAACAATATGGTTGGATATATGGAATCGCTATATGCTCGCGGTAAGGGTAGTCTATATGCCTGGATCGCGGCGACAGGCCTTAATCCCGATAATTACATTGCTCTTATGGATCACGAGCTGGAAGAAGACTTTGAGAACAGATATCCGGTACATAAGACTTCATATACGATGTCGAGTGATGACGGCGGAAGACCATCTACGGATAGTGACAATCCATCTTCTGTTCAGCAAAAGACAAACGGCGGAAATAATACGCCAAAACCATCGGCGTAATTAGGAGGTGGGGAAAATGAACGGAGACCGTTTTATGGGTCGTATTTTTGAGCTTTCTAATGAACGGCAAATTACTGGTCGTAGAAAGATCAAAATTGTATTACACGAGATTTTCCCATCTCATGATGTATGGCAGGAGAACGGAATTTCTTGGGATGAGGAATACACAGCACAGAACATCGAGTCTGTTACGAATATGTCCATCTGTGTTGAATTCCTAAGCGAAGAGCGACGTCTTCCGTATGGGCATGGCTTGACCGATATTAAGGACAATATGCCATATATGGAGGATGCAACTGTGGTAGGCCATTGCGAGAAAGGCTATATCACAGATATTGAAATCGACGGCGAAACAAAAAAGGTGCTTGTCGGTGAGGGATATATTGACGAAATGCGGTATCCAAAGTTCGTTGCGTGGTTGGCTGAAAAGCTAAAGAATGGCAGCGTAAAGGGATCGGTTGAAATCGTTGGTCGCCCAGAAAATGATAATCGTATTATTTACGATGGCGGTTGGAAAGAGTATGGCAGAATTCCTCAGATTTATGATTATAGTGGATATGCCATTCTTGGTATCAGACCGGCAGATGATACCGCAATCGTTGTTGAGTTAAATAATAAATTGGAAAACAGCAAGGAGGAAACACCTATGGACGAAAAGGTAATGGGACAATTCGTCGAGCTTGTGAAGACTTCTGTTACTCAGACAATTACTGAGCTTAATAATAAAGGCGAGCAGTATGAGGGGCAGATTTCCGAGTTGAACGGTCAGTTGGCCGCAAAGGATGCGGAAATCGCTGAGCTGAATGAGAAGCTTGCGACGGCACAGGCGGATTTGGCCGCAAAGGATGAGGCTATGGAAGCACAGACTTCTGAACTGAATTCTTTGAAAGAGACAAATGCTACTTTGGAGAAAGAGAAGAAAATCGCTGAGCTAAATTCTGCTCTGTCAGAGTTCAGCGCTGAGGAACAGGCTCTTGCGCAGGCTGAGATTGATGCGTTTAAGGCTGATCCTACAACTGTTGAGATCAACAGTATTACCAGTAAGATTTGCGTTGAGATGGTTCGCAAAAACAAGGAAATTCACAACGCTGAATTGAACAATGGCGCACCGGATATCTTTGGAGGGGTTTCTTCTCCTGAGGATAAAGGCGACGTAGATATCTTTGGTTAATAAGGAGGATAATAGAAATGAAGTACAAGACTATTGGTGCATTTAAGAATGTACAGAATGTGCCTTATTGCAAGGCTGCTTCTGATATGAAGGTCGGCATGGGCGTTATTTTGGATCGTGTTGCAAAGACAGCAACTCTTCCTGCATCCGAGGACGATGCAAAGAAGGTCGTATACATCGTTACCAATATCAATGATAAGCCTGAGTTGCACAACAGCCCTGAGACTTATGTTGTAAACGAGGGAGAGTATGTTCGTGCCGATGATCTGAGAACAGTAAATGGTCTCGAAATTGAGTTTGCTGCTTTTGAAATCAATGGTGGCACTACTGGCTTGGCGGCTGAGGATCTGTTGGTGTTTGGCACTGATGGTAAGATTGTTAAGGCTGCAAGTGCAGATGGTTATGCTGTTTGCTTCAAGGTAATTTGCAAGACTCCATATATGGACGATGGTATTCTTGCTGAGATTGTTGCGCAGTAAGAATAGGTATAGGAGGAAAAACAAATGGATAACATTTTTGAACTAAACACCGTCAACAATGTTAAAGATGAAGTTGGCGCTTCTAAGGTAAAGTCCACATCTCCGGTGGTTGAGGTTTTCTCTGCGTTGGTGCAGGGCAAGAGCCTGTCTTCTTTTGATGGCAAGGTCGTTGATAAGTCAGTTGAGCATATCAAGGATCTTGCTGGTCGTGCTATCGACGGCGATCATCAGGCTGTTTCTGAGCTGAACGCCATTCAGCGTTTTGCTATTGAGCCTAAGTTGATCGAGGCTATTAAGATCTTCAATTTCATGGGTACATACAAGAGCGTTCCTTATGACACTGTTCCTATGATGAAGACCTATAAGTACGAGAGCATTGATTCTCGTTTCCAGGCTTCAAGCGGTGATGTGCCTTTTGCTACTCACAGCTTCCGCGAGTATCCTATCGGCACTCAGACCATTTCTTCTGGTTATGCTGTAGATTATCGTGAGATGCAGAGCGGCAACTTTGATGGCACTATTGCCGAGGGCATTTCTCAGGTGCAGATCGACATGCAGAACAAGGCAGTTTACTATGTCATTGCAAAGCTGTACGATGCACTGAAGAACGCCAAGGGCGTGAAGCACTTTGCTGAGAACAGCGGTGTTACGCAGACTGCTGTTGATGAAATGCTGAAGAAGATGCGTCGCTATGGTCGTGTAAACATTTGCGGCGATTATTCTGTCGTATCTCAGTTCAACGATTTTGCTGGTTATAAGACTTTCGGTGCGAACACCATTCCGTTTGGTGCTGACGCTGTTGCCGAGGAAATCCGCAAGACCGGCCTGCTGAGCTTCTACAATGGTTCTCACATTGTTGAGCTACCTAACGCTCTGGACTTCACTCGTATGAATGCCGACAAGACTTCTTACGAGCTGTATATGCCACAGGGCTTGCTATTCTTCATTCCTCAGGGCAAGGTTGCTCCGTTGCAGATCTTCCGTCGTGGCGGCATGACCACTATGACAGGTGATGATATTGTAACCCGTCAGCACTTGACTCGTTTCGATATGGAGATTGGCGCTGGTGTTGCTGAGGGCATGGAGGATCAGATTGGTCTTCTGTCCGACACTAACTTTGAAGTTCCTTCTCTTTAATTAGGAATTAGTTAGATAATATAAAGGAGGGAGGATGTTCCTCCCTCCTATTTCATAACAAGGAGCGAAAGTAAATGGAACTAACCGATAAGGTTTTAATTGATAATTTGTGTAGCTGGCCTCTATACTTCCGCCGCCTAAATGGAGTGGGAGATATTCGGATTCCAGCAAAGGTAACTGGATTTGCCATGTTGGATGTTGCAGAGGTACAGATGCAGATTCAGTCTGGGAACAGAATGTTTGTTGGCAACGATCCGTCTCGTCCTGGTGATCATGCTCGTTTGTTTATTCAAAATGATACGCAGCGTAAGGCGTTGTTTGGTTATGCCGACACCGCAGACGATGTTCTTGTTTTGAATGCTGATTCTGTGCGAGAGCTGCTTGCAATCAGAAAGAAAGATGAGTTTAACGCTCGTCTTGAGGCTCTTGTTACTAATGATGCTGAAAAGAAAATGATTGCGCAGATCGCAAAGGAAAATGGCGGAGATGATGTCGCTGCCTGGAAGATGGACGCAATCAACAAGCTTGCTGAGTCAGTCACTCTTTAATTAAGGAGGTTTGGGTATGGAGAAAACTACTTTTGAAGAGATCGAGACCAGCTTTCATTCCATGCCTTTAACTAAGTATATTATTCCGACAGCGTTAGAGCAGGAATGGTTAAAATCTGCGGTCGCAGATTATGAACTCGATTTGAGTTGTGATCTTGAATACGACGAAGAGAATCATTGCTTCTCTTCTGTATTGGATCGGCAAACAGTGCGTGTTCTTGCTCTCATGATGTATGTCAGCTATTTACAAAGAGAGCTTAGTCGTGTAATGGTGCTGAATGGAATTTATACAAAGGATGTTCAGATCACTGGTGCTGACGGAACGAAAAGAGTAACGAAGCAAGAACTTGAATTTGAGATTGGGCGCGTAAAAGAACGGCTACATAAGCTAAAACAACACTGTTTTGACTAAGGAGGTGCTTGTATATGCCTATTGAGTGGTATTTGATGAAGCAGCCTACTTATAACAGTGGTTTTGAGGGCGATGAGTTTGCGAATTATGCCTCAGATGGGTTTGAGGAAATTTTAGAGTCTGAGCTTGCTGATGATATTGAGATTTTTGAAAAGAGTCTCAGTGTTGAGCCGGTGAAGACACGAGCAATCATTCAGGGTGTGACGAGCGATACCTATAACAATAGTGTTATGCGTCAATTTATTTGTCGTATTGGGACGCTTCGAGCAGGTCAGTATATTAAGGCTCGTGGTCAGTATTGGATGGTTTATTCCCTCCCAGATAATAACAAGATGTATGAAAAGGCGATTGCGTGGCAGTGCAAGTACTCTATCTACTTTATTTCGCCAGTTACAGGCAAAGCGGTTGAGTATCCTGTCTACGATATCAATAGTACGCAGTATGGTTCTGGTGAAACTACTAAAACACATATGACTATTGGTACTTCGCAGCATCTTGTTTATATCCCATATAATTCTGAGACAATTATGCTCGATAGTGGTTTTCGGTTCTTGATTGATAAAAACCGAGAAGAGCCGACCGCATATCGTCTTGCACAGGTGGACTCCGGAGGTTATTCGTGCGGTGCTGATGATGGACTGCTGCAGTGGACGATTATTGAAAGTCAGTATGACAAAGAGACTGATAACAAAGAACTGATGATTGCCGATTATTATGGCAAGTCGATTTATTCTAAGCCAGAAGATCCCAAGGAAGGATATTCTATCACATTAACTACGGATTCGTCCGGTAATAAGGTTACATTTGGTGAGGATATTCGTGTCGATCTGCACTGTTTCAAGGATGGTGTTCCCATTGATTCTTTCGAGGTCAATGCCAGTCTGACAGACGGTAATGAATACGGTGAGATTAAAGAAGTTGGAGACGGATACATTATTGTTCGTGCGCTAAATAATCGAGATTATATTGGTCAGGAAATTACTCTTGAAGCGAGCAATGATGAGTATGGTGTTAGTGCGTCGATTATTCTAACGATAGGACGGTGGTATTGATGTATTTATCTGAGATACCGAGATATAGAGATGTCGTTATGGAGAGGATTTGTAAGTGCGACGCAATCATTGATTTGATTCGGCCTGAGGATCAGCCAGATATGAAGGCTTCCGACATGGCTTATAAATACATTTTTCCATATGACTACATTGTGGATAAGACCACAGAGGTAGGTACATATCTGTGTTTTGATGTTGCTGCTCCGCGTATTATCGACCATGCTTTTTCTGATTTCCGTATTTACTTCTGGATTATTTCTCATGAAAGAGCAATGCGTACACCGAAGGGGCTTGTGACAGATCTTCTGTCTTGCGAAGTAGACAAGCTTATGAATGGTAGTCGAGAATTCGGTCTTGGCAGAGTTGAGCTTATGGGATGGGATCGTTTTACACCTGCTGACGATTTTCATGGGCGTTCTCTTACCTATCGCACCGTTGACTTTAATCGGGAGTGATACAAAGTGGATAAAAGAGACTTGAATTTGCAACTCTGTTCGGATGACCCGATTTTTGTTGGCGGAGTACCTATCTACCCTATTCCAATCAGCGAAATCGCTAAGATTGGGTATATGAGATTTAACGCAGAGGTTCGTTTGCTCTGTTTGAACGAAAGCGATATCAGCGCAATGACCGGAAACGATATTTCTGATATTGGCGTTTTCAAATATCTGGTTGCAAACGCAATGCGAGACCACGGGCTTATGGACACGATTTTGTTTTGGCTCTCTATTATCACGCATAGCAGAATGAAATTTTCTTCCCGTAATCTATGTTTTACTTGCGGCGCATTCAACATCACACAAGAAAACTTTGATGAGGTACAAGCTGTTATTAGACTTCGTAATGGCTTGCAAGACATTGAAGAAGAGGAAGAAAATCCAGATAACGAAGCTGCTCGTCGCGTATTACAGCGCAGAAAAGAGGAACGGTTAAAGCGAAAGCGCTTGAAAGAGGTCGATGAAGAGTCTGCGATTACACTTGCTGATTTGGTCAGTATTTTAGCGAGTGGATTTGGCTTGACGATGGCGGATGTAATGAAATATGACATCTACCAGTTCAACGATCAATTCAATCGTCTAAAAATTATGGACGATTATGAAGTCAATGTTCAGGCACTACTACATGGTGCTAAGAAAGAAAATGTTAATTTGACTCACTGGATCACAAAAATTAAACACGATCCTGAGTAATACGGCAGTCTGGATTATTCCAGGCTGTTTATTTTTTTTAAGGAGGTACATACATGTCTAACGCAAAATTTGGCGCGAAGGAAGTCATGGACGTTGTTCTTTATGACATGGAGACAGATAAGCCGGTTATTCAGTTTGATAGTCTAAAGACTTCCAGCATTAGCGTAACCTCAGAAAAGGTTTACGCACGAGGCGGTAAGGGCAATCCGAAGCTGATCACATGGGAGATCAATAAGGAAGCAACTTTGACTATTGAGGATGCTTTGATTTCTCCGAAGTCTATGGAGCTTGTGTCCGGCATCGCTCGTAAGGTCGGCGTTCAGACCATTCGCATGAGACAGACAACCGAGTACGAAAACGGCGAGAACAAGGGTAAGATGTATCCTTTGAAGGCTGATGCTACCGGTAAGATCGCTCTGGCGTTTGCTCCGAATACCGATGTAAGCAAGATCTTGGTTTATCCGTTCGATTCCGACTGTGAAGAAGATGCCCTGTTCGATATGGCCGGCGCAACTCTCGATAAGGAGAACAAGACTCTTACCATTGAAGCAGCTAAGGATCAGCGTGTCGTGGTTTACTACGACTACGATAGTGAAGCTACTGCTGAGACCTATGTAATTGACGCTGAACACTTCAGCGGTACTTACAAGCTGGTTGGTGATACCGTACTTCGTAATCAGAAGACCGGTAAGGATGAGGCTTTCCAGGTTACTATTCCAAATCTGAAATTCACTTCTAATTTGGAGCTTGGTTTTGCTGCCGAGGGCGATCCTTCTACCACTACATTTGAGTGCGAAGTCATGCGCGACACCGATACTGGCGCGATGATTCAGATGGTGAAGTATTAAGGTGTTAATCACTTCGGGAGGGCGATTGCCCTCCCGTTCTTCTATCAACAGGCAAGGTGAAAATATGAGTAAGAACAAGATTTTTGTATGCGATGTGTTGCCTTGTGCTGGTGATCTGGATGTGGTTGTAGCGCTCGTTGAAGACGGAGAAACAACGCGAGAAGTACAAATCTGCATTCCGAAATACTGTGATATTTCCAAGTGTATTGGCGAGGAAATTTATTATGAAATCAAGAATGGGCGTGTGCGTCTCTCCGCAGTACGATCACCAAAACATGAGGTAGATGATCCTACGCAGGATATTGAAAGTGGAGAGGAATAACCTCTCCCTTTCTTTTGCTTTGCGAAGGGTGATGATATGAAAATTTTATCCATAGACCAGGCCAGAAATGGTGCTTGGGCTGTTTTTGACTATGAAACGAAAAAGCTCGAAACATATGGGACTTTTTCTTTTGGAAATAAGGATTATACATACGCAAGAGCGATTCTTGCTATTGAGAGTTTGGTCGATACGATTATCAAGACCTATAATATTTCGGCTGTGTTTATCGAAGATATTCAGCTTCGTGTAAATGTACAGTCTTTCAAAAAGCTTGCGCAGCTTCAAGGAGTCCTCATAAATCTCTTTGAGAAGAATGAATACTTGTACGATTTCATTGCTCCAACTCAGTGGCAAAACTACTGTAAAGCAAGAGGACGGAGCAGTAAGGAAATCAAAGATAAAATTAAAGCCTTGGAAGCGTCTGGAAAGAAAGAGTCAAAAATTCTCTCTATTCAAGCGGCGAAAGAAATGTACGGAATTGATACGGACAATGATAATCTGGCCGATGCAATTATGATTGGGCATTTTGTAATTAACAACTATGACATTCGGTCAAATCAAGATGACCAAATCAAAATTGAGAAACATGAAAAATAATCTTAGAGAGGATGCTATAAATGGCAAAGAAGACTAATCGTGTTTCAATTAACGCGCTTGAGCGTTTTTGTAAGGAGACAACTCCGGATATTATGCAGCGTACATTTTCTATTGGTGATGAGACTATTACATATGAGGTAAAATTCCGTCTTACATTGGAAGAGTCTATGCGTTTTGTTGAGGATGTTGTAAAAGAAGCTATTATGCCGAATGATGGTATGATTGTTCCGCTCGCACAGAGTTATATCATTGGAAAGAACATTCTCATTTACTATGCGAATTTTACGATGCCGAACGATGAAAGTAAGGCGTATGAGCTGGTGTTGGGTGCAAATGGTATTATTGGCGATATTATCGGGTGCATTGACAATGCGCAATATCAGATGCTCTTAGCTGGTGTTCGTGATAGAGTTAATTTTGAGACGCAGAAGATGTTATCTGTGCAGGAACAGCGTGTCAACACATTGGTTGGTGAGATTTCTCGTTTTGCAGAGCAGATGGACAGTGTGTTTGGCAATATCAGCGGTGAGCAAATGGCTGGTTTCATTTCGAGCATGAGTAGGCTTTCTGATACACAGATTTCTACTGAAGAGCTTGCGAAAGCTTTCGTGGAGAACGCAAAAGAAAACAACTGATAGCAATTAAAGCTATGTGTATCGGTTGACTTTAGCAGGCGATTTTCCTATAATACAAGCATAACTATGTTGATTAGGAGGTGTGCCTATGAGAAGAAGACCGAGACCGTTTATGCTGAGTGCATCGACTGGCGATGGCGCAGCTCTTGTCGTTATTGTTGGGTTGCTATGCCTCCCACTTTCTGCATTCGTCGCATTACCAGCAATGCTTCTTACCGCAAAGCTTGTTGATAGTAATATCAATTGGCTTGTTTTGGTTTTGATAGCACTTCCTATTGTCGCCGCATCTGCTTGTTTCATAGCTACGCCGATATTGGCAGTTGCAAGCTTTGCTGTGTTGATTGTCGCTTTGTATTTTGTCAGGTGGTGGGTAAAGCGTTTGCCAGAGACAAGCCCGATTCGTGGTGAGTTTAAGCGTTTCCGAAAAATTGCAGTATATGTAACGGTTGTATGCTACATTGGGTTTTTAATTGTTTTATTATTAGAAAACTATACAACAATTATGACCATTATGACTTGTGCTATGCTTATTTTGCTCTTTGTCGTAGTCGGGCTATTTAGTTTTGTGATGTTCCTAATGTTTGACGCTAACAATACATCTAAGACATGTGAAGAGAATCAAAACAAGATAAGCGATTCAAAATAAAATGACGAATAATTGATTTATGAGTATTGCGCCGGCGTATGCCGGCGCTTTTCTTATTTTGGAGGAACGATATGCCGCAGTTCAAAAATACGGCTGATCTGATGGCATATTTGAAAAAAGCTGTCGATGAGTCTTTAACCAACGATGTATTCCCTGTCATTCGTGATGAAGAGGTTGAGGCAATTAAAGACATCGTTTATAGCATGGATACATCTGGATATTACCAGCGCAGATATGATTTTGGCGGTATCGGAGATCCGTATAATATTGTGATTAAAGGCGATGCTGCAAAAAACGGTATTTTGTCTGTTATCAATATTACTGACCCAAACCCATATCTGAACGGTCGAAACGGAGACAGAGCTACGGTAAGTAAGAATCTCCCGTATTTGATTGAACATGGTCGTGGTGGATCTGGTGATCCTGGTTATGACTATTGGAGTAGACCGAAAGCCCGCCCATTTACAGAAACTACGATTGAGAGATTACAAGCTTCTGGCAAATGTACGCAGGCATTAAAACGAGGACTTATGAAGAAAGGCATCACGATTCGATAATCTGGTGTCTTTCTTTTCTTTGTATAAGAAATTAGTTAAACAACTTATAAGTGAGGTGATTGTGCGTGGATGATCTGCAAATTCTATTAAAAGCCGTGATTGACGAGAACAGCCAGTCTTCACTTGATTCTAAGCTTGCAAGTATTGCTAAGTCTTTGAGTGAATCGCACACTGTAAAGCTGAAGGTTGGTTTTGATGAAGACTCCGTTAAAACGGTGCAGAGTCAGCTACAAACAATCGCCAAGCAGGTCGGTGGTGCAAACCATACTGGCACATATAAGCCGTTGCAGGTTTTTGATGCAACGCAATTAAAGGCTGACGGTCAGCGTTACTTTACGTCAGTCAAAGATATCGTTAGTCGGGCGCAGGCCGAATTCAGTAAGCTTGGCAAGACGGACATTACGAATGTATTTAAGGATTCTAAGGGAAACATCCAAAGTTTCACTGCCAGCGTTACTAAGGCTGATGGCGTTGTAGAAAAGTTTAACTTTAATCTCGCAAAAATCAAAGATGGCGCTCAATCAATAAAAGGGTTTGTTCAAAGTAACTCTATTTTGACAGATAAAAACGCCGGTTCTAATTTGGAGCAGACGCTTAACTATCTAAACAGAATCAATACGAAAATTGCTGATATTACAAGCAAGACATTGACAAACACATCAAAGCCGTTGCTTGGTGATATGGAGCAGTTTAATCAGTATCAAGAAAAGTTGAATGCTGTAAAGGCTCGTATTGAAGAGATTAAGCAATCAAACACCACTCTTTCTTCTGAGCATAAGAGAGAGATTGACTCTATGGTTGCTGATCTTCAGCGCTATGCAAAGGAACTACAAACTTCTGCGTATGCTGCAACGGATTTGAAAGCAAATACTTTTGCAAATCAAAAAGCTGAGTTGCAGGCAAGTCTTGAAACACAGATCAAGAAATGGCAAAACGCCGGTATTTTCGGCGGTGATTTTAAGGCAAGCGTAGAAGAGGCTAAGACTGCTTTAGACAATGCACTAAATCCAAACGATCTTGACGCATATCGTCATAAGCTTGCGCTACTCGAACAGCAGTTTAAGCAGATAAAGCTTGATAATACTGCCTCTGGGAAGTTATTGGATGCAGAAAAGCTAAATTCCAACATTCAAACAGCGCAGCTTAGAATTCAGAATCTAAAGCAGACATATAGTGCATTTGTTTCCGATCCAAGCTTAATGTCAAAATGGCAACAGCTTTTTGATGAGTCACAGATGGTTAGTTCTTCAAAGGAACTGACAAACCTAAATGCGAAAATTCGACTTTTCGAGCAGGAACTTATTAGCGCAGATAAACACAGTCAGTCTCTATTCGGAGAGCTGAAAAACAATATTGCAAAGATGGGGTCTTGGATGGTACTCGGCGGTGTTATCGCTGGTATCATGCGTGGTGTTACTGGTCTTTATGACGCTGTTGTCGATTTGGACACAGCGATGACCGAGCTGAAAAAGGTTACGGACGAAACTGATGAGTCGTATGACCGTTTTCTTTCTGATGCTGCACAAAAGGCAGTTGATATTGGTACATCATATTCTGACTATGTAACTGCAACTGCTAATTTTGCTCGTCTTGGTTATTCGATGGCTGATGCTTCTGATCTTGCAGAAGTTGCTACAATTTATAGCGTCGTTGGTGATGAAATCAGCGATGTAAACGAGGCTACCAGCTCTATCATTTCTACAATGAAAGCGTTTGGTATTGAAGCCAGCGATGCAATGACCATTGTTGATAAATTTAATAAAATCGGCAATGAATTTGCTATTTCTTCTGGCGGTGTTGGCGATGCTTTGCAGCGTTCCGCTTCCGCCATGGCTGCGGCAAACAATACAATTGACGAGTCAATCGCTCTGATTGTTGCTGCGAATAATGTCGTACAAGATCCTGCTGCGGTCGGTACAATGTGGAAAACCGTTGCCATGCGTATTCGTGGTGCAAAGACTGAGCTTGAAGAAGCCGGTCTTGAAACCGAATATATGGCGGAAAGCACAGCAAAGCTTCAAGATCAAATCAAGGGTTTGACCAATGTTGATGGATCTGGTGGTTTTGATATTATGGCCGATGCTGATAATTTCAAGAGTACATATGAAATTATCCTTGGAATTAGCAAGGTCTGGGAGAAGATGAGCGATATCGACCAGGCTGCATTGCTTGAATTGCTGGCCGGTAAGCGTCAGGGCAACGCTCTGGCGGCGGCTATCGAAAATATGGACGATGCTGTTAGTGCCATGAACGCCTCCGTTAATGCGGAGGGTTCTGCTCTCGCTGAGCATGAGAAGTGGATGGACAGCATTGAGGCGAAGCAGCAAAAATTCCAAGCTCAGTATCAGGCTCTTGCAAAGACTATTTTGAATAGTGATTTGATTAAGGGTGCATATGATGCCGGAACTGGATTGCTTGGTTGGCTCACAAAACTTATTGAAACGCTTGGTGCATTTCCTACGATTCTTGCTGGTATTACCCCATTCTTTGATAAGCTTCAGTTATTAAAAACAACCACATCGAAGAATTGGCTTGGCACTGGTACTGGCATTTCATTTGCATGGAATAGTGGAAAGCTTGAATTAGAAAATGATATTCGTCTACTTGATGAATACAAGACAAAGATTCAAGGTCTTGGCACATCAACAAGTGATCTGACACAACGCCAGATTGTATGGAACGATACAATTGGCCGTGGAAGTAGTTCGCTGAAAACGGCTGTCCATGTGACAGATGATGCTACGATTTCTACTGACGCATATCGTTCATCCATGACAAACGCATCTGCATCCACAACAGCAATGGGTGTTGCTTCAAAAGCTGCCGCCGTCGGCGTACAGGTGTTAAAGACCGCTCTGAATATGCTGATTAGTCTTGGTATTGGTCTTGCTATTTCGGCAATTGTTTCTGGAATCTCAAAACTAATTAACAAGGCTAAAGAAGCTCGTCAGGCTACTGTTGAGGCTGGTACTGCCGCTGCGGAAGACGCACAAAAACTGTATGATCTCGCGTCTTCTTATATTGAGTTGAGCAACGCTGTTGAAGCTGGCACTGGATCGCAGGAAGACCTTATTGCTATTCAGGATGAGCTAATTGCCTATTTGAAAGATCAGGGCGTTGCCGTTGATAATTTGTCTGGTAGCTATGCAGATTTGCGAGACAATATTATCGACGCAGCCAGAACGCAGTTACAAACCGATATTTCAAAAGGTGTTCGTGCTGCTAATGTTGCCAAAGAAGATGCCGTAAAAGAGCTTGACGGATATTTCAATAGTCATAGTTTTTATTCTGCAACTGGTAAAGAAGCGGGAGACGCTATGGCGTATCTCAAAGAGCTTGGTTTTACTGGCATTGACGATAGTGGTAGCAAGGGCGGCGGAACGATCTTCCTTCCAAGCGTATATAGTTCAGATGGTGGCTTAAAAGATGTCACATTTGAAGATTTAGCGGCGAATTATAAGTATCTACAGGATGCGATGAACGCAGTTCGAGACAAATTCGGAAGTGAAAATCCGGTGTTTGAAGTTCTTGCGGATGCTTATAACGAATATGATGCTGCGTTGTCCGACGCGATTGATCAGATTGATAAAAACAATCAGATGATCGCGGAAGACGCTTTCCTTGCTGCTCAGAAGCTTGCGAAGCCAGAAAGCCTTGACCAGTTTGAAAAGATGCGCAAGGATTTGATTCAGCAGGTTCAGAACGATTTGAGTTTCGACGAGAATGGTACATATTCTGCTGAGGAACTTGTTGATAAAACGCTTGGTACGAATGACTACTATGCTGGTTTGCTTGACGAGTTAAATCAGCGTGAAAATCAGGCTAAGCAAGTCAACGAGAAAATGCAGGCTATTGCTGAGGCGTTAGTTCCAAAAAACTACGAACAGTATGAGCCTGGTACATCTGCACATTTCCATGAGTTAGACGCATGGCTTGCTGAGGCTGATGAAGTCAAAGAAAAGCTACGCGGTTTATCCGATGAGGAATTTGAGATTGCTTATGATGCGGTTATTAACCAAGGCGCAACGACTTGGGATGATATTACTGCAGCAATCGAAAAGTATAATAGCGAACAGGAAGTAGCAAGGAGACATTCTGAACAGCTCAAGACCACGATTAAGAGCCTTTGGAATTCTGAAAACTTTGCTGACGCTAAGGAAGAGTTGATGACTCTTTCGACAACACTTGATGGTATCACAGCGGAAAATGTAAAGGAGTTGGCTGAGGAAAGCGGAATTCTTGCCAGTGTTCTTGATGAAGACGGTATGAATGCGCAATTCCTCGCACATATCTTACAGGTTATGGCTGAGGGTGGCGATGGTGTTGCTCTTATTACAGAGCAGGCGTTGAAGCTCAACGATGCTCTTGATGGCATGGTAGATAAGTTTGATAGCGTAACTGAGGCGAAAGCACGGTACGATGCTGCCATGTCTGTCGAGGAAAAGGATACCGACTTTAAGTCTTATGCAGAAGCCTTTGAGGAACTGAATAAACAGTTTGAAGCAGGCACGACCAACTCAAATGCTTTCTGGGCTGCGGCTGAATTCCTATTTGGTAGCGATCAGCTATCTACATGGGGATGGAGCGATGGCCTTGACGAAATCTACTCCGCGATGGAGAAAAACAAGATTGTGTTTGAGGACGCTGACAGTGCTGGTGCTGGCTTTGTTGAACGGCTATATCAGATGTCTCAGGCTGGTCAGTTAGTCAATGATCAGGGCGAAAAATTACTGGATATCAGTAAAGATTCTGATGGTGCTTATGTTTTCGATATTGATCCGGATAATCTGGACGCGATTGCCGAAAAGATGGGTATTACGACAGATGCGGTTCTTGCATGTCTGGAAGCCCTCTCCATGTGGGGAGATATTGATTTCTACGATATGAACGAGGTCGCAGATGTTATTGACGAAATTGGTCTATCTGCGGAGAATGCTGGAAAGAAAGCAATCAATGTTTCGGCACTTACCGATCAGCTTATCACTCTTGGTAAGACTGACAAGGAAATCTATGATATTCTGACGGGCTTACAAGATCTCGATGGCGTTGTATTGTTGGATGCAGAGGGCAGCATTGACGGTTTAACGAACAGTCTTACTAATCTTGGTTTAGCAGCCAGCGATGGTATCACGGTCAATGTTGATGCAGAAGCTCTTGCCCCACTTCTTTCTGAGCTAAACTTCACTAAGGAACAGGCGGAAAACCTAATTACAAAGCTTGGTGAAGCAGACGGTATTTCCCTCACAAATTCGCAAGGTGAAATTAAAGATACGACAGATGCGCTGGAGTATCTGAACGGTTTAGACTTTGCGACAGTAACTTCTAATGTTGATGGCGTTGCGCAGGCTGTCGAGGATGTTGACGATGAGACAACTGATAATGTTGTTGATCAGTTTAATAACATCGAAACTGCCGCAAGCGACGCAGAGACCGCAGTAAAGCGCGTCCAAACTGCTGTTCAGCATTTGGACGGTCAAACCGCTACGGTCACGATTGACACAAAGCGTAAGAGCGGCATTCTTGGAAGTATTTTCGGATATGCTTCTGGCACTGGTGCTGCACCGGCTGGCGATGCGCTGGTTGGTGAAGAGGGTGCTGAGCTTATCCAGTCTGGCGATAAAGCTTATCTTGCTGGTGTAAATGGCGCTGAGGTTGTTAATCTCAAGCAGGGCGACCGTGTTTACACTGCGGCTGAAACAAAGCGTATCGTACACGGGTCTGGCAAGCAGCTCAAGGGTGTTATCCCAGCTTATGCGAAAGGTCGAGTCCAGACAGGCGGATTGCATGTAGAGACAGGCAAGACCGGTTCAACCGGAACGCCGATCACATTCAACGCTACAGTTGAAGCGACAATTGACGATAAGACATTAGAAGAACAGCTTAAAGATAAGCTGGACGATTTGGAAGACCAGCTATCCGATATTATTGGAAATTTTGAGCATTCAATTTTCCTTCTGGAGAAGAATGACGGGACTCCGGAACAAATTATTGCCATCTATCGGAAGATGCAAGAAACAGTCCACGCACAAGCTGAAAAGTATCGTGCGCTTGGTTTAGATGATACCTCTGATTATATCAAAGACCTACAGAAAAAGTGGTGGGATTATCAGGATACGATTGAGGATATGTTACATGATATTTACAAGACTGCGGTAGATAATCATAACAATATGCTCAGTCTGTTGGAAAACCAGTATGATATGCTGGACAACAATCAGACCAAGGATGCGATGTTGGACAACCTTTATAAGCAGCTTGAAGAACAAAAGAAGATTCAAGAAGAAGCTCATAAGGAAGAACGACGTCTGCGTGATCTCGGACTGGACGAAAACGACGAAGCAATTCAAGATTGTATTGACGCATGGTGGGGCGCTTATAATGATATTCAAGACATTAACTCTAAAATTGCAGATAATGTTCTTGATACATTTGATGACTTCATTGATTATGCCGATGATTTTGATTTGTGGGGAGATTTCAACTTCACCAAGGTTGATTACCTGAAACAAAAGCTGAAAGAGATCAATCGCCTATTTGAAGAAGGTGTTTTAACTCTGAAAGAGTATAACAGCCTCATGCGCGAAACGGGCGTTGAAATCTACAACGAACAGAAAGATGCTCTAACGAAAATCATTGAGATGACGATGGAGCTTGTTCGTCAAGAGGCTGAGGATCAAGTAGATGCTCTGGAAGCACAGATTGACGCTTTCCGCAAAATCATTGATTTGAAGAAAGAGTCTCTTTCTGCAACTAAGGATGAAGAGGACTATCAAAGAACTGTTGCAGAAAAAGTAGCTGAGATTGCTGAAAAGCAAGCGAAGCTTGCGCAGTTGGATCGTGATACGAGTGCATCTGCAAATGCTGAAAAGCAAAAGCTGGCACAAGAGCTGGCTCAGCTTCAGCAGGAGTTGGCTGACTATCAAGCAGATTATGCGTATAATTCACAAGTTGACGCTTTGGACAAAGAAGCTGATACTTTTGAAGATACGAAAAACGATGAAATTTCCTATGTGAAGTCCACAGTTGATACGGAGGAAAAGGTGTACAATGCAGCGATTGCCCGCATCAATAGCAATTGGGAACAGCTATACGCAGACCTAATTGAGTGGAATAAGCAATATGGAGATATGATCGATGGCGAAGATTCTATTACTTCCGCCTGGAGAACTGCTAAGGCAGCAGCGCAGGAATACGGCGATGTCGTATCTGCGCTGAATGGTATTAACTCTGAAATTTCCTACGCTGGAAAGAATGCTGACGATAAGCAAACGCAAATCGACAGAATTTTGAGTAAGATGCAGACAAATAGTAAGGGTTGGCATACTGCAAAGACGCAGGAAGAAAAGAACCGTTTGGTTAAGGAGAATGAGGATCTTGCCGAACAGCTTTCCGCTCTATTGGGGCGCAAGGTTGTTAAAGTGAATGGCGTTTGGTATCTTGATTCTGCAAATGGCCCGCGCCTATTCCATACTGGTTTGGATGAGGGTTATGTTGGCGGTCGAGCTACCGGCGCTGATGAAGTCCTTTCTGTTTTGAAGGATGGAGAGCTTGTCATGACGAAAGATCAGTATATGCGTATTTTCAATTCGTTGAAATATGGTATCACTGGTGTTTTGGACTCATTGATTGGCAATCTTACTTCTACATCACCCGCTGTTTCTGAGGTTGTTAAGTCGATTACAAACGACAATAGCAATACAGATAATTCGTCTACGGATGATCGTGTTACTATTCAGAACTACTTCCAGATGCAGAATGTGACGGAAGAAAATATGAAGGGCTTTGCTGAGTATTATTCCGAGTACACTATCGGAAAACTTATGTCGGCTGCGAAAAGAAAGGGCTTGAAAAATAGCTTTGGAAATTCAATGCTGCGTTGAGAATTTAAGAGACCGCCCATATTAGGCGGTCTCTTTTAATTGTGGGAGGTATTGATATGGTCGTTGATTTTGCAAAGATCAATGTGAACGAGCAACCGATGTTGATTCTCCAAAATCTTGACGATACGCCTATTGGTGTGTTGAGACTTGCTTTCAATGTGGTGGCGGAGCTTTGCTATAACGAGGTATCAACGCTCACATTTGATTTACCAGGAATCGTAGACGGTGTTAAAACGCCAAATTACGATAAGGTTACTGGTATGCGGATTATTGACCTAAAACACTATGGTCGATTTATCTTGATTGATCCAAGTGTAAGAGACGATGGTGTTGAGTTGATAAAAAGCTGCACGGCATATTCATTGGAGTATGAGTTTACTTTCAAGAAGTTGCCATTGACTGAGGGAACATACAATCTGTGGAATCCTATTGCACCAAAAGGAACGATTCTTGGATTGATTACAGAGCTAATGCCGTCTTGGAAAGTTGGTTCTGTAGATTCAACTTTAATTGACAAGTATCGCACATTTGACGATAGTAGTGATCAGAATATCTATAACTTTATGAAGTCCGATTTGCAGGAATCATACGGTTGCATCTTTTATTTTGACACTTATAAGAGACTTATTCATGTGCGTGATGTTATGAACGATGCTCCCATTTCGCCAGTGTATTTTTCTGTTGAGAATCTTGTAAAAGATGTAAAGGTTTCTGAAGACACAGAAAGCATTGTGACAAATCTTGGTGTATATGGCGCAGATGGTGTTGACATCCGAAGCGTCAACCCAATGGGGACAAGTAGCCTCGTTAATTTACGGTACTTCATGACGCTTGATAATTTTAGTCAGAGCGTAATTAACAAATATAATCTGTGGGAAGAAACATTTGAGTCTTACCAACAGCAGTATTACAATCTGACAATCGAAGAAGCTCTGAAAACTGCACAGTTTGTCACAGAGCAAGCCGCTATGACTACTTTGCAAGGAGAATTGACAAGCCTTGAAAATATTCAAGCGGTTACTATTCAGGCTATCGCACAAGGATTGAAGTCACAAAGCGATCTAAATAGCGTCAATGCAAAAATTAGCGCTAAAAAATCGGAGATTACACAGAAGCAGTCTGAAATTGATGCTATTTCTGCGGAAGTTTCAAGTTTGAATGAGCAGATGGTCGCAATCAACAACAAGACTGCCCTATCTGCATTTTTTACAGAAGATGAGTACAAGATTATCAATCGGTATCTGAAAGAGGACTCTGTTTCAGAGGATTCATTTGTAATTCCAAAAGTGGCTACTTATGATACTTCTGGCGAGAGTGTAAAAGTTTCTGGTGCTATTTTTAATATCAGCAGATCAGAAGTTATCAAAGTCAAGAATGATTTCGGTAAGGACATTTATTCTGCATCTGGTGGTGTTTTGGAATGTTCAACTAATGGTTTCGTTCTTCGAGCGAATCTAATTCGTGCGTCTTTGGATTTTGACAGTGACAACAATATTTTGTTTACTGCGCGTGTTAATGACGGTACACTGAATGACGCAGAGTTCCCTAACGCTTGTGTATCTATCTCAGGTACGGCAATTAGTGTTTCGTCTAATGTGAAAGCTGAGTTTGAGGTCAATGGTGCGATTAGCTCTGGAAGTACATTGCAGTTCAAAATCAATACTGCAAATTTGTATTTTACAAGAAGTACGACAGAGTACGAACAGAGAACCGTAGAGTGGGATTTGTTTGAATATGGTAAGGAATTACTTAAAAAGAATGCTTATCCGTGCTATTCATTCTCACTTGATATAGCTAATTTTCTTGCATTGTCGGAGTTTTCATACTTCAAAAATAAGCTTGAGCTTGGTGGGAAAATCTATTGGAAACAACGAGACGGTCGCATTTTGAAGCCATATCTATTAAATGTGAAAATTCCATTTGAGGATTTGTCGAACTTTGAAATTGAGCTTTCAAGTAAATGCAATGCGTTTGATGATAGTTTCAATTATGAAGAGCTTGTGCAGTCTGGGGCTACCGCTGGTAAAACACTCGATGGAAGCAAATGGACATACAATCAGTTTGTGAATAGCGGTGCAGAAACATCACTAAGCAAATTTATGAAGTCTGCACTGGATATTGCAAAGAACAATATCATGTCATCGAGTGGACAGGACATTTCGTGGAGTGAGTCTGGTTTGCGTCTACGGAAACGAATTGACGGATCTCCCACAGAATATGAGCCGTACCAGATTTGGATGAACAATGGTTCGATTATGTTCACCACAGATAATTGGCAGACAGCAAATCTTGCTATCGGTCAAATGGTGTCTGAGGATGGTACGCTTATTAGCGGCGTAATTGCCGATAGCCTCATTGGTAAGTTGATTGCCAGCAACAGTATGATTATCGAAAGTGAAAAGAAAGACGGAAAGACTTCTGTGTTTCGTGTTGATGGGAACGGGGCTTCCCTTCATAACGCTATTTTTGATATCTACAATGCTAATCAGGTACAAATCACTCTAAATCCGTATTCCGGAATTGCAATTGGTAAGTACCCGTTGTATGACGGTGATGAGTATACCATTGATGAAAAGAACGCATCTTTCTGGGTCGATACGAACGGAAATGTTCATATTAAAGGTACGCTTGAGGGCTGCGATGGCAGGTTCAGCGGTGAGCTTTCTGCTGCAAGCGGTAGTTTCAAAGGCGTTGTACAGGCATCTGATTTTCTGGATAAGTCCGGAAATTCAATGCTGACATCTGATAAAAACAAGTTCGATAGTAATTATCTTGATCTTGGCAATATTCAGATTGACGGCACAACTGGTAATATCACGATGACAGGCAGTATCAATCTTCAAGGAAATATTACTTGGGGAACTGGCAGCAGTCCTGTCCGCGTTTTGTATGGCAGATCAAGCTATGCAACACCTACATCTCCGTATTCTTCATATCCCAGCTCGTCTTCAAGCGGTTGGCACAGAAGTTTAAGCGTTGCATATGACTACTATGCTTCGTATTCTTATGACGGCGGTAATACTTGGACTTCTGCAATGCAGATTCAAGGTAAAGACGGTCGTGACGGATATGACGGCGAAGACGGCAGTGATGCAAATGTTACTCGTGGCAACATTGCTAAGGCTCTGTACGAAAATTCGGATGACTATTATTACGATGGAATTTATTCGTACAGATCTGGCAGTCGATATTACCTCGCTATTAACGCATCCTATATTCTTGCTGGCAATATTGATGCTGATATTATCGAGCTTACATGCGGTTATGGTGGTTTTGCAAAAGGATACGGATCTGGTAGTAGTGGCCGATTGACCTATGGCGCAATGATGTATGGTAGCAACGGTAATGGCTATGCCCCTTACTTTATCGTCACCAACTCTGGATGTCGAATGACTGGCTTGGATGAGGTTGGTGCAATGGACTTCTTCATTACTGCTAACGGCATTTACGCAAGTGAAGAAATTACATTGCGCTCTGATAGACGATTGAAGAATACCATCAACTACGATTTTGATCGTTACGATGAGTTTTTCATGGGACTGAAACCAGCGACATTTAAGTATAACAATGGTCATGGCGGAAGACTTCATTCTGGATTTATTGCGCAGGATGTTGAAGATGCTCTTCACAACGCCGGTCTGTCTAATATGGATTTCGCTGGTCTGGTTATTGCACCTATTGAAGAGGTCAATGAGGCAGACGGAATTACAGACAATTACTACAAGCTTCGTTACGGCGAGTTCATTTCTTTGAATACACATATGATCCAGAAACTATATCGTCGTATCACAAAGCTTGAAAATGAATTGCAATCTTTGAAAGAGGGTTAATATATGAAGGATGAAGTTATCAATCGTTTAGTTGCTGTACTGAATGCGCTTGACAATGTTTCTGTCCGTGGAAAGCCGAATCTTGCAAATCTGAGTGGAAGTATCGCCATTCTTGAAGAGACGAGAGACATTTTGCTTGGTTGTGAGATTACGAAGAAAGAGGAGCAGCCAAAAGATAAGTAAGCGGAGGTGCAGTTATGGCTTTTTGGGGCGACTATTTTATTTTTGATGGTATCCCTTGCACAGAATACGGGCTAAGGCTTTACGAAGTCAATGGCGTTTCTCCTGGCAATGGTAGTTTCCCTTCGCCGGCAGAAATTTCGGAAGATCGTATTTCTGGTCGATATAAGCCGCTGTTTTATGGTATCACGCAAAATGAACCATTGACATTCAAAATGGTATTTGGAGCTGATAAGTCGTTTGTGAAAACAAACGGCTTTTTTGATGCCTGGGATCGGGAGGCAATCAGCGCATGGTTGTCTCCCGTCGATGGTTATAAGTGGTTGGAGATTGAGCAGGCCGATATGGAGCAAGTTCGATATCGGTGCTTAATTGAAGATTTGCAGATGGTCGAGATTGGTAATTTACCGATTGCCTTTTCATGCACGGTTCGATGCGATTCTCCATTTGCTTATCAGTATCCGGTGACATATAGCTATAACTGCAGCGGCAGCACTAACATTATTTTGCGCAATCTCGGTAGCTATCGTGGTGGGTATCAGCCAAAGATAAAGATTACGCTGAATGGCAGTAATACTATCAAAATTATCAATCATTCTGATAACGATAGAGTTTTTGCATTGAGCGATCTTCCACAAGACTACTTTCTGGAGATTGAAGTTGATAATGAAAACGGTGTAATTACAAACAATATGGATTTGAACCTATATCCGTATTTCAATTTTGAATTCTTCAAGCTTGTTTGTGGCGACAATTTGCTTGAAGTGGTTGGGAATTGTATGTTGGAAATCCAATGTGAGTTCCCCGTAAATGTTGGAGGTTAATATGCAATCAAAAGTTTATGACCTACCTGAAATCCTTTTTGTTGGCGGGGAAACACACGATTTACGATTTTGCCTATTCACTGATACACGAAAGCCGTTCAGCGCCTCTGGCGCTACGGCTACATTTTCAGTGGTGTATTCAGTAAATCGTACAGGTACTCCGGTGCTATCAAAGCCCATGTCTATTATTGCAAATGATGATGGTGTTGAAAATATTCTGACGGTTACGCTTCTTCCACAAGAAACCGTAAATCTATATGGGAAGTATATCTATCAGATTACCATTCAGGATATGTCCGGAGAAACTGAGATTCCAAGCCAAGGCATTTTGGGTATTACAAACAATATTGATAAGGCAATCATCAAATAAGGAGGATTTGCGATGACTACTACATATTTCTTGAATCAGGTAATGGGTAATCTATTTCACACAAAGGAGAATCCAGCGCTTCCAGGTGATTATTACATTGGTTTAAGCGCGACTGAACCTGGTGTAGACGGATCTGGCGTATCTGAGCCGGCTTCAAGTGCAGGATATAAGCGTGTTAAGCTGACCGTGCTGAGTGAACCGACTGCTGGTGTAATTAAGAATACTGCTGCGGTTTCGTTTGATGAGTCAACTGCGAACTGGGGTACAATGACGCATTTCGTTATTTACGACGCTTTGACTGGCGGAAATCTGCTTATGTTTGACGGGCTGTCTTCTGCTCGTAATGTTGAAACTGCGACTATCGTTACCATTAAGGCTGGTAGCCTGACTTTGACATTGAGCAATCCTACATAAAATTAGCTAAACAATTTGGCGGTGAGTTATGGCACAAGAATATAATATCTATCTTCGCAAGCGGCTGACGGAGTTTGATGTTATTATCAAAAATCTTCCGTATCGAGACGGCCTAATCATGTATAACAAAATGTATCTGGATGCGATGGTTAATTATTTGTGCCTACAAAGATTTATCATCGGAGAGAGTGACGCTGATCTTAGAACTGAGATTGACGAGTTGTTAGAGCGTGTATTTAATACATTTCAGAGCAAGGTTGAGATTGATTTGGATGTTGAATTGGCTGCTGGTAAGCCGATTTCCGGTCAATCTGACCTTGTTTTTGCAACGAACCCATTCGAGATGGGCGAAGAAACATACGAGGTTTTTCAAAATCTAACGAGACTTACAACATCTGCATTGCAATATGATCTTGCAAAGTCAATTGGAAGCGGGCGTAGTGATTTAATCTTTCACACATCGACCGCTGACACATTAAAGACTGCTTTTGATAAAATGCAGAATAATGTTGAGCTTTTGTTAAGTTCTGATACAGATAAAGAAACATTTGCTGGTGCTGGCACGGAGATGCAATTAAACACAGATCGGTTTGATTTGTATTACTTGCTTGCTGTGCAAGGAGAAGCTGTTATGAATCTGCTCTGCTCGATGGATTTTGAAATGTGGTACACGCTTGGCAATGCAAATCAGACATTTTATTTGACTGCTGTAAACAACGGTGTGAAATCGACAAAGTATCTTTCTGCGGATGGATTTATGTCACTAATTGCCGCAGTCAATGAATCTCTCGAAGCTTTTATTAAGGCGGAATTTTCGGAACTACATTTGACACCAAATGTTGTTGCCGGCTTAAAGCGATATCGTTTGTTGTCTGATCTCGATTCGTCTACTCTTAGCAGCATAGATTCTGTATCACTTGACGAGCTTGATTATATTGAGCTGGCTTAAAACGATTAGGAAGGTGTTTATATATGTCTAAGGGTACGCTTGGTAGTTTTAATGGAACTGCAACAGCGAATGCAAACATGGTCGATGTATTCAGAAGAAACGAAATTGAATTACATCAGAATAGTGTTTTATCATTCGCTGAACGAATGATTATTAAGAAAATTGGTATTCAATGCGATCCAGGCACAGAGGTATCCATCAACGGATGCGATATCCCGATTGTGTCTGGTGTTTTTGAATTAGGGTATGGGCAAATTGACATTACAAGTCTTGTTTTCAAACAGGCTGTAGCTGTCAACATCTATTACATGTATTAACAAACAGGAGGTTGCTATGAGTGATATTCCTTTTTGGAGTGGAGGTTCTGGCAGCGGAACAGGCGGAGTTTCTAACTACGACCAACTTTCCAACAAGCCGGTAACAAACATTAGCGGCTCTGGTATTGTTATTTCAAGCTTGTCTACTGGCGTTTACAATATCGACGGAACATGGAAGATCACGTCAGATGATGATGAGCGTGAGACATTAAAGGACGATCTTTTCTATGTTAAAAATGACGGAGATAATGTCAAGCTTACATGGATCAGCGCAGGTCTGATTAAGACATATAGCGTTCCGTCTAACGGTAGTAAGGATGACATTGTTGAAGACAGTGTTGCCACATCTTCTGCGGTCATTGCAGATATGATTGGCAGCTTTTAATTTGTGCAGAAAGAGTAGCGCTATCTTTTTGTAAATATTCTGTAAGCTAAATAACAAGAAAGGAGAACAAGATAATGGCTCATTTTGTGTATACGGGCTTGAAAGCAAATTTGCCAGAAGTCCGTGAAAATGCGTTTTATCTTTGTACGGACACAAGAGAGATTTACTTTGGTGCAGATCTCTTTACCGAGGCAGTTCGTACATACACTGGTGAAAAATCGGCAACTCCTGCCACTGGTGTTCTGTATGTTAATACGGACACCAAGGTTGGTGAGATTTGGACGGGCAGTGCATGGGTACAGCTATTCGGCGGATCGTCAACAGACGATATTGTGTTCACAGAAGATCTGGTGTTTACATATCAGTTTGGTAAGTATACGCCGGTCGGAGGCAAGGTCACAGTTCCAGCAAAGGATAAGACTTTGACAGAGCTTCTGAATGACGCTTTCGCAGAAGATCAGAACCCGACTGTAACTCAGCCGAGTGTTACATTGACTGCGGCTAAGATCAAGGCTTATGAGGTCGGTACAAAGGTGTCTCCGGACTATTCTGCCGTTCTGAATCCTGGCTCTTATGAATTTGAACCGAAGGCTACCGGTATTGTCGCTTCCGCATGGAAAGTGACTAACACGGACGGCGGCGAGAAGACAACAGCCAGCGGCACATTTGACGAGATTCAGGTCGGAGACGACACGGCTTATTCTATCACTGCAGAGGCGACTTATGCGGACGGCGCTATGCCGCAGACTGCACTTGGCAAGAATTACGCCGCAGGCCAGATCAAAGCCGGTACAAAGTCTGCAACAAAGAGCAAGATTTCCGGCTATCGTAATAGCTTCTATGGCACTCTGACCGCAAAGGACGGCGAGGTGAACTCTGCACTGGTGCGTGGTCTCTCCGGAAAGAGTGGCAGAGCGCTTGCTGTCGGCAACAGTTTCAGTATCACAATTCCTGTCGGGGCAATCCGCGTTGTGTTCGCTTACCCAGCGACGCTGCGTGATGTGAACTCTGTGCAGGATGTGAATGGCATGAATGCTGAGATCAAGTCCGCGTTTACCAAGTACACCGTCGATGTTGAGGGCGCAAATGGTTACACGGCCAAGTCTTATAAGGTGTATGTGATGGATATGGCGAACGCCAACGACGCTTCAAATACCTATAAGGTTACGATCTGAGGAAGGAGGGAATTGTAATGGCTGATTTCGGTAAACTGAATTTCGCGGTTGCATTCGTTCCTCAGACGGCTTTCCCTTTGGACGGACGTACATATTTTGAAAGCCTTGAAGCGGCGCAGGCCGCTGCTGCAACTGCTGTTCCTGTCGGCAGCTCTGATGGTGTATATCATTATGGTATGCAACTATTTGTCGTTGAGAACGGTGTGTCTGCTGGATATCGTATCCAACCGGATAAGACTCTTACGAAAGTCGATGGTATTTCTGCCGAGGATCTTGTCGGAGAGTTTTAATCTGTTTGCTTGATTTGGCGAGGGCAATAGCTCTCGCTTTATCTATATTTATCACTATTTTATAAGCCGTATCAACGGCAAGAAAGGATGAAGAAACTATGGCAAATCTAATTTATAAGGGCTTGAAAGCTAACTTGCCTGCGGAGCGTAATGTAAACAGCTTCTATCTCTGCACGGATACCCGTGAGCTGTTCTTCGGCGCAGATCTTTACACTGAGGCTGTGCGCTTCTATGATGGTACTAAGCCTACTGCTCCTGCCCAGGGTGTGTTGTACATTGATACTGTTTCTGGCGCTGGTGATGTGTGGACTGGTACTACATGGAAGCCTGTTTTCACCGCTATTGTAACAAAGACCGTTGCTACAACTATCGGTGCTGCTGCAAGTGACAGCGAAGTGCCTACTGCAAAGGCAGTCAAGGATTATGTTGCTGGTATTACTGGTAGCGAACTTGGCGAGCTGGCGCACAAGGATAGTGTATCCGAAGCTGAGCTTGAAGAGACTCTAAAAAACAAGATTAACGGTAAGGTTGATTCTGTCGGTGCTGGTGACAACAGCGTTGAGGTCGGTGGTACTGCCACTAAGCCTACAGTTAAGGTAAAGCTTTCTCCCGCTGCGGGCAATGCTTTGGAGCTTGATAATACCGAAGGTCAAGAAGGTTTGAAGGTCGTTATCCCAGATGCAGACACCTATACTGTCGTTAAGGACGAGTCTGCTGCTGACGGTTTTGCTGCAACCTACCATCTGACTAAGAATGGTGCAAATGTCGGTGCTGCAATCAATATTCCTAAGGATATGGTTGTTCAGAGCGGTACTGTTGTCACCAATCCGAAAGGTCAGGCTGAGGGTACTTATCTGAAGCTGGTGCTTGCCAATGCTGAGAACAGCGAGATCTATATCCCTGTTGATTCTCTGATTGAGTATGTCACCTCTGGTTCTGCTGCTGGCGATATGGTCGTTATCGACATTGATGAGACTACTCACAAGGTAACTGCTACTATCACTGACGGTACTATCACCAAGGCTAAGCTGACCACTGAGCTACAAACCGAAATCAATAAGATCCATACTCATGCCAATAAGGACGAGCTGGATAAGATTGAGACCGGCGACAAAGATAAGTGGGACACCGCTGCTGGTAAGGCGCACGAACACGCTAACAAGGCAGAGCTTGACAAGATCGAGGTTGGCGATAAGGCAAAGTGGGATGCCGCAGAGCAGAACGCGAAAGGCTATGCGGACGAACTGAACACCGCTATGGACAATCGTATGACTGCTGCCGAGGGTAAGCTTACTACCTTGCAGGGCGACGAGAAGACCGATGGTTCTGTCAAGAAGGCTCTTGCTGACGCTAAGGGCTATGCAGACGGCTTGAACAGCGACATGGATACCCGTGTTAAGGCTGTCGAGGAAGCTGTCACTGTCGGTACTTTTTAATCGAGGATTTTTCATTCGCTTTAATCAATGATATATCCGAAAACGGCGGACGGGCAAAAGCCCGTCCGCTTTCTTTATCAATTTAAGGAGGTGTGCAAGTGGGATACAATTTTCGGGTTTTTGAAACGGTAAAAAGCAAGGCTGAAAATACTGCCTTGATTCCGATTACACCTGGACGGTATCTGATCTGCACTGATACTTCCGATGTCTACTATGACACCAAAGACAATGTTCGTAAACATCTTACTGACATTATTGATTTGGAGACGGACGCGGAAAGAACAGCAATCCTTGCTCCATTGGACAAATTTTACTTTGTAAAAGATACGGCTCACTTCTGGCGCTATTTGAATGATGCGTGGGTTGACCTCACATCTGGAAGCGGCGCAAGCGACGCTGTTTATGCAACTCTGGCCGCAGATGGATGGGTGAACGGCAAACAGAGTATTTCGATCAATGGATTAGGTGCAAATCAGAATGGAATTATCAGCATTACACAAGACATTTCAGCACAAGCGATGGAGGCAGTAAAGAATGGAGAGCTTTATGTCTGCGCTCAGGCCGATGGAACTATCATAATCGCTGCGGATGGCACTGTACCCACCTGCGATATTCCAACCGTCATTATTTTGCTGAGTTAAGAAAGGCGGTGTTGACGGATGAGCGAAACAACTAACTACGGGCTTTATTTGGAAGATGATGTGTCTGCTAAGTTCCAAACATGGAGACAGAAAATAAATGGTTCTGAGCAATCCAATATGGTGAAAATTGACACCGCTCTTGGTGAGAAAGCAGACAAAAGCACTTCAGCTACGGCAACATTGCTGGCTTCCGCATGGGTAGGCGTAGATGCTCCTTTTACACAAGAACTCTCTATTGAGGGGCTTGGTGCTGCGCAAAACGGAACTATTTCGGTGGCGCATAGTGCGACTGCCGAGCAACGGGAAATTGCGCGAGAAGCGTTGCTCTCCATCACTGGTCAGGAAAACGGAAAGCTACAAATCGTAGCTGATGGTAAACTCCCAGAACAAGATATTCCCGTTGTAATTATTCTCTTAGGTTAATGGAGGAATCAATATGCCTATTATTTCTAATTTCCCAACTGGCGGCGGATCTGGCGGCGGACTTGCCCTTGCTGCTGTTACGGGAATTGCAACGCTCGCGGCGGCTGGAAAGGTCTATGTAAAATGGACTGATCCTGATGATATGGTCGTTGCCGGCTCTACTCTTGCCGCATGGGGAGGAACACTCCTTGTTCGTAAGGCTGGTTCTGCTCCGACAAGTCGTAGAGATGGCACAATCGTTCTCGACAGCAAGACACGAGATCAATATAAATCTGTCTATTTCTGTGATAGTGGATTGACTAACGGCGTGAAGTATTACTACAAGCTGTTCCCATACACTACCACTGGTACATATACGGACAGTGCGGAGGACGAATTCAATGTTACTCCTGCTGCTGTAAATGTTGGTAATATTTCTGGTGCAAGCGCCGTTGCCGCTGGTAATGGAAAGCTTGCAATCAAGTGGACTGATCCAGCCGCGACCGTAGTTTCGGACGGCGTGACGCTTGCGACATGGGCAAGCACAAAGATTGTCGTTAAGGCTGGAAGCTACGCAACTTCTCCAGATGATAGCGCTGCGGCTTATAGCTTAAATGTGACCACTCGTAATCAGTATGCGAATTCCGCACTTACTGTTACCGGCCTAACTAACGGAACAACCTATTACATTTCATTCTTCCCCATCTCTACGGATGGTGCAGTTAATGTAAACACAAGTAATAGAATAACCGGAGTTCCAAATCGTTTGAAGATTTCGACTGTTCCAAGCCAGAGTGGTACATTGACATACAATAAGAACTCTCAGTCCCCGTCTTGGAGTAACTATGATACATCCAAGATGACGATTGGCGGAACGACATCTGGGACAAACGCCGGTACATACAATGCTACATTTACGCCGAAAGATGACTATTGCTGGTCTGACGGTACGATTACGGCAAAGACTGTTTTGTGGAAGATCGGTAAGGCAACTGGTACGCTGACTGTAAGCAAGACAAGTATCACGCTGAACCTAAGTAAGCTGACTGATACATTTACAATCGGCGGAAATTATGATGGTACTTTGAGTGTTACATCTAATAAGACAAGCGTGGCGACAGCTTCTCGTAGTGGGACTACGGTTACAGTTTCTCATGTCAATCAGACAAACGGAGAAGCTACTATCACAGTTAGTTGTACTGCCGGTACGAACTATACCGCACCCGCAAGCAAAACTGTCGCGGTCAAAGCTGAGTTCATTCTTGCTACGCTGAATGACAACTCTTGGGCGGCTATTCACAGTGTCTCTGGAACAGGTGCAAGCTATTGGGCGGTCGGTGATCGTAAGGCTGTCTCTGTGAGTGGAACAGTTGGTACTAAGTCAGTCAGCGGAACTTATTATGTTTATATCCTTGGATTTAATCATAATGGTGCAACTGGCATTGATTTTGGTACATTCAAGACCGCTTTGACTAATGGTGTTGATATTTGCTTGACAGACAGTAAGTACAACAGCTATTCCACAGACGGAACGAAATATTTCAACATGAACCATAGTTCAAATACGAACTCTGGTGGCTGGAAAGGCTGCGATCTTCGTTACGATGTGCTTGGCTCAACGAATACGAATGATGGCGATGCTACATCTACGACTGCGACAAATCCTGTTGCGAATACGCTAATGGCAGCTCTTCCGTCAGATCTTCGTGCTGTGATGCAGCCAATGACGATCTATACGGATAATGTTGGCGGCGGTTCAAACACAGCGTCGAATGTTACCACATCTGTTGACTACTTGCCGCTATTGGCTGAGTATGAGATTTTCGGTAGTAGAAGCTATGCGAATTCTACAGAACAGACTTATCAGGCACAGTATCAATACTTCAAGAATGGTAATTCTAAGGTGAAGTATCGTGATAGTTCCACCTCTACCGCTGCGTTTTGGTGGGAGCGTTCTCCGTACTACTACAACAGCAACGACTTCTGCATTGTGAGCACGAACGGCAACGCGATCTACTCCAACGCCAGGTATTCCAATGGCCTCGCCCCCGCTTTCCGCGTCTAATCCCGTATCAAGAGAATCCTGCCCTCGAAAGAGGGCGGGTTTCTTTTTGTTTTTCAAAATATAAAAAGGAGTTCTATTTATGTCGGTATTAAAAGCACATAGATCTGAAAGCAAAGCTGAGTTTGTAAATACCGCAAACAAGATTTATGTGGAAACGATTAACTTCTTATCTCGACTTTCTGCAAGATTTTCAAGATTGATGGCAAACGATGTATCACATCTTGCGTCAGAAGTCCTTGTGAACGCAGAAAAGGCAAATAGTATCTTTCCATCGGATCACACCAGAAAGGAATTGCGCAAGCAACACCTTTTAGAGTCAAGAGCTGCGTTGATGGCTTTGGATGTTGAGTTGTCTCATTGCTACGACATTATGATGCTGAATCCAGAGGGATGTTTCACAACATCAAACGGAAATCCAGTTAAACCAGCGAGAGCGAAAGAAATTCTTGAAAATATGGCGCAATCGCTTGGTGAACTGATTGATTCCGAAAACGGTCTTTTGACAAATACATTAAAGAGCGACAAAGACCGCTGATATTATATCTACCCACGAAAATTGGGCTTTGCTTACCAAATCATAAAAATTGGGTGCATTTCTGTAAAACCTGTCGGCTTTGGGGATTCCCGCTGTCCACTGCGAATTGGTGGGAGCGTTCTCCGTACTACAACAACAGCAACAACTTCTGCAATGTGAACACGAACGGCAACGCGAACAACAACAACGCCAGGAATTCCAATGGCCTCGCCCCCGATTTCGCAACCCTTTTTAGGTATGGTCAAATACGGTAGTCCTTTTGAGGATGACGGAGACCTTTGCGAAAGGAGAAATGTTTCCCGTGGATAAAACCCGAAACCGCTCTTTTGATGCTTTTGCACGGACGCTTCTTGCATGGTGGGAGGATATTGTGCTTAATCCTATTTCATGTGTCAAGGCAAAGCAGTTTAGGCGCACTCTATATTACAACTGTACGAAAGGCGAATAACTATTTATGACAAGCAAAGAGCGTCATGAGGCAAGATTCCAAAGACGGAAAGCCGAGAGATGGCGCAAGAAACAAGAACGAAGCCTTGCTGTAGGAACAATGGCAGATGTATTTTCCTATGGCGACTTATACAAAGCAGGAAAGCAATGCTGCAACGGTGTACGCTGGAAGAATAGCGCACAAAGATTTGAAATGCACTTGTTTTCTGGTACGGCGCGGCGGAGAAAATTACTGCTGGATAAAATGTGGAAGCCATGTCCATATGTTCATTTTGTTATCTCCGAGCGCGGCAAAACAAGACCAATTGACGCACCTCGTATTCAAGACAGGCAGATACATAAGGTTTACACAAAGAAAGTCCTATTACCTTTATATCTGCCAGATATGATTTGGAATAACGGAGCAAGTCTTCCAGGCAAAGGTTTTCATTTCTCTAAAAGACTTTTGCGTGAGGACTTGCATTATCATTTTAAGCGCTATGGGAGAAATGGAAACATAATCCTTTTAGACTGCAAGCAATTCTTTCCGAGTGCATCGCATCGCATTATTTATGCTCGTCATGACAAGCTGATTCATGATTATGATTTACGCAAGCTTGGTGATGATATCGTTGCATCAAGCACCGGCGATAAAGGTATGCCGCTTGGAGTTGAGCCAAGTCAGGCTGAAATGATTGCTTTTCCATCTCCGCTCGATAACTACATTAAATGCCAGCTCTCTATTAAATGCGCTGGTCATTATATGGATGACTACTATATCATAGTTCCTCCGAATCAAGATCCAAAGGAGATCATGCGTCTCATTGTTCAAAAAGCGTCAGAACTGGATCTGACAATTAGTAAAGAAAAATCCAGAATTGTTCCGCTCTCCAAACCGTTTCGTTATTGTAAGGCGAAATATACCTTGACGGAAAGCGGTCGTGTTATTGTGACTGGTAATCGAGGAAGTTTCAAGCGTACCAGACACAAAATCAAAGCATTCTATGAGAAAGTCCAGAACGGAGAAATGTCCTACGAGGATTTATGGACTTCTGTAAATGGAATGCTTGCGTATTTAGAGAGCTACCAAAACCATCAACGAGTGTTGAGGCTGCGACGGCTCTTTTATGCTATCTATGGTTTTTCAGCAGAAAACATAGAAAATTTCAGAGCAATGGAGAGATTAAAAGATGCAGTACATTGTACATAGAAGATTGAAGGACACTGCTATTTGCGGTGGCATAAATATTCCAGCGACAACTATTTGTGAAGAAATCTGCGGTGTTATTTATTATAACGGTCTTCCTGTTTGTTATACGACAAGTGAAAATGCTCATCAGTTTTTTGCGAGAAACGATGACGAGTGCGGTTTGCGTCGTGGCAAATTAACTCAGACCATTCAAAAAACACTTTCTAAGCGTGATGGTAATTATCAGATCCGATGGGATAAGGTCTGGGCAGATCCAAAATGCCGTCAATACAAAAGACCAGAATATGAAGATTATTGGCTTTGGAATCACGAGTTTTTCAACGCTGATATTGATGTTTTACTTTATATTGCAAATTTAGTCGGAGCAAAGGAGGACAAGTAAATGTATCGAATTATTAAGGTAGCCGATGGAGCGGAGGTTGGAATTACTGAGGCTGTCAATTATATCAAAATTGGCAGTAGTGGCAGTTTTGCAACCGCAACAAAAAGTGATGCCATTGGTATCGCATTTGATAGCACTCCATATAACCTCGTTGGACATGACGAAATTGAAGGTGCAGAAACCGTTGTTGTATCTAAGATTGACGGCGGGACTGCTGTATCCCATCAACAGTCCGCAATCAATGAAATGATTCAAACGATTTTGGAGGGATAACAATGAAAGAGAAACTTAGAGAGCTATACCAGAATGGACAGGCCGGCATTACGCCTTGCATTAGTGCGAACGGCTTGCTTAAAGCAGTTGCAAACGGCTGGATTACACTTGATGATGCTGTTGAGATCATTGGTGGTGAAGACACTTTACCAATTGTCCGTGCGGCAAAGCTGAAGGAGATTTCGATTGCTTGTAACGAAACAATCGTGAACGGTGTTGATCTTACTCTCGATGGCGAAACAGTGCATTTTAATCTAAGCACGGAGGATCAAGCAAATATCGCAAACCTGTTCCGCGTTGTCGAGCTTGGCGGAACTGAGTTCCCGTATCAGGCTGACGGCGGCGTTTGCCGTATCTATACAGCGTCGGAAATTGCAACGATTTACATTGCTGCGCAAACACTTATTACGACACAAACAACATATCACAACGAATTGAAAGCTTATGTACAATCTTTGGATAGCGTTGAAGCTGTCACATCAATTGTATATGGAATGACTTTGCCAGATCCGTATAATACCGAAATGAATGAAAAGCTTGCTGTTGCAAATGAACAAATGCAAGCAATTATTGCTCGTCTGAGCAGCGCGGCAAATGCGTAATCTGAAGACATTTTTCAAACTGGCAGCACTGTTTGTTATTGGCGGTGCTGCCTATGTTTTGATTGAATTGCTCTGGCGCGGTCATAGTCATATTTCCATGTTTATTCTTGGCGGTATGTGCTTTGTTTCCATCGGTTTAATCAACGAGCTGTTTCCGTGGAAACTTGGTATTGTATGGCAGGCTTTAATCGGCGGTGTACTTGTAACCGCTCTTGAATTTATTACAGGCTTAATTGTGAATGTTTGGCTTGGATTAAATGTGTGGGACTATTCAAATCTACCGCTTAATTTGATGGGGCAAATTTGCTTGCCGTTTTTCTTTGCTTGGGTTGGATTGTCTGTCGTAGCTATTGTACTTGACGATTATTTTCGATATTGGTTTTTCGGAGAAGAGAAGCCGCATTATACGCTTGTTTAAGGGCGGTGATATAAATGAATGAAGAAAAAATCTGGAAATTCTTAAAGTCAAAAGGTTTTACTGATTTTGGCGTATCTGGGCTTATGGGGAATCTATACGCCGAGTCTGGATTAAGTCCTATCAATCTACAAAACTCATATGAGAAGAAGCTTAATTTTACAGATCAGAGCTATACGCAAGCCGTTGATAATGGCAGCTATACAAACTTTGTCAAGGATGCTGCTGGTTACGGACTTGCCCAATGGACATATTGGAGTCGAAAGCAAAACCTATTGAATTACGCACGAAGCGTCGGAAAATCAATCGGTGATTTGGACATGCAGCTTGAATTTCTCTGCAAGGAACTTTCCGGATATTCTACTGTGTGGGAAACGCTACAGTCTGCGACGTCCGTTTTTGAAGCATCTAACGCTGTGCTATTACAGTATGAACGACCCGCTAACCAAAGCGAAGCCGTTCAAAACAAACGTGCAAGCTATGGACAAGCTTATTATGACAAGTTTGCACAGAGTACGACAAAGGAAGGAGTTGGTAGTTTGACTGCGATTGAAAGACTTATTGCGACGGCAAAGGCAGAAGAGGGCTATTTGGAAAAGGCGACGAACGCCCAGCTTGATAGTAAAACTGCAAATGCCGGTAGCAACAACTGGACAAAGTACGCCCGTGATTTGGATAACATCGGGAACATTTACAATGGCAAAAAGAACGGCTATGCTTGGTGCGATGTTTTTGTTGACTGGTGCTTTATCAAGACATTTGGCGTAGATCTTGCTATGAAGTTGCTGTGTCAGCCATATGGCGGTGCTGGAGCTGGATGCACCTATTCTGTTCAGTATTATAAGCAAAAGGGGCAGTTCCATAAAAGCAATCCTCAGGCCGGAGATCAGATTTTCTTCACTAATGATGGCGGAGCAACATCTTATCACACCGGACTTGTTATTGCTGTTGGAAATGGCAAAGTCTATACGATTGAGGGAAATACATCAAGCGCTTCTGGAGTTATCCCCAATGGTGGATGCGTAAGAGCCAAATCCTATAATCTTACTGCTACATACATTTGTGGGTACGGTAGACCAGATTGGTCGCTTGTTGGTGAAAGTGCAGAACAGGGGGATGAAGATATGACTTTGGATAGATTCAAAGAGTTGATGAAAGAGTATCGTGCAGAGCTTCAGGACAACGATTGCGGTACTTGGAGTAAGGACGCTCGTGAGTGGGCAATCGCAAACGGTCTCATTGGTGGCACTGGAAACAATGCAAATGGAGAGCCGAATTATGCTTGGGCGGATCAGCTTACAAGAGAGCAGGCCGCAGCGCTATTCTATCGTTTTGCAAAATTGATGGGTAAAGCGTAATGGCTGTTAAGCGTAAAGTGAAGCGTCGCAAGAAAAAGAAAGGTCTTATCCATCATCTTGTTTCGCTTGGCTTTAGCAATCGGCTTGCAATTTACATACTTTTGTTTTTGGCTGCTGGCTTGGCTGGCGGCTTTTATCTTGCCAACGAAAGCATTAGAACCGGATATACTGGCGCTCTGATGTGCTGGACGGTGGTATTTACGCCGATTGGTACAGCTTGTAGCATTGTGCTAAGTAAAATCGTTCATAAAAGCGAAGCTGAAAATGTTGGTGGAAATGGAGACGGCATCAAATTTGCAATGGCAATGTCTGACGCAGTAAATGATGACGGATCGAGCTGGGAAAGTCCAGCTATTTAATTTGAGAAGATAACAGTAGTCTGCCGGCTACTGTTATTTTTTTATTTGTTAGGAGGATACGCAATATGGAATGGGTAAAGATTCTTGTTTCTGCTCTGGCCGGTTTAGCTGCCGCAATTCCTCTTGTAGTTGAGTTGGTAAAATATGTTCAGAAAGCAATCAGAGAAAAGAACTGGTCTAAGGTGTTGGATATGGTAATGAACCTTATGCAAACCGCAGAGACTAAATTTGAGACTGGTGCTGAGCGTAAGGAGTGGGTGCTTGCAATGGTAAAGGCATCTGCTGATACCATCGACTACGATATTGATATGGATGCAATCAGTGATCTGATTGATAGTCTGTGCAATATGAGCAAGGTCGTAAATGCCCCAAAAGCTTAATTAGGTTTGAGCAGATTGGAGGTACTTTATGACTGGACTCGAAGAGTTTCTAAAGACTTTCGGGAACATTACGGTTTCCAATGTGATTACCGTTGCTCTTGCAGCCGTTTTCCTTGGTATGACTTATAAGAAGATCAGAGATTATCTTATTAAGAAATACGAAGCTGAAAAAGAAAAGGACAAAGAGTTGAAAGAGGCGCTTGAAGCTGTGCGTAAGTACCCCGAATATCGTCAACAAAGCATTAGGATTCAAGAAAAGCTGGAAAGCGAAATCCAAGAGCTGCGTAAGGCGCAGGATGAACATACCTGCCGCTTATTGCAGATGGAGGAAAATGCTCAGCGCAGAGAGCGTAATAAACTACGCGACAGACTGCTCCAAAATTATCGTTATTACACGAGCAAGGAGCATAACCCGCGTCAAGAGTGGACTCGTATGGAGTCAGAAACATTCTGGGAGTGTTTCGCAGACTATGAGAACATGAATGGCAACGGTTATATGCACAGTGTTGTGCAACCAGAAATGAATTTGCTTGGCATTATCGAAATGGATGATGCAAGTGGAATCGCTGAGCTGATGCACAGCAGAAAGTGATTTTAGATCGGCAAGATCACCCAGAGTCATTCTGGTGAAGTTTCTTCAAACGAGGAAACAAAACAAGGGTGCAGATTTGTTCTGCACCCTACAAATAATCAAATACATTTTCAGATAATTTAATATGAATAGCCTGAGCAACACCGCTCATCGACGGACGATGACGCGACGCTTCACAGTCTTTTTAACCGTTACTTTCACTTCCACTTTGACTTTCGCCATAGCAGTTTCCTCCTTCCGTAGTTACTACCCTGCGCACAAGGCGCTCTGTCTGCTGTAACAGACGGGTTCGGGTAGATGAACCATTATTCCCATGCGGGAGGTGGAAGGATTCTGTTATGAAAGCGCTCAGGCTATCCGCATATAAATATATCATGGAGATGGGTTCTTTTCAATAAGGGTACAGATTTATTTCTGTACCCTATTTTTTACGCATTTGTTATTGTACTCAGATTATGACACCATTTCGCGCTGGTATAATAAGCTCAATATAATAATTTGTAAGCTAAAGTGCGAGTTGTTTCAAATGGTATCTTTAACTAAGTGAATCCCCGGACTCCCACTTGGAAACGGCCTGACGGCTCACTCCCAGTGATTCGGCCACGAACTCCTGCGTCATCTTGCAGTCCACCCGATGCTGCTTCAAAACCTCGCCGAGGTTTCTGGCGGCCTCCTGCTTCTCCTTCCTCACAGGCTCAGACTTTAAGTATTTGCGCAGAGCCTTTATAACGAGCACAGTTAAGTATATGCCCAAACATGCTACGGCGATGCAGAATATCCCGAACGGGATCATTGTTGCGACGAAATTCATAGTGTTTTCTCCTTTGCTTTGATGGCCTCAGTATAGCGGCTTTTGCCCGGTTGCACCACCAACTATTGCGCAACTTTTCGGTTGCGCGGCGCGATTTGCGCGTCAAAGCCCAGAAAAATACTATCACATGACGGCAAAAAACACAACAGCAGCCACGGCAGAATGCTCTGCCGTGGCTGCTTGAATGTTTAAAGCAGTAGGTTACGACTCCTTGCTCTTTGCGGCGGTGTAGTCTGCGTAGGACTGGAAGGTGAAGCCTGCCGAGGTGATAAACTGGCTGAAGTCAATGCTGTCGTAAAGCTTTGTGTATTTAATATCGGCGCTGCTTGCCCAATCGGCAATGTCTGCGTCAAACTCTACTGGAGCTGCGAGGTAGGTCAGGGGAACTACCGACTGCGTATAGCCGTTTCTGTAGGAAACGAGATCGGTACCCTTGGTCGGCAGACGCATGATGACGTGGTAGCCGAACTGCGATTCGACAACGTCGCTTACCTCGTACTCTTTAAGGGCGCGGCTTGCGTCATCGTATTCCGTGACCATCGAGCCTTTTGTGAAGCAGTAGCCCTCGGGGAACTGCGGAAGGCCGGTGTCCTCGCTGTATTCATTCATAAGCTCTTTGAAGCGCGTCCAGCGCTCGGTGTCGTCGGTGATCGCCTTAAGCTCTGCGCAAAGCTCCTCGGCCTTGGCCTTTTTCTCGGCCTTCTGCTCGTCGGAAAGCTCCTTGGAGCTTGACTTGCCGTCGGCATCGGTCACAGTCTCGGAGGTGAGCAGCAGAATGTGCGCGGAGGTGATGTAGTCGTTTTCCTTGGCGTATGCCTGCACCTTGTCATCGCTGAGCTTGCTGCCCTGCTCGCCGTAGATCTCGGTGAACAGATCGGAGTACAGATAGTTGAGGCGACAGCGCTCTCTGTAGCTGTCCTCGGTGTAGCCGTAGGAGGCAAAGAACGCCTGAAGCTGAGTGTCGGCATTGTCGTCCGAGGTGACGTACTGATCCTTTATATTCTGGATCTGATCGTCAATGGCCGTGGTCTGCTCGTCGGTGAGCGTAACGCCCATTTCCTTGGCCTTCTGCTCAACAACGCGGTATCGTGCTACCTGCTGTCCCGCGCGCTTGAGGCACCACTCAAGGTTCGTCACGGTGTCGTCAAAAAGGAACTTGCCGTCCCAGTCAACGCTTGTTCCGGAATAGCTCTGATAGAGATCCTCAAGCTCGCTGACCGCCTGATTGAGTCCTCCCATGTACTCGTCAAAGCTCACGGAGGTGCCGTTGACGGTCATCACGGTGTCCTCCTTAGTATCGCTGCCGCAGCCTGCCGCGCAGCAGCAGAGCATCACAAGCGCAAGTGTCAGTGCGATAAATCTTTTCATGTCATATCTCCTGTTGTTAAAATGCAAAGCCATTATAGTATAAAAATATTAAATAATCTACGATTTTTTGTAAACTAAGAGACGATATCGCAAATATCGCAGCTTACCGTGCCGTCGGGCGTGATCTCGAGCTTTGCCCAGGTCCTGCGCGGCGCTTTGCCGGCGGTTCCGGGGTTTAGCACGAAAATGCCGCCGATCTGGTCGAAAAGCGCCCTGTGCGTGTGCCCGAACATGGCTATCTGCGCGCCGCAGCACTCGGCGGCGTACAGCAGCACATCAAGCTTGCCGCCGCGCACGGCATAGCGGTGGCCGTGTGTGAGAAATGCCTTGAGCGACCCGAGGGTGATGAGCTTGTAGGCTTCCTCGTCGTCATAGTATCCGTCGCAGTTGCCGGGAACGCAGCACACCGGTATCTGCGGAAACATTTTGCGCACCTTTTCGGCGTCGGGCATCCCGTCGCCGAGATGAATGATCTGGTCGGGCTTATATTCCTCAACGGCGTTTATCATTCCGCGGCTAAAGCCGTGAGTGTCGGAGAAAACTGCAATTTTCATGATCTGCCTCCTGTGAGAATAAAATTGTAAAGCTTGAGCCGGTCGGTGAATATAATGTGACCGGGTGATAGTGATGAAAGATCTTGAACGGCTTGGCAGCGAGCTTAAAAAAAGCGGCAAAAGCGATGCGCTCATGAAGCTTGCCGAGTCGGCCGACGGAAAAGCGGTCAGCCGCCTCGTCGATGCCGAAGCGGTCGGAAAAGCCGCGAAAAACGGCGATATGGCGGCCTTGCAGGACATATTGCGCGGCGTGCTCTCGACCGATGAGGGCAAGCGCCTTGCCGAAAGCCTGCGCAAAGCGATGCAGTGAGGTGAACCTTATTGAGCGATTTTGAGGATAAGCTGAATAAGCTGCTGAATGACCCCGAGGAGATGGAGCGGTTTGCGGGCTTTGCAAAATCGCTCATGTCCGGCAGCGCGGACGAACAGCCGGAGCCTGCGCCGGATATTGATCCCTCAATGCTGAAAAAAATAAGCGGCATGCTGTCGGGCAAGGGCGGCGCCGGCCGCGACGCGAAGCTGCTTGAGGCTATGCGGCCGTTCCTGTCCGAAAAGCGGCGCGGCAAAATGGACAGAGCAATGAAGATCGCGCGCCTTGCCGGAATTGCGGAGCTTGCCGCCGAAAAGCTCGGAGGCGATGACGATGGCAGCGTATAATCTCTATCGCGGCAACGGCAGCCGCGCCGAGCGCATTGACGATCACCGCAGCGAAAAGCCCAAGCAGACTTCGGCTGCGCCCCGTCCGCCGCAGCGCCGCCCGTCGCTGCCTGCTGCGCCTCTTGCTCGACTGCCCATTCTCGGGGACCTGCCCCAAAAGCTCGGTGATCTCGAGACAGAGGATCTGCTCCTCATCCTCATTCTATATCTTATGTATCGTGAAAGCGGCGACAAGGAGCTGCTGATAATTATGGGCGCCATGTACCTATTATAACTCCTGACGGGTCTATTTGCGCTCTGACGGGGCTATTTGTGCCAATACTGCGTTGACGACCTTATGCATACACAAAGTATGCATTTCGGCCGTCGCCTTGTCTTGGCGCAAATATCCCTCGTCAGAGGGTGCAGCGTTGTGCCAATACTGCGTTGACGACCTTATGCATACACAAAGTATGCATTTCGGCCGTCGCCTTGTCTTGGCGCAAATATCCTTCGTCAGAGGGAGCGGAGTTGTGCCAATACTGCGTTGACGGGCTTGCACATACACAAAGTATGCGCTTCACCCGTCGCCTTGTCTTAACGCAAATATCCTCCGTCAGAGGGAACGGTGTTGTGCTAATGCTGTGTTGAATGGCTTGCACATACACAAAGTATGCGCTTCACCCGTCGCCTTGTCTTAACGCAAATATCCTCCGTCAGAGGGAACGGTGTTGTGCCAATACTGCGTTGACGACCTTATGCATACACAAAGTATGCATTTCGGCCGTCGCCTTGTCTTGACGCAAATATCCTCCGTCAGACAGTGCGGGGCTTAGAGCCGGTCGGGCGTACATACTCCGATGCGTCATAAAGAAAAACCGCCGGCTTCAAAAGTCGGCGGTTTAGCTGCTCGTGCAGATTAAATTTTCTCCTTGAGCTTTTTGATGCAGTCAGGGCAAACATTCTTGCCTTTGTAGCTAATGATATTCTTGGTGTTCTCGCAGAAGACGCAGGAAGGATGATACTTGTGAAGAATGATGTTATCGCCTTCTACAAAAATTTCGAGTGCGTCTTTTTCAGCAATGTCAAGAGTACGGCGCAGCTCGATGGGAAGAACTATACGGCCGAGCTCATCAACTTTTCTGACTATACCTGTGGATTTCATATATGGGCTCCCTCCATTTCGGAAAATTTATATCCCACAAAATACACCATTAATTATACCAAAATTACTCATCCTGTCAACAAAAAATTTCAGTATTCACAAAAATTCTACAAATTAACAGGATGATTTGTAATGAAATGTATTTAACTGCATGAAAAATAATACAATACACTAACAAATGTTTGGAAATACGAGGAGAATTGTCATGCTTATGGGTCTTATATGGACGGTGATGATCGTCGTCTCCGTTCTTTTCGGATGCCTGAACGGAACCGTGGGACAGGTGCAGCAGGCGGCGCTGGAAGGTGCGCAAGCCGCCATCGAATTGTGCATAGTTATCGGCGGCGCGATTTGCCTGTGGTGCGCGGTGATGGAGCTTATGAGAGCTTCAGGGCTTGCCGAAGCGCTGTCGCATGCGCTCAGGCCGATACTGCGGCGCCTGTTTCCGGAAAGTGCGCGGCACGAGGCTGTCTTGCGGCCGCTTTCGGCAAATGTCAGCGCAAATCTGCTCGGTCTCGGCAATGCGGCAACGCCGATGGGGATTCGCGCGGCACAGGAGATGGCACGACTTGCACCGCCGGGCGAGGCGTCAAATGAACTGTGCAGACTCGTCGTTTTGAACACGGCGTCGATCCAGCTGCTGCCGACCACCGTTGCGGCCATACGCGCGGCAGAGGGGGCGACCTCGCCGTTTGACATTTTGCCGGCGGTGTGGATAAGCTCGGCTGTATCTGTGGCTGTGGGATTGGCAGCTGCTTGCGCAATGGAGCGTCGGCCGTGAGCGTGCTTATTGAGCTTGCCGTGCCGCTCATCCTTGCGTCGGTGGGCATACATGCGCTCATTTCCGGCACGGATATTTTTCCGGCGCTCTGCCGCGGCGCGATGCAGGGTCTTGAAACACTAAAAGACATGCTGCCGACGCTTATCGTTCTGTTCCCGGCAGTGTACATGCTGCGTGCGTCCGGAGCGCTGGATGCTCTGTCGGCTATGCTTGCGCCGCTGATGGAGCGCATAGGCGTACCTGCCGAGACGGTTCCGCTTGCGCTGCTGCGTCCCGTAAGCGGCGGCGCAGCTACGGCTGCTGCTGCCGATATCATCAAAAACAGCGGCGCGGATTCCCTTGCCGGGCGCACTGCGGCTGTGATGATAGGATCAAGCGAAACAACGTTCTACGTTATTGCGGTGTATTTCGGCGCGGCGAAGATAAAAAACACGCGCCATGCGATACCGGCGGCGCTGCTGGCCGACCTTGCGGTGTTTCTCGCCTCGGCATGGACATGCGCGCTGATGTGGGGATAATTCGGGAAAGGCCGGGAAATAATAGCATCACTTAGGAGAGTGATGCTATGCAGGGCAAAGTCGAGCTGTGCGGCGTGAACACATCAAAGCTGCCGCTTTTGAAAAACGCCGAGATGCGCGAGTTGATCGCCGCCGCGCAGTCGGGCGATATGGCCGCGCGCGACAAGCTCATAAACGGAAATCTGCGCCTCGTGCTGTCGGTCATACAGAAGTTTTCCGGACGCGGCGAGAGCATGGACGACCTGTTTCAGGTCGGCTGTATCGGGCTTATCAAAGCCATTGACTGCTTTGATCTCAGCCAGAACGTGCAGTTTTCGACCTATGGCGTTCCGATGATATCGGGCGAGCTGAGGCGATTTCTACGCGATCACGGCGCTGTGCGAGTATCGCGCTCGGTTCGCGATACGGCTTACCGCGTTTTGCAGGTCAAGGAGCGGCTGACCGCCGAGCTGGGGCGCGAGCCGGATGTTGAGGTCATCGCAAAGGAGCTGGGAATAAAGCGCTCCGAGGTCGTGTTTGCACTCGATTCGATATGCGACCCGGTTTCGCTGTACGAGCCTGTGTACAGCGACAGCGGCGAGAGCGTCTGCGTAATGGATCAGATAGGCGACACGAAAAACACCGATGAGCACTGGCTCGAGCAGATCGCGCTTGATGAGGCGGTCGGACGCCTTTCCGAGCGCGAAAGGCGCATACTTTCACTGCGATTCTACCTCGGACGGACACAAACAGAGGTCGCGCGCGAGATCGGAATAAGCCAGGCCCAAGTATCGCGTCTTGAGAAAAACGCGATGGGGAGGATCAAAAAAGAGCTTGGAAGCTGAATTCATAAAAAATTAAAAAATATTTGATAAAAAAATCGCAAATAACTCTTTACAAATCAAAAACTATGTGCTATTATAATATCGTCAGATAAATAACAAAACATTATTCGTTTGATTCTTCTTTCCATCTCTCTTTTCTTTGCTTGTTACCGGTATTGCGGAGCTCCTCAATCCGCAGTACGCCGCAACAAAATCACAAAAAAGACGTTGCCGTTCTCCTGTTGGGCAGCGTCTTTTTTGTTTTTTTAGTGGCGCATTGGGGCAGCTACGGATACATATATCTCTGGTAGCCCGGTTCGGAACAATGGTAGAAACCGTTACGTTTCGCGTAACGGAAGTGCGGTGCTGAATTTTGCACCGCACCACATTGGCTCAACTGTCAAGGGGAGTAGGCAGCTTTGCTGCCGAGGGGTTGAATTAAAAAAACTATTAACTATCAGCTGTTAGCTCTCCGCTGCGGCCAACGGTCGCTTGTAGGGAACGGATTTATCCGTTCCGTTCGTAACGGTTTTGACTGCACTCACCGGTCGGGCTGACGCAATAAACGCATCGGTATCAGCGTAGAGACGCCACTAAAAAACTCCCATCCGCACGGATGGGAGTTTTAAGCTGATTAAAGATCTTTTGCACGATACAGGAACGTTACGACCTGTGCGCGAGTGCATCCTGCATTCGGAGAAAAATGTGTTGCATCGGTGCCAAGCGTTACTCCGTATTTCGTAGCCCAGCAAACGGCTTTGTAATAATAAGAGCCGTCTGTAACATCAACAAAATCCACGTCCGGGGCATCACCTGTAAACCGCTTTGCCCTCATTAAGAATGTTACTATCTGCGCCCTGGTGCAGGTAGCGTTGGGCGAGAAATGCGTTGAGTCGGTTCCCTCGGTTATGTTATTTCTCTCTGCCCACTTAACGGCGTTGTAGTAATATGCGCTTTGGGGCACATCGACAAATTGCAGGACTCCATCGTTATAAACCGGGCGCCCGGCCGCGCGCCAAAGGAAAGTTACTATCTGTGCTCGCGTGCAGACGTCGTTCGGAGAGAAGGTGCTTTCGGTAGTCCCGAGCGTTATACCGCTGCCAACTGCCCAATTGATCGCGTCAAAGTAGTATTTATCGCTTGAGATATCGGTAAAGCCATCGGTCGATGCGCTTGCACCGCAGCGCACGCAAATATTGTCAACAAACTCGTGCCCAAGCTCACAGAGATATTCCGTGTATTTTATGCCGCAGGTGCAGACATGCTCGATGCGACCTGTGGATGTGCATGATGCAGGGTATACCGTATCGGTGTATTTGTGGTTAGAGCCTGTGTCGTTATAGTGTACCCGAGCAAGATGAAAATTTTCTTTGCAATACTCAACATTTCTCCATTCTGCCGGACTTCCGGCATAGTAAACATCATTCAAATAAGGAACAGCACCATAGGAGACACTGTCATACAGTCCGTTAATGTCCAGCCCAAAGGCATATTCACCGGCAGAACTAAAGTTTTTGCCTATTGTAAGACTTTTTAGATTCGTGCAGTCAAGAAAAGTGTTATTGCCGATAGTCCCTTGATTTGCCGAAAGCTTAACGCTTTCAAGGCTGTAACATCTGGCAAAAATATACGACCCACTCATCCAAGCATTATCCGGAATTGTGACACTTTTAAGCTTGTGGCAATCTTCAAATGCTCCGGATTTAATATCCTTAAGACCGTCGGGGAAATATACCTCAGTCAGATTTGTGCAGCCGGCGAAGGCCTGCTCTCTTATCTCAATAACTTTTTCCGGTATAACCACCGATTCAAGTGCGGTGCAGCCTTCGAACGATGAATCACAGATGTATTCCAGAGAATCCGGCAAATCAATGCTCCTGAGCGAGGTGCAGCCTTCGAAAGCGCTGTTGCCAATGCTATCAATACCTTCTGAAAGCGTGACGCTCGTGAGCTTGTCGCAATGGTAAAATGCTCTGGATCCGACATTCAATACGCCGGACTCAACGACAACGCTTTTGATGTCTGTACCCCACGGTGCAGCCTCTGAAAATGAAAGACCATAGTCATTCATGTAGCCTTTTCCGCTTATCGTGAGAAGACCGTTGCTGTCAAGCTTCCAAAATACAGCGTTTGGATTTGACTGAGAGGAGCAATCGCCGCTTGCAACGATCTCTGCGCTGCCGGTTTCATCGGCTAATGCTCCAAACGGAAGCAAACCGAGTGCAAGAATAAGGACTAAGATAAAACTTGCTATTCTCTTTGTCATGTTGTTCTCCTTTAAAATGTTTCCCGAATTCTATGACATTACATGCAATACAGTATATCATCAAAAATGGCACAAGTAAACAATTGATCGCATTAAACGGCAAGCGCATTGATGGCAGAATGTGCAGCATCAATGCGCTTTGAGGTTTATTTCTTGTTCGTCAGCTCCAGCAGGTTAAACCTTTCTATGCCGGAGCGTGAGATGCCGAGGTGGCGGCGTATTGCGGCGGCGGCCATGTCGCGGTCGCCGAACTTGAGAATATCGCAGATGAACACATGGTCGGTGTCCAGCGTGTCATAAAATCCGTCCGGACGGGAGAACAGCAGATAGCTGCGGCAGCGGAACAGTCGGTATTTCATCTGGTCGTATATATCGGTTATAAGCTGATTGCCCGAGGCCTTAACAACGGAGAAGTGGAAGTTTATCTCCTGCTCAAGAAGCTTTGCGAAAACGAAGTCCTTTCCCTTATGGAAAGCCTCGTCATAGGTGTCCTGGAGCTTGTGTGCCATGTCGTACAGCTCGTCGAGCTGCTCCTTCGTTATGTTCAGCGCAGCCTCGCCGGCGGCGTGGGTTTCGATCATCTCCGTGAAATCGCAGATCTCGTCATAGTCTTTTTTGTTGAATTCTGCGACGTAGTAGCGGCTGTTTTGTATTTTAATATAGTTATTCGACGCAAGCTTCTCAAGCGCGGCTTTGACCGGCGAGCGGCTTATGCCGAGCCCCTGTGCGATGCTGCTTTCGCTTATGCGGCTTCCGGGCATCACTGCGAAGCTGATAATATCCTGCAAAACAAGCTCATGCACGATGTCGTTGAGCGGCATGAAAGGGTTTTCACTGCGAATTTTTTCAAACTGCTTGCAATTCACAAAATCAACTCCTTTAGAAGATATTAAACAGGATACCATAAACGCCGCGCAGATGCAATTCAAAATTTGCGTTTATGCGCATAAAAAGCGCCCGAAATGCTGCCTGAATGCCCCAAATTCGCCATAACTGTCGGAAAAAACAAGCGGAAACGCAAATTAACGGAAAAATCGCCTGTGCGTGATCTCAAGTGCCGGAAGAAGCCTGTCGGGCGAGACGAACAGCGAGCAGCCACCGTCAAAAAGCTCGGTGCGCGTGACGATGATATCGCTGTGGGCAAGCGCGGCAACAGCCTCGGCAAGAACGTGCGCATCTGCCTCACGGCCGATGATGCTCACCGTGCCTAGCGAAGGATCGCGCGTCACGCCGCACAGGCCGGGGCGATCGTCGAGCTTGCACATCACTGTGCCCTCGTGCCGCGTGAAGCTCGACAGCAGGTGAACGCGGACATTTGCGCGCATCGCGGCCTCAACGCTGCGCGAATGCAGCACCTGCGAGCCGTGCAGCGCAAGATGCAGCATATCGCCGTAGTCGATACTGTCGAGCCGCACCGCACCGGTAACAAGTCGGGGATCGGCTGTGTATATTCCGTCAACGTCGGAGTATATCTCGCATCGGTCGGCTTTCAGGGCGGCGGCAAGCTCCACTGCCGTCGTGTCCGAGCCGCCGCGGCCGAGAGTCGTTGTGTCGCCGCCGCGCTCTGCCCCCTGAAAGCCTGCCGCAACGACGATCTTTCCGGCATCAAGCTCACGCATGATGCGTGCCGTGTCGATACTCAGTATGCGCGCAGCGCCGTGAACTCCGTCTGTCAGTATTCCGGCCTGTGCACCCGTGAGCGAAACGCAGCTTTTGCCGATATCGGCAAGCTGCATTGCCGTCATTGCCGCCGAGCCGGTCTCGCCGCAGGACAGCAGCGCGTCAAGCTCGCGCACCGGGGGATCCGCGCTTATGCGCTTTGCCTGGCCGAGCAGCTCATCTGTCATATCGCCGCGCGCCGACACGACCGCAACAACTTTGTTCCCGGCGTCGGCACTGTCGGCTATTATGGAGGCGGCGCGCCTGAGCCGTTCCGCTCCGGCCAGCGAGCTTCCGCCGAATTTTTGAACTATAAGCATTTTATCACCCAAATAAAAAAGAAGTAGGGTCACCCCCTACTTCAGTTTATTCAGGCACGCCTCAGCCTGCCATAAGCTCAATGTTCACAACGCCCGGCACGGTGCTCAGCCGAGCCATAAGCTCATCGCTGCTGATGATGAGATTTTCCGGCGCGATGGATATGGTGACGAGCGCGACTCCGTTTGCCGGTATCGACTGGTTTATCGTGAGTATATTTGCGCCGGATTCGGTAAAGATAGAAAGTACCGAGGCAAGCTTGCCCGGCTTATCATGCAGCTTGATGTGGAATGTCATGATGGCATCGCGCTTCATATCCCGGAAGGGCGTGATGCAGTCCTTATATTTATAAAAGGCGCTGCGGCTCAGATCAACACGCTCGACAGCTTCTGCAACCGTTCGGGCCTCGCCCGTTTCCAAAAGGGATTTCGCTTCCGTCACCTTGACAAAAACCTCGGGCAGAGCCGTAGCCTCGACGAGAAAATATTTGGGTTTTGCGTTTGTCATGTTCGAGCCTCCTGTCTGCAACACAATGACATTTGTTCATGTATTGAGGATTTTAACACATCACGCCGCCGATATCAATAGTGTACAAAAGAAAAATCGGAGGAGATAAGAATGCTGCTTGGCATAGTGCTCAGCATAATAGCCGGCATGGCGATGAGCGTGCAGGGAGTTATGAACACGCGCCTGGGCGAGGGGATAGGCAATATGGAGGCAAACGCCTTTGTTCAGGGCACGGCGTTCGCGCTTGCCATGATCGCGCTGCTGTTCTGGCGGCAGGGGAGCTTCTCCGCCCTCGGCAGCGTCAGCAGGCTCTACTGGCTCGGCGGCGCGTTGGGGCTTGTGATAACGCTCACGGTAATGCTCGGCATAAAAAGCCTTGGCACGACGGTCGCGATATCAATAATACTCATGTCGCAGCTTCTTGTTGCTGCCCTGATCGACGCCTTCGGTCTGATGGGAAGCGAGAAAATAGCCTTCGGCTGGAACAAATTTGTCGGCCTTGCAGTGATGTGCGGAGGTATGCTGCTGTTCAAGCTGCGTTAAGAAGCTTAACGCAGCTTCCATAAAATGATACTTGAAATATAAGAAATTTATGATAGAATAGTTACACAATAAGCCGAGAGTAGGTGAGGCGTGATGGACAAAATATCATTATTTACAAAAACTGCCGCAGAAGCATATGCTGCCGGCAGACATGATAGCCGTCACTTCATAGCCTTATATAAAGCCTACCTGCGCGGCGCATCCGATGCAGTCGAGGCTTATCAGGAATATGAGCATGACCACAGTCTTAAAATGGCTGTGGCAGCTATGATATTTGCTCTTCTCAGCTGGTTTATAACTATGTGTTTTGTGTTTAAGTGAATTTCCATACCCCCACGCGTGTCGTGGGGAGTTTTTTTACGCAATGTTTCGACATAAAATTACAAAGATGGGATTAAAACGACTAAATGTAATCGTTTTCTTAATCTTTTCGTCGAATTATGTCAACAATTATTAATAATGCTCGACATGATTCGCGTGCTAAAACGTTTCGGATATGGTAAGTTTATACCATAAAAGCGGCTGTTTTGCCTCAAAAGGTAGGGACAGCGCTGTTCATGTAGCAAACTGGAGGAGAATAGTTATGGAAACCAAGACCTGCGTTCTAATTGCAGATATCGACGAAGACTTTCGACATCTGCTGGGAGATGTCCTGTCACAGGAGGATGACATGGAGTGCGTCGGCAATACCGACAACGGCGTTGAAGCGCTTACCCTTGCGGCCGAGCGGCAGCCGGATGTGCTGGTGATGGATCTGGTGCTTTTGAAGCTCGACGGTATCGAGGTGCTGCGCCGCCTGCCCGAGGCATGCCCCAGCGCGAAGGCGATCGTCGTTACACATCTGTACCGAAACGAGATAGTGCGTCAGTGCACGGCACTCGGAGCGGCGTATTTCGTGCCGGAGCCATGCGATATCACCGCGCTTCTGGATCGCATCCGCCAGATCGGCGCGCTGCCGAGTCAGGAGGAGGTGCTTCTGCCTGCGCGCACGAGCGACGCAAATCTCGAAGCGGCAGTCACCGAGATCATCCACGAGATCGGCGTTCCGGCGCACATAAAGGGCTATCAGTACCTGCGCGAGGCGATCATACTTACGATAAACGACATGGATATAATCAATGCCGTCACCAAGGTGCTGTATCCCGAGGTCGCGAAAAAATTCGGCACAACGCCGTCGCGCGTCGAGCGCGCAATACGCCATGCCATCGAGGTCGCGTGGGATCGCGGCGATATCGAGGTTTTGCAGAAATTCTTCGGCTACACCGTGTCGAACATCAAAGGCAAGCCGACAAACAGCGAGTTCATTGCCATGATCGCCGACTGCCTTTCCCTGCGTCAAAAACAGGGCGCAATGCGGTGAAAACCCCGGCAGCGCAAGTGCTTGCTGAATGGGCAAATGTGGCGCCAAACCTATGAACGCCGTGAAAGTACGCATGACTTTCGACGATTAAGCCGATAAACTGTTTCGTTCAAAGCTATAAACTCCCCTGATTTATTGGGTACACAACACCAATGATCGGGGGAGTTTTTATGACGAATTTGAGCTTTGACAGGCAGATATCCGAGAGCAGCGCACATGCTTATATATCGGCATAAGGATCAAACGTTTCGGACGCTCTGAATTTCTTCCGATATTCGTTGGGAGTGAGCCCGTATGCCTTTTTGAAAGCGTCGATAAAATAGCTTGGATTTGAAAAGCCAACTTCAAAGGCAACCTCTGTGATCGGCAGGGCATTTTCCACAAGCAGCTCGGTGCTCTTCATTAAACGATAGTTGAGCAGATATTTTATCGGCGACTCTTTTAAATATTTCTTGAATATAACATTGCAATTGCTGATGCTGATTTTCCCAGCATCGGCAATTTTGTTTAGAGTTACTTTTTCCCCGTAACCGTTGTGAATGAGTGACAGCATGTCCTTTAAAATTGATAGCTGTGGGGAGGCAGAAGAAGTCACTTTACGCTCCTGCTTTGTATTCACATATATGGTGTGCCATATGTCAAATATGCGACTTTGAAGCATTAACGGAGCGGCTCTGTCGGAAAGCTGCTCATACATTTTGCTGACATCGGATAGAATTGTTTTCTGCCAAGGTGTGTCCGCATCCAACCTTAGGTAAGGAATTGATGCATTTTTTGTGATGGGATTGACATATTCGTTTTCAATTTCGTTTGTCGCGCACAGAACCATCGGGTGCCACAGTGCATAGATGAAGACACAGTCGGTGCTGTCGTCGGAAAAACCGTAATGAATTTGGTTGGAGTTCACAAAAACGCCTTTACCGGGAGACAGCTTGATAAGGTCACCGTTAATGTTATATGTCATGTGTCCTTTAAGCGGAACAATAATTTCAGTCTCGTCATGCCAATGATTAAACATGCAGAAATTAGGATGATCCGACAGCTTTTCTGTGCCGATAAAAACGAAGTAATCTTTAAAATTATAAGGAAGTATCTCTGAATTGTCCGAACGCATGGCTGGAAGTTTTCCCATATTACCACTCCTAAATAAAATATTTGTATCAGGGCAGTTCGATGATCGCGGATGAGCAGCGCTGAGCGATTGCCGGATTTTTGCCTGCAATAGAATTGGATAAGGAGAAATGGCGTGTAAAATATTTGTGTCGGTGTGTAAAATTGCAGTATTTAGCTCGAAATCATGAAAGATATTTGTATTTATTGACGAAATAGTGCAAGTAAACTACATGATTGCGTGATATAAATATAACAGACAAAGCAATTGACGTCAATGTTCAGCAGTTAACAAACAAATAAAATATTTATGGAGGAAAAACTAATGGCTATCACTCTCGAAGAACTCGCCAAGGAAGTTCAGAAGCTCAAAGACATTGAAGAGATAAAAGTTCTCAAGGCTCGCTACAGCGATATGTGCGACTCGAACCACGACTGGACTCAGATCAAAGACCTGTTTGCTCCCGACGCAAAGTGGATCGGCGATCCTACTCAGCCCTGGGGCGGCGGCAACAACCGCGAAGAGATCGAAAAGCTCTTCCAGTTCTATCAGACTCAGATGGACGGCGTACCAGGCGTCGGAGTCCTTGGTCACAACCCCATGGCACCTCAGATCACCGTTGCAGATGACGGCGTACACGCAACCGGCAAATGGCATATGTTCGGCGCTTTCCGTATGTTCGAAGGCCGCGCCGAGACCGGCAGCAAGAGCTTCCTCGAGCAGGGCAAGTACGAGGATGAATACGTCAAGATCGACGAAAACGGCAACCTCGACCCCAACGGCAAGTGGTTCATCAGCCAGCTTTCATTCTGGGATACGCTTTGCGCTTCTCCTCAGGACGGCTGGGACGATAAAGTCATTCAGTGGTAATTGCCGCGGTCTTGGGTTGACAGCAGCCCAATATATTAAGCAGACGCAGGAAACCGAGTAAACGAGTATAGGTGAGCCGATTTCCTGCGTCAATTTTAGCAGCATACTTTTAAGGAGTTTTACACATGTTAGACAGTTTGTTTAGCCCAATCACAATAAATAAAAGACAGCTCAAAAACCGCTGCATCGTGCCGGCAATGGTTATGAACCTCTGCGAAGAGGACGGAAGCTGCACTGAGCGGTTTGCTGCATATCATGAAGCAAAGGCAAAGGGCGGCTTTGCAATGATAATTACCGAGGACTTTGCGATAACAAACGTTGCGGGCAAAGGACATCAGTATATCGGCGGCCTTTGGAAAGATGAGCACATACCCGGATTTAAGGAGTACACCGATAGACTTCATAAATGGGGAGCACTGTCGATCGTTCAGCTTCACCATCCCGGACGCCAGATCGGCGTTATCGATAAAGATACTCCTTGGGCACCTTCGGCTATTCCGTGTCCGTTCAGCCCGGATATGATGCCTCATGAGATGACCGTTGCAGAAATAAAGCTGGTAGTTAAGCAGTTTGGACAGGCTGCGGCAAGAGCTAAGGCTGCCGGATTTGACGGATGCGAGCTTCATGGCGCCCACGGCTATCTCATTGAAGAATTCATGTCTCCCTACTCAAACAAGAGAACCGACGAATACGGCGGAGACCTTTGCAATCGTATGAGGTTTGCGCTCGAGATCATTCACGAAGTGCGCGAGCAGACAGGCCCCGACTTCATCATAGGCTACAAGCTGTCAAGCGACGAGTGGGTATCCGGCGGTCTTACCATTGAAGATACAAAGGCATATGTTCCGTTCCTTGAGGAGGCCGGAGTGGACTACTTCGGCGTTTCTGTCGGTGTTTACAGATCCGGCGATCAGATAATCCCCTCAATGTACACCGATCACGGCTGGATAGCCAACAATGCAAAAGAGGTCAAGTCGGTCGCAAGTGTTCCTGTTTATGCAATAGGCAGAATTAACGATACTCGTGTTGCAAATGCAATCATCAAATCCGGCAAGGCGGACATGGTGGCAATGGGCAGACAGTCTATTGCCGATCCCGAAACGCCAAACAAGGCTAAGGCCGGCTGTTTTACCGATATCAGAACCTGCGTCGGCTGCCTGCACGGCTGCGATGCAAACGTAAACCTCGAAAAGTCCGGAACGTGTGAGCTTAACCCGATAATCGGGCACGAATCCGAAGCGGAATACCAGACGGTTATGACCGACAGCCCGAAGAATGTCCTCGTTATAGGCGCAGGCCCTGCCGGCCTTGAAGCTGCCATAGGCGCAGCAAAGCGCGGACATCATGTAACGGTGTACGATAAAGACCGTTGGGCAGGCGGCAAATATCGCCTTGCATCAGTGCCTCCCTGCAAGGGCGAGCTGGGTGCATTTATTGTATGGCAGATGCATGAGCTTAAAAAACTCAATGTTCCCGTCATTCTGAACACGCCCGTTACCAAGGAGCTGGTAGACTCCGTTAAGCCCGATGTCGTGATTGCCGCAACCGGCACAACACCTGTTGTTCCCAAGAAGATCCCCGGCTACGACAAGGACATCGTTGTTCTCGGCACCGACGTACTTTCCGGTAAGGCAAACACGGGCCATAATGTCGTTGTTATCGGCGGCGGTCATGCCGGTGCAGAAACTGCAAACCACATCGCGTCTTACATGAAGAATGTCACCATCGTAGAGCTTCAGGAAGATATAGCGATGGACGAGGTAGATACTCCGCGCAACGGACTGCTTGCCGACCTGAAAAAGAACGGAGTGCGCATTTGCACGAGCACCGCTGTTCAGGAGATCAAAGACCACTCGGTTGTCGTTTCGGGCAAGGTCAATGAGGAGATTGAGTGCGATACCGTTGTTATCTCTATCGGACACACTCCTAATACTGCATTAGCCGATGAGCTTAAACAGGCCGGATATGATGTGAGAATCATAGGCGATGCGGTCAGTGTTGGCCTTGTCGGTCCTGCGGTTAGGGCTGGATATCTTACCGCCCGTCAGATATAATAATTATAAAGTCACTAAAGTCACTGCTTTTTGTGGGGAATGAAAATTTCCCCACAAAAATATGAGCTTCAATGTCAACAAATTATCAAATGACATTGAGCGAAATAAAGATAGGGGAAAACTTGATGAAAGAAAAAGTGACCCAAAAAAGTGCGATTTCATTCAAAGATAAACTCGCATGGGCGTCCTGCGACGGAATGGGAACGCTGCTTGCGTGGAATATCTTCGCAAGCTACCTTTCGTATTACTTCACCGATGTATGCGGCCTGGCTCTCGGCCTTGCCGGCAACATAATATTGATAGCCAGATCTTGCGATACGGTAACGGACTTCCTGATAGGCATAGCGATTGACAGGTGCCACTGGAAAAGCGGTAAGTACAGAGGCTGGCTTAAGATCGGCATTCTGCCTATGACGATAGGACTTCCGCTGATCTTTGCGCCATGGGAAAATGTCAGCATGACTTTCAGAATCATATGGATCATACTGTTTTTCGGCACCTACGGCTGCATATGGAACACGATCGTTTGCGCGCCGACCCATGCGCAGCTTGTAAACATGACCACAAGCGTTGAAGAGCGCAGCGAAATAATCGGCATCCGAGAAGTGTTTTTCAACGTTGGCATGTTCCTCGTTTCTGCGGCATTTCTCCCTCTTGTGAAAGCGTTCGGCAACGGCAGCGAAAGAACCGGCTTCTTCTGGGCTGCCGTAGTGTTTGCGATAATCGGCTTTCTCAGCATGGGCATTAACTACATAGTACAGAAAAAATACGAGCTTAATCCCGACGGAACTTCAAAGATCATTGAAGCTCAGGGCAAGGAAAAAACCGAAAAGCGCAATCTGATCGGAGAGCTCGGGCTTATCGCTAAGAACCGTCCCTGCATAATTATCCTCATAAGTGTGTTTCTGGCAAACACGCTTATGACCATAAAAAGTGCGATGATGGTCTACTCGTTCAAGTATTATTTTGACATGGAGAACTTCTATGCGATAGCAATGGGAGTGTTCACCGTTGCAACGATACTCGGTGCGCTGCTGATAAAATATTTTGTGCGCATTTTTAAAGACAGCAGCCGCGGATTTATATGTGTACTTATTCTGAGTATTGCTTTCAACACGGCGTTTTTCCTTATCTGCCGCACGATCGGCCCGGAGGCCGCCGCAAAATCCATGAGCTTCGGCGTGCTGTTCTTTATCTTTATTATCAGCGCTGTGTTCCAGGGTGCACATTACGGCTTTGCCAATCTGCTGGTACCCAATGTTATAGAATATGGCTTCTGGCTTACCGGCAAGCTTCAAACCGGCCTTATTTACGGCATATACGCTTTGGATATTTCCCTCGGTGCCGCGATCGGCGGAAAGCTGACGATGGTCGTTTTGGATGCGGCAGGCTTTATTCCTAACATAGTGCAGAGCTTTGCAACCAAAAACGGGATCCTGTTTGGAACCTTCATAATCCCGACGATCATGGCGGCAGGGCAGCTCATATTGCAATTTTTCTTTGGCCTTAGCGATAAAAAATATCAGAAATGCGTCGAGGAAAACGAAGCACGTGCTTTAGCGGATCAGGCTCAGTTAAACGAATAAATCTACCTTTTAGGAGAAAATTATGAAAAAAGCAATGTCTTTAATAGTTGTACTGCTTGCGTCGTTTACAGTATATATCTACTCATTTACGACGATAGTTCTCGGCGATATTTACACTGCGTTTCCCGGGCAGGACAGTGTTACCGTCCTCATAGCATCGCTTCCGGCGGTCGTTATGATGATATCGGCATTTGCATCGGCATTTCTGCTGGCTAAGTTCAACAGAAAGCTCCTTGTAATAATAAGCATGGTAATCGCGGTTGCTGCCGGCCTTGTTGTTGCATATGTTGAGATTCCTGTTGCAGGCATAGTGGCGTGCTCTGCGCTCATGGGCATTCCGGCAGGTGTTGTGGCGGCGGCGAATGCCTCGGTTCTTCCCAGTATTGCACCCGATTCACTCAAGGATAAAGTCATGGGCTTCCATCAGGCCGCACTTATGCTAGGACAGACTCTGTTTGCCCTTATTTGCGGATTCTTTGCAAGAGGCGGCAACTGGGCAGGCGGCTTTAAAACGGTCTATGTAATTATTCCGGTTATAATCCTTGTCATCCTTTTCTATCCCGACATCCCGGTTGAATCTGTTTCGGATGAAAAACAGGAAGAGAGCAAAAAGCTCGGAAATGAAGAGCACCACCGTATGCCGACATATGCAATACTCTTGCTTGGCACTTATTTTCTCGGATGCATATTCTGGAACGGTTGGTATCTCAACAATTCAGACTTCATAATCAACGAAGCACAGCTCGGCGATACTACACTTGTCGGCGGCGTGAACTCACTGTGCACGGCGGTCAGCATGATCGGCTGCGTTGCGGTATCGTTCTGGATGAAAGCGTTCAAGGGATGGTCGCTTCCGATTGCCCTGCTTATCGGCGGTATTTGCACATTCCTGCCTACCGTAATTCCCACAATACCCTGCTGCTACATTGCGGCAATTGGCTGCCAGCTCGGTATAATGATAGCGATATCTGCGCTGCAAACATACATAGGCCTCGGAGTCAAGGGTAAAAACCTTACCACTGCAATGAGCTTCCTCCAAGCGTTTGAAGGTTCGGGCGTTTTCCTGTGCGGATATGTTGTCCCGTTTATTGCCAGCGCGTTCGGCGAAAGTGCCCGTCATAATATGATGGTCGGTGCCGTTGCGACAATGCTTATCGGTCTTGCTACTTACACATTTATGCGTAAAGCACATAAGCAGATATTTGTCGAAGCAAAGTGAATGAAAATACACCCATGCAGTTTTTCAACATGGGTGTATAGAAAAAGACAGCTCTTCGGAGCTGCCTTTTTCGCGTCAAAGGTGGATTATACTATAATAACAACACTTTAAGACAATAACTCCCCCCCCGATCTAATGGGTACACAATACCCATGACCGGGGGGAGTTTTTATGACGAATTTGAGCTTTGACTGGCAGATATCCGAGAGCAGAATGCGTTATACGGGGCAGCATCATCTTATGAGTGACTTCGGCCGGAGGCTGTGGTATACTGTATTTGATCATGAGCGGTTATGATGCGGTCAACCGAAAAAACCCCAAATAGCACATCTCTTTGAAAGTAAGGACGATCAGATGAGTCAGAAAGATATAATGCATATTCTCGAAAGAGTCAGCAGCGGCGAGCTAAGCCCATCCGAGGCGGCGCTGGAGCTTAAAATGGAGCCGTTTCAGGATCTCGGCTTTGCGAAGATCGACCACCATCGCGAGCTGCGTCAGGGCATAGCGGAGGTCATCTACGGCGAGGGCAAGACCCCCGAGCAGATACTGAAAATCGTTGAAGCAATGCTCGAACGCGGACAGAAAACGGTGCTTATAACACGAATGTCGGCCAAAGCAGCCGAGCTTGTATCCTCAAAGCATGACCTTGACTACAGGGTCGATGCAAGGCTCGGAATAGTCGGCGTGATCCCGAAGCCGGACGGGGTCGGAACTGTCGTCGTTGCCACCGGCGGCACGACGGATATTCCCGTTGCCGAGGAGGCGGCCGTCACGGCCGAGATACTCGGCAATAAGGTCACGCGATTGTACGATGTCGGCGTTTCCGGCGTGCATCGCCTGCTGTCGCACATGCCGGAGATCATGACGGCGCGCGTTATCGTCGCCGTTGCCGGAATGGAGGGCGCGCTGCCGTCGGTAGTCGGCGGACTTGCAGATTGCCCGGTGATCGCCGTGCCGACGAGCGTGGGCTACGGAGCTTCATTCGGAGGCGTCGCGGCGCTGCTTAGCATGCTCAATTCCTGCGCAAGCGGCATGTCGGTAGTAAACATAGATAACGGATTCGGAGCAGGCTATCTTGCCAGCATGATAAACCACCTTGACTGATATGAATATTAACGAATTTTTCAACGAACACAAAAAAGCTGCGCTTGCCTTTTCGGGCGGCGCGGACTCGGCGTATCTGTTGTATGCCGCGGTGAAATGCGGCGCGGACATTGCTCCGTACTTTGTCAAATCTCAGTTCCAGCCGGAGTTTGAGCGCGAGGATGCACGCCGTCTCGCAGAACAGCTGGGAATTGAGCTGCACGAGATAAGCGTTGACGTTCTGCAATTTGACGACGTGACGGATAATCCGGCAGATCGCTGCTATTACTGCAAGAGGCATATCATGGGAGCTATACGCGCCGCTGCGGCAGCTGACGGCTACGATACGCTCATAGACGGCACGAATGCAAGCGACGACGGCGGCGACAGACCGGGGATGAAGGTACTCAAGGAGCAGAACGTCCTCTCGCCGCTGAGGCTTTGCGGAATAACGAAGAGCGAGGTTCGCGCCCGTTCGCGTGAGGCAGGATTGTTTACATGGAATAAGCCCGCTTACGCCTGCCTTGCAACGCGCGTTCCGACCGGAGAGAGGATAAGCGGCGAAAAGCTTGAGGCAGTGGAGAAAAGCGAGGAATATCTGTTTTCCCTCGGCTTTAGCGACTTCCGCGTGCGCCTGCGCGACGGCGGAGCGCTGCTGCAATTTACGGCAAAGCAGCAGGAAAAAGCTCAGTCTGAGCTTGAAAAAATTAAGGCCGAGCTTTCAAAATACTTCGGTGTTATAAAGCTTGACCCGAAAGCGAGGGCGGAGAGCCAATGAGAACGCTGTATATCGACTGCTCCATGGGCTGCGCCGGAGACATGCTCACGGCCGCGCTTCTGGAGCTGCATCCGGATAAGGACGATTTCCTGCGCCGCATGAATGCCGCACTCGGCGGAAAAGCCGTGCTTTCGGCATCGCCTGACAGTAAGTGCGGACTGCGCGGAACGCATGTGACGGTGCTCATAAACGGCGACGAGGAAGGCGAGGCGACGCGCCATCACCATGAGCACACGAGCATTACCGAGATCATGGCGTTTATAGATTCGGTACCGCTTGACGAAGCGATCCGGGAAAATGCAAAAAAGGTCTATTCCATCATTGCCGAGGCCGAAAGCCGTGTCCACGGACATCCGATGGAAAACGTGCATTTTCATGAGGTCGGCTCGCTTGATGCGCTGGCCGATGTGCTGAGCGTGTGCGCGCTCATGCATGAGCTTGCTCCGGAGCGGATACTTGCATCGGAGGTGAACGTAGGCTCTGGTACGGTGCGCTGCGCGCACGGCGTTCTTCCCGTTCCGGCACCGGCGACGGAGCTTATCCTGCGCGGCGTGCCGATATATTCGGGGCAGATAAGGTCCGAGCTGTGTACGCCTACGGGAGCTGCACTGCTGAAATTCTTTGTCTTGAAATTTGGGGCCATGCCGACTATGCAGGTCGAAAACGTCGGCTGCGGAACCGGCAAAAAGAACTTCGAGTGCGCAAACGTAGTCAGGGCGTTTATCGGCGAAACTGCAAACGACGGCGAGGAGATAATCGAGCTTGCCTGCAACCTTGACGATATGACGCCCGAGGAGCTTGCCTTTGCAATGGAGGAGCTTTTCTCACTCGGTGCATTAGATGTATACTTTACCAATATCGGTATGAAAAAAAGCAGACCCGGCGTTAAGCTTACATGCATGTGCCGGGAAAAGCAGCGAGAACGGATGCTTGAGTGCATATTTAAGCACACAACGACACTTGGCGTGAGAGAATATGCCTGCAAAAGATACGAGCTTGGCAGAAGCGAAAAAGCGGTGCGGACGCTGGACGGAGAGGTTCGCGTCAAAATATCGTCCGGCTACGGTGTTGTGCGCGAAAAGGCAGAGTATGAGGATCTCGCCGCCATTGCGCGCAAAAGCGGAAAAACCATCGCGCAGATAAGAAGCGAGGTTTTAAAAGCCGATAAGCAATAAGTCATATAAGTAACAACTCCCGAAAGCAAGCGCTTTCGGGAGTTGCCTATTGTTTATTCGGCAAACAGCTCGGAGTTTTCGGCCAGAAGATCGATTATGCGTCCCATCTCCTGCAGTGAGCTTACATAGCTGCGGCGCAGAGCGTCAAGGTCACGTAGGTCAACGCTGCTTGCAACGCAGGCAAAGGCGTAGTCTGTTTCTATAGCCATTGAAAGAGTGCTTCCGTTCAGGCAAAAGCCGAGAATCTGCCCGTCGATGCTTCGGCAAAATTCAAGTATCTTCGCGGTGAGCAGCGGAGTAAAAATGCTCTTAGCATACTGCTCATGCTCGGCTGCAACACAGAAGCAGCGGTCAAACTCTTCATTGCCGGTCGCGATGCCGCGAGGACTGTCCTCCGTGCGAGCGCCGACAAGCACGCTCTCGGCTGCCGGGTAGCGCATCTCAAGGCGCAAAACAATGCCTTTGAACACCATGTCGCGGCAGGTCTCCAAGCCGTCTTGCGGTGCGCCGCGCTCGTAGACATGGTTAAGGCGCACGTTTGCTGCTGAAAAGTGTACGCCGTTGTGCTCGCCCTCGTGGAAATTTTTCGTTTCGATCTCCTCCCACTGCCCGTCAAGCAGCCGGAGCGAGCGCACAAGCTTTTCGTCAATCAGCATCTGCGCCGTGTGCATATCCGGCCCGAAGGCATTTTCAAGCTCCGCGCGGAAGAAATCGCCCATTTGCTCCTGCATAAGAGCTTTCAGCTTTTTCTGAGCACCGCCGCCGAGAAACAGTGCGGCACACACACCGCCGAAAAACAGCACTGCCGTTAAGATCGATTTTAGCGCCATGTCATCCACGGCAAAAAACGAGATCACTCCGCCCAGAACGCCGACCAGTCCGATGATCGTCCAGATGCGCGCCTGCTTCTGATATTGCCCAAGCTTTTTCGAAAGCTCGGCCTCACTCATTTTTTCGTAATGCCTGTCATTCATAGCCCGACCCTCCGTCAGCAGATATCGAAATACAGGTTGCTGCGCGCGTCGAGCGTGACTATGTCCATAAGGCATGCTTCGGGAGAAATGCTGTCAAGCTGCATACGCTTTGCGCTGTCCTTGTAATTATCAGGCTGAGTCTCGGCGGCAAAAATAAGGCCGTCGTAGTCCTCGGGAAGATAGACAACGTAGCTTTTTGTCAGCACCGAAGCCCACTTATCGACATTGTTCTGCCAGTCGGTAGAATACGCAAACTCTATCTCATAGGTTTTGCCGTTTGCGCTGACAGTATGCAGATAGTAATTATCTCCGCGCTCACTGTCACCGTATGAGGACGCGGCTGTGAGCCACATGCCGGTGTATTCGTCATATAGCTCGCTGTCGGTGTTCGTTATGTAATCGTCGCTGAAGCTGCCGACGGAATCCTTCGGAACATAGCACACGGCATCAAACTCCAGCTCGCGTATGCCGTCATGAGTCTGGTCGGAGATCATTTTGACCTCCCAGTAGCAGTCACCGACGGTGTAGCCGTCGCCAAGGTTTGCGTAGCTGCAAATGCCGCTCTCCAGCAGATAGCTGCCGTTGTCGACAGCGGCGTTAGCATAGAGATCATTATCTTCAAAGTATGAGCCGCCGGCAATCGACACGGATGAAAGATCTTCGCTGAAAACATAGCGCTCGTCGGGATCCCATATCCATACAAGCTCCGTACTGTCTCCGTTTTCATGTTCAAAGCGGATGTAGACATCGCTTTCGCCGTCGGCGCTGAGGTCGTCGAAGGATATGGAAGTGAATGCGTCCTTCGCGTCGGGTATTGCCACGGGAAACGACACGCTGTCAAACAATATTTGCTCTGCCTCATCCCTATAGAATGCGGCGCTTTCGGAGCTTATGGTCACGAGAACATCCACGCTGTCACCGTCGTGCGTGATGGTTCCGCTGCCGACAACTATACCGGTAGTACGCCAGTCGCCGCCTGCCTCCGGGTCATCCGAGCTGCTGCAGGCTGCAAGGCTAAGGCACATGAGCAGCGCCAAAAGCGCGGTAAGGAGCTTTTTAGAGCCGGTCATATTTCACCCTCACTCCACTCGCACAGATCCGATCGTATATAGCTGTCGCTATTCGCGCCCCACGAGAACGCTTCCTTTTCAAAGGACATGTTAATATCGTAGGTTACATCGGAATACTGACGGGAATGGGCATAGTATTGCTCCTCAATACCGGGATCCTGCTCAATATATCCGTAGTCTGTCATTTCAAACGTACCGTCGCCCTCGCCCTCGAACAGCTCCCATTCGCCGTTTTCATCGATAGATATGTAGCTGGTGGAGTAGGGAGAGCCGTTGAGACACCATGTGTTTGCAATGTCGGCAAAATATCCGTCGGTCCTAGGAGCGGGAGTGTCCATGACGAAAGTGCCGAAGGACTCGAGCGTCATGCCGTCGGTGCCGCCGCTGACCTGGTAGGCCTTGCCGTCATTTTCGTTGAAGAAATAGATGTAGGCGTATTCCGGAACGTTCTGCGCGTTGCCTGCGGCTACTATGTCGTAGCCCTTGTACAGGGTGAAGTACAGGCCGCTGTCAATGGCTTCGACCTCAAGCGCATCGCATACGTCGCTGTCGGAAGCGGCCCATATGCCGAGGTATTCGTTGTAGCTGCTGTCATACGAAGCCGCCGAGTCGTAAGCTGCGTCCTCTATGACTGCCGGTGCTCTGTAGTCATCGTCGCTGCCGCCGCCGTCGCCGCATGCGGCAAGGCTAAGGCACATAAGCAGCGCCATGATAAGCGCCAAGTGCTTGCTGTTACTTTTCATTTCGTTCGCTCCTTTTAAATGTTAACGTTCTCTTTTACTGCTCCGCCATGGATAAGATCTCGTCGTGGCTCAGCTCCACGTTCCCGAAGCGGATGAAAATGCCGTTTGTCATGGCGCTGTTCCACACCTCTGGGTTTGCCAGCGGACGGAAGCGGAGCTTGTCCAGATATCGGCTCATGTCCAGAAGCAGACGGCTGCCGGTCACAAAATCAACCTGCAAAACATGGCCTTTGAGCGGCGTTACGGCTGATATATATTTCCGGGTCAAATGCTCGCCCTCCTTTCTGCTCACAAAAAGACGAAAAAAGTCCACCGTACTGCTATTGTACGGCGGACACTGAAAAATAACCATTCACCAAAGGTTAGAAGTTTTGCTGCATAAGCTCCGAAAGCTGCTTTCTTTTTGTTCTCGTATCGCCCTGTATGCCGAGCTTTGAGTATATCTGCTTCATATATTGCTTGACGCTGCCCTCGGACAGAAACAGCTTTTCGGCGATCTCGCGGTTGCTCAGCCGACTGAGCGTGAGAGACGCGATCTCGTATTCGCGATCTGTCAGCGCGGCAAACTCTGCCGGGCGAGAGCCTGCGTCCGGCGCGGCTTTTTTGCGAGCCGACATAGCCTCACCGAGCCGCACGATGCTGCCGATAAGCTCCGGCTGACCGGAGCAATACTGTAAGGTTGGCTTAATATAAGCGTAATTTTCAACAAACGGGATCATTATCCCGTCGGGCGCAGCGTCCTTAAGTGCCTGATCGAGAAGACGGAATGCCTCGGCGCGCTTGCCGAGCGCCTCATACGCTGCGGCGGTCTGGAGCCTGACATGCAGCGCGACCAATGCATAGTGCATCGCCTCGCAGACAGCAAGCTGCCCCTCGCTGCGGCCTATGACCTTCGCGTATGCGCCCTGGGCGAGCAGCACCTGATTTTCGATCATCTCCGCCATGGGCTTACCCGGTGCGAGAATGCTTATCGACGAGAGCCTGTGCGCGGAAAAAACCTCCGGGATGCGCTCTGTTTTGCCAAGCAGCGCGTGATAGTAGGCGCTTGCCGCGTCAAGAATATTGAGCCACGCGGCGTTATGCTGCCGCAGAAGCTGCTCCCGCCTCTGCTGAAAGCTGTATCTTGTTTCGACAGGCGCACACAACGAAAGCCTCCATGCGAGAAAATCGCAGCAGAGCGCCATGTTCTCCTGCCCGTTGCCCTCTATCCGGGCGTAAGCGCTTTCAAGCTCGATGTGCGCGTCGGTAAAGCGCCCCTGCGCAAAGGCGGCCTCGGCGCGCATGATCTTTTCCGCGCCCTGACCGTGCCCGTCGGTTATCTTGTAGTAATGCGGCATGCACTCGTCCATGTCGGCAAGCTCGCTTTGCATTTTGCCCGGAGCGCGGTGGAACATCATAAGCACCGACGGAGAGCCGAAGGTCCAGCCGCCGCTTTTGTGTATGCTGATCGCAATGCGCGACATTTGCGCGCTGGCGCTGCGGTGCAGGTGGCTCATTGCGCTTATGTCGTTGTAGCTTAAAAAGCTCATTATAAGGTCGCACTCGCCCAGAAGATTTCCGCGCTCGGCCTCGCTCAGCTCGCCGTTATCGTCAATTGCCGAAAGCAGCAGCGCTTTAAGCTCCAGCATCTTCGGTATCTGCCGCCAGTTGAACATGCTGCGCATCAGCACGAGTATCGACAGCGGATGAGCCTTGAGAACGTCAACGGGGCACTCTTCAATGCCGGACAGCACGCGCTGCGGATCGAGCGATGCAAGCAGAATACCGGCATCTTTCTGCACAACGCGCAGCAGTGCGTCGAAGTCTCCGCATTTTCTGTAAGACGACATGGCGTGCAGATACTGCCGCCGGCTTTCGTACCATGAGCCGAAGCGATGCCAATAAAGCTCCTTCTTTTGCTTTGGCAGCAGTAAGAACGTTCGTTCGGCGCACTCCTTCATCATATGATGGAAGCGATATGTCACGCCGTCCGGCAGGCATTTTACAAATGCGTTCTGCGCCGTGAGCAAGTCAAGAAGCTCCTGAGCATCGCTGTCGCCTGTAACAAATCGCGCCATCTCGGCAGTGAACTCGTCGGCATGACCCATCACCGCCAAAAGCTCGCGCTGCTTCTTAGGCAGAGGATCTATCATGGCGGCAATAAACATGGAGTATATGTCCGAATCGCAGTCGGGCAGCGAGCCTCGCTCGGAGAGTGTGCGCAGATTGAGGTACACGGCGGAAAACCACCCCTCGCTGGAATACAGCAGGCTTTCGATCTGCTCATCGGAAAGCTCGGTGCCGCAGCGATGTGCGTAAACGGCAAGCTCCGTGTGGTTTAAGCGAAGCTGCTCGACGCCTATCTGATAGACTCGGCTTCCGAGCCGCACGATCTCGGCGGCCGGCAGGAAGCGGTCGCGGCTTGCTACGATCAGATGCACGTTTTCCGGCAAACGGTTTGCAAGCGTGCACAGAAACGCGCAGGCGCGATCATCCGTGAGCAGGTGAAAATCGTCGATGAAAATATAGCACGGAGTTTTGCCTGCAAGCTCGTGGTATAAGCCGTCAGCCAAAATGCCGCCGCCGACGGCGTCCGTCGGGCAGGCGTAATCGCGCAGAAAATCAAGCCCGGCGCGGGCAAACGCGTCCTGAACGCTTTTCCAGAAGATCATGAGGTTGCCGGAATACACGCTTATACGGATGATCCGAACCGCCTCGGCCTTTGCGCGCTGCTCAAGAAACCAGCTGACGGCCGTGGTTTTGCCGTAGCCCATCGGCGCGACCACCGTTGTCATGCGGCAGCGCGATATGGGCCGCAGGCTCTCCTGCAAGCGCTCGGATATGTAGATCGTGTTTAAGCTCCACTTTTGCTTCGGCATGGCAAACTCCTTTGTGTCAATGCCAAATATTATATAGGAATGCGCGCCGCAGCGCAAGCAAAGTGAGGGCTTTTGACTGTTCAAAGGCGCACTTTTGTGTTATAATGCTTTGAAACACCGAAAAAAGGAGGGGTTTAATGGACAGAAAACGGGATCTTGAGATCGCACAGAGCTGCCGCATGAGCCCTATTGAGGATATAGCCGGAAAAATCGGCATAGGCGAGCAGTGGCTTGAGTGCTACGGAAAATATAAGGCCAAGGTCGATCTCGGCTATCTTGGCGATAACAAAAATGCCGACGGCAAGCTCATCCTTGTTACGGCCATAACGCCGACACCGGCAGGCGAGGGCAAGACCACGACTGCCATCGGTCTTGCCGATGGCTTGCGTAAGATCGGCAAAAACGCGGCTGCGGCGTTGCGCGAGCCGTCGCTTGGCCCCGTGTTCGGAATAAAGGGCGGCGCCTGCGGCGGAGGCTATGCGCAGATAGTTCCTATGGAGGATATAAATCTTCACTTCACCGGCGATATCCACGCCATCGGCGCGGCGAACAATCTGCTGGCCGCGATGATAGATAACCACATCATGCACGGAAACGCACTCGGCATTGACACGAAAAGAATTACCTGGCGCAGATGCGTCGATATGAACGACCGGCAGCTCAGGTATATCCGCGACGGCCTTGGCGGAGAAAAGGACGGGGTCGAGCGCGACGACGGCTTTGACATCACCGTTGCGAGCGAAATTATGGCGATACTCTGCCTTGCCGAGTCTGCTGCCGACCTTAAAGCGCGCCTTGCGCGCATCGTCATCGGATACGATACTCAAAATCGCCCGGTGACGTGCAGCAGGCTCAAGGCACAGGGAGCTATGGCGGCGCTTCTGAAGGACGCCATAAAGCCCAACCTTGTGCAGACTCTCGAGGGAACTCCGGCGTTTGTCCACGGCGGCCCGTTTGCGAATATCGCCCACGGCTGCAACTCGGTGCTTGCAACGCGCATGGCGCTGAAGGCCGCCGATTATGCCGTAACGGAGGCCGGCTTCGGCGCAGACCTCGGCGCGGAAAAATTCCTTGATATTAAATGCAGAGCATCGGGCCTGCGCCCGGCTGCGGTGGTAGTCGTCGCGACGGTCAGAGCGCTGAAAATGCACGGCGGACTGGATAAGTCGCAGCTTGACGCAGAGGATCTCACGGCGCTAGAGCGGGGAATACCAAATCTCCTGCGCCATGTCCGCAATATCAAAAACGTGTATCATCTGCCGTGCGTCGTTGCGCTCAACCGCTTCCCGACGGATACCGAGGCAGAGCTTAAGCTCGTCGAGGAAAAGTGCGCGCAGCTTGACACGAGCATTGTCCTCTCGGACGTGTGGGCGCACGGCGGCGAGGGCGGAAAAGAGCTTGCCGAGGCGGTCGTTCGCCTCTGCGAGGAGGATAACTCCGGCTTTGGCTTCTGCTATGAGGATGAGCTTGGCATTGAAGATAAGATCAGCGCCGTCGTCAGGAAAATTTACGGCGGCAGAGGAGCCGTCCTTTTGCCGGAAGCAAAAAAACAGGCAGAGCACCTTACTGCACTTGGCTTCGGCAAACTGCCCGTGTGCATAGCAAAAACGCAAAGCAGCTTTTCCGACGATGCGAAAAAGCTCGGCGCGCCGGAGGACTTCACCGTGACCGTTCGGCAGATAAAGGTCAGCGCCGGAGCGGGGTTTACGGTCGCGCTTGCAGGCAATATTATGACCATGCCTGGCCTGCCGAGCGTACCGGCGGCCGAGGGCATAGATATCGACGATAACGGAAGGATAACGGGACTTTTCTGATGGACTTTAGCAGAATGCTCGGCTATACCGAGGCGCTGAGCAAAAATAACGACAGAACGTGGTTTCATGATAACCACAGGCAGTACGAGCAGGCACAGGAGGATTTCCTCATGGTGCTGGACGTGATGAAGTTTGTTCTCGCAAAGGACGCGCCGCAGATCGGCGACGAGCTTTTGTTTGAAAATCCGAAGAACTTCATGTACCGCATACCGCGCGACATGCGCTACAGCAAAAACAAAACGCCGTATAATCCGGCGTTCAGGGCGTATTTATCGCCGCACAAAAAGGACTTTCTGCCGCTTTCGTACTATATCCACATAAGTCATGAGCGCTGCATCCTTGAAACCGGCGCGTGGCCGTGGGAGACAAAGCAGCTGAGCCGACTGCGCGAGTATATAGCCTATAACTACGAGGAGCTTGACGCGATATGCGCCGAAAACGGCCTCATGGTTTTCGGCGAGCAGCTCAAGCGCACGCCGCGCGGCTATGAGCCCGACCACCCGGCGGCGGATTGGCTCAGGTATAAATTCTGGCTCACCGAATACAGCTTTACGCCCGATGATCTGCGCGACCTTGACGTATTCGCGGAAGCGGCCGGAGCCGCCGTGCGGAGATCTGAACCGTTCAGGCAGTTTCTCATGGGCGCGTTTGATGACAGAATTTACGATGAATAACGAAAAACCGGCATTCATTTGAATGCCGGTTTAATGTTATGTAAACCTATATCATAAACACGTCTCCGTGCTTATACGGGCTGCCGTGGCTTGCCGTTGCCCATGCCTCGAATGCGGCCTTATCGCGCACGACCATGCCGGAAAGCCGGTCGATGCCAAGCGCTTTAAGCTCCGGACACAGCGGAGTTGTAGGCCCGATGATTATGCTAACTGCGTTTTTTGAAAGCTCCAGCAGCCGGGGAAGAGTTTTGTTTATCGCGGCGCTCGCCGTCATGATAACGATATCGCTTTCGGGAAGAATATACTCGCAGGCCGAATCCGGATAGTCGCCCGGCTTGGGGTCACGCTCGATTATGTAAACCTCGCTTGCGCCCTTGAGCGCGTCGGGCTGAAGCACGAGGTGCCCGATGAGGGCGACTTTTTTGCCCTCGGTGGAAAAGCCCTGGGTGCAGCTTTTGTCAAAGCCGCAGCGCGCACTAAGCTTATCCAGGCGCTCTTCGGTGTTGTAAAATGCGTTTATCACAGCCATCGCCTCGGACGCCTCGAGAAGGTTCCACGATCGCACGGCCTCCGCCGCCTTGCGCGCGGTGAGACCCTCAAGCGTCGGGAACATGCGCTCGCGGCTTTGCAGCTTATCGTGCAGCGCAATGCCGTATCGACCGTCGCTCAGCTCGGCGGCGATCCACGATCTTGTGTGAATTATACGCGAAACATATATCTCGGCGGAAATTCCGCTGATTAAAATATCATAGTAATCCATATTCAGCCCTCCACAGCCATTATATCACCGCTTGCGCCGGTATAGCAAGTGATGCTATAATTATAATGTGACGGAGGTAAGATAAATGATATTTGACACCCATGCGCATTACGACAGCGGCGCGTTCAACGCCGACCGCTTTGACATACTCGCGTCCATGCCGGAGAAAAACGTCGGTCTGATCGTCGATCCGGGCTGCGACCTTGAAAGCAGCCGCGCCGCGATAGCTCTTGCGGAAAAATACGACTTTGTGTACGCCGCCGTCGGCTGGCACCCGGAGGATATGGATAAGCTTACCGACGAGGGCTTTGACGAAATGATAAAGCTCATGCACCACCCGAAATGTGTTGCCGTCGGCGAGATAGGGCTTGATTACTATTGGGATGCCGAGCATAAGGACGAGCAGAAAGCGCTGTTTATCCGCCAGATCGAGCTTGCACTTGAGCTTGATAAGCCCGTCATCGTCCACGACCGTGAGGCGCACGGCGACAGCTTTGATATCGTCAGCCGCTATCCCGAACTGAGAGGCGTGTTCCACTGCTATTCCGGAAGTGCGGAGATGGCCGCCGAGCTTTTAAAGCGCGGCTGGTATCTCGGCTTTGACGGGCCGATAACCTATAAAAACGCGCGCAAGGCGCTTGAGGTGCTCCAAATGTGTCCGCTCGAGCGCATGGTCATCGAGACCGACAGCCCGTATCTCACGCCGGTTCCGAACCGCGGCAAGCGCAACGATTCGTCGAACCTGAAATATGTTATCGACAAAATTGCCGAGGTCAAGGGCGTGAGCGCATCCGAGGTCGAGCGAGCCACGTTTGAAAACGGCAAAAAGCTTTACGGTATGGAGGATATGTGATGTACGAGCCAAAGATAATACTGAGCGGCGCGCCGAACGCGCGCGACCTCGGTGGAATCGAAACAAAGGACGGCAGAACACTCAAATACGGCCGGCTTATCCGCAGCGGAATGCTCTCTCGCCTTGACGATAACGATATTGCATATCTCAAAAACGCCGGACTGCGCACCGTTGTTGACTTTAGAACCGCAGCCGAGCGCATGCAGAAGCCGGATAGACTGCCCGAAGGCACAGAGTACATAATCTGCCCGATACTTGAAGATAAAGCCGAGGGCATAACTCGCGATAAGCCCGAGACCGAGGACGAGGAGGCGCAGCGCACGGTGAAAATGGCGCAGAGGCTCATGGCGCGCGACCCGAACGGCGCCGTGCAGATGCGCTCGCTTTATCCGATAATGGTCTCGGTCGAGCACTCGGTGCAGCATTACAGGAAATTCTTTGAGATACTCCTGCGCCATGAGGAAGGCGCGCTGCTGTATCACTGCACCATGGGTAAGGACAGGGTAGGCACGGCAACGGCGCTGATCCTCTCGGCTCTCGGCGTGCCGCGCGAGACGATCTATGCCGACTATCTTATAACGCGCGACCGCTGTGCTCCGGGAACGGAGAAGCTCGTCAATAACTGCAAAAGATACACCGACGATGCCAAAACGCTGAAGTTTATCCGCATGATAGATACCGTGCAGGAGGATTTCCTCGACGCGGCCTTGGATACGATAGATGAGCTTCACGGCGGCATGGAGAGCTTTCTGCGCGATCAGATGTCGCTTGACGATGAAAAACTCAAACGCCTCGAGGAGCTGTATCTGGAGTGAATGATGAAAAACCGGCGCAGGCCTTTGCCTGCGCCGGGTCAGTCTTCGAGAAATTCGGAATAGCAGTCGAGCGTCAGACAGCCGGAGAGCTGCGTGAGCAGGCACTGCATATCGGAGCTGTTGTATTCGTTATCCGGCGCGGAAAGGTTTTTTCCTGCCGGTATGTCATATGAGAGCATTGCTCGCACACATGTGCCCCTGCCCTCGCCGCGGCTTTCGATGATAAGCGCACCATTGTGCAACTGCGCGATGCTCTTGGCAACGGCAAGACCTATGCCGCTTCCTGCCGGGCGCGAAAGGCTGTCGCGCTGCTTGTATTTTCCGAAAACGGTGGACAGCTCATCGGGAGGGATGCCCGCGCCGTTATCGTCAACGCAGACTATAAGGTTTTTGTCCGTCCTCAGCAGCGAGACGGCGATCCTGCCGCCGCGGCTGCAGCTTGCTATGCCGTTTGACAGAAGGTTGAGCACCAGCTGACTGATAAGTGCCCGGTCTGCGACAAGGCGAACATGTTCCTCGGCGCTGAACGTTATGCTTATATTCTGCTTCTGCGTGAGAAGGTTCACGGTGTCGATCATATTCCTGAAGAGTTCGGTCATGTCGATCGGCTCGGGGCGGAAGGGAAGTGAGCCTTCCTCAATGCCGGAGAGCGTGCCGAGATTGTCCAAAGCGCGCTTTATGCGGTAATAGTTGCGGTTGAGAGTACTGACATATTCGCTGAGCTTGTCGTTTGCAACGTCCTCGGCGATAACGGATATGCACGATGCGGAAAATTTTATGTTCGACATGCACGAGCGCAGCGTGTCAAAAACGCTGTCGCTGGGTGAGGAGGGGAAACCGTCGCAGCTTATGACGTGGATGCGGTATCCGTTTGCCGAGCTTACCTTAACGGTGCAGCTTTTTGAGCCTAAGAGCGCCGTCGTAACAAAGTTGTCGGCCTGGTTATTTGAAATGTGCGAGGGCATGAGCATATCCACGGGCTTTGACGTGAAGTCGGAGCCGGCAAGGCTGACTGCGGCAGGATTCATATACACTATTTTTCCGCGGCGCGACACCGCGACGGCTGTTTCGAGCATAGAGAATGCGGCGGACAAAAGTACGGAATCCGACATTTATCTTCACCTCGTAAGTTTTTTCGGTACTATTCTATCAAAAACAAGCAAAATATACAATAGGCGGCCTCAAAAGGGCGATTTTTTAACGGATATTTGGCTGTATCGAAATATTGATTTTTGAGCATAGTATATGTTACAATTATGGCAATACAGCAAGTAATGTTTTCCGCGCTGAAATTAATTTAATGGAGGAACATAAAAAATGATCAAAGTTGCTATCAATGGTTTTGGCCGCATCGGCCGTCTGGCATTCAGAGCCGGCATCGTCGCTGACGATATCGAGATCGTTGCCATCAATGCTCCCGACAAGACCCCTGCTCAGCTGGCGTACACCGTTAAGTACGACTCCGTGCATGGCCGCTTCCAGGGAACCGTTGAGTATGACGATAATTCCATAACCGTAAATGGCAAGCGCGTCGCCGTCGTCGGCAACCGCAACCCGGCAGAGCTGCCCTGGGGCGAGATGGGCGTTGAGTACGTTCTCGAATGCACCGGCGCATTCCTCACCACTGAGAAGGCACAGGCTCACCTTGACGCAGGCGCACAGGTCGTCGTCCTGTCCGGCCCGTCCAAGGACGATACCCCGATGTTCGTCTGCGGCGTAAACCTCGATAAGTACACCCCCGACATCAAGGTCGTTTCCAATGCATCCTGCACCACCAACTGCCTTGCACCTCTTGCTAAGGTCATCAACGACAACTTCGGCATCGTCGAAGGCCTCATGACCACCGTCCATGCAGACACTGCAACTCAGGAAGTTGTTGACGGCTTCTCCAAGAAAAACTGGCGTCTCGGCCGCGGTGTTCACGGCAATATCATCCCCACCAGCACCGGCGCTGCAAAGGCTGTCGGCAAGGTCATCCCCGAGCTTAAGGGCAAGCTGACCGGTACCTCCATGCGTATCCCCAGCGCTGACGTTTCCATCGTTGACCTGACCTGCCGCCTCGAGAAGGGCGCAAGCTACGACGAGATCTGCGCAGCGGTCAAGGCAGCAAGCGAAGGCCCGATGAAGGGTGTTATCGAGTACTGCGAGGACGAGGTCGTTTCCTCCGACTTCATCACCGATCCTCACACCAGCATCTTCGACGCAAAGGCCGGCCTGGCTCTCAACGACAACTTCGTAAAGCTCATGGCATGGTACGATAACGAGTGGGGCTTCTCTTGCAAGATGCTCGACCTCACCCGCCACATCGACAAGGTTCGCAAGGCATAATTTTTGCCGAAAAACCGCCGATCCGCATGAAATCCGAACGGTTTCGGAACTTTTAAGCTAAGTACGAAAACTGTTACCGGGTACGATAACGATCGGCTGATACGAAAACTATTAAAAATGGCCTCTTTTTGCTTGATAGTTTCAGGCAGAAAGAGGTCATTATGTTTTTATCGGATTTAGTGGACGAATTTCTGTTTGACTGCAAGGTCAGAGCCCTGTCGGAGCTTACAGTGAACAATTACAGAAAGCAGCTGAAAAAGTTTCTTCTCTATCTGGGAACTGCCCATGGCGTTACTGCATTAGAGCAAATGAGACCCGCTCTTATAAAACAGTATATCAGTTTTCTGCAAGGATGCAGCCTAAAGCCTGCGTATATAAACGACCTGCTCAAGGCTGTGAAATGCTTGTGCAGATATGCTTTTGACGAAGGCTACACCGAAGGTCTCATCACCGAGAGAATCAAAAATGTGAAGCAGAAGAAAGTGCTCATACACACATTTTCGAATAAAGAGATTGCAGGGATGATTAAGTACTACAGTGGGAACAACTACCTTGATGTTAGAAATAAGCTGATAATTATGATCCTCTTCGACACGGGGATCAGGGTTAGCGAGCTCACGCATATGATGCCGGAACAAGTCAAAGAAGGCTATTTTATTATTTTCGGAAAAGGCGGAAAAGAGCGGCTTGTTCCGCAGAATGCGTCAGTTGCGAAAATGCTCATCCGCTATCGCTCATGCCGTGAACGGTATTTTTTGGCACGTGATGCGCAAGATTATCTCTTCCTAAGTAAAAACGGGAAATACTTCACGCCGGAAGCAATCAATAAGATGCTTAAAAAAGCAGCTAGTGACATTGGGGTCAGCTCATCCATACGGGTTTCACCGCACACCTGCCGACATACATTTGCTCATCAGCAGCTCAAAAATGGGCTTGACTTGTATAGCCTCAGCAGACTGCTCGGACACGAAAATGTTTCTATCACCCAGAGATACCTTGAAGGCATCGAGGATACGCAAATTCTTAATGCCTCACGAAAGACGGGGGTAATAAGCAATCTATAACGCTATCGGTGACATGCGGTGTACGCAGGAATCCCATCATCAAAATAGCAGGGACAAAAAGCGTCAGGTATATGGTATACGCCGACCAAAGCCACAGGCAAGAAGCTAGTACCCAAACCAGCGGAGAGGGCAGGAATATTATAGCTTGCCCTCTTCAAAATATCAAGACAGGAGATATAGATGAAGGAGCTTACAAGTTATAACAGAGTCGCAGGTTATCTAAACAAGGTGTTTGACCTGCTGAACTACAGATTTTTTGAAGGTGTACTTTCAAGGCCGACCATAACAATTCAGAGCACGCCCAAAGCCTATGGACATTTTACTTTAAGCGAGGATACATGGGTGTCAAAGTTTGGAGGAACACATGAAATTAATATCGGAGCAGGTACACTTTCACGGCCTGTTGAGAGCATATGTGCAACGATGTTGCATGAGATGGTGCACCACTATAAAAACGGCATCCAAGATACGAGCCGCGGAGGTACATACCACAACAAGCGTTTTAAGATTGAAGCTGAAGCACGAGGTCTTAATGTTCAGCACAGTGAAAAATACGGCTGGTCTCACACAAGCCCAGCAGACGAGCTGCTTGACTTTGTTCTTATGAACGGGCTCACTGATATACTGCTCAACCGTAACGAGCTTACGAGCTTTCGGATAACCGGTACAGGTACTCACAGTGGAACATTTACAGCCCCACCTCGGAAGATGTCAAGCACCCGAAAATATATCTGCCCTTGCTGCGGTATGTCGGTCAGAGCAACACGCACTGTCAGGATTGCTTGCATGGATTGCGACGAACAGATGATTGAAGTGTAGTTTTCAAAGGGGGGTGAAAAATTATCTGGTATCTATTAGAGGTGCGTTTTTATCCCCCACAGACTCATAACTTAACACTTTCGGTACAGTTTACATCGGGACGGAGCTTCAACGCTTCGCCCCGTGTCATAACATAGGTGTCAAAATAGGAGATAAAAATGATATACGGATACGCACGAGTCAGCACCATAGCACAGTGCAAAAACGGCAACAGCCTTGAAGAGCAGAGCGAGGCTTTGACGTCTTACGGGTGCAATGAAATAATCACCGAAACCTACACAGGAAAAACCACAGAACGCCCACAATTTAATGAGTTTTTGAAGCGACTGCATTCGGGCGACACTTTAGTCGTCACGAAGCTCGACAGGTTTGCAAGGACGGTTATAGAAGGCGTTTTGACGGTCAGAACGCTATTTGAACGCGGAGTAAAGGTTCATATTCTTAACATCGGTCTTATTGAGAACACGCTGACGGGAAACCTCATACTCACCGTGTTTCTCGCTTTTGCCGAGTTTGAGCGTGGAATGATAATTGAACGCACACAAGCCGGAAAAGCCGTGGCTCGAACACAGCCGGGTTATCACGAGGGCAGGCCTAAAAAATATACTCCCGCTCAGATAAATCATGCACTGGAGCTGCTCAACAGTGGCAGCTCATACCGCCAAGTCGAGGCAATGACAGGGATAAGCAAGAGTACATTGATCAGAGCGAGGCGGAATTAATCCGCCGCGCTTTGGGTTCTCCTTGTGCTGTGTTAAAGAGTGCTAAACCTCTAAATCTCTAAGAGTTCATCTCGCTCGCCGAGCAGACTATCAGCCGTTACACCTAACGCATCGGCTATTGCCTTGAGCTCAATGTCCGTAGCTATCCGTTGCTGTCCCTCGAGTTTGGACAGACTGCTCGGATTCATATCCACGCCTCGCAATTGAAGCATCTCTACCAAAGTGCGCTGCTTCATTCCCCGCTCCTTTCGCAGCTGTTCAATTTTTGCTCCGCATATGTTTTTTGTACCGTATGGTTGTTTGCGCGGCTTCATGTTCTCACGTCCAATTTTAATTCTTTTTGAGAATTATAATGGCTAAAACACTTGAAATAATTCCGTATTAGAATTATAATTAAATTATCTTGCAGAAATAGGAGATAGAGAGCATGAAAACAACCAAACTTATCCTTGGCATTCTCAGCGGCGTATTTTTCGTAGTGATTGCATTGCAATCGTGTGTCACATCGGTCGGCGATGCGCTTGCCGATAACGGCGGCACAGGCGGTATCGGAGGTATTATGCTGTCGTTTTGCCTGCTGATCGGAGGCGTGGTAGGCGCAGCAGCCCGAAACAGCAGAGCAGGTTCGATAGTTGCCGCCGTATTTTACCTCTTGGGAGCATTCTTCGGCTTTATCACCGGCGGGTATGCCGACCTGCAATTGTGGTCAGGTCTCTGCGCAGCTTTCGGCGTTTTCTTCATAATCAGCGCAATTGTTATGAAGAAGCAGAGCAAAGCAGCGGGCAAGAATGTGAAAGGTGAATAGACTATGGAAGAGAATAAAAATTCGCCAACAACATGTCCCAAATGCGGCGAGACGCTTAATGACGGTCAACGCTTTTGTCCGAGCTGCGGCGTCGATATCGACGCATACAAAAACAGAATCTGCGCAAAGTGCGGTGCGGCAATAGCCGACGGGCAGGCGTTTTGTACCGAATGCGGAGCCAAGTACCTCAACCCGAACAGTAAGGCTGCAAAAGCGAAAAAGATAGGTAAGAAAATTCTCATAGGGCTGCTTATAGTCTTGGGACTGTTCATTGCGCTTATCGTGGTTGCACTTTGCACTGCCGATACCCATCATCACGATTGGGCAGCCGCAACATGCACCGAATCCAAGACCTGCACCGAATGCGGCGAGACGGAGGGCGAGCCGTTGGGACATACGCCCGGCGACTGGGAACTTGATGACCCCAATTACGTGACGGCAACCGTGTGGATGCGCAAAAGATGTACGACCTGTGGTGCGTCACTTGACTCCAAGCTCAAAAAGTTTACTACCCTTTGCGAGAACGGTGAGCTTCTCCTGACTCCGGATGAGTTTACGCAGCGTTACGGCAAGCTGCTTGAATACTGCTTCTCCGAGTACGGCACTCAGCTCATTTCCGCCGACAGTGAATCTCTGGGCTGTGTTATCACCAAAAACAAGACTACGCATATCGGCACGGTTCTTTTCAACGATTCTGACGACAAAGCAATAAGCAATAAGGATGGACACGGAATAGCCAACATGATGGTCGGCTTTAAATCTACCGAAAAAACTGAAATTGCAAAAGCCACAGTTGCACTCGTCATGACGCTTGATCCTTCGCTTGAGTTTGATGATGCAAAAAGCGTGGCGGTTAAAATCTTTGACGGGACGTATACTTACAACGGTATCAAATATGTTTTTGCCGCATACTCCGGAGCGTATTATATGAGCATCTCGATCGAATGAGGGCGAGGAACATCGCATAGATTTGTGCACCAAAAAAAGCCGCCTACCGAGCAAAAACTCGGTGGGCGGTGCTTTTGTTATTGTACAGTGCTTTTTCAGTTTGGTGCGCAGAATTCTGCGTTAATTTTTATTATAATCAACACCATGATCTTCAGCAACTCGCAGTAATGACTGAACTCGGTGTTCTCATCCAGTGGGCAAGTGTCGTGAATATATCTGTTTCTTATCCCCAAGCTATTTCCAAACTCAGCATTATTCAGAATGAAATTCAAATATTTTTGCTCCGGAATAGAAAACAGTGTGCTCTCATAGCGCAAGTCGCCACTTGCGGCTAAATTGGAAACTTGATGCCTCAGCTCGTCATCATAATATATTGGACAAATAACCTCGTTAAGGAACAAGTCATTCAGCACAAATACTCTGGATTTTTTGGGCTGTAAGTATCCGTTTTCGTCAGCAAAGATAGAGCCTCGTTCTATCAGCCAGTTTAAGCCGCTTAGTTGATACTCGGCAAAATCGGATAAGCTCATTTTTTCGGAAACCAGCAATTGCGGTAAAGAACTGTAATTGCTGTTGCCGGTCTTTTCGGTGAAGTGCAAAATAGACTGATCATCGAACAGTAAAAACATCTCGGTGCGAATATCCGGTGAATTAGCATACGCATATTTGTTTGATACAGTGCTGCCTATATCACCAAAAACAGTTTGACGGGATGACATTTCCAGAAGTTCACGATCGACATATCCGTCTTCGCGGAAAAGACTATACTGCTTTAAAACGCCGTCAATGGCACTTGATATTAGCTTGCACTTTTCATAGTATGTTGTTCCGTCAGAAGGAGGTCTATAGCTAAACCCGATTGCTTGAAATTCATCGCGTAAATAGACTTCGAAAAACCAACTGAAAATATCTTCGAGTCTAATGTTTAGCAGCTTTAGTTCCTGATAATATGCTGCCATTTGGAGAGACGCTAACGCTCTTTTCAAGTCGAATGACGAACCGGTAATATAATCATCTTTCCCTCTTGTGAATAAATGCTTCTCTGTTAAACTGAGTCTGCATTTTAACGAAACAAAGGTACATCTGAAGCAACGATCAACATATTTGAAAAGGTATATGAAATTGTTCAGCAGGGTGGGGTAATCGCGGTTTTCAGCAATCCAATCCCGACTGTATGTACAGTGTATGGTGTTATCTGCACGATTAAACTTTTCTTCATAAGCACCATTAGGTACAGAATTAAACTCCACTTGAATTCCGTAAGATATCCCTACGGCTTTATCACTGAGCTTTTCCTGAAGCTCCTTACGCTTATTTCGAACTTTTCTTCTAAGCTTGTCCTCTATAGGCTGCCCGTCAAATACTCTGGCGTTTTCCAATAGCTGCAGAGTGTTGATATTTGGATTTTCTTCATCAACATAATCATTGATGATTTTAATGCGCATTTCAGGCGTGAACTCTTCCGGGAAGTACAAATGATCATCCTGTTCGCTTGAAGTTTCGAGAAAAAACGATATCATTCTGGGTGCGGTATTGCAATTGGTAAGCAAGTGATTTGTCAATACCGTGCCGTAGTAAGCAGAAAGAGCACGATGCCGGAGAATATACCAAACGCAGTCTGAGTTGCTGTCGAGAATGCTTCCAATAGTATTGGCGCTTATTTTTGAGTAAACCTTATAGTTGTCAATTACCGTCCAAAAATCATCGACATAGTTTATTTCCGTGCTCTTAAACATACAATTCCACTCTTCGTCTAATACGGAATTACAGAAGCGGCCGATTATTCCCGGAATGAGTGAAACCTTCTTTTGGTATTCATCAAGCTGCTCATTAGACCACGTGCTTAATACTCTACCGGTGCTGAAGTATTGCTTTATGTTATATAGCTCGAGTATGGTGTTGATATCTGGCGAACAAGTGTTCTGTTCCCACTTTTCAAAGAACGATTCAACTCGCTTCATGTTAGAGGCAAAGCTCAGGTCATGAACACTATAAAATTTTATTCTTGTATGCTCTGACATAAAGCCTCTCCTTATTTAGTTGATTATGCTGCTAAATATTTGCACACTAATCACATGGATACCCCCAATTTACTATCTATTTCTTTTTCTAACGTTTTTTCAATCATATCCAGTTCATGCTTCATTTCAGCTCTCTCAGCCTCATTGCTTACTCCTGCATCGATATAGTATTTGCAAAAATGGTTAATGACCTTGTTTGCGTTCTTAATATCCTCGTATCCTACACCGGCGAGCAAGCCGCTTTGAATTGAAAGAATATAGCTGCTTTTTAACTTTTCAAAATCCATAATCATTCTACCTCGCGCCTCATCAATAGTAAGTTAATGTAAAATGATTATATCACGATTGAGACAAATATGAAAGTGCATATTCATTAAATGCATTTTAACGATAAAATTTATATGACTTTTTCTAAACTGCAGTAATTAAGGAACGGCTGCTCTATGTTCAATTCCTTTAAGAAACCGGTCAACAAAATTATTAAATGCCTTTGCTGCATGAAACTGCTGCAATTCGTTACTGTCTCTTCTGGAGATTAGTTCGCTGATCACTATGACTGATAATTCATCATCGCTCATTTTACCCAAATCTTCAACTTTTTCTGTAAGCGCGTTACTTTCTCCATGAACTGAAAGCATGTGTTCAATAGCCTTAATTGTTACGGCGCGGTCTTCGGGGGTTGCAAACACAAATTCGTCGGTGTCAGTAAGTGCATCTTCGGAATACTCTGCTTCAAGAATGCGCAGAATTCCCTCGTCGTAGGACGCTTCCTCCATAAGGCGGAGTCGATATATCATTTGTGAAAATTCCTCACTGCAAATAAGCTCTGAAGCGATTCGGAGGTTTACTGCTTTATCATAATCGCTTATGCCTACTCCATCGCACGCAAAGTCATCCAAGCCTATATGTAACTGCTCTACGGCTTTCTCTGATAAACCGGTATATGCGACCGCAGCCCTTGCACTGACATCCGGGTTCCTCGTATCACTGAGTCCCAGCAAATAATCCGTAGACACACCGAAATGCTCAGCGATTTTTGCTAACGCAATAACATTAGGCGCACTTTCGCCTAGCTGCCAATTAGTTATTGTTTGCCTCGTAACGCCAAAGGTATTACCCCAGTCATCTAGAGTCTTCTGCTCTTGGGAGCAAAGCTGAATGAATCTGGAAGGAAATGCGTATGTTCTGTCAAGTTTAATTGCTTGTCGGCTCATGTGACATCCTCTTCCGTAAATAATATTAACCTGTTTAGCATGCACTGTTGACTTTATTTACTTTCTATGGCATAACAGTAACACACACGGACTCCGGGGTCAAGTGCTGATAAAGGAAAATGTAAACAAAAGAAAAAAGGAGAGCAGTGCCTATGGCAGAAAATAAAAACAGAAGATTTTTTGAAAACGATACTTTGATTACCAGCTTTGTTCCCCCTGACTTAACAGACGTTGGTCAGGGAACTTTGCTTTATGAAGCATATCATCACAAACTGCGCTATTGTGAGGGAGTAGGTTGGATAGTATATGGCGAAGGTACATGGACTCAGTCTGAAACGGGTGCACAGGGATATTCTCAGCAGCTTACCGACCTTCAAATGCAGAAAGCAGAGGCTATGCAAATGGCAGAAATAAAGGCCTCCAATGCGATATCGTCTAACTCTCAGAACTTTGCAAGTTATGTAATGACAAGGCGATCATCGGCAAGAATAGCCTCGGCATTAAAAGAAGCCAAGCCGAAGATGAGTATAAAAGCGTCAATGCTAGATGGCGATCCACTTATTCTTAATACACCTGATGGAGAAATAAATCTGGAGACAGGCGAGATGCAGCCGCATGATCCCGAACATTTCATCACGCATATGACAAGCAATGCTCCGTCAGACAAGGGTGCAGAACTATGGGCTGAATTCATTCGCCAGATATCCTGTAACGATGAGGAATTAGCAGGTTTTCTTAAGCAGATTGCAGGAATGGCCGCTATTGGCAAGGTATACGAAGAGAGACTGTTCATCGCACTCGGAAGTGGCGGCAATGGAAAGAGCACATTTTTCAATGCTCTCCAAGAGGTACTCGGAGATTACGCATGCACTATACGCTCTGAGCTGCTAGTAGCGAGCAATGACAGCGGGAAAAAGTTTGAATATGCAAGCTTACGAGAAAAGCGATTTGCCGTTGCAGAAGAACTCGGAGAGAACAGGCAACTGGACTCCGCACAAGCAAAGCAGTTGTGCAGCACTGGAGATATCAATGCTCAATTCAAAGGAAAAGATGTGTTTACCTTTAAGCCCTCGCACACTATTGTGCTGTGTACGAATCACATGCCGTCCGTAAAGGTAATTGACAGCGGCACATGGGATCGACTGATTGTGCTCCCTTTCAGCGGGCGATTTAGAGGGCAGGCCAATGAAATAAAGAATTACGGCAATTATCTTGCAAAGAACTGTGGTGGGGCTATTTTGCAGTGGGTGATTGACGGTGCTCGGGAATATATACAGAACGACTATAAGCTTATCATACCGAATTGTATCAGCAGCGCAATTGAACAGTATCGTCAGGAGAACGACTGGCTTACTGACTTTTTTAACGAGTATATTGCACTGGACAAAAATGAAGATACATACGGCAACGAGCTTTATGAAGCGTATACCACGTTCTGCAACGAGCATGGAGAACGCACCTTGCCTATGTCGTCAGTAATCCCGATGATAGCATCCAAGGCAGGCGTTATGAAAAAGCGCACAAAAAGGGGTAATGTGTACTGTGGGCTGCGAATAAAGGATGAGTTTGAGAGAGCCGGTTAATGCAAACCAGTGGAAGGTGGTGTAGGTGTTTTTATCCGATTTTATTTTGAACAAAGAATAAGAGAGACAATTAAACCCTACACCGCTATACACATCTTGACACCCTTTCCACCGCTGCGCGGCGGAGCCTTTGCTTAACAGCGCTATCGTCGCTTCGCTCCGACAGCTCGTTTGGTCTCATAGCTGTTCTATTCGCCCCGGTTAATCATTGCTACCGTTTTTGATATTGCTATCGGCGAATGAATAACTATCGTATACAAATACGCCCGGCATTTATAGTAGGCTGCATATTGACCAAAACAAATCGTCCTGCTTTCGGTGAGTCAATAAACTCACCATGAATAACACGATGGTATACAAGCTTGGCTATCGCTTGCTTTTGCGTTAGACTATTACCATAAAATGTGCCTATCTGGTACGAAAACTACGAACAAATCCAGCCTGAGAAATCAACAAAACAGAGCCGTTCAAAAATGCCGTGTTGCCTTGATGTATCAACGCTTTGCGCTCTTAACGACAACTTCGTAAAGCTCATGGCATGGTACGATAACGAGTGGGGCTTCTCTTGCAAGATGCTCGACCTCACCCGCCACATCGACAAGGTTCGCAAGGCATAATTTTTGCCGAAAAACCGCCGATCCGCATGAAATCCGAACGGTTTCGGAACTTTTAAGCTAAGTACGAAAACTGTTACCGGGTACGATAACGATCGGCTGATACGAAAACTATTAAAAATGGCCTCTTTTTGCTTGATAGTTTCAGGCAGAAAGAGGCTGTTTTGCTGATATAGAATCGCCCTGCCGCATTAGGCCGGTTGATACAATAAAGCATAAGAATAAAGACTGCATCGATGCGGATTTATTATACGTTTTTCATCCTATGACCTCGCCGAGCACTTTCACGAAGAATATGACGAGGACGCATATCATTATCGGCTTTACGGCCTTGCTGCCGCCTTTTTTGAAAAAGCTTGAGCCGAGCCAGTTGCCGGCAATGGAAAACAGTCCGGCGACGAGCCCGACTGCGAAAATGACCTTGCCGTTTATGAGGAAAACTACAAGCGCCGAGATGTTCGTTGCGAGGTTTATAGCCTTGCTTACGCCGTTTGCCTCCGTTACGGGCATGTGAGCCGCGGCCGTCAGCAGCAGAATGAGAAACGTTCCCGTGCCCGGACCGTAAAAGCCGTCGTAAGCGCCGATAATAAATGCTATGACGCAGCTCAAAAGCGTGGTCTTGAGCCTTGAATACGGCTCGCGCTCGCCGCTGAGCGCTTTGCCTTTCATGACGTACAGCGCCGTCAGCGGAAGAATGACGAGCATGATTATCTTGAACACACCGTCGTCAATAAGCAGCGCAAGGTTTGCGCCGCAGGCTGAGCCTGCCAGCGCGAACAGCACGCAGAATATCGCCTGTTTCCAGGGGATAAAGCCGCTTTTCGTGTAGCGCACGGTGGTGAGCGTCGTGCCCATGGCGGAGCTTACCTTGTTAGTCCCTATGGCAAAGTGAACGGGGAAGCCTGCTATGAGATAGGCAGGAAGCGAGATAAGTCCGCCTCCTCCGGCAACGGCATCGACAAATCCTGCAAGAAAAACGAGCGGACAGACGATGAGGTATTGAATTATCGAAATTTCCATGGCCTTACTCGGCGGCCTCCCACAGCAGCAAGTTGCTTTCGCATTTTGCTTTAAGCTGCCCCTTGTCCATCAGCCATGCGAGGTATGACTTCACGGTGCTGCCGACAAGCGCGTATTGCTCAAAGCTCAGCTCAAGAGCATATTCGTCAAAAAGCCGTTTGAGAAGCGCTTCAAAATTCACGGGCTGCGTGCAAATAGACTTGATACGTCCGGCGATCTCATTGACGGTGTCGATATTATACTGCGCAAGCTCGCTTACATCTTCGCAGGCCTCCGCATGCGCCGGAACGAAAAATGCGGCTTTAAGATACTTGACCTTTTCAAGCGTGTCGAGATATGCCTGCACGTCGTATATAAAGCCGATGCGGTATTTTTCGAGTGTTGCACGGCTTGAAAGGCAGTCGGCAAGGAACACAACATTATCCGGCGTTCTGAAGCCGACCATTTCAAAACAGTGTCCCGGCAGAGGAATGATCTCAAAGCCCTCGGGAAGCTCGGCGGATGCAAGCTCGTCCGCATCCGACTCCTGTGCCATCAAAAACTTGTGCCGCAGCGCCTTCGGCGGAAAGCCGCCGTAAAGAAGCGCCGGCTCGAGCAGCGTGTGGCGCGTAAAGTCGCGCTCAACGCCCGGAGCATAGACCTTGCATCCGGTCTGCGCCTGAAGATATTTGCAGCCGCCGATGTGGTCGGCGTGGGAATGGGTGCACAGTATCGCGCGCAGCGTCCAGCCGTTTTTGTCAAGTATCTGCCGAACCTTGCGCCCGGCCTCCTTGTCGTTTCCGCTGTCGATAAGATAAACGCCCTTATCTACGTCGAGATAAAGCCCGATCTTGGCAGGGCAGTTAATATAATAAGTGTTGTTTAAAACCTGAATAAGCTCGTACATCATATCACCTCATTTAATTAATGTAGTTTATCATAAGTTCATTTTCCGGGCAATAAAATCCTTGCAGAAATATTTAATTGTGCTATACTTACTTCTGTTCGTTTGGAACAATTTTGATTGAAACCGGGCGATAATATTGTTTGTAAATGAAAATGCCGATCTGTACAGGCACCTGACGTTTGCCTCGGTCGGCGGATTTTTCGGTGCGTATGCGATACTGTGCCGCAGCGGAATACTTGCCAGCGCGCAGACCATGAACCTGCTGGAGCTTACGCTCAATGCGCTGCGCGGCGACGCGGTCGCGGTGCTGCTGCATCTGGGTGCGCTCGTGCTGTACGTTGCAGGCACAATGATTACGGTGCTTTTGCCGCACTTTTTCGGCATCGATATGCGCCGTGCAGCGCCTGTTATCGACGCGCTTGCCTGTGTTGCGCTGTGCTTCATTCCGGCCGATGCAAACGTTATCCTCGCGCTGTACCCCATATTCTTTGCGATGAGCGTGCAGTGGAGCACCTTTTCCGGAGCTAAGGGATTTGTAAGCTCAACCATATTCTCCACAAACAATACAAAGCAGGCATCCCTTGCCTTTGCGCAGTATATAACCGACGGCGACCGTGTGCATTTCAAAAAAGTGAAGTTTTATCTCTTCACACTGCTTGCTTTCCACGTCGGCGCTGCGGTAGGCTTCTTTGCCGTCAAGCTCATGGGCGTTCAGGGCGCATGGGTCAATATCATCCTCGCCGCCGCGGCTTACTCAATGGTCGTCTGCGAGGACAGATACTTAAGCCTCTGCGAGGACGAGAATAAGGAAGAGGAAGTCGCATAAATTTAATAATGATTAATAATGTAAAACAGCTCCCAACGGAGCTGTTTTTTATGTTTATGCGAAATTATATTATCAGCCCGTATTTATCACACAGGGGAAGCAGCGCGCTTTCGTCGAGCGCACCCTCGTACAGAGCGCGGCCCTGATACACACGCAGAGCGGACTCGAGCACGTCCGCGTCATCGCAGACAAGGCACAGAGGCTTATTTATCATGTACTGGCAGTCGGCAAAGATATCGACATCATCCCAGCCGGAAAGCTTTATTGCTATCATTGCGTCATCAGTGTCAAGTGCATCGGAAAGAGTATCTTCAAGCTCGTTCGTTACGGAAAGCACCTTGCCGTGCTTTGCATCGACGGGAAGATACATCGGCTCTTTCTCCGTCGAGGCCGGGAGCAGGTCGCCGTGCTCGGGAGCCGGGCGGACAAACCTTGCTCCGTCGAGCGCATTTGCGAGCGCCGCGATGTGCTCGCTCGTTGTTCCGCAGCAGCCGCCGAACACGGCAACGCCTGCGTCGAGCATCTCACCGACAAGAGCGACAAACTCATCGGGCGGACAATCGTAAACGGTCTTGCCGTCAACTATCTGCGGCATACCGGCGTTGGGCTTGGCTATGAGCGGAACGCGCGCAAACTCGCGCAGGCGCTTGAGATGCACGAGCATTTGCTCGGGTCCTGTAGAGCAGTTAAGGCCGAAAGCGCTTATGCCCATGCCCTGCAAAACGGTCAGTGCCGCCGTGACGTCGGTTCCGGACAGGCTGCGCCCGCTCTCGTCGCAGGTAAAGGTCACAAAAATGGGCTTATCGCTCACGCTGCGCACAGCCAGCACCGCCGCGCGCGCGTCGGAAAGCGTCATCATCGTTTCTATAACGAAAAGATCTACTCCGGCCTCCTCAAGACCTGCGGCCTGCTCGGTGTAGATATCCACAAGCTCCTCAAACGAGGCCTCGCCGAGCGGACTTAAGAACATGCCGGTCGGCGAAATATCGCCTGCGACCCACGCTTTGCCGCCGGCGGCTTCTTTGGACAGCGCGGCAAGGCGGCGATTATATTCGCCGGTTTTGTTGAAAATGCCATGCTCTTCAAGCTTTCTCCTGTTTGCGCCGAAGCTCGGCGAATACAAAACGTTGCTGCCGGATGCAACATAGCTTTTTTGAATATCAAGAATGCTCTCGGGATGCTCGAGCACCCACTGCTCGGCGCTCACATCGCCCATGTAGCCGCGCTTTTGCAGCTCGGTGCCTGTTGCGCCGTCAAGAATAAGAGGGAAACGGATCTCCATATTAATAACCTCCGTAAAGAGTTTAGAAAGACATGTTTTCGGTGAATGCCGCGGCAAAGTCCGAGCGCCCGGAAAGCTCTATATAGCCGCAATCATGTGCAAGACGCCGCACCACGCCGCGCTTTTCCGGGTCAAGCGCCATCATTGCAGCTCCGGCAAGGGCTGTGTTTCCAATACTGTGCAGCTTATCTTTTTCAATGCGCGGCAGCATGCCGATCTTCATCGCGCTTTCCGTATCGACATAGCTTCCGAAGCCGCCTGCAAGATACAGACCGTCAATATCGGAGCTTTCCATTTCTTTCGCGGCAAGGAGAACGTCGATCCCTGCCGCTACAGCCGCCTTTGCAAGCTGAAAACTGCGCATGTCCTGCGCGGTGAGACAGACCTCGCGCGTCAAGTGAAAAATACCGTTGCCGTTTTCGTCGCGCGTTAGATATCTGCGCATTTTTTCGGGAGCTTCCTCCGGCGGAAGAAGTCTGCCGCCTTCGTCAATGCAGCCGCAGTCAATGAGCGCGGCTGCAAGGTCGATAAGTCCCGATCCGCACAGGCCGCAGGGGGCCTCTCCGCCTATGACGTCGTACAAAAATCCGCCGTCGTATCGAACATGGCTCACGGCTCCGTCAACCGCTGCCATTCCGCAGCTTATGCCGGCTCCCTCAAACGCAGGCCCCGAAGCTACGGCGCAGCATACAAAGCCGTCGCTTCCGCCGAGCGCCATCTCGCCGTTTGTGCCGATATCGAGAAACAGACTGCGCCCCGGCTTTTTATAAAGCCCGGATGAGAGCAGCCCGGCGGTGATATCGCCGCCGACGTAACCGGCAACGCAGGGCGAATAGTGCACAGGCGCGCCGAGCAGTACATCATTGAAATCAATTTCAAAAAGCGTTTCGGGCTTGAACGGAGCGCGCGCTATGCCCTCAACGGGGAGAGACGCAAATATGTGCTGCATGACGGTGTTTCCGACAAGGACGGTGTGCCGAAGCTCCGACTTGCTTTTTCCGCAGTCCTCGAGCGCGCGGCTTATCATATCTTCGATCTGCGCGCGGATGATGCGCGAAAGCTCATTCAGCCCGTTGGGGGTCTCCATAGTATATTGAATGCGGCTTATCACATCGCCGCCGTAGGCCGCCTGGGCGTTCCACGCACTTATGGTTTTTAACTCACGTCCGCCGGCAAGCTCGTAAAGCCGAACGGCCACAGTTGTCGTTCCGAGATCGACCGCGGCGGCAAGGCCGCTCATTTTTCCGGCGCAGGAGACTATCTCCGGCGTCTGCGTGAGTATTCTGCCGCCGGACTTTTCCGGCAGCGTGACCACGTCGCCGTCGTTGGGAACAACGCGGCAGGCAAGGCGCGAAACGGAGTTTACGCCGACGCGGCATTTGCCGCATTTGCCTCTGCCGCCGCATGCGGCCGGCAGGGTAAAGCCCGATCTTCGCAGAGCGCTCAGCAGCGTTTCGCCGTCTTCGGTTTTAATGTCAAAACTTTTGCCGCCCAGCAGCACCCGAACGCTTGACACGGACATCACCCCTTAATATAATATATCATATTACATACAAAGCTTGGGCTTTGTCAAGAGGCTGAGATCATATGACGGATATTCTTACTCTTGCGCGTGAAAACGGCTTTTCGCATATCGGCTTTGCCGATATGTCGGCGCTTGAGCCGCTGGAGGAAGTGCGCAAAATGTGCTCTGCCGACAGATGCGGACAGTGGAACACAAACTGGTCGTGTCCGCCGGCCTGCGGCAGCATAGAGCACGCGAAGCGCCGTATAGCGCAGTATAATAAGTGCCTTCTTGTGCAGACTTCAGGGGAGCTTGCCGATGAGTTCGATTACGACGGCATGCAGAGCACCGCAAAAAAGCATAAGAGCGCGTTTTTGAACTTTGCGAGGCAGGCACGAATCCTGTACCCCGGCTGCCTTCCTCTCACGGCGGGGGCATGTACGATATGCAAGAAGTGTACGTATCCGAACAAGCCGTGCCGATACCCGTCAAAACGTCTGTCGTCAATGGAGGCTTTCGGCCTTTTTGTAAGCGATGTATGCTCCCGTTCGGGACTTGGATACAACTACGGAGCGCGCACGATGACTTACACATCGTGCCTTCTGTATTCTGAGGAGTGAATGTTATGCAGACTGCGAAAGAGATCTTTCTTGAAATGCTCAAGCCCGACGCTCAGCCCGAGCGTCAGCTCAAGCAATACGAGGCGCTGCATATGTGCCTGTATGACCCCATAAACGCATATCTGCGCGGCAACCGCAAGCGCGGCACAATCAGCGTTGACCGCTGGGGAACGACGATAAGCTTCCCGGAGGATGCGCCGGGCGCGATGCCGCTTAACCACGGCGATATGGCAGTGTGCCGGGATATAACGCGCTGGCGTGAAACGGTGCACGCACCGGATATCGAGAGCGCCTGCACGGAAGGCTGGGATGAGTGCCGCAGAAAAGCGCGCGAGGCGGCAGGTGATGAGCAGCTCGTCGCCGGATTTATGGGCACGGGCATATTCGAGCAGTGCCATTTCCTCATGGGCTTTGAGCCGACGCTCACCAACCTCTATGAGCACCCGGATGAGATGCACGAGCTTATCGAGTATATAACCGAGTACCGCCTGCGCTATGTGAAAATGCTCATCGACAATTTGCAGCCGGACGTCATATTCTCACACGACGACTGGGGCACGAAGGATGCGCTGTTCATGAAACCGGATATGTGGCGCGAGTTTTTCAAAGAGCCTTACAGCCGCTTTTACGGCTATATCCGCTCGCGCGGCTGCATTGCCGTGCACCATGCGGATTCCTATCTTGTGCCTATAGTTGACGATATGGCCGAGATCGGTATTCAGGTCTGGCAGGGTACTCTGCCGGAAAACGATATTCCGGCATTGCAGCGCCACCTTAAAGGAAAGCTCGTTCTCATGGGCGGCATGGGAGCCGCGATCGACCGGCAGGATATAAGCGGCGAGGCTATACTTGCTTATGCAAGAAATACGCTGAACACCTGCTGCCCGGGCGGACATTTTATCCCGTCGATAACCTACGGTGTTCCCGGCGCAGTGTTCGGGCATGTCGATCGGTATATTAATCAGGCGATAGACGAATACAACGCAAAGCTTCACTCGCCGTCGTTCAATCTGCCGCCGGTGCCGCGCCGTGTGCTCGGAGATAAGGCTGCGAGCGCCGTCGAAGAGGCAAAGCCCGTATCCGAGGAAGAACCGGGCGATAACCTGCTTGACCGTATAAGCGCAGCGCTTTGCCGCGGCCAGCAGAAGAAGCTGCTTGCGCTGTGCAGTCAGGCGCTCGACGAGGGCTTTGCCGCGCAGGAGATACTCTCCGACGGCCTTGTCAAAGGAATGAACAAGCTCGGCGACGATTTCTCGGCAAACCGCGTTTTCGTTCCGGAGATGCTGATCGCTGCGCGCTGCATGTCGGCCGCGACCGAGCTTTTGAAGCCGTATATGGTCGGCGAGGGAGGCGAGAGCGCGACGGTAGGCAGCGCCGTTATCGGAACAGTGCGCGGAGATATGCACGATATCGGCAAAAACCTTGTCAAGATCATGATGGAGGGCAGCGGCATTGAGGTCTATGACCTCGGAACCGACGTATCCGCCGAGCAGTTTGTCGAAACCGCCGTTGAGCATGACTGCGGCATAATAGCCTGCTCGTCGCTGCTGACAACGACAATGAATGAGATGCGCCGCGTTGTTTCGCTTGCGCAGGAAAAAGGCATACGCAAAAAAGTAAGGATACTTATCGGCGGCGCGCCCATAAGTCAGAGCTTTTGCGACGAGATAGGCGCCGATGTGTACACGGAGGATGCCGGCGCCGCTGCGCGCGCCGCAGTGGAGATGCTGAAGACATGTCAAAACGGCAAGTAAGAGATGAGAACAAAATGCGCGTTGTGAAGATCGCGCAGGACTTATTCATCGACGAAGGTGTGGCAGCAACAAGCGTTAACCGCATTGCCAAGGAGGCCGGCCTTACTCCTATGTCGGTCTACCGATATTTTGGAACAAAGGACGGCCTTGTTATCGCCGCGTGGCGCGATGCTCTTGCGCAGTTTTATGAAAAATTCATGGAGCGCTACGCCAGGCGGAGCGAAAACCTGCAAACTGGTTTTGAAAAATACGTTGCCTGCATGGAGGAATACACCAACGCCTACACGGAGTTTCCCAAGTGGTACGCCTACACGCGCGAGATGCTCAGCTACGCGATGGAAGAAAACATCGAGACCGAGCTGAACATAAACGACGTGTTCTGGCAGTTTACCGACAGGGAGATACCTATCCCTGCGCTCGTTGCGCTGCGCGAGGGGATCGCCGACGGCTCGATCCGGCCGGATATTGATATCCACATGATCTATCAGATACTTGTCAACGCTTACACGGGAACAAACATCTATGATGGTACAAAATACGCCATCGACCCTGTTGAAACTCTGCGAACCTCGTCTGCAATTATAGCTAATTACATAAAAAACGACACTTGAGTTTATGCGATTTATACGGAATTTTCAAAATGACCAAATATTTTGCCGGTTAAGTAACAAAAGATGCGGAAATGCTTTGATAATTTGATAAAATCCAGACAAATAGAACAAAGCGTTTCCGCACAAATTTTTTTGGGCATAGATGTTAGTACCTATAACATAAAATGCTCGTGGGAGAAAAATATTTGATGCAGGAGTGATATAAAATGAAGCACAGCATAAGCGAGTGCATTCCATGCTGGAGCCTGCTTGCCGAAAAGCACAGGCGCAGGCTTCAAGACAACGCGATCTTCCGCAGCTATAAAAGGAGAGAGCACGTTGTTTTCAAAACGGTGAAAAAGGACGGCATCGTGTTTGTCCTTGAAGGGGGCATAAGAGTTTACCTCGCATCTGACACCGGACGTGAGGTGACTCTGTTCCATTTGAAAAAAGGCGATGCGTTCAGCATAATGACGGTCGATAATGCCCTTGAAACGGACGTGATACCGTGCCTCCAGTCGGATGGCGAAACTACTCTCGCGTATTTGCAGCGGCCTGATATGGCGGTCGTTGCGCATGACGAGTGGCAGATGGCGCTTTTCATTTACGAAACCTGTGCAAAGAGCGCTCAGGCCATACTTAACAATATTTCTTACTTCGTGTTTAACGATCTGAGGCACTGCATAGCGCGCGAGCTGCTTGAAAAAAGCCGCGAACTGAAAACAAATTCGGTTTTTGTGACTCATGAGGAGATCGCAAACAGCCTGGGTACGACACGCGTGGTCATAAGCCGCGAGCTTGATAAGCTGCGTGACCTCGGCATTATCGGAACCGGACGCGGAAGGATAAATATCCTCGACGGAGCAGCGCTTGAAAAAATAGCAGGTCTGTAATAATTGTCTCTCGCACCTTATTCCCCTCTTACACATCGGCGGCAGAGGGAGCTGTCGCCGATGTGACTTTAAACTCGGAAGGACAACACTGTGGATACATACTTTATCGGCGAAAAATGCGTTGGCTGCGGCGGCTGCCATTCAAGGTGTCCCGTCGGCTGCATCGACGCAGCAAAAAAGCCTCTGACCATTGATAATAGCAGATGCATAGGCTGCGGTGCATGCTATTTAGCATGCCCTATAAGAGCCATTGTAAAACGCTGAAACTCCAACGTACCTTACTGCACCATGTGCAGACATAATAAAAATTTTTAGGAGGAATCATAATGTATTACAGCAGCGGTAACTACGAGGCATTTGCCACACCGAAAAAGCCGGAAGGCATCGACAAGAAATCTGCCTACATAGTAGGCACCGGCCTTGCAGGCCTTGCAGCGGCGTGCTTCCTGATCCGTGACGCACAGATGCCCGGCGATCACATTACGCTTTTCGAGCATCTGCCTCTCGCCGGCGGTTCATGCGACGGCATCTACGACGCAACCAAGGGCTTCATCATGCGCGGCGGACGTGAGATGGATAACCACTTCGAGTGTATGTGGGATCTGTTTAAGTCCATCCCCTCTATCGTAAATCCCGGCGAGACCGTTTTCTCCGAGTACTATCATCTGAACAAGGAAGACCCGAACTTCTCTCTGTGCCGCGTCACCGAAAAACAGGGCCAGGACGCGCACACCGACAGAAAGTACGGTCTTACTCCCGGTGCTGCTACCCAGCTGCTGAAGCTGTTCATGTCCACCAACAAGTCCCTCGAGGATAAGAAGATCGACGATGTGTTCGACGATGAGTTCTATGCAACGAACTTCTGGACCTACTGGCAGACCATGTTCGCATTTGAAAAATGGCATTCCGCACTTGAGATGAAGCTGTATCTGCAGCGCTACATCCACCACATCGACGGTCTGCCCGATCTGAGCGCACTGCGCTTCACTCGCTATAATCAGTATGAATCCATGATCCTGCCCATGTGCAAGTACATCACCGACCACGGCGGCAAGATCCTTTATGACACGACCGTTACCAATATCGTCTGCGACTGCACCCCCGAGAAGAAGGTCGCAAAGAAGATCGAGTACACTCAGGGCGGCGTAGAGAAGGTCATCGACCTCACCGAGGACGATCTCGTCATCTGCACCAACGGCTGCCAGGGCGACGCATCGGCATACGGCGATAACACCCATGCGCCTGTTGTCACCGTTAAGAACGGCGAAGGCCCCTCTATCGAGATGTGGAAGAAGATCGCGGCTCAGGATCCGGCGTTCGGCCGTCCCGAGAAGTTCTTCGCAGGCATCAAGGAGACCTCGTGGGAATCCTGGACCGTCGATACAGCAAACAAGCAGATCCTCGATGCTATCCAGAAGATCTGCAAGCGCGATCCTCTGTCCGGCAAGGTCGTCACCGGCGGCATAGTTACCTGCCGCGATTCGAGCTGGCTCGTAAGCTGGACCATCAACCGCCAGGGCCAGTTCCAGGAGCAGCCGGCAGACCATTGCCTGATCTGGGTCTACGGCCTCAACTGCTGGGACGATGAAGGCGACTTCATCAAAAAGCCCATGTACCAGTGCACCGGCATTGAGCTTGCTGCAGAGTGGCTGTATCACATCGGCATCCCCGAGGATCAGATCATGGATCTTGCAACCAATGAGTGCAATACCACTCCGTGCATGATGCCTTATGTAACCACATTCTTCATGCCCAGAGCCGAGGGTGACCGTCCCAAGGTCGTTCCCGACGGTTCCGTTAACCTCGCATTCGTCGGCCAGTTTGCAGATACTCCGCGCGACACCGTTTTCACCACCGAGTACTCCATCCGTACCGGTATGGAAGCAGTCTACACGCTGTGCAATGTTGACCGCGGCGTTCCCGAGGTCTGGGGCTCGGTGTATGATATCCGCGACCTGCTTTATGCAACGAGCAAGCTGCTCGACGGCAAGAAGCCGGCAGAGTTCCTGCTCCCGACCATCATGCCGATCCTCGGCCTGCTCAAGGAGCCTCTGACGAACAACGTTGTTGCCGATCTGCTCAAGAAGTACAATATAGTATAAGTAAAAAGTCAGTGTTGCCCCCGATTTGCTGTGCCCGGCGGATGAACGGTTCATCATCCGCCGACCGGGGAAACGGAGGTTTAGGGTGCGGCTCTCCCACGCCGCACCCGTTTTATATGCTTTATAATTTAGTAAAAAAACAGTTCATTTGCATGAACTGTTCAGCCTGTAGAAAAAGTCTGTCTTAGCAGTCACGCCAAGGCAGGCTTTTTCGTT
>ERZ772860.8-NODE-8-length-208170-cov-16.202816_pt1 | contig 208170 bp, 191 predicted proteins | sample MGYA00511342_ERZ772860 | MGnify/ENA primary metagenome ERZ772860 (study PRJEB29015, sample SAMEA2737665) | human gut metagenome | biome: human gut; feature: human-associated habitat; material: faeces | place: China | collected 2012 ... | reverse complement strand
TATGTAGATGCCAATGGTAAATGGGATAAGACAACAAAATGGCTCAAGATTAATAACAAATGGTACTACAATGTATCTGGCAAAATCCAGAAATCTAAATGGGTAAGCATAAACAGTAAGTGGTATTATTTCGGTACTAATGGTGATATGCAGACATCAAAATGGATAAATAAGACATATTATGTACAGGCAGATGGAACAATGGCTAAATCAAAACTTGTAGATAATAACAAATACTATGTAGATGCCAATGGTAAATGGGATAAGACAACAAAATGGCTCAAGATTAATAATAAATGGTACTACAATGTATCAGGCAATATCCAGAAATCTAAATGGGTTAAGATAAATAGTAAATGGTACCATTTTGATGCATCAGGTGCTATGGAGACATCTAAGTGGATAAATGGAACATATTATGTACAGGCAGATGGAACAATGGCAGTTTCTAAATGGGTTGACGGTAATAAATACTACGTTGGCGCAGATGGAAAATGGGTTAAAAACAAATAATATCCGTCTAATGACTTGAACAATAATATCCTCTATATTAATAAGAACTAATTAGCAAGTTAATTCTATAATATAGAGGATATTTTATTATCAAAAAAGGCACCATTATATGCCAAAAAAACAACTTACATACATGTTGCAAAAACTCAAAATTTTGTTGAAATTTAATATCCTAGCATATATAATAATCCCTATCGGGACGTATCGAGCCTAGAACGTGACAAAGGAGGGTGGACTATGTAGAGAATGTTAAGTGTTTTTTTATGAAAGGATGTTAAGTAAACATTATTAATTATGAAATGGAGATTATCATGAAGAAGAGATTTATGAAATCATTTCTGGCGGTAGTTACATCAGTATCGATGTTAATGACAGGTATAACTATACCGGAAATGAAAAGTTATGCATCAGAAGCAGTAATAGCACAGACCTCTGAGACAGTAGCGGCTTCGTCAAACAAATATGGTTTATTGGATAAAGCCTGTGATGGTTTGATACTTCATTGCTGGAACTGGTCGTACAATGAGATAAAGAACAGTATGGCTGAGATTGCAAAAGCAGGTTATACATCATTACAGACATCACCTGTGCAGATGCCTAAGGATGCAGGTTCTAATGATACACAGGGAACATGGTGGAAAGTATATCAGCCTACAACACTTAGTATGGTTAATAACCATCCTTGGTTTGGTACGAAAGAGGAATTCAAGGCTATGTGTGATGAAGCTGAGAAATACGGAATCAAGGTTATTGTAGATATTGTTGCTAACCATATGGCTAACAATACAGGGGGAATTGGTAATTCAAGAGGAGATATCTGTAGCCAGAACGATCCAACATTCAGAGATGATGACAGTTGCTGGCATTTAAATGGTTCTACAAGAATCGATTATGGCAATCAGCACCGTAATGGAGACACAACAAGTTTAACATGGGGATTTGGTGGATGGCCAGATCTTAACACAGGAAGTAAAAAGGTACAGAATGCAATTGTTTCTTTATTAAAAGAATGTGTTGATCTTGGTGCAGACGGATTCAGATTCGATGCAGCTAAGCATATCGAACTTCCAAGTGATCCGGGTGGAGCATCAGATTTCTGGCCTTATGTTACAAGTGCTATTAAGAAATATAAGCCTGATGTGTATCTCTATGGAGAGATTCTTGATGATTCTGCAACAGCTATTTCAAATTATACAAAGTACATTGCTGTTACAGATAACAGGGCAGGTAATGCAACATCGTGGGCAGTAAACAACCGTGATATTCAAGGGGCAGCAAATTCTTCCCTTACATATAAAGGAGAGTTAGGAGATAATATCGTTCTCTGGGCCGAATCTCACGATACATATGCCAATGATGGCTTTACAGGTCCTTCAACAAAACTTTCACAGAGTGTTATAAACAGATCATGGGCTATTCAGGCAGCAAGAGATTTTGCAGTACTCTATTATATCCGTCCGGGCGACACTGGAGCTAAGATGGGTTCAAAAAGTACAAATACAGCATGGAAAAATTCAGAAGTAGTTGAGGTTAATAAATTCCATAACTACTTTAATGGAAAATCAGAATATATGTCATCATATGACGGTTCAGTAGTATTAGTAGAAAGAGGTTCGAATACTGCACAAGGTGGTGTTGTTCTTGTAAATATTGGTGGTGGTTCTAAGAATGTTGCAGGTGCTAAAACACATTTATTAGCAGATGGCACATATAAGGACCAGGTATCAGGAAATGAGTTCAAGGTATCAGGCGGTAAGATTACAGGTAATATAGGTAGCACAGGCGTTGCAGTAGTCTATAATAAGAAGCCTGTTTCACAAGATCCTGAAGCAACTATTTCGCAGGAAGGCGGAGAGTTTACAAGTGATACATTAACACTTAAGCTCAACTTAGTTAATGCAATATCAGGTACATATAAGATTGGTTCACAGTCAGTTAAGACATTTACAGCAGCTAAATCAATTACGATTGGTGCAGATATGGCATATGGAGAAAGTGTTGATATAGTTCTTACGGCAACAGATGGTAAGACAACATCAGACCCTGTTACATACACATTTACTAAGGTAGAGAAGAATGATAATATTGCATACATAAAAGTACCATCAGGCTGGACTGGAGATGTATATTGTTATGCATATGATTCTGAAACAGAGAAGGTTAATAATGGAGAATGGCCTGGCGAGAAGATGACATATGATTCAACAACAGGTTATTACAAATATACAATCCCAGAGAATATTAAGAAACCAAGAGTTATCTTCTATAATTCGATAGCTAACCGTTATCCGGATGACGAGGAACCTGGACTTCTGTTCGAATCATCAGGTTCGTGGTTATATGCTGATGGCAAATGGTCAAAGATGACATCTGCAACAGAAAACGGAACAGTAATAGTTAAATATGTAGATGAATCAGGCAATGAAATAGCTACATCTAAGAAGATAACAGGTAAAGTAGGAGCATCTTATACAACTTCTGCAGCAAAAGTAAGTGGATATACATTAAAGACAACACCAGCTAATGCAACAGGAAAATATACAGCTTCAACAATTACAGTAAAATATGTTTATTCAAAAGCGACAGGCAGTGAACCTACAGTTGCAGTATCACTTGCGGATGGTTCTACATTTAAGACAGAGACACAGACGATTAAACTTACATTAAGTAATGCAACATCGGGTACATATTCCGTAGATAATGGTCCGGTTAAGAAATTTACAGGTTCAGCAAATGTTGTACTTGGTCAGGGTAAAGTAGCTGATTCTACAGTTACAGTTAAAGCTACAGCTACTAATGCGAGTGGTAAGACAAAGAGCTATACATTTACATATAATAAGAAATTCAATGGAACTGTTAATGAAGAAACAAGTAATTTAGCAGTAACAAATAATACTGCAAGTGTGGTAACAGCAGGACAGAAACCTGCAAGCGACATCTATGCAACTAACCCTGATGGAAAGAAGGGTGTTGAGAAGACAATTACAATTGATGGTGATGCATCTGATTGGGACGAAAGCATGCTTATTGCTAAAGGCGGTGCATGGGATGTAGCAAACCACTATAAGGGTGGACACGAAAACTGTGTACTTGATACTACAGCATTATATGCAGCTTATGACGATGAAAACCTTTACGTTGCATGGCAGATGGTTAATACAACAGATACATGGGCAAGATCAGGTGATGGACCATTAAGTGATGGTGGACGAGTACTCGATGTACCACTTATTCTTGCACTTAGCATAGATGAGAACTCAGTTTCAATGTCAAACAAGAATACTGAAGGAGGACCTATCTGGGGAAAGAAGATGGGACTTGAGTTTGATACTCATGTTGACAGATTATTATATATGAGTGGTAAGCCAGGTTTAGGAAAACCATCTATATTCAAGGCAGTAGATGCAAATGGTAATACAGACTATGAAGATGGTTGTGTTGGATTTGCTAAAGGTGGAATTGAATACAAGATGGCTACAACTAACATAAGTTCAAAGATTATGGGGCTTAATGGATCAGATTCAACAGATGACATATTCAATAATGCAGCAGACTGGGTTGATTATAAGACATTTGTTGGTTCATCAGGAAAACATGATATAACATATGACTCATTCTATGAGATTAAGATTCCATATTCAACTCTGGGAATTACAAAGAGCACAATTACATCAAAAGGTATTAAAGCAATGTTAGTTGCTACAAGAGGCGAATCAGCACTTGACTGTATACCATATGATGCATCAATGATTGACAATGCTATGAATGATTACTCAAGTGATCCAAGTACATCAGCAGAGAAAGATGATACAGACATTATTACTGTTGATTTTGCACAGATTGGTGGAGGCGGTGTTGTACCACCATCAGACGATCTTGAATTAAATTTTGGTGCTGACCGTTCAGCTCCACAGACAGCAGGAACAGCTCTTACATTAAAAGGTATTGTACAGGGTGGTTCAGGCAACTATACTTATAAATATTATGTAAATAATAAGTTAGTAGCTACTAAGACAGGAAGCGGTGAAACATCAACATCATGGACACCACAGACAGCAGGTACTTACACAATTAAATGTGTTGCAACAGATTCAAAGAAGAATACAGTAACAAGTGCTAAGAAGTACACAGTGGAAGGTACAGGAAGTGTTACTACTGGATGGAAGAAAGTTGATTCATCTTGGTACTATTATAGCAATGGTAAGAAAGTAACAGGCTGGAAACTCATTAACGGTAAATATTATTACTTCAATACATCAGGCGTTATGCAGGCATCTAAATGGATAAGCAGTACATATTATGTAAAAGCTGATGGTTCAATGGCAGTTTCAGAACTCGTTGATAATAATAAGTATTATGTAGATGCCGATGGTAAATGGGTTAAGACAACAAAATGGCTCAAATTAAATAACAATTGGTACTACAATATATCAGGAAATATCCAGAAATCAAAATGGCTCAAGATTGATAACGAATGGTATTATTTTGGAGCAAATGGTAATATGCAGACATCTAAATGGATAGACAAGACATATTATGTGCAGGCAGATGGAACAATGGCTAAATCAAAACTTGTAGATAATAATAAATACTATGTAGATGCCGATGGTAAATGGGTTAAGACAACAAAATGGCTTAAGATTAATAACAAATGGTACTACAATATATCAGGAAATATCCAGCAGTCTAAATGGGTTAAGATTAATAATAAATGGTATTATTTCAACGGCTCAGGCGTAATGCAGACATCTAAATGGATAGATGGAACATATTATGTACAGGCAGATGGAACGATGGCAGTTTCTAAATGGGTTGATGGTGGTAAATACTACGTTGGCTCAGATGGAAAATGGATAAAGAAATAAATATAAAAAATAATAATCACAGATAAATAAAATAATTATTACATAGGAATCACCTTGAATTTATGCTTTATGCTTAGATTCAGGGTGATTTTTGTGTAAAATATATCATAAATTAATAAAACGTTAAAAAATAACAACTAAATTAAAAAAAAGTTAACAAAATTTTAAAACAATGCTTGATTTTATTGTGCAACATCGATATAATTGAAATGAAGGTATATAAAATATAAAGAAAGGAAAAATTTAATGAAAAAGAAAAAGATTTTTTTTAAAACCGCTAAAAAAACAATAGCATTTATGTTAGCGGTGTCAACCTTTGTATTAAATGGTTATGGCTTAGACTTTTACAAGCAGAAAGCTAATGTAGTTAAGGCTGAGGCAGCATCGACAGATGTACTGTCAGGTGAAGACAGAAATGTTATATTTGCAAATTCAAGAACGGATTTTCGTGATGAATCCATTTATTTTGCAATGGTTACCAGGTATTATAATGGTGATGAAAGTAATGACGTTCAGTGCTGGGATGGAACACAGTATAATTTAAACGATCCAGCATGGAGGGGCGATTTTAAGGGACTTATTGAAAAACTTGATTATATTAAAGCTTTAGGCTTTACAGCAATATGGATTACACCAGTTGTAGAGAATTGCAGTGGTTATGATTACCATGGTTATCATGCAATTAACTTCAGCAAAGTTGATCCAAGATATGAATCAGATGATTGTACATATCAGGATTTGATAGATGCAGTACATGCAAGAGGAATGAAGATTATTCAGGACGTTGTATTTAACCATACAGGTAACTTTGGTGAAGCAAATCTTATACCAATGTTTAACAAAGAGGGTGATTTAAGTTCGCCTGATTGTTTACAGGTTATTGAAGGTTCAGGATTACCAAGTAATTATAATAGCTTAAAACCTGCAGCTCAATATGCAGCAAGACTTGCACTTATGAAGAATACTGATGGTGTGAATCATGATGTTAATAATCTGTATCATCATTATGGTAATTTTAACTGGGATGATTATACATGTCAGATAGCACAGATAGCCGGTGACTGTGTAGATTTAAATACAGAGAATCCTATAGTATATAACTATCTTGTAGATGCATATTCTAAATATATTGACATGGGTGTTGATGGCTTCAGAGTAGATACAGTAAGACATATCAGCCGACTTACATTCAATAAAGTATTTAATGATGCATTTATAAAGGCAGGAAAGAGAAACGGTAAAGACTTCTATATGTTTGGAGAGGTATGTACAAGAGATAATGGTAATTATTGGTACAGACAGTCTCCATCTATGTCAACACCATACTATACATGGAAGGAATCAAAGGATTATGAATGGAGTGATACCGATTGGGAGGTAAACTACAATTCAGCAATTCAGGCAACAAAAGATAATGCAGATAATATAAGTGAACAGCCAACAAGCCAGAATGCATTATTAAATGGAAATACATATCATACACCTGATTATAGTGAATTTTCAGGATTAAATGTTATCGATTTCCCAATGCATTGGTCATTTAAATCAGCACAAAATGCTTTTTCAGTAGCTGTAAGAGGTGATCAATACTATAATGATGCTACATGGAATGTTACTTATGTAGATTCACATGATTATGCCCCTGACGGAGCTCCAGAGAATGAAAGATTTAATCAGTCTCAGGCTACATGGGCAGAAAACCTCTCATTAATGTTTACATTCAGAGGTATTCCTTGTATTTACTATGGTACAGAGACAGAATTCCAGAAAGGTGCAGTTATTGATAAAGGTCCAAATATCGCACTCGCAGAAACAGGACGTGCATATTATGGAGATAATATTGAAGGAACAGTTACATCAGTTGGATTTGGTGAATATGGTAATGTAAGTGGTGCAGTAGGCGATACATTAAAGCATCCATTATCACAGCACATCCAGAGATTAAACAGACTTCGTCAGGCAATACCTGCCCTTAGAAAAGGTCAGTATTCAACAGAAGGATGTTCAGGTTCATTATCATTCAAGAGAAGATATACAGACGATAAAACAGATAGTTTTTGTCTTGTAAGTATTTCAGAAGATTCAACATTTACAGGAATTCCTAATGGTAAATATGTAGATGCTGTTACAGGAACTGTTAAAAATGTAACTGATGGAACATTAACAGCTACAGTATCTGGACAAGGTAATCTTGCAGTATATGTATTAGATACAAAGAAAACTCCAGCACCAGGAAGAGTAATTACAAATGGTAAATATCTTACAGATGGTGGAGAAGAGGAATTAATTCAGCCAATTAAAATAAATGTAGTAAACCCTACAAGCATAAAATTAAATAAAACTTCAGTATCATTATTAGAAGGAAATGTTGAGGCTGTTACAGCAACTGTAAGTCCGGCAAATGCAACATACAAGACAGTTTCATGGTCATCAAGTAATAATTCGGTAGCAACTGTTAGTGGTGGACGAATTACCGGCGTGGGAAAAGGTTCAGCAGTAATAACTGCTAAAACAGTTAATGGATTGACTGCAACGGTGAAGGTTACAGTTGAAGAAAATCCTAATATAATTAAACCGACGGGAATTTCTGTGGATAAGACTTCTGTAATATTAGAAGAAGGAAACACAGAGAAGATAACAGCAACGGTTAGTCCGGCTAATGCAACAAATAAGACTGTTAAGTGGTCTTCGGATAATACACAGGTAGCAACTGTAAGCAATGCAGGAATTATTACTGCTGTAAGAGATGGTTCAGCAAATATTACAGTAACTACATTTAATGGATATAAAGCTACGATAAAAGTATATGTAACAGCAAAGCAGATTCCGGTAATAACCAACGGCATATATTTCAAGAAGCCTGATGGATGGGGTTCTGATATTAATATATACATGTTTAGTGGTGACAAAGCAGTAGGTAAGGCATGGCCAGGAAGTAAGATGTTAGATTTAGGCGATGGAATATATGGCTATGAATATACATCAACAGATAAAGAATTGATGATCATCTTTAATGATGGTAATGGAAATCAGACAGCAGATTTTGAATTTGTAAACAGTGGTTACTATGATGTAAGTGGATATATTAAGACGGTAGACACGAATGGTGTAGTATATGTCAAGTATGTGGATACCGAAGGTAATATGTTAGATATTCAAAAATTATCGGGAAAAACTGGTGAAAAATATACATCAGAGGCAAAGACATTTAATGGATATAAATTGCAGACAAAACCAGATAATGCAAGTGGAACATTCGGTAATAATACAATAGAAGTTATATACGTATATACAAAAACAACTTCAGATACAAAATCTGGCTGGGTAAATAAAGGAGATTCTTGGTATTATTACGAAGATGGAAAAGTTGTAACTGGCTGGAAATCAATAAATGGCAAAAAGTATTACTTCAATACATCCGGAGTAATGCAGACCTCAAAATGGATAAGCGGACAATACTATGTTAATGCCGATGGAACAATGGCAGTTTCAGCACTTGTTGACGGTGGAAAATATTATGTCGGTTCTGATGGTAAATGGGTTAAGACAACAAAATGGCTTACAATTAACGGAAAATGGCATTATATAATATCAGGAAAAGTCCAGCAGTCTAAGTGGGTTGAGATAAATAGCAAATGGTATTATTTCGATGCATCTGGAGTAATGCAGACTTCAAAATGGATTGGTGGAAAATATTATGTAAAAGCCGATGGAACAATGGCAGTTTCAGCACTTGTTGACGGTGGAAAATATTATGTCGGTTCTGATGGTAAATGGACTAAATCTACAAAGTGGTTAAAGTTAAATGACAAATGGTATTACATGATATCAGGAAAAATCCAGCAGTCTAAATGGGTTAAGATAAACACTAAATGGTATTATTTCGATGCATCCGGAGTAATGCAGACCTCAAAGTGGATAAAAGGTATATATTACGTTAAAGCTGATGGAACAATGGCTGTTTCACAGTGGGTTGACGGTGGAAAATATTACGTCGGTGCTGATGGTAAATGGATTAAAGGATATAAGAAATAGTCTGATAATTTCAACAAGACGATTTAGAAACTGTTAGTATCAACTGACATAGACTAAGTTACAATAAAGCAAAATTAGAAATAATAAAGGCGATGAGAAGTCTGGTATATAGATTTTTCATCGCTTTTATGGTATAAAAGTATATAAGTATATAGATTGATATATAACTTAAAAATAGTAATACATTTGGAAGATATGGGAGATGAAAAATATTATGTCGGTGCCGATGGCAAATGGATTAAGGAATATGGCAGATAAAACGAATATAATCCACAAAAAGAAAATGCTTCTTCTTGGACTTGCCGTTTTTATGGCCTATTTGTGCAGAATGTGTGATTTTGAATTTGAAATATTCCAGTTAGCAGGATCTTTAAGAACATACATATACATCACAATATTTTATCTATGGGGCAGGTCTATTAAGAGAAGAATAATTCAGAAACAGGTTCAACACTATCTTATAAGTATAGCTGGACTTATGATATTCTGGATTATGATAAGAACAATAAAATATTTCATTGTAGACAATATAAATGCGTCAAGGTATCTGTGGTATATGTACCATATACCACTTTTAGGCATACCATTTTTAGGGCTTTTAACAGCAATGTCATTAGGTAAAGCTGAGGATTATAAATTGCCTGAATGGACAGGAGCCCTATATATCCCGACTATTATAGCGATAGTATTTGTCCTGACAAATGACCTTCATCAGAAGATGTTTGCATTTCCGGAGAATGGAAGTGTATGGTCGGATTCAAAGTATAGTTATGCAACAGGATACGGAGTGGTAATGATATGGTGTATTGGTTGTGCTGTAGGTGCATTAGTAATTATTGTGATAAAGTCCAGAGTCCCCAATACAAGAAAAATAATGTGGAGACCAATATTGCCACTTGTAATTTTATTTGTATATATGGGATTGTACATTTCGGAAGTTAATGGATTAAGAATAGTTTTAGGCGATATGACAGTATTTTGCTGCCTGTTCTTTACTGTAATATTTGAGAGCTGCATACAATGCGGGCTTATACAGTCAAATTCCGGATATGATAAATTATTTGAAATATCAACTATAGAGGCTAAGATTGTTGATAGCGAAGGAAACGTATGTTATAAGTCAGATAATAACATTCATTACAACAACGATAATATAGACTTCAAAGTGAAATACCTGCCATTGTAAGTGGACAACTATACGATATATTTGAAGAGCTAGATTATTACAGACATTTACATTTGACATATAAATTGTTTGCAAAAATAATAATTTTAATGATTAATTTTTTAATGGTCACATTATTAGGTGGGTTAAAAGCAAATGATAATATAAAATGAAGGGATGCATGAGATATAAAAATAGAATTTTATTAAGCAACACAGGATTATCCTGCTTATATGCGGCAACCATAATATGGTATGGCGTTAATCTGATTTATGGCATATATAGATTATATAAGATACATAATATTAATAATAATCAGATAAATTCTAATTCTATAAAGGAAGGATTAGACAATCTGCCAAGTGGCATATGTTTTTTTGACAAATATGGAAAGGTAGTATTATGCAATCGTAAAATGCATGAATTAGGCAGAAGACTTATAGGGAGTAACGTTCAAAATCTTATGGAATTAGAAAATGCTTTAAATAATCCTCCAAATGATATTAAGCTAAAGAGAACTTCAAAAGATGAGTCAGGCGAAATGCAATTAACTATGCAGTATAATTCAGCGGATAATTCGGCAGAAGCGATATATGGAGAGAATATTTACATATTTTCTGAAAATGAAATATGGATTTTCGCAAAAGAAGAACTCGCGATAAAATGTAATGAAAAATATAGTCAGATTTTGGCAACAAATGTTACAGAAATCTATAAATCTATGATACAATTAGATGCAGATAATGAAAAACTTAAAGAAGACGCAAAAGCAAATCGTTTAACTGTTGAAGTAACGAAGGACATTGTAAATGATGAGTCATTATATAAAAAAATGCTATATGTTATTATAATATCCGTATTAGAAATAATGGTAAACAGCCTGATAAAAACATAATTGAAGGTGGAGTGTTATCGAATATAAGGCAGAAGCTAGAAGAAGCTGGTGGATATATGAAGATACAGAGTATACCGGAATTAATTATAAATATTGGTTTGAAAACTTCTGATATGGGAAATGCATAAAAATGACAGAGCAGTAATTATAATGTGTTTTGCACGTAGTAAAACCGGCATAAACCTTAGATATAAATATTCAATGAAATTGTTTAAAGCAGAAATGAATAAAAAGCAATAATTTCAGAATGGAGACCGAATGAAAAGAGTGCTTATAGTAGAAGACCAGAGATTTGCAAGAGACCACTTGGAAAATTGTGTAATTAAGAATAAAGACTATTAAAACTGATAGGGTATTAATAGACTTTTTCTTATATAATACTCTATATAGCATATACATTTGACAGGATAAGAGTAAATGGTATGAAAATTAATTGAGTTGAAGTTTTTTCGTGGAACTGTATGCATGAAACATGCAGGTTTATATGAATAATCGTTCGAAGTCGAGGAGGAATTATATGAAAAAAAGATTAAGCAAATTAATGAGTTTTTTTCTGGCGTTAGCGATGATAATCGGGATATTACCGGCAATTGCACACGCAGAAGAAACAGAGAACGTGATTCTTAATGAAATTTATCTGACAATTGACAAATCAGTATGGACGCTATATCAGGTCGGACAGGATGCCATGGCAGCAGAAAGACAGCTGTTATGCGATGCATTGGATGTTGGAGAAGCAAATAAAGACATGTATAGTGTAGATATTCTTAATACAGCGTTAAAGTATGTGGACGGTTCAAGTTCAGAGGCTGTGAAGGAAGGAGATGCGATTGAAGAAGGGAAAAAATACAGATGTCATTTTATAGTAGATCCTAAAAATCAATATAATTTTAACAGGAATAAGAATAATATAACTGTATATTTAAATGGTGTAAAGGTGACACCTATTTTATTGAGTTACAACGAATACTGGAAATGTTACCGTATTGAATTAGATATTCCTTTCGCACCGGCTGCACGTCCGGAAGCTATAAATATTACAGATTTTGAAATTGCTACAGGTAAAGTAAAAGCCGGTCGTACTTCTAAAACATCTATTGAGAGTAAAAACGTAGCATTTGAGATAAGCAAGTTAGAGTGGACTTGTGATAATGATTCAGAATTTAAAGCCGGAGATGTATTTAAAGAGAATTCTACATATAAACTGGCATTAACACTTACACCAAATAAAGGTTATAAATTTTCGGTTGATGATAAAACTAAAGAGTACAATGGTAAATATATAGTAAATGATACAAATTATAGTACTAGCAGCTGCAGAATGGATGGCTCTGATTTGATTCTTGAATATAAATTTAAAACGAATGCAATAACCAGAGATATTTACCTGACGGTTGATTATTCTGCATGGAGTAAATTTAAGGAGGGTGCAGATGGTGGAGAAGCAGCTGACCAGTTTAAAAATGAGATAACAGGTGTAATTGCGAATGATATTTATTATCTGAACATAGTGAACACACATTTAATTTATGTAGGAGATGGCAATTCATGGTATTTAGTTAGAGCCGGACATGTTATATCAAAAGATGTGTGTTATATGATGAGATTTAGTGTAAGTCCAAGAAATGGACAGGTATTTGATGATAATTCGGAAAATATGAATGTGTACATCAACGGAACAAAAGTTGAAACGGAAGAACTTACGTATAATGAATACTGGGGCAACTATGTTATAGTAAAAGAAGTTCCGGTTAAACCAATGGAAGATGTCATACTTACCGGCTGGCAGAAAGTAGATGATAACTGGTATTATTATGATAAGACAGGTGTTAAACAGGTATCTAAATGGATTAAATCAGGAACAAAATGGTACTATGTAGATGCAAACGGCGTAATGCAGACATCTAAATGGATAAATGGAAACTACTATGTGAAAGCCGACGGAACAATGGCAATCTCAGAATTTGTCGACAAAGGTAATTATTATGTTGGTAAAGACGGCAAATGGGATAAAGGAACTAAGTGGATTAAGTCAGGTGGTAAATGGTATTATATAGTATCAGGTAAAGTTCAGAAGTCAAAATGGATGCAGATAGGCAAGAAATGGTACCACTTTAATAAAGACGGCATAATGGAGACATCTAAATGGATAGGCGGAAACTACTATGTGAAGGCCGACGGAACAATGGCAATCTCAGAATTTGTCGACAATGGTAATTATTACGTTGGTAAAGATGGCAAATGGGATAAAGGAACTAAGTGGCTTAAGTCAGGCGATAAATGGTATTATATAGTATCAGGTAAAGTTCAGAAGTCAAAATGGGTACAGATAAGTAAGAAATGGTATCATTTTGATAAAGACGGCATAATGGAGACATCTAAATGGATTGGTGGTAAATATTATGTTAAAGCCGATGGAACAATGGCAATTTCCGAATGGGTTGATGCAGGAAAATATTATGTCGGTGCCGATGGCAAATGGATTAAGGGATACAAGAAATAGACAAAAGATATTAATATAATTATTAAAATATCAAAGGACTATTAACATATTTTAACTGATATGTTAATGGTCCTTGTCTGTTATATAAGATTACGCTGTTAAAAGAATAAGTTATACTAAAGTTTGACTTGAATTATTTGTTAATCTCGGTAAAATATATTATGAATAACATTGAGTTAAAGGAGAATTAGAAACATGGCATGGTATGACGAGGCAATATTTTATCATATTTATCCGTTAGGATTAGCAAATGCTCCAAAACAGAACGAATATAAGGAGCCGGAACATAGATTAAACAATTTGATTCCATGGATTAAACATATCAGGGAAATTGGATGTAATGCATTGTATATAGGACCTCTTTTTGAATCAGTTGGACATGGTTATGAGACAACGGACTATAAGAAGTTAGATTCAAGACTTGGAACAAATGAAGATTTAAAAAAATATGTTAAGGAATGTCATAAACAGGGCATAAGAGTAATATTTGATGGTGTGTTCAACCACACAGGAAGAGATTTTTTTGCATTTAAAGACATTCAGAAGAATAGAGAGAATTCACAATATAAAGATTGGTATTGTAACGTGAATTTCTATGGAAATAATGAATATAATGACGGATTCTCCTATGATAACTGGGGAGGATATAACCTCCTGGTTAAACTGAATCAGCAAAATCCTGCAGTTCAGGATTATATCTGTGATGTAATCAGATACTGGGTATCAGAATTTGATGTTGATGGTATCAGATTAGATGCGGCAGATGTACTCGATTTTGGATTTATGCATCAGCTTAGAAGGGTTGCAAATGAAGTAAAACCGGAATTCTGGCTGATGGGCGAAGTAATTCATGGAGATTATAATAGATGGGTTAATGAAGGAACACTTCATTCAGTAACTAACTACCAGTTACACAAAGCACTTTTTTCGGGACATAATGACCATAACTATTTCGAGATTGCACATACAGTAAGACGTTTATATAGTATGGGTGGAAACAGCCCCGAGGGACTTAAATTATATAATTTTGTAGATAATCATGATGTTGAGAGAATATATACAAAGCTTAATAATAAGGCACAGTTTTCGCCTGTACATGTTCTTCTGTATACACTTCCAGGTATTCCATCAATTTATTATGGTTCAGAATTCGGAATTGAAGGACGTAAAGAGAAGTCTTCTGATGATTCATTGAGGCCGGCAATTAATCTGGATGATTATAAAGATGCAATTAAGAAAAACAGTTGTACAAGTCTTGTTGCAGCACTTGGTAAAATAAGACAGAATGTAAAGGCATTATCATATGGTGATTATCAGGAGAGACTGCTTACAAATGAACAGTATGCATTTGCAAGAAGCCTGGATGGAGACACAGTTGTGATAACAGTTAATAATGCAGACCATGAGACGAATATTACAGTTGGAGCAGGCAGCGCTGATGAGTATTATGGTGCACTTACAGGCCAGAGAGTTAAAGTTGAGAATGGATGTATTAATATTAAACTTGAAGCTAATTCAGGGGAAATATGGCTTCCGGATTATATGAAGATAGCCGACCTCAAACCTGTAGCTGTAAAGACTGCGAAGAAGGTAGCTGTAAAGAAGTCAGAAGGCAAGCAGGAGTCTGAATCAGAGAATAAGAATTACGCAAAGCCAGATGTTAAGTCAGGTTACGAATCAGATAATAATGCTAAGTCGGAGAATAAAGTATATAACAAAAGTAACGAACAACCAGTTAAGATGAATAAAGATAAGACAGAAGCAGACTCTGGTAATTTGAATTCTAATAAGATTGATGTTGTAGAAGTTGATATGAGCAAGCCTTATGAAGATATGACAGTAACAGAACTTCAGAATGTCATTTTAGGTAAATTAGCAAGTAATGGTCCGGTAACAGATCAGATGAAGAAGGATGTTGCAGAAAATATTTATCATGATTCATTGGTTAACTGGGCTAAGAGTTTTAGATAAAGATATGGATATAAGTGAGATTAATCAGAACGTTAAATGGCTTATTGACTATGGATTTAGTTTAAAGGTTTTTACTAAAAATAGTTTGGCAAAATATGAAATAATTAGAGATTATTGGCACCAGATATGGTATAATTAAAGAAGTTGAATTGGAACGAAATCAGACTGAACTATATCATTAAAGAGAGGTGCTCATATGGTAAAACGAAAGTATTTTAAGCGATTTTTTGCAATAACCCTGGCAACAATGACATTTATATCGACAGTTAATTTTCAGGGTATGATTGCGAAGGCAACAGACGATGATAATGAATATGTAACTTATGATAAAGCATATGGTTACATAGACAATGGTTATGTTGCACCAAGATTAGATGTCACAGAAAGCAATGAAGGACTATGTCAGGCGGCAGCTATTCCTGCTAAATATGACTCAAGGGATTATGGATATGTAACGCCTGTAAGGAATCAGGGAAGATGGGGAACATGTTGGGCTTTTGCGGCAATTGCAGCCATGGAATCTACAGCATTAAGCCATGGTGTAGCTGATAATAAAGACACACTTGATATGTCAGAATATAATGTTTTATATATGGCATTTGATGACAGAACATTTGTTGACCCATTAGGTGGAACGGATGGCGATAATACATATACTGATGATATGACTGCCGCATTAAGCAGAGGTGGTAATCAGACTATGGTATTCAGAGCTATGAGTAAGTGGGCAGGTATGGTAAATGAAAGCGACTGTGTTTATCCGGGTGCAACAGCTACAACATATAGCTATGATGCATCAAAATTGCAATATATATTAACTGGTGTCAGACAGATAAACATGCAGGACAGAGATTACGTTAAGAAAGCTGTTATGGAAAATGGTGCAGCAAGTATGTATTATTATGATTCTGACAATTATGCTAATAACGAATATTATTATAATTATGAGATTAAATCTACCAATCATGCAGTAACGATTGTGGGTTGGGACGACACAATCAGTAGGGATAATTTCAAATCCACAGATTCAAATGGAAAAGTGTATGTGCCTGAGGGAGATGGTGCATGGCTGATTAAGAATAGCTGGGGTTCATACAATTACAGAACTAATGGCGGATATATGTGGATATCTTACTATGATTTAAGTGCTAAATCAGGAAATGCAACATATTATGAAGTCGCTAAGAAGGATTCATATGATTATAATTACCAGTATGATGGTAATACAGAAATTGGTTATGGTCTTATGGGTTCTACAGGAGCAGATTTTATATTAGCCAATAAATATGCAAATGTATTTACTGTAAAGAAGGGCACAGGAACACAGAAACTTGATGCTGTAGCATTTAGTGTTAAGGATGAAAATACATCTTATTCAATCCAGATTTATAAGAATCCTGCACTTAATGTTGAAGATGCTAATGGTACAATAACAGGAAATACAGATAATCCTGAGAGTGGAACACCGTTACTTGATACACCGGTTACAGGAAAGACAACATTTGCAGGTTATTATACAGTAAATATGCCGAGCACAGTTAAACTAGATGAGGGTGATACATTTGCTATCGTGATTACATTTGATGATGAGACATCAATGGATTACTCATATATATATTCTGCTACTGCTGGAAGTACCAGTGTATCACATAATAATGAAAGTTATTATGCACCATCAGGGAAATTAGTGGATATGTATGAAACATATTTGAAAAAATACAGCATAAATATGTGCATAAAGGCATTCACAAGCAAAGTATCAGACAAATTATCTGTGCCACAGATAACTAAAGCTGAATCAACGGATAATAACGCTGCAAGGCTTGAATGGCAGAATGTAGATGGAGCAGAAGGATATGAGTTATTCAGAAGTACTGAGGCAAATGGAACATACAATATGTTAGGAAGTTTTACTGACAATTCATATGTGGACAATTCGGTCAGATGCGGGAAAAAATATTATTATAAAGTAAGAGCATACAAGACTTTTTCTGGTGAAAAAATTTATTCTGATTATTCAACAGTACAGGTTGTAGTTATCGAAATTCCGATAGCAACAGTAATGGGTAATATTAATGATAATGTTGTTACACTTAACTGGAATAAGGTAGATGGAGCAGATAGGTATAACATTTACAAAAAAACAGATACAGATAGTGAATTTAAGAAAATTAAGACAATCACAGGCGCAACTTATACAGAAAGTGTTGAATTTAATACAGAAGCATATTACTATGTGACTGTGGAGATGACGATAGATGGTGTAGTTACAGAGTCAATGAAATCTAACACATTTGGAGCAGTTGTTAAAACAAAAGCACCAGCAATTATAGCGGATACATCATCTTATGGCAAGGTAAAATTGTCATGGAAGCCTACAAGTGGTACCCAGATATACAGGGTATTTGCATATAATGAAGAAATGGATGAATATGATATTCTAAAGGATGTCAAATCTACTGATAAGATGGAATATATAGATGACAATTTAGAGAGTAAAGAAGGTACCACTAGAAAATATATGATTACCACTTATACAGTTAAAGATGGTGAAATGATAAATGGTAATACATCATTTGTTAATGCATTTGTAAGACATCCGGCACTTAAGAATCTGTCATATACACTTGATAATGGAACATTAAATTTGAGGTGGGATAGCTATGATGGAATTATTGGAAGATATGGATACTATTCGATATATTCATCTGATACTGCCGATGGTAAATATAAACTATTAGTAAATAGAGATAATAATACATACTCAATATATGATTATGATGATTCTAAGGACTTGTATATTAAAGTGGTTGCGTATGGTTCAATTACAGGAAAAGATGCGCAATATAGTGCCAACTATTCATTGATTACAGCTATGCAGGAGATACCTTTATGTATTAAAGGTAAGACGGTTATTAAAGGATGGCAGAAAATAAATAATGTATGGTATTATTATAATTCAAATGGTGAGCTGCAGACATCAAAGTGGATTAAATCCGGAGCAAAATGGTATTATGTGGACCAGACCGGAGCAATGCAGACTTCTAAATGGGTTAAAATCAGTACAAAATATTATTATTTTGATAAATCCGGAGTGCTGCAGACATCAAAGTGGATAGGCAGCAGATATTATGTAAAAGCTGATGGAAGTATGGCAACATCTGAGATAGTAGATAATGGCAGATACTATGTTGATGGCAAGGGTATCTGGGTAAAGGATACTAAATGGCTGAAATTATCAGGAAAATGGTACTATCTTAAGAAAGGAACAGTACAGACTTCAAAATGGCTTAAGATAGGAAATAAAAGTTATTATTTTGATAAAAAAGGAGTAATGCTGACATCTAGGTGGATAAAAACCGATGGTAAATGGTATTATGTAAATGCTGATGGAATAATGCAGACATCAAAATGGATAAGTGGTACATATTACGTAAAGGCAGATGGAACAATGGCGATTTCTGAATGGGTAGATGGTGGAAAGTATTACGTTGGCTCAGATGGAAAATGGATTAAAAATTATAAAAAATAATAATTCAAAGTATATAAATAGCAATTGATGTATACATGAATAGGAAAGGCTTATTGATAATCGTTTATCAATAAGCCTTTTGATAAATTCTATAACAGGCTAAATTCTTTGAAAAATAAGCAAATTCAACAATTCAGTAATAATCTTTTGATACTTGACAAATACTGTAAGTGGATATATGATATTTCATATCATAGTAATACAATATGAAATACTGTAAAAGTAGGTATAAGCCTAAGAAGTTCATATTATTTACTAGTCTTTGAATTCTTATACTTCAGAATGGAGGTTTATTTTATTATGGATAAAAAAATTATTTATATGGATAATGCAGCAACTACACCTGTTAAACCAGAAGTTTTAGATGCAATGTTACCTTATTTCACAGAGAAATTTGGTAATCCATCAAGTATTTACAGTATATCTTCACAGAATAAGAAGGATATTACTACAGCCAGAGAGACAATTGCGAAAGCAATTAATACAGATACAGCAAACATTTACTTTACAGCGGGCGGTTCAGAGAGTGATAACTGGGCTTTGAAAGCAACTGCTGAGGCTTATGCTAATAAAGGCCGCCATATTATTACATCGAAGATTGAACATCATGCAATTCTTCATACATGTGATTATCTTGAGAAACGTGGATATGAGATAACATATATTGATGTAGATGAGAATGGTATCGTTGATTTGAAACAATTAGAAGAAGCTATCAGACCTGATACAATTCTTATTTCAATAATGTTTGCAAATAATGAGATAGGAACAATTGAGCCTATAGCAGAAATTGGCAAGATTGCTAAAGAGCATGGAGTGTTATTCCACACAGATGCAGTCCAGGCATTCACACAGGTTCCAATTGATGTAGAAGAAATGAACATAGATATGTTATCAGTAAGCGGTCATAAGATAAACGGACCAAAGGGAATAGGTTTTCTTTATATAAGAAAAGGTGTTAAGATAAGATCATTTGTCCATGGCGGTGCACAGGAGAGAAGCCGAAGAGCCGGAACAGAAAATGTACCTGGAATAATCGGTCTCGCTAAAGCAACTGAAATCGCAGTTGGAAATATGAAAGAGAGAACAGCAAAGGAAATAGAAGTAAGAAATCATATTATCGAAAGAGTAATGAATGAGATACCTTACACAAGACTTAATGGAGACAGAGAAAGACGTCTGCCTAATAATATTAACTTCAGTTTTCAGTTTGTTGAGGGAGAATCAATGCTTATAATGTTAGATTCTTTTGGAATATGTGCATCAAGTGGTTCTGCCTGTACATCAGGAGCATTAGATCCGTCGCATGTATTACTTGCAATCGGACTTCCTCATGAAATAGCACATGGTTCATTAAGACTTACAATTTCTGAGGATACTACTATGGAAGATGCAGATTTTGTAGTGGACAAGTTAAAAGGTATCGTAGAGAGACTTAGAAGTATGTCACCTCTTTACGAAGATTTTGTAAAGAAACAGGCAAAATAACAGATAAAATAAGAAGAAAGAAGGATAGAATATGTATAGCGAAAAGGTTATGGATCATTTTCAACACCCAAGAAATGTAGGTGAGATAGAGAATGCAAGTGGTGTCGGTACAGTTGGTAATGCAAAATGTGGTGACATTATGAGAATATATTTAGATATTGATGAAAATCAAATTATAAGAGATTGTAAATTCAAAACATTTGGTTGTGGTGCAGCAGTAGCAACAAGTAGTATGGCAACAGAGCTTGTTAAAGGTAAAAATATTAATGAAGCATTACAGATAACTAATAAAGCTGTAATGGAGGCTCTTGATGGACTTCCACCTGTAAAGGTGCATTGTTCACTCTTAGCTGAAGAAGCAATTCATGCAGCACTCTGGGATTACGCAGAGAAAAATAATATTAAAATAGAGGGACTTGAGAAACCTAAGACAGATATTAGCGAGGGCGAAGAGGAAGAAGATTATTAAAAGCTTTAGAAATGAGGAATAGTGTGAAAAATAATGTCGATACATTATTTTTCACGCTGCTATTTGTTTTTGAGCGAAAACAAATAGCCTTTATGGCAGATGAGAAATCACATACGCGAATTTCTCATCGCCTTTTTGCGACAAGTCGCTCAGAAATGAGGATAATATGAAGATTTCAACAAGAGGAAGATATGCGCTGAGGCTTATGCTTCAATTAGCACTTTGTGAACCAAACAAACCAATAAGTATAAAAGATATAGCTGCAAAACAGAATATATCAGGTAAATATCTTGAACAGATTATATCAGTATTAAATAAAGCCGGCTTTGTGAAGAGTGAAAGAGGTCCACAGGGTGGATATTCATTAAAAATGAAACCTGAGAAGTACACAGTTGGCATGATTCTTAGACTTACAGAGGGAAGTCTTTCACCGGTAGCCTGTCTTGATGATGAGAATGGTGTATGTGAGAGAGAACCCCAATGTGCAACGTTAGAGGTATGGAAGAAATTAAATGATGCGATTAACAGTGTGGTTGATGGAATAACACTTGCAGATTTAGTGGAGATACAGAAGAAAAAGAACGGAGATGTTGAGTATTATATATAACTAAATATATAATAAAGTAAGGTAACACCTGCATAATACATATTTTTAAAATATTTGAGGATATTTTGGAAAGAGTATTGGCAGGTGTTTTTTAGTATAGCGATTTATGCAGCGTATTTTGTCGTTAAAAAAATAATTAATTTTATACATTAAATAGTTTACAATGGCGTAGATAAATTATATAATATATACACCATTGTAAATAAAGGAGGTGATTATATGAGAAAATATGAATATATGCAGGAAATTTTAAAAGAAAATAACGGATATTTGTTTACTTCACAAATTGAAAAGGAGGGTATTTCACGAACATATCTGGCAAAATTTGTAAGAGATAATAATATGGAGAAAGTTGCAAAAGGAATATATATATCTGAAGATACATGGGTAGATGATCTGTATATTATTCAGATTTGTAATCCTAAGATAATCTTTTCAGGTGAAACAGCATTGTATTTACATGGGATGATAGATAGGGAATACTCTGAAATATGTGTAAGTGTACCATCAAGATTTAGCCAGACACGATTAAGAGAAAAGGGAATAGTTGTTCATCAGGAAAGAAAGGGAATATATGAGTTAGGAGTAACTAATATAGATACAAATTATGGTAATAGTGTGAGAGTATATGATAAAGAGAGGAGTATATGCGATTTAGTAAAGAATAGAGGAAATATAGAAGTACAACATTTTCAAACAGCCATGAGAATTTATATGAGAGATAGTTCGAAAGATTTATCAAGACTTTTGATGTATGCAGAAAAATTGAATATTAGGGACGAAATGATGAAATATGTGGAGGTAATGATATGATAAAATCAGCAATTCAGCTTAAAGCGAAAGTAAGAAATTATTCAGGTGGAGATGATAGGGTGTCAAAGGCTTTAATAAGGGTGTTTTTTATGGAAAGGTTTTTAGAGAGAATATCCATATCAAAGTATAAGGAACAATTTATATTAAAGGGTGGAATGTTAGTTGCTTCCATTTTGGGAGTGAATTTAAGAGCCACTATGGATATTGATACAACAGTAAAAGCATTGCCTCTTAATGGGCGAGATATTGAGAAAATAATATTGGAAATTTGTGGAATTCCATTAAATGATAATATTACATTTAGAATAATAAAAATAGAAAATATAATGGACGAGTTTGAATATCCGGGAGTTAGAATACATATGGAGGGACTGTTAGATAAGTTGCGTCAACCTGTTAAGATTGATATATCGACAGATGATGTAATAACACCAGGAACTGTAGAGTATAAGTATCCGTTAATGTTTGAAGAACAGGCAATAAGCTTAACTACATATAATATTGAAACATTACTGGCTGAGAAATCTCAAACAATTATAAGTCGTGGCTTGGCGAATACAAGAATGCGAGATTTTTATGATATATATGAGATTGTGAAACAAAAGGATTTTTCGCAAGAGTTATATAAAGAAGCTTTTATTGCAACTTGTCGAAAGCGTGAAACTGAATTTACATATGAAAAGATAGAATATGAATTATCTAATATATCAACAAGTAACGAAATGAGAAATATGTGGATTAGATTCAAAGAAAAAAATTATTTTGTTGAAGATATAGAATATGATGAAATGATGGCACAAATATGCAGTATAATATTGAGCATTTTAAAAAATTAAATAAATATCCAATTTCCTATTGACAAACTAGGAATTGAGTTGTATTATATCTTCAACAGTTAATCCTAGTAATCAAATAGGAATTACACATTATAACAACACAAACAAAAAATAAGGAAACGAGGTAGAAGATATGAGTAAAAAAACTTACGCTGAAAGAAATTTTAAATTCGAAACATTACAGTTGCACGTTGGTCAGGAATCACCAGATCCAGTTACAGATGCAAGAGCAGTTCCAATTTATCTTACATCATCATATGTATTCCATAACAGCGAACATGCAGCAGACAGATTTGGACTTAGAGATGCAGGAAATATTTACGGACGACTTACTAATCCTACACAGGGCGTATTCGAAGCAAGAATAGCAGCACTTGAGGGTGGCGTGGCAGCATTAGCAGTTGGTTCAGGAGCGGCAGCACTTGCTTATGCATTTCAGGCAATTGCACATGCAGGTGACCACATCGTAGCAGCTAAGAACATTTATGGTGGAACATATAACTTATTAGCACATACACTTCCTGATTATGGAATTGAGACAACATTCGTAGATCCATTTGATTATGATGGAATAAAGGCAGCTATTAAAGAGAATACAAAAGCAATCGAGATTGAAACATTGGGTAATCCTAATTCAGAAGTTGTTGATATCGAGAGAATAGCAGCAATTGCTCATGAAGCAGGAATTCCACTTATCGTTGACAATACATTTGCAACACCATATCTGGTAAGACCAATTGAACATGGCGCAGATATAGTAATTCACTCAGCTACTAAATTCATCGGTGGACATGGTACAACAATCGGTGGTGTAATCGTAGATGGTGGTAAATTCGACTGGACTAAGAGTGATAAATGGCCATGGTTAGTAGAACCAAATGTATCTTATCATGGAGTAAGCTTTGCAAAAGACTGCGCACCTGCAGCATTTGTAACATATATCAGAGCTATACTTCTTCGTGATACAGGCGCAACACTTTCACCTGTTCATGCATTTATCTTCTTACAGGGACTTGAGACACTTTCACTTCGTGTTGAGAGACATGTTGAAAATGCATTAAAGGTAGTTGAATATCTTAAGAATCAGCCATTAGTTGAGAAAGTAAATCACCCATCAATCTCAGAAGACAAAGAACAGCAGGAACTTTATAAGAAATATTTCCCAAATGGTGGCGGTTCAATATTTACATTTGAAATCAAAGGAGATGCTAAGACAGCACAGAAATTCATTGATAATCTCGAGCTATTCTCACTTCTTGCAAATGTAGCAGATGTTAAGTCATTAGCCATACACCCTGCTTCAACAACTCATTCAGAGTGCAACGAGGCTGAATTATTAGATCAGGGAATTAAACCAAATACAATTAGATTATCAATTGGTACAGAAAATATTGATGATATTATAGAAGATTTAGATGAAGCATTTAAGAGTTTAAACTAAGAAAGGAAGGTATAGAATATGAGTAAAATATATAAAAGTGCATTAGAGTTAATAGGTAATACACCATTAGTTGAATTTACAGGAATAGAAAAGAAATACAATCTTCAGGCAAGACTACTTGCTAAATTAGAGTATTTTAATCCGGCAGGAAGTGTTAAGGACAGAATTGCGAGAGAAATGATAGAAGATGCTGAAAACAAGGGACTTCTTAAAGAGGGTTCTACAATTATTGAGCCTACATCAGGAAATACAGGAATCGGCTTAGCAGCTATTTCAGCAGCGAAAGGATACAGACTCATAATTGTTCTTCCGGAGACAATGAGTGTTGAGAGAAGAAATATTATTAAAGCATATGGTGCTGAATTAGTTCTTACAGAGGGTTCAAAAGGTATGAAAGGTGCAATTGCTAAGGCTGAAGAGCTGGCTAAGGAGATTCCTAATAGCTTCATACCAGGCCAGTTTGTTAATCCTGCCAATCCAACAGCACATAAGAAGACAACAGGTCCTGAAATATGGAATGATACAGATGGCGAAATCGATGCATTTATAGCTGGTGTAGGTACTGGTGGTACAGTAAGTGGTGTCGGTGAATATTTAAAATCTAAGAAATCAGATGTTGAAGTTATTGCAGTAGAGCCTGCAACTTCACCTGTATTATCACAGGGGGTATCAGGAGCACATAAGATTCAGGGTATTGGAGCAGGTTTCGTACCTGATACATTGAATACAAAAATATATGACAAAGTCGTTACAGTTGAGAATGAAGATGCATTTGCATTCGGTAAAGAAATAGCTAAAACAGAGGGTATTCTTGTAGGTATTTCATCAGGAGCAGCATTAAAGGCAGCAGTTGACTGGGCTTCACAGCCTGAAAACAAAGGCAAAACAGTTGTTGCTTTATTACCTGACAGCGGTGACAGATATTACTCAACAGCATTATTTGAATAAAAATCAGTTTAATTTCTATATTAAATTAAGTAAAACACTAATTTGGTTATAATGTGGTAATTCTTTTATCATATTAACGTAAATGCCCTAATATAATTTAAGTAATCGAAAGCTTTTAAAACGGTGAAAGATGTTAAATTATATATGGGCATTTATGATTTTAATCGGAATATTATATGGGGCATTTACAGGAAATATTTCTGAGGTCTCAAATGGTTTTCTGACATCATCTAAGGAAGCGGTCACATTATGTATAACTATGCTTGGAGTATTAAGTTTCTGGTCCGGCATAATGGAGATAGGTAAAAGAGCAGGTATTATAAGACAAATGACGAAGTTAATAATGCCATTTGTTAATTTCCTGTTTCCCAATATCCCTAAAAATCATGAATCCAGAGAATACATAACTACAAATATCATTGCTAATATCTTAGGACTGGGCTGGGCCGCAACCCCTCCGGGACTTAAGGCAATGGAAAGTCTATCAAAGTTAAATGAAGAGAAAAATGGAAGAGAAAAAGTACACATCTCAAGTGATGAAATGTGTACTTTTCTTGTTATAAATATTTCCTCTTTACAAATAATTCCGATGAATATAATTGCATACCGAAGCCAATATGGAAGTATTAATCCTGCATCTATTGTTGTGCCGGCTATTATTGCGACATCTGCAAGTACAATGGCAGCTATTATTTTATGTAAGTTAATGACCCGCCACTAATTCATTCCAGAAGCTTTGGACTTGTGATTGTGAGTTGTATTGTGTACTGTTTATAGAAACACTTGTAACGCTGTATGAATCAAGGGACTTAGATAGTGTAAAGCCAATTCTTACTTTATAAAGAACATTTTTGCCATTTACATTATCATGAGCATCTCCCTGTACTGAAATACTATAAGAGCCATCATCATTAGTTTTAGCATCCCATGAGGTATTACGAAAATAATCCTTGATAACATCATTGACAGTTTTCTTTGATGCACTGCCTGCTTTCATAGCATTTAATTTTTTTACCGGTTTATCATATTTTGAATCATAATGATCAGCTGATGATTTCGTATATTCAGGATTAGTAGTCAAAATATGATACTGATTACTTATAAATTTACCTGTAAAGGAAATGCTTAATATAATCCATAGTAATGGAATAGCCTTAGATAATCCACGTTTTGAAAAAGAGATAAGTGGATAAAAGATATAAAGAAAAATAGCAATTATTATAGGAGATGTTTTTCCGGTTTTGGCCTTCAATACAATTGCATCAGATATAAATGCAACTTCTGTAATCAAATTGATTGCCCATAAATAATATTGGGAAGCAGTAAATGGATTTTTACTAAATGCTAAATATGCCAAGTGTGCAATAATTGCAATCATTGCTACGATTACTAATTTAAAGGTAATATTAAGATCATTTTTGTAGGTATTGTTAATGACTTTTTCAGCATTATTGCTAAGTGATAAATCCTGATTAGGGTTGTAAGCACCATATGGATCATAATTGCCAGAAAAGTTGTTATATCCGGAACTATAATCGGAATTGAAATCGGAATTATAGTTGTTAGTATTGTAACTATTAGAATTGTAATTAGAATTATAATTATTCGAATTATAAGACCCGGAATTGTAGCTATTAGAATTGTAGCTATTAGAAATGTTACTGTTATAGGAATTTGTATTTTTACGATTTGAATCTGTTAAATCTACTACATCATCATCGAAATCAAGTACAAATTCTTCGTTAGAATTATTATTGGTATTTGTGTTATCGTTATTCATAACTCGTGCCTCCTTTTAACATATTATCATAACGGATAAATTTTATCATAACGGAATAAATACTTCAAGAAAAATGTGAAATAATGTAAATAAATGTTATCAGAAATGAGGGGTAGTATGAAAGTTATTCTATATCTGTCTGATATGATGATTCCATTTGTTGTATTCTACATTGTAGGAATTGGAATTATTCAGAAAAATAAAGTGTATGATGATTTTATTGAGGGAGCAAAAGATGGTTTAAAAACAGTCGCAGGTGTGATGCCTACAATGGTAGGGCTGATGATTGGTGTTGGTGTGTTAAGCTCATCTGGTTTCTTGAATTTTTTTACCAAATATATAGCTAAGATGACATTGAAAATTGGTCTGCCACCGGCGGTCGTGCCAGCAATGATTGTAAGGATTTTTTCATCATCAGCGGCCACCGGACTTGTATTAGATGTTTTCAAACAATTTGGAACAGATTCATATGAGGGACTGCTTTCATCTATAATGATGAGCAGCACCGAAACAATATTTTATACAATGTCGGTATATTTTATGACAGCCAAAGTCACCAAGACAAGGTGGACTTTGGCAGGAGCATTAATATCTACTTTAGCCGGAATTATTGCAAGTGTAATAATGACTAAAATGATGATTTGATTAATTTGCTTAATAACATAAAATTATAGTATCAAAATCTATACCTTATTATGGTTTTCAAAAGACCTATAGAGAGTTATACGATATATTGAGTGTAATGACGAAACTTAACTTTTGCATCTACACTATACTAGCAAAACATTTTCAGAATCTTTATAGATATCAGGTGCACCTGTAGTTGTAATAATAGTTGCATCTGAATATCCGGCAAAAGATACATTAGATACTTTATCGAATTTAGATGAATCACATAGAATATAGCGTTCTGTACATTGGTATAGGGCACATTTTTTAATCATAGCTTCCGATGGGTCAGGTGTTGAAAAACCATTTGCTTTATTTATAGCATTTGTTCCGAAAAAACCTTTGGTAAAATGATATTTAGTAAGATTAATAACTGCTTCTTCACCAACCATAGCCTCAGTAGTTGCCTTATATAATCCACCAGGCAGATATACATTAAAGCCCTTTGTGGCAAGCCTTTTGGCATGCATAATGCCGTTTGTTACAATAATTATATTTGAATCAGGTGAAATATTATCAATAATAAATCCAGTTGAGGTACCGGCATCTAAATAAATCATTTCTTTATTATTAATAAGTGAGGCAGCGTATTGTGCAATTAATACTTTCTCATTACGATTGATATTTTCGCGTTCTAAAACAGCAGAGTCATATGAAATTGTATAGGGGTTCTGGTTCGGAGTTAAGGCTATTGCACCACCATGAACCTTGGTTAAAAGCTTCTTTGCAGCCATATCGTTTAAATCTCTTCGGATAGTTGATTCAGAAGCATCAAATAATTGCATTAACTCATGTACACTTACTGAGCCTTTTTCATTTACTGCCTTTTCGATTTCATTTTTTCGTTCCTCGTTTAACATAATAATCTCCATTTCTTATTCAGCTTATTCACAAACGGTCAAAATCATTCAATACAGATAGTATAATGAAATGTGGGAAAATTGTCAAAATAATTATTATATTTTTGAAAGAAAATGAATGAAAATGCTTGACTATGAATGAAAATGGTGGTATATATAATATACAAGATATAAAACGTTTAAAAACATTCAAAAATACGAAAGATAATGAAAAAAATAATAAAATTATGAAGAAAGGCTCATATTAGTAAAATAAGGAAATGGAGGTTTGGAAGATATGATTTATACAGTTACATTTAACCCGTCACTGGATTACATCGTAAGTATCAGAAATTTTGAAGAAGGCAGTGTCAATAGAGCGTCTGATGAAATGATATTGCCAGGTGGAAAAGGCATAAATGTTTCGATAGTACTTAATAATCTGGGAATGGAAAGTCATCTTTTGGGCTTCATCGCCGGCTTCACAGGTAAAGAAATTGAGAGAATGGTAAGTGATGATGGCTGCATATCAGAATTTATTAAGGTTGACAATGGATTCTCAAGAATCAACGTTAAGATGAGATCAGAAAAAGAGAGTGAAATTAACGGAATCGGACCTGCAATATCTAATAGTGAAATGACTCAGTTATTAGACAAGCTTGATAAGCTTAAAGAAGGCGATGTTCTGGTACTGGCAGGAAGTATTCCGGCATCTATACCGGACACAATCTATTACGATATTATGAAGATGTTGTCTGACAGAAAGATAATGATAGTAGTAGATGCAACCAAAGATTTATTATTAAATGTATTGCCTTTACACCCATTTTTAATCAAACCGAATAAGCAGGAGCTTGCTGAAATGATGAATCTTGAGAATTTATCGAAAGAGGATATTGTAAAAAATGCATTTGAATTACAGAAGCGCGGGGCTAGAAATGTTTTAGTATCGATGGCGGGAGAAGGAGCCATTCTTGTCACTGAAGACGGAGATGTATATTCGAGTGCAGCACATAAAGGCAATGTTGTCAATTCTGTCGGGGCAGGTGATTCGATGGTAGCAGGCTTTATATATGGATATCTTAAGAATAAAGATTATAAAGATGCATTTGAAACAGGTCTGTGTGCAGGAAGTGCAAGTGCATTTTCGGAAAACCTTGCAACAAAGGAGCAGGTCGAAGAATTACTTATTAAACAAAGAAAAATGACTGTGGAATAACAATATATGTAGAAAGGAATGGTGGTTTTTATGAAGATTACCGATTTATTAGGAAATTCAGTAAGTCTTAATCAGAAAGCAGCATCGAAAGATGAAGTGCTTGAAAAAGTAGTTGATTTAATGTATGAAAAGGGAAATATCACAGATAAGGCAGAGTATCTGCAGGCAGTAAGAGCAAGAGAAGAAGAGGGAACCACAGGAGTTGGTGAAGGAATAGCAATTCCTCATGGTCGTTGTATGGCAGTAAATGCTCCGGGACTTGCAGCAATGGTGCTTCCAGAGGGTGTAGATTACGAGGCACTTGATGATGAGCCTGTACATTTGATATTTCTTATAGCCGCACCTGCTAACGGTGGAGATGCTCATATCGAAATGCTAAGTAAATTATCAACAATGTTAATGGATGAAGAATTCACAGCTAATTTAAGAAATGCAAAGAGCAAAGAAGAATTTATAAGCATTATTGATAAAGCCGAAAATGAGAGAGATAAGTCAGATAGTAAAAAAGCTTCCAAAGAAAATGCAGTTAATGCCGGAACAGAAAATGTTGTAAGTGAATCAGAAAAATCTGATAAGAATGCCAAATTCATAGTTGCAGTTACAGCATGCCCTACAGGAATTGCACATACCTATATGGCAGCAGAATCATTAGAGAAGAAAGCTAAGGAAATTGGCTGTAAGATTAAGGTTGAGACAAGAGGCTCAGGTGGTGCTAAAAATGTACTTACTGAATCAGAAATAGATAGAGCTGAGGCAGTAATCGTAGCAGCAGATACCAAAGTTCCAATGTCACGTTTTAATGGTAAGAAGGTAATTGAAGTTCAGGTATCTGATGGTATCAGTAAGGCTGATAAATTGATTAATCGTGCATTAAATGGTGATGCACCTATATACAAGAGTAATGGTGGAAGTGAAGAGGGCGGTTCTTCTAAAAGTTCAGGTTCAGACAGTATAGGTCACCGGATATATAAACATCTTATGAATGGTGTTTCACATATGCTTCCATTTGTAGTCGGTGGTGGTTTGCTTATAGCCATAGCCTTTTTAATAGATGGTTTATCAGTCGATATTAATTCATTAAGTGCGGCTGAAAGAGAAAATTTTGGTACAATTACCCCTATCGCAGCTATGTTTAAATCTATCGGTGGAACAGCATTCAACTTTATGTTACCAATACTTGCGGGCTTTATAGCTATGAGTATAGCAGACAGACCGGGACTTGCGGTTGGTTTCGTCGGAGGTTCAATAGCAGCAACAGGCTCATCGGGTTTCTTAGGTGCGTTAGCAGCAGGTTTTATAGCAGGGTATCTTGTTAAATTACTTATTAAATTAACAGAGAAGTTACCAAAGAGTCTAGACGGTATAAGACCTATTCTTATCTATCCTTTTGTTGGAATCCTTACGTGTGGATTAATAATGAATTATATAATTGAGCCGGTTGTAGGTATGATTAATACAGGGCTCAATAACGGACTTGGACATCTTAATGGTGTAAGCAGTGTATTACTTGGAATTATCGTAGCTGGTATGATGGCCATAGATATGGGTGGTCCCTTTAATAAGGCAGCATATGTATTTGGTACAGCATCAATAGCAGCAGGAAATTATAACATTATGGCAGCAGTTATGATAGGCGGAATGGTTCCACCTTGTGCAATAGCATTAGCCACCTTATTATTCAAGAATAGATTTACAGAAGATGAGCGTAAAGCTGGACCAACTAACTTCATTATGGGCTTATCATTTATTACAGAGGGAGCGATTCCGTTTGCAGCAGCAGATCCACTTCATGTCATACCGGCATGCGTAATTGGCTCAGGAATAGCAGGTGCATTATCAATGGCATTCAAATGTACACTTATGGCACCACATGGTGGAATCTTCGTATTCCCAGTAGTCGGTAATGGATTATTCTATTTCCTTGCATTAGTTATAGGAACAGTCGTAAGCACATTTATGTTAGGTTTACTAAAGAAACCAATTACAAAATAAATTTAATAACTCAAACTACGCACATATATAATAGAATCAAATCATTTGTATTAAGTGAATTTGCATATATAAATATCGAAACTTTTGTAAGAATTGCTAATTTGTAGATATCTTTTTCGGCTCTTTTGATTATTTGAGTTCATTCAATGCCATACACTTAAAACGTTGTGTTCGTCTATGCTACACACTTGATTTATGACGTATCGTGTGCAAGTTAATGCCGTCAGATGCAAAAGGGCGGTGCAGTAAATCACCATTCAAGCGAAGCGCGTTTGATTAGCTGCACCGTAATAAACTTTGCAGATGACGGCATTTACTTGCACTAGATAAAAGAATTATGAAAGTGTGTAGCATAGACGGACATCTCGTCTTAAGTGTATGTCTGTTGAATGTACACAAAATTTGAGCCGAAAAAGATATCTTGCAAATTTACGCAATTCTTACAAGGTATTTCGATATTTATATCTGTCAAATTTACTTTAACAGATGGATATATGCTACGATATATATGTGCGAAGTTTGAGTTAATAATAGTGTATAAATGTATTGCAATTATGTTATAATATGGCAAGGAAAATAAATATGCAATGCATAAAAATGGAGACTAAAAATGGATGAAAGAATTAAGAAATTAGCATACAATCTTGTGAATTATTCTGTAAAGGTTAAAGAGGGCGAAAAGGTCTATGTGCATTATATAGGAAATGACACAACTGACCTTGCAAGAGCAGTCATTAAAGAAGTGTATAAGGCAAAAGGTATTCCATTTGCACATTTTACTGATAACAGGGTTCTTCGTGAGATATTATTAGAATGTAGTGAAGAACAGTTAAAAATAATGTCTGAAATTGACTGTATGGAAATGGATAAAATGGATTGTTATATAGGTATCCGCGGTACTGATAATATTGCCGAATTATCTGATGTTCCGGCAGACAAGATGAATATGTATGAGACTTTATACGGAACTCCGGTTCATAGTGACAGACGTGTAGCCCATACTAAATGGGTTGTATTAAGATATCCTAATCCGGCGATGGCACAGCTTAGTAATATGAGCCTTGAAGCATTTGAGGATTATTATTTTAATGTATGTAATCTGGATTATTCTAAGATGGATAAAGCAATGGACTCATTACAGAAGCTTATGAATAAAACAGACAAGGTCAGACTTACAGGTCCGGGAACAGACATAGAATTTTCGATAAAAGATATTCCTACAATCAAATGCGCAGGCGAAATGAATATACCTGATGGAGAAGTGTATACAGCACCTGTAAAGAATTCAATAAACGGAACAATTACTTATAATACGCCATCAGTATATCAGGGCTTTACCTATGAAAATGTAAGCCTCACATTTGAAAACGGTAAGATAATCAAAGCTACTGCAAATGATAATGACAGAATTAACAAAGTATTTGATACTGATGAGGGTGCAAGATATGTGGGTGAGTTTGCGATTGGTGTCAATCCATATATAACAAGCCCTATGAAAGACATTTTATTTGACGAGAAAATAATGGGTTCAATACATTTTACACCGGGCTGCTGTTATGATGATGCACCAAACGGCAATAAATCATCAATCCATTGGGACTTGGTATTTATCCAGACTAAAGAATATGGTGGCGGAGAAATATATTTTGATGATGTTCTTATAAGAAAAGACGGTGTATTTGTTCTGCCTGAATTAGAATGTTTAAATCCGGAGAATTTAAAGTAGATAGTCTTGTTAAAAAAATACATCTGTATTATAATAGAAAAGTGTTTTGAAATTTGATGTATGATTAAAGAGTTTATATAACTTAAGGATTGTACATTCTAATACACTATATTTTATTTGTGTAAAAATGTGTTTAAGTGAGGAAAAAGAAATGGAACTAACAATTATTAAAGACTTATATCGTGATACTGACAAGTACATTGGCAAAGAAATCGAAGTAGGTGGTTGGATCAGAAGTATCAGAGATTCTAAAACATTTGGTTTTATCGTATTAAATGATGGTACTTTTTTTGAAACATTACAGATAGTTTACCATGATGAGATGGAGAATTTCGCAGAGATTTCTAAATTAAATGTTGGTGCAGCGATTATTGTTAAAGGTACATTGGTTGCAACTCCTGAAGCTAAGCAGCCATTTGAGATACAGGCAAGTGAAATAGTAGTAGAGGGAACATCAGCACCTGATTATCCTTTACAGAAGAAACGTCACAGTTTTGAATATCTTCGTACAATTTCACATTTACGACCAAGAACAAATACATTCCAGGCAGTATTCAGAGTACGTTCGTTAATAGCTTATGCTATACACCAGTTTTTCCAGGAGCGAGATTTCGTATATGTTCATACTCCACTTATTACAGGAAGTGACTGCGAGGGCGCAGGTGAAATGTTCAGGGTAACAACACTTGATATGAATGATTTACCTAAGACAGATGATGGAAAAGTAGATTATACCAAGGATTTCTTCGGTAAAGAGACAAATCTTACAGTATCAGGTCAGTTAAATGGCGAAACATATGCTATGGCATTCAGAAATATATATACATTTGGACCAACTTTCAGAGCAGAGAATTCTAATACTACAAGACATGCAGCAGAGTTCTGGATGATAGAACCTGAGATGGCATTTGCAGACCTTAAAGATGATATGATGCTTGCAGAAGCAATGCTTAAATATGTTATCAAATATGTAATGGATAATGCACCTGAAGAGATGAAGTTCTTTAATAATTTTGTAGATAAAGGTTTAATAGACAGATTAAATGGTGTGCTTAATTCGGATTTTGGACACGTAACATATACAGAAGCAATCGAGATTCTTGAAAAACATAATGATAAATTTGATTATAAAGTTTCATGGGGATGTGATTTACAGACAGAGCATGAGAGATATCTTACAGAAGAGATATTCAAACGTCCTGTATTTGTAACAGATTATCCAAAGGAAATCAAAGCATTCTATATGAAATTAAATGATGATAATAAGACAGTTGCGGCTATGGACTGTTTAGTTCCTGGAATCGGCGAAATCATCGGAGGAAGCCAGAGAGAAGATGATTATGATAAACTTCTTGGCAGAATGAAAGAATTAAGCCTTAAAGAAGAGGATTATGGCTTCTATCTTGATTTAAGAAAATATGGTTCAACAAGACATGCAGGTTTTGGTTTAGGTTTCGAAAGATGTGTAATGTATCTTACAGGTATGGCTAACATCAGAGATGTAATTCCATTCCCAAGAACAGTTAATAACTGTGAATTATAAACTGTATTTAATAATTTTATTAAATTATGATTATTAAGAGTGCGTGGCACGAAAAAGTAATTTAGATTTAAAATAAGCAGATATAGAAGGCGGCTCAATTTACAGATAACATCTATAAATTTCTTTAGATAACATCGATGAATTGGGCCGCTTATGTTAATAAGATTTTTAATATAAGGTCAGGTTGGTCATTTAATAATAAATAATACGATTTCTCAGACAGATAATGCCAGAGAAAAGGAGTGTACGATGGCTAAAAGAAGAAAGAGAAATAATAGAAAAAATAATAAAAATAATAATAGATATAAGAATAGGAATAAGAACAGAAAAGTAATTAAGAAGATTTTACTTGGTCTGTTTTTTGTAATTATAGCAGCTATATTATTTATTGGAATAAAATATGGCGTGAAATTATATGAGTATGATAAAGAAGCGAAGAGACTCGTTAAAGAGGGTGGCGAGGAAGTATTTAAAGCAAACCAGACGAGTATTATATATGATGCAGACGGTAATGTTATAACGGAACTGATAGGAGAAAGAGATTCATATTATCTTGATTATAAAGATATTCCATATTTCGTTAAAGCAGCGCTTATTACATCTGAGGACAGAAATTTTTATTCACATTCTGGTGTAGATTACAAAGCGGTAATCAGAGCATTTTTAGTGTTACTACAGAATAAAGGTGAAATAACGCAAGGAGGAAGTACGATAACACAACAGCTTGCAAGAAATGTTTTTCTGTCACATAAAGTTACAATGGGACGAAAAATAAAGGAAATGTTTATTGCAAAAGAGATTGAGAAAAAGTTCTCTAAGGATAAAATATTAGAGTTTTATATAAATAACATATATTTTGGTAACGGATATTATGGAATTGAGGCGGCTGCCAGAGGATATTTTAGTAAATCAGTAACGGAGCTTTCGCTAGGTGAGATAGCATTTATATGTGCAATTCCGAATAATCCTACTTTATATGATCCGTATACGAATAGTGATGAGACTACCTTGCGAAAGAACAGAATCTTAAAGCAGATGTATGAAAATGATGACATTGACAAGCAGATGTACGAAGCTGCATTGTATACCACAATTGTCTTATATCCATCAGAAAATAAAACCAATAATTACATAGAAACATATGTTAGATATTGTGCAACAATTTCTCTTATGTCTAATTCTGGATTTGAATTTAAGTATTATTTCGATTCAGATGAGGAAAAAGAGAAGTATGAGAAAGAATATGAGGTCCTATATAATGATATTTCGGCTAAATTATATACGGGTGGTTACAAAATATATACATCAATTGATTTGAATAAGCAGCAGGAATTACAAGATATAGTGGATAATAATTTAGCACATTATACAGATGTAAATAATGAGGGTATTTATGCATTTCAGGGGGCTGCGACCTGCATTGACAATACTACTGGAAAGGTTGTGGCGATTGTAGGTGGAAGAACGCAGGACTATAAAGGATATACACTCAACAGGGCATATCAGAGCTATAGACAGCCTGGTAGTACTATTAAGCCAATTCTCATTTATACACCTATATTTGAAAGAAATTATTATCCTGACACAAAGGTTGTAGATGAACCCATCGAAAATGGACCGGTTAACTCACCTAATGTCTACGAAGGTGAGATGACAGTAAGAAGTGCTGTAGAAAAATCAAAGAATACAATAGCATGGAAACTATTTGATGAGCTATCAGCGGATACCTGCCTTGGATATCTTAAAAATATGAATTTTAATAAGATTGTGAATAAAGACTATGTACCTGCTGTCTCAATTGGAGGAATGACCTACGGTGTATCGACACTTGAGATGGCTTCTGCATATGCTACTATAGAAAATGATGGCGTATTCAGAACTCCAACTTGTATATCAAAGATAACAGATGCAGATTACAATATAATAGTAGATAATATAGAGTATACAAAGTCGAAGAATACTTCCATACAGGTTAAACAGATTTACCAGACAAATGCAGCAAGAATAATGACTGATGTCCTGAAAGGTGTTCTTACAGTAGGAACAGGAAGAAAATATAATATTTCAAATGCAATTTGTGCTGCAAAGACTGGAACTACTAATGATAATAAAGATGTATGGTTTGTAGGTTTTAGTAAATATTACACTACAGCAGTGTGGGTGGGATATGACATGCCTAAAGTTATTAATGACGGCTATGGCAATACCTGTTCAGGAAATATATGGAAAGAATTTATGACTAAGATTCATGATGGGTTAGAGATTAAAGATTTCGTTCCGTATGTTACAGAAGATGGAATACTAAGTAATGGCGAAGAGATATCTGAATCACAGCCTGCTGAAGAAACCACTGAAGAAACCGCTGATGAGACTACTGAAAATGAGGAAAATTCTATCTATACTAATGAAAGTGATGACGAAACAACAACTATAAGTACAGATAATAATTCTGATAATAGAGATAACAGAGATAATACAGAGACAACTAATCCATATAATTCACAGGTTACAAAACCATCAAATGAGCAGGCGCCGGGAGGTGCTGATGGTGGTGTATATCAGGAATATTGGGGTGATTAGTGCGATAGTAAATGCTTTTATTACAGATAAGAGATAAGAAATTGTCTGTGCGAATTCTTCGTCTGTGTCATCGCAACAATTCATTTAGAAATGAGGATTGGCATAAAAATTGTGCTGATAAGATAAAAAGAGAGTTAATGTATGAAATTAATCGATACATTAACTCTCTTTTTAAAGTATTTTATTTGTGTATAGAGCTTAGATAACCTCGCCGTTACGATATTTTTCAAGACATTTCTGTATACGTTTAACAGGGTCAAGTAAGCCGCTGATAGATGCATCATGATTTAATGTATCTATTATTAAAGCGATATATTTGCTCATATCACAACTAATGTAATATGGCTTTGTTAATAATTCAGGAGTCTGATATGTTAAGTTAGTTGTAAGAACTCTGTCAATGATTCCTTTTTCGTAAGCTTCATCAAATTTCTCAAGACCATTTGTAAATAAACCAAATGTAGCGGCTACAAATACTCTGCGGGCCTTTCTTCTCTTAAGCTCTGTAGCAACATCTATCATAGATTCGCCTGAAGAAATCATATCATCAATGATAAATACATCTTTTCCTTCTACGCTTGAACCAAGGAATTCATGAGCTACAATAGGGTTTCTTCCGTTTACAACCTTACTGTAATCACGTCTCTTATAGAACATACCCATATCGATACCTAATACGTTAGCAAGGTATACGGCACGTCCCATACCACCTTCGTCGGGGCTTATCATCATTAAATGGTCAGCATCAATTTGTAAATCTTTCTCATGACGTAAAAGACCTTTTACAAACTGGTATGCAGGCTGAACTGTCTCGAAACCTTTAAGAGGAATAGAGTTCTGAACTCTAGGGTCATGAGCATCAAAAGTGATAATATTTTCAACACCCATATTTGTTAATTCCTGAAGAGCCAATGCACAGTCAAGAGATTCTCTTCCAGTACGTTTATGCTGTCTGCTTTCATATAAGAAAGGCATAATAACAGTAAGACGTCTGCCTTTACCTGCTACGGCTGCAATAATACGTTTAAGATCCTGATAATGGTCATCTGGTGACATATGATTCTCATAACCACAAAGAGAATATTTAATGCTATAGTTAGTAACGTCTACCATAAGGTATAAATCTTTACCTCTGACAGATTCGTTAATACTACCCTTTGCCTCACCTGAACCAAATCTCGAAATCTTTGAATCAATAAGATAAGAATCTTTCTGATAACCTGAAAAAGCGATTGTGTTCTTGTGCTCGTGTTCTCTGTCATTTCTCCATGCTGAAATATAAGCATCGACTTTTTTGCCAATTGGCTCACAGCTATTTAAAGCTATAATTCCAAGAGGACCGACAGGGATAGTTGTTGCGAAATTGTTTTCATCTGCTGACATAATCAAACCTCCATTGTGTTTTCTGTGATAATCCACATAATTTTATAACATTATGAATTGTTATAGTCAAGTTAATTAGTTAAAAAAAATGGTAGAATCTCTCAATTAGAGCTTTTTACCTTACGGTTGTGTCTCAAATCATCACCGTAAATCTTCATAAATGTATATTCCTTTGCAAGTCTTGATGTAAGTCTTTCGGAATAACGTTCCATTAGTTCAGGTAGACCAAGGTTTGTTGAAATAATGGTCGATTTTTTATTAATTAGTCTTTCATTTATCTTGTTAAATAATGCAGAATTAGTAAAAGAATTAGATAATTCTGTTCCTAGATCATCGATAATCAGTAAATCGCAATCTGTAATCTGTTGTGATTTATTCTTTGCATCAATATCAGATTTATCAAAGCCGGCACTTGATAATATGTCAAACAAGCCAATTGCAGATAGATATATAACTGATATACTCTGGTCTAAAAGTTCTCTTGCAATACAGTTTGTAAGATAAGTTTTACCTACTCCGGTCTTACCGAAGAACAAAAGATTATTGTATTTCCTGTCAGGAGAAGAGAAGTTGTCTACGAAGTTATGGCATATATTCAAGACACTATTCATATTGTCCTTAGGGGACTTTCCGGTTACTGAATCTATATCACTGTCATTGAAATAATCAAGATTAAAGTTATCAAAGTTCTCGCTTTTAAGAATTTCACGAATATTTGACTGGTTGTATAATATTTCAATCTCAGCTTTCTTGAAACAATGACATTTCTTATTATCTATATATCCTGTATCTTTACAGTCATTACAATGGTAGTGCATATCGAGATAATCGGGCTTATAGCCATTTTCAATAAGAAGTTTTATACGTTCTTCTTTGAGTAAAGTTAATCTCTTCTTAAATTCCTCTATAGGCTTATTGTTGTCTTCAGGAGAATTATTACTTAAAAGTATTGCCCTGGTCGTGGCAAGAGAAAGAGAGGAAATCTCATCATTAATCTCTTTGATACGTGGAATCTGACTATAGACGGTTGCAATTCTTTCGTTCTGAAGCCTCTTATTCTCTAATTGTATTCTGTTATATGAGCGAATTATCTCGTCATATTGCATATTTGTAAGTGACATTATATCCTCCATTGCGATGTGGTCTTAAGAAATTTAATATATCGGTATATTGTAAAGCCAGCGCTTCCCTTTTATGCCAATATCAGGGAAATGATGCCATACGGATTGTTACGTGCGTTGCACTCTTAACAATCCTACCCGATATTCGCATAACGTGAAGCTAGCGCTTCCCTTTTATGCTCATATCGGGGCGGGTCATTAATTCTCAAAATATACTATGCAAGCATAGTATATTTTGAGAATTTTGACCCTGGCATCATACGTTATTAAGTAATTCTTTCTCTAGAGATTCGTAGTTATATGTTCTCTGGTTAAAATTATTAAATGAATTCTTAGGCTTGGCAGAAGTCTCATTATTATCGGTCTGATTCTTCTTATAAGCTGCCTTGTTCTTCTGGTGTTCACCATCTAATAGTTTGACATCACTAAGAGTACGGATACCCTTTTCTTTCCATTTGGTAAGAATGGAATCAGCATATTCGAAACTTGGCTGGTGAATTGCATTCATCGTACGATTGCAGGCATCTAATACGATATCCATTGGAAAACCATAGGAATCTGTCCATTTTACAATAAGGGCTTTCTCACCTGCTCCGGGATTACGTCCGCTTATTCCGAATGCCTTAAGCACAGGATAGCATCTTGAACTATATAATTCTGTACTTGCCTTAGCTTTATCAACAGTATCGATTCCTTCGTTTGCCCACGAAATAGCAGTTTTCTCTATGTAACGCATCTGCCTGTGGTTATTAGAAATAGCATATTCAAGCAGATATACAATGAGGTCTGAATCAAAACCAAGTACATCATAGAAGAATAATAAAGTATTTACATCGGATGCACTAAGAGTTTTACCGAGAAGTTTCTGTGCGATATACATAAATTCGACAACTTCGCTTTTCTCATTAAATGAGCTGATTTCGTTAGCTGTATATACTTTCTTGGAGAAATCAGGCTGTGCCATATTGAATGGTTTAAGTGTGGCAGAAGCCTTGTCTGAAGGAATGTTGTCAGGTGCCACATTGTCAGTATTTATATTGTCAGTATTTATATTATCATTATCCATATGATTAACAGGCAATTCACTATCCATGCGATTACTAGTTAATGTACTGTTTCTATGGTTGTCAGTTAATGTATTGTTTCTATGGCTATCAGTCATTTCATTATGTATACGGGCTACTGGTTGTGACTTAGGTGCTACAAATGTCGAAATCTCAATATTTGAGCCGTCAGTAGTCGTGTAGTCGGTAATAAGTGGTTTCATCTTAATATTTGTAAGTACCTTATTAGAATCAAATTTAAGGTCAAGAAGACCAATCTGTTCCCAGTATCTAAGGGCACGGACAACATCCTTCTCAGTATGATTAAAGATGTCTGCGATATGGCATATCGAAATATCCATATCTGGAGAAGACAAAGCTCTTAGTAAATATAAATAAATTTTCACAAACTCTCCGTTAGCATTTGGCATATACTCATCTAAAAAATAATTAGATACTATGGTTGCCATAGTCTGTGAGCTGCCTTCTAATTTAATCGTACCCATTTCTGCATCAATACCTTTCACACTATAAATATTTCAAATAAACAACTTTCTTTGAGTAGTCATTATAGCACAAAAAAAGGAAAATGAACACACCTATTTTTGCTGCAACCCTTGAAAATAAAGGGATTGAGGCAATGTGGATAATGTGGACAATGTGGACAAGGTATAAAAAATAATATCGAAAATTGTTACATTCCGTAAAATACAAGCAAATCAATGTGGTTTACATAATTGTCGAAAAATAAAGAAATCCACATTTTTATCATGGAGTTTTTCACAATAAAAATGTGGATAATGTGGATAACTATTTCTCAACCAGATTTTCGCCGATTAATACAACATCTCCAGCACCCATAGTTATCAACAAATCACCGTTGATACAATTTTTTGATAAAAATTTTTCAATTTCTTCAAAAGTTGGGAAATAATATACTTCTTTACCTAATTTTTCTATCTCTGCACGTAATGTATCGGAGCTTATTCCGAGGTCGTCTGTTTCTCTTGCAGGATATATTTTAGCTAAGACAACTTTATCAGCAAGTGTTAAAGCTTTAGCGAATTTATCCATAAGAGCTTTTGTACGTGTGTATGTATGTGGCTGGAATACACACCAGAGAGTTTTATGAGGATAGTTTCTGGCTGCTGTTAATGTAGCTTCTATCTCATCAGGATGATGTGCATAATCGTCAACTACAGTTACACCGTTAAATGTTCCTTTATATTGGAAACGTCTGTCTGTACCTGAGTAGTTGCTAAGACCTTTTACGATGAACTCAACAGGTACTTTTATAGAGGAAGCGGTTGCAAATGCAGCCAATGCATTTAAGATATTGTGTTCACCCGGTACTTTTAAGTCTATATGTGCAATTGTTTCTGTGCCTGATAATGAGCAACAGCCCCCTTCACATTTGACTACACGCTTGACTACGTCAAATGATGCACATGCAAAATCATTGTAAACAATATTTTCAGCCGAAAAATCACTGATATTTTTATCAAGACCAAATGTTATGTAACGACATTTGAGATCATTAGTAAAGTAACTTAGATTATCAATGGCACTGTTTATTATTAATGTGCCGTTTTCGTCTAATTTATCAGCAAATATCTTGAAACTGTTGCGGATATCATCAATATCTTTAAAGAAGTCAAGATGGTCCTCACGCACGTTAAGGATTACATTTACATTTGAGACAAGTGATAAAAAGCTGTTAGTATATTCGCAGGCTTCAGTAACTAAATAATCTGAATGCCCTACACGTAAATTTCCACCGATAGTTTTTAACATTCCACCCACTAATATAGTAGGGTCACATTCATATGCAAGTAATATTTCAGATAACATAGAAGTAGTAGTAGTCTTACCATGAGTTCCTGCAACGGAAATGGCTGTTTTATATTGTGCCATTATGTGTCCTAATAAGACTGCACGCGTTACACTTGTGATACCTTTATCTCTTGCAGCAACTAATTCAGGATTATCCTGTTTAACCGCGGCTGTGTATACAAGATAAGAGATATCATCTGTTATATTTTCATAATTATGTCCATAATGAATAGTTGCACCAAGTGAAGTAAGACGGTCTGTTACTGCGGATTCTTTAGAATCTGAACCTGAAACAGTATAGCCGTTATCTATAAGGATTTCAGCTAATCCACTCATACTTATACCGCCAATGCCGACGAAATGAACGTGACAAGGCTTTTTCATTATATTTTCTATATCAAGATTTTTCATACTAATCCTCTTTTCTGATAAATATTATATTTTTTTCTCAAACACAGGATCGCTTGTAAGGCGTACACCTAACTTTTTAAATGTCTTCTTATCGACATCTGAAAGCATTACTGTTGTATGAACATCAAGTCCCTGAAGGGCTGGAAGCTGCTCCATTGCAAGTTTGGCATTGTTATCTGAAGTAGCACTCATTGCAAGAGCAATCAGAACCTCATCAGTGTGGAGTCGTGGGTTCTTACTTGACAGATAATCAACTTTCAAATGCTGGATAGGACCTATGGCTTCTGGTGAAATAATAGGTGTCTCGTGGTCGATTTCTGCGAGAGTTTTAAGCACATTTAATAATAATGCAGCAGATGGACCTAATAAATCAGAAGTCTTACCAGTAATAATTCTACCATCGTCTAATTCCATAGCGGCTGTAGCCACACCTAATTTCTCAGATAATTCCCTTGCTGCAACAGCAACTTTTCTGTCATGTGTGCTGATGTTTGCCTGATTCATTATAAGTTCAATCTTCTGGACTTCATGTTCAGTACCATTTTCAGTAACAAGCTTATTAAGACTCTCATAATATCTTCTGATTATCTCCATTTTAGATGCCTGACGGCATACTTCGTCATCAATAATACAGTTGCCTGCCATATTAACACCCATATCAGTAGGCGATTTGTATGGATTTTCGCCATAAATCTTTTCAAAGATTGCATTTAGAACAGGGAAAATATCCACATCTCGGTTGTAGTTAACAGTTGTTTCGCCATATGCCTCTAAATGAAATGGATCAATCATATTTACATCATCTAAGTCAGCGGTTGCTGCTTCATATGCAAGATTCACAGGATGTTTAAGAGGAATATTCCATATAGGGAATGTTTCATATTTAGCATAGCCTGCTTTGATTCCACGTTTGTTATCATGATATAATTGTGAAAGGCATGTTGCCATCTTTCCGCTTCCTGGACCTGGTGCGGTAATAACTACCAATGGTCTTGTCGTCTCTATATAATCATTTTTACCATATCCCTCATCACTTACAATAAAAGGTATATTAGATGGATAACCTTCTATTGAATAATGAAGATATACTTTGACATTCATTTTCTCTAGTTTAGCCTTAAATGCATCTGTTGCCTTATGACTCTCATAATGTGTAATTACAACACTTCCGACATATAATCCACGTGAAGTAAATGCATCCATAAGACGTAAAACGTCCTCATCATAAGTTATTCCGATGTCGGCACGAACTTTGTTACGTTCGATATCAGCAGCACTTATAACGATTACTATTTCAGCCTGATCAGAAAGCTGCATTAACATTTTTAATTTGCTGTCAGGTTCAAAGCCCGGTAATACGCGGGAAGCATGGTAATCATCAAAAAGCTTGCCGCCGAACTCTAAGTATAATTTGTCGCCGAACTTGCTTATTCTCTCTTTAATGTGTTCAGATTGCATTTTAAGATATTTGTCATTATCAAAACCGATTTTCATTGGTTCCTCCGTTCTAAAGTTTAACTTTTCCTTACATTATGGTTTATTAGTTTTGTATTATATGATGCTACACAATATTTTAACAGTGGCAGAGTATGGAAAGATATGCAGTGCATAATCCATAGAACCTCCTGTTATCTGTATCATTATATTATCGAACTATATATATTGTAAATAATAAGTAAGTAAAATTCAAGTCTGCTTTTCAAATAATAAAATATCTGCTATAATGAGGCAATATAAGAAGATGCAGATGGTGCAGATATTATGTGAATTACTTCGCAATTCTAAATATTTGTCCGGACATCATTAATATATTTATATGTACAGGGAAATGTGCAGAAATGAGGAAAAATGGAAACATCAGTTGATAATAATGAAAATTCACTAGCACCTGTCGGTGTATTTGATTCAGGTATAGGCGGTCTTACCGTTGCAAGAGAGATTATGCGACAGCTGCCAAATGAGAAAATAGTATATTTTGGTGATACTGCGAGAGTTCCATATGGTTCGAAATCTAAAAATAATATTATTAAATATTCAAGACAGATAGTAAGATTTCTAAGAACAAAAGGTGTAAAAGCTATTGTCGTGGCATGTAATACTGCAAGTGCGATGGCATTAGATGAAATAGAGAAAGAATTAGACATTCCAATTATTGGTGTGGTTAAGCCGGGCGCAAAGGTGGCTGTTGAGAAAACAGTTAATAAACGCATTGGAATAATTGCAACAGAGGCTACAATCAACAGTGGAATTTATACAGATACGATAAATGAACGTAATAGTGACATTACGGTTGTGACAAAGGCATGTCCGTTATTCGTTCCCTTAGTAGAAGAGGGATGGATTAAAGATCCGATTACTTATGAAGTGGCAAGAAGATATCTTGCTGAACTTCAGGATAAAGATATAGATACATTGGTCCTTGGCTGTACGCATTACCCCCTCCTTAGAAATACGATTGGTGAGATTATGGGCGATAAGGTAACACTTGTTAATCCGGCATATGAGACAGCGATAAGTTTAAGAACTCTTTTAGAAGAGAAGAATTTAGCAGCAGGCAACGAACACAGATATACAGGTGGAATGTACGACTTCTATGTAAGTGATACTGCGGATAAGTTTAAGAATTTTGCAAATTCAATATTGCCATTTCATATAGATAATATTACACAGATAAATATTGAAGAATATTAGTACATTTTATAAAAAATCAGAAAGGTTCGGTATAATATGGATAAAAATGTGCGTGTTATAATCAGGGGACTCCACAATACAGACAGTGATGAATCGGATATGGTTATAGACGTTAAAGGAACTTATTATAATAAGAATGGAAAGCATTATATCTGTTATGAAGAGAAAGATGAGAACTCTAATCAAGCTAATACAAATATGCTGAAAATGAGAGATGATAATATCGAGCTTATCAAAAGAGGAAATAATGCAACACATCTGAATTTCGAAAAGGGTAAAATAAATACTACTTATTATAAGACATTTGCAGGGAATCTGTATATTGGTGTAGATACAAAATATATGCATGTAATCGAAGGTGATGGCAGGATTGAGGCAAGAATCGAGTATGCGTTAGTTATGGACGAACAGAAAGTTTCGGATTGTGTAGTAGAGATACAGGTCATAGAAAATATATAATAAAAAATATAAGAGCATAACAATTAAGAAAACATAAAAAAGTACAAGGATATAGAAAAATTATAGAAGTAAAAAAGTCTTTATATATAACACTTAATGCTATATATAAAGACTTATGAATCTAAATTACATTTAAGATTATTTAGATTTTGCATTAGCTTTTTCAGCCTTTGCCTTTTCAGCAAGTTTAGCAGCTTTCTTCTCTTCTTTAAGCTGTTTGCGTGTTTTCTTAGGTTCTGGAAGAGGTCCTCTGATACGCTTTGCAGACATAACATAGATTCCGCTTACCTGGGCTTTAACTTCCTGTTTTGGAAGTATTGAATCAAATACAGTTCCATCGCACATAAGGGACATAACTTTTGGTCCGACTTTAACTTTTAGAATAGGAACTTTTGCACGACGTAGATATTTCGGCGTTTGTTCAACGACAATTTTTGGAAATCCGGCTTCGGACAGCTTCATCTTCTTTTTATCTATTACATAAAAAGACATCATCTGTGACTGGCCTTCCATTGTCTTACGCTGTGAATCAGCTTTTTTCTCAGCTTTACGTCCGAATATATAAAGTACAACTAATAATACAAGTAAAACTGCTATAACTATTAATAATATTTTAATTAGTAATGGCATATTTTCCTCCGTTCTATGATAAATACTATGATTTTGGTATAAAACCAATACATAAAAAGTATTTTAACATTTATGGGAACAAAATACAATTCTTTTTTAGATATAAAATAAAAGTAAAGGAGATTATACCGATATGAGCGAAGCAATAGGCATAGCAAAGGGCATCGGGGAGTGGATATATAATAACACTTTTTATATAAATATTATTTTGGGCATAACAATTATATTCTTTCAGAGACGTGATCCGACTTCGGTGTGGGCATGGCTTCTGCTTTTATATTTCATACCTATTGTCGGTTTCTTCTTATATCTTGTAATCGGGCATGATTACCATAAGAGTAAAATGTTTCGAATTAAAGAAGTAGAGGACGAATTAAATGGAGCAATTAAGAAACAGGAGAATCGGATATTTAATAATGAATTCAGTATTACAGATGAAAGGGTGCGGGAATATTCTGATTTAGTATTATTTAATCTAGAGACGAGCAGCGCAATCTACAGCGAGGATAATAAAGTCAAAGTATTTACGGATGGAAATGCCAAATTCGATGATTTAATAGAAGAGATAAAGAAAGCGACAAAGTTTATTCATATACAATATTATATTATCAGTAAAGGTGAATTATTCGACAGAATCTTCGAGGTGTTGAAGAAAAAAGTCGCACAGGGTGTAGAGGTAAGAGTTCTCTATGACAGTATGGGCGGCAGATATTTAGGAAGAAAAAATGTAAGGAAAATGAAGCAGGCGGGTATCAGAGTCGGTGAATTCTTCCCAGCATTCCTTGGAAGATTCCAGATGCGTTTTAACTACAGAAATCACAGAAAGATTGTGGTTATCGATGGCAAATGTGCATATGTTGGCGGTTTTAATGTTGGAGATGAGTATATAAGTAAGAATAAGAAATTCGGATATTGGAGAGACACGCATCTTAAAATAGAGGGTGCGGCAGTTAATGATCTTCATATAAGATTTCTGCTTGACTGGAATTATACAACTAAAGAGAATCTGTTCGGCATAGAGAAATATTTCAATAATAAGCCATTGCATTACAATAGAAATGTAGGTGTACAGATTATTTCGAGTGGTCCTGATTCAAAAAGACAGGAGATAAGAGATAATTATCTGCGATTGATTAATAAAGCAAAAGAAAGAATATATGTGCAGACACCATATTTCATACCGGACGACAGTGTGCTGCAGGCACTTAAGATTGCAGCATTGTCAGGAGTAGATGTGCGGCTTATGATACCATGTAAGCCTGACCACCCATTTGTCTATTGGGCGACATACTCATATGCGGGAGATCTTATAGATGCGGGAGTCAGATGTTATTGTTATGAAGCGGGCTTCCTGCACGCAAAAGGAATGGTGGTAGATGGTCTGGTAAGTTGTTATGGAACAGCTAATATGGACAGACGAAGCTTTGCATTGAATTTCGAAGTAAATGCAGTTGTCTATGATCCTGATGTTTCATGGCAGTTAGAAAAGAAATTCTTAGAGGACCTGACGAAATGCAGGGAAATAACAAGATTTAATTATAACAGAAGAACATTATGGATAAGATTTAAAGAGCAGATATCAAGGTTGTTAGCACCGCTTATGTAGTTTTTGGCATTATAAAACATTTACAGGTGCAGAAAGGAACGAATGAAATGAGCAGTAAAAATACAAGGAAAAGTAAGATGGCAAAAAGAGTTGTACTGATGTCAGGCATTACGTGTGTAATGTTTTTAGCTTTAGTGGTTATGACAATCGGTTTTATAAAGGTAAAATCAGACAATAAGCAAAATGCCGACAAGGTCAAGGAATTAAATAAATCAAAGGATTCATACAGTAAGGAATTAGAGTCAGTTAATAATGAAAAAGATGACTTAAATAAAAAGGTAACTGAGTTAGAGAGTGAAAAGGAATCACTTGCTGATAAGAACGCAGAGCTTGAAAGTGTAATGACAGCACAGGGAATTAAGGAAAAGGTAGCTGCTGATAAGAAGATTGTCTATCTCACATTTGATGATGGTCCATCAGATTTGACACCACAGTTTCTTGATACTCTAGACAGATATGGTGTAAATGCTACATTTTTCGTAACATATCAGCCACAGCACGAAGATATTTACAAGGATACAATCGCAAGAGGAAACAGCATACAGATTCATACGGCATCACATGATTATGACAAGGTATATGCTTCAGAAGAGGCATATATAGCTGATTTCAACGAGATTTTCGAGTATGTTAAAAATGTAACAGGTACAACACCTAATTATTTCAGATTTCCGGGCGGAAGTACAAACAGCTATGGAAAGAGTATTGTAAAATCAATTGCAAAAGATATGAAAACTAATGGATATGATTTCGTGGACTGGAATGTAAGTGTGGGTGACGGAAGCGCCAAAGCAACGAAAGACAGTATAATCGCTAAGATACAAGCTGAATCAGAGGGAAAAAATCATATTGTAATGTTAGCACACGACAGCGGAACTAAAACTGAAACACTTGCTGCTTTACCTGAAATAATTGAATATTATAAGGCTAACGGATATGAATTCGGTGTAATAAAGGGCAATTTAGATGTGTCATTTGCACAGTTTATAGATTATGAGAATTAATCAGATGAGGTTTACATTTGGTGGTCAGGGTGTTATAATCAACATTGGTTAAAAAGGTAATTCAATTAATGCTAAATTAAAAGGAGGCGAAATATATGGACAGTTGTGATAGTAATAGTCGAAGTACATATAACGATGGAACAGACTTGGAATATATTTCAAGTGTCTGTATGTTTGCCTTTTAGATATATATTTTAGGCCTTATCCATCGTTAGAAATATCACAACCACAGATGTTTGTGTAGTATTTTACTACGATGGAATTTTTATGCCCTTTTTTAGGGAGAATGGAGGCAGGGTGTAAAAAATAATGCTGATGCAGTTATTTTTTACACGACTAATTGTGCCGCAGGCATCACAATTAGTATTTATCGCAGAACTGAATCTGAGATTCAGTTCGCGATTCTTTCGGCACAAGTGCCTACAGAATGGAGGCTTAAAATGGAAAAAGAAGTATTAAAAGAACCAATGTATGTTGAAAATATCGTATCTATTATCAGAAGTGGACTTAATAAAGAAGAGCTATTAGAGAAATTAAGTGATTACCATGAGAATGATATCGCACAAAGTCTTGAATATCTGACTAAAGAAGAACGTATTAAATTATATAATAATCTTGATGCAGAAACGATATCTAATATATTTTCTTATATTGAAGAACCTGATAAATATATCGAAGAATTAGGAATCGATAAATTAGCCACAATTATCAACGAGATGGACTCAGATGATGCGGTCGATTTATTAGAAAATATTGATGAAAATATAAAAAGTCAGTTGCGGCCAATTCTGAAAGAAGATGTTAAAGCTGATATCCGTTTGATAAATTCATATGACGAGGAAGAAATCGGTAGTCTGATTACTACGAATTATATTAAAATATCTAAAAATCTTACTATCCGTCAGGCAATGCATGAATTGATTAAACAGGCAGGAGAGAATGATAATATTTCTACAATCTATGTTGTAGATGAAGCTGATAAATATTGTGGTGTCATTGATTTAAAAGATTTAATTATAGCAAGAGAGCATGATGAACTTGATGATATTATCAGTTATTCTTATCCATATTTACTTGACCATGAGAATATCTCTGAGAGTATCGAGAAGATAAAAGATTATGCAGAAGATTCACTTCCTGTATTAAATGCTGATAAGAACATAATAGGTATTCTGACTGCACAGGATGTAATTGAGGCAGTAGATGATGAAATGGGTGAGGACTATGCTAAATTAGCTGGTCTGACTGCAGAAGAGGACCTTAAAGAAACCACAACAGAAAGTATGCGTAAACGTTTGCCATGGCTTATAGTATTATTGGTCTTAGGAATGGGAGTTTCGACAGTTGTGGGTGCGTTTGAAAATGTTGTGGCAGTGCTGCCGATAATAATATGCTTCCAGTCATTGGTACTTGATATGGCAGGAAATGTCGGAACACAGTCTTTGGCTGTAACAATTCGTGTTCTTATGGACGAGGACTTAAAGGGCAAAGATAAATTATCATTAATTATAAAAGAAGTGAAAGTCGGCTTTAGTAATGGTATGATTCTTGGCATATTGTCACTTGTTTGTCTGGGACTTTACATTAGCTTCTTCAAGGACTATACATTATTTAATGCATTTATGATATCTGGCTGCGTTGGAATATCATTATTAGTATCTATGATTATTTCAAGCCTTGTTGGAACGTTAGTGCCATTATTCTTCCATAAAATAAAAGTGGACCCGGCAGTAGCATCAGGACCACTTATCACAACTGTAAATGATTTAGTTGCAGTAGTTACTTATTATGGATTATCTTGGATACTTTTAATCCAGTGTATACACCTGGCATAACATTTAAGTTAGAATAAAGATTAGTATTACTAAACAGAAAATAAATAGGATTTTGCATATATAATTTGCCAGACAATGTCTGGCAAATTGGCATTTACCGGAAAATATTTTCTAAAGGTGTAAGCTGTAAGTCAGCCAATGTTTTATATGACAGATTTACGGCTTCGTCCCATATAACTGACGGATTATGACAATCTGAACCTACGATTACCTTAATATCGCTGCATTTAAGGCGTGACCAGAAGCGGTTATCAGGGTAAGGATATCGTTTGCCATCAGGATAATCTGTAAGTCCACGTCGTATTCCATTAGCATTGAATTCTATGATAGTTCCGTATCTGGATGCGGCCTCTAATAAAATGTCAAATGCTTTATCGCAATTATAATCCCATGCAAAATGATTAATCATACACAAATCAGGGTGTGCAAGAATTTTAAAATACCCGGTTGAAAGGCCTTCGCTTATTGCATTAGCATATTCTAAATAACATTCAGTGCTATCAGCGGAATAAATGCTTTTAGAAGAATTATTATCAGACATATATATGTGTTCGCCGAGTAACAGATAATCAAGTCCGCGTTTCGTAAGAAGTTCTTCATAGTAATTAAGATTCTTACGAAAATATTCAATTTCTAATCCTTTGAAAAGAGTAATTCTGTCAGAATATATTTCTTTAAGTCGGTCAAGTTCGTTAAGATAATCATCTAATTCACTATATTCCATTCTAAGACCATAATTTTCACCATCAGGAAAAGGTGCGTGGTCAGAAAATCCCAAAATCTTAATGTCATTTTTAATAGCTGCTAATACATAATCTTCTTCCGTTCCACCAGCGTGTTTGCAGCGGCAGGTGTGTGTATGATAATTAACTCTCATTTATAAGTCTAAGCCCTTTCGTCAAGCATTTCCTGAATCTTTCTCTGTGTATAGGCACCAAGAAATTTCTTATCTTCTTTGTCTAATTCTTCAATTATAATTGGTTTACCAAAGTCAATAGTTACTTTTCCGCGTTTAACCTTAGGAAAATGATTTTCAAAAATATCTGCTGTACCTGTAAGCGCGACAGGAATAATAGGCGATTTAGATTTCTCTGCCATCTTCATACTTCCCTCTTTGAAAGGAAGCATTTTACCGTCTTTAGAACGTGTTCCTTCAGGGAAAACAAATACTGACACACCGCCTTTAATCTGTTCTACACCTTTTAATATTGTCTTAAGTCCCTCTTTAATATTATCTCTGTCTAAGAAAAGACAACTGATATTTCTCATCCACAGATTAAGAAATGGAACTTTGTTAATCTCTTTTTTCGCTACATATCCGACATTATATGGGATAGTAACATATGATACTAAGATGTCAAAAAAGCTGTTGTGATTACCAACATATAAGCAGGCTTTATCCTTTGGAATATTCTCAACCCCGGTTGCTTCGATTTTAACACCCGCTATAAACAGACAAATTCTAAAGCCCATCGATACAATGAATTTACTTGAATTATCCCTTGCCTTAACATTGCATTTACTAAGTATCCATTCGATAAGATATATGGGTATACTTAGAATAAAAAATATTACCAGAAATATTGCAATTCCAAAAAGTCGTAACATAAGTCCTCCATAAAATTTATTAGTATTAAATTAAATATTAAAGAAGTAATAAATATCTTGTATACAAGAATACATATTGAATTACTTTTTAACACTTTAATCCTATACATTATAACATATAGAGAGGTATTTGGATATTTATATTTGTCAAATTTACTTTAACAGATGAATATAGTCTGCAATATGTATGTGCAAAGTTTGAGTTATATAAACAATATCATTAAAGTAGCAAAAAGATACTTTTTTATGAAAACTTCTTGACATTAATATGACATAGTGATATTGTTATAAAACAAAAGTAGTAAAAAAATACTTTTAAGGAGAAATGGAATATGGAAAAGACTCATAGTAAGGAGAATTTACCAGAACAGGATTGTGGCAGAAAAGGCATATTAGAAAAAAGAAATGCTGCAGGGCTTACCGAAGCAGAGTTTCTGGCGGGCTACAGGCCAAGTGATTATGAGAGACCATCAGTGACAGTAGATATGCTGATTTTTGCAATGGATAAGTCGTTTAACGGACTGAAAACCTTGCTGATTCAACGTAAAAACCATCCATACATAGATTGTTATGCATTACCTGGAGGTTTTGTGGAGATAGATGAATCAGCATATAGTGCAGCTTCAAGAGAACTTGAGGAAGAAACGGGACTTAGAAATATTTATTTAGAACAGCTTTATACAATGAGCCAGCCGGACAGGGACCCTCGAATGAGAGTTATAGATATTGCGTATATGGCACTTGTACCAGAGACAAAAGTTGAGGGAAAAGTTAAGGCCGGAGATGATGCTAAAGAGGCTTTATGGTTTGACATAAGATTTACGGACAAGAATCTGATTCTTCGGAATGAGGATAGGGATATTGAAATTAGATACAATCTTAAGAAGAAATCATTTAAGAATGGCGTAATAAAAGTTGAGAATTATGTGCCTGATTTAGTCAGTGATGATGCATTAGCATTTGACCACTCGGAGATAATCTTAGAAGGGCTTACGAGGCTTAAGAATAAAATAGATTATTCCGATGTTGCATTTAACCTTGTACCAAAGGAATTTACACTTCCTGATTTGCAACGGGTGTATGAAGTTATTCTGGGTAAGAAACTTTATAAGACGAATTTCAGGGAAAAAATAATCGATAAAGTCAGACTTTTAGACAAAAAAGGAATATCGATAACAGGTAACAAGTCATCAGCTTTATATAAATATAAACGTTAGTAGAAATGGAGACAGTGAGAAAAATATATGAAGAAAATATTAGTAATTGTAGATATGCAGAATGATTTTATAACAGGTCCACTTGGTAATGCGGACTGTCAGGCTGTAGTTAATAATATAATAGAAATTGTGAATAATGAAAAGTATACAGACATTATTCTTACAAGAGATACGCACCAGGAGAATTATCTTGATACCCGGGAGGGTAAGAATCTTCCAGTCGTTCATTGTATAGAGGGAACGAAAGGTTTTGAGATAGATTCAGATATAATGAGTGCAGTAGAAAATAAATATAAAACTTCAGAAATTAGAAATTATCTGAATCAGAAAGAAAATATGCCGATTATTATTAACAAGCCATCATTTGGAAGTATGGAGTTAGCAAGGCTGTTATCTGAAAATGTAAACGTAGAAGATATCATAGATTTCGTAGGAGTATGTACAGGAATTTGTGTGATTAGTAATGTATTACTTGCGAAAGCAGCAATTCCGGAGACAAAGGTAAGAGTTATAGAAAATGCATGTGCCTGCGTAACTAAGGAATCGCATAGAACAGCAATTGAAGCAATGAAAATGTGCCAGGTTGAGATAGTGTAGAATAGGAGAAAGGTGTGAAAATAATGCTGATGCGGTTATTTTTCACACTGCTATTTGTTTCTGAGCGAAAACAAATAGCTTTTATGGCAGCTGAAAAATCGCCTGCGCGAATTTCTCAGCGCCTCTTTGCGACAAGTCGCTCAGAAATGAGGATTATTATGAAATTAAACCAGATTATTACAAGTTTATTAGAAACTGATATGTATAAATTCAGTATGGGACAGGCGATATACCATCAATTTAGTGATTATAAGACTACCTGGTCTTTCAAATGCAGAAATACAGATGTGCATTTTACAAAAGAAGTAGTAGAGGAAATAAAGGAGCAGATAAAGGCATATTGCGGACTTAGATTTACAGAAGAAGAGCTTGAATATCTTCATAATATTAAGTGGATTAAGGGAAGTTATGTGGATTTCTTAAGACTCTGGCAGCCAAGATATGAAGATTTCGAGATAACAACAGATGCAGAGTGTGGTCTCTCAATTGAGGCAAAAGGCACATGGCTTAATACCTCTATGTATGAGATTCCTACACTTGCAATCATTAATGAAGTGTATTTCAGAATGGAATATAATTATGATGAACTTCTTAATAGCTTTAAGAATAGATTAGATGAAAAAATCAGGAAAATAAGCACAGGTGAATATAATATCGGTTCATTTAGTGAATTTGGTCTTAGAAGAAGATTGTCAGCCAAAGCCCAGGAACTTGCAGTAGATTTACTTAGTAAAAATGAATATCCCGGCTCAAAATTCGTTGGAACCTCAAATGTATATCTTGCTAAGAAATATAATCTTACACCGGTTGGTACGATGGCGCATGAGTGGATTATGTGCGTAGGACAGGGTAATCATAAACATAATCCGGCATATTCTAACTGGTATGCATTAGATGCATGGGTAAAAGAATACGGTATCTTAAATGGTACAGCGTTAGCGGATGCGATAACAACTGACTGCTTCCTTAAAGATTTCCAGCTTACTTATGCAACATTATTTTCGGGTGTCAGACATGACAGTGGTGATCCTTATGAATGGGGAGACAAGATGCTTAAACATTATGAAAGTCTTGGGATAGATCCTATGACGAAGACATTGCTCTTTAGCGACAGCCTTGATTTCGAACGTGCTGACGGTCTTAACAAATATTTTAATACCAAAGCAAGAGTTGCCTTCGGAATAGGAACTTATATTTCGAATGATACAGATGTTCCTGCACTCAATATCGTAATGAAAACAACGGCATGTAACGGTATGGATGTTGCAAAGATTTCTGATACACCGGGTAAAGGAATGTGTAAAAATCCTGATTATGTACATTATCTGAGAAGATGTATCGACTGGCGAATGAAAAACGACAGATAGAAGATATTAAGATACATTTATAAAAATATTTTATATGTGTAAATTCAGTATATACAGATAATTGACATATGTGCAGGAAAATGATGTGCTATGAAAAACTATAAATCATAATAAGCAGCATCTTTACAAATATATCTTATGTGCCATGGTTCATTGACGTATCCGGTGAAAGATGAATTTTCTTTGGTAAAGCTGAATGTAAAACCAAAGGCAGAGGCATTCTTCCTAAGCCAGATTCCCTCAGGAGTTTTTTCGAATTCTTCACATAAGTCGTAGTCAACGCCAGGGCAGGAGACATCGATTGCAAGACCTGTCTGGTGTTCGCTGGTACCTGGCATTGCTACATGTGAATATGCATATTCACGCCCGTGTTCACGAACACTGTTTTCATAGAGTTCTTTTTGTCTGTCGTATGAACGAAAAGCCGAGATTCCCATAAGATTAAGCCCTTCTTTAAAACAGGCTTTGAACATTTTGCGGAGTGGCTCATAAGCGACTAAGGAAATGCATCGCTTCATATCATAGACAGGTGCTATGAACGGAACAGGCGCTCTTACTAAATCTTCTGGGATATAATCAGGGGGCAAAGGGTGATACCTGTCGGTAATATAATGTTTTGTGTTCACACTAACCTCGATTACATATGAAAAATTATATTTTATATTATTCAGGAAACAGAAAAAGGTGAAAAGTAATGAAAGAAACTAATTCAGATTATGTAAGAAAAACAATAGATAAAAATGTGGGGAAGTATAAGAAAAATATAAAATAGCTAATATATTATCTAATTTTGATAAATACATTGAAAAAAGCTAATATATTAGCTATAATTATATTAACAATAAGTCGCTTTAAAATGGAGATTAGTATGCAAAAATATATATGGGAAACACCACAGGAGATAAATATGCTAGTTGCAACTAATGCAAAGAATATAAGAAAGAGAAAGGGAATATCACAACAAAAGCTAAGTAAGTTATCAGGGGTAAGCTATGGTTCAATAAAGAGATTTGAGGAAACAGGAAATATCAGTCTTATTTCTTTGACAAAAATTGCTGTCGTACTAGATGCTGTAAATGGAATCAAAGCCTTATTTACGGAAGTCACATATAATTCTATACAGGAGGTTATCAATGAACAAAGATAGTATTAGGTTGGGGTTAAAAAAAGATAATTAGTAAGAAAAATATTTGACATAGTAAATATGAGTGTCTATAATGAATTGGTAGTGCTGAATTGGTACTACCAATTTTGGTATAAATATTTGCAAATGAATATTTGAAGTATAAACAGGAAAGGAGACTATGGTATATTAATTGATTCTAATTTTGCTGAATAGCTGGATATTAATTATAAACCTGCAACCAAGCATAATATAGGTATATCTGCAAGATAGAAACAATTAATGCATCATATAGAGAACTATGAAATATTTGCGCCAGTTTTTAATGATTTTAGCCATATCATTTATCGGAGAAATATTAAAATATTTTCTTCCATTGCCCATACCAGCAAGCATATACGGTATGATGATTTTATTTATAGGACTTCTTACAGGAATAATTCCATTAGAGGCAGTGAAGGATGTTGGTAAATTTCTAATCGAAATAATGCCGGTTATGTTTATTCCGGCAGGAGTAGGACTTATGTCATCATGGGTGAATTTAAAGCCTGTGTTATTACCAGTAAGCATAATAACAGTAGTATCAATTGTAACAGTTATGATAGCTACGGGAAGAACATCTCAATGGATAATCAGAAGAGGAAAGAAAAAGGAGGAAACAAGACATGAATGAGTTGTTTCAGAACTCACTATTTGCAGGAGTTACAATCAGTCTCCTTGCCTACCTTGCAGGCTCCATATTAAAGAAGAAATTCAAATTAGGTATATTTAATCCATTATTAATTTCGATTGTGCTTACAATAGTTGTACTTGTATGTGCAAGAGTAGATTATGAAACATATAACAAAGGTGCACAGTATTTAAGCTGGTTTCTGACACCTGCAACAGTATGTTTAGCAATTCCTTTATACGAACAGTGGGAGTTATTAAAGAGAAGCTATAAAGCTGTCATATTAGGAATAACTTCAGGAGTGCTTACAAGCCTTGGTACAGTATTTGTATTAGCTAAGATAATGGGACTTTCGCACAAAGACTATGTTACATTGTTACCAAAATCTATAACAACTGCGATAGGTATGGGCGTGTCGGAAGAATTAGGTGGCTATGTTACAATTACCGTTGCAGTAATCGTTGTAACCGGAGTCATTGGAAATATTTTTGGCGAAATGATATGCAAAATATTCAGAATAACTGAGCCGGTTTCAAAAGGACTTGCATTTGGTGCTTCATCGCATGCTGTTGGAACGGCTAAAGCAATAGAAATAGGTGAGATAGAGGGTGCAATGAGCAGTCTTGCAATAGCTGTAACAGGAATTCTGACAGTTGTGCTTTCGTCTGTATTTGCAAATTTTATGTAATTAAATAGAACTAGGAGGACAATTATGATTATAACAATTGGACGTAAATGTGGTTGTAATGGTGACATAATAGGACATAAATTAGCAGAGAAATACAATATGGAATACTATAATAAAGCACGCATTTCAGAAATAGCGAAGCAAAAAGGATTATATGATAAATATCCTGATTATTACAGTGAGATACCTATGGATATGTTACTTCACACAATATCAATGACTGATGATGACAGCATATATATGAAAACACCCAAAAAAGCATTGAAAGATATCGTTCCTGAAGATAATTTTGTTATTCTTGGAAGATGCGGAAATTATGCCTACAAAGATAATGAAAATGCAGTCTCAATATTTCTGACGGGAGACATAAGTGACAGAGAGAAAGTTATTTCAGATAAGCATGGCATATCTGTTAAAAAAGCACATAACCTGATTATGCAGACCGATGACAGAAGAGAGCGATATCATAAATACTACACCGGAGAAGAATGGGGAATGGCGCAAAATTATGACGTTTGTCTGAATGTTTCCACGCTTGGTGTGGATGGTGTGGTAGATGTAATTGAAAATTATATAAATGCCAGAAAATAATATCAGAAAGGTTAATACACCTCTATGCAGGAAAATACAACTCAGGAATATGAAAAGGCAGTTAAATATATTTATGATTTAATGCAGAATGGTTCACTACAGGTGGGAAGTAAACTTCCGGCAGAACGTATAATTGCACAGGAACTTGGAATCGGAAGAAATTCAACAAGAGAAGCTATAAGTATTCTAAGTGGAATGGGATTAGTTGACAGAGTACAGGGTTCAGGCAACTATATTTCGAAAAATGCAGGACAGTCAATAAGGCAGACAATAATAATGATGCTTGCATTAGGAAGTATCTCTAAGAAGGATATATGCGAATTCCGAAGAACAATGGAGAAGTCAGTATGCAGCCTGTTAATTGAGAAAAACGTACCGAAGGACAGAATGGATAATCTGAATAAACTGCTTATCAAAATGCAGGATTTAAAAGGAAAGAGGTTATCTGATACCGATAGGGAATTCCATAACGAATTGATTATATTAACGGAGAATAACCTGTTAATTATAATTATGGAAGCGATTACGGAAGTGTACCGGGAATGGATTGATTATGTCATTAAACGTGCAGATAATGATGTAAGAGAAGAATTAGTTGAATGTCACAAGAAAATATATATGAATATAATGCAAAAAGAATGTGATGAAACATTCAGGGCGATTGACAGGCACTATGATATAATAGAGGAAATGCTTGAATAAGTATCTGATTTGCAAAGTTAATTATGCAATCGTTTAAATAGAAAATAATTTCAGGAGAGAATACATATGCTTACACAATTTTCAAGAACAGAATTATTATTAGGTAAAGATTCAATGGAGAAATTAAAGAATTCCAGAGTCGCAGTATTTGGAATCGGAGGAGTCGGAGGTTATGTATGTGAAGCACTTGTAAGAAGTGGAGTCGGAGCATTTGATTTGATTGATGATGATAAAGTATGCCTTACGAATCTGAACAGACAGATTATTGCTACGAGAAAAACAGTGGGTAAATATAAGACCGAAGTGATGAAAGACAGAATACTTGAAATCAATCCGCAGGCTGATGTAAGATTACACCAATGTTTCTTTTTACCTGAGAATTCTGATGAATTTCCGTTTGAGGAATACGATTATGTTGTAGACGCGGTAGATACTGTAACTGCAAAGATAGAATTAGTAATGAAAGCACAGGCGATGAACGTACCGATTATAAGCAGTATGGGAGCCGGTAATAAACTCGATGGAAGTATGTTCAGGGTAGCTGACATATACAAGACAAAGGTATGCCCACTTGCTAAAGTTATGCGACGTGAACTTAAGAAAAGAGGCGTGAAGAAGTTAAAGGTCGTTTATTCAGAAGAAATGCCTACAAGACCGATAGAAGATATGGCTATAAGCTGTCGCTCTAATTGCATATGTCCTCCGGGTGCTGAACATAAATGTACAGAACGAAGAGATATTCCCGGAAGCGTTGCATTTGTGCCATCGGTAGCAGGACTTATTATTGCTGGCGAAGTCGTGAAAGATTTGTGCAGAATTAACAAATAATTTGAAAATTATGTGAAAAATATATATAGATACTTTTATTTTGTAAATAATTATGGTATAAATGAGAGTACGTGTTCGCATTAGTGTGGATAAAATATTAAAAGTAAAGGAAAATGCATTAATTACATAATAAAATCTCAGATATATTATGTGATTATATCGTTAAGGAACGAAATGCAAGGGATATTAATGAGAAAAAGAATTTTAGCCTTAGGTCTTTGTATTGCGATGGCATTTACAGCTACAGCATGTGGCAAGGATAAAGGTAAGAGTGCAAGCTCAGGAAATGTAGGAAAAGTAGCTAATACAAAGGCAGATATGTCAGGTACAGATTACAAATCTAAAGTTACATTAGCTGAATACAAAGGACTAAAAGTTGGTGAATCTACAGTCGATATTGATGAAGCAACAAAGAAGAAGATTAATTGTCTCCTTATTACATCAGGATATTTTACAGTTGATACAACAAATGTAACTCAGAAAGAGGGTACAGTTGAGGAATTTGATATTGTAAATATCGATTATACAGGTAAGATTGATGGCGCAGAATTCGAAGGCGGTACAGCTTCAGGTTCATTACTTGGTATCGGAACAGGTTCATTTATCGATGGATTCGAGGATGGACTTAAAGGTGTTAAGACAGGTGAAACAGTTGACCTTAACTTAAAATTCCCTGATGATTACCAGAATAAAGATGTTGCTGGTAAAGATGTTGTATTTACTGTAAAAGTTAATTATATTCTTGGAATCAATGACCAGTTCGTAGCTGACAACACAGACGAGATATATTACTTCTTGCACGAATATTTCTTAAATGGTAAATCAGTTAAGACAGCAGATGAATATTATGATGCAATTACGGAAGGAATTAAAGTTTCTAATATTGCTTCAAAGATTGTTAGTAAGATAACAGATGCTACAACAATAAAAATTAATGAAGCAGAACTTAATGAATATTTAGATGAAATTAAAGCACCTATTAAAGAAGCAGCAGAAAGCAATGGCGCTGATTTTGCAACACTTATATCATACTACTATGGATTATCTTCAGAAGAAGAATTTGATGAGTATTATACAAAGATATTCAAGAACTATCTTGTATTAATCAGTATTGCTAAAGAAGAAGGCATTAAGATTTCTGAAGATGAATACAATACAGTAGCACAGGCTATGGTAGATCACAGTAAAGGAAAATATGCTGATATAGCAGCATATCAGGTTGACTATGATAAACAGTCTACAGTAGATGATTTAATCTGTGGAAAAGTTTATTATAAACTTGCTGATTATATTAAAGTAGTTCCAGATTCAGAAATTGAGACAGAAGCTGAGTCAACAACAGAAAATGAGACAACATCAGCAAAATAATATTTGACTTAAATTTATAAGTAAATATATAAAAAATCAACTCCCTATGAATATTTACGATAGCATTCATAGGGAGTTATTAATTTTAATCAATATAAATAAAAGTTGTAATTAATAGTTTGCATGTATTTTTATTATTTCCTTAATTACCGGCAGATTATCAAGCGTGTAGTCAAAAGTATCAATCTGATAATCATAGCAGGTAGTATTTAGTGACTCTAAAATAAATCTGGTATGATGCTGTGGCATAGATAATACAACAGATTTCATAGTATTATAGAAACTGTCCTGCTGGTTAAATTTGTAGGATGTTGTAAAACAGACCAATATTGAGAGATTATAATGATCAATCTCTTCAATTGTTTTAATCTGGTGTATCTTATTAAGCAGACACATATAGTCATCGTAAGATAAGTCGATAATATCAGATATCTTGGCATGTAGTCGCATTTTATCTTCAAAAATTTTGATAATATATTGTTGCATTTCATATAAACTTGTTGAATAGTTCCACATAATACAACACCTCTTTTCAAAATAATAACGCACTATTTCTATTAGTCTAATAATAACATTATTGAAAAAAATCGTCAATAAATCTGCCTATTATATTCAACCATATTCATCCAAATACTTGTAAAAAATAAATTAAAAATGTATAATGCCATTAGTGCTGAACTCGAAACTAAAGGAAAATAAAGTTAAGGGCAAAGCCATTAAAGATACTTAATCGTACTAAGCAAACCGGAATACCGTATGTAAAGGCATTGAGTGCAATATGAATACAATACTATAACTATAGGATTATTCAGGATTATTGACTCTGCTTATGGCAGAGTTTTTTTTCTTACCAGGAAATTTCGTTGGAATTGTCCTGGTAAGGAAAAAACGCTCCGCGCGGATCGCACTGCGGCGGAGCAGAAAATGTTGCTATAGCAACCCGCCGCAGGCGAAGAATGTCGCAAGCGACATTCTTTATTCGTTACCAGGAATTCTATAGTAAATGGAGGAAAAATGGAAACTAGAATTGCATTGATAGGGATTATCGTAGAAGACACAAATGCTGTGGAAAATGTAAACGAGATTCTACATAATTATGGCAGTTACATAATTGGCAGAATGGGAATTCCATATAGAGAGAAACAGGTGAATATTATAAGCATCGTAATAGATGCACCTAATGATGTTATCAGTTCTTTATCCGGTAAACTTGGAATGATTAAGGGAATATCAGTTAAAACTGTATATTCTAAGAAATAATTCTAAAAATACCTTTAAAAGAAGCAGAAACAGGAGGAAGAATCAATGACAAAGAGAATTTCAGCGGTTATTTTAACCTTGATGCTTGCAATGACATTATTAGCAGGCTGTGGCGGTGATAAAACTCAGAAAGAAACGACTAACAGTGTAGCCACAGGTAAAGATGATAAGGAAACAGTTAAGAATAATGAAGATAATAAAGATAATGGAACTTCATTTACGGCAGAAGATGCAAGAGAATATAATATTGCTATGTTAAAAGGACCTACAGCAATTGGCTTTGTTAAAGCATGGGACGACAGTGCATCAACCCAGACTAATGATAATAACAAATACAAGGTTACAGTATACGGTGCTGCTGATGAGATAACAGCAGGAATTGTAAAAGGTGATATAGATATTGCCGCCGTACCCTGCAATCTTGCATCAGTATTGTATAATAAGACAAATGGTGGAATTAAAGTCGCAGCCATTAATACGCTTGGTGTACTCTATATGATTTCTACATCAGATGATATTTCAACAGTAACTGGCCTTAAAGGAAAAACAATTATAACTACAGGTCAGGGAACTACACCTGAATATACACTTAATTATATCCTGGAGAAAAACGGCCTTAAACCGGGCGAAGATGTTAAGATAGAATACAAATCAGAGGCAACTGAAGTGGCAGCAGCTATGAGTGAAGCAACAGATGCAGTGGCAATGCTTCCGCAACCATATGTTACAACAGTTCTTGCACAGAACGAAAATATGAAAATAGTTCTGGATATGACTAAAGAGTGGGAAAAAGTTTCAGACGGGTCACTTGTAACAGGTGTAGTAATTGTCAGAAATGAAGTTCTTGAAGAGAATAAAGCAGCATTTGATAAATTCTTGGCAGACTATAAGGAATCAATAGAATATGTTAATGAAAATGTAGATGACGCAGCAGTATTAGTTGAAAAATATGATATATTCAAAGCAGCTATAGCTAAGAAAGCAATTCCTTATTGTAATATCAGGTTTAAATCAGGAGATGAGATGAAATCCGATATCTCTTCTTACTTAAATATATTATTTGATGCAGATGCGAAGGCGGTAGGTGGAACATTACCTGACGATGCATTTTATTATGTAAACTAAAATAGGAGGCCATATGAAAAGTCTGAATAATATTGTGAAAAAAATTGCCATTACAATAACAGCAATATGTTTCTGGCTTCTTGTATGGCATTTTTTATCATTGAAAATAAACAGCAGTATATTTCTGCCATCGCCTGAAGCAACATATAAAGCATTAATAAGAATCGGTAAAAGGGCGGGCTTCTGGCAGACAATATTTAATACATTCAGTAAAATAGCAAAAGGCTTTCTGCTTGCATTAATAGCCGGAACATTTTCAGCAATTATATCTTCATTTGTGAAAATTATTGATGTACTCGTGTCACCATTTATGCGTTTGCTAAAGACCGTACCGGTAGCTTCGTTTATAATTCTTGCACTTTTATGGGTCAAATCAGACAAACTATCGGTATTAATTTCATTTGTAATGGTAACACCTGTGGTTTACATAAATATATTGCAGAGCTTCGATAATGTTGATAATAATTTATTAGAAATGGCAGATATATTTAATGTAGGTCTTTTAAGAAGGCTTAGATTTATCTATGTTCCCGCATTAGTCAGTGGTTTTATGTCGGCTTGCAAGATAGGACTTGGTTTCTGCTTTAAAGCAGGAATTGCAGCAGAAATAATAGGACTGCCTTTCCAATCGATAGGCAGCGAATTATATAAATCGAAATTATATCTGATGACAGATGAGCTATTTGCGTGGACGGTTGTAATTGTGCTTATGAGTGTTTTTTTTGAAGGCGTATGCATATATTTATTAAATAAATTATCGTGCATTATTGAAAAAGCCAATATAAGCGGAAAAACAGAAAATGGGAATAAAGCAAATAAATTACATAAGAAAAAGGGAGAATATGAGAAATTAGAAAATAATAATATTTTAATGATTAAGGAAATTACAAAATCATATGGAAAACATAAGGTATTAGAAAATATTTCATTTAACATAAACGAAAGTGAACGAATCTGCATTTATGGCAAATCAGGAATTGGCAAGACGACGCTGCTTCGCATAATAGCAGGTCTTGAGAAAGCTGATAGCGGGAAAATTACATTTACGGGGAAGGTGTCGATGGTATTTCAGGAGGACCGTCTGTTAGAAAATACAGATGTGTATACGAATCTATATTGTGTGCTTGGCAGCAGATTTGATAAAGCCGAAGCTGATATGCATCTGAAAGAAGTGGGATTAGAGGGTGCCGGTAATAAAATAGTTAGTGAATTAAGCGGGGGAATGAAGAGACGCGTAGCAATCGTAAGATGCATGATGAAGTCGTCTGAAATAATACTTCTAGACGAACCATTTAAGGGTCTGGATACAATTCTTAAAGACAATATAATCAGATATGTGGTAAAATATCTGAATGGAAGAGCTGTTATTATGGTAACACATGATATCTCAGAAGCAGAAAAAATACAGGCTGAAATTATTGAAATTAAGAATTTGGGACGGGAAAATGAGAATATTTATTAATCAAGTAAATAATGGTTTAAAAATTAAGACATTAATATTAAGATATATCTTAATTATTGTCATTATGTTAATTGGGCTTAACTACGAAAATAAAGTCTATGGAGCAGACGAAAATGGAAATGTCGTAGTCGTAATTGATCCGGGACATGGTGGATTAAGAGGCGAATCGGACGATGGTGCAATAAATGGTAATATTGTAGAAAGACATATAAATATGATTGTTGCGAAGGCAATGTATGAAGAACTGTCAAAATATAATGGCGTAAAAGTATATCTGACACACGATAGTGAAGATGTGTCGATGTCACTAAGGGCAAGGAGTGAATTTGCAAAGAGTGTGAATGCAGATTTTCTCTTTAGCATACATTTTAATGCATCAGAACTACATGGCAAATATGGTTCGGAAGTCTGGATTCCAAGCATCGGAAGTTACTATGTGGCGGGATATCAGTTTGCGGATATTGAGCTAAATGAACTGTCACAAATGGGGCTTTTTATACGTGGAATCAAGACCAGAATTGGAGATGACGGTGACGAATATTACGGAATTATCAGGGAAAATGAGTGGCGTGGCATAAATGCAGTAATTATAGAGCATTGCTACGTGGATAATAAAGAGGACAGAAGATACATAGTAAATGAAAATACTGAGAATGATAGTGCTAAGAATGATAATGCTGAAAATGTAAATATCGAAAATCTGGAGAAGTTTGGTAAACTTGATGCGACTGCCGTAGCAAAATATTTTGGATTAAAAAGCGCCGAACTTGGTGTGGATTATTCTGACTATAAGAAATTAGATGTTGCCGAGCCACAAGAAAGAGTATGTCCTGATAATACCCCGCCTGAGAAATGCAGTATATACCTTAAATATATTGGAAATAATAGTATAACATTTTCCGTAAGTGCAAAAGATTCGGACTCATATATAAATTATTATTCATATTCTTTAGATGGTGGTAAGACATTTTCAGAACTGAAAATCTGGAATGATAAGAGAAGTTCAGAAGATACCATTGAGGTTACTTTATCAGATATTAATGTCGATATTGGAAATTTAATTGTGAGGGTATATAATAGAGATGATGTGAGTTCGGACAGCAATATTATTGAACTTAATGGAATTATGAAACAGAAAAGTGATAAAACAGATTCAGATAATAGAAGCTCTGAAGCCAAATCATTTGTTAAAGATAATAGAAATACATTTATTGGAATGGCGTTAATAGTGTGCGGAATAATTATTACATTTATATGTATGAAAAAATGCAGACGATAGATAAAACCAAAGAATATAATGAAAGAAACGCAGTTATTCAATGATAATATCAAAAGATTATGGAGGAAGAAATGCAGTTAGTTAAAGGAAGACCTGAAAATACAGATGACAGACTTGCTAAAGAGGTTCGTGTTTACGACCTGTTAGATAGTCTTTCAATTGAATATGAAAGAGTAGACCATGAGGCAGCGAATACAATGGAAGATTGTGAAGAAGTAGATAAAATTCTTGACGCAACAGTTTGTAAAAATCTGTTCTTATGTAATACCCAGAAAACTAAATTTTATCTATTGATGATAGTTGGCGATAAAAAGTTTAAGACAAAGGAAATCTCATCACAGATTAACAGTCCGAGATTATCATTTGCTTCGCCTGAATATATGGAAAAATATTTAGACATAACGCCAGGTTCAGTCAGTGTTATGGGACTTATGAATGATACTGATAATGCAGTAAGACTTTTGGTAGATGAGGAATTATTAGACGGCGAATATATTGGATGCCATCCATGTATTAACACATCGAGTCTGAGATTTAAGACAAAGGATTTAATTGAAAAAATTTTACCTGCAATGCATCATGATATGACTGTGGTAAAATTATAAAATTCGTTGATGAATAAACTAGAAAAAGACATAAGAACAGTCAGGATGAGTTGATAGAATTACTACGGAATGGAGATTACAATGGAAAAAATAAGAATATACAATGAAAATGGCGAAGATACCGGTAAGGTGGTTACAAGAGGCGAATACAAACCTGCGGATGGAGAATTTATGTTAGCAGCAGTTATGATAGTAAGAATTGGAGAAAAAGTTCTTATTACAAAACGTGATAAAAATAAAACGTTTGCAGGAATGTGGGAGTTCCCGGGAGGTGCAGTTCATGCAGATGAGGACAGCAAAGAAGCAGGAATAAGAGAACTTAAGGAAGAAACAGGCATTACTGTAGTACCTGATAAATTCAATTATCTTGGACAATTGAATATTGAAGGCAGCAGCTTGCTTATGGATGTATATGATGTGAAAGCAAATCCACATTTGAAACTTAAAGATATCAAATTACAACCTGGAGAAACAGCAGAAGCAAAGATTCTTACAGTAGACCAGATTGATGAGATGTATGACAGACTTACACTTGCTGACCAGATGATATTTGATGAATTTGTGGTGTGTATGGACGAATATTATGAATAGGAATTTAAGAATAGTTAGTTATGAAATAATAAGTCTAAATAGTAAATTAGAAATAGTAAGTTATAAATGGTAAATTAGAAATAGTAAGTTATAAATAATAAGTTAGAAAAGTTATTGGCATAGTATTTATATAAGTAACAGAATGGAAATATTGAATAATATAATATTATGAAGAAGAGTGAACTTTATAAAGCCAGGAGAAGAATGAGCTTTATAAAGTCAGGAGGTTTGAATGATAGATATTATTATTGGTATTCTTATACCATTTATAGGAACAACATTAGGTGCAGCATGTGTGTTCTTCCTTAAAGATCAGATAAGACCGAAGATTCAAAAGGCATTATTAGGCTTTGCATCAGGAGTAATGGTGGCGGCATCGGTATGGTCGCTCATTATACCAGCAATCGATATGTCATCATCAATGAAACGACTTGCATTTATACCGGCTTGTACAGGACTTGCACTTGGTATGGCATTTTTATTAATAATGGATAGAATTATCCCTCATTTACATATGGGTTCAGATGAACCTGAGGGTATTAAAGCGAATTTAAAAAAAACGACAATGCTTGTCTTTGCAGTAACACTTCATAATATACCAGAGGGTATGGCAGTTGGTGTAGCTTTCGCAGGATTTGCATCTGGGGACAAAGCGATATCATTTGCGGGTGCAATTGCACTTTCTATTGGTATTGCAATACAGAATTTTCCGGAGGGAGCAATTATTTCATTACCACTTAAAGCGGATGGCAATGGCAAATTCAAGGCATTTTTATACGGAACATTATCTGGAGTAGTTGAGCCTATTGCGGCATTTATAACCGTAGCCTTTGCAAATGTCCTGACACCGATTTTGCCATATGTGCTGTCATTTGCAGCCGGAGCAATGTTATATGTTGTAGTCGAGGAACTGATTCCGGAGGCATCAGAGGGCGAACATTCCAATATCGGAACGATTGGCTTCGGGATTGGATTTATTGTGATGATGGTGTTAGATGTGGCATTGGGGTAGGGGATAGGCAAGTTAGGTAGAATAATTAGATTTGAGATAGAGTTGAACAGAAGTTATATGATGGCGAAAGAGACTAGGGGTTTTGGAGTCTCTGTGTGAGAACGATAGATATGTGTAGTTCAATGTAGAAAAACAATATGATTGTAGAAAAATGGAGAATGGCGAATGATAATAAGTGAAAATGACAAAATACAAGATATAATAAGTGGCTTGGAAACAGCATATATTGATAGCAATATTAATTCAAATTTAGCATATAGACCAGAATTTATTTCAAATGATTATAAAAAGGGAAAAAAGGTTCTTGTGTCTATTGAAAATGAACTGCGTAAGTGTGATGAATTTTCAATAAGTGTTGCGTTTATAACTATGAGTGGAATAACTCCTTTGTTGCAAATTTTAAAGGAATTAGAAGAAAAGAATATTCCAGGCAAAATATTAACTACAAATTATCTGAATTTTAGTGAACCAGAAGCATTATCTAAATTATCTGAATTAAAAAATATTGAGCTTAAAATGTTTTGTACAAATGATACAACAGGTGGTTTTCATACAAAGGGATATATATTTAGAGAACAGGAAATATATAAAATTATAATTGGAAGTTCTAATATGACATTAAGTGCCATTACTAAAAATCGTGAATGGAATACAAAAATTGTATCAGCATCACAAGGAAAAATGGCAAAGGAAATATTAGATGAATTTAATACATTATGGAATGATGAACATTCAATTGAATATAATGACTTCATTGAACAGTATAGAGTAAATTATGAAATAATTAAAAAGCAGAAGAGTATTGCAAATAAGGGAAAAATAACATCGATTGAGAATTATAAATTAAAGCCTAATAAAATGCAGATTGAATTTATTACCAACTTAAAGAATTTAATGGCTAAAAAATGTGATAGGGCTTTGTTGATATCAGCAACAGGTACAGGAAAAACTTATGCTTCGGCATTTGCTATGCGTGAATTAGGCTTTAAAAAAGTTCTATTTCTAGTACATAGAGAACAGATTCTTAAACAGGCACAAGCTTCATATAAAAAGGTTTTACCTTCTGATATCTCTACGGGATTACTTTCAGGTAATTATAAGGAAATAGAAGCAGATTATTTGTTTTCAACGATTCAAACTATGAGCCGTTCAAATATGTTAGAGAATTTTGAAAGAGATAGATTTGAGTGTATTATAATTGATGAAACGCATAAAGCTGGTGCAGAGAGCTATCATAAAATTATTAATTATTTTAAACCGAAACTTCTACTAGGAATGACAGCTAGTCCGGAGAGAACAGATGGGTTTGATATATATAAATTATTTGACCATAATATTGCAAGTGAAATAAGATTACAAGATGCGTTGAAGGAAGACTTATTATGTCCATTTCATTATTTTGGAATATCCGATTTAGAAGTGGATGGAAAGACTATTGATGATAATTCTGATTTTAGTTTTCTGGCAAATGAAGCAAGGGTAGATCATATCATAAAGCAGGCAGAATATTACGGACATGATGGAGATAGAGTAAAAGGATTAATATTTTGTAGTAGAAATGAGGAGGCGAAGGAACTATCTAAGGAATTTAATAAGAGAGGATATAATACAGTTGCACTTTCAGGTTCAAATACACAGGATGAAAGAGAAGAAGCTATACAAAGACTTGAGATGGATTGCGGTAATATGAGTTCAAATGCGGAGAAAACATTAGATTATATTTTTACTGTGGATATCTTTAATGAAGGTGTTGATATTCCGGAAGTTAATCAGATAATTATGTTAAGACCAACTATATCGGCAATTGTATTTGTGCAGCAGTTAGGACGTGGTCTTAGAAAATCTGATAATAAAGAATATGTAGTAGTCTTAGACTTTATTGGCAATTATAATAATAATTTTCTTATTCCAATAGCATTATCAGGAGATAGAACTTATAACAAAGATACAGTTAGAAAATATATTCGTGAGGGTTCAAGAATTATACCAGGTTGTTCTACAATTCATTTTGAAGAAATAACTAAGAAAAAAATATTTGAATCTATAGATAGAATGACAACGACTAAACGAATGCTTACGGATAAGTATAATCAGGTTAAATATAAACTTGGAAGGATACCAACTATTTTGGATTTTTATAAATTAGGTGAAATTGAGCCTATGCTTTTTATTAATTATGCTAAAACCTATGATAATTTTCTTAGAATGGTAGATAAAGATTATAAAATAACATTTTCACTAAAAGAAGAGCAGATATTGGCATTTATTTCTGCACTTATAATAGATGGTAAGAGGCCACATGAATTGCTTATGCTTAAAATGATGATTGAAGACAGAATTATAAATGAAGATTCATTTAAGAATGAGCTTGAAAAAATTGGTGAAAAATATAAGGCAGTTGATTATAATTCGGCTAAACGAATATTGAATATGGAGTTTATAGCAGGTGCTGATATAAAAAAATATTCAGATATCGAATTGATTTCTGATGAAAAATCAGCTAAGGATATGTTTATGCGTTCAATTAGCTTTTGGAATAAACTTAAACATGTGGAATTTAGAAGAGAATTAAACAACTTAATCGAATACGGAATGTTAAGATATAAAGATTTATATTCGGAACATGATGACAATAATATGGTATTGTATCAGAAGTATTCAAGAAAAGATGTTTGTCGTCTTATGAACTGGGATAAAGATGAGAGTTCTACAATGTATGGATATAGAATTAAACATAATACTTGTCCTATATTTGTTACATATGAAAAGAAAAGTGATATTTCAGATAGTACAAAATATGAAGATGAATTTATAAATAATCAGATATTTAGTTGGATGACTAGAAATGGTGTGTCATTAAATAGCAGAGAAAGTGAAGATATAATAAATTATAAGCAAACAGGTTTGAAAATATGTTTATTTATTAAGAAAAGCGATGGTGAAGGTGCCGATTTTTATTATATGGGTGAAGTCGAGCCAATTAAATGGAATGAGACAACTATAAGAAACAATAAGGGAAAAAAATTGCCAATAGTTAATTTTATTTTTAGACTTAAACATAGTGTAAGAGATGACATATATGAGTACATTGTAAATGGTTAATTACTATTAATATAAGAAATTTTGGCATAGAATAATTTTCGTTGAATAGTAAAATTTGAATATTATTATACAATATATCACTATAAACAATAAACAGTAAGAAATAATGTAACCTTTTTAAAAGTATAATATAAAATCTACAGAATGGAGCTTAATAATAAAAATATGAAAAAGATTATAAAAGTTGTTGCAGCAGTAATATGTTCAAAAAATAAAAATGGACAATCTGTTATATTAGCGACACAGAGAGGCTATGGAGAATTTAAAGGAGGCTGGGAATTTCCTGGAGGTAAAATAGAACATGGTGAAACACCACAGGAAGCATTGATAAGAGAAATTAAAGAAGAGCTGGATACTAAGATTTCAGTAGAGAAGTTAATCGACACGGTCGAATATGATTATGATACGTTTCATCTTTCGATGGCTTGTTATTGGTGTAGTTTAGAATCTGATAAAATAATCTTAAAAGAACATGAAGCGGCAAGATGGCTGACACAAGATGAACTATATAATGTTGAATGGTTACCAGCAGATATTTCTATTGTAGATAGTGTTAGGGATGAAATTAAGCAAGATAAAAATAAGTAACATAAAAGGAAGCCACAGAGTGACTTCCCCAGTGTAGTCCGAAAACATACACCTCTTTCAATAACTATAATATACAATAAATTCTGAAAATATGCAAGGTAAATAATAAATATTTCTTATTTATGTGTTGAGATATGCTTCTAAAGCTATAACTTTTTGAGAAACGTTTTGTTGTATTATCTGTGAATAAATAGCTGGAGTTACTTGCTTTTTGAGAAGCTGATTTTGTGACTTGTATGCAGTAACAAGTTGTTTGGCTCTTTGAGAACTGAAATCAATACGTTTCAGTAGACAACATACAATGATTATGTAATCAATTAAAGAATATAAAGTTATATTTTGAATGCATGTCTCTTTTTCAACCCATTTTTTTAATACAGAGCTGATTTTTCTATCTTTGAACCTTGTGTCAAAAACTATATTGTTATGAGCAACAGAATTGCGTAATGATTTTATGGTATATAGTATATTACTTAGTAGATTTCTATTAGTATCAATAGTAATATCAAACATGTCTAATTGTGTCATTATATGTTCGCGCATAGATGTGTTCAAGCATTCAAAAAATCTTGCAAGATCACTCAGATACAATATTTCAAAAACAACCCATAGAGGTAAATCCTCACCACGATTGTAAAAATGACGAACCATTTGATTATCGTTGTCCCCTTCATCGTGGTAGCGTGTAGATAATTTTAAATATACAGAGTTTCTTAGTTTAAGACGTTTAGATTGTAAATTTGTATTTGTTGGATTGTCCTTCATGCGCTCTTTGTAGACATATTCAAATGTACCAATTTTTAAGCCATTTACAGATTCATTACAGACAATATTTTTGATTGCGGTTTCAATAAACATAAGATCAGAATATAAAGCTGCTTTCAGATTGTTATCATATTCAATAACAGCGACCACTTCGCTAAAGTTTGTGTATGGAATCTGGTTATGTTGGTTTTTTATGAAGCGGTATCCCTTATATCCATGATAATATCCATAACTAATCAACTGTTGCTTTTGAAAACTACCTTTTATCTGTATATTACAATCATTTCGTAAATGACGCATTAATCCATTTATTGTTTGAGGTCTCCCCATTTAGTAACCTTCTTTCTTTTGGTGTATATAACAAGTATATCAGTAAAAAGATGACAATGCAATAATAAAACATTGATAAGATGCTAGGAATAAAGGTAACGCTGATATTTTAATGATTTTTTGTTATAACTTATGGTATGTAGTATAAATTACACCATCAGTCCTCACCCACCAAATAATCCAACCACAGACCCCACCACAAAACCAATTATAACCATGTAAGTATTTTCGGTATATTTATTTATAAGTCGTTCTAGCACATTTGCAGTTGCAAACGTACCGATGATAATTCCGAGTAGCAATGGAGTAAGAGACAGCCATTTGAAGGTGTATACATTTTCAAGGACTGAGGTGTAAAGACCGAGAATATATAGCATATGAGATGCACTGATTCCCGGAAGTACCAGAGCTATAGCGACGATAATGCCACCGAGAAGCTGCATTATAATAAATGAAAGACCCAAACCTGAGGCGAAAAGCCCTTTAGGAAGAGTTGAAAGTGACAGAACCAGAAACAGACCGAGAAAAAGCCACAGAATATTGACTATGGACAGCTTTGTAATATCAGATTTCTTAACTAATAGTGGAATACCACATAAGACGATGATGGCAAATATGATTCTGACATAGATACCAGTTGTAGAATTTGTGAGAAGATAGGATATAATCCTTGCAAATGCAACGAACCCAATAAGCCCGCCCAGTCCGATGTTGCAAAGAAAAAGTACACTTTTAAAAGGCTCCTTTTTAATCTGGTTGACGTTATGAATTAAATCTTCATACACACCTAATATAATAGCCATGGTTCCACCAGAGACACCAGGAATGGTCATCGTAGAACCTATAAAAAGTCCTTTTAAGAATAATATAATATTCATAAATATTTTGCTCCTGACTTATAGTTTTAAGATATATGTGTAATGATAGTCGAATTAAATTAATTAAAATGTGTAGTGAAATATGTAGTGAAACATACTCACACGATTCTGATATATAATTCCTAAATTTACAATATAATGATGGTAGATTATAATAAAGATATTCATCAGAAAGAGTAATTAGACATTAATATTGATAACTCAAACTTCGCACATACATAATAGAATCAAATCATCCGTAATAAGCAAATTTGCATATATAAATATCGAAACTTTTGTAAGAATTGCTAATTTGTAGACATCTTTTTCGGCTCTTTTGATTATTTGAGTTCATTCAATGCCACACACTTAAACCGAGATGTCCGTCTATGCCACACACTTGATTTATGACGTATCGTGTGCAAGTTATATGCCGTCAGATGCAAAAGGTCGGTGCAGTAAATCACCGTTCAAGCGAAGCGCGTTTGATTAGCTGCACCGTAATAGACTTTGCAGATGACGGCATTTACTTGCACTAGATAAAGGAATTATGAAAGTGTGTGGCATAGACGGACATCTCGGTTTAAGTGTATGTCTGTTGAATGTACACAAAATATGAGCCGAAAAAAGATATCTTACAAATTTACGCAATTCTTACAAGGTGTTTCGATATTTATATCTGTCAAATCTACTTTAATAGACGAATATTGGCTACAATATGTACATGCGAAGGTTGAGTTGATAAAAATATTATTATGAAAATTAAAATAAGTCTTGAAATATTGCATAGTATATTGTAGAATACACTAAACCAATTAAATATTGTGAAACTCTTGTAAGAGGGAGTAACTGGCGTTTAATTATGAATCAAAACGTTTACGACTGTGTCAATCTCGATATGGCGACATATCCGCGTCGTAATTAAATAGTGAGACTTTTACTGTACATTTTGTGTGCAGTAAAGGTCTCATTTTTGATTTATAAGAGTAAATACCTTTGGTTCGTCCAAAGAGGTATTTTTGGTTTATGCAAAGAAATGGAGGTAAGAGATGAAAGAATTGTATCAGATGACTTCAGATGAAGTCAGACAAAAACTAAATGGTAAAACAGAACCTTTAACAAATGAAGAGATTGCCAAGAGACAGCAGGAATACGGTTTAAATGAATTAGTAGAGGAGAAAAAGAAAAATGTTTTTCAGGTATTTCTAAAGCAATTTGCAGATTTTCTTGTAATAATACTTATTATTGCAGCAATAGTATCAGCAGCATTAGGAGATGTGGAAAGCAGTGTTGTAATATTAGTTGTTATTACGATGAACGGAATACTTGGAACGATTCAGACCATTAAGGCAGAACATTCTTTGCAGAGCCTTAAAGAGTTATCGATGCCTATGGCAAAGGTCATAAGAGACGGAAAGATTATGAAAATAAGTTCAAAAGAATTAACAATTGGTGACGTGGTCTGTTTAGAAGCCGGAGATTATGTTCCGGCAGATGGACGAATTATAGAATCAGCAGGACTCAAGATAGATGAGAGTATGCTAACCGGGGAAAGCCTTGTGGTTGATAAAACCGACACAGTTATTGAAGAGGAGAAGCCGCTTGCAGAAAGAACTAATATGGTCTATTCGGGTAGCTTAGTGTCATTTGGAAGGGGAAGTTATATCGTTACATCAATCGGAATGAATACGGAGATTGGTAAAATCGCAAGTCTGTTGAAAGCGACTTCTGAGAAAAGAACACCATTACAGATATCATTAGATAAATTTGGTCAGAAGTTATCTATAATAATACTTATTTTCTGTGCGATATTGTTCACACTTAATATTATTCAGGGGGAAAATATTGAAAATGCGTTTATGTTCGCAGTAGCATTGGCGGTAGCGGCAATTCCAGAAGCACTTAGTTCTATTGTAACTATTGTATTGTCATTTGGAACACAGAAGATGGCCAAAGAAAATGCGATAATCAGAAAACTTCAGGCAGTTGAGGGACTTGGAAGCATATCTGTTATTTGCTCGGATAAGACAGGAACACTGACACAGAACAAGATGACCATAGAAGATGCCTATTGTCTTAATGACGACAATTTGAAACTTGCTAAATACAGTATCTTATGCAATGATGCATCAATCAGAGATGATGAGCAGATTGGCGACCCTACAGAAGTCGCATTTGTGGTATGGGCGGAGAACTTAGGAATATCGGTTGAGAAATTTCGTGCAGATAATAAGCGAATTTCTGAGAATCCATTTGACAGTGACAGAAAATTGATGTCAACTTTGAATGTTATTGTAAATGACAGCACTATTAATAATGTTAATGATATGTCTGATATGAATAATAGCAATTTAATAATGATAACAAAAGGTGCAACAGACATTATTTTATCAAGACTTGCTAATATAGAGGATAAAGGTATAGTACGACAGATTAATGCCGAAGATAAGAGAGAAATCGAGAAGAAAAACATAGAATTTTCCCAAAAAGGAATGAGAGTTTTAGCTGTTGCATATAAGAATTATAAATCATATGACTTAACAATAGATGACGAAGATAACCTCACGTTTCTAGGGCTTGCTGCTATGGTAGACCCGCCAAGAGAGCAGTCGGAGTCAGCAGTGCAGGAGTGTAAGGAAGCGGGCATAAAGCCAATAATGATTACCGGAGATTATAAGGTCACTGCGGCAGCAATTGCTAAGAGAATTGGAATCTTAGAAAATGCTGATGAGGCATGCGAGGGTAGTGTGATAGATAAAATGAGTGATGAAGAACTTGAGAATTTCGTAGAAAATATATCGGTTTACGCGAGGGTTTCTCCGGAACATAAGATAAGAATTGTAAAGGCATGGCAGGCTAAGGGAAATATAGTTGCGATGACAGGTGATGGCGTGAATGATGCACCTGCACTTAAGCAGGCAGATGTTGGCGTGGCCATGGGAATTACAGGAAGTGAAGTATCGAAAGATGCGGCAGCAATGGTGCTTACAGATGATAATTTCCAGACGATAGTCAAGGCAATAGAAAATGGAAGAAATATATACCAGAATATCAAAAATTCAATACAATTTCTGCTATCAGGTAATTTTGCAGGAATACTTGCAGTTTTATTCGCATCAATTGCGATGCTGCCTGTTCCGTTTGCACCAGTTCATCTGCTATTTATAAATCTGCTCACCGACAGTCTCCCAGCGATAGCATTAGGATTTGAAAAGGGTGATAAAGATGTAATGAAGAAGCCACCAAGAGACAGAAATGAAAGCATTATGACTAAAGATTTCCTGATAAATGTCGAAATCGAAGGCTTAGTTATAGCAGTTACGACAATGACTGCATTTATGATTGGTTACAGAGATAATAATGCTTTGCTTGCAAGTACAATGGCATTTGGAACATTATGTATGGGCAGATTATTCCATGGTTTTAACTGTAAATCAGATAAACCGGTTATATTTAATAACTTATTTTCAAATAAATGGCTGATTGGTTCGTTTTTGACAGGAGTAATCCTTATGAGCTCAGTTCTTATGATTCCGGCATTTCATACAGCATTAAAAGTACAGACTTTGAGTATCGCACAATTACTGATTATATATGCACTTGCGGCAGCTGATTTCCTGATTATACAACTGCTTAAATGGTTAAAAACATTGATAAAGCGATAAAATGCAAGGAAGAGACTCAGCTTTTAAATAAAAGATTAAATAAAAGGTTAAATAAAGGTAAAGCAGGTAGAAACAGAATAAATATAAATAAATCAAAATAGGAAAATATATGTATCTCCCGGAGAATTTTGGGAGATACATAACTAAAAGGATTATTTTTGACTAAATGGAGTAGAAATAATGTTTTAAATATTATAAAATCATTACGATAAATAGTGTGAAAATAATTCTGATGAAAATGAATTTTCCATAACTATTTATTTCAGAACAAAAACAAATAGAAAAAGAATATTTTTTTACACATAGGTTAGTATGTACTAACTAAAGAAAGAGGTGACTAATCAAAATTTAATATGAATGATGAAGAAAAAATTTTTGAAAATATAGCAAAGGAAAACAGGGCAGAAGAGATATTTAAGGGTGAAGATTGTGAAATCTGGAAAATGAAGAACTCTTCAGGTGATGGACTCATAACTATGTACAATGTATTTCCGGGTGTAATTGTTATGTACAGTGATTTTCATATGTCATCGTGTATATCGGAATTTGATGCGACATCTACTGATTTACTTTGCATTAATCATTGTCGTGAGGGTTGTATGGAAAGTGAATTAAGGGCAGGCGCATATTACTATATTGAAAAAGGCGATTTGTGTGTAGATATCAGAAAATATCATGCAGGCAATGTTAATTTTCCATTAAATCACTATCACGGAATAGGAATATGCTTTTATCGACCTGTAGCTGATAAACAACTGGCAAATGAACTTAATAATTTTCCAGTGAAGCTGTCAGACATTCAGAAAAAATTCTGTGACAATGATAAGCCACATATTATAAAGGCGAGCAAGGAAATTGAACATATTTTCTCGGAACTTTATGAAGTTCCATCGAAGATAAGAAAAGAGTATTACAGAATAAAGGTTTTTGAATTGCTGTTGTATTTAGACGCCTTAGAAATCGATAAGAATAAATTTAATAAACCATATTTCTACAAAAGCCAGGTGGAAAAGGTAAAGAACATACATGAATTGATTACACATAACCTTACATATCATTATACTATCGAAGAATTGTCAGAAAAATATGATATATCAGCGACAGCATTAAAGGAATGTTTCAAATCAATTTATGGAAGTCCAATATATAAATATATTCAGACATACAGGATTAACAGAGCAGCAACATTACTTAGAAACGGTTCTAATGAAAATGTTTCACAGATTGCAGGGCATGTCGGATATGACAGTCCAAGCAAATTTGCGGCAGCATTTAAAAAGATTATGGGAGTAACGCCGCTGCAATATAGAAAAAATAACAGTACACTACCGCTATAAACAAAAAAGGAGATGTTTAAAAATGAAGAAAAAAAGTGCAATGTCAAAATTGTTTGACTATGCAGGAAATTTTAAGTACCTGACTATGGCTTCATTAGTACTTTCTGTGATTAGTGCATGGTTAGCACTAGTCCCATTTTATTATATCTGGAGAATTATCAAAGAAATACTTGATGTGGCACCTTTTTATGGTGATGCAAAGAATCTTAGTAAATACGGCTGGACAGCGGTTGGCTTTGCAATAGGTTCAATGCTTATTTACATATCTGCACTCATGTGTTCACATATTGCAGCCTTCAGAGTTCAGGCAAATATGAGGTCAAAAGTAATGCGGCATATCCTTACACTTCCTTTAGGTTTTATGGACAGAGAGGGAAGTGGTAAAGTCAGAAAAATAGTAAATGAATCAAGTGCCGCCACAGAGACATACCTTGCACATCAGCTTCCTGATATGGCAGGTGCAATGGCTACACCTGTAGGTTTGTTAGTCTTACTTATAGCATTTGACTGGAAACTTGGACTTTTAAGTCTTATCCCTACTGTACTTGCATTCCTAATTATGGGTTCGATGACAGGTGAAAAGATGAAAGAGAAGATGAAGGAATACCAGAATTCCTTAGAGACAATGTCAAATGAAGCTGTAGAATATGTAAGAGGTGTTCCGGTTGTTAAAACATTTGGACAGTCAGTGTTTTCGTTTAAGAGATTTAAAGAGGCAATTAAAGGGTATGAGAAATGGGTAATTTCTTATACATTAGACCTTAGAATGCCAATGACATTGTATACAACAATTATTAATTCAGTGTTCGCAGTTCTTATGCTTGCAGGCTTTGTGATTACCAGAAATGGCGTAACTAAAGATTTTATTTTGAATTTCACATTCTATGTAATTATAACACCTATCATTACAGTTACACTTAATAAAATTATGTTCTCAAGTGAGAATAATATGCTTGTGGAAGATGCTCTTTCGAGAATTGAGGGAATAACTAATATGAAGCCTCTTGAAGAGCCTTCTGAACCAAAGTCCCCACAGGATTATTCCGTATCCGTACATAATGTTTCTTTCAGATATGACGATGCTAAGAGCAATGCATTAACTGATATTAATATGAATATTAAATCAGGTGAACATATTGCACTCGTTGGACCATCAGGTGGTGGTAAGACAACACTTGCAAGTCTTATCGCAAGATTCTGGGACGTTAATGAGGGTGAAATAAAGATTGGCGGAACAAATGTCAAAGATATCGCAGGCAAAGAACTTATGAACACAGTTTCATTTGTATTTCAGGATAGTAAGTTACTTAAAATGTCGATATTTGATAATGTAAGATTAAGTAAACCTGATGCAACAAGAGAAGAAGTTCTTAAGGCTCTTAAAGATGCACAATGTGAGGATATTATTGCAAAAATGCCAAAAGGTATAGATACAATAATTGGCGCAGAGGGTACATATGTGTCAGGTGGTGAAGCACAACGACTCAGTATCGCAAGAGCAATGTTAAAAGATGCACCAATTCTTGTATTAGATGAGGCTACAGCATTTGCAGACCCTGACAATGAGGCTAAGGTTCAGGAGGCATTTGCAAATCTTTCAAAAGGCAAGACAGTTATTATGATAGCACACAGACTGTCAACTGTTACAAATGCTGATAAGATATATGTATTAAAAGAGGGCAGGATTGCAGAGCAGGGAACACATAATGAGTTAAATAACAAAGGCGGAATATATACTCATATGTGGTCTGAATACAATAAATCAGTAAATTGGAAGGTAGGTGTGAGATAATGAATTTAAACGAAAAATTACAACATAAATATGCGTTGTCACCTAAGGGCGCAAAGGATATGATAAAGGCATTTATTTCCGTAACTGTGTCAAATATTGTTCTTATGCTTCCTGTTGGTTTACTTTATTATCTTGTTAAGGATTTTATAAATAATGATGTTACTTCTAATAAGAGAATTCTTTACATTGTGGGAAGTGTTATCTGCCTTCTATTAATCGCGATAACAACTTATATTCAATATAATGCAACATTCTTTTCTACTTATGTGGAAAGCGGAGTCAGACGAACATCACTTGCTGAAAAGTTAAGAAAATTACCGCTTTCTTATTTTGGTAAAAAAGATTTATCAGATCTGACAAGTACAATTATGGCTGATTGTGCCACACTTGAGACGGCCTCATCACATTGGATTCTTGAATTGATAGGAGCAATGATTTCGACGCTTATTGTATCTGTAAGCCTTTTCTTTATTGACTGGAGAATGGCAATTGCAGCGTTATGGGTTTTACCTATTGCATTTATCATTGTATTAAGTTCTGCAAATGTACAAAAGAAATTAAATGAAAATCATATGAGACTTAAAATGAATCTTGCAGATGGTATACAGGAGTGTTTAGAAGCACTTAGAGATTTAAGAGCTAACAATGCATGTGAAAGTTATATGACAGGGCTGGATAAGAAGATTAAGGCAGTTGAGAAACATTCCATAGTCACTGAGTTTGGAACAGCTGTGTTCGTAGGTTCAGCCCAGATGATTTTAAAAGTAGGAATCGCAACTGTTGCACTTGTGGGTGGAATACTTCTATCAAAAGGCAAAATTGATATATTTACTTTCTTTATGTTCTTACTTCTGGTGTCAAGATTATATGATCCTATGCAGATGTCATTACAAAATCTTGCAGCAATTATATCAGCAGATGTACCTTGCAGAAGAATGGACGAAATCTTGTCACACAGTATACAGACAGGTTCAGAGAAATTGACAAATAAGGGTTGTGATATCGTATTTGATCATGTTGCATTTGGATATGATGGTGAAGATAATGTACTCAGTAATGTGTCATTGTGTGCAAAACAGGGTGAAGTTACAGCTTTAATCGGTCCATCAGGTGGTGGTAAGACAACTGTATCAAGACTTGCAGCAAGATTCTGGGATATTAATAAAGGTAAGATTACTGTTGGTGGAATGGATATATCTAATATTGATCCTGAGAAACTTATGTCTCTGTATTCGATTGTATTTCAGGATGTTACTTTATTTAACAATACTGTTATGGAAAATATACGAATCGGTAAGAAAGATGCAACTGATGAGGAGGTTATCGCAGCTGCTAAATTAGCACACTGTGATGAATTTGTAGAGAAACTGGCTGATGGTTATAACACAATGATTGGTGAAAACGGCTCGGAATTATCAGGTGGTGAACGCCAGAGGCTCTCAATAGCCAGAGCCTTCTTGAAAGATGCACCTATTATTCTTCTTGATGAAGCAACAGCATCTCTCGACGTAGATAACGAGACTCTGATTCAGCAATCACTTTCTGAATTAATCAAGAATAAAACTGTTCTTATAATTGCACACAGAATGAGAACTGTGGCAAGTGCAGATAAGATTGTCGTTCTGAAAGATGGAGTGGTAGCTGAACAGGGAAGTCCGGCAGAGCTTGAAGTTAAGAATGGCATATATAAACATATGATGAGTACGCAGCTTAAGAGTGCGGAGTGGAAATTGAATTAGAAGATGAATTATAAATTATTTTCGTTTGACACCAAGAAAAAGTTTTGCTATAATCCGAAATATCCGAGTTGCGAAGCGCGTAAGTCCAGGAATGGGCTTACGTGCTTTTTTGTTGTATAAGAAATTTCTTAGTATTTCCTATGCAACAAAAAGCTTCGCAGGAATGTGCACACTTTTGCAGAGAAAAATGTTGCATAAAGCATCATAAACATAAAAATTATGAAAAGGTAATGCAAAATGTTGCAAAAGTGGCACAGAATATCGCAAAGCGATATTCTTCTTAGTTAAAAGAAATGGAGGAAGATGAAGTGGAAAACAATTTTTCTGAAAATTTAGAAAAAGGAAATGGCAAAAGGGACAACAAAATGGCAAGTATGCCGGTTAACAAATTAATGCTAAGTATGGGAATTCCGATGATTTTATCAATGGCATTGCAGGCTGTATATAATATTGTTGACAGTGCATTTGTTTCAAATATGAAAGGAAATGGCGAAGCAGCATTAAATGCTCTGACACTTGCGTTTCCGATTCAGATGTTAATGGTGGCAATTGCTATTGGTACAGGTGTCGGAACCAATGCATTACTTGCAAAAAGTCTAGGACAGGGCAATAAAGAGAAAGCAAGTAAAGTTGCAGGAAACAGTATTTTCCTTGCAACTGTGATATATATTATTTTTCTGATATACGGAATGGTCGGAGTGAGAGCATATATATCAACGCAGACGAAAAATGTACTCATAAGAGAAATGGCAGTTGATTATCTTAGAATCTGTTGCGTAATTTCATTTGGTATTACATTTTTCTCGATATTTGAGAAATTATTACAGGCGACAGGACGTTCGTTATATTCAACAATTGCACAGATTCTTGGTGCTGTCGTAAATATTATTTTAGACCCGGTACTTATCTATGGTTTATGTGGCTTTAAGGAATATGGAGTAAAGGGTGCAGCTTATGCGACTGTAATCGGACAGATAGTATCATTTGTGACAGCACTCATATTTCATTTGAAATTCAATGTCGAAATTGACAATTCATTAAGATATAAGAAACCATCATTTACAATAATAAAGGAAATATATGCAATTGGTCTGCCGGCAATTATCTCGCAGGCACTAATGTCGCTTATGACATATGCTTTAAATATTATATTTGTACGAATTAATGAATCAGTGGTAACTGCGTATGGATTATATTATAAGATCCAGCAGTTTGTTCTCTTTGCTGCATTTGGATTAAGAGATGCCATAACACCGGTTGTATCATTTAATCATGGTATGAGAAGTAAGAAACGTGTTAAAGACGGAATTAAATATGGAATGTTATATACATTCATAATTATGTTTGTGGGTATGGTGGTACTTGAAATCTTTGCAAATCAGTTGTCGGCAGTATTTGGACTGTCAGGAAATACCCAGAACCTATGTATTGATGCAATGCGTATTGTTTCAATAAGTTTCGTATTTGCAGGAATAAATATTGCATACCAGGGAATCTATCAGGCCATCGACAGCGGCTTGGAATCCCTGATTATATCGGTACTCAGACAGTGTATAATAGTGCTTCCTTTAGCATATTTATTTTCAAACATTGCGATTAAAAATTCTGATAAGATATGGTTAATATGGACATGTTTTCCGATAACCGAGGCGGTTACGGCATTTGTGGCATATTTATTAATGAAGCGAATTAACAGGACTAAATTAAGTGAACTTAACTAAATAAGAAATTATATGAAAATTAATTAAATAAAAACTAAATAGAAATGAGAATTCAGAAAGAGGTCAATGTGAAAAATAATGCTGATGCAATTATTTTTCACATAGTTATTTGTTTCGGAGCGAAAGCAAATAGCTTTTATGGCAAGTCAGAAATCGCCTACGCGAATTTCTGACTGCCTCTTCGCGACAAGTCGCTCAGAAAAGAGGTTAATATGAATAAAATAGTTACAATCAGCAGAGAATTTGGCAGTGGCGGACGTTTTATCGGTGAACAGCTTGCTAAAAGACTTGGAATACAATTTTATGACAAAAAGATAATTAGTGAGGTTGCAGAGAAAACGGGCCTCGCAGAAGAATTTATAGAGCAGAAAGGCGAATATGCACATCTTAAAAATATTTTTGCATATGGTCTGATTGGCAGAAATCAAAACGGAGAATCAATCGATGATATTCTGTATGCGGCTCAAAGGGAAATTCTAATTGATGCAGTAAAGAAAGGTCCATGTGTTATAGTTGGAAGAAATGCTGACTACATTTTCAAGGATTATAAGGAATGTATAAATGTATATATATGTGGAAATATGGAAGAAAAGATTGCAAGAATCAGTAAATTGTATAATAAGACAGAAGAGGAGGCAAAAAAACTTATCCACGATATAGATAAGCGAAGGAGTGTTAATTATAAATATTATACTGAAAGACAGTGGGGACTTTCTAAAAATTACACAATTTCGTTAAATAGCAGCGAAATTGGATATGAAAAATGTATTGATATTATAGAGGAGCTTTATAATCTCTAAAAAATTTGTTGAAAATAGACATTGATTTATTATAGATTTATTGTATTATATTCATAAAGAAATAAATCACAGAAATGGAGATTAATGCAATGAAAGAATTTAAACCTATTAAAGAGGGTAAAGTACGTGAAGTATATGATAACGGAGACAGCCTTATCATAGTTGCTACAGACAGAATATCAGCATTTGATGTTATTCTTAAGAATGTTGTTCATAAGAAAGGTGCAATTCTTACACAGATGTCTAAGTTCTGGTTCGATTTCACAAAGGATATTGTTCCAAACCATATGATTTCTGTAGATGTTAAAGATATGCCTGAATTCTTCCAGAATGAGAAATACGATGGAAACAGTATGATGTGTAAGAAATTAGATATGCTTCCAATCGAATGTATCGTTAGAGGATATATAACAGGTAGTGGCTGGGAAAGCTATAAGGAAAATGGAACTGTATGTGGAATTAAACTTCCAGAGGGATTACAGGAATCAGACAAGTTACCTGAACCAATCTATACACCAACAACTAAAGCAGATTTAGGCGACCATGATGAACATATTACTTTTGAAGATAGCGTAGAGATTCTCGAGAAGCTTCACCCAGGAAAAGGCGAAGAATATGCTAAGAAGATTATGGATTGCACAATTGCACTTTATAAGAAATGTGCAGAATATGCATTAAGCAAGGGAATTATTATTGCAGATACAAAATTCGAATTTGGTTTAGATGAGAATGGAAATGTAGTTCTTGGTGATGAAATGCTTACACCAGACAGCTCAAGATTCTGGCCATTAGAGGGTTACAAACCTGGACAGGGACAGCCTTCATTCGATAAACAGTATGTAAGAGACTGGTTAAAACAGAACCCAGACAGTGATTATCATCTTCCTGATGAAGTTGTTGAGAAATCAGTTGATAAATATAAAGAAGCATTTGAATTAATTACAGGAAAGAAATTTGAATAATTAATTTAAGACTTGTATCATATAATGAGATAATTTCTTTATATTTAATATTTATATATATTTATATATGTTTATATATGTATATATATGAAAATATAATCATTAATAAATATGATATATAACTAATTAGAAATAGTATTTTTAGATAAATGTGGATTATCAGATTTGTCGAGGATACTATTTCTTTTTTACATTAAAGAGATTAAGTGTGATATAATTACATTCAAAATTATACAGGTGATTAATAAAATAATGAATACAAATACTTAATTTTTCTAGAAAAGAGGGTGACACAGATTATTTACATAGTTGAAGATGATGAAAATATTCGTGAAGAATTAAAAATATTACTAAATACATCAGGATACGAAGTGCACACAACTACAGATTACAAAAATGCCGCAGATGATATATTAAGTGTAAACCCTGATATGGTTCTGCTAGACGTTAATTTAGAGGGGATAAGCGGTCTTACGATATGCGACCGTTTAAGAGAGAAGTCAGATGTCCCTATAATATTTGTAACGGGAAATAACACCTCAATGGACGAGCTTAATTGTATTATTCGTGGTGGTGACGATTACATCAGTAAACCATATCAACCACCGATATTACTTGCAAGAATTGCTGCATTACTCAAGCGGACTAAGAAATCAACTGATAAGAAGTCGGACACTATATTAGAATGTGGAAATGTAAGGCTGGACACGTCTGTTGCATTGATTTATAAGGATAATAAGAAAGCAGAGCTTACGAAGAATGAAATGAAGATACTTTATTATCTATTTGCAAATAAAGGCAAGATAATTTCAAGGGAAGAACTGATTGACTACTTGTGGGATAATGATGTATTTATTGATGACAATGCTTTGAGTGTAAATGTTACAAGAATAAGAAATAAATTAAAAGAATTAGATGAAGAAAAACTTATACAGACTAAGAGAGGAATGGGCTACATATGCGGTTGACAGATTATTTATCAGATAAAGTAATTGTAATACTTATAAATATGGCATCTATGATGGCACTTAGTCTGTACCTCATTTTGACAGGCAACTATCTGACAAATGTAATCTTAATACTTGCAGCGTGGGGTATAATTCTAGTTACTTATCTGAGCATAGACTATATAATTAAAAGAAAATATTTTAATAAAATAGATGATACTCTAAAAAATCTTGATAAGCCATATCTTATAGCAGAAGTAATGGATAAAGGCAACAGCATTTATGACAAAATCTACAGGGATGTAATACACACATCTAATAAATCAGTAATAGAAGAAATAAGAGGTTTGAAAACATCACAGTCAGAATATAAGGAATATATTGAAAGCTGGGTTCACGATATCAAGACCCCGTTAACTGCCATTAATCTCATATGTGAAAATAATAAAAATGATTATACGAAGAAAATTCAGAGAGAAACCGGAATAATCGAAAATCAGGTGGAAAATGTCCTGTATTATGCCAGAATGGAGCAGGTATATAAAGACTATATGATACATAGCGTTAATCTTAAAAATGTTGTGTTAAATTCTGTCAGAAGAAATAAGTTGTATTTCATTCAGGGAAAAATGCAGGTAAATGTTGAATTTGATGACATAATGGTTTCGACAGATGAGAAATGGATAGAATTTCTGCTTAATCAGATATTTTTAAATGCTATCAAATATCGTACAAATGAAAATGCACACATAGATATAACAACAAATAAGCAGGATAAAAATATAGAACTTATCATAGAAGATAATGGGATTGGAATACCTAAGGAAGATATCGGCAGGATATTTGAGAAAGGTTTTACGGGAAATAATGGCAGAAGAGATATTAAAAAAGAAAATAACATAAAAAGAGAAAATAATACAGAAAATAATGTTAGAAAAGATATTGAAACAGAATACAACATAAGTAAAAAAGCGACAGGAATAGGTTTGTATCTGTGTAAAAATCTGTGCGATAAGTTAGATATCGGAATCAGATGTGAGTCAGAGGAAGGCAGATATACACGAATGATTCTTACATTTCCTGATTCGGATTATGCGAAGTTGTAAGTCTATACCACACACTCGATTTATGACGTATCGTGCAGCATAGACGTTTAACATCACTAAAAGTCTGTTAGGTAAATGCATATAAATCTTACAAAATTGTAAGATTAGTGAAATGTAAAGTGATACAAGAAAATTACAAAAGGTAGTAGACTCATTTTAGTAAAAATAAAGCCATTAAGATTAAAAGAATTGAATAGTTTATATAAGCTAAGATAAACAATTGAATATATTTAGACGGCTTGGAAATGAGGTAAAAATGAGTGAATATATAAAAGTATGTGAAGTCGAAAAATATTATGGAGAGGGCAGTAATGTAACAAAGGCTGTTGACGGAGTAAGCTTTGCAGTGGATAAAGGTGAATTTGTCGGAATTATGGGTGCATCAGGCTCCGGAAAATCGACATTGCTTAATATGATGTCTACGATTGATAAAGTAACTGCAGGACACATTTACTATGGCGAAACAGATATAACCGGTTTAAATGAAGATAAATTATCTGATTTCAGAAGAGATAATTTAGGGTTTGTATTTCAGGACTTTAATCTGTTAGATACACTTACGATTGGAGAAAATGTTGCGTTAGCAATGACATTTCATACGAAGCGTAGAAAAGAGATAGAAGAAAAAGTAGATGAGATGTTAAATCTGCTGGGGATTAATGAAATACGTGATAAGTTTCCATATCAGGTATCTGGTGGGCAGAAACAGAGATGTGCATGTGCAAGAGCACTTATAAATAATCCGTCACTTTTACTGGCTGATGAACCAACAGGGGCGTTAGATTCTAAAGCAGCACAGACGTTGCTTGAGACATTTACAAGAATAAACAAGTGTATGCAGGCTACCATACTTATGGTTACACACGATGCATTTTCGGCAAGCTATTGTGACAGGATATTATTTCTTAAGGATGGCAAGATTTTTAACGAACTGGTGAAAGGTGATAAGAGCAGACGTGATTTCTTAAATGAAATATTAGACATTCTTGCATTGACCGGAGGTGACAAGGATGTTAAATAAACTCGCTTTCAGAAATGCTAAGAGGTCTTTGAAAGATTATCTTATATATATTATTACGATGACTATAATAGCAGCTATGATGTTCGCATTTGATTCAATGATTTTCAGCAAAGAAGTAAGAAATATGTGCAGTGAAGCAGGAATTATGGCAGCAATGCTTGGGATTGCGACATTTTTCATAGTGTTAATTGTGGCGTGGCTTATCAATTATATGGCAAAATTTATGCTTGAGAAGAGGAGTAAGGAATTCGGAACATACTTGCTGCTCGGAATGAAGCGAAAAGAAATATCGCATTTATATATGAAAGAGAATCTTATAATGGGAACTATCGGATTCATGATTGGTTCTGTGGCGGGAATGTTTCTGCAGCAGATAATTATGACGATATTCTATAGCGTATTTAACATAGAATACAAGGTGAAAATAGATGTGCAGGGATTATCTGTATTAATGACGGTCTGCTGTTATTTTGGCTGTTATCTTCTTGCTCTATTTCGTAATAAACGAAAGTTTAAGAAAATGAATATTTCAGAATTAATGAAAATGGATAAGGAGAATGAAAAGATTAAGCAGGGAAGTCCTGTTTTATCACAATGGCTTTTCTTTGGTTCGCTTGCTTATATAATTCTGTTTTTCATTAAATTATTTGAGGGCAGATACACTGTGTCAGGTGTAATTCTTATGAGTATGGGACTTATTATTTCTATTTATATGATTTACTTTGGAATTGCAGGATATATAGCAAGATGTGTCCAGAAAGGCAGCAGAAGAGTCTACAAGAATAATAATTTATTTATCTACAGACAACTTTCTTCAAAATTAAGCACAATGCGTTTCACGATGGGAAGTCTTACAATATTACTTACATGTGCAATTCTGGGTGGAACTATTGCCATGATGTTTGCAAAATATCAGGATACTGAACTTAAAAATATAATGCCTTTTGATGTGCTTGTATATAGTAATAACGTAAATGAAGATTTCAAGGAAGAAACGGAAGCCATAAAGGAACTGGCAGGAATAAAAGAAAAATTAATTTACCACATTTACCAGAATGGAAGTCATAAAATAAATGATTTTCTTTATGTAAATGCATCTACGATAACAAAAAAATACAGAACTAAAGATGGAAAATTAAATGAAGAAGCTGTTAAAAATGACGGAAATGAATACTATGATTATGATACATTTATAAGTCTTAGTGATTATAATGAATTAAGAAAAATGCTTGGTTACGAAGAGATTACACTACATGAGAACGAGTATGTCATCAATATTAAGAAGAGAATGAAAAATGATTTGAAAGGAGAAATACTTAATACAAAAGTGGAAGCTGGTGATAAGGAACTCAGGTTTTCTAAGATATATACTGACAGCATTTCACAAAACGGAATAAATGGTGCAGATTACCTGATTGTAGTTCCTGACAGCGCAGCAGAGAAGATGACACCATATTATACGAATCTTGCAGCCAGTGTTATGAATGCTCCGGATAATAAACTTCGTGATAAATTAGATGACATCAGACAGAAGAAAAATGGGATTATGCCTGAGAAAGAATTTCAGAAGTTAGTCAGGGAGGGTAAGATTAGCAGTAATGAAGAATGGGATGATGTTACTCTTGGCGGTTATGGAACTGATAATATAATGGTGGTGTTTGCAGATGTGTTAGTATCAGCGCCAATGACTAATGAGATGAAATTTGTCATAACAGCAATTGTCTTTCCGATAGCATATGTAGGAATTGTATTTGTCTGTGTAGCACTTACCATTTTAGCAGTACAACAGTTGAGTGATTCATCTAAATACAGATGCAGATATGTTATTCTCCGTAAATTAGGACTTAGCGAAAGAAGTGTTAATAGAATAATCTTAAAACAGTTACTTGGATATTATATGATTCCGGGAATCGTATCACTTATAATAAGCGGAATTATTGCAGTGTTTGCTGGAAATAATTTCGTAAAATATACGGGTGTTTCAGGAAGTGGTATGTATTATTTCGGGATTTCAGCATTGGTATTCTTTGGAGTGTATGTTATATATTTTATAGCAACCTATGTTGGATTTAAGAAAAATGTGTAAATAAAATTTCGTTGGCATTGTTAAGATATATTATCAAATTCATTTGACAAATGATGTATCTTAACCAAACAAATGCAGTTTTGAATAAATAAAAGAGTTTTGTATGTAAAGGTTTTAATGCCTGAATAATTCTGGTACTAAAATTTATTACATACAAAACTCTTTTCTGGTAGGAAAAATTGTAATCCCCATTGATGAGCCTTCCTTCAATGGCTTGTGATCAATGGGGATAAAAAGATGTAGGATGTATTGGGTATATGTATAACAGCTTTCACTGTTATAACATTGAGAGGTGTAAAACAAACCCCTTTCGTTTGCTTTACAATTGTCATTATAAGGGATAAATTTGTCTAAAAATTGAATTATATATAAAAAAAATATAAAATTAATAAAATAATTATAAACTATCGTAGTTGATTGTAATGCCAGTAATAAAATGTTATAATACTAACCATAATAAAGTTAAGGTATGTTTACGTGAAAAATAATAGAAAATGCAGAGAAAAGAGGTAAAATGTGAAAAATAACGCTGAGGCGGTTATTTTTCACATAAGTAATTGCTTGCGGATGAAAGCAATTACTTATTATGGCAGATGAGAAATCGACGGGTCGAATTTCTCATCGCCTCTTCGCAACAGGTCGCTCAGAAAAGAGGTAAATATGAATATAAAAAAGTATATTTATGATGGAAGCAAGAAATTTGTCCCTGATAAATTTGACACAAAAGAAACAGGAGGACTTACTAAAGAAGAAGCGGTCAATCTGATGAATGAGAATCTCCCTAAGATTGATGAATTACAGAAGAAGCTTTATGCTGAGAAGAGAGAAGGAATTATATTCTTATTTCAGGCGATGGATGCAGCAGGTAAAGATGGAACCATTCAGGCGGTTTTGAGTTGTCTGTCACCTCATGGAGTTAAGGAGTATGCATTTAAAGCACCCAATGCAACAGAATTAGCACACGATTATCTATGGAGAGTTCATCATTGCGTACCTGAGAAAGGTCAGATAGCTATATTTAACAGAAGTCATTACGAGGATGTACTCATTGGAAGAGTCCATAAATTATATAAGAACCAGCCAAGGGCTTCATATGTGAAATTAAACGAGGTTATGAAGAACAGATATGAAGATATCAGAAATTTTGAAAAATATCTATACAATAATAGCATAAGAATTGTTAAAATATATCTCAATGTATCGAAGGATGAGCAGGCAAGAAGATTTTTGTCACGCTTAAATGAGCCTAAGAAATATTGGAAGTTCAGTTCATCTGACCTTAAGGAAAGAGAATACTGGGAAGAGTATCAGAAGGCATTTGCAGAAGCAGTTAACCAGACTGCGATGGATTATTGCCCATGGTATGTGATTCCGGCAGACCATAAATGGTATATGAGAAATCTGGTAAGCCAGATTATATTAGATACATTAGAGGATATGAAACCTAATTTTCCAAAGGTAAGTCAGGCAGTAATGGAGAATTTTGACGAAGCAAGAAAAATGTTAGAAGACGAATTAAGAGATAAATAGATAAGAACAACGTCTTAGAAATGGAGGAATAAAATGAAAATTTTAGTATTAGGTGGTGCAGGATATATAGGTTCACATACTGTATATGAGTTAATCGATGCCGGAAATGAGGTCGTAATAATAGATAACCTTGAGACAGGGCATATGAAGGCTGTACATCCGCAGGCTAAATTTTATAAAGGAGATTTAAGAGACAGAGCATTTGTTGACAGTGTATTAGATACTGAGAAGAATATAGATGCAGTAATTCATTTTGCAGCAAATTCATTGGTTGGCGAAAGTATGGTTAATCCTTTGAAATATTATGATAATAACTTATGCGGAACAAAGGTAATGTTAGAATCACTTGTGGCTCATGGAATTGATAAAGTTGTATTTTCTTCAACAGCCGCAACTTATGGCGAACCTCAGAGCATTCCTATTGTAGAGACTGATCCTACCAGACCAACTAATTGTTATGGTGAAACAAAATTATCTATGGAGAGAATGTTCTATTGGACAGGCGTGGCACATAATTTACGTTTTGTATCGTTGAGATATTTTAATGCATGTGGCGCACATATAAGCGGACAGATTGGAGAGGACCATAATCCTGAGACACATCTTATTCCATTGATTTTACAGGCGGCAAGTGGTAAACGTGACCATATAAGCATTTTTGGAACTGATTATAATACAGTAGACGGAACATGTGTAAGAGACTACATACACGTTACTGATTTGGCACAGGCACATATTTTAGCAGTAAGATATCTTATGGATGGTAATAAGAGTGATATATTTAACCTTGGAAATGGCGTTGGATTTACGGTAAGACAGGTAATAGATGAAGCCAGGAAAGTAACCAGAGCTGATATTAAGGTAGTAGAAGAAGGCAGAAGAGCAGGTGATCCTGCAACACTTATAGCTTCAAGTGATAAGGCTAAGAGTGTACTTGGCTGGAAACCGGAATATGCTGATTTAACTAAGATAATTGAGACAGCATGGAAGTGGCACAGCGAACATAAAAATGGTTTTGAGGATTAGTAAATGCAGGTTTAACACAAGGTAAGGCATTTACTATACTTAGAATAATAAAAATGGAGGTAGAAAGAAACTATGACAAAGAAATGCAGAAAGCATGTTGTAATGTCTATTGTATTAGGAATTGTTTTTACATTAAGTCTTATGTTTGATGGAAATAGTTCTACAACTAATAATATAGAAGCAATGGCAGCAACAGGCGCAGGAGTGAAGTACCAGACACATGTCCAGACTTATGGCTGGCAGAATTATGTATCCAATGGTGCAGAAAGTGGTACAACGGGACAAGCTAAGAGATTAGAGGCAATCCGCATTAAATTAAATAATGCAGATTACAGTGGAGGTATACAGTACAGAACTCATGTACAGACCTATGGCTGGATGAACTGGGCAAGAGATGGTGCAATGAGCGGAACGTCAGGCCAGGCAAAGAGACTTGAGGCTATCCAGATTAAACTTACAGGAGAGATGGCTAATAAGTATGATGTGTACTATCGAGTACATTCACAGAAATATGGCTGGTTAGGTTGGGCTAAGAACGGTGAGTCAGCTGGAACAGCAGGATATGGTTACAGACTTGAATCAATCCAGATTAAACTCGTTAAAAAAGGAAGTGCAGCACCTGGAAGTACAAAGAATGCATTTCGTGAGACATTAGTTAAATACAGAACACACGTACAGGACTATGGATGGCAGGGATATGTAAGTGATGGAGCGTTAAGTGGAACATCAGGCCAGGCAAAGAGACTTGAGGCTATCCAGATTTCTCTTGTTAATCCAAGATATTCAGGAAGTATACAATACAGAACACACGTACAGGACTATGGATGGCAGGGATATGTAAGCAACGGAGCGTTAAGTGGAACATCAGGCCAGGCAAAGAGACTTGAAGCCATTCAGATTAAATTAACAGGAAAGATGGCTGATAAATATGATGTATATTACAGAGTTCACGCACAGACATATGGCTGGTTAGGCTGGGCTAAGAATGGTGCATCGGCAGGAAGTTCAGGTTATGGAAAGAGGCTTGAAGCTATAGAGATTAAATTAGTAGCTAAGGGAAGTGCAGCACCTGGCAGCACAACCAATACATATATAGAGAAACCAACTACGGTTGCAGCAACAGGTATAACACTTAACAAGACAAGCTATACTTTAACAAAAGGCGGTACATATACTTTAAGTGCTACAGTAGCGCCATCTAATGCTACAAATAAGACAGTTACATGGACAACAAGTGATAAATCTGTTGCAACAGTAAGCAGCACAGGTAAAGTTACAGCAGTTAAGGCAGGTACAGCTACAATTACAGCTAAGACATCTAATGGTAAAACAGCAACATGTAAGATTACAGTTAAGGATTCAGTACAGCCTGTAACCGGAACAGATACAGACCAGGGTAATCAGAAAGCATTATACAACGCATTATTTGATATTAATAACAAAGTTACATTTGATATGAATATCAGTGATGACCAGATTAAACTAATGCAGAAGGATTACAAAGAAGGTAAAGATATTTACAGAAAGGTTGACAAGCTTACAGTAACAGTTGGTAAAAAGAAGTATGATATTTACGAAGTCGGTGTAAGAATTAAAGGTAATACATCAAGAGTAAATATTTACAATAACGGAAATGTAGATGATAGAAACTTAATACATTTAAAGATAAGTTTCAAAGAAACATTTGATGATAAGACAGAATATGCCGGCAATGCTAAGGTATGGGCAAATGATGCTGATAGGAAAGCCAGAAAGAAGAGAACGTTTGCTACATTAAAAGTTATCGAACTTAAATGGAACAGAAATATTGATGGAACATATATAGGTAACTATTATGCAAATCAATTATTCAGGGCATCAGGCGTTGTTACACAGAATACATCGCTTGCAAATGTAAGATTTGGTGGATACAACTATGGTGTATATACAATGTATGAAATGGTAGATGACGTATTCTTAAAGAGATATTTCGGCGATGATTCAGGAGACCTTTACAAATGTGCATGGGGTCAGACGAGCAATGGCGTAGGTGACTGGAGTGGTGCTACATATAAGAAAGATACTATTAATTCAATGAGCGTTGAAAAAAGTGGTAAGAATTTCATATATGAGTTAAAGACTAATAAGAAGAAGTCAAAACATGCATCACTAAAGAACTTTATTAACACGTTTGCACAGGGAACACCTACTAAGGCAACATTTGAAAGCCTTGTTGATTCAGACAGATTTGTTAAATTCGCAGCAGCATCTTATTTTGTAGGTAATCCGGACGATTTAAGAAATAACTATAATAACCATTACATTTACTTTATGAAGAATGGTAAGGCAGTTTATATTCCATATGATAATGACAGATGTCTTGGTATGACAACTTCAGGTAAGGATATGACAACATTCAGCCCATATGCTGATAATACAGCCTTACAGGGTTCACAGGAGAATCCTGTATTCAAATATAGTGTTATTACAAGAAATAATCTGTATACTACAGAATATACAAATGCCCTTAAAGCAATAGCAGAAAGTGGCTGGCTTGATTATAGTAAATATAAGAAGATATATAATGTTGCAAAAGCTAATTATGCATCAGTTGCTATTCCTGACTCAAATGTTAAAGCGTATGTTAAGGAAGTGGATGCTCCTGCAAAGACATATAAGAATTCAGACCTTGCATTCAACGAGAACAACGGATTCAATACATCAGTCAAGACATATATGACTAAGATTATGAAAACCTACAAAGACGCAATTGCAAAATGGAACTAATAAGTAGTCAGGTATAAAGATATAGAAAAATAAAATATAATGAAATCAAAAAGGTATTGTCAGAATAGTCTGGCGATACCTTTTTATACTTACTAGGAAATTTCGTTGAAATTGTCCTAGTAAGTATAAACGCTCCGCGAGGATCGCACTGCGGCAGAGCAGAAAATGTTGCTATCGCAACCCGCCGCAGGCGGAGAATGTCGCAAGCGACATTCTTTATTCATAGTATCAGGGTGTTGTTTTTGCACTAAAAATGTAGAAAAATATACATAAATAATGTATAATATACCTATTAAAAATGTGTGATATAAATGGAGAATTGTATGAATAGAGTTTTAGTTGTGTCAAATATAGACAGAGTATATGAACATAAAGAAATTGCATCAAAGTATAATGCAGGATTCGAATATAATGATTTTTATGCACCTGATATAATTAATGATGAAGAGAAAGTTCATGAAATTATAGAAAGATATAAAGAAGCCGGAGTACCGAAGTATTGTACCTTGCATGGCGCTTTTTATGATATAGCTGTTTTTAGTGAAGATAAGGAAATAAGAGATATTTCATATAGAAAAATGGTACAGAGTATGGATATAGCTAAAGAAATTGGTGCGCGTGGAGTTGTATTTCATACAAATGTTAATCCATATCTTGTTTCGGAAACTTATGAAAAACGTGTGGTTGAGATTACGGTCAAAGTCTTGGAAAAGTTACTGGGCAAATACAGTGATATAGATATTTATTTAGAAAATATGTTTGACTGCAACCCACATATATTGGCAGAGATTTCGAAAAAGTTATCAAAATATGATAATTATGGTGTGTGTTTTGATTATGCACATGCAAGCATCTACGGTAATAATATGGAAGAGTGGATAGAAGCACTAAGTCCATATGTTAAACATATTCATATTAATGACAATGATTTGACACAGGATTTGCACCTGACATTAGGAGATGGTAAATTAGACTGGGATAAATTCTTAGAATATTATAATGTATATTTTAGTGATTGTTCGGTATTGATAGAGACAACATTGCCGGAGAATCAGATTAAGTCATTAGAATTTTTGGAGGAATTAGAGTCAGAAAGATACAAAGCCGCATTTGCACATAATGTGACAAATAATGAAATAGAAATTGATAAATACAATAAAATTAGCGATGTTAAAGCATTGGCTGCGGAAGAACTTTTAGAGAGAATCTTCTACTATATGACGAAGTTAGTTGAGATTAAAGAATTCTCGGAAACGGTTGATTTGCTGACAGATTTAGGAAGTACAATAGTTAATTCTGACAGGGCATCATTCTGGTTCTGGGATACCAGTTCTAAGCAGTATTGGACACTTTCAGCACAGGGTAATGGCAGAATTACTATACCTGAGGGAACAGGAATTGTTGGAAGAACAATTACAGAGAATAGAACGATTCTTTGCAATGATGCATATAGCCAGCCATATTTTAATGGAAATGTGGATAAAGAGACAGGTTATCTTACACGTTCAACATTGTGTATGCCGATAACCGATGTTGATAATGAAGTTATTGGTGCGTTTCAGGTAATCAATAAAATAGATGAAAATGGGAATGCAGGAGTGTTCGATGAAAGGGATATTAATCGATTATCGATTGTTGTTGCATTTTGTGAGAAATCATTAGAGTCGCATTTACTGCACAATGTTGCATTGAGGGACAGACTTACAGGACTTAAAAACCGATATTCATTTTACGAATATTATAATAAGAAAGTCTTACCAAATATATATGATGTGAAATTTTCATTTATAATGTGTGACATAGACTTTTTCAAAAAAGTAAATGACACATATGGACATAATGCGGGTGATGAAATACTTAGAAGTGTCTCTAAACTTTTCAAAAACAGTGTCGATAAGGAAGATGAAATAGTAAGATGGGGCGGTGAAGAGTTTATCTTTATCCTTAAGAATAAAGATATAGCTGCTGCTAAAGCATTTGCAGAAGAATTAAGAAGTCAGATTGAGAAGTCAGATTTCATGGTTGAAGATAAGATATTAAATATAACAATGTCATTTGGTGTAAGTGAGTTAAATGCACAAAATAACATTGAGGATAATATAAAGGTTGTAGACGGACGCTTGTATAAAGCAAAACGTGATGGAAGAAACAGAGTAATAGATGGTGACTAATGTGAAAGAATTAAAATCAGTTTTTATAAGTTATAGCTCTAAAGATACAGAGATTGTTAATGAAGTAGTTAATATGCTTGAAACTTCAGGTATTTCGTATTGGAAAGCACCTGAGATGATACCGGCAGGTTCAAATTATGCAAAAGAGATACCAAGAGTTATATGTGAATGTAATATATTTCTGCTTATTATTTCCGAAGATTCCCAACGCTCGATATGGGTAGAAAAGGAGATAGATTTTGCAATAAATAATAGAAAAGTTATAGTTCCGTTAAAACTCACAGAGGAAAAACTTACGGATATGTTTAGCTTCTATCTTAATAATATCCAGATGGTTAATTATAATGGTAATCTAAAGAAAACTTTGAGAGTATTAAGAACCAGGATAGAGACGCTTTTATCAAAGGAAAGTTTAAAAGACAATACAAGAAATATTGCAGATGGTAGAGAAATCGCAAATTCAAATAATCGTGAATTAGACGATAATAATGAAACTACCTCGAATAGAAATATAGAAAATAAAGGTAACGGAGAAAATTCAGATAAAGATATTGAAGGAGCAGAAAACAGAGAAGAACATCCTGAAATGGAGAAAACAGACAGGGAAAATATAAGACGCTCGAAAATTAAAGCATTTAGCTATAATCCTCAACCTGAATTCTGCAGAAAATGTAATGGTAGGTTAAAAGAGATTGCTAAAGGTGTATATAAATGTACAAATTGTGGAATGGAGAATTATGATTATTTCCAGACAGTAAGAAACTATCTTGAGAAAGCAGGTCCATGTTCGATTATTATGATAGAGAAAGCTACAAAAGTACCAAGAGCAAGCATTGATTATTTTATTAAACAGGAAATGTTAGAAATTCCTAAAAACAGTGATGTAAGGTTAAGGTGCAAAATGTGTGGGGCACCTATCAGAAGTGGATATTTATGTGATGTTTGCAAGAAAATAGATGGCAGGTAATTATGGAAAAAAATATATGGATAATTAGCAGCAACAAAAAAGAATTAGTAGAAACCCAGGGCGCGGTAAATGGCGGTGGCACATTCAGAACCATTGCGATGTTGTCGCATCAATCTGTTGAAAAGGCAATAGAGAGAGAAGACATAGACATCAGACCATCGGTTATAATATTAGATTATGACACAGAGAAAGAATGTGGCTTTAAGGCATTGGAGATTATACAGGGGCAGTCTGCGTATGTGGGTGTTCCTGTAATTTTTATTATAGGTAAAAGAACAAAGGAAATAGACGAAGAATGTTATGAAAGAGGTGCATTGATTGTATTATCTAAACCATTAAGCAATGTAGCTTTAATGAGAATTAAGAGAATAGCATCCCAGTATGAAAAGGGCAGGGACTACGAAATAATTCTTCAGAGACAGAATAGTGAACTAAGTATGGCAAGACAGATTAAGATATTAAATGAGCAGCTAGAGAAACGCAATGAGCTGCTGTATCAGATATTTGGCAGGTATTTTTCTAATGATATTACTGAAGTAATTCTTGATAATCCTGAGGGTGCATCTATCGGTGGTGAGAAGAAGAACGTTACTATACTTATGGCAGACTTAAGAAGTTTTACACCGATTGCCGAAAAATTAGAAGCGGATTCGCTTACAGATATGATTAATTTCTTCTTAGGAGAAATGACAGAGATAATATTTAAGTGGAAGGGTTCTATTATAGAATTTATCGGAGATGCAATATTAGCTGTATTTGGCGCACCGATGGAATTAGAATGTTCCGAATACAATGCACTTAAAGCTGCACTGGAAATGCAGGAGGCTATGAGTAAGGTAAATGAATATAATAGTGAAAATGGATATCCGGAATTGAAAATGGGAATCGGAATTAATAAAGGTGAGGTGTTTATCGGAAATATCGGTTCAAACCGGATGATGAGATATAATGTTATGGGAAATACAGTTAACTTAGCTTCAAGAATAGAAGCCGTAAGCAAAGGCGGGCAGATATTGATATCGAAAGAAAGTATTAAAGATATAGAGAAGAAAGTAGTTGTCAGGGAAGAGATTACGGTTACAGTTAAGGGAATCTCTAAGAAAGTTACGGTATGCGAAGTAATGGGAATAGAATAGATTAAAAGAATTAAATAGATGAAATAGATTAAATAGGTTAAATAGATTAAATTAAATAGATTAAATATATTAGTGATGTGTTAAATATTTATGGTTCTGTAAGAAACTAGTGGAAGTGAGGCAGGCATATGGAGGAAGTCGAAGTTAAAAAAATAATTAAATTAGAAAACATTCCAGTTGTGATTCTGAATGTAGAGGATAAATATGAATTTAATGTGGATAAAGTAATAGATATTACCAATGAATGTGGAAGCATTATCTGCATTATAATCTGTATGAAAAATGATAATTACATAATCAATTGTGTCAGTAATAATAAATCAATACGTGCATTGGAATTTATTAACTATATTTTAGGCGGCTATGGGATTACTGCTGGTGGAGCAGTTGTGGCTAATGGTGAAATTTCTAAGTTAATAATTGATACCGACTCTGCATTTACGGGGATGGATGTTGAAAATATTATTGAGAAAATGTCGTATAAATATTTCGAAGATACAGAAGTGATTAATTCTATGGAAGATGAAATATCATTAGATGATATGAAGCATTATGTGAAGAGAAGGATTCCATGGGCTTTTGTAAGAACTAAAGATATATGTGGAATAGGAACGAATCTGTGTATAAAAAGTCTTGAGAATACGTCAGGCGTGATAATAACTTCTGATGAAGATTTATATATTATGATAGGAAATCGTGGCGAAGTATATGATATAAAAAGGGAAAAATTCGAGGCAAGTTATATAGAGACAAATGAGAAATTAGATGTATTTGAAAGTATGCTTAATTTCATTCCGGCGGTTCTAAATGTGGATAGTGGTAATTACGAATCGATAGATGAACTTGCATATATGTGTTATCCGAGAAAAGGAAACGGAATCTATGCGAAAGAATTGCAGAAGAGAACTAAAGTATTCGGGATTAATAATAATGATGAATATTTTATAGGTGAAAAGGGAGATTACCTTGCAGTGAGGGTAGATGATGTGAGAGACGTGTATATAATAAAAAGAGATATCTTCTGGAATACATATGAAATATATGAAAAATAAATATATATTGAAAAAAATATTAGCATTAATATATATTTGAAAGCATATCTTGTATAAATAAACAAATACAAGGTATAGACCTATATATGAAAGAATATATCGAAGAGAGAGCTGTTGAAATAGCCAATTATATAATAAGTAATAAAGCAACAGTAAGGCAGACAGCAAAACAGTTTGGAATAAGTAAAAGTACGGTACATAAAGATGTTACGGAAAGACTTTTAAGAATAAATCCATCTCTTGCAAGTGAGGCAAGAAAGGTGTTAGATATTAACAAATCAGAACGACATATAAGGGGTGGAATGGCAACTAAGGAAAAATATCTGCATCTGCATATTTCATAAAATAGTAAGGCTACATATCCTGGTAATATGTAGCCTTTTTGAAAAGAAATGTATAATAACAATTTATGGGAAAATGCCTTTAATTTCTTCAGCATAAACTAATTTTCTGAGGGCCACTATATAGGCAGCCATTCTAAATGTACAGTTACATTCATCTACAACATCTGTAAGGTCTTTGAAGGATTTCGTCATAAGGTTTTCTAGCATTTCATTAACCTGTTCGCGTTCCCAGGTAAGCTCCTGGATATTCTGTACCCATTCAAAATATGACACAATTACGCCGCCGCTATTTGCAAATATATCAGGAATAAGTGTGATTGAACGCTTTTCTAATATTTCGTCAGCGGCTTTAGTAGTAGGACCATTTGCAGCTTCTACAATGTATTTGCAATTTAATTTCCCGGCAATATCTTCATTAACCTGATTTTCCAAAGCAGCAGGCACAAGAACATCACATTTACATGTAAGCAGTTCTTCATTAGTAATGTGAGTTACTCCATCAGCAGAATAATCAGATAAAAGTGCCTTGTTGCTTTCGAGATAGTCGGCAATTTCGTCGATATTAAGTCCATCGCTGCAATATATTCCGCCGGACACATCGCTTATGGCTACAACCTTAGCACCGCGGTGATAGAAAATTCTTGCAGCATTGCTTCCGACATTTCCCATACCCTGAATGGCAACAGTTGTACCGGCTAACTCTTTATTTTCTCTAGCTAATAATAACTTCGTACTTATTACAACACCACGTCCTGTAGCTGAATTTCTGCCTCGCGAACCACCGAGCTCAATAGGTTTACCAGTAACAACTCCGGGACAAGGCTTGCCGTTTAACTGACTGTAAGTATCTAATACCCATGCCATTGTCTGGGAATTTGTATTTACGTCAGGTGCAGGAATATCTGTATCAGCACCGATAATTGGAGCAATTGCAAATGTATATCGTCTTGTAAGATTTCTAAGCTCTCTTTTTGACAATGTAGCTGGGTCGACTTTTATACCACCTTTAGCTCCACCATAAGGAATATTAGCAACTGCACATTTTAATGACATCCATGTAGCTAATGCTTTGACTTCATTAAGTGTACAATTCTGGTGATAACGGATACCGCCTTTAAAAGGTCCTCTTATATTAGAATGCTGGACTCTGTATCCTTCGAATACCTTTACTGTTCCATCGTCCATTTCTACGGGAAGATATACTTTGGTTTCACGTTGTGGATTTTTAAGTATTTCAAACATATCCTTATTGATGTGACCAACATCCATTGCTTTTTCCATTACACTGATAACATTTTCGTATGGGTCGTATTTTTCTGCCATTGTATGCCTCTTTTCTGCGACTGCACATTAGCTGCTTTATTAATTAACAATTTATTTGACCAGGCATCATCTGTTAAATTAACAAACAATGTATGTGGATGTATGTTATCTGTCGAATTAATTAATGCTATATGTGACTGTGCCTATGTTAGATTTAGTAACCGACGTTTAGTAATCGTCTGCGGTAAAACGTTGTGTACATCAACTTGTCTGCAATAATAGATTTGCTTTAAGAAAATGTCAATAAGTCAGAGTAAATACGAAAATAATTAATAAAAGTAAGAACTTTAACTAAATTTAAAATCGTTTAAGTAAAAATATGCAAAATAAAATTAAAGGTTATATAAAATGAGAAAAATTATACTTAATAAGTATTGACGGAACGAAAGATAAATGTTAATCTTTGCGTATAGAGGACGAAGGCGTAACCATAACCAGGTTACGCCTTTTCTGTGTAATATCATATATATCATAAGGAGGAGAAGATGCTTATGAAACATAATGAATTAGATGAGATTGATATTGAAATATTAAATATTCTGCAAAGAGATGGCAGAGCAGCAGTAAAAGAAATTGCTAAAAAGGTATGCCTGTCATCGCCTGCCGTATCAAACCGGATAGAGAGATTAGAACAGGATAAATATATAACAGGTTATCAGGCGATTATAAATTCTTCGGCACTCGGATTATATACAAAAGCATTTATAAGTCTTGAAGTTACGCCTCAACAGAAGAAAGAGTTTTATCCATATATAAAGAAATGCAGGAACGTGGTGGAGTGCAACTGTGTAACCGGTGATTATTCTATGCTGTTAGAAGTTTTATTTAGAACGACGATGGAATTAGACCAGTTTATCGGTGAATTACAGAAATATGGAAGAACAAAAACCTTGATAGTATTTTCTACTTCGGTTGAGCATCGTGGGGTAAACATAGATAATAATATAGAGGAATAGATACGCTGAATTAATTGTATAATTATATATAACTCAAACTTCGCACATATATAATAGAATCCAATCATCTGTATCGTGTGCAAGTTAATGCCGTCAGAAACAAAAGGGCGGTGCAGTAAATTACCGTTCAAGCAAAGCACGTTTGATTAGCTGCACCGTAATAGATTTTGACATTAATTATGTTTTAATAAAAAAAAGATATCCTAAATGGATATCGTATTCTCTGGGGGGATGCCTAGTAGCCTCGCAGCTACTAGGCTGAGTTATGAAAATGTTAAGTTGTTTTAGCTACTTATCAGTAGCATATTTGTATTATATTTGGGAAATATGTATAAAGTTTGTACATATTATAAAAAAAATATAAACTAATCGTTAATCAATTGTTAAAGATATTTATATGTGCAAATTTATTTATACAGATGATTTAATTCTATTATGTATGTACGAAGTTTGGGTTATATATATCAGTAAAAAATCAACAATAAAAATACTCAAAAATGCCTGAAAATTATTGAAAATGTAAAAATGTAAAAAAAATGTGAATTTCTCAAAAAAGTTCTTCCATATTTTAAAGATATTGTATATAATTAGACAAGGTATCTCATAAAATAAGTAGATTCAGAAACTGATAACCATAAAATTTATATTTATGGTTTAATATTTTTTTGTAAATTGCAATATCATATTTACAGATAGCTGAAAGATAAAAATTATGAGAGATAGTTAAAGATAGATAATTATTATGAGAGATAGTTAAAATTACTTGATTATGACTAGACTTTAAATAGATTTAATCATTTATTCGATTTATTCAATTGAAGAATTTGATGGAAGAGATTTGAAAGGAGATTTGTATGTTAACTACAGATATTGGAATTGATTTAGGAACAGCTAGTATTTTAGTATATATTAAAGGTAAAGGTGTAGTATTAAAAGAGCCTTCAGTTGTAGCGTTTGACAGAGATACTAATAAGATTAAAGCTATTGGTGAAGAAGCAAGATTAATGATAGGTAGAACACCGGGTAATATTATCGCAGTAAGACCATTAAGACAGGGTGTTATTTCTGATTATACAGTTACAGAGAAGATGCTTAAGCATTTTATCCAGAAAGCAATCGGAAAGAGAACATTTAAGAAGCCAAGAATCAGTGTATGTGTACCAAGTGGAGTTACAGAAGTAGAGAAGAAAGCTGTAGAAGATGCTACATTACAAGCTGGTGCAAGAGAAGTTGCAATTATTGAAGAGCCTATAGCAGCAGCTATTGGTGCAGGAATAGATATAACAAGACCATGTGGAAATATGATTGTCGATATAGGTGGTGGAACGACGGATATAGCTGTTATTTCACTTGGCGGAACTGTTGTAAGTACATCTGTTAAGATAGCAGGCGATGATTTCGATGAAGCAATCGTAAGATATATGCGTAAGAAACATAACTTATTAATTGGTGAGAGAACAGCTGAAGAAATCAAGATTAAGATTGGCTCGGCATTTAAGAGACCGGAGGTTGTAACTCTTGATGTAAGAGGAAGAAATCTTGTAACAGGTCTCCCTAAGACTATAACAGTTACTTCAGATGAGACAGAAGAAGCATTACGTGAGACAACTTCACAGATAGTTGAAGCAGTTCATGGTGTACTTGAGAAGACTCCACCAGAATTAGCAGCAGATATTGCAGACAGAGGAATTGTCCTTACAGGCGGCGGATGTTTATTACAGGGATTAGAAGAACTTATAGAAGAGAAGACAGGTATTAATACAATGACAGCAGAAGACCCAATGACAGCAGTTGCTATTGGAACCGGTAAATTCATTGAATTTTTAAGCGACGGTCCTATAGAATAGGCTATGAGGATGCCAGAGGGCAGAATGGAGAAGGCGAATGGTACGAGGACTTTACACAGCTTATACCGGAATGTTAAATCAGCAGTACAGATTAGATACAATAACGAATAATCTTGCAAATGCGACTACAACCGGATATAAAAGAGAGGGTGCAACATCAAGAGCGTTTGATGATGTACTTGCTATTAAAGTTAAAGACAGTTCAGTAGGTTATATCAACCAGAACATTGGAAAGATGAGCCTTGGTGTTAAAATTGGCGAGAATTACGTTGATTATTCACAGGGATCGTTGGTTGAGACTGAGAACACATATGATTTAGCATTAGAGGGAAATGGATTTTTCTCTATATTATTCACAAATAAGAATGGTGAAGACGTAGTAAAGTATACCAGGGACGGTAGTTTTGTTACAGATGCAGAGGGAACACTTAGAACTAAAGATGGTGACTACGTGTTAAATGATGCAGGAACAGAGATTGTTGTGCCTACAGATGCCGAAGAGGTTCTTGTAGATGAATTAGGAAATATTTATGCAGATGGCGAATATGTAGATACACTTGGAATAACTGATTTCGAGGATTATAATTATCTTGCTAAAGATACAGGTGAGAATTATCTTATAGCTGTTGATGGTGCTACAGAGACAGAATGGTCAGGTAAGATACATCAGGGATATACAGAAGCTTCTAATATCAATGTTGTATCAGAAATGGTTGAGATGATAGAGATAGCAAGAGCATATGAATCTAACCAGAAAGCTGTTAAGACTATGGACGAGATGATGAGTAAATCGGTTAATAATGTTGGTAAATTAGGATAGAAAGGGAGGTACATGTTATGGTAAGGTCATTATGGACAGCTGCATCAGGAATGAGAGCGCAGCAGACAAATGTAGATACAATATCAAACAACTTTGCAAATGTTAATACAATAGGTTACAAGAAAGAAACAAATCAATTTAAGTCATTATTATATCAGACAATCCAGGCAAAGACTACAAGTGCAAATGGTGATACAAAACCAGTAGGTGCGCAGGTAGGCTTAGGTGTAAAGAATGCGGCAATTACATCAATATTTAAACAGGGCAATATTAATACTACAGAAGTAGATACAGATTTTGCAATTGAGGGTAAAGGATTCTTTACAGTTCAAGGATTAGATGGCGAGACATATTATACAAGAAATGGTGCATTTAACTGGGCAACAAGTACAAGTGGTGGCGTTGTTTTAGCTAATTCAGAGGGACTTCCTATTTTAGATGCTGATGGTAATACAATAGAATTTGATACAGAAGAATATGATGTATCAGAGATTTCGATTGATAGCAATGGTAATATATGTTACCCAGATGAAACAGGTAATCCACAATCGTTAGATATTCAGATTGGACTTGTACAATTTGCTAATCCATCAGGACTAGAGAAACAGGGAAACACATTATATAAAGCAACAGAAGCTTCAGGTGAAGCCGTATATGAAGATGAGAATACATTAAAGAAAAGTAAATTACATCAGGGTTGCTTAGAGGCTTCAAATGTACAGGTAGTAGATGAGATGGTTAATCTTATTGTGGCTCAGAGAGCTTATGAACTTAACTCTAAGGCGATAACTACATCAGATACAATGATGCAGCAGGCTAACCAATTAAAGAATTAAGGATATTGTATATCCGAAAGGAATGATAGATAGATGAGTATGTCTATAGATAACTATGTAGGTCAGTTAGGAGACCTGTATAACAATGCTAATAATACTACAGCAAGTAAATTAGAGAATTCATTATCGACTGATTATGCTAAAGCAAGTGATGAAGAATTAATGGAGGTATGCAAACAGTTTGAAGCATATTTCCTAGAACAGGTTATGAAAGGAATGGAGTCAATGATTCCTAAGAGTGATGATGACGAAGATTCGTCAATGACCCAGACAGTAGATTTCTTTAAAGATACAATGTATCAGGAACTTGCAAGTAAGAGTACAGAGACACAGGGCTTAGGACTTGCACAGACTTTGTATGAATCGATGAAACGTGAATATAAAATTTAAAGATACAATTTATAATGCAAACAATACATAAGAAGTGGAGCTTGAACTATGGAAAACGTAAAGGGGTATATAGAGAAAATTGTATATAGAAATGAGGAAAATGGCTATACGGTTATGTCTGTCAATGCTGACGGTGAAGAGATAACCTGTGTAGGCATTTTTCATTATATCGGAGAGGGAGAATATTTGGAACTTCAGGGAGAATACATAGAACATCCATCGTACGGTGAACAATTAAGTGTTAAAGAATATGAGATAATTGCACCAGAAGATGAGATTTCAATGATTCGATATCTTGGTTCTGGAGCAATTAAAGGTGTAAAGATTTCGACAGCGACGAAGATAGTAAATAGATTCAAGAAAGATACTTTCAGAATTATGGAAGAAGAACCTGAAAGGCTTGCAGAGATAAAGGGAATAAGTCTCAACAAAGCTAAAGAGATAGCTATGCAGATGGAAGAGAAGAAAGATATGCGCAAAGCTATGATTTTTCTTGGACAATATGGAATTTCAATGTCGCTTGCGGTTAAGATATATAATTTCTATGGACCGGGACTCTATGATGTAGTAAGAGTCAATCCATATAAAATGGCAGACGATATAGACGGAATAGGTTTTAAAATTGCAGATGAAATTGCATCGCACGTGGGGATAAATACAGACTCGGATTTCAGAATAAAAAGTGGAATATTATATGCACTGCAGCAGGCAGGAATAAACGGAAATGTTTATCTGCCCTATAATCAGCTCATACGTCAGGCTGAGGAATTACTTGGTCTTACTGAGGTGAATTTAGATAAGCATTTAACAGATTTATCCATAGAGAAAAGAATTATAATACGTGAAGAAAATGATGAAAAAGTCATATATTCATCTAAATTCTATTTTACAGAATTGAGCATTGCCAGATACCTGAATGACTTAAATGTAAGTTCGAAAACAGATGAGAAAAAAGTTATAGAAAAATTAAATGAAATAGAAGATAGCGAAGGGATTGCATTGGATGAGATGCAAGAGAGAGCGGTAATAGAAGCTGTCAAATGTGGATTGCTAATAATTACAGGTGGCCCGGGAACAGGCAAGACTACAACAATTAAAACGATAATCAGATACTTTGAGAATCAGGGAATGGAGATTTTACTTGCAGCACCGACAGGCAGGGCAGCTAAGCGAATGAAAGAAACGACAGGCTTTGATGCAGTAACTATACACAGATTATTAGAACTTAATGGCAATCCTGACGAAGGACAGAATGGACAGTTTGAGAGAAATGAATTAAATCCTTTAGAGGCGGATGTAATTATAATAGATGAGATGTCGATGGTAGACATTTTTCTTATGCAGTCATTGCTTAAAGCTATAACAGTTGGTACAAGGCTGATTCTTGTAGGTGATGTGAACCAACTTCCGTCAGTAGGTCCGGGCAATGTACTTAGAGATATAATTATGAGTGAAACATTCAATGTAGTGTGTTTAGAAAAGATTTTCAGACAGGCTGCAAGTAGTGATATCGTAATAAATGCCCATAAGATTAATAGAGGTGAAGAAGTGAATTTAGCTAAGAAAAGCAATGATTTTCTATTCATAAGAAGAGAAGATGCTGACAGCATAATAAATGCAATGCTTACGCTTATAAGAGAAAAGCTGCCACCATATGTAGATGCAGATGTAAATGATATTCAGGTGCTTACGCCTACGAGAAAAGGATTATTAGGTGTGGAACGTCTGAACTCAATTCTGCAAAGGTTTCTTAATCCACCTGATAAGACAAAAATTGAGAAAGAAATGGCAAATTGTGTATTTCGTGAAGGCGATAAGATAATGCAGATAAAAAATGATTACCAGATTCAGTGGGAAATGAGAGGTAAATATGGAATTGCCGTTGACAGTGGAATGGGCGTATTTAACGGTGATGTCGGTATTATAAGAAGAATTAACAATTATACTGAATATTTAGAAGTTGAATTTGAAGAAAATAAATTTGTAATGTATAGCTTTAAACAATTAGACGAGTTAGAGTTAGCCTATGCTGTAACCATACATAAATCACAGGGAAGTGAGTATCCAGCGGTTGTTATGCCGATGTATCCGGGACCTAGAATGTTAATGAATAGGAATCTTCTATATACAGCAGTTACCAGAGCGAAGAAATGTGTATGCATGGTTGGAGTACCTGAGGTATTTGTGCAGATGAAAGCTAATGACAGAGAACAGACGAGATATTCAGGACTTAGATGGCGAATACAGGAACTAGTGAGGTAAATATGAGATTGGGGATAGATTTTAATATAGACATTAAAGGAATAATATTTCCAAGGAGATGTCCTATATGTGATAAGATATTGGAATTTAATGGGAAATTGATATGTGAAAAATGCAGGAATAAATTAGTATATATTAACGAACCCAGATGTAAGAAATGCGGCAAGCAGTTAATTAAAATGGAGGATGAATATTGCTATGACTGTAAGATGAAGAAACATTTGTATAAAGAGGGATTGGTTCCGTTTATGCATATCGGTGAAATTAAGAAATCAATATATAAGATAAAATATTGTAATAAAAGGGAATACATAGATTTCTATGCAGATGAAGTGGTAAACAGATATGGCAGTATAATAAAGAATTGGAATTGCGACGCATTAATACCGGTACCACTTCACAGACAAAGAAGGCTGAAACGAGGATATAACCAGGCTGAAATTATAGCTGACAAATGTTCAAAAAGGCTTGGCATACCTGTTAGAAAAGGCATTTTATTAAGAACAAAGAATACAAAACCACAGAAAGAATTAAATGATATGGATAGAAAGAAAAATCTGGAAAATGCTTTTAAAATAGGCAAAAATGTAGTAAGATTAAGTAAAGTTATATTGATAGATGATATATATACTACAGGAAGTACAATAGATGCGTGTGCAGCTGTTTTACTTAGGTCAGGCATAGAAGAAGTATATTATGTGGCATTAAGTATTGGAACCGGATATTAACTAAATCTGGAGAATACAGGCAGAAATGGAGGACAACAATGGACGTAAAAAATTGTAAGGAATGTGGGAGATTATTTAATTATATCAGCGGACCAAGACTATGTCCTGCCTGTAGGGATAAACTTGAAGAAAAATTTGCACAGGTCAAGAAATATATAGAAGACAATAGAACAGCACAACTTCAGCAGATTTCAGAAGATAATGATGTAAGCATACAGCAGATTAAACAGTGGGTAAGAGAAGAAAGACTTGCATTTACAGAAGATTCGCTGGTCGGAATAGAATGTGAGCGTTGTGGCTGTACCATAAGAACAGGAAGATTTTGTGAAAACTGTAAGAAGACAATGGTTAATACCTTAGGCAATGCATATAAGAAAGAATTACCTATGATGCAAAGGCATCAGAGATATGACAGAGATGAAAGAGCGAAGATGAGATTCCTGGATAAATAGATGTTTTAGTGACTTTTCTGGTTATATGAGTTTATTTAATGCATGCACTAAAAACTATATGTCCGTCTATGACATAGACGTGATTTATAACATATCGTATGTAAGTTAATGCCGTCAGATGCAAAAGGACGGAGCAGTAAATCAACATTTAAGCGAAGTATGTTTGATTTACTGCTCCGTGATATCGTTTGCATAGGACGGCATTTATTTACTTACCAGACCAGAAAATTTCGTTGAAATTATTCTGGTAAGTAAATAACGCTCCGCGAGGATCGCACTGCGTCGGAATAGAAAATGTTGCTAGAGCAACCCGCCGCAGGCGGAGAATGTCGCAAGCTACATTCTTTATTCTAGAGGAGTTTTATTAGTTTATCTATAAAGTAAATTTAAACTTTGCCGATATTTAAAATATAGCTAAATATAAATTAAGAGAATTTAGCATAATTATTATAGTAATAAATCAGATATGGAAAGAAAATTTTAGATATTGTAAAAACTTAAGTAACCAGAGATTTTAATATCTGACTACAAATTTGCAGGGAGGCGAATATTATGCGTATTGATGCTTATAACCAGATATCACAGATTTACCAGACGAATAACAAGTATAAGACACAGAAGACAACATCGGTATCAGCAAGAGATAAAGTAGAGATTTCTTCAATGGGCAAGGCTTATCAGACAGCTAAAAGTGCAGTAAATGAAGCTGCGGATGTAAGAGAAGATAAGATTGCTGATATTAAGTCAAGAATTGACAATGGAACATATAATGTAAGTTCAGAAAGTTTTGCAGACAAATTATTAGAAAAATATCAGGTATTATAGATTATAATTAGATAAATGCCTATAGATAAAGGAGAGATTCGGTGGCTAGTTTAATAGAAGAATTAATAGATACATTAGATTTAGAAAATAATGAATATACGGAGTTACTTGAACTCTCTAAACAAAAGACACCTATTATAATTAATGGTGAAATTGAAGTTTTAAATAATATAACTGCGAAAGAGCAGGAGCATACAGATAAGATTGCTGCTCTTGAGAATAAAAGAACACAGGTAGTAGAAGATATAGCTACTGTATTGAACATGGATGTTAAGACAATTACAGTAAAGAAGATTATAGATTTGTTAAATGGGCAGGAAAAAGAACAGAATGCATTAGCAGAGGTCCATGACAAATTAAAGATGACATTGAATGACATGGCGGTCATAAATGACATGAATAAGCAGTTGATTCAGGAGTCACTTGAGTTAGTTGATTTTGATATTAATTTTCTCAATAGTCTTAATCAGTATCCTGAGACAGCGAATTATAATAGAAATGCTTATAATGCATCAACTTATGCTAATTCTACATTTGATGCGAAGAACTAACGTGTTAATATAATAACCTGCTTATGAATTTTATTAACGGATACTATAATATTCTAAGAGCAGATTGACAGCAAATATTGATAACAAATGGAGGAAGCCATGGCAGGAATGACAAGCATCTATGTCGGGGTGTCAGGATTGCAGTCAGCACAGACGGCATTAAATACTACGACACATAACCTGGCTAATGTATATACAAAAGGATATACGAGACAGTTATCCTTTACAAGTGACAGAACATATAATAATATCGGAAAAAGTGCAACAAGCAGTATGCAGGTTGGTTTAGGTGTTGCGACATCAGTTACCAGCAGAGTAAGAGATATTCTTCTTGATGCTAAATATAGAAAAGAAACCGGACGACAGGGTTTCTATGATGCCAGATATGAGGCAGTATCTGAAATTGAGACAATAATAGGAGAAACAGAAGGTGTAAAATTTCAGAATACATTAGAGGATTTATGGTCATCAATAAGTGAGATGGCGAAGACACCTGACAGCATTGTGTCAAGGTCGGAATTAGTTATGAATGCGGAGACATTTTTAAACAGGGCGAAAGGCATCTATGACGGACTCGTAGATTACCAGAAGAATTTAGACAGTAAAGTTCAGACAACAGTAGATAGGATTAATGAGTTAGGAGATAAGATTAATGCGCTCAATTTAAAGATTTCAGGAATTGAGGCAGGAATTGAGAATGCGAATGATTTAAGAGATACAAGAGATTTATATTTAGATGAGTTATCTAAATATGTAAATATTTCATATGTGGAAGACGAGAGTCATTATGTATCAGTTAAGATTGAAGGAGTTCCGTTTGTTACAGAGGGCGGTGTGTTCCATATAGATACAATGAAATTAGACAGTGATAAAGGCTCTACATATTTATCATGTGTATGGCCATACCTTGATAATCAGGAAGTATTTAACTTAGAAGTAAAGATTTCCACATCAGAGAAGAATGATATAGGAAGCCTCAAAGGTTATCTTCTTGCAAGAGGCGATTTTGCAGCAAAATACACAGATATTCCGGAAGTAGCAGATTATGATGTATCTACACCGGACGGACTTAAGGATTATTTAGCAGCAGTAGATAAATATAATGCAACAGTTGATTGCTGTGATGTGACTAAAGCACAGGCATTATTTGATAAGCTGGTAAATGGAATCGTAACAGCTATAAATGATGTGTTTAGTCCTACTACAGATGAAGTACCTGATGGAGTTACGGAATATACAGATGCAAATGGTAATATTTACGATGCTACAAAGGTGAAGATTTTAGATATGACAACTTCTACAGGTGATGATGGCAAGATGCCGCCTGAGGAGTTATTTTCAAGGGATTACACAGACAGATTCATAGAAGTAACAGGTAATGATGGTAATACATATTATGTCTATAATGAGCGTAATACATTTGGTTCGGAATCATTGTATACAATTTCTAATATAAATATGAACCAGACTATAATAGAGGACTATTCGAAATTACCATTTAAGACCTTAGAAGGTGACAATGACCTTGATAAAGGTAAGAAATTGGCTGAGACATGGGATAATAATAAGATGTGTCTTGACCCAAGTAATATGGCTAAACTTGATTTTAAAGCTTTCTATAAACAGTTTGTATATTCGATAGGTAACAAAGGTGATTTGTATAATTCAATGGCATCTAACCAGCTTACGACTACTAATGAGGTGGATAGCAAGAGGTCAGAGATTAATGGAGTTTCATCAGAAGATGAATTAGCTAATATGATTAAATTCCAAAGTGCATATAATGCATCATCAAGATATGTTTCAACAATTGCAGATATGTTAGAGTATATTATCGAGAGATTAGGTTAGGATAGGAGGCAGAACAATGGCATCAACATTTTTTGGATTAAATATTGCGACATCAGGAATAAGTGCTGCACAGGCAGGATTATCTACGACTATGCATAATGTTGCAAATGAGAATACAAAAGGGTATTCAAGACAGCAGGTTTCGCAGTCAGCAGCTAATGCCATAAGATTTTACACCTCTTATGGAATGCTTGGCGCAGGAGTAGAAGTATCAAAGATATCCCAGGTAAGAGATTCTTACTATGATGATAAATACAGATATAATCAGGCTAAAGTAGGGGAATATACATCCAAAGATACATATGCATTACAGATAGAGGATTATTTCAATGAGTTTGAAACTGATGGATTTATTGTAGAATATGAGAATCTTTTCGATACATTGAAGTCTATGCAGGGAAATCCGTCAGAATTGACATACAGAAATGAATTCTTAAGCAGCTGTCAGACAATAGCAGAATATTTCAATGACATACAGACTAAACTTACTAATCTTCAGCAGGAAACTAATACAGAAGTCAGTAACTTAGTAGACAGAATTAATACTATTTCGTCGCAGGTTGCATCACTTACGAAACAGATTAATACAGTAGAACTTACCGGTGCAGTCGCAAATGACTTAAGAGATAAACGTGAATTACTGCTTGACGAATTATCAGAGATAATACCTATTGAAGTGACAGAAAGTATTGGCAAGAATGGTAATTCAGAATTCGATGTTAAAGTTCAGGGTGTGACACTGGTTGATACATATGACAGTATGCAGTTATATACAGTTGAAAGAGAGAACCCTAAGAACTCAATGGATTCTCCGGGGCTTTACGACATATATTTCCAAGGTACAAAATTAGATGTACAGGCAATGGGACTTTCAGGTTCGCTAAGAGCTGCACTTGATGTACGTGATGGTAATAACGGAACAATTGAAGAAGGCAATCCTAATTGTGAGGCTATTAAGTACAAGGGAATACCACATTATGTGAATAAGATTCAGGTATTTAAAAAGACAATAACTAATCTGTTTAATGACATACATCAGAAGAATACCAGAAAAGATGAAAATGGTAATGATGTACCTGCTAATTATAACTTATATGGTAATACTACAGAGAATTTACCGATATTCAAATTGTCAGACAATGGAGTGCTTACTGTTAATCAGGACTTAATAGATGATCCATCATTACTTGCAGCTTCAGAATATCCTATTAACGATGGTAAAGAAGATGCAGGACTTATAGATAAATTTATAGCACTTAAAGATAAACAGGCATTCAGCAATTATACGGCAAGTGATTTCTTGCAGAGTATAGTATCAGAAATCGCTGTAGATGTTAAGAAAGCACAGACATTTGAGAAGAACCATGCCAATATCCAGAAGAGCATAGAGAATCAGAAAATGTCAGTGTCAGGTGTCGATGGAGATGAGGAAAGTATGAACCTTGTTAAGTATCAGGAGGCATTCAAACTTTCGTCAAAAATGATATCGGTTATGCAGGAAATATATAATAAACTTATAAACGAAATGGGGGTATAGTGTGAAATAATTGCACTGATGTGGCAATTATTCCACACAGCTAATTGTTCGCAGGCGAAACAATTAGCCATATATGGCAGATAAGAAATTGCATACGCAATTTCTTATCGCCCATTCGCGACAAGTCGCTCATAAATGAGGTTAATGTGAATGAATTACGCTGATGCGCTAATTCATTCACACAGCTAATTGTATCGCGGGCGCTACAATTAGTGTATATCGCAGAGCTGAATTTGAAATTCAGCTCGCGATTCCTCCGGCATATGTGCCTGCGGAATGGAGTAAGGTATGAGAATTACAAATGGAATTTTGATAAATAATTCATTAAACAACATTAATAATAATAAAACTAATATGGATACCCTTAATACGCAGCTTGCATCTGAGAAGAAGATTCAGAGACCATCGGATGATCCTATAATTGCAATCAGAGCATTAAGATTTCGCTCTACTTTATCAGAGATAAATCAGTATCTATCAAAGAATATACCTGATGCAGAGTCATGGATGACTGAGACTGAAAGAGCGCTTGAGAATACTGTAAAGGTATTAAGTGATATAACAGAATATTGTAACCAGGCTGTTAACGGATATTATGATACAACTAATAAGAATACTATAGTAAGCCAGTTAAAAGCATACAGAGACCAGATATATAGTGATGCTAATGCAGATTGTGCCGGAAGGACAATTTTTACGGGATATAAAACTGATGGAACTCTTACATTTACAAGTGATAATGAAAAAAAGTATGAGATTACACAGAAATTTAATGATAGTGCAATTGGTACTGTGAATAAAGTATCTAACGGATTAGATATTTCAGGAATAAATGATTCTACAATAGCAGGAACGGATATTTCAGCCATTAAATTGCCTACCCAGGTAACAGCTTATAGAATAAGACTTGGCTATGATAAGTTAGAAGCTGGCTCGGGTGCAGTTATAAATCTTACTGAGACAGGTGAGAGCATTACTACTGTTACTAAGACTTCTACAGACATCGGCTCATATGAACCTGGAGCAGGCGAAGCATATTATCTTGCAGATACAGGCGAATTGATTCTTGGTAAAGATGTATATAAGAAGCTGTCAGAGGCAAAAGCCGATTCAGAGGGTAATAGTTTTAAGATAACCTACACCAAAAAAGGTTTTAATAAAGGTGAACTTGATCCAATTCAGTATTTCGACTGTGTAGACATGACAGATGATAATCCTGATAACTGGGTAACATATACGAATAGAAAACAAGATATTAAATATGAGATTAATTTCAATCAGGACATAAAGATTAATACTCAGGGTAAAGAAGTATTTAATCAGGATATGACAAGAGACTTAGATGATATCATAGAAAGTGTTAACTATGCAATGAACGTCGAGGATAAGAAGTCAAGAATAGAGAAAATGTATAATTCGGCTAAGGAAGGCAGCACAGAGCAGAAGAAATACAAAGAATTACTTGATCTATGTGACAGAGAATTAGATTTCGCAAAGAAGAATATGGAGAAAGCATTTACATATGGATTAAGTGTGTTTAATAAACATCAGGATTCGGTCAGCTTAGCAGAGGCTGATGTAGGTGCCAGACTTAAACGATTAGAACTTAACGAAAGCAGACTTTCAGATCAGCAGACAACAGTTAAGAAGCTGATGAGTACAAATGAAGAGATAAATGTTTCAAATATAGCAATTAAGATTAAAGAAGCAGAAAGCATCTACGATGCATCACTTGCGGCAGCATCTATGGTAGTGCAGAAGAAGTTATTAGATTTCTTATAAAATGTAATGGAGGCGTGACTATATATGAAAATCGAGACAAGATTATTTGGGAATATTGAAATAGATGTTAATAAAATTATTAATTTCAGCGATGGAATCATAGGATTCGAAGACTTAAAACAGTTTATGATAATGCATGATGCGGAATCGGAGAAATCTAAGATATTATGGCTTCAGTCATTAGATGATGGAAATATTGCATTACCTGTGATTGATCCACTTATAATTAAGACGGATTACAATCCTGTTGTTGAAGATGAGTTGTTTAAAAATATTGGTGAATTAGTGGATGGAGAAATATTTGTACTTACTACACTTACAGTGCCGGCAGATATAACTAAGATAACTACTAATCTAAAAGCACCTATTGTAATTAATCCGGTCACTTTAAAGGGGTGCCAGATAATAGTAGATAATGATGATTATGTCGTTAGATATCCTATATATGATATATTAAAGTCATCAAAGGTGGCAGATAAGGAGGGCGAATAGATGCTTGCATTATCAAGAAAAAAAGACGAAGCAATCGTTATTAACAATAACATAGAGATAACTGTCTTAGAAGTAAAAGGCGATCATGTGAAACTTGGTATATCTGCACCAAAATCAGTACCAATATACAGAAAAGAAGTATACCTACAGATACAGGAATCGAACAGAGAATCGGCCGATGTGTCAGCTGTTGAAGGATTAAAGAAATTATTTGAATAACTGTTAAATATTTATATAAAAATGTCGATAGATAATGTAATAAAGAATGAATTTCACATGGAGGTGAATTGTTATGGCAATTGAAGGCATAACAGGTGCAGCAGCAACATATCAGGCAGCACCACAGGTAACAAGGGTAGAGAAGCCGGAAGCGGCTCGTACAGTTAGCGGCTTTTCAGGAGCCGAAGGATCTGTCAGCGAGATTAGTAAAGATACAAGGATAGTAGAGAATGCTAATAATTCATCATTAGATAGCAATACTGATGGTAAAGGCAGACAGATGTCAGAAGAGACTATGAAACAGACGCTTAGTGATATTAATAAGAAGCTAAGTAATACGGAATGTGTATTCGGAGTGCATGAAGCAACTAATCGTGTAACTATACAGATAGTTGATAAAAACACTAAAGAAGTAATTAAAGAGATACCGCCAGAGAAGACTTTGGACATGATTGCTAAAGTATGGGAATTAGCAGGTATCTTAGTAGATGAAAAGTTATAAACTACATTATTAACTATTAGTAGTAGAAAAGAGGTAGAATATGGGCAGTAATGTATCTATATCAGGACTTGTTTCAAATCTTGACACCGATTCAATTGTTAGTGCGTTAGTATCAGCATATTCCACAAAGAAAGATAAATATGTAAAGGCACAGACTAAACTTGAATGGAAACAGGATGCTTGGAAAGAATTAAATACAAAGATATATAGTTTCTATAGTGGTACATTGTCATCACTTAGATTTTCTAATGCATTTTCTAAGAAAGCATCATCTGTAGACAGTACAAAGGCTACAGTTAAGGCGAGTAGTGATGCTGTATCAGGTACGCAGAAACTTAAGATTAAGCAACTTGCTAAATCAGGCTATCTGACAGGTGCAGTTGTTAAATCAAGTGACGGAAGTAATACAAAACTTACAGGCTCATCTAAGTTATCAGAACTTGGAATAGAAGATGGAAGCAGTATATCTGTTAAGGTAAGCAATACAGAGAAGACAATTACACTTAATGGAAGTGATAGTGTTAATACAGCAGTGGCAAGATTAAAAGAAGCAGGGCTTAATGCAAGCTTTGATGAGATTAACCAGAGATTCTTCGTAAGTTCCAAGGCAAGTGGCTCTGAGGGAGAGTTCTCAATTATAGGTGCTAATTCATCAGGCTTAAAAGCACTTAATGGTATGGGACTTAATTCAGTCACATCTGCAGATGTTGAATCATACAGATATTGGGCTGCACTTACAGATGATGATATAAGCAACTTTACAGACACAGATTATACTAAGCAGAAGACTGCATTGTATGATCTTACAGATGAAGTGTCTATGAATAAACTCAAAGATACATTGAGATCTACACTTGAGAAGGCTAATGAGAGCAATGAGACTTTAGGCAAGGCTAATAAGTTAATCGATTATAAATTAGATGCAATAAATGAAGTATCGGGATTGTCATTAGAAGAGAGAAGTGCACTTATCAGTAAAGCAGCTGAGAGAATGACAGAAATTTCATCAAAGAAAGAACTTACCGATGAAGACAAGGCTGAGTTAGAAGAACTTCAGGCAAAACATGAGATATATGTTGCTTCTGCAAATGCTACATTTAATGTAGAAGCGGAGAAAAAGAAATATGAAGATGAGAAAACAGAGAATCAGAAGATAATTGATGCAAATGCTGCGACTATAGATACAGCTAATAAGGCACTTGCTGATAATGACGGTTTTACAGCATATGTAAATGGTCTCAATGATGATATAACTAAGAAGAATGCAGAGTTAAAAGAGACAATATTAGATAATTACAATACTAAGAGAAGTAATGCTAAAGAATTTGTTAAGGCATATGACATTGTAAATGATGCAAATGCTGATAAGACAAGCGATGAATATAAGAATGCATTACAACTCATAGGTGATAATTCAGGTTCAGGAACAGGTGCGGTCCGTATTCAGGGACAGGATGCTATTGTAGAATTAAATGGTGCTACATTTACATCTGCATCTAATAACTTCCAGATTAATGGATTGACTATTACGGCAAACCAGTTAACAGGTGCTGATGAAGAAATATCTATCACAACAAATACAGATACACAAGGTATCTATGATATGATTAAAGGCTTCTTCACAGAATATAATACACTTATCAAGGAAATGGATTCTTTATATAATGCTGATTCAGCTAAGGGTTATGAACCACTTACTGATGATGAGAAAGAAGCTATGACTGATAAAGAAATAGAGAAATGGGAAGAAAAGATTAAGAAAGCGTTATTAAGACGTGATGATACATTACAGTCGGTATCAGATTCTATTAAGAATGCATTCCAAAAGAGCTATGAGATTAATGGAAAGAAGTATTCTTTATCTTCATTCGGTATAAAGACCGGAGGATATTTCACATCAGGCGATAACGAGAAATCAATATTCCATATTGATGGTGATTCTAAAGATTCAACATCATCAGGTAATGCAGACAAATTAATGGCAGCAATTGCTTCAGATCCTGATACAGTATGCGAGTTCTTCAATAAACTTGCAGATGGTGTATATGCTGAATTGAGTAACAAGATGAAAGGTACTACACTTAGCAGTGCATATACAGTATATAATGACAAATCAATGAAGAACGAGTATAATGAATATACTAAGACTATAAAGAGCTGGGAAGAAAAGATAGAGTCATATGAAGAAAAATACAGAAAACAGTTTACAGCAATGGAAAAGGCATTAGCAACGCTTAATTCTAACAGTTCTTCATTAACAGGTTTATTAGGTTCCTGATAGTTAATAATTTAGAGAAGGTTGAAAAGGAGAAGACAAGATGTCATTTGGCAATCCATATGCTAATTATGCAAATACGAAGATACAGACAGCAACTCCTGCTCAGTTGACATTAATGCTTTATGACGGAGCTATTAAATTCTGTAATCTGGCTATAAATGCAGTTGAAGAAGGACAGATAGAAATGGCTAATACTAATATTAAAAAAGTTGAGGCTATAATTGCAGAGTTTAGAGCGACACTTAATTTTAAATATCCTGTAGCAAAGGATTTCGATAATGTATACGAATACCTCGGAAGAAGACTTTTAGAAGCAAATTTGCATAAGGATAAGGAAATATTAGAAGAAGTGTTATCTCATCTGCGTGTTATGAGAGAAACATGGACAGAAGTTATGAAACAGAGCAAATAGCAAAGAGAAGCGGGGTGATTAAACTTAATGGAGAATGGTAGAGAATATTTATCTATTTTAACAGAGAGTTTAAAAAAGAAGATTACTATATTGGATGAAATATTACTTCTTAATCAGAAACAGTTAGAATCTGTATCAGGTAATGAAATAGATGATGATTTATTCAATGAAATAATAGATAAGAAAGATATATATATTAAGGAAATCAATAATCTTGATAAAGGTTTCGAACAGGTATATGAAAGAATTAAGAGTGAGATAACTGGCAATACCGATAAGTTTAGTAGTGAAATAGCTATATTGAAACAGCTTATCTCGCAGATTACCGAGAAATCGATGGAAGTCCAGCTTAGTGAGAAGAGAAATAAACAAGCAGTCCTAAAGAAGATGAGTGAAGAAAAGACAAAGATTCATCAGACCAGGAATGCTAATAAAGTGGCATCTAATTATTATAATAATATGAATAAGGTCAATTATGTAGAACCACAGTTTATGGACAAGAAAAAATAATTAAAAAAATATACAAAAAAATTAATTTAGGTATAAAGTATTCGGTACATATGCCGATATAATATACAAGTAAAACAAATAAGTAATTTACTTATGTGACAGGAACGATGGAGCGTACGGCCGGAGGGAAAGTTACACAACAAAAAAATTAAGTAATCAGTAGCATGGAAGCTACTGCATATTCAAGGAGGAATTATTATGGTAATACAGCATAATCTTACAGCAATGAACACTAACAGACAGTTAGGTATCACAACAGGCAATCAGGCAAAATCAACAGAGAAATTATCTTCAGGTTACAGAATCAACCGTGCAGGTGATGATGCAGCAGGTTTAACAATTTCAGAGAAGATGAGAAGCCAGATCAGAGGTCTTAACAAAGCTTCTTCTAACGCAGAAGATGGTGTATCTTTAATCCAGACAGCTGAAGGTGCTTTAAATGAAGCTCATTCAATTCTTCAGAGAATGAATGAATTAGCTACACAGGCAGCTAACGATACTAATACATCTTCAGATAGAACAGCTGTACAGAAGGAAATCGATGCACTTACATCAGAACTTTCAAGAATTGCTTCTACAACACAGTTCAATACAATGAACTTACTTGATGGCAAATTCACAGGAAAGAATCTTCAGGTTGGTGCTCTTGAAGGACAGAAGATTTCTATCTCAATCAGCACAATGAATGCTAAGGCACTTGGTGTTGATAGCTTAAAGGTATCTTCATTTGGAAAAGCTGGTTCAGCTATGACATTAATTCAGAAAGCTATCAGCAAAGTATCTACACAGCGTTCAGCTCTTGGTGCTTTACAGAACAGATTAGAGCATACAATTGCTAACCTTGATACAACATCTGAGAATACAAGCGCAGCTGAATCTCGTATCCGTGACGTTGATATGGCTGAAGAAATGGTTGAATACAGCAAGAATAACATTCTTTCACAGGCAGGTCAGTCAATGCTTGCACAGGCTAACCAGTCAACACAGGGTGTTCTCTCATTATTAGGCTAATTAAGAGTACTATCATAAAGAAAAGGACTATACATCATTGGGTGTATAGCCCTTTTTTTACATACCAGGAAATTTTGTTGAAATTGTCCTGGTAAGTAAAAACGCTCCGCAAGGATCACACTGCGGCGGAGCAGAAAATGTTGCTATAGCAACCCACCGCAGGCGGAGAATGTCGCAAGCGACATTCTTTATTCTGTGATAAAACTACAACTATACAAGAAATAGAGAGTTATAGGACAAAACGTGTTAATGGTTAATCTTGCCATCAACACGTTTTGTCTTATAACTCTAGAAACACATTGATAAATAACATATAGTAAGGTGTTATTATAATTGTAAATTATGCCGATATATATGCTAGTATGACGGATTGGAGATAGTGATGGAAAATATAATATATAAAAGTAATTTAGAAGTGTTTGAAGATAAATATAATAGTATATATAAATACCTTACGGATAACGAAAATAACAGTTTATATAATATAAAGGATGTATTATGGGATATATCAGCATCAGAAGAAGATATTATGGTTATAAATAGAAATGGAAGGTTATATTATCTGAACAGCAGATATTCAGATGAAGAATTTGCTAAGAACTGGGCTAAACAGTTTGAAAGTGACAACTATAAAACCGTATATATAATTTTTGGACTATCAAATTTCAGATGTGTTAAAGAGTTAATAAAAAATGCTGGTAAAGAAAATGCTATATTATTATATGAGCCCGACAAAAATATATTTATGAAGGCGATTGAGAAGATTGATATTACGGATGTTATAAAAAATGACGAAGTGGTTTTATGTATTAACGGAATAAATGATGAGGTTTTTGGTGAATTTGTAGCTATTGTTATGAATGATTATGCGTTAATGAGGCTTACAAAATATTGTTGTATGCCTAATTATGATGAATTATATCCTGAGATATGGAGAGATGTAATTAAAAATATAAAAGATAAATATGAAATGGTAATATTAAGTAGAAACACAGAACTTTGTATGGCATCCGAGTTTATAAAAAATAAAGTAATTACATGTAGAGATATAGTTAGGGAATATTCAATAATACAACTAAGAAATGAGTTTCATAAAATAGAAAATATACAAAATATTCCAGCAATAATTGTATCTGCAGGACCATCTTTGGATAAGAATATTAATGAATTAAAACAGGCAAAGGGAAAAGCGTTTATATTAGCTGTTGATACGGCATTAAAATCACTTTTAAAAAGAGATATAATACCTGATTTGATAATCACAATTGATTCGCATAAGCCACCAGTATTATTTATGCATCCTAAATTCAAAAATATTCCAATAGTTGTTTGTGATTGCTCAAATTATGAATTATATGTATTACATCAGGGAAAAAGATTTTATTTTTCTGAGGCTAACTCATATATGTCATATATATATGAAAAATGTACAGGTGAAAAATTATTTTCGACCGAATCGGGTGGCTCGGTAGCTAATAATGCATTTTCACTTGCTAACATAATGGGCTTTAAAAAAATCATATTAGTAGGACAGGATTTAGCATATACAGGTAAAAAGTTTCATACAACAGATGCCTATGGAGAAAGTGATAAAAATGTTCTAGAGGATTATAATAAGTACTTTGAAGTTGAGGATATATATGGTGGTAAAGTCTACACAGAGTCCAATATGGATTTATATCGTAAATGGTTTGAGTCGCAGATAGTCAGATATCCGAGATTAGATGTAATAGATGCCACAGAGGGTGGGGCTAAGATAGAGGGTAGCGAGATAATGACTCTCAAAGAAGCAATTGAACGAGAATGTAAAACGGATATAGATTTTGAAAAAATAATTGCAGAATTAAATCGACCAATTACTGATGAAAAGGCGGAGGAAATATTACAAGAGATTGACAATATGCCTAATGATCTGTTAGCTGAAAAGGATAAACTAAAGAAGTATAAACGTAAATATGAAAAGTTAGAGGAGTTATCACGTAAGGGCAAAGTCGCAAGCAAAGAGTTTAACAAACTTGTAGAGGAAATTAATGAAATTACTGAATATATAGATAATAAAGAATTATTAAAATTAGCAAATGTCTATGAAAAGAATACAGAATTTGAAGTATTAGGAAATGTATACCACACTAAGGATTCAGTTAAGGATGAAATAAGAGATATATCTAATAATGGAATAAAACTAATGGATTCATACATAGAGGGAATTGATTGTCTGGTAAAAGATTTAAAAGAATGGAAGAGCAATTTAGGAGTAGAAACAGAAAAAAGTCTTATAGAATCATTATCAACAATAGAAAATATTAATAATGCTGTCAAGGATGATGATATGAAAACAGTTAATGATAATATGAAAATCTTTTATAAAGAAATCGTTCATTGTTTAAATTATATGAAAGAAAGTAACATAGATGAATGGAAGAATATAAAGGATATTCTGGATGAGATTGTTGAGAAAGACAGTCAGGCTAAGATATATGAGATGAATGATATATTACAGAATAGGTTATGTGGGCTGATAAAGAGTCTGCTTGATAGAAAAGTATATTTAACGGAGGAATAGAAATATGAATGAAAAGGTTAGATATATAGAAGAAATACTAAATAAAATAGATGATATATATATATTATTGTGTCAGGGCGATAAGAAAGATGGCTTTGAAAAACTCAATGGTATGATGAATGAACTCACAAATATACTTGGTGAGATGCTTAATAGTAAAGAAATCTTTAGCAAGCTTGAAGTGGAATTCCCGGAAGAAATTGTTATCCAGCAGATAAATAACCTGGCTGATGCAATTGAACATAAGGATACAATACTTCTTACGGACACGCTCAATTATGAGATAAAGAATACATTATTATTCTATATTGATGTTATTAATGAATTGGAAAAAAACAATATTATGGTATAATAATATTAATGCGATAATATACGAGATATTTTAGAAAACTATGAAATGAGGTACAGAATATGCTTAATGGCAAGTCTATATTAATTACAGGTGGAACAGGTTCGTTTGGAAATGAATTTACAACATATGTGTTAGAACATTATAATCCAGAGAAGATAGTAATATATTCAAGAGATGAATTTAAACAGTTCCTTATGGCAGAGAAGTTTAAGAAATATGCTGACAAATTAAGATTTTTTATCGGTGATGTCAGAGATGAAAGTAGATTAGAAAGAGCATTAAATGGAATTGATTATGTAGTTCATGCGGCAGCAATGAAACAGGTGCCTGCCTGTGAATATAATCCATTAGAGGCAATTAAGACTAATATTGATGGTGCAACAAATGTAATTAATGCATCACTTAATAAGGGTGTGAAAAGAGTAGTTGCACTATCTACCGATAAAGCAGTTAATCCAGTTAATCTATATGGTGGAACAAAATTAGTGTCAGATAAGTTATTTATTTCAGCTAATGCATATGCAGGTAAACAGGATATTAATTTCTCACTTGTAAGGTATGGTAATGTTGCAGGAAGTCGTGGTTCAGTAATTCCGTTCTTTGATGAATTGATTAAGAATGGTGCAAAAGAACTTCCGATAACAGATTTCAGAATGACAAGATTCTGGATTAGCCTAGAAGAGGGTGTAAAACTTGTTATTAAAGCATTATCAGAAGCAAGAGGTGGAGAAACATTTATTTCTAAGATTCCATCATTCAAGATAACAGATTTAGCTAAGGCAATGTTACCTGACTGTGAACTTAAAGAGGTCGGAATAAGACCGGGTGAGAAATTACATGAGATAATGGTTACAAGAGAGGATTCATTACATACATATGAATATGATAAACATTTCATAGTATATCCTCAGGTTAACTGGTGGAATGAGAGCAAAGTAATACCAGGCGGCAAGAAGCTTGAATATGGCTTTGCTTACAGTTCAGATAATAATACTGAATGGTATTCTGTTGAAGATTTAAAGAAATTAGTAGAAGAACAATATTATAATAAGAAACATTAAGATATAACTAGAAGAATAGATGGAGGCTGATGCAAAATGGAAAGTGCTATGCATTATATACCATATGGTCGTCAAAGCATAAATGAAGATGATATAAAAGCTGTTGAAGAAGTGTTGAAATCAGATTTTCTTACGACAGGACCAAAGATTGCTGAATTTGAACGAAAATTTGCTGATTATGTAGGTGCAAAATATGCAGTTGCAGTATCAAATGGTACAGCAGCACTTCATATTGCGTGTATGGCAGCAGGAATAGGTAAGGGTGACGAGGTTATTACGACACCTATAACTTTTGCAGCATCAGCCAACTGTGCATTATATTGTGGAGCCACTCCTGTATTTGCAGATATTGACCCTGTTACATATAACATTTCACCGGAGTCAGTGGAAAGTCATGTTACAGAGAGGACGAAAGCAATAATACCTGTACATTATACCGGACAGACATGTGATATGGATGCAATTCACAAGATTGCTGATAAGTATAATCTTATCGTAATTGAAGATGCTGCACATGCTGTAGGTGCTGAATATAAGGGAAAGAAGATAGGTTCGCTTTCTGATATGACAGAGTTTAGCTTTCATCCGGTAAAGCATATAACATGTGGCGAGGGTGGAATCGTTACTACGAATAGAGAAGATTTATATGAAAAATTAAAACTTTTCAGAACACATGGTATAACAAGAGAAGAGAAGTTCTTACATAAAGTTGATGGACCATGGTATTATGAGCAGATTGACTTAGGCTATAATTACAGAATAACTGATATACAGGCAGCGCTTGGAATAAGCCAGTTAGGAAGAATAGATAAATTCTTAGAGAAACGTAAGAAGATAGCTGCAAAGTATGATGAGGCATTCAGAGACTTTAATGGTATAGAGATACCTAAGCAGGCTGAATATAGTAATAGTGCCTATCATTTATATGTAATTAAGGTTGATAAATCGATTAGAAAAGCATTATTTGAATATCTGCGAGCTAATAATATTGGCGTAAATGTTCATTATATTCCAGTGTATACATTTCCATATTATAGAGAACATGGTTATGAGAATGTAAAATGCGAAAATGCTGAAAAACTCTATGAGTCAATAATTAGTATTCCGATTTATTATGACCTGAGTGACGAAGAACAGGATTACGTAATAGATAAGATAAAAGAGTTTATGATAGAGAACAGATAATAAATGTCTTTTTAATAATATAATTCTGAAAAGAGAAAGTGTGATAGTATGAGTGCTATAGCTATAATAACAGCAAGAGGTGGAAGCAAACGTATTCCGAGAAAAAATATAAAAAATTTTTGTGGTAAGCCTATTTTACAATATTCGATAGAAGCGGCATTAGGTTCAGAAATGTTTGATGAGGTTATGGTATCGACCGATGATAGAGAAATAGCTGAGATAGCTAAAGAATGTGGCGCAAACATACCTTTTTTTCGAAGTGATAAAACATCTGGCGATTATGCTTCAACGGAAGATGTTTTAGTTGAAGTAATTAATGAATATAAGAAAAATGGTAAAGAATTTGATACATATTGTTGTATATATCCAACAGCACCATTTTTAACAGGTGGTATTTTAAGGGAGGCTGTTAGAAAGTTTGAGGCAGAAAAAGCTGATTTTATGACACCGGTTGTAAGATTCTCCTATCCACCTCAAAGATGCCAGATTATTGAAAATGGGCAATTAGTCAGAAAATGGCCTGAATACAAATATACTCGTTCACAAGACCTGGAACCTTGGTATCATGATGCCGGACAGTTTTATATTGGTAATATAGAATGCTTGTTAAAGAATGGTATGTCTAATGGTGTGAATATTCCATATATTATGGAAGAAATGAGGGTTCAGGATATAGATACTGAAGAAGATTGGAAGATAGCTGAGATGAAATTCAGACTGATTAATTAGAAAATTTATATATGAATTTTGTTGGAGTTAAGGGTTATGTTGCAAATTGACATGGAGGATTCAGATGAAGTTAAAGGAATATTTAGATACAGGAAAAACTTATATTATTGCTGAGATGTCAGCAAATCATGGAGGAAGTTTGGAAAAGGCATTGGAAATTGTTAAGTATGCAAAGCTAGCTGGAGCAGATTGCTTAAAAATTCAGACTTATACAGCAGATTCCATTACAATTAACTGCCATAATGAGTATTTTACGGTTAAAGGTGGATTATGGGCAGATAAGAATTTATATGATTTATATAAGGAAGCATATACACCATGGGAATGGCAAGGAAGAATTAAAGAAGAGTGTGCAAAGTTTGATTTGGATTTTTTATCTACACCTTTTGATAATACTGCTGTAGATTTTTTAGAGAGTATTGGTGTTGAAGCATATAAAATTGCTTCACCAGAATTGATAGATATTCCACTTATTAAATATGTAGCAAAGAAAAACAAACCAATACTTATATCATGTGGAATGGGAAATGAAGAAGAGATAAGAGAAGCATTAGAAGTTATTAAGGAAAATTCTAATGAAACATTTGTGTTATTAAAATGTTGTAGTGAATATCCAACAGATTACACTAATATGAATCTGAGGACTATATCCGATATGGGGAAAAAATTTAATTGTAGAGTGGGATTGTCAGACCATTCAATGGGTTCGCTTGGTGCAGTTATTGGGGTTGCTGAGGGAGCGGCAGTTGTGGAGAAACATTTTTGTATTTCACGTAAGGATAAGACAGCAGATAGTGAATTTTCTATGGAATATGAAGAATTTAAACAGATGGTTGAAGATATCCGTAATACAGAGAAAATTCTTGGAAAGGTATCATATGAGCCAAGTCCGGGAGAAGTTAGAGGATTAAGAAACAGACGTTCTCTTTTTGCAGTTGAAAATATAAAAAAGGGTGAAGTGTTTACGGAAAAAAATATAAGAGCTATACGTCCGGGACAGGGAATTAAACCAAAGTATTATGAAGAAATTCTTGGAAAGGTTGCAACAAAAGATATAGAGTTTGGAAGCCCACTTGAATGGGATATGATTAAACAAGACTATATATAAAATAGGAGGATTGTTATGATTGTTGTAATAGGTGCATCAAGTTTTATAGGTTTATATACAGTTAATGCATTGATAGAAAATGGTTATGAAGTATGTGCAACTGGAAGAAACAAAAGATTTAAAGAGATTTATGAACAAAAAAATGTAAAATATATAAAATTAGATTTAGAAGATAAAGAAGCATATAATAAACTTCCAACAGAAAATGTAGAGGCAGTTATATTATTAGCTGCGTATTTACCTGCAAATGCCGGAGAAGATTTAGTAGATTGTGAAAATGCAGATAAATATATAATGATAAATACAATTGGTACAATTAATGTTTTGGAATATTGCAGAAAAAATAATATTAAAAGAATGATTGCTGCATCATCATATGCTGACATGTCAGGATATTTTGGAACTAATACAATTATTACAGAAGATTTACCGCGTAAATTCAGTTTACAAGATGACCATGCGGCATATGTGATTTCTAAGAATGCAGCAAATGATATGATGGAATATTATAATCAACAACATGGAATGAAAAATGCAATATTTAGATTTCCACCTGTATATGGAGTAGGTCCTCATGGATATTTAAAAGTAAATGGTAAAGTCGTGAAATCAGGACTTCAGGTTTTTATTGATAAAGCAAGGTCAGGTGAAGATATAGAGATATATGGTAATAAAGATGTTGCAAGAGATGTGGTGTATGTTAAAGATGTCGCAAATGCATTTGTAAAGGCACTGCAGAGCGATAAAACATATGGACTTTATAACATTGCAGCAGGTGTAAGCATTTCTCTTGAAAAACAGGTTCAGTCGGTCATAAAAGTATTTGGAAAAGGAGATATAGATATAATATATAGTCCTGAGAAAAAGAACAATTCAAAGACTTATTATATAAGTATAGACAAGGCAAAAAAAGATTTTGGATATGAGCCTCTTTATGCAGATTTTGAAAAAATGATGATAGATTGGAAAAATGAGGAAGAGACTAAGACAAATATATGGAGCAGGAATGATAGCAATTAGAGTTGATGGAAATGGCGATATTGGAATAGGACATATAATGAGATGTATGTCTATAGCAGGTGCATTAGTTGAGAATGGTGTCGAGGTACTGTTTATTACTTGTGATAACCTGGCAGAAGAAATTATTTTAAAAAATGGATATAATTTGCAGAAGATTAATGGTGCATATAATGATTTGGAATTACAATTAATTGAGACAGTAGATATTTTAGATAAATATTGTATAGAAAAAATATTAATAGATTCATATTATATAACTGATAAATATGTAAATGAAATATCTGAGTATTCAAAGGTAATTTTGCTTGGAAGCATGAAAAAAGTATTTAAAAATATTAGTATGATTATTAATTATAGTTGTACGTATGATAGAGAATTCTATAATAAGAATTATGCTGATTCAATATGCCTGTTGGGTCCAAAGTACACACCTATGCGAAAAGAATTCTTAAAATACAGATGTGTTGTAAAGAATGATATAGAGAATATTTTGATAACTACGGGTGGAACACAGAAAAATACAATGTGTTATGGTATATTGAAAGGCATTATGGGTTCGCGTTTTAAAGGGAAATGTACATTAATCGTTAGTGGAAAATGTAGGGAAATTGATGAACTTGAACAATATGCAAGTTTACATAATAATGTTGTGGTTTTGAAAAATATAAATAATATGGCGGAGGTTATGTCGCAAAATGATTTATTAATCACAGCGGCAGGTACAACTATGTATGAATGTTGCGCAATAGGAATACCTGCAATTACATTTGCATTAGTGGACGAACAAGAGGCTGATGGAATAAAATTAAAACAGTTAACAGGAATGGGATATTGCGGAAATGTAGAAAAAGATGGACGTAAAAATGTATTAAATAATATAAAAGGGCAGTTAAAAAATATGAGAGAGTATAATGTTAGATATGAAATGTCCAATACAATGAAAAAAGTAATTAATGGGGCAGGCAATACAAATATAGCGATGGAGATGATAAAATTATGAAAGAAAAGAGCGTAATGATATTAGGAGCAAGTGAACTGCAGCTTCCTGCCATAAGGATTGCAAAAAAGATGGGATATAAGGTAATTTCTGTAGATTATAATCCTGAGGCAATTGGTTTTGAAGAGGCTGATATAAAACTTGTAATTAGTACAATTGATATGGAAGCAGTATTAGAGGCTGCAAGAAAATATGAGCCTGATTATATTTTTACATCTACTAGTGATGCACCTGTCAGGACGGCAGCATATGTAAATGAACAGCTTGGCAGAAAAATAGACATTTCTTATGCAGATTCGATTTGCGTGACGGATAAATCATATATGAGGAAAAGACTTAAAGAGAATGAAGTTCCTATACCTGAATTTTATGTTGTAAATAATTTTGATGAATTTAAGCAGGCTGTAAATAGATTTACTGGAAAATGTGTTGTAAAACCGGCAGATAATGCAGGAAGCAGAGGAGTACATCTGTTAATGGGTAGCAATATAGAAAAGGGATTGGAAAAAGAGTATGAGTACACGAAAAAATATTCCAGAACAGGAATTGTACTTGTAGAGGAATATATGAGTGGAAGAGAGATGAGTGTTGAGTCGATTACGGAAAATGGTAATACAACAGTAGTTACTATAACTGATAAATTAGTATGTGAATTACCATATTTTGTTGAAATTGGACATTCCGAGCCAGCTATATTATCGGAAACAGAGAAAGAAAGTATAATAGATATAACTAAAAAAGCCATATTAGCTATGAAACTTATAAATGGTGCTTCTCATACAGAAATAAAACTTACAAAAGATGGACCAAAGATTGTTGAGATAGCTGCAAGATTGGGTGGAGATTTTATTACATCGAAATTAGTACCATTATCAACAGGAATAAATATGGTAGAACAATCTTTAAATGTTGTTATGGAAAAAAAGTGTGATTTAAGACAAAGATATGATTGTGGTTCAGCAATAAGATATATTCATTGTAATTCGGGTAAGATAAAAGAAATAAATATAGATTCGGCTATATATGATGATGAGAGAATAAAAGAGGTAGTCATATATAAGAAAACAGATGATATTGTAACTGATTTAAAAACAAGTAATGACAGAGTTGGTTATGTGGTGGCAAACGGAAAAAATGCACAAGATGCAATTGATGCTGCTGAAAATGCATTAAAGTTAATTGAAATAGAATTATACTAACTACCCCACATTCTTCATTCCCTCTATATATGCTCCATGAGACATATTTACAAGCTTGATATTCTTAACGTCTTTAATTCGGTTTTCAATCCATTTTCTATAGATATTTAAGATGTTAGTAGTTGGTACAGACTCGCCCTTAACACTTTTAACATAGATACAGCGGTTAGAGGTGTCAACATTTTTAGCATCGTATGAATGTGTCTTATTATCGGTATATGCTAAGTCTAAACCGATTGTTGTAAGAGACTTACAATTGAATCTGAGTATTAAATCAATTGCACTGGTTGAAACTGAGCCGCCTGTTTCTATAAGAGACAGGTGGTTTTTGTTAGCATAATTTTCAGCGGGTTCATAACCGTATTGAAATAAAATGTATTTATCACCATTAAATGCTGCAACTGCATTACTGCACGCTGTAGAAAGATAGATAAGAGAACTTCCAGTCGTATCGATATCTTTTACATGAGAAATCATATTATCCTGTGCATCAGTCATTATTACGTAGTCAGGGATAATATTTTTATTCAATAATGTACGGTAAATTGTGCTTGCACAGATAATAATTGTATTGCTAGAAGCCATATTCTTCGCAAGATAATCAAAATAATAATTAAGTGATGGACCTGCGGCAACATATATAATGTCTTTAGATTTAAAATTATCCTTAAGGGTATCAGCAGGTCTGCTATTTAACTTCATATTATAGTAGAAATTCCAATTAAGATATTTCTCTTGTGAATACATTGAACTTAAATTAATAAAATAATTATTAAGAGATTGCTTTAATACACCATCTTCTAATGTACATAATGATGGATAGTGGATTAATAATGAAGAATTTTCTGAATTATTAAGTGAATTTTTGAAAGAATCAGCCAAATTATCTAATGGGCAGTATTCCAAAGAAAATCTGTCATTAGACAAAATGTCTGCCAAATCTATATACATAAATGCCATGGTAAGAACTTCGATATTAGTCTCGATGGCATTGATCCTGAAACGTCGGTCCGATTCTAAGAGAGCCTTAATATGATACCCGAAACCAAAACCGAAAACATTGTAGTTATATGTGTCTGGTTTGGCATAATATCTAGCAAGCATACGTCCCTCACTAAGTGGGTTTACATTAGAATGATAGTAGACCGATTTATCATTTGTGGTTACTTTTAGCGTCGGAACACCAATATTCGTCTGCTCTACATTGTAAATGTATTGAGTCTGCGTTGAAAAAGAGGAAATGTATTTAGCAGAATTCTGCTGTATAAGTGTAACTAATGAAGTGTATTTGCCAGAATTAGCAGCATTTTTAAGGGCTTCAAGGTTATTATTAAGGTATTCCGGCTTAGGATTGGAGCCATCTGTGGAAATTCTTGTTTCTAAGATACTTTTAACTGAAGTAAGTAAAGAGATTTCTAACATATCTGCAAGGAGAACATAGTCAGCTTCAGATTGTGCATTCAGAATTGTTCCGAGATTATCAGTTACTAATGAAATTTCTTCGTCCGTAAACATTGGAAGTAATTGGTTTAAAGAATTTACTACGCGGTTAAAAGTTATATTTCCATGAAAAAAGTCCTGTATTCTGAAATATTCTATAGTTGAAGTAATAGTTTCTGTTAAATTAGTTAATTGTGGAATTAAATTCATAATAATCCTCATTTCGGAGCGACTTGTCGCAAAATGTCTGTTATATTTGTGATAAGTTAAATATATAATATGTATCTGATGAATATCTGCTATATATATCCATTAAACATCATACCTGTATAAATCGATGTCATATATGGATTAGCAAATGAATGAACCGGATTAGGATATGAAATCATAACCTTGTCAACGTATTTCATTGGATTAATCGATATGTCATCAGCTCTTGAGACAATTGCCTGCCTGAAGGAATTAAGCGAAGCTAAGGATTTATCTAAATCATCTTCATTGGCTGTCTGGATAAATAATGCCTCATCAAATGTCATTTTACCATTTTCGTTAACTGTAATACCGATATTTTCAAGATTAGAAGCGTATTGTCTGGTGGTTTTAAGTATCTCTTTATTAAGTATTACTGCATCGTCGCTGCCCTCGTTAGAATTATTAGATAAATCTAACAGATTATTATAGCTTGAAATCATGTCATTTATTGAAGAAATAATTGAATCTAGATCGTCATTCAGGGAGATAGATGTGGCCTGTCCCTCCTTAGAGACGCTATTTAAAGTTATTTCTAAAGATTTGCCAATTGTAAATGTGTTAGATGGTGTAGTTTTCTCCATTCCATTTAATAAGAAGTTAGCATTAGTAGGATATGATGACACATTATTAAGTCCAAGCTTAGACACGACCTTGTCATATGGAGAATTTTCACCAGGAGCAATACTGAATATCTCAGGAGTAAAACCAAGTCCTGTGGCATTAGACGTAATCTCAAGGGCAGAATTATTACCGCTGTATAACATCTTAGATGTCAGACCAATATTTGAGCGGTTTATAAGCCTTGATAATTTCTCTAAAACTGTTTTGTTAGTGTCATCCTTGGTGGCATTAAAACGAAATTCATATGCACTGTCACCGACATTTACCTCGAATGAATGAGCACCCTTAGGAATGTCTAAATCATCATTATTTAGATAATCAGAAGTATTAATCTGTGGTGTTGCCAGATTTAGGACTTCTATATTATAGTGGCTTGCAAATGCGGTGTTGACCGATTTGGTATCAGAGATATTATCTGAATCTGGATCAGGATTAGTAATATCTGCATTTGAAGAAACTGTTAAATCTATATTAGTATCATTTAGGTTTATATCATTGGTATTAGTATTATTTATATTTATATCATTAGCATTAGTATCATTTGTGTTTATATCATTAGCATTATCTAATGTTTTAACCTGGACTACATCTTCGTTATCTGATACATATTTCTGGCTTTTTTCAGATTCTAAACTCTTTTCAAACAGATTATTGGCATCTGTCGATAATGTTCTTGCATTTTCTTTTAGGTCAATGGCGAATTTCTGAATATTTTCAGAAACACTTACCTTATATAAAGGGGATTTTTTGCTGATTTTCACAATATTATTATAGACGCTGCGAAGCTCACTCTTCTTATGAGTGTCGCTCTTAGTGGCGGGTCTGCTTGCATATGTAGTTAAGTAATAATCATATACACTTCCTATCATAAAAAATCACCTCCGAGTCAATTAAAGCCTATTATTTACCTTATTATAACTTTTTTAAAAATGTAAATCAACAGTAAAAAAATTAAAAAATTAAATTTATTGTTGACGTAGCCTTTTTACTATGATATATTAGTGTAGCGATGGAAGAAGTCTTTTTTTTTTGCTTTATTTTCAGATTCACTTGTAAAATAGAATAAAAATTAAAGCACGAAGCGTAGAAATTAAAGTGGAGGTGGCAGTTGTGCGCGTAAAGATAACATTGGCATGTACAGAGTGTAAACAGCGTAATTACAATATGACTAAAGACAAGAAGACACACCCTGACAGAATGGAAACAAAGAAGTATTGTAAGTTTTGTAAAGCTCACACATTACACAAAGAAACAAAATAGTCAAATTGATTAGGAAAGAGGTAACTATGGGAGAAGCTAAAACATCGGAAAAAGCTCCAAAGAAGAGTTGGTTCAAAGGTCTTTCAGCTGAATTCAAGAAAATAATCTGGCCTGACAAAATATCTGTTGCTAAGCAGACTACAGCAGTAGTTGTAGTGTCTTTGATACTAGGTATATTAATCAAGATAATTGATATGTTAATTCAAATCGGTCTCGATTTTATTGTCTAGAAAGAAAAGGTGATTAGATGTCAGAAGCAAATTGGTATGTAGTTCATACCTATTCAGGTTACGAGAATAAGGTAAAGGCTAACATTGAAAAAACAATTGAAAACAGAAAACTTCAAGATCAGATTTTAGAAGTTACAGTTCCTATGCAGGACGTTGTCGAAGTGAAAAACGGTGCTAAGAAACAGGTTTCTAAGAAAATGTTTCCTGGATATGTTCTTATTAATATGATAATGAACGATGACACATGGTATGTTGTTAGAAATACCAGAGGTGTTACAGGATTTGTAGGACCAGGATCTAAGCCGGTTCCTTTGACAGAAGCTGAGATGAAACCACTCGGAATCAAGGTCGATGAAGTAGTTGTTGATTTTGATTTAGGTGATATGGTTACAGTCACAAGCGGTGTTTGGGAAAATACAGTTGGTGTAATCAAACGTATTGACCATCACAAACAGATCGTTACAATCAATGTTGACATGTTTGGTCGTGAAACACCAGTAGAAATAAGTTTCACAGATGTAAAGAAGATGGATTAAATTCGCATTTATCTGCGAGTAATCAAGTGGGAGGATATTTTCTTCCGATAATACCACAATTTTAGGAGGTGCCATAATGGCTAAGAAAGTAGAAGGATACATTAAATTACAGATCGCAGCTGGCAAAGCAACACCAGCACCACCAGTTGGTCCAGCACTTGGACAGCATGGTGTAAACATCGTACAGTTTACAAAAGAATTTAACGCTAGAACAGCAGATCAGGAAGGAATGATTATTCCTGTAGTTATTACTGTTTATGCAGACAGAAGCTTTAGCTTCATTACAAAAACCCCACCTGCAGCAGTATTATTAAAGAAAGCTTGCAAGATTCAGTCAGGTTCAGGTGTTCCTAACAAGAATAAAGTTGCAAAGATTTCAAAAGCTGAGGTTCAGAAAATCGCTGAATTAAAGATGCCAGACTTAAATGCAGCATCAGTAGAAGCTGCAATGAGCATGATAGCTGGAACAGCTAGAAGCATGGGTATCGTTGTAGAAGATTAAGAAAATTAGAATGAAGAAGTGGGAGGAGTCTTCCGCTATTACCACTAGGAGGTTTTAGAATGAAACGAGGAAAAAAATACTTAGAAGCTGCGAAAGCAATTGATCGCGCTACTTTATATGACTCAGCAGAAGCTGTAGCTTTAGTAAAGAAATCAGCAACTGCTAAATTTGATGAGACAATCGAAGCTCATATCAGAACAGGTTGTGACGGACGTCACGCAGATCAGCAGATCAGAGGAGCTGTTGTATTACCACATGGTACAGGTAAGAAAGTAAGAGTACTTGTATTTGCTAAAGGTGCTAAGGCTGATGAAGCTACAGCAGCAGGTGCAGAATATGTTGGTGCTGAAGAACTTATTCCAAAGATCCAGAATGATAACTGGTTTGATTTCGACGTTGTAGTTGCTACACCAGATATGATGGGTGTTGTTGGTCGTTTAGGTCGTGTACTTGGACCAAAAGGTTTAATGCCTAACCCAAAAGCTGGTACAGTTACAATGGACGTTACAAAAGCTGTTCAGGATATTAAAGCTGGTAAGATTGAATACAGACTTGACAAAACAAATATTATCCATGTGCCAATTGGAAAAGCTTCATTTACAGAAGAACAGTTAGCGGACAACTTCCAGACGCTTATTGATGCAATCAATAAAGCAAAACCTAGCACATTAAAAGGTCAGTATTTAAAGAGTATTACTCTTACATCTACAATGGGACCTGGTGTTAAGTTAAACGTAGCTAAGATTTCAGGCTAATTAATAAAATATACACTTTATCATTTAGCAGAAATAAAGTTAAAAATTGATTGACAATATATTTTATGTGTGTTAACATACACATTGTGTTTAAAGACCGAAGACAGCAGGTGTATCGCAAGGTACTCAAAGTATTTGCCTGCCGAGGATTTTAAAATAACTCATTGAGTATTTATACCTCTTTGTCTGAGCGTGCTTTGACAAAGAGGTTTTTATTGTTAAGAAAACAATTTGTTGGTACTTACTTATATGGTAAATGCAACGAAATGATTTCTTGCATGATTTATATGTGATATATATGGACTCTATGTTATAATCTTTTGTCTTTTTAAACACTACTAATATAAGGAGGCAAAATTCATGGCTAAAGTAGAAATAAAGAAACCTATTGTTGATGAGATTTCTGAATTACTTAAAGATGCAAAATCAGCCGTATTAGTTGATTATCGTGGACTTACTGTTGAACAGGACACAGCTCTTCGTAAACAGTTAAGAGAAGCAGGTGTTGTATACAAAGTATACAAGAACACAATGATTAACTTTGCTGTTAAAGGAACTGAGTTTGAAGAATTAAGCAAACATTTAGAAGGACCAACAGCAATAGCAGTATCTAATGAAGATGCTACAGCTCCAGCAAGAGTTTTATACAACTTTGCTAAAGATGCTGAAGCACTTGAACTTAAAGCAGGAGTAGTTGAAGGAACATATTATGATGCTGATGGAATCAAGCTTATCGCAACAATCCCATCAAGAGAAGAACTTCTTTCAAAATTCCTTGGAAGCATTCAGTCACCTATTACAAACTTTGCTCGTGTTATTAAGCAGATTGCTGAAAAAGAAGAAACAGTTGCATAATAGCGTCGCAGTTTGTATCTGATTTGAATTTGAATTAAAACGAGAAAGACCTTTATTGGTCTGCACAATTAAAAACATTTTAAATATGGAGGAATAAAAGATGACAACTCAGGAAATTATTGAAGTAATCAAAGGTATGACAGTTTTAGAATTAAACGATTTAGTTAAAGCTTGTGAAGAAGAATTTGGTGTTTCTGCAGCAGCAGGTGTTGTAGTAGCAGCAGCAGGTGCAGCAGGTGCAGCAGCAGATGAGAAATCTGAATTTGACGTAGAATTAACATCATACGGCGAGAAGAAGATGGATGTTATCAAACTTGCTAAGACAGCTTTAGGCTTAGGATTAAAAGAAGCTAAAGATGTTGTTGAATCAGCTCCAAAGGTTATCAAAGAAGCTGCTTCTAAAGAAGAAGCTGAAGAACTTAAAGCTAAATTCGAAGAAGTTGGTGCTACAATTACATTAAAATAATTTAGCGTGAATTTTGAATTTATAAGAGAGGCTATCACATAATGTGGTAGCCTTTTTTAATTACTAGGAAAATTCTAACAAAAAATTCTTGACACAGAAAATCTACTGTGCTAAAATGGAAAATGCACTTTTATGTGTAGTAGGCTTTTTGTGCCTAAATAACGATACCTGTGAGAATAGGGACTCCAAACCTGTTCTTAATATATTATTATGATGCAAGGGGTGAATGTCGATGGAGCAATACAGAATACGTCCGGTTAAATCAGGCAAAAGTGTTAGAATGAGTTACTCAAGACAGAAAGAGGTTCTTGAGATGCCTAACCTTATTGAAATCCAAAAGGATTCATATAAATGGTTTTTAACTGATGGACTAAAAGAAGTGTTTAACGACATCTCACCAATTGAAGACTTTACAGAGCATTTAAGCTTAGAATTCGTAGATTTTCAGTTGTGTGAAGATGAAGCAAAGTATTCGATTGAGGAATGCAAGGAAAGAGATGCAACATATGCTGCACCACTTAAAGTTAAAGTAAGACTCAATAAGAAAGAAACTGGAGAAATCAGTGAACATGAAATATTCATGGGTGATTTACCATTGATGACTGCTACTGGAACATTTGTAATTAACGGTGCTGAACGTGTTATCGTAAGCCAGTTAGTTCGTTCTCCTGGCATCTATTATGGAATTGCACATGATAAATTAGGTAAAGAATTATATTCATGTACTGTAATTCCAAACAGAGGTGCATGGTTAGAGTATGAAACAGATTCTAATGATGTATTTTACGTGCGTGTTGACAGAACCAGAAAAGTTCCTGTTACAGTATTAATCAGAGCATTAGGTTATGGTACAAACGCAGAAATTATCGACTTATTTGGTGAAGAACCAAAGATTTTAGCAAGCTTTACAAAAGACACTTCAGATAATTATCAGGATGGTCTTTTGGAATTATATAAAAAAATCCGTCCAGGCGAGCCGTTAGCTGTGGAGAGCGCGGAAAGCCTTATTTCTAGTATGTTCTTTGATGCTAGAAGATATGATTTAGCAAAAGTGGGACGTTATAAATTTAATAAGAAATTAGCCCTTAAGAATAGAATAAAAGGACATATCCTTAGTGAAGAAGTTATAGATGTAAACACAGGTGAAGTCCTTGCTGAAGCTGGAACAACTGTTACGGAAGAATTAGCAGTTAAGATTCAGAACGCTGCTGTACCATATGTAATGATACAGGGTGAAGATAGAAACGTTAAAGTTATCTCTAATATGATGGTAGATATAAATGCATACGTAGATTTTGATTGTACAGAACTTGGTGTTACAGAAGATGTATTCTATCCTGTTTTAGTACAGATTCTCTCAGAAAATGAAACTGAAGAAGACTTAAAGGATGCAATTAAGAGAAACATTAATGAATTAATTCCTAAACATATAACAAAAGAAGATATTATTGCTTCTATTAACTATAATATGCATTTGGAAGCAGATATTGGTACATCAGATGATATCGATCATCTGGGTAACAGACGTATTCGTGCAGTAGGTGAATTATTACAGAACCAGTATAGAATCGGTTTATCAAGAATGGAGAGAGTTGTTCGTGAAAGAATGACAACTCAGGATATGGCTGATATTTCACCACAGGCACTTATTAATATTAAACCTGTAACAGCTGCTGTTAAAGAATTCTTCGGAAGTTCACAGTTGTCACAGTTCATGGATCAGAACAACCCTCTTGGTGAGTTAACTCATAAGAGACGTTTATCAGCACTTGGTCCAGGTGGTCTTTCAAGAGATAGAGCCGGATTCGAGGTTCGAGATGTTCACTACTCACATTATGGTAGAATGTGTCCTATTGAGACACCTGAAGGTCCTAACATCGGTCTTATTAACTCATTAGCAACATATGCAAGAATTAATGAGTATGGATTTATTGAAGCACCATATAGAAAGCTTGATAAGACAGATCCACTTAATCCTGTTGTAACAGATGAGGTTGTATATCTTACAGCAGATGAAGAAGATAATTATGTAGTAGCTCAGGCTAATGAGCCATTAGATGCAGACGGACATTTCGTTAATACAAATATTTCCGGACGATACAGAGAAGAAACATCTGAATTCCAGAAGAAAGTGGTAGACTTAATGGACGTTTCTCCTAAGATGGTATTCTCAGTTGCAACATCAATGATTCCTTTCCTTGAAAATGATGATGCTAACAGAGCATTAATGGGATCTAACATGCAGCGTCAGGCAGTTCCACTTTTAACAACTGAAGCACCAGTTGTAGGAACAGGTATTGAACACAAGGCTGCTGTTGACTCAGGTGTATGTGTACTTGCTAAACGTGCGGGTACTATAGAGCGTTCTACATCTAAAGATATAACAATAAGATATGATGACGATAAGTCATTAGAAACATATAAATTAATTAAATTCTCAAGAAGTAACCAGAGTAACTGCTATAACCAGAAACCTATCGTATTCAAGGGTGAACATGTTGAAGCAGGTCAGGTAATTGCAGATGGTGCTTCTACAGCTAATGGAGAAATCGCATTAGGTAAGAATCCTCTTATTGGTTTCATGACATGGGAGGGTTACAACTACGAAGATGCCGTTCTTCTTAGTGAAAAACTTGTTCAGAATGATGTATATACATCAGTTCATATTGAAGAATATGAAGCAGAATCAAGAGATACTAAATTAGGACCAGAAGAAATCACAAGAGATGTTCCAGGTGTTGGTGATGATGCACTTAAGAACCTTGATGAAAGAGGTATCATAAGAATAGGTGCTGAAGTTAGAGCCGGAGATATTCTTGTTGGTAAGGTTACTCCTAAGGGAGAGACAGAACTTACAGCTGAAGAAAGATTACTTAGAGCAATCTTTGGTGAGAAAGCAAGAGAAGTAAGAGATACATCTCTTAAGGTTCCACATGGTGAATATGGTATCGTTGTAGATGCTAAGGTATTTACAAGAGAAAATGGTGATGAGTTAGCTCCAGGTGTTAATCAGACAGTTCGTATCTACATTGCACAGAAGAGAAAAATTTCTGTTGGTGATAAGATGGCCGGACGTCATGGTAACAAGGGTGTCGTTTCGAGAATATTACCAGTAGAAGATATGCCATTCTTACCAAACGGTCGACCACTTGATATCGTGCTTAACCCATTAGGTGTACCATCACGTATGAATATCGGACAGGTGTTAGAGATTCATTTAAGTCTTGCAGCAAAGGCATTAGGCTTTAACATTTCAACACCAGTATTCGATGGCGCCAAAGAAAATGATATTATGGATACTCTTGACATGGCTAACGATTACGTTAACACAACATGGGAAGAGTTTGAAGCTAAATATAAAGACACAGTTGATCCTGAAATTATGCAGTATTTGTATGATAACAGAGCACATCGTGAAGAGTGGAAAGGCGTTCCAATCTCAAGAGATGGTAAAGTACAGTTAAGAGATGGACGTACAGGTGAATTCTTCGATGGTAAAGTTACAATCGGACATATGCATTACTTAAAACTTCACCATTTAGTAGATGATAAGATTCATGCACGTTCAACAGGTCCTTACTCACTTGTTACACAGCAGCCACTTGGTGGTAAAGCCCAATTCGGTGGACAGCGTTTCGGTGAAATGGAAGTTTGGGCACTTGAAGCATATGGTGCATCTTACACACTTCAGGAGATACTTACAGTTAAGTCCGATGACGTTGTAGGTCGTGTTAAGACATATGAAGCAATTATTAAAGGTCTTAATATTCCTGAACCTGGTATTCCAGAGTCATTCAAGGTATTATTAAAAGAACTTCAGTCATTAGCACTTGATGTTAAGGTTCTCAGAGAAGATAATACAGAAGTTGAGATGAAAGAAAATGTTGACGAAGCAAGTATTTCATACAATTCAGTTATGTCTGATGATAACAGAAATTACAATCAGGGAAATGAAGATTTCGCTAAAATGGGTTATCAGGAACAGAGAATCGGTGATGACGGAATTGAAGATGTCGAAGCAGAAGAAAATGAAGATATTATGATTGAAGAATCAGATGATGATTCTTATGATGCAGAATAGAAGGGAGTGTCTTAGATGCCTGAAACAAATAAAGATACGTATCAGCAAATGACATTTGACAAAATCAGAATTGGTCTTGCATCTCCTGAGAAAATCAGAGAATGGTCAAGAGGAGAAGTTAAGAAACCTGAGACAATTAACTACAGAACATTAAAACCTGAAAGAGATGGTTTGTTCTGCGAGAAAATATTCGGACCAAGCAAAGACTGGGAATGTCATTGTGGTAAATATAAGAAAATCAGATATAAAGGTGTTATTTGTGACAGATGTGGTGTTGAGGTAACAAAGGCAAGTGTTCGTAGAGAACGTATGGGTTCTATCGAATTAGCTGCACCTGTATCACATATATGGTATTTTAAAGGTATTCCTAGCAGAATGGGACTTATCCTTGATTTATCACCAAGAGTACTTGAGAAAGTTTTATATTTTGCATCATATATTGTACTTGATGCAGGCGAAACTGAATTAATGTACAAACAGGTTCTCTCAGAGAAGGAATATAGAGAAGCATATGATAAATATGGTGATACATTCAGAGTAGGTATGGGAGCTGAAGCAATTGATGAATTGCTTTCAGCAATCGACCTTGAGAAAGAGTCAGAAGAGCTTAAGGTAGCTTTAAATGAATCTTCAGGACAGAAGAGAGCCAAGATTATTAAGAGACTTGAAGTAGTTGAAGCATTCAGGGCATCAGGTAACAAACCTGAATGGATGATTTTAAAAGTTATTCCTGTAATTCCACCAGATTTACGTCCTATGGTACAGCTTGATGGTGGTCGTTTCGCTACATCAGACTTAAATGATTTATACAGAAGAATTATTAACAGAAATAACCGTCTTGAGAGACTTCTTGAATTAGGAGCTCCAGAGATTATCGTTAGAAATGAAAAGAGAATGTTACAGGAAGCTGTTGATGCATTAATCGATAATGGCCGTCGTGGCCGTCCTGTTACAGGCCCTGGTAACAGAGCATTAAAATCTCTTTCAGATATGTTAAAAGGTAAACAGGGACGTTTCCGTCAGAACCTCCTTGGTAAGCGTGTTGACTACTCAGGACGTTCAGTTATCGTAGTAGGACCTGAACTCAAGATTTACCAGTGTGGTCTTCCTAAGGAAATGGCAATCGAATTATTCAAACCATTTGTAATCCGTCAGTTAACAGCTAATGGAACAGCACATAACGTTAAGAGTGCTAAGAAGATGGTTGAGAGACTCCAGACAGAAGTTTGGGATGTATTAGAGGACGTTATTAAAGAACATCCTGTAATGCTTAACAGAGCACCTACACTTCATAGACTTGGTATTCAGGCATTTGAACCAATTCTTGTAGAGGGTAAAGCTATTAAGCTTCATCCACTTGTTTGTACAGCGTTCAACGCCGATTTCGATGGTGACCAGATGGCTGTGCATCTTCCATTATCAGTAGAGGCACAGGCAGAATGTAGATTCTTACTTTTATCACCAAACAACCTCTTAAAACCATCTGATGGTGGTCCTGTTGCAGTTCCATCACAGGATATGGTACTTGGTATCTACTATTTAACACAGGAGAGACCTGGTGCAAAAGGTGAGGGTAAGATATTCAAGAGCATTAATGAAGCAATACTTGCATATGAGAATGGTGCAATAACACTTCATGCTAAGATATTTATAAGAGTTACAAGAACAACTCCTGATGGAGAAGAGATAACTGGTATTATTAATACCACACTTGGTAGATGTATTTTCAACGAAATACTTCCACAGGACTTAGGATTAACAAAGAGAGAATCTAAAGAAGATTATCTTAAACTTGAAGTTGATTATCTTGTCAAGAAGAAGGAATTAAAAGGTATCCTTGAAAAAGTTATCAATATTCATGGTGCTACAAAGACAGCAGAGGTACTTGATGACATCAAAGCAATGGGTTACAAGTATTCAACAAGAGCTGCCATGACAGTTTCAATTTCAGATATGACTATTCCTAAGGAGAAAGCTCCACTTCTTAAAGAAGCAGAGGAAACAGTTGAGAAGATTACTAAGAACTTCCGTCGTGGTTTCATTACAGACGAAGAAAGATATAAAGAAGTAATCAAGACATGGCAGATAGCCGATGATAAGATTCAGAAAGCACTTATGGCAGGTCTTGATGATTATAATAACATCTATATGATGGCTGACTCAGGTGCCCGTGGTTCTGATAAACAGATTAAACAGTTAGCAGGTATGCGTGGTCTTATGGCTGATACAACAGGTAAGACAATTGAATTACCTATCACATCTAACTTCCGTGAGGGTCTTGATGTTCTGGAATACTTCATTTCAGCACATGGTGCCAGAAAAGGTCTTTCAGATACAGCTCTTCGTACAGCCGATTCAGGATACTTAACAAGACGTCTTGTTGATGTATCGCAGGATTTAATTATCAGAGAAGTCGATTGCTGCGAGGGTAAAGACATTCCTTATATGGAAATCACAGGTTTCCAGGAGGGAGCAGAAGTTACAGAGAGTCTTGAAGAAAGAATTACAGGTCGTTATGCAGCAGAGACAATTACAGATGCAGAAGGTAATGTAATTGTTAAAGCTAATCATATGATTACACCTAAGCGTGCAGCTAAGGTTGTAGCAACAGGCAGAGAATCAGTTAAGATTCGTACAATTTTAACATGTAAATGCCACATCGGTGTATGTGCTAAATGTTATGGTGCAAATATGGCTACTGGTCAGGCAGTACAGGTTGGTGAAGCTGTTGGTATTATCGCAGCACAGTCAATCGGTGAACCTGGTACACAGCTTACAATGCGTACTTTCCATACAGGTGGTGTTGCCGGTGGAGATATTACACAGGGTCTTCCTCGTGTCGAGGAATTATTTGAAGCCAGAAAACCAAAGGGACTTGCAATTATCGCAGAATTTGGTGGCAAGGTTGAAGTTAAAGACACTAAGAAGAAACGTGAAATCATTATTACAAATGAAGAAACAGGCGAACAGAAAGCATATCTTATACCTTACGGTTCAAGAATTAAAGCACGTATTCAGGATGGCATAGTTCTTGAAGCAGGTGATGAACTTACAGAAGGTAGTGTAAACCCACACGATATCTTAAGAATTAAAGGTGTTCGTGCAGTTCAGGATTATATGATTCGTGAAGTTCAGAGAGTTTACAGACTTCAGGGTGTTGAGATTAACGATAAACATATTGAAGTTATTGTTAGACAGATGCTTAAGAAGATCAGAGTTGAATCAAACGGAGACAGTGATTTCTTACCAGGCTCACAGGTTGATGTATTAGACTTCAATGAAGTTAATGAGAAACTTATTGCAGAGGGTAAGACACCAGCAGAGGGTAAACAGGTAATGCTTGGTATTACTAAAGCTTCCCTTGCTACAAACTCATTCTTATCTGCAGCTTCATTCCAGGAGACAACAAAAGTTCTTACAGAAGCAGCAATTAATGGTAAGGAAGATCCACTTATCGGTCTTAAGGAAAATGTTATCATTGGTAAACTTATTCCAGCTGGAACAGGTATGAAGAGATACAGAAATGTTAAACTTGATACAGATATGAGTGAAATTAATGTATCAGAAGATGATGACATAATATTATCAGAAGATGACGATATTGTTATTTCAGAAGATAATGATGAAATCAATGTATCAGAAGATGCTACAGAGAATTCAGAAGATACAGTAGAAGTTACAGAAGAATAGAATACTGTAAGTAAGATAAATATTATTTATAAATATAGCCCACAGAAGTCGGAGAATATCAGACATTTGTGGGCTATAAGTTTACTCAATTGATAGCATATACCTAATAAGCATTATCAAGTATTTCAAGTATATCTTCTAATAATAATGGAAAATATGTATTTCCGGCACCATCTCTAAGGGACTTTTCAGCCATTATATGGAAATTAGATTTATCATTAATGCCAAGTTCTCTAAGAGTTTTTGGAAGAGAGGATTAGTATGTGAAAAATAACAGGTAATACACAATTAGTAAAGAAGAAGTATACTATAATGACAATTGTAACCAGACGTGAAAAGTTCGAAGAATTACGACAAAAACTTTGCAAAATTGGTGTAACCGGAATGACAGTATCGAATGTCGAGAGGAGGAACAAAAAGGTTATTAGAGATATCTGCAGTATTTGCATCGGTGAATATTGGAGCTGTTCCTGGCTCGGTAGTTAGTGGAAAATTGTTATGTTATTTTAATATAAATTCTGTTATTCTGTTTGGCTGTATATGTACATTTATTGGTGTAATATTTATGTTTATGGCGACAAGGGCTAAACTTCAATCTTAAAACGGATATAGGTTTTGCTATTTATTATCTCATTAGATACATATATTTTACCATGATATTTATCAAGTGTTTTTTTGAGCATGTATAAGCCAATGCCTCTATTTTTAGAAGATTCATCTTTGGATGAATACCCATTTTTAAATATATCAGATAAGAAATCAGGTGTAATATTAATTCCAGGGTTAGCAATTGAGAATATAAACCTATTATTTACAGAATTAATCTCTAAGAAGATTTTATCATTACATGTGGAGGCTTCAATTGCATTATCAAAAAGTATTCCTATTAATTGAGTTAAAACGTATTCAGGTACAATTGTATGGATATTATAATTTTTTATATCAAATGACAGTTGTATATTTTGGTTAGTTGCCTTTGCATATTCACTATATAGAAAACCTGACATAAGTTTTAGATTGAATGATAATAAAAATGAAGGTGCCATATCAATTGAAAGAGATTTAATATTTTTTTTTAGTTCGGCAGAGAGAGAATCATAATCATTGCAAGTAACTAAAAGGCAATTAAGGGCAGATAAATCATTATCATATTGATGCTGCCGTTCACGAACTTCAGTTATTAATTGCTCTATAACAGGAAGATATTCATTATATGCCTGTATAATATCGCTTTGTGTCTGGGCCCGGAGTTTTGTTGATATATATATTATATTAATGATAATTATAAGAGATATATAAATGGTTACTACAGGAAACAAAATTAAGGCATCAGAGAGATTTATTCTGTACAAACATATAAAGAATAAAGACATAATAAGTATATTGTACATAATAAGTCTATATAAAGTATTAGATAATATAAAATTGTAGATGTAATGGACTGGTACGAATTTATACAAAATAAAAGCAATTATAAGTGTAATAATGTTACCTAGAATCATATATATATTATTATTAGGAGATTTTAATAAATAGTTAAATGGTATTGCAATAAGTAGCTGAATTATTAAAGCAGAGCAGTATGAAAGTACAAAAAGATAAAAGCTGTGAGCAAGTGATTCACGAGTTATAATAAGTATAATAAGAAAAATATTGAACATTGAAATTAGTGTGAATAAAATATGATTATTAAGATATGTTTCTAAAATGATATTTGATAATAAAAAAATAGATGATAAAGAGAGCCTTATAAATGATAAATCAGGCTTTGACTGAAGAAAGGCAAATGCAATAATACAAATAATGACAAGTTCTATAGAAAAATTTAGAATTGTCTGTATAAATATATTTAAATTCATATAAATCTCCATTCTGCTACTATATATCTATAATAGATTTTCAATAATTGATATTATTATTTTAACGGTGTTGAAAAAGAAAAAATATAATAATTAAATTAATAGCATATTTAAGTATTCTTGTAATAGAATATGGCAATCTGTGTTCTGTCTCTTAGATTAAGCTTTTCTAAAATAACACTGATATAATTACGGATTGTTCCTTCACTTAGAAAGAGAATATCAGATATTTCTTTGTTGCTCAGGCCTTCTGCAATTTTTGTGACTACTTCAGTTTCTCTTTCGGTAAGTCCGTAGTTTGAAAAGTTTGGAATAGACGTTGAGTAGATATCCGGCAATTTGCTTATTATTTCATCACCGAATACACGTTGCCCATTCATGACTGCAATAATAGAAGGAACAATACTGTCAAAATTCTGTTTTAAAAGGTAACCTTTTGCACCAAGACGTAAAGCTCTTGCAATATATTCTTCGTCTGCGAAGGTTGTCAAAAACAGGATTTTTGCGTTTTTGTCCGATTTTAAAATTTCTTCTGCAGCATCTAATCCTGTAAATTCGCCCATTCTTATGTCCATTAGTATTACATCCGGTTTGTGAATTTTGTATAGATTTATTGCATCATGACCATTATTACCGGTAGCAATTACGTTAATATTATCGCTGGAATTAACAATAAGATTAAGCGCCTGGCAAACAAGTTTGTCATCATCTGCAATAATAAGATTAAATTCTTTTGACATATTGCCTCATTTCCGGGCGATAAGTCGCCCTGTCTAAATTAGTTTTTATTATCCATTGGAAATGTAATATATATACGATAACCATCAGTTTTGGTAATATTTATCGTCCCATTCAGTGATGAGATTCTGTCATAAATGCTTATAGTTCCCATTCCCTGACTCCGTTTAGTCTGGGTGGCATTTATATTAGTTCCGTTATCGTGAATATCTATTTTATAAAAAGCAGGGTTCTGGGTAATTGATATTTTAACCAGAGTTGCATTTGAATGTTTAATTATATTAGTCAGGGCTTCCTTTATGATAAATATGATTGCATACTTTGCCTTGATTGAGAAGTCATCATGAACATCATAACTATATTCAATTTTACAGAAATCGAAGCCGTCCGTCAATTCCTTTAATTTTAAATTCAAATCAATAGATTCATCATGAATATTATGTATGCTTGAACGGATACTGTTCATTCCGTCAGTAAGTGTCTTATTAATATTCTGAAGATATTCTTTAGTTGTCTCATCCTTAGTAATAGACGTCAATGCCGCAATTTGAAGAATTGAACTTGATAGTATATGACCTACCGAGTCGTGTATCTCCCTGGCAATTCGGTTTCTTTCGTTAAGAGTTGCATTTGTGATTTCATAATCCTGTTTCTCAAGCAATTCGTGATTAATCACATTAAGTTTTGAATAATTGGTATCCAGACTCTCTCTGACTTTCTGAAAATGCTCACGCTCATCTAAGTATTTATTCGTCCTATATTTTAATATGTAAGACATAACTATTATAAATATAAGAATAACCATTTTAAATACACCTACATCAGTGTGGTTATAGTTATAGTTGAATACTCCACAGTATAGCAGACACACATACATATAAGGTGTATCAAAGAAACTGTATAGAATAAGTGACGAATAGAACATAAGCTGCGGATATACAAGTGATAATACACAAAATGTGAAATATAACAACAGTCTTATCGGAAATTTATCAAAATAAATCGACATACATACTAAAATTATTGCAATACAGATTGGAATGATTGCAGTTGCACTATAAGATACTGTCAGCATAAGAATTGTTGAGCAGAAAAATAAAATTATATAATCTATTAATATTTCCAAATGCAATCACCTCCATATAGATTTACTGCACCGACCTTTTGCATCTGACGGCACTAACGCGCACACGATACATTATAAATCGAGTGTGTGTCATAGGCGGACACATCGGTTTAAATGTATGGACTTTGAATTAATATTTATTATAGCATAGATATATTCATTTCGTAAATGTGACAAATGTCATTGGAAAATATTTGAATATATTTCAAAAGTCACTATAAAAAGTCTAAATAAACATTTATAATAATGAACATAGATTAAAGATTTTATTTTTGCACATCTATTTGTTTTGGAGCGAAAGCAGATAGTGATTATGGCAGATGAGAAATCATTTGAGTGAATTTCAAATTGTCTCGTGCGATAAGTCGCTCAGAATGGAGATTAGTGTGAAAAATACAGATTGATATCTGATTTTTTTACACAGCTAAATGTGTCGCAGGTGCCACATTTAGCCTCTATCGCAGAGCCAAATCTGACATTTGGCTCGCGATTCCTCCGTCACTTTGTGCCTGCGGAATGGAGATTAATATGAGTAAAGTTGTAGAAATTGACGGATTATTGAAAGAATATGGTGAATTAACAGCAGTTAACAGAATAAATTTAGAGATAGAAGAAGGGGAGGTATTTGGATTACTCGGACCGAATGGCTCGGGCAAGACCACAACCATAAGCTGTATGCTCTCTCTGATTCCGTATGATAAAGGAAGTATTAAGATATTTGGTAAAAATATGGATATGAAAGCATATGACATTAAGAAAGATATCGGAATTGTGCTGCAGGATGTGGCAGTTTTCGAAGAACTAACGGTAGAAGAAAATATAATGTATTTTTGCAGTCTGTACATACCGGATAAGAAGCTTTGCAAGCAATATGTAGAAGAAGCTATGGAGTTCGTAGGAATACAGGATTTTAGAAAGTTCCGACCTAAGAAATTATCGGGTGGTCTGCTTAGAAGATTAAATATTGCCTGTGGAATCGCACATAAGCCTAAGTTCATAATAATGGATGAGCCTACAGTTGCGGTTGACCCTCAGAGTAGAAATAATATTTTAGAGGGAATAGAGAAGTTAAATAAGCAAGGTGCAACAATTCTCTATACATCACATTATATGGACGAGATAGAACAGATTTGCAGCAGGGTTGCAATAATGGATAAAGGTAAAATTATTGCAGAGGGAACTAAGGAAGAGATAAAAGATATGATTGGTGTCGAAGAGAAAATAGAGATTGTAGTATCAGAGGTTCCTGACAGTCTTGTAAAACGTATTAACGAAAACAGTAATATAAAGGAATGTGTAGTTCAGGGCAATAGCATAAAGATTGTATCTAAGAAGGGTAAACACAGTCTTAATACAATCGTTAATTATATTCAGGAAGCCAATGTAAAGATTAGAAATCTTACTTCAAAAGAACCTAGTCTTAATGATGTATTCTTAGAAATTACGGGCAAGGAGTTGAGAGACAATGTTTAGTCAGATGATAAAATACAGATTTTTATGTCAGTTAAGGTCTAAGGAAAGTATATTCTGGTTATTGTTTTTCCCTATGATATTATCGGTAATGTTTTATGCAGGCTTACGAGATATTACAAATGGAGAAAAGTTTGAAGCTGTAGATATTGCTGTCGTAGATGACGCGGAATTTGAGAAAGAAAAGGTTATGGCATCAATTATTGAGAATGTATCTGCTGATGACAAAGAAAGTGTGGACAGTGATAAGATATTCGTTACACAGTATGTAAGTAAGGAAGAAGCTGAGAAGTTATTAGACGATAACAAGGTATCAGCATATATATATTTCAATGGCGAATGCAATGTCGTATTTAAAAAAAATGGTACAAAACAGACAATAGTCAAGAAATTTTTCGATATTGCCATACAGAAAGAGAAGTTGTTTACAGAAGTTGCTAAGGAGAATAATGGAAGTATTCCGCCAAATCTGTTAGAGACGATAAATGATTCCACAAGTTATATTAAAGATGTCAGTAATAAAAGAGGTAAGGCAGATACAGTTTTGCAAAACTTTTATTCAATACTTGGAATGGTATGTATGTATGGTGCGGCAACAGGCTGTGTTGCGATGAATTATTTACAGACTAACCAGTCAGCACTTGCTAAGAGAAATACTGTAGCACCTGTAAGTAAGATGAAACAGTTATTGAGCTATTTTCTGGTAGATATGTTAATGAATGACGTAATAGTATTACTTGTTCTTGCTTTTATAAGATTTGCACTTGGAATCGACTTTGGGAACCGTACGGGATTAATTATATTTACAACGATTGTCGGTGGAACAATGGGACTTAGCTTTGGCTATTTCTTTGCATCGATAACGAAAAAAAGTGTTGAATTCAAGAATAATATGGTGATTGGTATTTCAATGATATGTTCATTCCTTGCGGGAATGATGAGCAATGAAGTTCAGTATTTCGTAAAACAGCACGCTTACATAATTGACAGAATTAACCCGGTCAACTTAATTACTGAAAGCTATTATAAATTATACTATTATACAGATTTATCAAAATACTATGAAAACATTATTATATTAATAATTATGACAGTGCTATTTGCTATTGGAACGATTACAGTTCTGACAGTTCAGGATAAGAAAATGATGCGAGAAAGTAGAGGATAGTGAGAAAAGTAATGCCGATGCGATTACTTTTCACACAGCTAAATGTGTCGCAGACGTCACATTTAGCTTCTATCGCAGAGCAAAATTTGAAATTTTGCTCGCGATTCCTCCTACGTAAACGTCTGCGGAATGGAGTTTGTATTATGTCTTTTAAATCATTCATAAAAATATTTAAAACCAAGATACCACTTATTGCTATGTATGTAGGAATATTTCTGATGATTTCCTTAATTAATACACAGGTAGGCAGTAATAATAAAAGTACAGGTTATGTAAATGAGAATATAAAAGTTGCAGTTATTGATAATGATAATAGCGAGTTATCTAAAGGGCTAACCACATTTTTGAAAGAAAATATGAAAGCTGTAGATATAATTGAGACGGAAGAGGGTATGGAAGATGCATTATTTGAAAGGGTTGCTGAGTATATTGTAATTATTCCACGAAATTATGAAAATGATTTAATGGCTGGTAAAAATGTTTCGTTAGAAAGTAAAAAAGTACCCGATGCATATAGTGCGGTTTATGCTGATAATCTTATAAATCAGTATATGACTACATATAAGACGTATTATGTACAATATAGTTCTGAAATAAGTATTGGTGAAATTATTAACAAGACAAATGACAGCATGAAGAATCATATTAATGTTGAAATGAATAATAATAAAGCTAGTGGAACTAATCGTATTGAAAATAATTTTAATTTCGGCGCATATGTTATATTAGCCTGCATAATATGGGGCGTTGCAGAAGTGTTGTCTACATTTTTCAGAAAAAACATAGCTGACAGAATAAATGTGTCACCTGTAAGTAATACTAAGAAGAATTTAAGTCTTGTATGCTACAGCCTGTTCTATATGATTATCGTATATTTTATAAATGTTATTATAAACATAGCTATATTTAGAGGAGAAATGATTAATAAGATAAATATTATGCGACTTGGTAATATGTTATGTCTGGCCATGGTGGCAGCAGGAATAGGCTTCCTTATCAGTACAACAATCAAATCAAAAGGCGGAAGAGCAGCGGCAATTAATGTGGTTGCATTAGGGTTCAGCTTTATATCAGGTGCATTTGTACCTATTGAATATATAAGTGACGGCGTTATTAAGGTCGCAGAATTCTTACCGGTATATTGGTATATTAAAGCGAATAGATGTATTTCTGAAATGTTCGAGTCAGGAATTGACAGTAATATGGGAGAACTTATGGAATGTATTGGTATACAATTGTTATTCTTTCTTGCTATAGTATCAGTAGGTATGGTAATAAGAAAACGTTATACTAGACAAATAACCGGATAAAATGCTATTATATAAGTAGAAATATATACCTGTGTGGGCGGAATGTGTTCTATTAGAGTTTAGAAATAGAATTTAGAAACTGCGGAATGGAGAAAAAAGTGAGAATCAAAAGAAGTAGTGGATTAGTTGGTTTATGTATTATGGCAATCTGTCTTGTGATGTTTATGAATAGGGAAACATATGCAGAACAGGGCGACTATATGCTTAAGGTAAATGTTGCTTCAGGCTGTATTACAGTATATGAAAAAGGAGGTAACGGAGAATATAATGTGGCAGTTAAGGCATTTAGCTGTTCGACAGATGATACAATTGTGAAGCTTGATGAGACATATTCGATTACCGGACAACAGGAATGGAAGAAGATGAGTGATGGTACATATTCGCAGTATGTAATGGAATTATCAAATGGTATATCGATATGTTCAAGTTCATATACGGCAGAGAGCAAAGATACTCTTGATATGGCAAGATTCAATGAAATTGGAAGTGGGAATTCTGTAGAAAATGTCTGGCTATGTACAGCAGATGCAAAATGGATATATGAGAATTGTAAAATTGGTAATACAGTTGTATTCTACAGTGAAGTAAATAATCCGGGACCATTGGGTAAACCAGAAACAATTAAGTTAAACAACCAGAGTAAATTCACTAATTGGGACCCTACAGACAACGATGAGAATAATCCATGGAAGAACAGTTCCGCAAGAATAGAGGGCGTAAGGGATATTGAGATTACGGCAGGCGAGCAGGCAGATTTATTTCAGAATATAAAAGGTTATGATATATGTGGGAACGACGTAACTAAGAATATAATTATTATGGGCAGTTACGACTTTAATAAAGAAGGTACATATACAATTATGTATTATCTTAAAGATGCGACAGGCTCACAGATTAATAAATCAGCTAATCTTATTGTGAAGAAAGGTAAAAACATACAATCTGGACAGACAGATACGAATAATACCGCAACTGCATCAGAGATTAGCAGAGAAAAGAGTAATGGAGAGAAAATGAGAATTCTTATTGAAATTGGAATTGTGGCATTTGCTGTAGCATTTGGGATAATCAGGTATACGAAGAGGTAACAGGAGGAAAAGAATGAGAAAACAGATTTTAGCAGTAGGAACAATTTGCTGTGTACTTATGTTTAGCGCATGTTCAGGCAAATCATCAGAGGACAGTAACAAGAATAAAAATGATAATGCAATTGACAATACGATAGAAAGCAATTCGGCAAATGAAGATAAAGATGTAAAGAACGATGAAAATGGTAAAGAAGATAAGAATGAAGCTGCTGATGGTACAAAGGTTACACTGAATAAAGCTTCAGGAGATATGAGTAACTATATAGAAGCAATTGATAATTATTTTGAAAGTGTTGACACTACATCCGCCAAAGATGAGAAATTAATAGCTGCTCCAGTTATTTATTATGTTGATAAAACAGATGAAGCGGATATAAAGCTGTATGGTAACTTTTATATAGAACATTATGCTATATCAGATAATCAGTTAATTACAAGAGGCGGGGAAACTAAGCAGGGAGTCTGCCATATCAGTAAACAGAATGGTGGATATACTGTAACTAAATTAGAAGAAGCAGAAGATGGTTCTTATTATGCAGAAAGTATTTCGAAATTCATATCAGATGTCAAAGCAGATTTAAAACCATCATTAGGAGAATTATATTCGGATAATGAAATCACAAGTAAGGCATTAGAATATACAAAGAATGTGCTTCTATATCGTTATGTGGCAGAAAATGGCTTAGATACAAGTACATATACTGACTCTTCACAGAATGTTGTTAATTTTATCAAGATTCGAAATATTAAATATAATGGTGAAATTTATACTGAAATCGGACAAACTTCATATGATAATTCAAATAATAATGAAGTTATAGAGATTGATAATGTTGTGTCAGATATAAATAAATGTCAGGAAGAAAATGCATCTGATTTTGGTAAATGCAGCATAAAAGCAGGGACAGACGGTCAGATATTATTAAAGAGCGATGATGGCTATAGAATATTTGAAAAGTAATGCAAAATAAAAAGGCAGAAAGTCAGGGTAGAAATAAGTTTAAGTTAAATAAAGCTAGAAGTGAAAATAAGCTGAAATAAAAGCTGAAATAAAAAGAAATTTTTCAAAATTTACCTTGACATTATAAAATTACATAGATATAATGAAAAAGCGTGCATACGGGACGACTATGTTCTGATTAAGAAAATTCTTTTAGGATATAATTAATCAATATGAACATAAGATACCATAATTTGTACGCTTTAGCCTTGTATAAGGCTTAGGCATAGATAAAATCTATAAACAATATTCTAATCAGGAGGTGAAAATAATGCCTACATTTAACCAGTTAGTAAGAAAAGGAAGACAGACAGCTGAAAAGAAATCAACTGCACCAGCTCTTTTAAAGGGTTACAACTCATTACAGAAGAAAGCTACAGATACAGCTTCTCCACAGAAGAGAGGTGTTTGTACAGCAGTTAAAACAGCTACTCCTAAAAAGCCTAACTCAGCTCTTAGAAAGATTGCCAGAGTTCGTCTTTCTAATGGTATCGAAGTAACAAGCTACATCCCAGGTGAAGGACATAACCTTCAGGAACATAGTGTTGTTCTTATCCGTGGTGGTAGAGTAAAGGATTTACCAGGTACAAGATATCATATCGTAAGAGGAACACTTGATACAGCAGGTGTTGCTAAGAGACGCCAGGCTCGTTCTAAATATGGTGCTAAGAGACCAAAGGACGCAAAATAGGAATAATCACAGGTTGAATGAATTTAGTGCCGGGAATTAGAAATATTGTTTATATGTTCGACATATATGTAATTTGAATTACAACAATACACTTTTTACCGCACGAAACACAACAAAAGTGAGTACCGATGAATTAAACAAAAAGGCAGTCAGAGAGACTGACCAACATATTTAAGGAGGGAAGAACCGTGCCACGTAAAGGACATACTCAAAAAAGAGACGTATTAGCAGATCCATTATACAACAATAAAGTGGTTACTAAACTTATCAACAACATTATGTTAGATGGTAAGAAAGGTGTAGCTCAGAAAATAGTATATGGTGCATTTGCACAGGTAGAAGAAAAATCTGGTAAGCCAGCACTTGAAGTATTCGAGGAGGCTATGAACAACATTATGCCACTTCTTGAAGTAAAAGCAAGACGTATTGGTGGTGCAACATACCAGGTACCTATCGAAGTTAGACCTGACAGAAGACAGGCATTAGCACTTCGCTGGATTACATTGTTCTCACGTAAGAGAGGCGAAAAAACAATGGAAGACAGATTAGCAGGTGAAATTCTTGATGCAGCAAATAACACAGGCGCATCAGTTAAGAAAAAAGAAGATATGCACAAAATGGCAGAAGCAAACAAAGCATTTGCTCATTACAGATTCTAATTATAGAATTAAAGACATTTTTGCAGCATAGGATTATTTAAGGAGGAAGAACCTTGGCTGGAAGAGAATATCCATTAGAGAGAACTAGAAATATAGGTATTATGGCTCATATCGATGCTGGTAAAACAACATTAACAGAGCGTATACTTTATTATACTGGTGTAAATCATAAAATCGGTGATACACATGAAGGTACTGCAACTATGGACTGGATGGCCCAGGAGCAGGAAAGAGGTATCACAATTACTTCCGCAGCAACAACTTGCCATTGGACACTTGAAGAAAATGGTAAGAAAAAAGTAGGTGCTCCGGAACATCGTATTAACATCATTGATACACCGGGACACGTTGACTTCACAGTCGAAGTTGAGCGTTCACTTAGAGTACTTGATGGTGCTGTAGGTGTATTCGATGCCCAGAATGGTGTTGAACCACAGTCAGAAAACGTATGGCGTCAGGCTGATAAGTATGGCGTTCCACGTATGGCTTTCATGAATAAAATGGATAAGCTTGGTGCAGATTTCTTCGGATCATGTGCTCAGCTTATTTCAAAACTTGGAAAGAATCCTGTACTTGTACAGATTCCAATCGGTAAAGAAGATTCATTCCAGGGTGTTATTGACTTATTTGAGATGCAGTCATATGTTTTCAATGGCGATAAAGGTGACGATATCGTTATTGGTGAGATTCCGGCAGATCTTAAAGATCAGGCAGAGGAATATCATGATAAACTTATCGAACAGTGTGCAGAACTCGATGAAGAGATTATGGAAAAATATCTTGAGGGAGAAGAACTTTCTATCGCTGAACTTAAAGGCGCTTTAAGAAAGGGAACAATCTCAGGTGAAGCAATTCCTTGTCTTTGCGGAACAGCATATAAGAATAAAGGTGTTCAGAAACTTCTTGATGCTATTATTGAATATATGCCAGCTCCAACAGACGTACCTGATATTACAGGTCAGGACGAAGATGGTAACGAAGTAACAGTTAAATCTTCTGATGATGAGCCATTCTCAGCATTAGCATTCAAGATTATGACTGACCCATTCGTTGGTAAGTTAGCATTCTTCAGAGTTTACTCTGGTACATTAAACTCAGGTTCATATGTACTTAACTCTACAAAGAATAAGAAAGAAAGAGTTGGACGTATCCTTCAGATGCATGCCAACAACAGAAAAGAAATTGATAAGGTTTACTCAGGCGATATAGCTGCAGCAGTAGGTCTTAAGGTTACAACAACAGGTGATACAATCTGTGATGAACAGCATCCTGTAATCTTAGAGTCTATGGAATTCCCAGAACCAGTTATTGAGCTTGCAATTGAACCTAAGACAAAAGATGCTCAGGGTAAGATGGGTGAAGCTTTAGCTAAACTTGCTGAAGAAGATCCAACATTCAGAGCACATACAGATAAAGAGACAGGACAGACAATCATCGCTGGTATGGGTGAACTTCACCTTGATATCATCGTTGACAGACTTCTTCGTGAATTTAAAGTAGAAGCTAACGTAGGTGCTCCACAGGTTGCATACAGAGAAGCAATCACAAAGGCAGTTGATGTTGATAGCAAATATGCTAAACAGTCAGGTGGACGTGGTCAGTATGGTCATTGTAAAGTTCACTTCGAGCCAATGGATGCCAACGGAGAAGAATTATTCAAATTCGAATCAACAGTTGTTGGTGGTGCTATTCCTAAGGAATATATCCCAGCAGTTGGTGAGGGTATTGAAGAAGCTACACAGTCTGGTACACTTGCAGGATTCCCAGTTGTTGGTGTACATGCTACAGTTTATGATGGATCTTACCATGAAGTCGATTCATCAGAAATGGCATTCCACATTGCAGGTTCTATGGCATTCAAAGATGCTATGCAGAAAGCTGCGCCAGTAATTCTTGAACCTATTATGAAGGTTGAGGTTACAACACCTGAAGAATATATGGGTAACGTTATCGGTGGTCTTAACTCACGTCGTGGACGTATTGAGAGTATGGAAGACATCAGTGGTGGTAAGATGGTTAAAGCATATGTTCCACTTGCAGAAATGTTCGGATATGCTACAGTTCTTCGTTCAGATACACAGGGACGTGGTAACTACTCAATGTTCTTTGAGAAATATGAACAGGCTCCTAAGAATGTTCAGGATACTATTATTTCATCTAGAGGAAGATAATAGTAAATTGCTAAAATAATGCTTGAAATTATAAGCATTATGCAATATAATTTTAAATAGCCTAGCCCGATAGGGCAAAAATTAAGATTTGTAAGGAGGATTTACGCAAAATGGCTAAAGCTAAATTTGAAAGAACTAAACCACATGCTAATATTGGTACTATCGGTCACGTTGACCATGGTAAAACAACTTTAACAGCAGCTATCACAAAGACACTTGCTGCAAGAGTTGCAGGAAATGCTGCAGTTGATTTCGAGAACATCGATAAAGCTCCAGAAGAAAGAGAAAGAGGTATCACAATCTCTACAGCTCACGTTGAATATGAAACAGAGAAGAGACATTACGCTCACGTTGACTGTCCAGGACATGCTGACTACGTTAAGAATATGATCACTGGTGCTGCTCAGATGGATGGTGCCATCCTCGTTGTTGCTGCTACTGATGGTGTTATGGCTCAGACAAAAGAGCATATCTTACTTTCACGTCAGGTTGGTGTTCCTTACATCGTTGTATTCATGAACAAATGTGATATGGTTGACGATGATGAATTGCTTGAATTAGTAGAAATGGACATCAGAGACTTATTAAATGAATATGGATTCCCAGGTGATGAAACACCTATTATCCAGGGTTCAGCTCTTAAAGCTCTTGAAGATCCTGACGGCGAATGGGGCGACAAGATCATGGAACTTATGGATGCAGTTGATTCTTGGATTCCAGATCCTCAGAGAGATACAGATAAGCCATTCTTAATGCCAGTAGAAGACGTATTCACAATCACAGGTCGTGGTACAGTTGCTACAGGTAGAGTAGAGAGAGGTGTTCTTCATATCAATGATGAAGTTGAAATCCTTGGTATTCATGATGACGTTCGTAAGACTGTTGTAACAGGTATCGAAATGTTCAGAAAACTTCTTGATGAAGCTCAGGCTGGTGATAACATCGGTGCTCTTCTTCGTGGTATTCAGAGAACAGATATCGAAAGAGGACAGGTTATTGCTAAACCAGGTACTGTAACATGTCATAAGAAATTTACAGCTCAGGTTTACGTATTAACAAAAGACGAAGGTGGACGTCATACTCCATTCTTCAACAACTACAGACCACAGTTCTACTTCAGAACAACTGACGTAACTGGTGTTTGTGAATTACCAGAAGGTACAGAAATGTGCATGCCTGGTGATAACGTAGAAATGACAGTTGAACTTATTCACCCAATCGCTATGGAGCAGGGTCTTGGTTTCGCTATCCGTGAAGGTGGTAGAACAGTAGGTTCAGGTAAGGTTGCTACAATTATTGAATAATAAATGGTCAAATATAGACTAAGTAAATGATAAAGAGTCTTGAGTGTGAACTAAATTGCATTCAGGACTCTTTTTATTTGCATAACTATCGTAACTTGAAAAACAGTATGCTAAATAAAATAATTTAGATATAGGAAAAATATCTGCAAATAGTGGTATTAACTTAGGAAAGTGTTAGTATACAAGCATTGAAAGGTGGAAAAATAGAAATAATAAAAAAGGTGAGATATAAAATATTAGATTTTATATATTATGCTATTTTTCAATATAGTATTATTTATATACTTATTGCTATTATATTTAATTCGAATTACTGTTTATATAAAATTAAGGGCGGAAAAATTGTATCTTTCATTTTATTTGTTATTGCTGTACAGAAATTAAATAATCCAAAATTTGAATTAAATACATTTACATCAATGAAAAAAAGGTTTGATGAATATGCATTTAAGTATATCGATTTTGCGAGTGATGATTTAGTCGAGAAAATGATGATATTAAGTGAAATAGAAGATAAATCATATTTTGAAAGAAAAACGACTTATAATTTTTTATCTAGAGAATTTGTCAAATACAAAATAAATGAAAAAAGAATGGACTATAATGGTAAGATGCAAAAAAATAGGTTTTCTACAAGACGGGTAATGAAAAAGATAAACAAAGATTTTAAAGAAGGATTAGTATTAAGGGGGTATTCAACTATTGAGATGCAACTTATAAAAAATATAGGAATAAAGAGAGGTTTTTTAAGAAAGAAATATTTAATTACAAGGAAAATATATAAACAAAGAGTAGAACTGTATTCGGGAATGTTTCCACGACATAATCTGGATATGGAAAAAATATTATATATGTCTAATAATCTGGATGAATTAAAATAGGTATAGTACTATAATTGTAAATAATGCAATTATAGTAAAAATGTTGGTATAAGTTGGCTTTATATAATGATTTTCTTGGATTTGTTACGAATATTATTCGTAATGAATTTTAATGGATATAGAAAATATTCAAAGTATATTGAATGAAAAAATAATTTAAAATTAATAGTTATGTTAGAGAAAAAGTAAAGTTTGAAAATTTGATAAAATTATTATTTTTAGAAATATAAAAGTTACAGTTGACAAGTCAATATTTGGTATTTTACTATTAGTTGAAGAGGTATAAATGATATAATATATTAAAAAATATTTAGGAGAACAATTGATAATGCCAGCAAGACCAGATTTAAGTAGAAAAATAGACAGTAAGACATTTAGAAGTTTTTATTATTTAAAGGAGGAGTTAGTCGCTTTTTGTAGAGAAAATGGATTTTCTACCTCGGGAAGTAAGATAGAACTTACAGATAGAATTGCACATTTTCTGGATACCGGTGAGGTTAAGACGGTTAAGAGAAAAGTTGTTCAATGTAAAAACGTTAATGTCGGGAATATTACGATAGGTACAAAGATTGAGGAAAACTTTGTGTGTTCAGAGAAGCATAGGGCTTTTTTTAAGGAACATATAGGGAATAGTTTTTCGTTTAATGTGTAATTCCAAAAATGGTTGAAAAGTAATGCAGGAAAAACTTATGAAGATGCTATAAATGCCTACTATCAAATTCTTGAAGATAAGAAAAAGGGGACAACAAAAATTGATAAGCAATTTGAATATAATACATATATAAGAGACTTTTTCGCAGATAATAAGGGAAAATCATTAGATGATGCGATTAAATATTGGAAATATAAGAAACAATTACAAGGTCATAATAGGTATGAAAAGTCAGACCTTATTGCGTTAGAATAGAAAAATATACTATATAAGGAGAAAATTATGAAAAAAATATTAATTACAGGTGGAACAACATTTGTTAGTCGTTATGTAGCGGAGTATTTTGTTCGTTGCAACTACGATGTATATGTACTTAACAGAAATTCAAAGCCACAAGTTAAAGGTGTGAAATTAATTGAGGGCGACAGGCATAATTTAGGTAACCTACTAAATAATAAACATTTTGATGTTGTAGCAGATATAACGGCATATACCTCTAAAGATATAATAGATTTATATAATGCATTAGACTCATTTGACCAATACATTATGATTAGTTCCAGTGCTGTTTATCCGGAATATGGAACACAACCATTTCTTGAAGAGTCTGAAAAGGATGTAAATAAGTTTTGGGGGATATATGGAACGAATAAAATAGAAGCTGAAAATGCTTTGCTAGAAAGAGTTCCTGAGGCATACATATTGAGACCGCCATATTTATATGGTGCTATGAACAATGTTTATAGGGAAGCGTTTGTGTTTGATTGTGCCAGAGCAGATAGGAAGTTTTATCTACCGGGAGACGGAAAAATGAAAATGCAGTTCTTTCACGTAAAAGATTTATGCAGACTAATAGAAGTGATTATTAATGATAAACCATCTGAACATATTTTAAATGTGGGAAATGTTGAAGCTGTATCAATTAAAGATTGGGTAACAAAATGTTATAAATGCATAGGAAAAGAGCCGATTTTTGTAAATGTTTACGATGATATAGAACAGAGAAATTATTTTTGCTTTCATAATTATGAATACTATTTAGATGTTCAACGTCAAAATAAAATATATAAAGAGACAGTTTCTTTAGATGATGGGTTAAAAGAATCAGCAGAATGGTATTTTGCAAATGAATCGGAAATAAATAAGAAACCATATTTTGATTATATTGATAAAAATTTCAAAGATAAGAATAGATAATTCTAGATAAATACAATCAATCCGAAACCTATATTTTTGATATATAGAAATTGACACACAATCAGCACATTGCCACATTTACGTTCTATATTTAACAGTATTAAATAAACGTAAAATATTGTATAATATCATACAATGAAAATATAGCAGAAATGGAGATTAGTATGAAGTGTTTAAATTGTGGATGCGAAAATGATATAACAGATACAAGGTGCAGGTTTTGTGGTTATGAATTGAATCGTGAACAGATTATGAAAACGGAGGAGATAATTAATAAGGCAAATGAATTTGTCAGTAAAGTAAATGATGTGTCAGATTCTTCAAGTGTTGGTAAAATAAGAAAATTTATACAATACATTCCTCTTTGTATAATTTCTGTAGTTGCTATTATATTCCTGCTTATTGGCGTAGGTTGTACCATATCTGAAAAGCATAAGGCGAAAGGATATTCAGAGACAGAAGGTGTTCTTGTTAATTTCAAAATGGAAGAAAGTTATAGAGATGGTAAACGTGATGTATACTATACCGGTGTATATGAATATGTTGTAAATGGCCAGAAATATATGGGCTCACCTAATAAATTAAGTGATGCAGATAATTTTAAGGAAAAGGTAAAGGTAAAATATAATCCGGATAATCCGTCAGAATATGTAATATCATCAGACTGGTATGAATTGTATATTCCGGCTATTATAGCATTAGGTGTTGTGATAATATATTTGATAGTTCTGAAAATAAATTCTAATATAAGAAAGAGTAAGGAAAGCCAGGTTAACTATAAATTACTATCAAAATAGAAATAAAACATTGACTCTACAACTGTTGTAAAGTTTAGAATCACCTCTAAAGGAGAAAATCTTATTTTGAAATCTATACATGCAATTATATCTTGGTATAGAATTATCACTAAAGGAGGAAAACTGGTTTTACAGATACAGGTACAATGGAAAAGAATTTAACAACAGGAAGTGTATTTAAAACAATAGTATATTTTGCATTACCATATTTATTGTCATATTTTATGCAGACATTATATGGAATGGCAGATTTATTTATTATAGGGCAGTTTGATGGAGTAGACAGTATAACGGCGGTTTCGAACGGAAGCCAGGTTATGCATATGCTTACAGTTATTATTGTGGGACTGGCTATGGGGGCAATGGTTATGATTGGAAGAGCTGTTGGAAGCAGAAATCATAAGCAGACATCAGGAGTAATCGGTAACACAATCGTATTGTTTATGATATTGGCATTTGTAATGACAGGGACATTGCTAATTCTTGTTAAGCCCATCGTTGGAATTATGAATGTACCAGAGGAAGCAGTTAAGGGTACTACCGGATATTTAGCGATATGCTTTATTGGAATACCATTTATTACAACTTATAATATTATAAGTTCTATTTTCAGGGGACTTGGAGATTCTAAGAGTCCGATGTATTTCATAGGGATAGCCTGTGTAGCTAATATTGCCTTGGATTATCTTTTTATTGGATGTTTCGATATGGGAGCTAATGGTGCTGCACTTGGAACAACATTGGCACAGACTATAAGTGTATTTATTGCTTTGATAGCAATAAAGAAACGTGACACAGGAATCAGATTATGCAAGGAAGATTTCAAAGTTAAGAAGAATATATTAGGAGAAATACTGAAAGTAGGTTTTCCGGTAGCGATTCAGGATGGCTGTATACAGATAGCATTTATAATTATTACGGTTATTGCTAATAGAAGAGGTCTTGATGACGCAGCGGCAGTAGGAATTGTTGAAAAAGTAATCAGTGCATTATTTATCGTGCCATCGTCAATGCTTGCTACAGTTTCAGCGTTATCGGCACAGAATATTGGTGCGGGCAAACATGAACGAGCTGCTAAGACGCTTAAATATGCTACAATTATTACGAGCATATATGGTGTATTTGTCGTACTTATAGTTCAGCTTTGTACGTCATCAGTTTTGAGAATGTTTACATCGGATGCGATGGTTATTACACTTGGTGTACAGTATTTGAAAGGATATATCTGGGACACAATATTTGCGGGAATACATTTCAGCTTTAGTGGATATTTTGCAGCTTATGGTAAATCATACATAGGTTTTATACATAACATTATATCGATTGTATGCGTGAGGGTACCGGGTTCTTATCTTACTTCTAAATGTTTTAAGGACACGTTGCTGCCAATGGGACTTGCTGCACCGGCAGGTTCACTATTATCAGTTATAATATGTTTGGTCGCATATAAATTTTTGAAAAATCAACTTACGGTTAATGGTTTCTCAAGGAAAAATGAAATTAATTGATTATGAAATGACGAATGGTTCGAATAATTTTGCGACGAAAATTGCCATACCTGTTGAATAAATCGGTTTTGGTTGGTATTATTATATAGATTTATATGACATAAATGGAAAAATTAAAGAAAATGCATTAAAAAGTTAAAGAAAAAATATTTAAAATAATAAGAAAAGAGGTAAATATATTATGGAAAAGAGAGTTGAAGATTCCATAGTAGAACAGATGAGAGAGGTCAGACCAGAAGATTTAAATGGCGCTGACAGACTTTTTGGTGGAAGATTAATGGAATGGATAGACGAGGTAGCTGGAATAGTTGGACTCAGATATGCACAGAACAATGTTGTTACTGCGTCCGTTGATAATTTAAGATTCATAAGAGGTGTGTACAAGCACGAGATAGTTATTCTGATAGGTCGTGTTACATATGTTGGCAATTCGTCGATGGAAGTAAGGGTAGATACCTACGTTGAGGGACTTGATGGTATGAGATATCCTGTAAACAGAGCATATCTCACACTTGTATCAGTAGATGAAAATGGAAAAGGAAAGAAAGTTCCAAGACTTATAGTAGATTCATTAAGTGAACAGGCAGAATGGGAAGCCGGCAAGAAGAGAAGTGAGTTAAGAAAACAACGTCTTAAAGAGGGCTTCTAAAGGTTTGCATTATTGATAATTATATAAATAAATTAACTCAAACTTCGCACATACATATTGCAGCCAATATTCATCTATTAAAGTAAATTTGATATATATAAATATCGAAACACCTCGTAAGAATTGCGTAAATTTGTAAGATATCTTTTTTCGGCTCAGATTTTGTGTACATTCAACAGACATACACTTAAGCCGAGATGTACATCTATGGCACACACTTTCATAATTCCTTTATCTAGTGCAAGTAAATGCCATCATCTGCAAAGTGTCTATTACGGTGCAGCTAATCAAACGCGCTTCGCTTGAACGGTGATTTACTGCACCGACCTTTTGCATCTGACGGCATATAACTTGCACACGATACGTCATAAATCAAGTGTGTGGCATAGACGGACACATCGGTTTAAGTGTGTGGCATTGAATGAACTCAAATAATCAAAAGAGCCGATAAAGATGTCTACAAATTAGCAATTCTTACAAAAGTTTCGATATTTATATATTCAAATTTGCTTAATACAGATGATTTAATTAGATTATGTATGTGCGAAGTTTGAATTTATTAACTGATAATAAAATCAATAATGTAAACCTTTAGAAGAATAAAGTGGTTGACAATGTAAGAATGCCGATATATAATCACCTTCGGATACAAATAAAAAAATCACATTTCGGAGGATATTATGGACAGTAAAAAGAAAACATTAAAAATCACAATGTGCGCATTATTCGCAGCACTTACGGCAATTTGTTCTCAGATACAGATACCTTTGCCACAGATACCTATCAATCTTGCATTATTTTCAGTATGTATTGCCGGAGCGGTTTTAGGCGCTGCATATGGTGCATTATCAATGATAGTATATGTATTGCTTGGCGCAGTTGGTGTTCCTGTATTTGCAGGCTTTAAAGGTGGTTTTGCAGCAATTACAGGTTCTACAGGTGGATATATTGTTGGATATATCGTATGCGCATGGGTAACAGGAATTATTGTTAAATATACAAAGGGAAAGATTTATCAGATAGCGCTTGCAATGGTTGTTGGTGTTGCATTATGTTATGTATTAGGAACAATCTGGTTTATGATTCTCTCGGGTAACCCACTTAAGGTATCGTTAGGATTTTGTGTATTTCCATTTTTACCTGGCGATGCAATCAAGATTATTCTTGCATCAACAATTTCAGCAAAATTAAGACAGGGAGTATCCAATATTTATGAGCTTAATCCTTGTAAGATTTCAACCAATACTACAGGTGAAATTGCAAAATAATGTTTTGAATTAATAAAAATCAAGATAAAATGAGGACAAGAACATTGAAAACGTTCTTGTCCTTAAATTTATACAAAATTATTGTATAAAACCAAGAACATTTGCAAGAAATGTCTTGATTTTTTTGTCAGAAATAAGTATTATAAAGATGGTCATAAAAATAGCGACCGTGACACAAGTAAAAAAAGTTGAAAGAAAGGGAAAACACGATGAAAGAGTTTGAACAGTGGGAAGGCTTCGAAGGAAGAATTTGGAAAGAAGAAGTTAACGTTCGTGACTTCATTCAGAAGAATTACAAACCATATGATGGAGATGAATCATTTTTAGCAGACCCAACAGAAGCAACAAATAAGCTTTGGGGAGCTTTGCAGAAATTGCAGAAAGAAGAACGTGAAAAGGGTGGTGTTCTTGACTGCGAGACAGAAGTTGTATCAGGACTCACATCTTACGGACCAGGATATATTGACGAAAGTTTAAAGGATCTTGAACAGGTTGTTGGTCTCCAGACAGATAAGCCATTAAAACGTGCATTTATGCCATATGGTGGTATCAGAATGGCAGAGCAGGCAGCAGAAAGCTATGGATATGAAATTAATCCAGAACTTAAACATGTATTTGAAGATTATATTACAACACATAACGATGCAGTATTTGCAGCTTACACAGATGAGATGAAATTAGCTCGTAAAACACACGTTGTAACAGGTCTTCCAGACACATATGGACGTGGACGTATCGTTGGCGATTACCGTAGAGTAGCTTTATATGGTATTGATTACCTTATTGCACAGAAAGAAGCAGACAAGAAGAACTGTGGTTGTGGAAATATGTATGATGACGTTATCCGTCTTCGTGAAGAAATTGCAATGCAGATTACAGCATTAAAGCAGATGAAAGAAATGGCTAAGATTTATGGCTATGATATTTCAGCTCCAGCTAAGAATGCTAAAGAAGCTTGTCAGTGGTTATACTTTGGATATCTTGCAGCTATTAAGACACAGAACGGTGCTGCAATGTCAGTAGGACGTGTATCTACATTCCTTGATATCTATTTTGAACGTGACTTAAAGAACGGTGTTCTTACAGAGTCAGAAGCTCAGGAAATCATTGATCATATGACAATGAAATTCCGTATGGTTAAATTCGCAAGAATTCCATCATACAATCAGTTATTCTCAGGAGATCCAACATGGGCTACTCTTGAAGTTGGTGGTATTGGAATGGATGGTCGTTCAATGGTTACTAAGACAGACTACCGTTTCTTACACACACTTGAGAACATGGGACCTTCACCAGAACCAAACCTTACAGTATTATATTCAAGTGCATTACCAGAACAGTTCAAGAAATATGCAGCTCATATCTCAATTGAGACAAGCTCAATCCAGTATGAGAATGATGATGTAATGAAGCCTGTATGGGGCGATGATTACTCAATCTGCTGCTGTGTATCTGCTACACAGACAGGTAAGGAAATCCAGTTCTTCGGTGCAAGAGCTAACCTTGGTAAGACATTACTTTACGCATTCAATGGTGGATTTGATGAGAAACATCGTATCCAGTGTGGACCAAAGCTTCAGAAGATCGATAAGGAAGTACTTAGCGGTGAAGAAGATTACAAGATGGTTCGTGATGCATATGAAATCTGGCTTGACTGGTTAGCAGATATTTATGTTAACGTACTCAACCTCATCCATTATATGCATGATAAATATTACTATGAAGCAGCTGAGATGGCATTAATCGATACAGATGTACGTCGTACATTTGCAACAGGTATTGCAGGATTCTCACATGTTATTGATTCACTTAGTGCTATCAAATATGCTAAGGTTAAAGTAATCCGTGATGAAGAAGGAGTTACAAAAGACTTTGAAGTTGAAGGTGATTTCCCTAAATATGGTAATGATGATGACCGTGCTGATGATATCGGTATCTGGGTATTAAAGACATTCTTAGAGAAGATTAAACGTCGTCACACATACCGTAATTCAGAACCTACAACATCACTTCTTACTATTACATCTAACGTTGTATACGGAGAAGCTACAGGTGCTATGCCTGACGGACGTGCAGCATTCACTCCATTCAGCCCTGGTGCATCACCAAGCTATGGTGCAGAACAGAATGGTCTTGTTGCTTCACTTAACTCAGTTGCTAAGATTCCATATCACTGGTCACTTGATGGTATTTCTAATACACAGACAATTAACCCGGATGCTCTTGGACATAGCGAAGAAGAACAGGTTAATAACCTTGTACAGGTAATGGATGGATACTTCAATCAGGGTGCTCATCACCTTAATGTAAACGTATTTACAAAGGATAAGTTACTTGATGCACAGGCTCATCCAGAGAAAGAAGAGTATGCTAACTTTACAATTCGTGTATCTGGTTATGCTGTTAAGTTCATCAGTCTTACAAAGAAACAGCAGGATGATGTAATCGCAAGAACATGTCATGCTAGACTTTAAAAAATAGGATATACTATATAGTATGAAAAGGGGTTTTGAACCTACAGTTCAAAACCCTCCTTTTTTAATAAATGAATTTTAGAAATGGAGGTTAATATGGAAGGTAGAGTTCATTCGTTAGAAACATTTGGACTTGTAGATGGACCTGGAGTCAGATATGTTGTCTTTCTGCAAGGCTGTAGAATGAGATGTAAGTTCTGCCATAATCCTGAAACATGGAATATGAATGGCGGAGAAGTCTGGACAGCAAAAGATTTATTTGCAAGAGCATACAGATATAAAACATATTGGATGAAAGGCGAAAAACTCAATGGAGGAATTACTGTAAGTGGTGGAGAACCATTACTTCAGATAGATTTTCTTATTGAATTCTTTAAACTTTGTAAGGATAAAGATATTCATACAACGCTTGATACGTCAGCTAATCCATTTACAAGAGAAGAACCATTTATAAGTAAATTTAATGAACTTATGAAATATACTGATCTAGTAATGCTAGACATTAAGAATATCGACAAAGATGGACATAAGCAGCTTACAGGCCATCCTGTTGACAATATATTAGATTGCGCCAGATATTTAGATGAAATTGGTAAAGATATGTGGATAAGACACGTACTTGTTCCTGATACATTACAAACAGGAGATTTATCATATAGTGATAGAGACAGCCAGCTAGAAGAGTTATCCAAGTTCATTGATACACTTTCTAATGTTAAAAGGGTTGAGGTTCTTCCATATCATACATTAGGTATACAGAAATGGGAAGAATTAGGCATACCATATAAGCTTGACGGTGTAGAACCACCAAGCGATGAAAGAGTAGAAAATGCCAACAGAATATTGAAAACAGATAAATATCAATAATATCAGAGCTATTTATACAGATGTATTTAGAATGTGTTATCATAAGTATAATACAAATGTATAAATGGCTTTTTATTTTTTACTAGGAAATTTTGTTGAAATTGTCCTGGTAAGTAAAAAACACTCTGCGAGGATCACACTGCGTCGGAGCAGAAAATGTTGCTATGGCAACCCACCGCAGGCGGAGAATGTCGCAAGCGACATTCTATATTCTAATGGATATAGTATATATAGCAATTTTTAGAGCTTTGTGTCTTGAAAAATAAAGAGAAATAGTCTACAATAGACACAGTTACGCATAAACTATGCAATTATAGAAGAAAGAATATGATACGTTGGTGTTACACACCTCGGAATGGAGGACTTAAATGTTAGATTTAAAATTTGTCAGAGAAAATCCTGATATTGTAAAACAGAATATAAAGAATAAATTTCAGGACAGTAAATTACCATTAGTAGATGAAGTTATAGAATTAGATGCTAAAGCGCGTGCAGTTAAACAGGAAGCGGACGGATTGAGAGCTGATAGAAATAAGATTTCTAAACAGATTGGTGCATTAATGGCACAGGGCAAGAAAGAGGAAGCAGAAGAAGTTAAGAAACAGGTAACTGAGAAATCAGAATATTTAGCGAAATTAGAAGCTAAAGAGGCTGAATTAAATGAGAAAGTTACTAAGATAATGATGGTAATTCCTAACATTATTGATCCTAGCGTTCCAATTGGTAAAAATGACACAGAAAATGTTGAAATAGAGAAATTTGGTGAACCTGTTGTTCCTGATTTCGAAGTCCCATACCATGCAGAAATTATGGAGAAATTCAACGGACTTGACTTAGACAGCGCAAGAAAGGTTGCAGGAAATGGCTTCTATTATCTTATGGGTGATATAGCAAGACTTCATTCAGCAGTTATTGCATATGCAAGAGACTTTATGATTAACAGAGGTTTTACTTATTGTGTACCACCTTTTATGATTAGAAGTGACGTTGTTACAGGTGTTATGAGTTTTGCGGAAATGGATGCTATGATGTATAAGATTGAGGGAGAAGACCTTTATCTTATCGGTACAAGCGAACATTCAATGATTGGTAAATTCATTGACACAATTACTCCTGAATCAGAATTACCTAAGACACTTACAAGCTATTCTCCTTGCTTTAGAAAAGAAAAAGGTGCTCATGGCCTTGAAGAAAGAGGTGTATATAGAATACATCAGTTCGAGAAACAGGAAATGATAGTTGTATGTAAACCTGAAGAGAGTAAAGAATGGTTTGATAAATTATGGAAGAACACAGTTGATTTATTCCGTTCAATGGATATTCCTGTAAGAACACTTGAATGTTGTTCAGGAGATTTAGCAGATCTTAAGGTTAAATCAATCGACGTTGAAGCATGGTCACCACGTCAGAAGAAATATTTTGAAGTAGGAAGCTGCTCTAACTTAGGTGATGCACAGGCAAGAAGACTTAAGATAAGAGTAAAAGATGAGAATGGTAACAAATATTTTGCCCACACGCTTAACAATACAGTTGTTGCACCACCAAGAATGTTAATTGCATTTCTTGAGAATAATCTTCAGGAAGATGGAAGCGTAAGAATACCTGAAGTATTAAGACCATATATGGGTGGAATGGATGCAATCAGATAATAAAATAAAGTAAAGATAATTTATAAAAAGTAAAAATATATAAAATATAATAAGAAAAACTCTGTAAAGTAATATGTTTAATGACATAACTGATATACTTTGCAGAGTTTTTTGTTTACTAACCTTGAGAATCTTATCTACTCCAACGACCACTTGCACCACAAGGCAGAACCAGACCGTTTGATGAAACTGGCAGGCCAATCTCCTGTGCTTCTACGTGACCACCGAATTTCTTGCCTACTTCTATTTCAATCATATAAGTAAGGACGGATGGTGCAAGTCCTGTTGTATAGGAATTAATTAAGAAAAATAGAGGTTTATCTGATAATATCTGTGTACAGAGTTTAACAAATGAGTGAATTGAATCCTCTATCTTCCAGATTTCTCCCTTAGGGCCTCGACCATAAGATGGAGGGTCCATTATTATTGCATCATATTTATTACCACGACGGATTTCTCTTTCAACAAATTTTACGCAATCGTCAACTAGCCATCTGATAGGTGCATCTTTAAGACCAGAAGAAACTGCATTTTCTTTAGCCCAGTTTACCATTCCTTTAGATGCATCCACATGCGTGACATTTGCACCGGCTGCTGCAGCAGCTAAGGTAGCACCGCCGGTATATGCAAATAGATTGAGAACCTTGACCGGGTTATCATTGCCTCTTTTGATTTTCTCCTTAGATATCAAATCAGAAAACCAATCCCAGTTTGTTGCTTGTTCAGGGAACAGACCGGTATGTTTGAAACTAAAAGGTTTTAAGTTAAAAGTTAATGATTTATAATTGATTGTCCATTGTTCAGGAAGATTAAAGAATTCCCATTCACCACCGCCTCGTGAACTTCTGTGATAATGTCCGTTCATTTTCTTCCAGCCTTTCAGAGTCTTTGGTGTATCCCAGATAACCTGTGGGTCAGGACGGACAAGAATATAATCACCCCAACGTTCAAGTTTCTCACCATTAGAACAATCTAAGACTTCGTAATCTTTCCAATTATTAGCAATCCACATAAAATTCTCCATTCTGTTTCTTCTATATTAATATGTTTTTGTATCGCAAATTTGTTTTGATGTCTGTAAGTATACTATAATAGGAAGAAACCCGCAAGAGCCGAAAAATGAAAAATGTGTTGCGAAATACTGAAATAATGGTTATAGTAGATATGTTTTGAAATTATAAAATCAGAAATGTGAGGTAATAATATGCTTAATCCTGCTATGTTAATGAAGATAAAGAAGTTAAAGGATAAATTCGTGGAAAATCATCCTAAGTTTCCAATGTTTCTTAATGCTGTATACAATCAAGGACTTGTAGAAGATGCGATTATTGAAATTAATGTAACAAGACCTGACGGACAGAAACTTGCATCTAATATTAAACTTAAACAGAGTGATATAGAGATGCTTAGGGAAATGCAGAACATGATAAAATAATACGGAAAGATATTTGGAATGTAATGAAATAGACCAGAAAATGTAAGAAAAATACTGAAAAAATATTAAAAAAGTACTTGATTTTTTGGAAAGTATGGTTTATAGTAATAGATGCTGTGGCATGATAGCTATGAAGCGTGAGGTTGTTGCACTTAGTTGCAAGTTTTCCGTGGAGCGAATGTCAAGTTAGGAAACTGACGGCAAGTCACTGTACAAAATAATCGTCCATTATGAATATGGAAACAACGTGATGATGAAACTCATTTTAAAATTAATTTGAGGGACACACACGGAAGAGTGTACAGTCACCGCTTGTCGTACTGATTTTCAAAGTACGAAAAGGAGGCGACTTTTTTTATGGCAAGTCAAGTAATGAGAATCACATTGAAGGCTTATGATCACAAATTAATTGATCAGTCAGCTGGAAAAATCATCGAAACTGTTAAGAAGACAGGTGACCAGGTTAGCGGTCCAGTACCTCTTCCTACTAAAAAGGAAGTTGTTACAATTCTTAGAGCAGTACACAAGTACAAAGACTCTAGAGAACAGTTCGAACAGAGAACTCATAAGAGACTTATCGATATCATTGCACCATCACCTAAGACAGTTGATGCATTAACAAGATTAGAGATGCCAGCAGGTGTATATATCGATGTTAAGATGAAAAATAAATAATTCATCAAATCTTATTAAGTTAGGTAATAATCCTGAAGGGTTTAGATATAGAAGTAACACTCCGAAAATATAGTGTTCCACTTATATTTGGCTGTTCTAGGATGTTTAAGGCAAAATGCTTTAAACCGCTGTAGATTTAACCAGGAGGTAAAAAGAATGAAGAAAGCTATTTTAGCAACAAAAGTCGGAATGACTCAAATCTTCAATGAAGACGGTGTATTAACACCAGTTACTGTACTTCAGGCTGGACCATGTGTAGTTACACAGGTTAAAACAGTTGAAAATGATGGATACAGTGCAGTACAGGTTGGTTTTGTTGACAAGAGAGAAAAGTTAGTTAACAAACCATTAAAAGGAATGTTTGATAAAGCAGGAGTTGCTTACAAGAGATTTGTAAGAGAATTCAGATTTGAAAATGCTGAAGAATATTCTGTAAAAGACGAAATCAAAGTTGATGTTTTTGCTGCAGGTGATAAGATCGATGCAACAGCAATATCAAAAGGTAAAGGATTCCAGGGCGCTATCAAGAGACATGGACAGTCAAGAGGACCTATGGCTCACGGTTCTAAGTACCACAGACATGCAGGTTCAAACGGTGCTTGTTCTGATCCAAGTAAGGTATTCAAAGGTAAGAGAATGCCAGGACATATGGGCTCAAAACAGATTACAATCCAGAATCTTGAAGTAGTAAGAGTAGATACAGAAAATAACTTGCTTTTAGTTAAAGGTGCTGTACCAGGACCTAAGAAAGCATTAGTAACAATTAAAGAAACAGTAAAATCTGCTAAATAGGTTTTTCTAAGGAAGGAGGAACACACAGATGGCAAAAGTATCTGTTTACAATATGGAAGGAAATCAAGTTGGAGATATCGAACTTAATGATGCCGTATTTGGTGTTGAAGTAAATGAACACTTAGTACACATGGCAGTAGTTAGCCAGCTTGCAAATAATCGTCAGGGAACACAGAGTGCTAAAACACGTTCTGAAGTTAGTGGCGGTGGAAGAAAACCATGGAGACAGAAAGGAACAGGTCATGCAAGACAGGGTTCTACAAGATCTCCACAATGGACAGGCGGCGGCGTTGTATTCGCTCCAAAGCCAAGAGATTATTCATTTAGATTGAATAAGAAAGAAAGAAGAATAGCTCTTAAGTCTGCTTTAACATCAAGAGTGCAGGATAATAAATTTATCGTTGTTGATGCATTAAAGATGGATGAAGTTAAGACAAAGACATTTGCTAATACATTATCAAACTTAAAAGTTAATAAAGCATTAGTTATCTTAAACGAGAATGATTCAAACGTTGTATTATCAGCAAGAAACATTCCAACAGTTAAGACAGCATTAACAAATACAATCAATGTTTATGATATTATGAAATATGACACAGTTGTAATTGATAAAGCAGCTGTAGCAACAATCGAGGAGGTGTACGCATAATGGCAAATGTACAATACTATGATGTAATCCTCAAACCAGTTATTTCAGAAAAAAGTATGAATGAAATGACAAATAAGAAATATACATTCTTAGTTCACGTAGATGCAAACAAGACAATGATTAAAGATGCAGTTGAAAAAATGTTTGAAGGAACTAAGGTAAAAAGTGTTAACACAATGAACTTAGATGGAAAGAGCCGTAGAAGAGGCACAACAGTTGGTAAGACAGCTAAGACTAAGAAAGCTATTGTTCAGTTAACAGAAGACAGCAAAGATATCGAGATCTTTGAAGGTTTATAAGATTAACGAATCTTAATAAACAAAATATACGCAGTAAAGCGTGATAACAAACATCTGAAAGGAGATAACACAATGGGAATTAAGACATTTAAGCCATATACACCTTCAAGAAGAAATATGACAACTCTTGATAATGCTGAAATAACAAAAGCAACTCCTGAGAAATCGTTAGTAGTTTCTTTAAAGAAGAATTCAGGTCGTAATAACCAGGGTAAAATCACTGTTAGACATCGTGGCGGTGGTTCAAGAAGAAAATATAGAATTATAGATTTTAAGAGAAAGAAAGATGGTATTCCAGCAAACGTTGTTGCTATTGAATACGATCCAAACAGAACAGCAAACATCGCATTAATCAGCTACGCAGATGGTGAAAAAGCATACATCCTTGCTCCTAATGGATTAAAGGTTGGAATGACAGTAATGAGCGGTGCTGAAGCTGAAGTTAAAGTAGGTAACTGCTTACCACTTTCAGAAATCCCAGTTGGTACAGAAGTACACAACATTGAATTATATCCAGGTAAGGGCGGACAGTTAGTTCGTGCAGCTGGTAATGCAGCACAGCTTATGGCTAAGGAAGGCAAATATGCAACACTTAGATTACCATCAGGCGAGATGAGAATGGTACCAATCATTTGTAGAGCTACAATCGGTACAGTTGGTAACATCGAACATGACCTTGTTAAAATCGGTAAAGCAGGTCGTAAGAGAAACATGGGTATCAGACCTACAGTTCGTGGTTCTGTTATGAACCCTAATGACCATCCACATGGTGGTGGTGAAGGTAAGACAGGAATCGGTCGTCCGGGTCCATGCACACCTTGGGGTAAACCAGCTCTTGGCTTAAAGACAAGAAAGAAGAACAAATCTTCTAACAAGATGATTGTAAGAAGAAGAGACGGCAAAAACATGAAATAAAGGAGGTTCCACCTATGGCTCGATCATTAAAAAAAGGACCATTTGCAGATGAAAGTTTACTTAAGAAAGTAGACGCTATGAACGCATCAGGTGACAAATCAGTAATCAAGACTTGGTCACGTCGTTCTACAATATTCCCACAGATGGTTGGACATACAATAGCAGTTCACGACGGTAGAAAACACGTTCCAGTATATGTTACAGAAGATATGGTTGGACATAAACTTGGAGAATTCGTTGCTACTAGAACTTATAGAGGACATGGAAAAGACGAGAAGAAGAGTAAAGCTCGTTAATTGAAAGATTTTGAAAGGAGGTCAAATCCATGGCAAAAGGACATAGATCCCAGATAAAGAGAGCAAGAAATGCAAATAAAGATACTAGACCATCAGCTAAGTTATCTTATGCTAGAGTCTCAGTTCAGAAAGCATGTTTCGTATTAGATGCTATCAGAGGTAAGGATGTTCAGTCAGCACTTGGTATTTTAACATACAATCCTAGATATGCGTCTTCAGTAATAGAAAAATTATTAAAATCAGCAATTGCAAATGCTGAAAATAATAACGGTATGAGCGCAGACAATCTTTACATTGAAGAGTGCTACGCAAACAAAGGACCAACAATGAAGAGAATCAGACCTAGAGCACAGGGTAGAGCTTACAGAATCGAAAAGAGAATGAGCCACATCACAATCGTGCTTAACGAAAGAGCATAATAACCCTGGGTACTGAAAAACGCGATAAATAATCTGAATATGCGTTTTCATCGAATTGGAAAGGAGATATAGCATGGGACAGAAAGTTAATCCTCATGGCCTTAGAGTCGGAGTAATTAAAGACTGGGACTCAAAGTGGTATGCAGAAGCTGATTTCGCAGATAACTTAGTAGAAGATCACAAAATCAGAACATACCTTAAAGAGAAGTTATATAGTGCAGGTGTTTCAAAGATTGAAATCGAAAGAGCATCTGATAGATTAAAAGTAATCATTCATACAGCAAAACCTGGTATCGTAATCGGTAAGGGTGGTGCTGAAATTGAAAAACTTAAAGCAGAAGTACAGAAATTCACAACTAAGAAATTAGTAGTTGACATTAAAGAGGTTAAGAGACCAGATAAAGATGCACAGCTTGTTGCTGAAAACATTGCACTTCAGTTAGAGAACCGTGTATCATTCAGAAGAGCTATGAAATCTACAATGTCAAGAACTATGAAGAGTGGTGCTAAAGGAATTAAGACTAGCTGTTCAGGTCGCCTTGGCGGTGCTGATATGGCTCGTACAGAGTTCTATAGTGAAGGAACTATTCCACTTCAGACATTACGTGCTGATATAGATTATGGATTCGCTGAAGCAGACACAACTTATGGTAAAGTTGGCGTTAAAGTATGGATTTACAAAGGCGAAGTTCTTCCAGTAAAAGAAGTTAAGGAAGGGAGCGATAAATAATGTTAATGCCTAAAAGAGTTAAGCGTCGTAAACAGTTCCGTGGTTCAATGAGAGGTAAAGCCTTAAGAGGAAACACAATCTCAAATGGTGAATACGGTATCGTCGCTTTAGAGCCAGCATGGATTAAATCAAACCAGATAGAAGCTGCCCGTATTGCAATGACACGTTACATTAAGCGTGGTGGTAAAGTTTGGATTAAGATATTCCCTGATAAACCAGTTACAGCAAAACCAGCTGAAACACGTATGGGTTCCGGAAAAGGAACATTAGAGTACTGGGTAGCAGTAGTTAAACCAGGACGTGTAATGTTCGAAATCGCAGGAGTACCAGAAGAAACAGCGAGAGAAGCATTAAGACTTGCTATGCATAAATTGCCAGTTAAGTGTAAAATCGTTTCGAAAGCAGATTTAGAAGGCGGTGATAACAGTGAAAATTAGTAAATATGTAGAAGATTTAAATACAAAATCAGCTACAGAATTAAATGATGAATTAGTAGCTGCTAAAAAGGAACTTTTTAATTTAAGATTTCAAAACGCAACAAACCAGTTAGAGAACACAAGCAGAATTAAAGAAGTTAGAAGAAATATTGCTAGAATTCAGACAATAATAGCACAGAAAGCTAACTAATTTAATAAAATGATGCGTAATTCCATGAATCTATGAAAGGAGGACTTTGTTGTGGAAGAAAGAAACTTGAGAAAAACAAGAGTTGGAAAAGTTATTAGTGACAAAATGGATAAAACAATCGTTGTTGCTGTAGAAGATCACGTAAAACATCCTTTATATAAGAAAATCGTTAAGAGAACTTATAAATTAAAGGCACATGATGAGAATAACGAATGTGGTATTGGAGATAAAGTAAAAGTAATGGAAACAAGACCATTATCTAAGGATAAGAGATGGAGACTTGTTGAAATCATCGAGAAAGCAAGATAGTAGAAAGGAGTATTATTATGATCCAACAGGAAAGTAGACTTAAAGTTGCTGACAACACAGGCGCTAAAGAATTACTTTGTATCAGAGTAATGGGCGGTTCTACTAGAAGATATGCTAATATCGGCGATGTAATCGTTGCTACTGTTAAAGATGCAACACCAGGCGGTGTTGTTAAAAAAGGTGACGTTGTTAAAGCCGTAGTAGTTCGTTCAGTTAAAGGCGCACGTCGTAAAGACGGTTCATATATAAAATTTGACGAAAATGCTGCTGTAATCATCAAAGATGATAAAAACCCAAGAGGAACACGTATATTTGGACCAGTAGCCAGAGAGCTAAGAGATAAACAGTTTATGAAAATTGTTTCTTTAGCACCTGAAGTATTATAGGAGGTGTAGGCATGGCAACAAGTAAAATTAAAAAAGGCGATTTAGTTAGAGTAATCGCTGGTAAAGACAAAGACAAAGAAGGAAAAGTTCTTTCAGTTAATAAAAAAGATAATACAGTACTCGTTGAAGGTATCAACATGGTTACAAAGCATACAAAACCTAGTGCACAGAACCAGAACGGCGGAATAGTTAACCAGGAAGGTCCTATCGATATTTCAAACGTTATGTACGTTGTTAAAGGTAAAGTTACCAGAATCGGCTTTACTGAAAAAGATGGTAAAAAAGTTCGTATTGCAAAAGCAACTGGCGAAGTTATCGATTAATTGAGAGAGGAGGACTAAGACGTTGAGTAGACTTAAAGATACTTACAATAACGAAATCGTTGATGCGATGACAAAGAAATTTGGATACAAAAATATTATGCAGGTTCCAAAACTTGATAAAGTTGTTATAAATATGGGCGTTGGCGAAGCTAAAGACAATGCTAAACTCTTAGATGCAGCTATTAAAGATCTTGAGACAATTACAGGTCAGAAAGCAGTAGTTACAAGAGCAAAGAATTCAGTAGCTAACTTCAAAATCAGAGAAGGACAGGCAATAGGCTGTAAAGTTACTCTTAGAGGAGAAAGAATGTATGAATTTGTTGACCGTTTAATAAATCTTGCATTACCTCGTGTACGTGACTTTAGAGGTGTAAATCCTAATGCATTTGATGGTCGTGGAAATTATGCTCTTGGTATCAAAGAACAGTTAATCTTCCCTGAAATCGAATATGATAAGGTAGATAAAGTAAGAGGTATGGATGTTATATTTGTTACAACAGCCAATACTGATGAAGAAGCACGCGAATTATTGACATTATTCAATATGCCATTTCAAAAATAGTTAGGAGGTAATACCATGGCTAAGACTGCTATGAAAGTAAAACAACAGCGTAAAGCAAAATTCTCTACTCAGGAATATTCACGTTGTAGAATTTGTGGTCGTCCACATGCTTATTTAAGAAAATACGGCATCTGCAGAGTATGTTTCCGTGAATTAGCATACAAAGGACAGATACCTGGTGTTAAAAAGGCAAGTTGGTAGGACGAATTAGAAAGGAGGCAACATAACATGACAACAAACGATCCAATCGCAGATATGCTTACAAGAATCCGTAACGCAAATACTGCTAAACATGATACAGTAGATATCCCTGCATCAAAAATGAAGTTAGCAATTGCTGAAATCCTTTTTAATGAAGGTTATATCAAAAAATATGAAGTAGTTGAAGATGGAAACTTTAAATCAATCCGTGTAACATTAAAATACGGTAAAGATAAAAATGAAAAAATCATCACAGGTCTCAAGAGAATCTCTAAACCAGGTCTTCGTGTATACGCAGGCAAAGATGAGCTTCCAAGAGTACTTAATGGTTTAGGTGTAGCTATTATTTCAACAAATAATGGTGTAATCACAGATAAAGAAGCTAGAAAGCTCAACGTAGGTGGAGAAGTTTTAGCATTTGTATGGTAATAAACAAACGCTTTATAGCGTTTGTTTAAACAATAAAATATATTAATCCCAAATAGGAGGTGCACGGCATGTCACGTATAGGAAGAATGCCTATCGCCATTCCAGCAGGTGTAACTGTTGATGTGGCAGAAAATAATAAAGTGACTGTAAAAGGACCTAAGGGAACACTTGAAAGAGTGTTACCTGAAGAGATGACAATCAAAGTTGAAGGTTCAGAAGTAGTAGTTACAAGACCTAATGACTTAAAGAAGATGAAATCACTTCATGGTCTTACAAGAACACTTATAGCTAATATGGTTAAAGGTGTTACAGATGGTTATGAAAAAGTTCTTGAAATCAACGGTGTTGGTTACAGAGCTCAGAAACAAGGAAAGAAATTAGTGTTATCACTTGGTTACTCTCATCCAGTTGAGATGGAAGATCCAGAAGGTCTTGAGACAGTTGTCGAAGGAACAAACAAGATAACAGTTAAAGGTATCGATAAAGAAAAAGTTGGCCAGTTCGCTGCTGAAATCAGAGATAAGAGAAGACCAGAGCCTTATAAAGGTAAAGGTATCAAGTATGCTGATGAAGTTATTAGACGTAAAGTTGGTAAGACTGGTAAGAAATAATTGAAGGAGTGACAGGCATGGTTAGTAAAAAATCAAGAACAGAAGTTCGTTTAAGTAAACATAGAAGATTACGTAATCGTTTCGCTGGTACTGCAGAAAGACCACGTTTAGCTGTGTTTAGAAGTAATAATCATATGTATGCTCAAATTATTGACGATACAGTCGGAAATACATTAGTATCAGCTTCTACTCTTCAGAAAGATGTAAAGGCTGAACTTGAAAAGACTAATAACGTTGATGCAGCAGCATATTTAGGCACAGTTATTGCAAAGAAAGCTATTGAAAAAGGTATTACAACAGTTGTCTTTGACAGAGGTGGCTTTATATATCAGGGAAAAATCAAAGCATTAGCAGAAGCTGCTAGAGAAGCAGGCTTAGAATTCTAATTAAATATTTATAGATTCCATATAAGGAGGAAAACACATGAAACGTACAATCGTTGATGCTAGTCAATTAGAATTGGAAGAAAAAGTAGTATCAATTAAGCGTGTTACTAAGGTTGTTAAAGGTGGACGTAACATGAGATTTGCAGCTTTAGTAGTTGTTGGCGACGGCAAAGGACACGTTGGTGCTGGACTTGGAAAAGCTGCTGAAATTCCTGAAGCTATTCGTAAAGGAAAAGAAGACGCTATTAAGAAACTTGTTACAGTAGCAATTGATGAAAACTTAAGTATTCCTCATGATACAATCGGAAAATTTGGAAGTGCTTCAGTATTATTGAAGAGAGCTCCAGAAGGTACTGGTGTTATCGCAGGTGGTCCTGCGCGTAACGTACTTGAACTTGCAGGTATTAAGAATATCCGTACTAAGTCATTAGGCTCAAACAATAAGCAGAATGTTGTTCTTGCAACAATTGCTGGTTTGGCTGAATTAAAGACTCCAGAAGAGGTAGCTAGACTTCGCGGTAAATCTGTAGAAGAAATCTTAGGCTAATAGGAGGAAGTTAAAATGGCAGATAAGTTAAAAATCACACTTGTAAAATCTACAATCGGTGCAATACCAAAGCATAAGAAAACTGTTGAAGCTTTAGGTTTAAGAAAAGTTAATAAAACAGTTGAGATGCCAGATAATGCAGCTGTTAGAGGTATGGTTGATCAGGTTAGACATTTAGTTAAAGTAGAAGAAATTTAGTTTTAGATAAGGAGGTGCGACAATGGAATTATCAAATTTAAGACCTGCTGAAGGTTCAAAACAAAGCGATAATTTTAGAAGAGGTCGTGGTCACGGATCTGGAAATGGCAAAACAGCCGGAAAGGGTCATAAAGGACAGAAAGCTCGTTCAGGAAGCCCTAGACCAGGTTTTGAAGGTGGTCAGATGCCTTTATACAGAAGAATCCCTAAAAGAGGATTTACAAATAGAAATTCTAAAGATATCGTTGGCATTAACGTAAGTGCACTTGAAGTATTTGAAGATGGCGCAGTAGTAACTGTTGAGACATTATTAGAAACTGGAATCATTAAGAATCCAAGAGATGGTGTTAAAATTCTTGGATACGGAAAAATTACTAAGAAACTTACAGTCAAAGTTAATGCATTTAGTGAAGGTGCAAAGCAGAAGATTGAAGCTCTTGGTGGAACCTGTGAGGTGATTTAATGCTAAAAACAGTTAGAGATGCATTTAAAGTCAAAGAGATAAGAGAGAGACTTTTTTATACATTTTTAATGCTTATAGTTGTCAGGATAGGCTGTCAGTTGCCTTTACCTGGCACTACAGCAAAATCTATATCCCAGGTAATGGGACAGTTTAGGAATGGTGCATTCGGCTTTTTTGATGCCATGACAGGTGGTTCTTTTGAGCAGATGTCAATATTTGCACTTAATATTACACCATACATCACTTCTTCAATTATTATTCAGCTTTTAACAATTGCAATTCCTAAATTAGAGGAGATGCAAAGAGATGGTGAAGAAGGACGTAAGAAAATAGTAAGTATTACTCGTTATCTTACAGTTGGACTTGCACTTGTACAGGCACTTGCAACATCTATCAGTTTTGGTAACAAAGGATTATTCGGTGATATTAATGCAATGTCAAAAGGTGAGTATGCTATAGCTATCGTCATAGCAGTTGCAGCTTTAACTGGCGGTTCGGCATTCCTTATGTGGGTAGGCGAAAATATTACTGAAAAAGGTGTTGGTAATGGTATATCAATCATTTTATTAATAAATATCGTTGCCAGAATACCAAACGACTTTTCAAGCTTATTCGAGCAGTTTGTTAAGAATGCTAGCTCAGTTGGTGGTTCACTCTTAGCGGCAGTAATAATCGTTGGTGTAGTAGTAGTGATTGTAGGATTTGTAGTATTTCTACAGGATGGAGAGAGAAGAATCTCTGTTCAATATTCTAAGAAGATGCAGGGTAGAAAATTAGTTGGAGGAGCTTCAACTCATATTCCACTTAAAGTTAACACAGCAGGTGTTATTCCAATCATCTTTGCACAGTCATTATTCTCATTCCCAATAGTTATTTGCCAGTTAGTTTCAGGAAAGACTCCTAAATGGACATATTTCCTTGAATCAAGCAGATGGTGGAATTTCTCTAAACCAATATATTCAATTGGTTATTTAGTATATGTTGTATTAGTAATTGCATTTGCTTACTTCTATACATCAATAACATTCAATCCTATTGAAGTTGCTGATAATATGAAGAAACAAGGTGGTTTTATTCCTGGTATCAGACCTGGTAAACCAACACAGGATTACTTAAATAATATATTAAACTACATTGTATTTATAGGTGCTGTAGGCTTACTTATTGTAGCTACAATTCCAATTGCATTTGCAGGAATAGCTGGTGCTAAAGTATCATTTGGCGGTACATCACTTATTATCATCGTAGGTGTTGTTCTTGAGACACTCAAGAGCATTGAATCTAAGATGGTAGTTCGTAATTACAAAGGATTTTTGTTAGACTAATAAATAGGCAATGGAACGCAGCATAAGTTGCGTTCCATTGTCAAAATTGCTTTATAAAGAAACCTATAATAAATCAATAGAAATCAAAAAGTAAGAAAGAAAATAATATAAAGGAAACAGCCCATTCTTTCATACTTAAGGGCGTTTCGCATAATTTGCGGAGACAGGTAAATATATGAAAATAATTATGTTAGGTGCTCCTGGAGCAGGAAAAGGAACACAGGCTAAAATGATAGCTGACAAATATTCAATTCCACATATTTCCACAGGTGATATCTTCAGAGCAAATATTAAAAACGGAACAGAACTTGGCAAAAAAGCTAAAACTTATATGGACCAGGGCCTTTTAGTACCTGATGAATTAGTAGTTGACTTAGTAGTTGACAGAGTAGGTCAGGAAGATTGTTCTAATGGTTACGTATTAGATGGTTTTCCAAGAACTATACCACAGGCAGAAAGTCTTGATGCCGCTTTAGAGAAACTTGGCTCTAAGGTTGACTATGCAATCAATGTAGAAGTTCCAGATGAGAATATTGTAAGAAGAATGTCAGGAAGAAGAGCCTGCGTAGCTTGTGGAGCAACATATCATATCGTTCATATCCCAACTAAAGTAGAGGGAATTTGTGACAGATGTGGCAGCGAACTTATTTTAAGAGACGATGATAAGCCTGAAACAGTCAAGAAGAGATTGGCAGTATATCATGAACAGACACAGCCATTAATTGATTACTATAACGATAAGAAAGTTTTAGTAGAAGTTGATGGAACAAAGGATATGAATGATGTATTTACTGACATTGTTAAGATTTTAGGAGCTTAATAAAATGGCAGTATCAATAAAATCTCAAAAAGAAATTGAGTTAATGAGAGAATCATGCAGGTTGTTATCGATTGTACACGATGAGATGGGAAAAGCTATAAAACCAGGAATCTCTACTTATGAGATAAACAAAATCGGTGAGGATATGATTAAAAGCTTTGGATGTATTCCAAACTTTAAGAATTATAACGGCTTTCCGGCAGCAATCTGTGTATCAGTTAATGAAGAAGTAGTTCACGGTATTCCAAGCAAGAAGAAGATACTTAAAGAAGGCGATATTGTGAGTCTTGATGCGGGACTTATCTATAAAGGATATCATTCAGATGCAGCAAGAACACATATGGTAGGAGAGGTCAGCAATGAGGCTAAACGTCTTATCGAAGTGACTAAACAGAGCTTTTTCGAAGGTATTAAATTTGCAAAAGAAGGATGCCATCTGCATGAAATATCAGCAGCTATCGGTGAATATGCGGAAAGCTTCGGATATGGAGTTGTCAGAGATTTGGTAGGACATGGAATTGGAACGCATTTGCATGAAGATCCACAGATACCTAATTTTAAACAACGTAACAGAGGAATAAGACTCCAGGCAGGAATGACACTGGCAATTGAGCCTATGATAAGTGCAGGAACTTATGAAGTTGAATGGTTAGATGATGACTGGACTGTGGTAACTAAAGACAGATCGCTTGCAGCACATTATGAAAACACCATATTGATTACAAAGGGTGAACCGGAAATTTTAACCTTGCGAAATTCATAGATAAAATTAAGTGACAAAACGTGGTTAATGCGTTAAAATCAGAAAGGCTGGTTATTTGATGGCGACATGTAAAATAGGAGAATTTGCAAAATCAAAAGCAGGACATGATAAAGAAGAAATATTTATCATAATTAATAAAGAAGAAGAATATGTTTATTTAGTTGATGGTAAGTCAAGAATATTAGATAAGCCTAAGAAGAAGAAAATAAAACATATCCAGGTCATCAATCAGATTGATGAAGAACTGCAGCGAAAATTAGAAACAAATCTTATCCTACGTGATGAAGATATAAAGAGAGCTATCAAAAGCTATAAGCAGAAAATAGGAGGTCGTTAGAAATGTCTAAAGCTGATGTAATTGAAATCGAAGGAACTGTATTAGAAAAATTACCAAATGCAATGTTTCAGGTTGAACTTGAAAATGGTCATAAGGTATTAGCTCATATTAGTGGAAAGTTAAGAATGAATTTTATTCGTATACTTCCAGGTGACAAGGTAACTATTGAATTATCTCCATATGATTTGTCAAAGGGCAGAATAGTTTGGAGAGATAAATAAAAATATAGTTGAAAAATTGCTTGATTATTGCCAAAACATATGTTATAGTAATAGTCGGACTTTTTTTGAAAGGAGGATTTACTGTGAAAGTAAGATCATCAGTTAAACCAATTTGCGAAAAATGCAAAGTAATTAAAAGAAAAGGAAGCATCAGAGTAATCTGTGAAAATCCAAAGCACAAACAGAGACAAGGCTAATTAAGGCTTGACAGTTTGTGATGCATATCAAATTGATATGTAATTTTGTTATGCGGCTGCAGTAGTGAAACACTAGGCTTAGTTGTATCATTACTTAAAATATAAAATTTAAACAAGAAATAAGAAATAAACCTGCGTACAACATTTCAGACGTTATTTATAACGGGCTACGTATGGTGAGATACTTATTAAGATTTTAATGATGGAGGTGTAATACACATGGCTCGTATTTCAGGTGTTGACTTACCAAGAGAAAAACGTGTAGAAATCGGATTAACTTATATCTACGGTATTGGTAGAGTAAGTTCTAATCGTATTCTTGCAGAGGCTAATGTTGATCCTAACACTCGTGTTAGAGATTTAACTGACGATGAAGTTAAGAGAATTAGTGAAGTTATTGACGCTAGTCAGACTGTTGAAGGTGATTTAAGAAGAGAAATCGCTATGAACATCAAGAGATTACAGGAAATCGGATGTTATAGAGGAAAACGTCACAGACAGGGACTTCCAGTTCGTGGTCAGAAGACAAAGACAAATGCAAGAACAAGAAAAGGTCCAAAGCGTACTGTTGCAAATAAGAAGAAATAATCATTCTTAAATATGTACGAATATAGAACAGTTGTAATGAGAAGAAAAGCTTCTTATTGAAAGTATTGTTCGATGAAACAATAGCAACAAGGAATTATATTGTATTCCGATAAAAATTATAGAAAGAACCCATAAGGGAGGTTAGTTTAAAATGGCTAAAGTTACAAAAAAAGTGACAAAAAAGCGTGTAAAGAAAAACGTTGAACGCGGACAAGCGCACATTCAATCATCTTTTAATAATACAATCGTAACATTAACAGATACTGAAGGAAATGCTCTTTCATGGGCAAGTGCAGGTGGTCTAGGATTTAGAGGTTCAAAGAAATCTACTCCTTATGCAGCTCAGATGGCAGCGGAAACTGCTACAAAGGCAGCTTTGGTACATGGCTTAAAATCAGTAGATGTTATGGTTAAGGGTCCGGGATCAGGACGTGAAGCAGCAATTCGTGCTCTTCAGGCATGTGGTCTTGAAGTTACTAGTATTAAGGACGTTACTCCAGTTCCTCATAATGGATGCCGCCCACCAAAACGTAGAAGAGTCTAATAGGAGGTGCAAATAGATGGCAGTAAATAGAGTTCCTGTTCTTAAGAGATGTAGATCACTTGGATTAGATCCAGTATATTTAGGAATAGATAAAAAATCAAAAAGACAGTTAAATAGAGCAAACAAGAAGATGAGTGAGTATGGTCTTCAGTTAAGAGAGAAACAGAAAGCAAAATTCATCTATGGTGTATTAGAGAAACCATTTAGAAATTACTATGCGAAAGCACAGAAGATGAACGGCATGACAGGTGAAAATCTTATGATTTTACTTGAGCTTAGACTTGATAATGTGTTATTCCGTATGGGATATGCTAGAACTAGAAAAGAAGCAAGACAGATTGTTGACCATAAACATGTATTAGTTAATGGTAAACAGGTTAATATTCCTTCATATTTAGTAAAAGCTGGCGATACAATCGAAATTAAAGAGAAACATAAAGCTTCTCAGAGATATAAAGATATCCTTGAGGTAACTGACGGAAGATTAGTTCCAGAATGGTTAGAAGCAGATCATGAGAATCTTAGCGGTGTTGTTAAAGAAATACCTACAAGAGAAATCATAGATGTACCAGTTGACGAAATGCTTATCGTCGAATTATATTCGAAATAGGCTTAGGCAATTCCTAAAACAGAAAAAGGAGGGGCTTTTTAGTGTTCGATTTTCAAATACCTAACGTTGAGATAGCAGAAATCTCAGAAGATAATAAATATGGTAAATTTGTTGTAGAACCTCTTGAAAGAGGTTACGGCACAACTCTTGGTAATTCATTAAGAAGAATTATGCTTTCTTCATTACCAGGAGCAGCTGTTAGTCAGGTTAAATTTGACGGTGTTTTGCATGAATTCAGTTCAATCCCTGGTGTTAAGGAAGATGTTACAGAGATTATCATGAACATCAAGAGTCTTGCTATCAAGAGCAATAGCGAAAGCGATGCTCCTGTAGTTGGATATATTGAAAAAGTTGGTGATGGTGTTGTAACAGCAGCAGATATTCAGGTAGATTCTGATATCGAGATTCTTAACAAAGATTTAGTTATAGCTACATTAAGTGGTGGAAAAGATAGCAGATTCTATGCAGAATTAACTATTACTAAAGGCAGAGGATATGTAAGTGCTGATAAGAATAAAAATGACGAATTACCAATTGGTGTAATTGCAATCGATTCTATCTACACACCAGTAGAAAGAGTAAATATGCAGATTCAGAATACACGTGTTGGGCAGATTACTGATTTTGACAAACTTACATTAGATGTATATACAAACGGAACACTTGCTCCAGACGAAGCAGTTAGTTTGGCAGCTAAGGTTTTAAGTGAACACTTAAATTACTTTATTAACCTTTCGGACAAAGCTAAGAATGTTGACATTATGGCTGAGCCTGTTGTTAATGAGAAAGTTAAAGTGTTAGAAATGAACATTGATGAATTAGAGTTATCAGTTCGTTCATACAATTGTTTGAAGAGAGCTGGTATTAACACAGTTCAGGAATTAACTAACAAGACAGCAGATGATATGATGAAAGTTAGAAATCTTGGACGTAAGTCACTTGATGAGGTGTATGCTAAATTGAAAGAATTAGGTTTACATTTAAAAGATAGTGACAACTAGAGAATGTTCCTAAGTAAAGGAGGTAAGATTAGAAATGGCAGGATATAGAAAACTTGGAAGAACTTCAGCACAGAGAAAAGCTATGCTTAGAAGTCTTGCAACAGCTTTAATCGAAAATGGAAAGATTGAAACAACTGAAACAAGAGCTAAAGAAGTTCGTAAAGTAGTTGAAAGTTTAATCGCCATGGCAGTTAAAGAAAAAGATAACTACGAAGAAGTTACAGTTAAAGCTAAAGTATATGTTAAAGATAAAGATGGCAAGAGAGTAAAGGAAGTTGTTGATGGAAAGAAAGTTGATAAAGTAGATTTTGTTGACAAGACAATCAAAAAAGACAATCCTTCAAGACTCCATGCTAGAAGAAAAATGCAGAAAGTTCTTTACGCAGTTAAAGAAGTTCCTACAGATGCAGCTGGAAAGAAGAAGAATACAAAAACTGTTGATTTAACACAGAAGTTATTTGACGAAATTGCACCAAAATATGCTGATAGAAATGGTGGATACACAAGAATCATCAAAATCGGACAGCGTAAAGGTGATGCAGCAATGCAGGTTGTACTTGAATTAGTATAATAAATGATATATATATGTAGAGGAAGGAAAGAACACTTTTCTTCCTCTATTTTAAATTTACAATACTTTTTATATTTATAATAAAGATTTTACTCTAGAGGTGTCTATGAGCATAATTAAAGCTAGAAATGTTAAATACAAAGTTAGAATTAAAAATAAAAACAATGAAGTTATCGAAGAAAAGAAGATTCTTGATGACCTTAATATAGAAGTTGAGCCGGGTGACTTTATAGCGATATTAGGGCATAACGGTTCGGGAAAGTCTACATTTGCAAAGCATCTGAATGCACTATTATTACCAGATGAGGGTAACATTTATATAGACGGAGATGATACGAAAAGCGTTGAAGAATTATGGAAGATTCGTGAAAAATGTGGAATGGTATTCCAAAATCCTGACAATCAGATAGTAGGTGTGACTGTTGAAGAAGATGTTGGCTTCGGTCCTGAAAATCTGGGTGTTAAAACCGAGAAAATCTGGGACAGAATAAAAGATTCACTTACAAAAGTCGATATGTATAAATACAGAAAGAAATCGCCAAATCATTTATCAGGAGGGCAAAAACAGCGAGTTGCAATAGCTTCATCATTAGCAATGAAGCCTAAATGTATCGTATTAGATGAGCCGACTGCTATGTTAGATCCACAAGGCAGAAAAGAAGTTATGGATATAATAAAAAGTCTGAATGAAAATGAGAATATAACTGTAATTCTTATAACCCATCATATGAACGAAGCGATTATGGCTAAAAAAGTTGTGGTAATAGATGATGGTAAAATTGCATTGCAGGGAACACCTAGAGAAGTCTTTAGCAATGTAGAACAGATTAAGAAATTGAAATTAGATATGCCACAGATTATGGAATTGTCATACGAATTATATAAATGCGGTAAATTCGGCAGGTACGATATTCTTACGATTGATGAATTTGTAAAAGAGATAGAAAAATTAAGTAATAGCCAAAATGATAAAGATATAGCAGATAAAGAAGATGCAAAAGATAAAGAAGATGCAAATGATACAGAAGATACAGAAGATACCAGAAATAAAAGCATAGAACCAATTCTAAGTCTTAAGAATGTATGCCTAAAATACGAAGAAAATACTTCTATGGAGGTTAAGGCATTAGATGACATTTCCTTAGACATATATAATGATGAATTTATAGGAATCATAGGTCATACGGGTTCAGGTAAATCAAGTCTTGTACAGGTTATGAATGGACTAATCAAGGCAAATGGTGGAGAGGTAACATATAAAGGTGAAAATATTAAGGACAAGTCTTTTGACAAAAAGAGGTTGCATCTTGATGTCGGATTAGTGTTTCAGTATCCTGAGAGCCAGCTTTTTGAAGAAACTGTGCTTAAAGACGTTATGTTTGGTCCGCTTAACAAAGGAATGAGTGAAGAAGAAGCTAAAAAGGCTGCTAAAGAAGCACTTGAAATGCTTGGTATAGGCGAAAATTACTATAATGATTCGCCATTTGAATTGTCAGGTGGTGAGAAAAGAAGAATCGCCATCGCAGGCGTACTTGCAATGAATCCTGAAATAATTATTCTGGATGAACCAACAGCTGGATTAGATCCGATGTCTAGAAATAATCTCTTAAATTCGTTGAAACGCTTACAGACAGACAAGGCAAAGACGATAATAATTGTATCTCACAATATGGAGGATATGGCAAATTATGTTGAACGTCTTATAGTTATGAATGACGGCAGAATTGTATTTGATGATATTAAGAAAAATGTTTTCAAATATGTTGGGCAGCTTGAGCAAATCGGTCTCGATGTTCCGGAAGTTACAAAAGCTATGAATGTGCTTAAAGAAAGAAACTATAATGTAAGTGGATATGCATTGACGGTAAAAGAGGCATTAGATGAAATGAAAGGAATAATATAATGCTTAGAGATATTACAATTGGACAATATTATCAGACGGACTCTAAGATTCATAAGTTAGATCCGAGGACTAAATTATTTGCAACATTTGCATTTATATTAATGCTTTTTATATGTGGAAATCCTTTAACTTACGGTATTTGTGCCTTGATTCTTGTAGGTGTGATTATTATATCAAAGATTCCGTTTGGCTTTATATTCAGAGGACTTCGAAGTATATTTGTAATTTTATTCATTAGTGTATTTTTTAATGTGTTTTTTACACCGGGAAGAGTCATTTTAGAATTAGGTTTCATAAAGATGACGTATGAGGGCCTGGTCAAAGCGGCATTAATGGGTATGCGTTTTGTATTACTGATTATTGGCTCATCACTTTTGACACTTACTACTACACCGAATAATCTGACAGATGGTTTAGAGAAGTCGTTAGGTTTTATGAATGTCATCAGAATTCCAGTACATGAAATAGCTATGATGATGTCGATTGCACTACGATTTATTCCTGTTCTGATGGAGGAAACTGATAAGATTATTAAAGCACAGACAGCAAGAGGTGCAGAGTTTGATAATGGAAATATAATTAAAAGAGCAAAATCAATGATTCCTATATTAGTTCCGTTATTCATATCTGCATTTAGAAGAGCAAATGATTTAGCGACAGCAATGGATGCAAGATGTTACAGAGGTGGTAAAGGAAGAACCAAAATGAAGCCACTTAAATATAAAAGATGTGATTTTATAGCATATTTATGTATTTTTGCATTTATTGGAGGAATGGTTGCGATTAAGATATTAATTACTAGTATGTGAAATGAGGAAAAAAAATGAGTTCAGGTGATTGTAATTCATGCAGTTTCTATGTGTATGATGAAGATTATGAAGATTATATGTGTCAGGTAAATATGGACGAAGATGATGTTGTACGACTTATGAGTGATGAAAGTTACGACTGTCCATATTATCAGTTAGATGATGAATATAGAATTGTAAGAAAGCAGATGTAAATATCAGATATAATATGTGTTTATCTCATGGGCAGCATTTGTTATGGAAATAAGATGTGATAATTCATATTTGGAAATGAGGTTGAATATGGTAGAAGAACCAATAAAAAGGCGAGTTAAACTGATTATAAGTTATGATGGGACTAATTATTGTGGCTGGCAGGTTCAGATTAATGGAATAACCGTTGAGGAAGTAATCAATCGTGAATTGAGCAGAATGTTAGGCGAAGATATAGCGGTTATCGGTGCAAGCCGGACTGATTCGGGAGTTCATGCATTAGGAAATGTTGCGGTATTTGATACATTTTCAAAGATTCCGCCCGAGAAAATGTGCTTTGCACTTAACCAGCGACTGCCGGACGATATAAGAATACAGGATTCCTGCGAGGTTCCATTGGATTTTCACCCAAGATATTGCGATAGTACAAAGACATATGAATATAAAATTCTGAATAGAAGATTTGATAATCCGGTTATGAGATTGTATACACATTTTGTATATATGCCATTGGATTATGAAAAAATGCAGGAGGCAGCAAAATATTTAGTCGGAGAGCACGATTTCAAAAGCTTCTGTTCTGCAAGAACACAGGTAACGGATACGGTAAGAACGATTTATTCATTAGATGTATCAAAGGAAGATGACATTATTAAAATCAGAATTTCCGGAAATGGCTTCTTATATAATATGGTGCGGATAATTGTCGGAACTCTCATAAAGGTAGGACTTAAAGTATATCCGCCTGAGTATGTCAAAGAAATCTTAGAGGCTTGTGACAGAAATGTGGCAGGACCAAAAGCTCCGGCTAAGGGTTTAACTTTGATAGGAATTGTGTATAACTAATTAAATTTGCAATAGCAATGTGGAAAAAGTTGGTTACAAGGGCAATCTTTATCAAAATATGGTTGACACAAAAACGGCATTGTTATATAATAATTAACTGTGACAGTACGTGAAATCTATTAGTCTGTCCAAAATAAGCAGGTAAATACTTGAGCCAAAGCCCCGGTAATAGTATTTATATATAAAAAATATTTTATTATCATAGGAGGTAAACCAATGAAGAGTTACATGGCTAGTCCAGCAACAATTGAAAGAAAATGGTACGTAGTTGATGCTACAGGATATACATTAGGACGTTTATCATCAGAAATCGCAAAAGTTTTAAGAGGTAAGAACAAACCAACATATACACCACATATCGACACAGGTGATTATGTAATCGTTATAAATGCAGAGCATATTAAGGTAACTGGTAAGAAGTTAGATCAGAAAATCTACTACAATCATTCAGATTATGTAGGTGGAATGAAAGAGACAACTCTTAAAGAAATGTTAGCAAAGAAACCTGAAAGAGTTATCGAGTTAGCAGTTAAGGGAATGCTTCCAAAAGGACCTTTAGGAAGAGAAATGATTACAAAACTTCATGTATACGCTGGTGCAGAGCATGATCACGCAGCTCAGAAACCAGAAGTATTAACATTTTAGTTAGAACCTGAAAGGAGGATATTACAGTGGCTAAAACAGAAAAATTATACGGAACAGGTAGAAGAAAAAAGAGTATCGCTAGAGTATATTTAGTACCAGGTAAAGGCGACATTACAATAAATAAAAGATCATTAGACGAATATTTCGGTCTTGAAACATTAAAGGTTATCGTTAAACAGCCTTTAGTTGCAACAAATACAACAGACAAATATGACGTTATCGTTAACGTACATGGTGGTGGATACACAGGACAGGCTGGAGCAATCAGACATGGTATTTCAAGAGCATTATTACATGTTGATGCTGAATTCCGTCCAGTTCTTAAAAAAGCAGGTTTCTTAACAAGAGATCCAAGAATGAAAGAAAGAAAGAAGTATGGTTTAAAAGCAGCTCGTCGTGCTCCACAGTTCTCAAAGAGATAATTCAAGAACAAAAATCAATCCCACAGATTCAAGGTTTTCCTTGGATTTGTGGGATTTTTCTTTTTGTCCGTTTTTCTGAATTTTTGTCTATTAGTAACAAGATAGAAACAAATTAGTAACAAGGAATCAGGTGCTTTGTGCAAGGCATTTTATTTTGTTCAGTTTTGTCCTGTATACAGTTGAGCAGATGGATGCTAATGTTGAGGCTATGTCAAGAGATTTGCAGGAGATATTGAGGATTGTGGCGGAACAGAAGAGGTTGTGGGAGGTGTATGAAGGGGAGATAGAATATTAATAAGAGGCTGTTGCAGATGAAGACTGCAATAGCCTTTGTGTTTTAAAGAGTTAGCAGGCTGGTTCTTTATAGGTGGAAAAAAAAGAAGGTATGTGTTAAAATTTATTTTGGATTTTTATATGTAAAAAAAGAAATAAGAACTTGTGTTCGATGAAATAAGATGATATATTATATGAAACAGAAAAAATGTTCGAGGAGATAAAAATGAATAGTGAAAAAAATAATATAGATATGAGTAATGTGATTAATAAATTGTTTGAAGGCGATTGCTTAGAATATATGAAAAAGATACCAGATGGAAGTGTTGATATGATTTTATGCGATTTACCCTATGGTATGACACAAAATAAATGGGATAGTTATATTCCTCTGGATGAGTTATGGAAACAGTATAATAGAATAATAAAACCAAATGGAGCAATTGTTTTGACATCAAATGGAGTTTTTACTGCAAAATTGATTTTAAGCCAACCTAATATATATAAGTATAAGTGGGTATGGGAAAAATCAAAGCCTACAAATTTTTTGAATGCTAAAAAGCAGCCATTAAGAAAACATGAAGATGTTTGTGTTTTCTATAAAAAACAGCCAACATATCATCCTCAAATGACAAAAGGAGAACCTTATGATAAGGGGGTAAGAAAAAATCAGCTTAGTGGTAATTATGGGGACTTTGAACCAGTACATGTGGCAAGTGATGGAGAACGTTATCCCACAGATGTAATTTATATTAAAACAGCTGAATCGGAAGGGGCAGTTCTTCATCCTACGCAAAAACCTATAGAATTAGGTAGGTACATGGTGAGAACATATACTAATCCAGGGGACGTAGTACTTGATAATACTTTTGGTAGTGGATCATTTTTAGTAGCAGCATTGATGGAGGGGAGAAATTTTATTGGAATTGAAAAAAATGAAGATGTTGCGCTATTCAAAAAAGAAGAAATAGATTATATTGATGTAGCGAAAAGAAGATTATTCTTGGCGTGGGAAGGTTTGGATAAAAAAACTCGTAAATATATTAAAGAGGAAAATCTTATAGCAGAATTCAAAGAAAGGTAAAGGTGGTTCGCATGGGGACAATTATTAGAAGAAATGAAAGAAGTTGGGCGATTGTAATAATTACAGAGATTAAAATGATGCTTAATGGCTTGGGGTTAAAGATTAAGAGTGCAGGTGGAGAAAGTACGCTTTCTGTAAATAAGAAAAGTATGTTTCCAGACGTTTTGTTGTACGAAGATGAGGCACAAACTAAAATACTGCAAGGCTGGGAACTTAAAATGCCGGATGTATTGATTACAGATGAAACATTGATTGCAGATGCTACAAGAAAGGCAAAAGCATTAGGATTGAACAGTTTCGTAATATGGAATTTTACCTATGGAAAATTATATATACAGAACAAACAAGGCTTTTTTGAGGAAGCCAAAGTATGGGATGGAACAAGTCATATTAAATCAAGAGAAGATGTTGCTACATATAAAGCAGAGTGGTTACCTGTTATAAAAGAAATTGTAATGACAGTAAATGAGTATCTTGTTAATGAAAGAATTGTAACATCGTCTATTGTAAATACAATATCGGATGGATTAATGACAGAATTGATTCAGCGAAATAAAGAGTTAGTAGCTGAAAATATTATGATTGAGTCTGGCAAGAATATGCAGATGGAACGCAGATTAAAGGTTTGGTGGAATGCATTTCATGAAGAATACGATAAAGATGAGAATAATATGTATTCGGCATATGCTAAGTCAGTGTTGTTAAATTGGACAAATCGAGTTATGTTTGCTAATGCAATCAAAAAGTATCATAATTGTGCATATGCCATAAAAGATATTGATTATACAACATCTCCTAATGATGGGAATAATATTATTGAACATATAGTAGAACAAGGAGATTTTTATAATGTATTTAAGCCATTAGAATTTAATGAGGTAATACCAGAAGATACATGGATTGATATTGTTGATTATAATCAATTTTTAATCGAGAATAACATTGAAAGAATAGAGCAAGGAGTATTGCAAGATATACTTGAAAAGACTGTAAATACTGCAAAGAGAGAGATTCGTGGACAATATGCGACACCATATCGTTTAGCAGATATTTTGTGTCAGATTACTGTGCAAGATTGGAACAAGGATTGTGCTGATTTGTGTGCTGGTACAGGTACGATTGCAAAAGCAATTATTGATAATAAAGCCAAAAGAATACATAGGTCGGATAAAGCGTTTATTACAACTTGGATGTCAGATAAGTATGCATATCCATTACAGATTGCTAATATTGCGGTTACAGATATTCATGCATTAAATATACCGATTAATATGTTTACAACGGATATATTTAAGGTAGAGACAGGAGATAAGATTAAAATAAAAAATCCAATAGATGGTAGTGATATAGAAAAAATTATTCCGCAATTTGGAACTATTGTATCAAATTTGCCTTTCGTAGAATACAATAAAGTTGCTGACGATGAGCAGGAATATATTGCTCAATGCAGAGAAAAGATAACAAACAGTACTGGCATTCAATTTACGCTTGGAAAAACGGATTTATATAATTATTTACCATTTAAAATATATGAGCTATTGGAAAAGGACGGAAAACTTGGGATTATTATTTCAAACTCTTGGTTAGGAACAGATATAGGAAAAAAGTTTTTTGAAGCATTGCAGTATTATTACATTATTGAATCAGTGATTATAAGTAATTGCAAGAGATGGTTTAATAATGCGGATGTTATCGGAACTATACTTATTCTAAAGAAAAAAGAAATTAGTATTCCAGATAAAACAGAGCGGATTAGATTTTGGTTGACAAATAAGGATATAAATACAATCGAGGATGAGGATAAAGAAACTTTAATTAATAGTATTGTTCTTCATGAAGTCATTGATGAATCAGTTGCAACTATGAAAGAATATTCACTTAGTGATATTGATAATATTATGCAGTATGGAATTTCACTGAATGCTTTATTCCATAATATTTCATGGATTAAAGAAATACAGAAATATATTGAACCAATTACCAATGAATTAAGTATGATTAGAGGGGAGCGAACAGGTCAAAATAAAGTTTTTTATATAAATGGTGAAACATCAATAGCAGACAAATTTTTATATCCAATGTTGAAGTCGTCGAGAAATATAAAAAAATATACAGCATCTCCAGATATGAAGGCATTTTGCTGTGATAAGACAATTGAACAGTTGAAAGAAGAGGGAGAAGAAGACACATTAAAATGGATTCGTAAATTCTCAAATGAGAAATATGAACCATTAGCCAAAAGTATTAACTATTCACCATGGTATCAAATGCCATCAATTAATAGAGCAGATTTAGTTACTTCGGAAAATCCTGATAAAAGACTTTTTATCGCAGAATTAAATGAAAGTGTGATAGTTGATCAAAGGCTAATTGCGATGAAATATAAAGATTCTGTAGCTAACAAAGAACTGGTTTTCGCTTTGCTTAATTCTATATATGGTATGTTTGCAATAGAAGCAAATGGATTTGGTAGAGGACAAGGTGTTTTAGATATAAGTAAAACAGGGTTTCAAAAAATATGTATGATTAATCCAGAGTTGATTTCAAAGGAAGATGCAGCAGAGATAATAGCATTGTTTTCAAAAATTAAGAATCGTAATGTCATGGAAATTGAAGATGAATTAATGAATGCAGATAGACAAGCATTTGACAAAAAGGTGCTTCAGTCAATAGGACATGAAGAACTGTATGATTGTATTAAGAAATCATTACTTTCAATGCAACATACAAGACATTGTGTGAAATGATTGTATATATGAATATTAATAATATGGAGAATTGTAAAAATTGTATTTTATTGATTTATTCTATGGAAGCTAGTGAATATGACAAATGAAAGAAGGAATGTAATGGAAAATTCAATTTGTAAAATAGTATATTTTGATGAAGATTCAGTAACCGATTATGTACAGATTATTGCTGGAGGTGCATTAGAGAAGACAACACAGTTATTAAAAGAAACAGATAAAAATATAAATACGGATGCTTCGGTTTCTGGTAAAGCGGGAATAAGTGGTGTTTTTAAGGCTTTATTGGGATTAGAAGCTCAAGCATCTGCAGATGCATCAATGGGAATTTCTTTAAATACAAATAAAATGGCAAAAAATATTGTTAAAAACACTATTTTAACTGATTTCTTGGGAATTTTGAATGATGAAAAACAAAATAGAAAAGGCAAAATATCACAAGGAAGTATAAAGAAATTTGAAGGATACACTATATCAGTGGAAAAGGATTCGTTATCATATATTGTTATGGTGTCGCCATACTTATCAATGTTAAAAGGTGGAGCAAGCGTTCCGGCAGGTGAATTTGATATAGCAATAGAGAAGCTGGATAATGCGTTAAAGTCAGCAAAAGGATATTATGAATTTGTAGGAACTAAAGGGAAAAGTAAAGTTGTGCTACGATTTAATATCAATTCCCTAAAAAATAACTATAAAATTAATGATTTATTAAAAATGAACCTAAGTATATATGCAATAAAAGTTGGGACAACAACATTATCACAATTAGATGTAAATAAAGAGTTAGATATTGATTTTTATAGTAGACCTAAGGATAATCCAGATTATACTTCTTCTGAAAAGAAAACATCTGATGATGATACAGATAAAAATAGAAAACTTGATGTTTATGATGTTTTATTAGCGGGAGTTGAGACGAATGATTGATGAAGTAATTGTTTTTACAGGCTCTAAAAGAGATTTTAATAGTTTGTTACAGGAAAGAATAGATACAGAAAATGACGAAGTTGTTTCTTTTATGGAATTAATACAACATTATAATGCTAGAATTCATCCAACAGAATCTGGAGTGAAGGAAATATTTCTGAAAAAAAAGATAGGCGCAAATTGTTTGATATGTAAGGCGGACGATTTTGGTTCGGTATTAGAACATACTTTATTGAATTTTACTAATATAATAAGTTTGAATTATGATGTTGAAAAATTGTTTGTACATAATCCACCCAAAAAGGTTCTGGAAAATCTACAATCAGAATTTGGAGATGAAATCGAATATTGTAAATCAGAATACGCTAAATTAGATATTCCACGTATTAAGAGAATCTATAATGATTTGAATAAGAATATCTTGGGGCAGGAAAAATGCAAGATTGAAATAATTAGTGGTTTATATAGATTGACAAAAGAAAAAAGTCAAAAGCCAGCCGTTTTTATGTTATATGGACCATCTGGAGTTGGCAAAACAGAAACGGCAAAATGTATTAGTGAATCTTTGGGTGGAGCGTTATTAAGAATTCAATTTTCTATGATGCAGACTGGTGAAGCATATAATTATGTATTTGGATCGGAACATTCAAAAGCAAGTTTCGCACGTGATATGATGGGGAGGGAGTCAAATATAATTTTAATAGATGAGTTTGATAAGGTTAATCCCAATTTCTATAATGCATTTTATGAATTATTTGATGAAGGTAAGTATGTAGATACTAATTATGAAGTGGATCTGAGAAATTCTATTTTTATATGTACCTGTAACTTTATGAGTGAAAAGGAAATAAAAAAGATTTTGGGACCTGCTATGTATTCAAGAATAGGAAAGTGCATCGAATATAATGAATTACAAAAAGAACAGAAGATAAAAATTATTAACAATTGGTATGATGAAATACTAGAAAATTTAGATGATAATGAAAAGCAAGTTATAAAAGAAACAGATATTCTAAAATGGTTTCAAGATAATGAAGAACGATATGATAATATACGTTTGTTAAAAAATAAAATGGAACAGGCAATATATGAAAAATTAGCAACTGTTTTTGTTATAAAAAAAAGCGGAGGAGAAGATGATATTTAAAAAAAATCAAAGTAAAAGGTTTCATATTACTTCAATTATTATAGGCGTATTACTTGTAACAGCGGGTACAATTATATATTCATTATTATATAAAAATAAAGTAGAAGAGTTTTCTTACGAAAATATTACGTATATGACTGCCTGTATTGAAGTTATAATGCTTGGAATAGTATTAGTACTAATTAATTTTGAGAATAATCTACACGGAAAATTAGTGCTGGTTATAACAGGTTTTCTAATAGCGGGTTTTATATTTAATAAAGCATTTAGATTTGGAATAATCTTGTTTGTGGGAACAATGTTTGCATATTTTATAACTATGAGATTTAAAAATATTTTTTCGACAGTAGTTACTATGTCAGTCTGCGCTACCATTTTTTTGGTGCTAGCGATCTTTGCTTTGAAGTTGGTAGATGAAAACTATGGCATTTTAGTATTGTATTGTATGTTTTCTTTATTTATAGTAGTCTATCGAATATTAGGAAAAATAATTAATCAATGGTTTATTGATAAAATGTTGGGGTTTGAAGAAGAAAGCAAAACCTATGATGATGAACAACTTAAAAATCAAATCTTATTGATATATATGCTGATATTTGTTTGTCTAAATGTGTGGCTATATCAAGAGAAAATTGATAGTGAAACTTGGAACTTGATAAACAATAGTTTCTTGACAGGGTTAGCAATTATCCAGATAGATTGGGAAAAAATAGTATTTTATTTTAGTAAAACTTCAAATGTAACGGAGAAAGAAAGTTAATTCTATGTAATCAGAGGGTCACAGTCCCTCTACTGAGTGACTGATCGCCTATCGAATAGGGTAATACCAGCATTATGATAACAAGAAAAGAATATAGGTGCAATATATTTATGAAATATTTAGAAACACCAATCCTCATCCATAGCATCAGCCCATGCCTGTAACTCACCATCAAGAGCTAGTGCAGCATATTTGAGTGGTTCATCAATTGCAAGATTATCAATTAGCCTTTGAGAATTAGGCGTAGTATGGAGATCCTTTTCTGATTCAGAACATGAGATAAACAGAAGTACATTGTCATCAAAAGCAATGTCGATTCCGTTCTTGTATTGGTTGTAGTAAGCAAAGTATTTTTTCATAATGATTGTCCTTTCTTCAATAGAGTAATGAGTAGTTCTAGGAATGTGTGGGTAGTGCTACGCATACAACATATATGTAACACTACCAGACACATATCCACAATCTATGGGCTTTTTTTGCTCTCAAAACGTTCTCAAAGAGATAATAAGAGAAGAACTCATGATTCAACTCACCTATCGGTTCTACATACCCTTGCAATCCACCATTTCTATTAACCAATTGGGCATACAACCAAGGTTCTTCCTTGCAAGACTTATAAGATATGCAATATCAGAAGGCGCGTTTAGATGAACGGAAGCATTGCATTTTTGACAATCAAAAGAAACATGAATTTTTGCGTCAATGCTGGCCTCGACACTGCCTGTTTCATGAATATACATTGCAAAGATTACCTGATTTGTATCCACATAAAAATAAACCACCTGCTATGCAGGTGTGTTCCCAGAAAGCTTTAGCTTCAAGCAAA